>BNJS01000672.1_pt1 | contig 672804 bp, 644 predicted proteins | sample 8540461 | NCBI WGS metagenome assembly BNJS01 (sample SAMD00202454, study PRJDB9452) | human saliva metagenome | isolation source: human saliva | place: Japan
ATGCCATCACCGTCGAGGGCGACCATCCATCCGGTGTCTTCGTGCGCGAGCACGACCGGATCAGCCTTCTGGCGGCCACTTTCCCTCCTTCTCGCGGCGCTTCCGGGAGGGGATACGGCCGGCTGCGCAGACGCGTGGAGGAGACGCACACTCACGAGGCCCATACGAACCGGGAGGATCGCATGCCTATACGGGCACTGGTCCAGGACGTGCGCGAGGCGCTCACCGCGCTCGCGGCCTCCGGGACGACACGGCCCACGAGCACGGTGGCGCACGTGCTGCGCGCGCGAGTCCGCATGGCCGGTGACCTCCAGCTCACCACTCTGGCGGCCGTGCTTACCGAGGTGGACGACCGGCCGAGTCCCGGCGCTGTGCTGCGGGCCTGCGCCGTCATCGACCGGCTCGACGCCTTGACGCTCTGATATCACCGGAGCCTCCGGTCGAGTGGCACACGGCCCGCACGGACTACACGGACCTCTTTGCGGCGGGAACCGACAGTCCGAAATGGAGAAAGCGCTCAGGGCGCGATACCGCACCTGTAGGATGACTGTCTGCTGACCGGTATATCGAGTCGGATGAATGCGCTGTGCGGATGCTTATGGAGAGTGTTGTGAATCGGGAAGAAGTCGCTGAAATGTGTGAGGTCGTCCCATCCGATGAACTGGCCAGGGCGCTCCTGCCCCTGCGGGTGATCAGTGCAGACCTCCATGAGAAGGCCGTCTCCTATGTGCTCTCGGGAGAGTCTGCGGATGTCGTGGAGCAGGTGTGGCAGGAGCCGGAGACGGACGCGTTGTTCGGTGGTGTTGGCGAGCTGAATAGAACACTTCCTGTGAGGGACGATCTTGCAGATCGGCTGTCTGCAGTAGGTGTCGCATGGTCGTCGGATATGAGGGAGCCCCCTCGAGATCGTCGCCGTGTTCTGTATTCACTACGTGACAGTCTGTATCGTTGTGATGCGTTCAGTGCTCAACAGTGGTGGCGATATGGTCAGCCCTTCGTGCGATCTGGGCTGCCGATACCCGGGAAAACAGGACTGGCGCCGGAAGGCTTTTCACCCCTCTGGTTACTTCTCTGAACGAGGATGTGGTCAAAACCGTCGACCCCTGGGAAGAGGTGGCGGTGAATATAGTGAAAGAGCGATTGATGGGGGGCCTGAGCGCTTCGCTGAGGTCTTGGCCCTGGATGGAGTCAAAGCGGGCAAGATCCCCTCCCTGGTACTGACCTTGTGGTTGTCACGATACGCGTACTTAAATGACGACAGTCGAGTTCCATGCCGTCTCCCCGGGAATCGCGGAGTACCTGCAGTCACACGGGTCGCGGATTCCGGCGTCGTTCATCCGCAGCCTGAACGAGTACGACCGACGTGATCTTGTGCTGCTCCTGGCCGGTCTTGACATGGATCTTGAGCCTGTGGCCCACCTCCTGGTCCCACTGACGCTGGAGGAGAAGCGCACGACGCGTCTCCCGCTCATCGACCTGCTGGGGCGGGTTCCCGATACCCCACGCCGTGAGGCCCTCGCCGAGTCTCCCTGTCCGGGAAGGCGATCCGCAGCAATGCAGGTTTCCAACGCTCCACTGACCCTGCTCGACCACCCGGCCGAGGGAGCCGATGACGATCTTCTCGACGTCGCGGCCGAGAAAAACCCCGTGCTCGCCGTGGCGGTCGAGCAGCTGCGTGCCCGTGCGGCCTTCTCCCGGTGGGCGACTGAGGAGTCCGAGCAGGCTCCCGTCGTTCTGCCGGAGGTCGAGCACATCGCTCTCGACCAGCCGGCCGATACCGCACGGCAGCAGCTCTGGCGCATCCTCAACCGGCTCGTCGATGACGCCTGGGATCCTCAAGATGCGGAATCCCGGGAGGAGGTCGCCGCGAGGTACCTGGCCACTGAACAGGATGTGGAGGCCTTCATCGCAGTCGCCGAGGGTCGATCAACAGGAGTCCCGGCCATTCTCAGGAAGTACCGCCTTGGGTGGTGGGCCCTTCGTGCCGTCCCTGTCAGTCGTCCACCTTCTGCGGCTGACCGCCGACGAGCCTTCCACCAGATGGAGAGACGCTCTGTCGTGGGGAGAGGACGCGGATGCCGATCCTCGAGCCATTGAAGCGGTGCTGAGGCACTTCAACCTCCCGATTGACGGTGCGGTCCGTGACGTGGTCTGGCGTACGGGAGATCCCCGTGATCCTTTGGCCGTGGGCGTGGAGCACCCTCGATGACCTGGCCGAAGGGCCTGATACTCGGAGAAGGTTCTTCGTGCGCTGGACATTCTGGAGGCATTCCCCAGACTGCCCGTCGACCTCCTCCCCAGGCTCGCGCGCATGGCGGTCACGGCCTCCCCGCGGCTGCGACGTCGGGTGCAGCGGCTGCTCAGCGCCTCCCCGGCCGCACCCATCCTGGCCGAGCCCATGCTGAAGGACCCGTCAGCGGAGGTCAGGCGATCCGCGGCCGAGTGGATCGCCGCCCAGGCCCCTCAGCGATCCCTTGAACCCCTTCGCGCCGCCTACGCCACAGAAGAGGATGCGGCGACCATGCCAACATGCTCAAAGCTATGCGTGGGCCTGCGGCGAGGATCTCACCGAGCCCTGTCTCCCGGCCGTCTCCAGCAGGAGGCTGCCGAGGGGCTGGAGGCCGATCCAGCAGCCGGTCCGGACTGGCTCGACTGGGACGGCCTGCCCACTGTGCGCTGGCGAGACGGCGCCCCGGTGAGCTCGCTGGTGATCCGCTGGTGGGTGAGCCTGGCCGTGATCATGAAGGATCCCGACGGTCGGGGGCCTCATCGGCCTGTATCTGTCCCTCCTCGACCCGCACGATGCCCGTCGACTGGCCCTCCATCTGGTCAGAGCCTGGGCGGCGCGGGACACCGCTCACCCTGAGCCCCGAGCAGAGCCTCGCCCATGCCCAGGACATTGGGCTGAAGCGGTATCAGTACTTCCAGCGGTACTGGACCTCGGCCGCCCAGAGCGACGATCCCGAGGAACGGGAACGGGCCAGGCAGGGGCTGGCTCGACCTCTGGAGAGTTACGTCAGCAGATCTCACGACGAGCATCAGGGGACGTATCTGCGTTCGGCGATGGCGGACAAGGGCCTCATGGCCTTCGCCGTCGGAGCCGATGGCGGCGAGCCTCGCCAGCCTGACCCACAGCCTACATGCGGAGCCACCGCAACCGTCGTCCCCAGTACGAGGTCCTCATTCGGGCTCTTTCGAGCCAACGGCCAGGACCCCGCTCTCCAGGTGCTGATCGGCGTGGCGCAGCGTCACAAGATGGCGAGCCTGCAGAAGACCGCCCGCGAGCCTGGTGGACGAGGTCGCCGTCGAACGGGGCTGGAGCGCCGAGCGCCTGGAGGATCGGACCGTCCCCACTGCAGGCTTCGGCTCTGACGGCCTGCTGCACCTGAGCTGATGGAGCCCTGTTCCTTCACCGGCCGGTTGACCGCGGACTTCAAGATCGCACTGACCGGGCCGGATGGGAAGACCTGGGCCTCACTGCCGGCGCCCCGGGCCGACGACGATGCGGACGCGGTCAGCCGCTAAGAACAGCCCACCGCCTCCCGCAAGGAGGCCAAGAATGTGCTCTCCTTCAAAGCAGCCGGCTCTACGAGGCCATGTGCGTGCGACGCGGATGGAGTCCTGTCGAATGGCGTGACCTTCTGCTCGCTCACCCGCTCATGCGAGGCACCTCGTCACCCGGGTCATCTGGCAGTTCGACCCGGCTGACGGCGGCGAGTCGATCGTCTTCCGTCCCACACCGGAAGGGGACCTGCTGGGAGTCGACGACGCCGTCGTCGACCTCCCCGGCCAGGGGGAGATCACGGTGGCGCACGGGACCATCATCGGGCCCGACGCCGTGGCGGCGTGGCGAGAGCACCTGGCCGACTACGAGGTCGAGCCGCTGTTCGACCGCCTCCGCGCTCGCACCCGTCATCACACCGCCAGCAGCGGCTCACCGATCTTCGTGGGCACATGACTGACGCCTACTCCGTGCGCAATGTCGCCTCAGCGCGGGTACCGTCGCGGGGAACGGAGGACGGGGTTGGTTCACTGAGTATCTCCGCACGATCCCCGCAGCGGGCCTCACCGTCGTGCTGACCTTCACCGGTGCTTTCGTGTCGTGGGGTAACAACTCTGTGCGACCGACAGCCTGGAAGCCTGCGTCGCGGAACCGGTCGTCGTTTGCGGCGCTGGACGAGGTGCCCACGCCGCTACTTGCCGAGTGCTACGCGGACTATGCGGCCCTGGCGGCGCTGGGGGCCTACGACCCGGACTGGGAGGACAGGACAAGACTGTTCTAGAGGCGGTGGTGAGGATACGCAGGGTTCGGCCGTGCTCGTAGGCGGGCGCGGCTGAGCAGCTCCTCCGACGTCATTGTGGGGGTGCACCATCTTGTCGACGGTGCACCCCCACAACGCGCCCGGGGCGTCAGTTGACCTTGTACTGCAGGTGGGTGATTCGGAAGCGTTCCATGTCCGAGTCCCTCAGCAGCAGCCAGGACCCGTACTGCTTCTGCTCACTGTTGTTCGTACTCGGCCTGGGCGTCATCCACGGCTTCGACGGATCGTCCAGGGCGATCGGGCAGATGATCGTTCCCTGATCCAGGTCCATGGAGTTGGCGACCGAGGCGCCTGAGGAGTCCCTGGGGCCGGCCAGCAGGCAGGCGACCACCTTGCCTCCCTCGGGCAGGAAGGCGGTGCGCATCGTGTCACCTGTCGGTACCAGGCTCCGCGGGCTGATCCATGAAAGGCAGGATCGTGGGATCGACGTGCTCGGCCGCCTTGTCGTCCCTGCCCCGAGGCGAGGGCGTCATAGACCTTCTGCACTCGGCCAGGACGGGCGCCGGTGGTCCCTCGCCCGCGGGCAGGCTGCCCGGAATGTGGTAGACGACGTCGGCGAGCGTCAGGGCCTGACCGTCCCATTGCGCGGTGACCGTCGCTGAGGCGCTGCCGCCGCAGGTCCGGCAGGACTCGTCACCGTAGAGCCGCAGCCTGCGGCTCGTCGAAGATGACGGTGCCGCCGACAACGCGCAGGTTCTCCATGTGCGGGGCGGAACGTAGCCGATCTCGTTGCTGCCCTCCATCATGAGGGAGCCGACCATCTCCCTTGTCAGCGTTGTAGGCGACAAGAACATCGAAGCCGTAGTCGGGAAGGTCGGCGTTGCAGTCCAGGACGGCGACCATCACCGGTGAGGTGCCGAACAGACCCAGCTGTGTCGACTTCATGGCGATCGTGTTCGACGAGCCGCCCCCCAGGCCGTTACCTCTGGCGGTGCCGGCGGCCTTGCCGTCGGAGAAGGTGACTTTCGTCTTTTCCGGGGCCTGCTCGACTATGTCGGCCCTCGTCATCCTCCGACCCCTCGGCTGAAGGCCCGCGCAGATACCCGGGACGTCGAGGTCCGCGTTCTTGAGCTCCTTCAGGTCGGGAGCATCTGCGGAGACTGGGGCCGAGGTCGGCAGAGCCGTGGCGCGGGTCGAGCTCGAACCGGAGTCGAAGGCCAGGACTGAGGTCGTCGAGCCGTTGAAGACCACGACGTAACCATCACCGGCCGCCCACGAGGTCACTGGGTGGAGACCCGCCAGATCGTGCTTCCATCGACTGGGTCGAGGGCGCGCAGCGAGTCCGGTAGGCCATGACGATGGCGCCCTTGCTCGTCTCGCCAGCGGGGTACCACCTCGGTACCCAACGTGCTGAGGGCGCCCACGTCCTCGGGAGCCTTGCTCGACCACAGCACGCTGCTGCCGTCGAGACCTCGCCACGGTGACGCCGTCGCTGACCACCCAGATATCGCGGCTCATCGGCAGGCTGACACCGGCGAGTCTTTGCGGGACGCCTCGACTCGGGTCGCCCACACCGGCTTGGTGCCGTCGCCTTCAGGCCGGAGACCTTGTCCCGGTTGACACTCACGGTGCCGTCGGAGCCTGACCGACAGGGGCTTTCCGCCGCTGGGGGTATCGCCGAGCCGCACCGAGGCGGGCGCCGGCGCCGACGTCGCCGTACCTGGTGACGCTGCTGCGGCAGGATGGAGGACGAGGTGGCGGAGGGGGCCGCGGGGTTCGCAGAGGTCGTGCCGCTGGGAGCACTCGGAGTCCCGGTCTGGGCGGGCGCGTCGGAGCCTGTTGTCGCTCGGCTGGGCCGGAACCGCTGAGGCGGGCGTCGGGGGAGGCGGCGGAGACGGTCGACGGCTTGGCGGGGTGCTGATCCCTCGAGGCCAGGTCGACGCTGATCTGGTCACCGCAGTCGAAGGTCTTGGCGTTGATTCGACAGTTGAGGTGCTGCCCCGCCAGGTTGTCAGGAACAGGAACCCGCCAGGCGGCGTAGGACGACGATGAGCTCGCGCTCAGGGCCACCAGCGTCTCACGGTGATCGGCGATCACCCGCAGGATCGTCAGCCGCTTGTTGGTGATTGCCGTGGTGCCACTCGCGTCGAAGGGAGCTGCCGCAGGCCCTTGCCGAGGTTGGACAGGTCCCTGCTGAGCCTTGAGGATCGGGGGCCTTGACCATTGGAGAGCGGGTCGGAGCCGCGCGTCAGTGCCCACAGCCCTCCACCGCCGAGTGCCAGGACTCAGAACGACGACGACGCTGAGAATTCCGAGCCGTGCCCGATGCCGTTGTTGAGGTGATGGTGTTGAGGCGGAGACCGAGGGCGCCCTGGGTGGTGCCGTGGGTGGCGGGGTCGTGATGAGGGATCCGGAGAAGAGAATCTGGGGAGGAGGAGTCAGAGACGGAGACATGGCCGTAGCGTAGAAGGAAGCGGTCCGGCCGAGAGGCGAAATAGATGACCGATCAACTGGTGAATATACCTTCGTCTAGAAGGACGTATGTCCGGAGTAATGCTCCGTCATTTCCGCATCCGGTGCTCGTGAGGGCTGGCAGCAATACGGCTATGCCGGTCACGCCCAGGTCTCAGAACCCGTCCGACGACACAAGTCAGGAAGTCATGAAGCAGGTGGAACAGGCAGGAGCGGAGTCGGGTGACACTTCACCGGTCGTGGTTCCCCCGATGATTCCTCTTCCTGAGGCTCGCGCTGCGGCGCTCGATGACCTGTGCCGCTCCCTGAACATATCTGACGGGGACATCGGCACAAGTACTCACCGCCACAGCCTGGAGGAGGGCCTGCCGTGGGACACCGATCCGCGCCTCGTCGCCGACGCGTTGGCCCGGGCGGGGCATCCGCCCTGAGGTGGTGCGCACGATCACCTGGGCTGGGCCCTGTGGACCTGTGAGTCCGAGGACAGTTGGCCGTGGATGGCCCAGGACCTGGCCAGGGCCCGTGACCTGCTGGAGGATTCCACGTCGGCGACACGAGTGCTGTGCGCGCTCGCCCACTTCCCCGCCGTCCCCCAGAGCATGGTGCCGGCCCTGGCGCAGGTCGCGGTGGGGCGCTCCGAGATCAACCGGATGCTGGCCCAGGAGCCTTCTTCTCAGGCCTCCCCTGAGGTCGGGGATCTGGGCCCCTTGAGGCGGTGATGAGTCCGATTGCGCACGTGCGCCGGGTGGGTGCGGCCTGGCTGGCCGGTCTGATGATTCCCGACGGCGTCGCCCGACTGCGTGCCGCCCGCGCCCAGGAGAAGGACCGTCTCGCGCGGGCCAACCTGCTGCGCACGTTGCAGATCTACGGGGATGACGTCACCGACATCGTCACAGCGGAGGCCCTCACACCTCCCAAACGGCGACCGACGCGCCCTCCGGTGGCCCTGGACTGGTTCCCCTTCGAGGCTCTGCCCCAGGTGAGGCTCGCCGACGGGACGCCGCTCGACCCGGACATCGTGCGCCACTGGGTGCTCGAGGCCTACAGGCTCAAGACCCCCGACGGGGCCGGCACCATCGAGCTCTACCTGAGCCTGCTCGATGCGGCGGACGCCCGTGAGCTGAGTGCCTTCGTCGTCGAGTCCTGGGTCGCCCATAACCGTGAGGCCGTCAAGGGGGAGAGCCTGAAGAACAAGGGGCTGCTCGCCTTCGCCGTCGGGATGGAGGGTGAGCGTCTTGCCGCCGCCGCCAGGAGCGCCCTGAGCCGCCATGCCACATGGCGCGCCGAGTCCGAGACCGTCCTGACCGCCGTCGCCGCGAACCCGTCCGCCGAGGCCCTGCAGGTCATGGTCTCGGCTGCAGCCCAGCACCGCTTGCCGCAGGTGCGTGGTTTCGCCAACCCTGCTCACTCGGGCTGTGGCCGCCGAGCGAGGCTGGAGTGAGGCCGAGCCCTCGGTGACCGCAGCGTCCCCACGGCCGGTTTCGGACATGACGGCCTGCTGCACCCTGTCCCACGGCGAGCGCGAGTTCCTGGGGCGCCTGACCCTGAGCCTGACCATCGCCCCTGACGGACTCCGACGGACGGGCACGCAAGAGTCTGCCCGCCGCACGCAAGGGCGAGGACAGTGAGATCGTGGCGCAGGCCAGGCGCCGCCTGACCTTTGCGCGCAAGGAGGTGGCCGCTGTCCTCAAGGTCCAGAGGCGGCGTCTGTACGAGGCCATGCGTGTGCCGGGCGCTCCCTGGCCGTTTCCGCTGTGGCGGGAGCCTGTTCGCCGACCATCCGCTGGCCTGGCACCCTGGCGGCTCGTCTGGTCTGGGTGGCCCGCCGTCAGGACGAGGGGTGGGAGTGCTAATGAGCTGGAAGGCGGCGGCGAGGCGCCCCAGGCCTGACCTTCCGGCCCCGCCGAGGACGGTCAGCCTTCGGGGGCTGACGACGCCGTCCTGGAGCCTGCCTTCGGAGGCCGTGGTCGGACTGGCACACGGGACGCTGTTGTCGGAGGCGGAAGTGGCTGACTGGTGGGAGCACCCTGGCTCGACTACGAGGTCGCTCCGCTCTTCGACCAGTTCTCTGCTCGGGTCCCGAAGGTGGGCAGGCAGCGGGGCATCGACGATGGGGCGGGAAGGCGTGTCATTGCTCGTGACCTGCGCAAACGGGCTAAGTCCCGTGGCTACGAGCCCGACTCCAACATCCACTGGTACAGCACGTTCTCGCGGACTTCCCGGCAGCCGGTCTGTGCAGCGTCATCGATTTCAGTGGGGTGGACGTGTGGAGTGAGGACCAGGTAGCGACCACTGGTCCCCTGTGCCTGGTCGATGGTCGTCGGGTCGTGCCCTGGAGCAGGTGCCGCCTGCGCTTCTGCCGAGTGCTGCGCCGACTACCGCGCCATCGTCGATCCTCCTGACTGAGCCTTCGGTGGAAGGTGGTCGACCCCTGACCGACGAGGGAGCCTGCGGCCTCGAGTCCGAGTGTGGGCTCGAGGCCGTTCGCTGACGGCAACCCTCCTTGTGTCACCGTATTAGTGCAGTAATACAGGTGGTCTGCTGAGGCCGCCTGTGCTGCGCTCATGAGCACTTCCCGTCCCCGAGCACTAGGAGAGCCATGGATCTCGACGACTCGCGTCCGATCTGGATCCAGCTGGTCGATGATTTCCGCATGCGGATCGTCACCGGCATCTGGCCCGCCGGAACCCGGATCCCCAGCGTGCGCGATCTCGCCACGCAGGCCGGGTCAACCCTCAACACCGTCCAACGCGCCCTCGCCGAGTCTCGATCGCAGCGGCCTCGACCGTTACCGAGCGCACTGCCGGGCGCTTCGTCACCGCTGATGCCGCGGTGCTCGACGCCGTCCGACGTGAGCTCGCCGTCGGCGCCACGGACACCTTCATCGCCGCTGTCACCGCCATCGGTATGGATCTCGCTCAAGCGGGCGAGACCCTTGCCGAACGGTGGCCGGCTTCCACCACTGACGAATCAGGAGAGCCCCTCGCGAGCAGTTCGCTGACGGCGGCGCCGTCGGATGTGCAAGGCCCGATGCACGCTTCAATACCATTCCGTCCCTGGATGGCGCCCCGCCCCTGGTGACCGTGCGCCACCCGACCAAGACCTATCGCGGGCGTCCCGCCCTGCGCGATCTGGAGCCTGTCGCTGCCTCGCCGGACGCATCGTCGGCCCCATGGGCGCCAACGGTTGCGGCAAAACCACTCTGCTGAAGATTCTCGCCGGCGTCCTGGCCGACTACGAGGGTCAGGTGCGCATCGCCGGGCATGCCCCCGGCCGCCGTCCAAGGCGCTGGTGTCCTTCCCTGCCCGACGCCGACTTCCTGGCCACCAGCCTCACCCCGCCTCGGGCGATCGCCCAGTTCTCCCGGCTCTTCGCCGATTTCGACGCCGCCAAGGCCCGCCGGCTGGTCGACTTCTTCGCTCTGCCCGCTGAGCGCTCCATCAAGGAGATGAGCAAGGGCATGGGGGAGAAGCTCGCGCATTGCACTGATGATGAGTCGCCGCGCCCGGGCTCTACCTGCTCGACGAGCCCATCTCCGGTGTTGATCCGGCCGCCCGCGAGATCATCCTCGACGGCGTCCTGCGCGACTTCGAATCGGATTCCCTCATGCTCATCTCCACTCACCTCATCGCCGACGTCGAGCCGATCGTCGACCCGTCGTCTTCCTCAGGGCGACGGTCGCCTGCTCCTGGCCGGCGATGCCGACGATCTGCGTCAGACCCATTCCACGAGCCTGGACGCCCTGTTCCGGAAGGAGTACCGCTGATGCTTCGCACGCTCTTCATCGAGGAGGCTCTGTACCCAGGTGGGGCGCAATGCCCCTGTGACAGGGGCCTGCTGCCTCGTTCTGCTCGGGTTCCTCGGCCTGTGGTGGCTGCTAGTCGACGTGCCGGCGCTGGCCGGCCTCATGCAGCCTGGCGTCCATGGCGGTGATCATCGCGATACCGGTCGCCGTCATGGTTCAGGCCGCCGTCGACTCACTGGCAGTCCATGTACGGGCAGCGCGGTTACCTCACCATGGCCGTTCCGGTTCGCGGACGGGTGCACTTCGCGGCCAAGGCTCTTTACGCCTGCGTAGTGGTGCTGGTCGAGGGTGCGATCTGCCTGGGTGGTCTGCATCGCCTGGTGCGCCGTTCTCGCCCGCTGTATCGGGTCCACCACCGAAGATGTGCTCCAGCCGGTGCTCGGGCCATTGATACGGCCGGACCGCAAAACGGCCTTGTTCGTCCTGATCGTGCTCATCGGGCTCTTCTCGCTTGTCATCGAGGTCGGTGCTGTGATGAGTATCGGTGGGCAGGGCCGTTTCAACCACCTCGGCTCGGGGCACCCATGATCGGGCCTCGTCCTGTTTTACGCGGTCAATCAGGTACTCGCCCTGATTGCCGCTCTCCTTCGTGCCGCTCAGCATGGATGTCACCACCGGCGATTTCACGAGCCAGATGATGTGGCCGCAGTTCCTTGAGGCGCCCGAACCGGCGTCCAGCCGTCGGTGATCGGTGTCGGGTCCGTGGTCGTCGGGCCGGTGCTGGCTGTGGTCCTGGCCTGCGGGCGGTGCGCGATCGAGCAGCACACCTCCCTGCGCTGAGGCGGGGGCGTGGCGCCGGCCTGGCATCGGTTCTTCTGCTGATGCCGGGGCGGCGCACCAGTCGTGCGGCCGCGCCTTTCCTTCGTGCTGGCAGGCAGGATCGTCGGCTGAGCGCCCCCGTCCTGCGACGCGCACCAGGCCACGGTTGCCTGAGCCAGTACCTGGTCACCGGAGTCGCCGCCGTAGACGACGACGGATTGGCCGGCCGCCAGGCCTCGCAAAGGGTGGTGCAACTTGGCCCGCAGCGTTCCGGTCTCGACATCGACGGCAACGTCAGCGGGAGGGGGCGTCCGTGGGCGCGCACCTGGATGGTCACGTCCCGCCAGCCGAGGTCGCCGTCGTTGAGGGGAGGGGTCGGCCAGGAGGATGAGGTTGTTGCCGTCGACGCTCTTGCGGCTGAGCAGTTCTTCGGGGCCGACGACGACTTCTGTTGGTGGAGGGCCGGGTCTCGATGACGTAGCGGGGCCGTCCGTCGGGGGCCGGGCGGGTCAGGCCCAGGCCTTTGCGCTGGCTGACCGTGAAGCCGAAGTAGCTGTCGGGTGCCGAGGACGTCGCCGTCGGGGAGACCAGGGTGCCTTTCGTGAACGCCGAGGCTGCGGGTGAGGAAGCTGCGGGTGTCGCTGTCGGCGACGAAGCAGATGTCGTAGGAGTCGGGCTTGGAGGCCACCGGGAGGCCGCGTCGCCTGCTTCGGCGCGTACATCTGCCTTGAGGGGGCGTCACCGAGTGGGAAGAGGGCGCGGGACAAGCCGTCGCGGCCGGAGACCGCCAGGACGTAGGACTGGTCTTTAGCTGCGTCGGCGGCGCGGCGCAGTGTTAGGCCGGTGGTCTCGCCTGGGCGACTGGAGGCGGCACCGCCGGTGAGGCGGGCGTAGTGGCCGGTGGCGACGGCGTCGAATCCCAGGGCCAGGGCGCGCTCGAGCAGGGCGTCGAACTTGACGCGCTCGTTGCAGCGCACGCAGGGGTTGGGGGTGCGACCGGCGCGGTACTCGTCGAGGAAGTCGGCCACGACGCGCTCCTCGAACTCCTCGGACAGGTCCCACACGTAGAAGGGGATCCCCAGGATCTGGGCGGCCCAGCGGGCGTCGGCGGAGTCCTCGATGGAGCAGCAGCCGCGCGAGCCCGAACGGGTCTGGGCGCGGTTGCGGGTCAGGGCCATGTGGACGCCCACGACCTCGTGACCGGCGTCGACGGCGCGCGCCGCGGCCACGGCGGAGTCCACTCCGCCGGACAGGGCGGCAAGGACGCGCACGAGGGTCTCCTTCAGGCAGGCGGGTAGCCGTTGCTACGGGCCGTGGCAGGCTACCGCAGGTCGACCGCGACGGGGCAAACGGAACAACCCAGGGGACCTCGTGGTGCCCGGCATAGATAGCGCTGAGGAAGGAGCTGTCATGCTTGATGAGTACTCCATCGGAGCCCGCGGCCTCTCTCAGACCCTGCGCGATCAGCACTGATGCTCGGCGTTCTTCGTTTTCCGTCGGGGGAGTACAAGCGCGTTCTCAGCGTAGTGGGCGAGTATGCCGACGGCAGCGCCTGAGCATGTTCCAGCGGCGTCTGGACAACGGCATCATGCCGGTCGTCGTGCCTGACTCGACAAAGGGGTGGCAGTCCGTGTCAGTGTGCTCGCGCTCATCGTTCACGAAAGGAGCCCGGCGATGTCTGATACGTGGTTGGCCTTCTTGGTTATTTTTCGCCATGCTGCTGGCGATCTGGCGGATAGCAGATGGTCGAGAGCGTCCGATGACGAAGAGCGAGCAGGAACGAATGTTCTTCCGGCAGACCCTACAACCCTGTCGATCGATCGCATGTCTCCGGAGAGCCCGCTGATCGTGCCGAGGTACGGCGTCTGCGTGACTCCGGGAGAAGAGACGGGCGTGTGCGAGCCATTAGGGTACGTACGAGAATGGGACCCTGTTCCTCGGGAGATCGCCGCCCAGTTCGTCGATCGTGTGAGAGGCGGATCCGCGAACAGTTAGTCGGCTGTATGGCGCCACTGCGCTGCTGCTGAGGAGTGATCAACGGGCGGCGAACTCCGTGGCCGGCGCGAATGAGGTCCCGGAGCCAGTCGCTCTGCGTGGCCTCCATCGTCTTGACGACGACGATGGTGGTTCCACCTGTTCGCACTGACCTGGTCGACGCGGTGGAAGTGCGGATCCTCCACGGGGCGGTCGAGCCTACGTTCAGGAACAGGGTGCCGCTGCCCGTCTTCTCAGGCCCAGACCCACAGGAACTTCCGGTTGACGGAGAAACTCACCTGGGCCGTCAGGTGCTTTCGTGACGGCGCCAAGAGACATGGCATAGGACCCGATTGCCGCGTACATGGCGGCCGATGCCGGCTTGCCGCTGAACTCGCCGATCATCTTGTTCGAGGTGGCTGGCATGCGGCCTCCTCACCTTTCATCGGACTGGAAACTGCTACGTTGCGTCCCTGCCGCCTTGTGCGTCACCTTCCAGGCTCGCCTGGCCTCCAGGGCGGCGGGCAGGGCGGCGAGCAGGCGCTCGACGTCGTCGGGGCCTCGTCTCCCGGCCCAGGAACAGCGCAGCGTGGAGCGGGCCGGCCCTCCTCGAAGCCCATCGCCACGAGCACGTGGCTCGGCTGGGCGACCCCTGGCGTAGCAGGCCGACCCCGCCGACGCATCAATCCCCGCCAGGTCCAGGGCCATGAGCAGCGCCTCGGAGTCGGCCTTCTCGAACCACAGGTGCGCCGTGGAGGCCACATGATCGGCGTCCTCCGGCAACGTGGCGTGAACGCCCGGAAGCGCCCCGGCGCCCTCCAGGATCCGACGTCGCAGCGTCGCCAGCCGGGCCTCCTGCCCTCCCTGCTCGGCGACCGCCAGCCTCCACCGCCAGCGCCAGCGCCCGCCGCCACCACGTCCTGCGTGCCCGAGCGGATCCCGCTCCTGACGGCCCCCGCCCGTGGCCGGCGTCAACGCCAGGTCGCGGCGAACCACCAGGGCCCCACGCCCACCGGCGCCCCCGCCCAGCCCCGTCAGGCTCATCGCATCCAGACCCCAGCCATGGAAGTCCACAGGAACCTTCCCCAGCGCCGCGACCGCGTCGGAGTGGACAGGTATGTATCCGGTCTCGCCGGGGCGCCCGGCACCACTCGCCTCCCGCACGTGCGCCACCAGCGCCGCCATGTCCTGAACCACGCCGGTCTCATTGTTCGCCGTCATGACCGAGACCAGGGAAGCGGGGGAGTGGCCTGTATCGGCTGCCGGCGCCGCCGCCCGATCCACCGAGTCGAGCTCGACTCTCCCCGCGCCGTCGACCTCCAGCAGGCTCAGCCCCGCGCCCAGCTCGGCCACAGCGGTACGCGCCGAGTCCAGCACCGCCGGGTGCTCGATCGGAGAGAGCACCAGCCGCCCGCCCGGCACCGCTCGCGCCCGCCCCGAGACCACCAGGGCGTCGGCCTCCGTGCCGCCGGAGGTCAGCAGCACCTCATGCGCATCCACCCCCAGGGCACTTGCCAGGCGGGCACGCGCCTGTGCCAGCAGGGCTCCCACTCGCCGGCCCGCGGTGTGCTGCGCACTCGGATTCGCCCAGCCACCGAGCCCACTGGCCAGGTCCTCGGCGACCTGCCGGGCGACCTCGGGGCGGACCGGGGAGGTGGCTGCGTGATCGAGATAGGTGCGCACACCCCCAGCCTAGACGGCAGCTCAGAAGAGCCGGACTTTGTCCACATGGGACGACTTTGAAACCGCTTTTCGCATGTGGAGCCGGCCCGTAACGCTCTGACCTGTACAGATGCCAATGGCGCTCGACCGGCTCGTCGCCAAAGCCGTCCCATAAGGACACGTTCCCGCCGGCCTCGCCTCGCACCCGCGTGCCTCCGAGCCCCAGGCCGCGTCGTGGACGTCGCAGAGGATGCCGAGTTCCATATTCATCTCCTATCGGTATGGGCGCGCCCATGTGCGCTTCGAAGCGGGGGGTGGGAGAGTGACCCCATGCGCACCGACCAGCTCGCCCTGTCCCGCTCCGCCACTGACCGCGACGCCGAGCGACGCAGTGAGCCCGGGCTGCTGGAGCGTCTCGCCGCCGACCCCGAGACCCGCCTGTTGCTGGTCGACGCCCGCGGCCGTGTCGCCTTGACCGGTCCGGCCATCCACCCCGACCTGCCCGACGACGGCCTCACCCCACCCAGCCTCATCGGCAGTCCCGGCGCCACCGCCTGGGAGGGCCCGGCACCCGCAGCGGCTGGGGTCTGCCCGACCTGCGCGTCGGCTACCTCGGAGCCTCAGCGCCCCACCTGCTGCGGACCTGACCGTCCTCTATATGGGCCGCGAGGCTCGTCGACGACGCAGCCCCCGCCGGTCGAGCCTGGATCGCCGTCGTCGTGCCCCAGGCCCTGAGGTGCCCCGACGCCCCCGAGCCGCCCGCCACCGGCTCCGACGCCGAGGGCACCGCCGTCGACCATCCTGACCTGCGCCGCCTGCTGGAGCGCTACCCGCTCTCCGCCCTGCGAGCCATGGGCGCCCAGATGACGGCCCGCGACGCCGGCCTGGCCACCACGGCCACCGCCCCTGGCCGCCTGGCACGCCCGCTCCGCCTACTGCCCGAGCCTGCGGCGGGCGCACCGAGATCATCGAGGCCGGCTGGGCCCGTCGGTGCAGCGACTGCGCCACCGTCCACTTCCCGCGTACCGACCCGGCCGTCATCATGGCGGTCGTCGACACCTCCGACCGCCTCCTCCTCGTGCGCGGTGCCGCCTGGGCGCCCCGGCGCTACTCGGTCGTGGCCGGCTTCGTCGAGGCCGGAGAGTCCGTCGAGGCCGCCGTGGCCCGCGAGGTGCGGGAGGAGACCGGGCTGCGCGTGGCCGAAGTCGAGTACGCTGCCTCCCAGCCCTGGCCCCTTCCCGCGCTCCCTCATGCTCGGTTGTCGCGCGCGCCTGGCCCCCGGCGAGGACCTGCCCCGACCCCGATGGCCAGGAGGTCGTCGAGGCCCGTCTCGTCTCCCGAGACGAGCTCACCGCTGGTGCTGGCGACGGCAGCATCCTTCTGCCCGGTCCCCACCTCCATCGCCCGTCTCCTCATCGAGGACTGGTATGGCGGCCCCATCGTCAGTTGACGTCTGCTGAGCCGACCGCACGACCTGACGGTCTTGGCGTCCGGCCCTCGCCGACCGGTTTCCATCGCGTCTCCTCACCGCCGTCGATTCTTGTCACCGACCCGTGGCAGGCTGGTCCCGATGAGCCCGACCACCTCCCGCCCCGACCCCGATCGGCACGCCCGACTCCGGTCCCGGCCGTCGCAGCGCCCAGCTGGATGCCGCCGGCCTTCTGGAGGCACTCGACCCCGACCAGCGCGAGGTCGCCGAGCACCTCGAAGGTCCCTCTGTGCGTCCTTGCCGGTGCCGGCACCGGCAAGACCCGGGCCATCACCTATCGGATCGCCCACGGCGTGGCCACCGGCGCCTACCAGGCCACCCCAGGTCCCTGGCCGTCACCTTCACCGCCCGCGCCGCCGGCGAGATGCGCTCGCGCCTGGCCGACCTCGGCGTCCCCGGCGTTCAGGCCCGCACCTTCCACGCCGCCGCCCTGCGCCAGCTCACCCTACTTCTGGCCCACCGCCATCGGCGGGCGCCGCCCCGACATCCAGGCCCACAAGGCGCCCCTGGTCGGCGCCGCCGCCCGGCGCTTGAGCCTGCCCACCGACCGGGCCACCGTGCGGGACCTGGCCGCCGAGGTCGAGTGGGCCAAGGTCACTATGACCCTGCCCGAGGACTACGCCCAGGCCGCCGTCGCCGCCGGCCGCACCGGGCGTGGCCGGGCAGGAGGCGGCCACGGTCGCCCAGGTCCTGGCCCTCTACGAGGAGGCCAAGAGCGAGCGCGGCGTCATCGACTTCGAGGACGTGCTCCTGCTGACCATCGGCATCCTCCTGGACCGCGAGGACATCGCCTCCCAGGTGCGCGGCCAGTACAAGCACTTCGTCGTCGACGAGTACCAGGACGTCTCCCCGCTCCAGCAGCGCCTGCTGGACCTGTGGCTGGGCAGGCGCCGACAACTGTGCGTCGTCGGCGACGTCTCCCAGACCATCTACTCCTTCACCGGGGCCACGCCCGCCTTCCTCACCGGCTTCCCCACCCGCTACGAGGGCGCGCGCACCGTGCGCCTGAGCCGCGACTACCGCTCCACCCCGCAGGTCGTCTCCCTGGCCAACCAGGTCCTCTCCCGCTCACGGCGCGGGAGAGGCGGCCTGCACCTGCCCGCCGGCGCCGTCGAGCTGGTCGCCCAGCGTCCCAGCGGCCCCGCCGTGCGCTTCGAGACCTACGACGACGACGTCGCCGAGGCCGAGGGCGCCGTCGCCCAGGTGCGCCGCCTGCAGGCCGCCGGGGTCCCTCTGAGCGAGATCGCGATCCTGTACCGCACCAACTCCCAGTCCGAGGTCTTCGAGCAGGCCCTGGCCGGCGCCCAGATCGGCTACCCTCGTGCGCGGCGGCGAGCGCTTCTTCGAGCGCGAGGAGGTCAAGCGCGCCATGGCCGTCATCCTCGGTGCCGCCCGCACCGAGAGGGCCACCCTGAGCGGCGACCTCGGCCAGGATGCGCGCACCGTCCTGTCCCGCGAGGGATGGAGCGAGGAGCCGCCCGCCCCCCGCGGAGCCGTGCGCGAGCGCTGGGACGCCCTCAACGCGCTGGTGGCTCTGGCCGACGAGATGTCCCAGACCCGCGGCGCCGACCTCGACGCCTTCCACACCGAGCTGCGAGAGCGCGCCGACGCCCAGAACGCCCCCACCGTCGAGGGCGTCACCCTCTCCTCCCTGCACGCCGCCAAGGGCCTGGAGTGGGACGCCGTCATCCTCACGGGCGCCTGCGAGGGCCTGCTGCCGATCTCCCTGGCCGAGGGACAGGCCGCCATCGAGGAGGAGCGGCGCCTGCTTTATGTGGGCGTCACCCGCGCGCGAGAGCACCTCGTCATCTCCTACGCGCGCGCCCGTAACGCCGGAGGCCGGGCCGCCCGGAAGCCCTCCCGCTTCCTGGACGGCCTGTGGCCCACCGCTCACGGAGCCCGAGACACCTCCCGGCGTCAGGGCCGGCAGTCCGCCAGAGAGCGATCCCGGCAGTCCGCCGCCGACTTCGAGGCCAACAACGATCCTCGCACCATCGCCCTGTTCGAGGAGCTGCGGGCCTGGCGCTCCCAGATCGCCAAGGATCGCTCCAAGCCCGCCTACACAGTCTTCGCCGACGCCACGTTGCGGGACATAGCCGTCGTCAAGCCCACCAGCCTGCCCCAGCTCTCCCTCATCCGAGGCGTGGGAGCCACCAAGCTCCAGGAGTACGGCGGGACCGGTCCTCGCCCTCCTGCGGGACTTCGAGGCCGGGAACTGACCGGGTGCGCATCTGAGTGGCTCGGCGCCGCTCACAGCTGGGAGCACAGGCACTCGGGGTGGCGCTCCCAGGATCGCACCGTCCCAGGGGCTCCTGGCCCGGTGACCTCCACCGAGTGCGTGGCCCACCAGGTGGCCGAGCACCCGGTCGGCTCGCTGCCCGGGTCGGCGTCGTCCCCGTCGGCGTTGATGCCAGCCGCATGTCCCAGGACCGTGTCGATGACGGCCCGAGCCGTCAGTGCCGCCGACTCGTGCAGGGACCAGGTGCTCGACGTCGGGCATCGCCAGGGTGCGCATCTGCGTGGCCAGCGCAGGCCAGCACGGATCGGCGTCCCGTTCCCACAGGTCCAGGCAGGTCGAGCAGGGGCCGTCACCGCCCAGGACCGGGCCGATGCGCACCCCCGCCTCACCAATGACGACCGGCAGGGTGGATGATGCCCTCCTGTGCGAGCCTGCGGGCGAGCAAGGGCTCCACCACGTGCGCATCCACCGTCACCATCACGTCGGGGCGGGTGCGCAGCGGCGCCCGCGTCCTCAGCGCGGGAAAGCGCGCCGACAGGAGCGGCTCCAGGCCCGCCGTCCTGGGGGCCCGCGTGGACAGGATCGTCCCCACCCCGGCCTCCGCCAGCCACAGGGCGGCCTCCTGCGCCAGGGCGTCGACGCCGTGCACCGCCAGAACCGCCTGGGACAGGGCGGTGCCGCGATCCCTTGGCGTCAACGCCCAGCCGGTCCCAGTAGACGCCGTCGGCCCCGCCGAGCTCACTGGTCGCCGAGGGACCAAGGCTCCCTGGCGCTCCAGGTCCTCGACGATCTGCCGCGCCCGCACCACCGGCACCCGGCTGCGCCGAGCGGCCCGGTAGACGCCACCGGTCTCCAGGGATCGCGCGAACTCGTCCAGCAGCCGCTGCTCGGCCAGGCTCAGGTCCTTCGACGATGGTGCGCCGCCCGGGGCCGTGCCGATCTGGCTGACGCCCTGCTGGCGCCACAGGACGGCGCACCCGCCTCGAATACGCATCGTGCCTCCTCAAGCCCTCCCCGGCGCCCGCGTGAGGACGCAGGGAACCCGCGGCCCCGACTACCGCGTCAAGACCTGAGCCCGAGCGTGGCACGCCCCGGCCCGCGGCGGCCAGAGGCAACCGCTCACCTGTGGATAACCCTCCCGAGCCTGACCTCCCAATGGTCTGCTCAATCCTCGTCATCGGCCCCTGGTCAGCAGCCGGCCATCGGGCGGGGCGGAACAAAGGCCAGTGAGGCTACCAATGAGGCAGGTGGCGCATGGTCATCATGGTCATTGAGCGGAGCAGGTGGCCAGGCCGGACGTGTTGCCAGACGCGATCGCCTCGGTGGCGGTAACGGCCTCGTGCAGGGTACTCACGGCGAGACCTGCATCCCCTCGGGCTCATGGCCCTTGACCTCGTCGCAGTTGCTCGCCGGGGCCAGGAAGAATGTCGATCCGGCGTTGCGGGCCCCGCCATCTTCTGCTGAATGCCCCGATGGGACCGACCTGACCATTCATGTCAATCGTCCCGGTCCCGGAGATGTCCTTACCCCCGGTCAGGGAACCGGGAGTGATCTCGTCAACGACCCCCAGGGCGAACATCATCCCGGCGCTTGGCCCGCCGACGTCGGACAGGCCGAAGGTGGCCTCCACGTGGCTGTCCACGGAGACCCTGAGGCTCAGCCCCAGCAGCGAGCCGGTGGTTCCCTCCTGCGGTGCGATCGTGGTGAGCGCGGCCGGTACCTGCTGCTCACCACGGCGCACGCCGAGCGTGACCCGCGTCCCCTCGGGATCGTGGTCATCAGCTCGCGCAGCTGGGAGAAGGAGGTGATCGTGGTGGTCTGGCCGCCCTCCGGCGTGATGGTCTCCAGGACGTCGTCGGCCTGGATCTCGGTGGAGGTCTGCTGCTCGGTCACCTCGGTGACGGTCAGGTGCATGGCGCCGGCCATGCCGGTCTCGATGAGCGCGGCGATGACAGCCGAGTCCTGCGAGGCGGTCATCTGGGCCTTACCGGTCTCCTCGACCTGCTCGGCGCTCTGGTCCTGGGGACACACCTCGTTGCGGTCCACGATCCGCTTGTCCGACGAGAACCAGGCGGCGATGAGGATCAGCGGTCGTCACCGGGTAGCCGGGGCAGCCCGACACCGAGACGGTCGTCATCCGCAGTGCCCCTCGGTCGGATAGGGTCTCGGTGCCCGACACCTTCAGGACGTCCTGGTCCGACGACGAACCGTTGTCCAGCACGTTCCAGGTGGGGCCGGGGGCCTCGATGACCGCGTTGACCGGCACCATGAAGACGGCGACGACCAGGGCAACAACCAGGATGAACGTCCCGGCTGCCACGGATCGCCACAGCCTGCGCCGACGCCGGTCCTCTCCGGAAGGCTCCACGTCCTGAATGCCCGTCTGCCCGGCCTGGCCGGGCAGACCCTCTCATTCGCCCGGGCTGACGTGGGGCGTCCGGAGCCGGCTGAGACAGCCGCGTCGGCGGCGCCGTGCTGATCTGGGTGCGTCACGCGCTCATCATGCGACATCTTCCTGGGGAAGAGAGACAGTTATCGATACGAACTTGGCACGAAGTTGACACAATGACGACACGGAGGAGACCGAGGCATGCCGGGTCGCCGGCGGGCACGCCGTCGGCGAACAGAACATGGCCCCGGCACAGGAATGGGTGGGACCATAAGGCCGTTAGAGACAGTGTCCAGACGATGTCCCAGGACAACCCGGTGAGAGGAAACCCGTGAGCGAGGACGCCTTCGACGAGCTCGAGAAGATGCTCGCGTCACTTTTCGGCGAGCAGATGGCCTCTGACGCCGTCAGGCCCTGCGCTCGTCAGGGGTCGATCCCAGCTCCATCGCCCAGATGCCTGGCGTGGGCGACATCTCCCAGCTCAGCCCCGCCCAGCTGCTGGCCATGCGCGCCCAGTTCCAGCAGATGTTCTCCGCCTCCACCGCTGAGCCGGTCAACTGGCAGATGGGCCAGGAGCTGGCTCTCCAGCAGGCCCGAGGCGACGGCGACCCCACGGTGACCGCCGCGGTCGCGGATTCCACGCGCCAGGCCCTTCAGGTGGCCGACCTGTGGCTCGACACCGCCACCGAGCTCATGCCCGCCCCCGGGCAGCGGGAGGCCTGGAGCCGCAGCACCTGGGTCGAGCGCACCCTGCCGGTGTGGAAGGACGTGTGCGCCCCCCGTGGCAGAGGCCGTCACCACCGCCCTGGCCCGCACCCTGGAGAAGCAGATCCGCGACATGCCCGCAGAGATGAGCCAGGCCGCCCAGCAGATGGGGGCGCTCGGATCCATCATGCGCACCATGGCGGGCACGGCCTTCGGGCTCCAGATCGGCCAGGCCATCGGCGAGCTCGCCAAGGAGGCTCTGGGGGCCACGGACACCGGCCTGCCGCTGACCCGGGAACCGGGAACCGCACTGGTGCCCTCCAACGTGGCCGCCTTCGCCGAGGGCCTGGAGATCGACGAGGACGAGGTCCGCATGTTCCTGGCGGTTCGAGAGGCCGCCACCGCCCGCCTCTACGCCCACGTGCCGTGGCTACGCGGACAGGTGCTGCAGGCCGTGGCCGCCTACGCCAGGGAGATCCGCATCGACACCGAGACCCTGGAGTCGGCGGTGGCGCAGGTGGATCCCAATGACCCCGACGCGCTGCGCGAGGCCCTCGAGGAGCGGACTGTTCGCGCCTCAGGAGACCCCGGCCCAGCGGGAGTCCCTCGAGGACCTGGAGACGCTGCTGGCCCTGGTCGAGGGATGGGTCGAGGTCGTCACCGCCCGCGCGGCCGCACCTCACCTGCCCCACCTCATGGCCCTGGTCGAGATGATGCGCCGGCGCCGTGCCCAGGGCGGAGCTGCCGAGCAGGTATTCGCCAGGCTCATCGGACTGACCTTCCGTCCCCGCCGGGCCCGCGAGGCCGCCGAGCTGTGGTCGCACCTGGGCGCCCAGGCCGGCGACGCCGAGCGCGACGCCTTCTGGAACCACCCCGACGTCATGCCCACGGCCTCCGAGCTCGCCAACCCCAAGGACTTCCTGACCATGCGGCGCATGGCCCCAGGACATCGACGCGGAGATCGACGCCGACCTGGCCTCCCTCCTGGACGGCACCCTCGGGTACGCCGAGGGGCGAAAAAGGCCGACGAGAACAGCCCCAGGGACCGGGGGACAGGATCCCCCTGGGGACGCCGACGCCGCCTCCCAGGACTCCGGTGAGGCCGGTGAGTCCGCAGTCTCCGACGGCACGGACCGCGATGACCGCTCTGACGACTCCGGCGACCCGGAGACGGACTGAGACGGGACAGACCCCTGCGGCGGCGTCGACCGGAATGAGGCGGCTCAGACCGGGACGAGGCCGTGGAGCCACCAGCCCGCTGGACTCCCCGCCGGTGACAGCTACAGGAAGGTGGTGGCCAGCGCCTCGACCAGGCCGGGCACCAGTTGCTCGCCCTGGTAGATCGAGGCGTCGTCGTCATGGGTGCGTGAGCGCAGCGCGCACCAGGATTCCCCGCTGCGCAGAACCCCCACCACCATGCGGATGTCCTCGCGGTCGGGGCGCGCCTGGAGGAAGGCGAGACGCTCGGCGGCGTCGGTGATGGCATCGGCCTCCTCCTGCGCCGCAGAGGGCAGCACCAGGCGCTCGATGCCGATAGCCACGCCGTGGACGGACTCGGGCCAGGCCAGCTGGGCCAGCAGGTGCTCCAGGTCCGCGGCGGCCGGCAGCCCCTCCTGCTCCACCACCATGAGCAGCTCGGGATCTCTACGAGCCTCCTCCACAGTGGCGGCCTCCAGGAACCCGGCCACGTCCGGGTCCGCCTCCAGGGCAGTGGCGATGCGCACCAGAGCGAAGACGCGCACCGGCTGGTCCCAGCCGGAGACGGCCACGTGGACCTCCGTCTCCGTCACCGCTCGGGCCAGGGCCCGGAGGCGAGGTGAGGCATCCCTGCCCGCGTCGGATGCGGGGGTCTCGGCAGGCGAAGACCCGGGAACGGGCGGGCGCGAAGCGGGGTCCGGGGCGGACATCAGGTCAGTCATACCCTCATCGTCTCACCGGTGGTGCTGCCCGCCTGCATGGCACGGACGCCGCGTTGCGAGTTGCTGTTCCGGTCGCATTGCGGCCGGCAGAGGTGGGTTTCTCGTCCTGGAGAAGGTTATGGGCGTGTCAGTGGTGTGTGGGACGATGGCCCAAGCGGCCCTTCCGGCCGATAGCGCCGCGCTGGCAATGTGCGACGCAGCGCCACCACGTACGTCAGACAGGGAGCAGGATCGTGAGCACCACGCCCGACGACGAGTCCCGAGACACGTCCTCCGACGAGTCCTCGAGCAGGCCTGCCGGTTCGTCCAGGCAGAAGAGAACGGAAGACAGGACCGGGCTGTTCGGTCTGGGACGCATGGGCAGAGGCGGATCCGCCCTCCCCGTAAGCCGCGCGGCAGGGACCGGGGCCGTCGCCCCGGGCCCCTGGCTCTGACCATCTCGATCATCGCCGCGATCGCCGTCATCATCGCCATCATGTCGCAGGTGTGGACCGAGGTCCTCTGGTACAGCCAGATCGGCTACGCCCGTGTGCTGTGGACGCAGTGGATCGCCGCCATCGCCCTGTTCCTCGTGGGCTTCGCCGTCATGTTCGGGGCGGTCTTCGCCTCGATGACCACGGCCTACCGGGCCCGGGAGATCGGGGTGCCCGATGACGAGGCCACCCGCAACCTCGAGGTCTACCGCACGGTCATCGAGCCTCTGCGGCGCCGTCTGACCTGGGCGGTGCCGGCGGTGCTGGCCCTGTTCGGCTCGGCCTGGCAGCTGGCACCGAGCTGGCGCGAGGTCCTCCTGGCCTTCAGCTCACAGTCCTTCGGCATCAAGGACCCCCAGTTCGGGATCGACATCTCCTTCTACGTCTTCGTCCTGCCCGCCGTGCTGACGCTCGTGTCCTTCCTGTCCGGCGTCGTCCTGTTCTCCGGGGTGGCCTCCGTCGTCGTGCACTACCTGTACGGCGGCATCTCCGTGGTGCGCAGGCCCCACTTCACCAAAGCGGCACGGATCCACCTGGCGGTCTTCCTGGCCTGTACGCCGTCATCCGGGCGGTGGGCTACTGGCTGGGGCGCTACGGCGCCCTGTACGCCTCCAACTCCAAGTTCGACGGCGCCAACTACACCGACGTCAACGCGGTCATCCCGGCCAACGCGATCCTCGCCGCGATCGGGCTGGCCGTGGCGATCCTGTTCATCGCCTCGGTGCGCTCCAGCTCCTGGCGCCTGCCGATCATCGGTGTGGTAGTCATGATCGTCTCCTCCCTGGTGGTGGGGACGGCGTACCCGCTGGTCATCCAGAAGTTCGTCGTCGACCCCAACGCCCAGCGCCAGGAGGCCGAGTACATCCAGCGCAACATCAACGCCACCAAGGCCGCCTACGGCCTGGAGAACGTGGAGACCACGAACTACGACGCCACGACGACCGCGACGGCCGGCCAGCTGGAGAAGGACGCCGAGTCGACCGCCTCGATCCGCCTGCTCGACCCGGGCCTGGTCTCACCGACCTTCCAGCAGCTCCAGCAGAACAAGCAGTACTACTCCTTCGCGGACCGCCTCAACGTGGACCGTTACAAGGTGGACTCCACCAGCCGGGACACGGTCATCGCGGTGCGTGAGTTGAACCTGTCCGGTCTCGGCCAGGGGCAGCGGACCTGGGTCAACGAGCACACCGTCTACACCCACGGCTACGGCGTGGTGAACGCCTACGGCAACACGGTGGCCTCCGGCGGCTACCCCTCCTTCTGGGAGGGCGGCATCCCGTCCAAGGGGGACCTGGGCGAGTACGAGCCCCGGATCTATTTCGGCCAGTACTCGCCGTCGTACTCCATCGTAGGCGGCAAGGACAACGGCTCACCGCGGGAGCTGGACTACCCCGACGACGAGTCCAGGACCGGTCAGGTCAACACCACCTTCACCGGCAACGGCGGACCGAGCGTGTCCAACCCGCTCAACCGGGTGCTCTACGCCGCCAAGTTCCAGGAGCCCAACATCCTCTTCTCCCAGGAGGTGCGCCAGGGCTCCCAGATCCTCTACGACCGGGACCCGGCCAAACGCGTCTCCAAGGTGGCTCCCTGGCTGACCCTGGACAACAGCCCCTACCCGGCCGTCGTCGACCATGACGACAACCCGGCCACGCCCAAGCGGGTGATGTGGATCCTCGACGGCTACACCACGACGAACAACTACCCCTACGCACAGCACGAGTCACTGGCCAGGGCCACGGCCACCGCGGACGGCCAGGGCGGGCTGCTCGGGGCGCCGGAGGAGTCCAACTACGTGCGCAACTCCGTCAAGGCCGTCGTCGACGCCTACGACGGATCGGTCAAGCTCTACCAGTGGGATGACAAGGACCCGATTCTCAAGGCGTGGCAGAAGGTCTTCCCCGGGTCGGTCACGCCCATGAGCCAGATGAGCGCCGACCTCATCGCGCACATGCGCTACCCGGAGGACCTGTTCAACGTCCAGCGCACCATCATGGCGAGCTATCACGTCAACGACGCTGCTGAGTTCTACTCCGGCGGTGACTTCTGGAAGATCCCGGATGACCCGACCACGCCCGGACAGGACCAGCAGGCCCCCTACTACTTGACCCTCAAGATGCCGGGACAGGAGCAGGCGAGCTTCTCCCTGTCCAGTGCCTACATCATCGGCGGCAACACCAACCGCAACGTGCTCACCGGCTTCCTCGCGGTGGACTCCGAGACGTCCCCCGGCACCGGGAGAAAGGGGGAGCGCAGCTCGAGCTACGGCAAGCTGAGACTCCTGGAGCTGCCGAGGTCCTCGAACGTCTCCGGACCGGGCCAGGTGCAGAACATCTTCGACTCCAACCCGGCGGCCTCCACGACCCTCAACCTGCTCTCTCAGCAGGGCTCGCAGGTCATTAAGGGCAACCTGTTGACGCTTCCCGTGGGAGGCGGTCTGCTTTACGTCCAGCCGGTCTACGTCCAGTCCTCCTCCGGTACGCAGTATCCGCTGCTGCGCAAGGTGCTGGTCTCCTTCGGTGACAACGTCGGCTTCGCCGACACCCTCTCCGAGGCGCTCGACCAGGTCTTCGGCGGCAACTCTGGGGCGACGACGGGGGAGCAGGCCGTCAACGGCGACGCCGGCGCGGCCAATGACACCAATGAGTCCACCGACGGTCAGGATCCGACGGCGGGCGGCGGAGCGGCATCGCCGGCGCCCAGCTCCGACCCCACGGCCTCCGCGAGCGCGCCGGCGTCTGCGTCTACGGACCCGTCGGCCTCCGGAGCCTCGGATCCGAAGGCGGAGCTCGACCAGGCCCTCTCTGACGCCCAGACCGCGATGAGTGACTCGGACACCGCCAGGAGCAAGGGTGACTGGGCGGCCTACGGCGAGGCGCAGAAGCGTCTCAACGACGCCGTCAACCGGGCCATCGCCGCCCAGCAGAAGATGGGCTGAGCGCACTCGGGCGGCATCATGAGGGCGTGCCCTGCGACCCGCCTCACCGGGCGGTGAGCAAGGGCACGCCCTCGTTGTTTGCCTTGAGGGCGGCGCGGCGCTTAAGGTTGGTCTCACCGACGCGGGGTGGAGCAGTTCGGTAGCTCGCCGGGCTCATAACCCGGAGGTCGCAGGTTCGAATCCTGTCCCCGCTACCACTCCAGAGGAGCCCGATCCTTCCCAGGATCGGGCTCCTCTGCTCTGTCTGCGCGGAGATTGTCGGGTTGTCTGCGCACTCGGGTGGGATCTGTGCCAAACTCACAAGCATGGCAAAGAAGCACCCCACCATGGACCGTCTCCTGTACGAGGCCGAGCTGCTGAGGCTGCAGGCGGAGCTGGTCGAGATGCAGGAGTGGGTCAGGGCCACCGGAGCCCGCGTCGTCGTCATTTTCGAGGGGCGCGACGCGGCAGGCAAGGGCGGGGCGATCAAACGCATCACCGAGTACCTCAGCCCGCGTGTTGCGCGCGTGGTCGCGCTTCCCATGCCCACCGAGCGCGAGCGCACCCAGTGGTACTTCCAGCGCTACATCGCGCACCTCCCGGCGGCCGGTGAGATCTGCCTGTTCGACCGCTCCTGGTACAACCGCGGCGGCGTCGAGCACGTCATGGGCTACTGCACCCCTGAGGAGCACCGGCGCTTCCTCCAGCAGTGCCCGGTCTTCGAGAGGATGCTCGTTGACGACGGCATCCTGCTGCGCAGTACTGGTTCTCCGTGCCCCAGAAGGAGCAGTACAAGCGGTTCAAGTCGCGGATGACCGATCCCATGCGCCGCTGGAAGCTCTCACCGACCGACCTGGAGGCTCTGCCCCGCTGGGAGGACTACTCGCGCGCCAAGGACGAGATGTTCGTCCACACCGACATCGACTCCGCGCGTTGGCACGTCGTGGAGTCGGCGGACAAGCGCAAGGCGCGCATCAACATGATCCACCACCTGCTGGAGTCCATTCCCTACGAGCACGTGCAGCGCCCCGAGCTGAAGTTCCCGAAGAAGCCCTCGCTGCCGTCGTCGGGTTACCGCCGCACTGACCGAACCCTCCAGCACGAGGTGCCCGACTACGCGGCCACGCTCAGCGAGGCCGAGGCGCCCGAGCGCTACGTGGACCTCGAGGACCAGGGGATCGGCTAGGGCCGCTGCCCCAGGCGCTCCAGCTCTTGGAAGACCTGGCCGACCGGCTCGCGGACGATGAGGTCGGCGCGGGAGTCGTAGGGTGTGGGGGTCGCGTTCATGAGGACCAGGCGCTCGCCGGTGTAGTAGTCGATGAGGCCTGCCGCCGGGTAGACGACCAGGCTCGTGCCGGCCACGATCAGCAGGTCCGCCTGCGCGATCGCCTGGACGGAGCCCTCGATGACGTCTCCGTCCAGCATCTCCCCGTAGAACACGATGTCCGGTCGCAGCACCGAGGCGCAGGCGGGGCAGTGGGGAACCGCGCCGGAGCGGGCGTCGTCGACGCCGGAGAGCGAGAGTCGTTCACCGCAGTCGGTGCAGGTCAGGCGCGACCAGTTGCCGTGCAGCTCGAGGACCCGCTCGGAGCCCGCCTGCTGATGGAGACCGTCGATGTTCTGCGTGACCACGGCCGACAGCTTCCCGGCCCTTTCCAGGTCGGCCACGAACCTGTGGGCCGCGTTGGGGGCCACGCCCTCGCGGGCGTTCTCCTGAGCGAACCACTCCCAGTACGCCTGCGGGTTCACCGTGAAGAAGTCGATGGAGAGCACCTGCTCCAGGGGAATCTCACGATCCTGGTGGTAAAAGCCCTTGGAGCCCCGGAAGTCCGGGATCCCCGACTCGGTCGAGACCCCGGCGCCACCGAAGAAGACGATGCGCTGCGACTCCGCGATCCATTGAGCGAGCAGGCCCCATCGACTGTCCTGTTGCTCCATGCACCTACCCTAACGCTGGGTGCTGATCCCGCTGGGGCATACGGCGGTTCACGGTGGTCATCCGGTTGGTTCTCCGAAGGCGCGGTGCTGACGACGGCACGTAGAACGGCGCCGTCTCTCGGCTTTGGAAGACGGCGCCGTCGGCGAGAAGAAGAGGCTCAGATACCGAAGCCGACCCGGCGGGGCTCGGCCTCACCGAGCTCGACGTAGGCCAGGGAGCCGGCCGGGACGAAGACCTTCCTACCCCTGTCATCGGTGAGGGTGACGGCCTTGGTCTCGGCGTCGGCCACAGCGGCCAGCACCTTGTCCTGCGAGTCGGAGGTCTCCAGCGAGAGCTCGCGGCTGACATGCTTGATTCCGATCGTGACCTGCATGGGACTCCTTCACATCGTCTGTGTGCCGTATTGAGCGGCGTGCCGCCCATCAGGGGAGAGGCGGCATGAACCTGCACCGATCCTAGAGGCGCCCGGGGCGCGCCAGACGTCCGAGCACCCCGGAACCGCGCCGTTTCGCGCCACGCGGACACGTGTGCCATCGGCTTCCGGAGGGAGGCAAGGGGCTGTCGCCGATGACGATCCGTTAACGGCGTGCGTTTCATGTCAGTGACTCGTGGTGAGATGGTCCCATGTCCCAGGACCCGATCCGTCTCCTCCCACCTCCTGAGGTGCCGGAGCTCCCCACTGCCGACGCCGACGGCCGGAGAGTCCTGGATCACGCCGCCGAGGGCACCAACATCGTCGTCCTGGGGGCGCCTGGGACCGGTAAGACCTCGCTCGCCTTGAGGCTGCTGTCGGAGGCGGTCGCCGGCGGCAGGGACGCCCTGCTGCTCGCGCCCACCCGCGCGCGTGCGGACGGGCTGCGCCGCCGAGCCGCCCACCTGCTGCGTGAGGGCTACGGCGACGGCGTCGTGCGGGTGCGCACCCCCGCGGCCCTCGCTCTGACGATCCTGACCACCTCGTTGACCAGGCGTCCCGGCCCACTGCCGCCACCGGTCCTCCTGGCCGGTGCGGAGGAGGACTCCGTCCTGGCCTCGATGATCAGCGCTATCAGCTGGCCGGGGCTCCCCGCCGAGGCGACCAGTTCGCGGGCCTTCCGCTCCGAGCTGCGCAACCTCCTGGCGCGCGCCGGAGAGCTCGGCGTCACCGCTGACGAGCTGGCCGATCTGGGGCGCCGGCTCAACGTTCCCATCTGGGGACCGGCCGCCCAGCTCCTGCGCACCTGGGACGCGCAGGGCAGGCCCAGCGCGGAACGCAGAGCGCAGACCCGCAAGATGGACACCGCCCGCCTCCAGGACCGGTCCGTCGAGGCCCTGCAGACGTGGGTCGCCGACGGCGTCACCGTCCCCCGTCCCGTCCCGGACCTCGTCATCGTCGACGACTACCAGGACTGCACGGCCGCCACCGCCAGGCTCCTGACGGCCCTGGCCACCCCGGCCCCCGATGGGCACCGGGCGCAGATCGTGGTCCTGGGAGACCCTGACGTCGCGGTGGAGACCTTCCGCGGCGGCACACCCAGCCTGCTCATCGCCGCCGAGGACCACTCGGGGCTGGGGGCGAGCCGCCTGCAGCTGAGCACCTGCTACCGGGGCAACCCGGTGATCGCGGCGGTGGTCGCCGATCAGAGCTCCCGGGTCCCGGTGACGGGCACGGCCACCCACCGGCAGCCGACCCCTAGCCCCCCGTACCCCGGCATCGCGCGTCTCCGGGGCGTCTGACGAGGGCCGAGCGGCGGCACCGACCGGCGTCGAGGCGATCCTGGCCTCCAGCACCTGGCAGGAACGTGCCCACGTTGCCCGGGCCCTCAGGCTCGAGCACGTCCACCACGGCACTCCCTGGTCGCAGATGGCCGTCATCGTCCGCAGCGCCGCCGACGCCGAGTCACTGGCCAGAGACCTGCGCAGACGGGGCGTGCCCCTGGCCTCCCGCACGCCCGCGGTACTCCTGCGCGCGGAACCTGCGTCGGCTGCGCTCCTGGACATCGTGCGCGCCGCCGTCCGCGACCAGCTGGGGGACGGCGGTGAACCGCCGCAGCGGGAGGCCTCCGTCAACCTGCTCACCAGCCCCCTGGTGGGACTGACCATGATGGACCTGCGCCGACTGCGCCGCAGACTGCGCCAGGGCCCCGCCGTCGTGGGCAGCAGCGATGGCCGAGCTGAGTCCACTGAGTCTCCTGAGCCCGCCGAGTCCACCACGGCCACCGAGGCCACCACCAGGCCCGGTGCTCGAACCGGAGCCGACGCCGCCCTCCTGGCCCCTGCTGGCCGACGTCGGTCTGACCGCTGCCTTCGCCCGGTCCCTGGACGGGGAGTCCCTCGGCACTCAGGCGAGCCAGTTCCTCACCGCCGCCCGGATCATCGAGGCCCTGCGCACCTGCCTGAGCGGCACACCCGACCACGCACCCCGTGATGTCGAGGCACTCCTGTGGGCCGCCTGGGCCGCGTCCGGCCGGGCCGAGGCATGGAGGTCCGTCGCCCTGCGCCCCTCCGGCAGCTCCGTACGCTCGCTGCTGTCCGAGGCCGCCGAGCACGATCTCGACGTCGTCACCACCCCTGTTCAAGCGCGCGGAGGTTTGGGCCGAGCGTCACCCGGGCCAGGACGCGTCCAGCTTCCTGGCCGAGCTCGACGCCGAGGTCCTGCCCTCGGACTCCGTCGCCCCCCAGGGGCGGCGCCCGGGGGGCGTTGCCGTCATGACACCGGCGCGCTGCGCGGGCCAGGAGTGGGAGCTCGTCGTGGTCACCGGGCTGGAGCGTGACCGCTGGCCGGACCTGCGCCTGCGGGACTCCCTGACTCGCACCGGCCTCCTCGTCGACGCGGTCACCGACCGTCTGCCGGCAGGAGGTGACGGCCCGGAGGCCGCAGGTGAGGGCAGTGGGGCCATCGCGGCCGCCCGGGCCCAGGTGCGCGCCGACGAGCGACGCATGCTCATCATGGCCCTCTCCCGCGCCACCCGCCGTCTTCTGCTGACAGCCACCGCCGACGCCGAGCACGCCCCCTCACCGTTCCTGACAGAGATCGCCCAGGCCACCGGGATCCACCTGACCGACTCCGACGGCGCCCCGATCCTCACCCCGGATACCGGAGACCTCACCCTGCGCGGCCTGGTCGGGGAACTGCGCCGTGCGGCCGTCGCCGGAAACCTGGAGACGGCCACCCCCACCGAATACCGGCGCGGCCGAGCCGCCGTCGAGCTGCTGGCCGATCTCGCCCGCCAGGACGTGCCCGGGGCCGACCCCTCCACCTGGATCGGTGCGGCAGGTCCCACCTCCACCACCCCGCTCGTCGCGGAGGGGGAGAGGATCCAGGTGAGCCCCTCCGACGTCGAGGGCCTGGCCGCCTGCCCGCTCAAGTGGTTCCTGAGCCGCAACGGCGGTTCGGCCCCCGCCAGCGACGCCCAGGCCCTGGGCAGCCTCATCCACGAGGTCGCTGAACGGGCGGAGAGCGAGCACCTGCGCGGCGCCGCCCTGCGGGAGGCCTTCGAGGAGCGCCTGGATGACCTCGGCTACCCCGACACCTGGCTGGGGGGCCTGGCCGCTGACCGCGCCCGCGCCATGATCGAGCGACTCGACGCCTACCTCAGCGACTGCGACGCCCTGGACATCCGCGCCGACGTCGAGCAGCCCGTTCGCGCCGACGTCGACATCCCTGTGCAGGTCCTCAGCCCCGAGCTCCGAGACCGGGCCGGGGCCCGGATACCCACCGCCGGGCTCGGCGTCGTCCCCGTCAGGATCTCCGGGCGCATCGACCGGCTCGAGCACCTGGCTGCCCACGGGGGACAGGACGAGGACCACCCGGACCGCCCGGACAGGAGCGGCAGCGTGCGCGTCATCGATCTCAAGACCGGGCAGCGCGTCCCCAAGGACGTCCAGCGCCACCCCCAGCTGGCCACCTACCGGCTCGCCCTGGCCTCGCAGGGCCGCGACGTCGTCGGCGGAGCCCTTGCGCTCCTGGGCAAGGAGCCCTCCAAGCGGTCCGGCGACGGCTATGTCCTGGCTCCGCCGGGCGCCGCGCTCGACCCCAGCCCCATGGTCTCGGAACCCGCGGACGGGCCCGGAGACGAGCCCAGCGACGGAGGCCTGGACGGCTCGGCCGAGGGCTCCAGCCAGTACTGGGTCGAGGACCTCGTGGCCGGCGCAGCGCTGGCCGGCCTGGGTCCCCTGCTCGAGGCCCGCACCGGCGATCACTGCCGCACCTGCATGGTCAAGGACTCCTGCCCCGTCCAGGTCGAGGGAAGGAGAGTCGTCTCATGACCCCCACTGCCTCCCGCGAGCTCACCCCGCAGGCGCTTGCGGCCTCGCTCGGGATCCACACCCCCACCCAGGAGCAGGCGCGCGTCATCTCCCACCGACTGAGCCCGCTCCTGGTCGTCGCCGGTGCCGGCTCGGGCAAGACCGCCACCATGGCGCAACGAGTCGTCTACCTGGTCGCCACCGGGCAGGTCCGTCCCGACCAGGTCCTCGGCCTGACCTTCACCCGCAAGGCCACCGCCGAGCTGGATCAGCGCGTCGCCTCCCGCCTGGCCAGCCTCGGCGCGGCCGGCCTGCTCCCGACCGCCCCCGGAAGATGACGGGAACGCCGGGGACGCCACCGATGTCGGCGAGCCGATGATCGCCACCTACAATTCCTTCGCCGGCTCCCTGGTGCGTGACCACGGCCTGCGCATCGGCGTCGATCCCGACTCCGCCCTCATCACCCAGGCCCGCTCCTGGCAGATCGTCACCTCCCTGCTCGAGGCGCGCACGCTCCCGCTCCCCAGCGAGAGTCTCATCCACAACGCGAGCGCCGCTCTGGTGCTGAACGACGCCCTGAGCCAGAACCTGCTGACCATCGATGAGGCCGCCACGGACCTGGCCGACCTGACCGAGCAGTTCACCGCGCTGGCAGCCATCAAGGGCTGCAAGACCCTGGTCGACAAGGCCCCTGCCATCATGAGCGAGTGGGAGGCCCTGCTCGACGTCGTCGCCGAGCTGCACGACTACAAGCGCCGCCACGGCCTGCTCGACTTCGGTGATCAGATCGCCCTTGCCTGCACCGTCGCCGAGTCCGTCCCCGAGGCTGCCACCCAGGTGCGGGCGCAGTACCCCGCCGTCCTGCTCGACGAGTTCCAGGACACCTCGGTGGCCCAGGTCCGGCTCCTGTCCGCCCTCTTCGCCGACTCCGGGGTGACCGCCGTCGGCGACCCTCACCAGGCCATCTACGGGTGGCGCGGTGCCAGCGCCGGGGCCCTGGACACCTTCCACCAGCGCTTCAATCCCACCGGTACCGCCCGCCTCGCCTCGGGGGCGCCGTCGGCCGACGCCGCCCCCGTCCTGGAGCTGTCAACCTCCTGGCGCAACGATTCCACCATCCTCGAGGTGGCCAACACCGTCTCCGAGCCCCTGCGCTCCGGCGTCGTCCGGGACGGCGACCCGGTGGGGGAGCACATCGCCGTCGCCCCCCTGCGAGCCCGACCCGTCGCCTTCGGCCTGGAACCCGGGACGGTGCACGGCGCCTTCCTCCAGGACCCCGTCGAGGAGGCCCGTACCGTGGCCGCCTTCCTCGCCGAGCGCTGGTCGCCCAGCGCCGAGATGGCCGTCCTGTGCCGCACCCGCGCACAGATGGAACCCATCGCAGCCGAGCTGGAGGCGGCGGGCCTGCCCTACACGATCGTCGGCCTGGGCGGGATGCTCTACGTCCCCGAGGTCGCCGACGTCCGTGCCCTGCTGACCGCCGCCTCCAACCCCGAGCGCGGTGACCGGGTGGTCAGGCTCCTGACCGGCTTCGGCATCGGTGCCGGAGATCTGCGCGCCCTGGCGACGCTGGCCCGCGAGGTCGTCCGCTCCGCCCCGGAGACGAGCCGGAACGGTGCTGAGGGCCGAGTCCCCCCAGGACGAGGCCGACTCCCCACTGCTCAGCGAGGCCCTGGACACTTTGCTGCGATGGCATGAGGAGGGGAGAGAGGGCGCAGTGCCCGCTGCCGTCGAGCTGACGCCGGCGGGGCTGGCCGTCGCGCTGCGCACCGCACGAGCGATCAGACGCGTCCGGGAGGCCATCGCCCTGCCTCTGCCCGACCTCGTCGCCCTGGCCGAGCAGGTCCTCGACCTCGACATCGAGATCGCAGCCCGGGTCGGCGACCCCATGGGGCACCGGGCCCTCGACTCCTTCCAGGAGACGGCCCTCGCCTTCGCCGCTGACACCGACGCCGCCACGCTCACCGGGTTCCTGGAGTGGCTCGACGCCGCCGAGGAGCACGAGGACGCCATGACCGCCCCCGAGGTCGATCCCTCGCCCGGAGCGGTCCAGCTCCTCACCGTCCACGCCGCCAAGGGCCTGGAGTGGGACGTCGTCGCCGTACCCGGCATGGATGAGCAGGTCTTCCCCTCCTACACCAGCGGCGTCAAGGATGATCTGCGCGTGGTGGAGACCGGCTGGATGGGCAGCACCTCGACCTTCCCCTTCCCGCTTCGGGCCGACGCCGACGACCTTCCCCCCCTTCACCGTCGGCGACCTCAACCCGGCGGTTACGGACAAGCCCCTCCTGACCGAGACGATGAACGCCTACAAGGAGGCCCTGGGCCGCCAGAGCCTGCGCGAGGAGCGCCGCCTGGCCTACGTGGCCTTCACCCGGGCCCGCCACGAGCTCCTCCTGACCGGTTCCCACCTGTCCAAGACCGCCTCCAAGCCCCGCCGGCCCTCACGATTCCTCACCGAGCTCCGCCGGCGTGACCTGCTCACCCCCTACGGAGACGGCTGGGTCGACTTCGATGAGTCCCGCCCCAACCCGCTGACAGCCCCTCACCCAGGTGGGCACCTGGCCCCTGGACGCCGACGAGCCGAAGGCGCTGGGTGCTCAGGAGCCTGGCGCTGGGGGATCGCGCGACGACGGGGGAGCGGATACAGGCCGCGCTACCGCCTTGCGCCGAGCCCGGCGCGCGGCTGCCGCCCAGGTCGCAGCCGCCATGGGCGAGGCCCGCCCCACTGAGCAGGCCACTGAGCAGGCTCCTGCCGAGCCTGAGCCCAACGCGCCCGGGCCTGGGACTGGAGGCGACTGATGAGACCCTGCGGCGCTGGCAGCTTGAGGCGGGTCTCCTCCTGGCCGAACGCGCACGCGCCTCAGCCGCTGTCCCCACCGTCCGGCTTCCCGAGCACCTGGCCGCCACCCGCCTGGACGACCTGCGCGCCGACCGCAGGCGATTCGTCCTCGACCTGCGTCGGCCGCTTCCACCCGAGCCCCGCGCCGCGGGCCGGCTCGGAACCGTCTTCCACGACGCCGTCGCCCAGCGCCTGAGCGCACGCGGCACCCTGTTCGGCCTGACGGAGGCTGGTGTTCCCGACAACCTCGACCCCCTGGACCGGCAACGGGTTGAGCGCTGGCTGGAAACGGCCGAGAACCTGCCGCTCCTGGCCGACTACGTCCTGGTCGACACCGAGATCGACAGGGAGATCACCATCGGCGCCACTACTCTGCGCTGCCGCATGGACGCCGTCTTCCGCCGCCTGGATGGGACCGGCTGGCTCATCGTCGATTGGAAGACCGGGCGCCGCCAGGTTCCCGTGGACCAGCTCAGCGTCTACGTCCACGCCTGGGCGGCATCCCAGGGCGTCCCCACCAGCTGCGTGTGCGCCGCCTACGTGTACGTCGACTACCCCGAGGGTCGCGTCGATGAGCTCACCGCCGCGGGCCTGCTCGACCTCGACCAGATCGAGTCAGCTCTGACACCGGGCTCCCCACCCGACGAGATGACACCTCTTCCCGCACCCGAGCAGCAAGGCTAACGTCAGCCTCAGTGCCGCCCGGGCTCGGCTGCTCGACCAGAAGCACGGCCGGTCCTGGCCCGGCGCACCGACTCTTCGCACCCGACGCCGCAAGGAGAACCCACATGCTGGTGACCTGGTCGATTGTCGCCTTCCTCATCAGCGCTCTGTGCTGGATCCTCGGCGACGCGCTCATCGTCGGTTTCCGTCGGCCTGACCGGCACGAGCACGGCGAGTTCATCGACCTTATGGGAGACGACGCCTACGCCTTCTACACGCGCGTCAACGAGCCTCGCCTGCGATGGGGCGCGTTGGTCGCCAACTACTCCATCCCGCTCATGCTCGCCGGTCTCTATGCGCACTGGGTGCTGTTGCGCGGATCGCCGGTGGGGATGGCGGGCGCGGTGCTGCTCGGCGTCGGGTTCAGCCTCTCGCCCCTGGCCCACGCCTCCTTCTACCCGCTCGCTCTGGCCTCGGAGCGCGCCCATACCGCCCATCAGGCGTACGTAGCCGCCAGGGCGGCGAGCAGCGGGAAGGAGGACAGCGAAGGGCCCGATCCCGCCGCCCTGGAGCACGCGCGCAGGCTCTACCGCTTCCTCATGCAAGCCTGGGGCCCCGCCATCGGGCTGACGGCGCTGGGCTGGCTCCTCGTCTGCATTGCTCTGGGCTCCGGAGCCACCGCCTTCCCTCGATGGTCGCTGCTCCTGACCCACCGGTGCAGGCCCTCCCGTGGTACGCCCTCACCCGCCTGCCCTATCCCGGCAAGCCACTGCTGGACGGGGCCCTGTTCAACATCGTCAACCTGGTGTGGGCCATCGCCTTCCTGGCACTCATGAGCCACAACCCGCTGACCTGATCCCGGGCGAGGCGCCGACGCGGCGTCAGTCGTCCTCGTCGTCGACGCGCACCATCACCACCGGGTTAGTGACCGCGTCGGGCTCCGCGGGCTCGCGCTCCCCGGGCACCGGCGCCAGCCGGGGCGAGGCCTGCTCCACCAGCGGGGCGTCACCCACCTGTGCGGCCAGGTCCTCCAGCATCGCCACCGCGTCATTGATGACCGGCTTGTCCCCGGTCCTCACCCCGTGCAGCAGCCAGCGCGCCAGGCTGAGCTCACTGACCAGCTCGGCCCGCTCACGCAGGTGCCGGTCGACTCCCTCGGAGCGGGCGATGTCGTAGGCGTCCTCAATGGAGTCCAGGCAGTCCACCGGCGCCGAGGAGTACACCCAGGCCAGGTCCTCGGCCGGGTCGCCCACGTGCGCCTGCGACCAGCCGCGCACGGCCACCACCGAGCCACCGGCCACCAGCACGTTCTCCTCGGCGAGGTCGCCGTGGACCACGGTGGGGCGGAAGCGCCACAGTGCCGTGTCCTCCAGGGCCTGCTCCCAGCGCCCCAGCAGGGTCGGCGGGGTCTTGCCGGTCGTGGCGGCGTCGTCCAGAAGGCTCAACCAGCGCCGACGCACCTCCTCAGCGTCGTAGACCGGCATCCCCGCCTCGGAGATCACCGTCACCGCCAGCTCGTGGATCTCGCCCAGGGCCTTGCCCAGCCCCGCCGACATCCCCGGGCCCGGACGGAGCGTCTCGACGGGGATCGGCTTGCCCTCCACATGGGAGCGGACCTGGATGTGGGCGCCCTGCTGACGCAGGGACCCGCTGACGCGAGGTACGTCGAAGGAGAGGCGCCCGTCGTCGACGACCCGGCCGATGCGGCGCAGCACCTCGGCCTCCGCCTCCAGGGACGCGCCGACGGCGTCGGTGCGCGCCTCATGCACCTCCCAGTGCCGCCCCTGGGTGTCGATGACCCCGGTGATGTGCCGCTCCGGCGTCTCGGACTGCGGCAGCGCCAGCCGAGCCGGGTTGAGGCCGGTGACGGCGACCGTCGCCATCGCGGCCAGCGCGAGCGCGGAGTGATGAGGGCGAGGGCCGGCAGCGGGCTGGGCGGCCGGCGGGACCGGCTGACTGTCCTTCGGGGGACCGGCAGACGCGCCGGGTAACGGGGCGACAACGACGGGCGCACGATACTCGCCGTGGTCGTCAGCACTCGGAGCCGCAGCACGCTCGACGTCCGAGGCCGCCTCGTCGGTGAGGCTGTTGGCGCCAGCGGCGACGTCGGTGATGTCGGGGTCGTCCGGGGACTGCGGAGGCTGTGACATGGTCCAACCGTAGGCGACAGGTCTACATCCCGCAGGACAGCCGCGCCCGTCCGCTGGCGGCAAACGTCGAAACCTGTGGGAACCGGCCTGACGAACGCCCAAGGCCCTCCGAGTTATCCACAGGCACTGCCGAGGTAGTGGCCATTTTGTGATCAGGTGCTCTAGAGTTCATTCGTGACACCGGTCACCGACCGTCCGGTGCGTAGGAGTTCACCGCCGAACACCTGCGCCGACCCCGCGAACATCCTCATTCGCCCTACTCATCCCATTCGCACAACCACACGCGCTGAGAGGCATCATGGACGCTGCCGATCTTCTCCTGACGGAGGTTCGTGAGCTGGTTCGCGCTCGCGGAATCGACCCCCTCAGGGACATCTCCGCCCTGGAGCAGCTGGTCTCAGAGGCCGAGGACGACTACCTGCGGCGCTCCGACGCCGGACTCGTCCCTCCGCTCATCGACCCCGCCGGCGCCCGCTCCCACGTGCTGGACTCCATGGCCGGACTGGGGCCGCTCCAGAGCTACCTCGACGATGAGTCCATCGAGGAGATCTGGGTCAACGCCCCCGGCCGTGTCTTCATCGCCCGCTCCGGGCGTCCCGAGCTGACCACCACGATCCTGGAGAGCGAGGACCTCGCGGTCCTGGTCGAACGGATGCTGAGGGCCTCCGGTCGCCGTCTGGACCTGTCCAGCCCCTTCGTCGACGCCCAGCTGGCCGGAGGGCAGCGCCTTCACGTCGTCATCCCGCCCATCACCTCCCAGCACTGGGCGGTCAACATCCGCAAGCACACCTCCCGGGCCTCACGCACCAGCGACCTCGTGCGCATGGGCTCACTGACCAACCAGGTCGCGGCCTTCCTGGACGCCTCTGTGCAGGCCGGTCTCAACATCCTGGTCTCGGGCGCCACCCAGGCGGGAAAGACCACGATGGTGAGGGCCCTCGCCGGCGCCATTCCCGGTGGGCAGCGGGTCATCTCCTGTGAGGAGGTCTTCGAACTGGCCCTGAGGAACCGTGACTGCGTGGCCATGCAGACCCGGCCGCCCAACCTCGAGGGCGTCGGTGAGATCAGCCTGCGTCGTCTGGTCAAGGAGGCCCTGCGCATGCGCCCCGACCGTCTCCTCATCGGAGAAGTGCGTGAGGCCGAGGCCCTCGACCTGCTGATTGCAACTAACTCTGGACTTCTTCCATGTGTACGGTCCACGCTAATTCCGCGCGAGAAGCGGTCATCAAGATCTGCACGCTGCCGCTGCTGGCGGGGGAGAACGTCTCCAGCGACTTCGTGGTCCCCACCGTCGCCAGTGCCATCGACCTGGTCGTCCACCTCGACCTGGACCGCCACGGGCGCCGCACCGTCAGAGAGGTCGCGGCACTGTCCGGCCGGGTCGAGAACGGTGTCATCGAGCTCTCCGACGTCTTCCACCGCGACCCCGCCGGCAACCTCGTGCGTGGTCCGGGCGCGCCCAGCGGCGCTGAGCGCTTCAGCCGCGCCGGACACGATCTCACCGCCTTGCTGAACCGCCACCCCTCCAGCGGCGAGGAGGTCTACTGATGGGCGCGATCGCCGGGCTCCTGGCAGGTGTGGGGGATGCTGCTCATCTGGATGGCCTGCACCTCCGACCCGCCCCAGTGGCGCTCGAGGCGGTCCCGTCTCCTGGCCGACATCCTGGTCCAGGCCGGCGCCGGCCGTACCAGCCCCACGATGTTCGTCCTGGGCTCGATCGGACTGGGGCTGCTCGTCGGCATGGTCTTCCTGGGGATGTCTCGGGCGTGGCCGGTGGCGGCCTCCTTCGCCGCGATCTTCACCGCGGTCCCATTCCTCGTCATCTCCTCCCGCGCCCGCGCCCGCCGCACTCGCCTGCGCGAGGTGTGGCCGGAGGCCGTCGACACGCTCGTCTCCGGCGTCCGAGCCGGCATGAGCCTTCCGGAGGCCCTGACCAACCTCGGCGAGCGCGGACCGGAGGCCGTCCGCCACCAGTTCCGGGCCTTCGCCACCGACTACGCCGCCACCGCCCGTTTCGACAGCTCCCTGGACCGGCTCAAGGCCCGCTTCGCCGACCCCGTCGCCGACCGGATCGTCGAGGCCCTGCGCCTGGCCCACGAGGTCGGCGGCACCGACCTGGGCACGCTGCTGCGCTCCCTGTCCCAGATGCTGCGCGAGGACATGCGCACCCGTGGAGAGCTCGAGGCGCGCCAGTCCTGGACGGTCAACGGCGCCAAGGTCGCTGTTGCCGCCCCGTGGCTCGTCCTGGCGCTGCTGTCCACCCGCCCGCAGGCGGCCGCCGCCTACGCGACCACGACCGGCGCCGTTATTCTCCTGGTCGGCGCTGTCGTCTCGGTCATCGCCTACCGGCTCATGCTGCGCCTGGGGCGGCTCCCCGAGGAGGAGAGGATGCTGCGATGATGCCGATGAACGTGATGCTCGCCGGAGGGCTCGCGGGCCTGGTGGGGGCCATGGGGGTCCTGACCATCATCTCGGCCGTGCGCCGACGCCGCCCCACCCTCATGGCCCGGCTGGAGCCCTACGTCCACCAGCAGCCCAGCACCTCGGGGCTCCTGACCGCTCCGGCGGGCCTGGCCTCCGACGGCCGTACCGTCGTCGGCCTGCTCATGGCCACCACGGCCGGCGTTCTCAACCTGGGCAGGCTGATGGACGCCCTGGGGTCCTCGGCCGAGTCGGTCCGTCGACGTCTGACGCGCTCCGGCTCGCCTCTTGGTCTCGACCAGTTCCGCCTCCAACAGGTCCTGTGGTCGACGACGGCGCTCCTCCTCGTCCTGGCGGTCGGTGGCCTGGTGGCCCTGCTCAGATCCGTCAACGTGCCCGCACTCGTCGTCCTGTCCGCCATGGCCGTCGTGGCCGGGGCGGCCGCTCGGGACTGGTGGCTCAGCCGGGCCGTGGCGAAACGGCTCTCACGCATTGAGGCCCAGCTGCCCGACGTCGTCGAGCTCCTCGCCCTGGCCGTGGGAGCCGGTCAGGGGCCGGTGGCCGCCATCGAGCGCGTCGTCGCGCTCGGGCACGGTGAGCTCATCGACGAGCTGGGCGTCACCCTGACCGACATCCGTTCCGGCACGGTTCTGTCCACCGCCCTGGACCATATGGAGCGCCGGGTCGGCTCCGTCCATGTCACCCGCCTGTGCGAGGCGATCGTCGTGGCCCTGGAGCGCGGCACGCCGCTGGCCGAGGTCCTGCGCTCCCAGGCCACCGATGTGCGTGAGGCGGCACGTCAGGACCTCATGGAGGAGGGAGGCAGGCGTGAGATCGCCCAGATGGTTCCCGTGGTCTTCCTCGTCCTGCCGATCACCGTCCTGTTCGCCCTGTTCCCGGGGCTGTTCGTCCTGCGGCTGGGGGTGTGAAGCGTATCCGACCTCCTTACCGCCGAATCTCCTCGCCCATCGTCCGCTCAACCAGATTCCCGCCTGTCAACAAGGAGTAGCCATGAAGCGCACCATCCTTCCCCCGTCTCGTCCGCCTCGTGTCGGCTCCAGGCCGCGGTGGACCGGCTGCCTGACCCGGATCGACCTGGGTGACGAGCGCGGTGACGTCCCCGGCTGGGTGCTGGTCACCCTCATGACCGCCGGCCTCGTCGTGGCCCTGTGGACGGTCGCCGGCAGCACGCTGACCGAGGTCTTCCTCAACGCCATCGCGAAGGTGACGAGTGCTATCTGACCGGTCTCGGCGCCTCCTCCCAACACTGCGCATGAGCCGCGCCACCTCCCGACACCGCCATCGCGTGATTACTCGGGAGGAGTCGGGCTCCGCCGTCGTCGACTTCGTCATGGTCGGCGCGCTCGTCGTCTTCGTGTTCGTGGCTCTTCTCCAGGTCACCCTGGGTGTCTATGCGCGTAACGTTCTCACTGACGCCGCCGGCGACGGAGCCAGGCGAGCCGCTCTGGTCGGGGGCACGGAGGCCGAGGCGCAGCAACGGGTACGGGTTCTGTCCGACGCCGCGCTGCGCCACGGCTATGTGGACACCGTGACCGTCTCGCGGGTCCCCTCCGGAGACCTGATCGTCGTTGAGGTCACGGTCAAGGCGCCCTTCCCAGTTCTGGGTCTCTTCGGCCCCGGAGGGACCCTGACGGTGACGGGGCACGCGATCGACGAGTCCTCCCTGGTCCAAGAGAGGTAGCCGCCGTGGTCGCGCCGAAGGTGCTCGGACAACTCGTTCCAGCGTTACCGGGAGAAAGGTCTGTACCAACGGCCGCTCAGCGGGGACGGCGCGCTGCACGCCGACTCCGAGACGCTTTCACAGGCGCCATGCACGACGCCCGGCGGCTCCTGAGCCGGGAGGAGGGCAACGCCATCGTGGAGTTCATCGGGTGGAGCGCCGTTCTGGTGGTGCCCGTCCTCTACCTCGTGGTCACCCTCGCCCAGATCCAGGCCACGACCTTCGCCGTCTCCTCTGCGGCTGATGCCGCCAGCCGCGTCCTGGAGGTCGATGACTCGCCGTCAGCAATGGACAAGGCCCAGGTGGCGACGGAGCTGTCACTGTCCGATCAAGGGCTCGACGCCGACTCCGAGGGCTCCCTGACCGTCACCTGCGCCCACGGCTGCGCCAGGGGGCAGGCCGCGATCGTCAAGGTCGCCGTCGGTGTGGACCTGCCCGGCTTCGCCTCCCTCGGGATCGGCCGCGACGTCGTCGTGGTGGACACCGAACGAGCCATCACCTTGCCGGGCAAGGAGGAGCCATGAGAGCTCGGCCGGTTCCAGCGATGACTCTTCGACGGGCCCGGGAGCTGGCGCGGCGCCTGCGCCGGGAGGAGGACGGTCAGACGCTCCTGCTGGGTGTCGGCCTCATCTGCGTGGTCCTCGCCCTGCTGTTCGTCGCGGCCTCGGCGACGGCCATCTACCTCGACCTCAAGACCCTTACCTCGCTGGCGGACTCGGCCGCAGCCGCAGGCGCCGACGGCCTGGAAGAGGACTCGTACTACGGGGGCAACGGAACAGACACGGCGCCCGCCGCCCTGACCGACGCGCAGGTGCGAACCAACGCCGCCGCCGATCTGTCCGCCCAGCCCTCTGCGGCCAGGCTGGAGGGGGTCACGATGATCAGCGCCCGGGCCGCTGATAACCAGACCGCCGTGGTGACGCTGCAGGCCCGCTCCCGCCCGCCCTTCCTGCCCTGGGGGATTGTCCCCGCCGACGGCTTTCACCATCACCGCCACCGGATCGGCCCGGATGACGACGACGCAGTGAGTCTTCAGGACTCACTGCGTCGAGACGGGCGGATGATTGATGGTGGGCGGAAGGGGCGGCGGAGTGGGCGCCGTCAGGCCTGCTCGACGAAGCTCGTCGAGATGGCGGGGAGGGGCGTCGGTGCCAGTGCATTCGGGCCCGTAGCTCCTCCTTCTGCCGGCGCGAGAGTTGGGCGATGTAGGCCCGCTTCACCGTGAACAGGATGTTGATGCCCACCAGCAGGTAGAAGGCGTTGGCGATGACGCTGGGCCAGGGCCCCGGAGCTCGCGCAGTTGATGGTCAGCAGCACGGAGCCAATGATGTTGAGGGCCTGGTACTTGAGTGAATCTCCCGCGATCGTGCCCTTGGAGACCAGGAAGTAGGCCACGAGGAGCGCAGCGGCACCGATCCAGCTGCCGAGAGAGATGAGGGGGAGAGCGCGTCGTTCACGGAACCGATTCTTGGCCCGTCCTCCGATGAAGGTCAATCGCATCTCTCTGCATGAGGGATGTAGATTTACTTCATGCGCGTGCTACCTCAGAGGCTATCGGTTCTATTGGCCGTCCACCGGGCCGGAGGAGTCGTCGCAGCGGCGGATATCCTTCACATCACGCCGTCCGCAGTCTCCCAGCAGATTCGCCTGCTGGAGCGCGAGTGCGGCGCCCGGGTCCTGGACCGAGCGCCCGCCGGAGCCGTGCTCACCGCGGCCGGCAAGGTTCTGGCGGAGGCGGCCGAGCGCATTGAGGATGAGCTGACCACCGTGCGCCGTGAGCTGGCGGACCTGGACGACTCCATCCCCTCCGGTGTGGTGCGTGTGGGCAGCTTCGCCTCCGCCGTCCGTGCGCTTCTGCTGCCCCTGCTGACCTCGTTGGCGACCACCGGCCCCGAGCTGGAGGTCGTCGTCGAAGAGGTCGAGGAGCGCAGTGCCCTGTCCAGGCTGCGTCGCGGCGAGCTCGACCTGGTCCTCATTGAGCGTGACGAGCACACGCTGCCGGCCGCACCCCGGGGTATGGCCGACATCCCTTTACTGGACGAGTCCTGGCTCGTCGTCGTGCCGGCCGAGCAGGCCGCCCCCTCGACTCTGGCGGACCTGGTGCGGGCCACCTGGATCGACCTGGCTCCGGGAACTGCGGGAGCCTTCGCCCTGGACCGTCTGGAGCGCCAGCTGGGGACACCGCTGACGATGCGGCACGTCGCCTACGACTACGACGTCGTTCTGGCCATGGTCAGCCAGGGTCTGGGCTGCGCGCTCCTGCCCGAGCTGGCCGTCTACTCCGGGCTCGTGCCTGACGAGCTCAGTGTCGTGCGCCTGCCCGGGCTGGGGGTGCGCCAGCTGGTGGTGCGCCACCGCTCGACCCGCACCGAACCGAGCCCGGCGACGCGTGCAGTGCTCGAGGCGCTGCTCGCCCAGGCCCAGGGGCTCGAGCTGGGATGATGCTCGACGGTGGACGCCCTGGAACCGACGAGGGCGACAGACCGAATCCGTCCCGACGGCGTCCCCGGCGCGTTCTGCCGTAGACTCACCTTCGTGGCCACTGACTTCTCCGCTGAGATCGAACGACTCCGACACACCTACGCGTCCATCGCCGCGGTGACCGACCCCGAGGCCCTGCGCGCCCGCATCGCTGAGCTCTCCGAGCAGGCCTCCGCCCTGACCTGTGGGACGACCCCGACTCCGCCCAGGTGGTCACCTCGGCCCTGTCCCACGCCCAGGCCGACCTCAAGCGGGTCGAGAGCCTGGGGGAGCGCATCGAGGATCTCGAGGCCATGGTCGAGCTCGCCGGTGAGGAGGAGGGCGAGGACGCCGCCGAGATCCTCGCCGAGGCCGAGGCGGACCTGACCGCCATCAGCAAGGACCTCTCCGACCTGGAGATCCGCACACTGCTGAGTGGCGAGTACGACCCGCGCGACGCCGTCATCACCATCCGCTCGGGCGCCGGTGGGGTGGACGCCGCCGACTTCGCCGAGATGCTCCTGCGCATGTACACCCGCTGGGCCGAGCGGCACGAGTACCCCGTCAAGGTCCTCAACACCTCCTATGCCGAGGAGGCGGGCCTGAAGTCGGTCACGTTCGAGGTCCACGCCCCCTACGCCTACGGGACCCTGAGTGTCGAGGGCGGCACGCACCGTCTGGTGCGCATCAGCCCCTTCGACAACCAGGGCCGCCGTCAGACCTCCTTCGCCGCCGTCGAGGTCATCCCGCTCATCGAGTCCACCGACCACATCGACATCCCCGAGGCCGACATCCGCGTCGACGTCTTCCGCTCCTCGGGACCTGGCGGTCAGAGCGTCAACACCACGGATTCCGCCGTGCGTATCACCCACCTGCCCACGGGACTGGTGGTCTCCATGCAGGACGAGAAGTCCCAGATCCAGAACCGCGCCGCCGCCATGCGCGTCCTCCAGTCGCGACTGCTCCTGCTCAAGCAGCAGGAGGAGGACGCCAAGAAGAAGGAGCTCGCCGGGGACATCAAGGCCTCGTGGGGGGGGATCAGATGCGTTCCTACGTCCTCAACCCCTACCAGATGGTCAAGGACCTGAGGACCAACTTCGAGGTCGGCAACCCCGACTCTGTGTTCGACGGCGACATCGACGGCTTCATCGACGCCGGTATCCGCTGGCGCAAGCAGCAGGAAACGGCTGAGGACTGATCGGAACGCTTCCTCGGAAGCATCACCATCGTCAGGGATCCCCCGGAGGGATCCCTGATTCCTTTTCTGCCTGTCCCTGATTTTTTCGGCCTGCGATTGAGAGTGCAACATGGTGGGCGTACCGTGAATTTCATGAGCGCATTGCATGGAAAACCTCGGCCGGCGGTCAACTCATCAATATTCTCATCTCTCGAGTCTCCGGATCTCAGTGCATATCGATCAGATCAAGATCGTCGACTAACCGTGAGTGGAAAGGTATTGCGCGTCATCGTCGCGATTGCGACGATGTTCGCTTGCGCACTCACACCACCTTTGTTGAAGCAGATTCCTGCGATACAGTCATTCGCTCTCGCACATGAGAATCCCTGATGATCTGTTGGAGTCTTTCGCGGTGGGGGCATGTGTGCTGTTGATCTATGGAACAGCGGTGGTCCTCGCTCTTGTTCTGTGCTGCGTCCTGCGCCGCACGCTCGACCGGGGCCGTCATGTCCGTTTGTGCCTGCGCATCGATCGTCGCGCCCTGCTCTGGCTCGCTGGGATGGTGCTGGCTGCGCTCGTCGTGGAACTCGCAGTGGCCGGCATCATTCATGCGCTCGGTCTTGCCGGTGGCGATCAGCCCACACCGCAAGGGCCGCTGTGGCTCGTGGCCATCGAGTCCTTCTCGATAGCTTTTCTCCTCCAAGGAGCTCCTGAGGAGATCGTATGGAGAGGGTGGCTCTTCTCCTCGTTGGGTGAGACGCGTTTCGCGGCGGCCGCCAGCGTCCTCGGATTCACCGTTCTTCATCTTCTCTCTCAAGGAGGACAGCAGAATCTCCTTGAGCACATCACCTATCTCGCCTTGCCGTGTGGATTTGCGGTGGCGGCGATGATTGTCCGAATCGTCTCCGGCTCGACCTGGGCGGCGATCGGCGTGCACGGAGGGATTCACCTGGTGAACTACTACGTGGCAGGCTCCCTGCATCTGCCCACTGGGACGGTGACCTGGGTGCTTCAAGGCTTGCTCTGGGCTGCGGTAGGTGTCGTGATTCTTGTGTTCCACCGACGTCAGTGGCGGTTGGCTGGATCCTCATTGTCGGAGTTGTGAAGTGTCGATGATCGCCTCAAGCGGGGAGGAGGTCGACGAGAGGACGTGCGTTGTTCATGGATATGTATTGGTTCATGGGATATGAGGATGATGAGACTGTGACGAAACTAGGTGGGCAGCACATCTTGTGTAGAGCAGGGAGGACTAGCCTGAGTTGTCTCAGGGAGATTCCGAATTTATCTTCGATGCACGATTGGGGCTGATTGTGATAAGCAACACTGCTAATGTTGGGGGGCATGAATACCTCGCGATCTCCAGCACCCACCCCTGCCCCAGTAAACGATCTCTCCCAACGACGTCGGTTTCCCGGCCGTTTAGGAACGGTCCTGCGCGTTGCACTCGCAGTAGTTGTCATGGCAGCAGGCGTTCTCGTGCTCCTTCCCCTGGTGCCATTCGGAGTGCTCGGGAAGGCGGATAGCATGGCGGGGGTGGCAATCGAGACTGTGGCGATGTCCGGATCATCCTTGTTCGTTCTGCTTCTGACCTGGTTGGTGGTAACCCGGTTGGATGGGAGGACCCTGAGTGATCTGCGTCTGCGGGTCGATCGGCGCGCCATGGTCTGGATGCTGGCCATGATGGTGGTGGCGGTGGCCAATGTGGTGATCGTGGGGGCTGTGATGAACCTGCTTGGGATCGAGTCCACCGCCGAAAGGATCAAGGATCTGCCCCTCCCCATCGTCGGGGCTCTCGTCCTCCACCAAGTGAATCTTGCGTTTCTGCTCCAGGGGTTCCCGGAGGAGCTCGTGTGGCGGGGCTGGCTCGTCAGGTCGTTGGGTGATGGGCGCATCGCCGGAATCACTTCGGTCATCGGTTTCACGCTGATCCACCTCATCTCCAAAGGCGGGCAGGAGGGCTGGATCGAGCGTATTCTGTATTTGGCGACTCCCTTCGGCTTCGCTGTTGCGGCGGTGGTGGTCCTATGGGTATCGGACTCGACGTGGGTGGCCGTCGGCGTGCACGCGGGCTCCCATATGGCCAATCTGGTTTTGTTTGTCATGCCGGTCGATAGGACTCATCCTGTGGCCTGGGTGCTTGAGGGGGCCCTGTGGCTGGTGGTGGCCGGTGTGGTCTGGTTCCTGGCGCGACGCCGCGCCCTTATTGCCTCCCACTGAGTCATCTGCGCTTCACTCGAGGTACGGCGCTTTGGGTGGTTGGGATGATGGCCGCGCCCGGTGTTACGACGGCGATGGCCCGGCGTGCACCGTCTCACCTCCGCCGTCGTCGCCATTGCTTCAGGGCTCCCTTAGGCTTGGCCACGGTGCGCACGGACGGTCCGATCGGTCGCCGTCGTCGCGCAGAACTTCCGCTCACACCCTAACGAAAGGCGCAGACGAGCAGTGGCTGAGTACATCTACCAGATGATCAAGGCGCGCAAGGCCCACGGCGACAAGGTCATCCTCGACGACGTCACCATGGCCTTCCTCCCGGGGGCCAAGATCGGCATGGTCGGCCCTAACGGCGCCGGCAAGTCCTCCATCCTCAAGATCATGGCCGGCATCGACCAGCCCTCCAACGGCGAGGCCCGCCTGACCCCTGGGTACAGCGTCGGCATCCTCCTTCAGGAGCCCCCGCTCAACGAGGACAAGACGGTGCTCTGCAACGTCGAGGAGGGCGTGGCCGAGATCAAGTCCAAGCTGGACCGCTACAACGAGATCAGTGCCGCCATGGCGGACCCGGATGCCGACTTCGACGCCCTCATGGCGGAGATGGGCACCCTCCAGGACGCCCTGGATGCTGCTAACGCCTGGGACCTCGACTCCCAGCTGGAGCAGGCCATGGACGCCCTGCGCTGCCCGCCGCCGGACGCCGAGGTCAAGAACCTCTCCGGCGGTGAGCGTCGCCGCGTGGCCCTGTGCAAGCTGCTCCTCGAGGCCCCGGACCTCTCCTCCTGGACGAGCCCACCAACCACCTCGACGCAGAGTCCGTCCTCTGGCTCGAGCAGCACCTGGCCAGCTACCAGGGCGCCGTCATCGCCGTCACCCACGACCGCTACTTCCTCGACCACGTCGCCCAGTGGATCGCCGAGGTCGACCGCGGCCACCTCTACCCCTACGAGGGCAACTACTCCACCTACCTGGAGACCAAGGAGAAGCGCCTCGAGGTCCAGGGCAAGAAGGACGCCAAGCTCGCCAAGCGCCTCAAGGAGGAGCTTGAGTGGGTGCGCTCGTCGGCCAAGGGACGCCAGGCCAAGTCCAAGGCCCGTCTGGCCCGCTATGAGGAGATGGCCGCCGAGGCCGAGCGCACCCGCAAGCTCGACTTCGAGGAGATCCAGATCCCGCCGGGGCCCCGCCTGGGCAACCAGGTCCTGGAGGCCACCAACCTCAACAAGGGATTCGACGGACGCACCCTCATCGACGGGCTCTCCTTCACCCTGCCGCGCAATGGCATCGTCGGTGTCGTCGGCCCCAACGGCGTCGGAAAGTCCACCCTGTTCAAGACCATCGTGGGCCTGGAGCCGCTCGATGGCGGAGAACTCAAGATCGGTCAGACCGTCAAGCTCTCCTACGTCGACCAGTCCCGAGCCGGCATCGACCCCAAGAAGACCCTGTGGGAGGTCGTCTCCGACGGGCTGGACTACATCCAGGTCGGTAACGTGGAGATGCCCTCGCGCGCCTACGTCGCCTCCTTCGGCTTCAAGGGGGCCGACCAGCAGAAGCCGGCCGGCGTACTCTCCGGCGGTGAGCGCAACCGCCTCAACCTGGCACTGACCCTCAAACAGGGCGGCAACCTCATCCTCCTGGACGAGCCCACCAACGACCTCGACGTCGAGACCCTGGGATCTCTGGAGAACGCCCTGCTGGAGTTCCCCGGCTGCGCCGTGGTCATCACCCACGACCGCTGGTTCCTCGACCGTGTGGCCACCCACATCCTGGCCTGGGAGGGAACCGAGGAGAATCCGGCCAGTTGGTACTGGTTCGAGGGGAACTTCGCCTCCTACGAGGAGAACAAGGTCGAGCGTCTCGGACCCGAGGCGGCCCGGCCCCACCGGGTCACCTACCGGAAGCTGACCCGGGACTGACTCCTGAGTGAACGAGCTCCGGCTCGATCCGCCATCTCAGACAGAGACGCCATTCTTTCAGCCGACTGGCTGAGGGGATGGCGTCTCTGTTACGGACAATGAGGGCGCCGAGTCATGGTGCTGGAACCGTCATCGCTGGAGACTCTCAGACCTGCACCAGGAGTGGTGATGCCTGCGTCGGCGCGACTCAATTCAGAAAATTAACTATAATAGTGTTGGGAGTAGGTGATCGTCAAGGGGGATTGACCGCTCTGGCGTGATTTACAAGGTGGCTTTTAAGGTTTTTTCAGGCGATAACCTTATGTGACCGGGTTACCGTCTTGATCACTCCGCCACTTTGAAAGGACAATTATCATGGGTGCAACAATGGCTCGCCGTATCGCAAGTGCCGGCTCACTTCTCGCACTCGCCGCCGGCGCTCTCCTGATTCCGACCTCGACAGCAAGTGCTGCTGAGAGAGTAGGTGCTGCTGAGAGAAACGGTGTCTGCGACGCCGGAGAGGTCTGCTTCTACTACAACACCGATGGGCATGGATCGATTGCCGACTTCAATGGGTCCATCCCCAACTATGGGGGAAGTCAACCCAACTGCTATGAGTTCAGGGGAGCTGGCAACGGGCAAGGAAAGTGCGTGAAGAACAACGCGGCCGCGGTCTGGAACAGGACGGGCACGCAAGTGGTTGTATACTACAACTCATACTTCTGGGGGGATAATGAGCTTATTCCCGATGGTAAGTTGGTCAACCTCAAGCCTGGCCTCAAGAACAACAACGCCTCCCACAAGATCTTCTGGTAAGTTGGTGATCCTCAAGCCTGGCCTCAAGAACAACTCCGCCTCCCGCAAGTTCTTCTATCCCTCGTGGTGATGAAGTGACTGAATGTCCCTCTTCTAGATCTGGTGAAGGGATATTGGTGACAGTGGCGCCAGCCGACACCGGAAGGTGTCGGCTGGCGCCACTGTCACGATAAACACCCCGATTGCGTCTCGCGCATCTTGCCCGGCGACATTGACTGTGCATAGGGTGTCGTACGTTGGAAGGTGCGTGATGAGCAGGAAGACGCCCGTCTTCATTCCCGAAGGCGGTGTGATAGGCAGGCTCCCGTTCGACGGGCGGTGGCTGAGCGAGGTCAGTCCCACGCGCCGCGTCCCGAGCCACGGGACCGATCTGTTCGGCACCACTTACGCGCTCGACTTCGTCGCCGTCGACGATGACGGTCGCACGGCGCCTGCGCGCAGCCTACGCACGGTCCTCGCCACCGAACCGCCGGAGCTCTTCTACGCCTTCGGGCGTCCCCTGTACTCGCCTATAGCAGGAACCGTGGTGTCTGTCCACGACGGCGAACCCGACCACGAGGCGCGCCGCTCGATTCTGACGCTCATCCCGTACGGGTTGAGCCAGCCCCGTCGGATTCGGCGGGGACTGACCGCGGTCCTTGGGAATCACGTCATCATCCAGGTTGCAGAAAGCCCTTATTACGTTGGACTCGTGCACCTTCAGCGAGGCTCTGTTCAGGTGTCGCCTGGTGAGCGGGTGTGCGCCGGCGATCAGATCGGCAGATGCGGCAACTCCGGGAACTCCACGCAGCCTCATCTCCACATTCAGGCGATGAACAGCCCTGATCCCTATGCCGCGAAGGGGTGTGCCGCTCCGTTTCGACGAGTTCCGGCAACGCGGTCCAGAACAAGGTGCCCCGTGGTCGCTGTGCGAGCAGGCCTGCCCCGAGCAGGGCTCAGTCATCGCTCGACTTTGATGCGACGCCATAGAATGAATCTCAGATCTGGCGTGATGATCCGTCGCGGGACTGCTGCGGCCCGATTGCGACGAGAAGTAGGGGATGAGCCTACGGTGCGGTGCGCCGGTTCTGATCCGGGACGTGCTTTTCCGGCGAGGACTGCGTCTTCCTGCAAACCTCTGAGGTCCGGTGGCAGTCGTTTGTAGGAGAAGTACGTCCTGGATGGAAAACGCAGTCCCAGACCCGCACCATTCCGGTGTCCATACAGCGGACATGAACGCTGCGGCGACGTAAGGGGCCAAGCAGAACTCCCGAGATTCCGGGGTCGTCGTCCAACCGCATCTACTGTGGAGTCAGCCATGTCCGCTGTGTGGACACCGAGTCGCTGACGCGACGCGGGAGAAAAACAAAGGCATCAGTTCGGATCATTCAATGAGAGGAATTTTGCGACCGAGGCATGAACTTCTGGATTTCCGGCCCAGTATGCATGCCTGGCGTCCGGAATCATGAATACTTCCGCATTTGGGATTCGATTTCCAAGGATTGCTGCGTTGCCAGGATCGGAGATAGGGTCGTTCGTGCCGTGGAGGATCAAAGTGGGGGCCGTAATGTTTTCTGGGGCTGGCCCGTCAGGGCGGTCTGAGGCCTTGCTGTGGATGCTCATTGCTTCTGGTGAATGAGGCGCGGGGAAGACGCTGGTGGCTTGTTGAGGATTTGCTGCGATCCAAGGATCCGGATAGAAGAGTGAAGCTAGTGCGCTTGGGTCGCCGGATGCTAGGGTCGCTGCTCCAGTGGTAGGGCGAGGTAGTCCAGTTCCGTCACCAGCGCCGGTGCCCCCAATGGTGAGTGTAATAATGCGGTCTGCATGCTCCGCTCCGAGCCACTGAGCAATTCTTCCTCCCATTGAGTGTCCGTAAACGTGCGCCCTATCGATACCTGCGTGATCGAGGATGGTTACTACATCCTTTGCGAAATCTCTCGTCGACCATTCTGAGTTCAGTGGCGCTGTGTTCTGGCCGGTGCCTCTGTGGTCAAGGAGTACGATGGTTCGATTGGTGAATTCGTTGAGAACGGAGTCCCATCCGTGGTGGTCGAGTCCCCCTTCCTTGGATAAGCACTAATGGAGCTTTGGGTGATGATGTGTTTCTTATGGAGTACCAAAGGCTGCCGCCTTTTAACAGTGTCACAGAAGTCATGACTCAATCATATCATGAAAACTTAAAAGCTGTTCGCTGGGATGGTGGGGATAGTGATATTGTGTTCACGAGTGGGAGATTGTTTTTGCCGACTGTGGCGCTTGTGTGCGGTTCCGCTTGCATTCTTGTCTCGAATCGCCCCTGAGTCTCACGTCCTCTCTGTCATTTTGACGCCTAGACTAACCCTATTCTCTCCTCTTAAGAAAGAATCTGAAATAGATGCGTTTATGTCAGCCAGGCTGTGAGGCCGTGAACGATGGCCGCGATCGACGGGCCGATGATCATGGCCACCTCTCTGCGTCGGATGCCGATACCGGCGTCGACGATCTGGACCACCATTGCAGCCATGAGGACCAGCCTCACGGTAGTGATGTCTGAAGCGGCGACAAAAGGTACGGCTGCCGTCACCACGCCGAGGGGAACCGCTCGAGCCGCATACATCTGAGCGAAGAACCTCTCCCCGGCGCTGACCTCTCGCGACTTGCTCATGATCTGAGGTTGGAAGACAGCCAGCAGTGATGACACCGTACTGATTGTTGCGGCGATAGCGTTGAGAATCTGAAGTATGGCAATCGGCACCGTTAATCACCTGAGAGGAGGAAAGGTGGAGAGAGCCTCAGCCGGGGATCGCGCTGCCGTCGTCGTCTTCACCTATGCGGATCCGCCAACGGCCTGAGCCGGCGTCGAACCCTGAGCCCGTGGGCATGCGGACCATGCCCTCCTGAGCGATGGTCGACACGAGCCTGCCGGATGAGTCGAAGACCTGGGCGCGCGCCATACCCCGGCCTCCCTGCGAGGAGGGCGAGTCCTGCACGTACAGCAGCCAGTCGCTCATATCCACGTCCCGGTGGAACCACTGGGCATGGTCGAGGGTCGCCAGACTCATGCCCTCGCTGCGCCAGGACAGCCCCTGACTGCGCAGCACCGGCTCCAGCATCACCTGATCGCACACGTAGGCCAGTAGCGCTCGGTGCACGGTCTGGGAGGTCTGCTCCGGGATGCGGCCGCGCGAACGTATCCACAGGTGCTGGACTCCACTCCGTTCCTGAGCGGGGCGCAGGTAGAGGTTGCCCTCCACGTGCCTGAGATCGAAGGCCGCTGTACGACCCAGAAAACGCGCCACCGGATGATCGATGGTGCGGAAGATCTCCAGAGCGCTCGTCAGGTCCTCAGGGCGCGGCACCGAGGGAGCCGCGACGTGAAGGTCAGCCCCCTCCTGCTCCTCCTGAAAGGATGTGAGCATTGTGAGAATCTGCGTGCCCTCCTGGGAGGCGGCGGTGCGCCGCTGGGAGAAGGACCTCCCGTCGTGCAACCGCTCAACGGCGAACTTGATCGGCTTGTCCGGTTGCCCTCCTCGCATGAAGAAGGCGTGGACGGAGTGCGGTAGGCGCTCGCCGTCGCCGTCGTCCTCGACCGTGGTGGCGGCGGCGAGCATTCCCTGGGCAACCACCTGGCCGCCGTAGACCCGCCCCGAGAGCTGCGGCAGGGAGCCGCCGGTGAAGACATCCTCCCCGTCTCCCGCCGCCAGGCTGAGAATCCGGGTCACTGAGCCGAGGGGCTCCTCCGTGGCGGCGGGGACGGGATAGGGGGTGGTCACAGACCGAGCTCCTCCAGGATCGGCAGCTGAGCGCGCACGTTGGAGCGGGCGTCCTCGGCGGTGGGGGAGGCGACGGCGATCTTCGCCAGCTCCCGGCACTCGTCGAGGGTGACGGACTTCAGAACGGCATCGACGTCCGGCAGCGCGCGCGCCGTCATCGACAGCGAGGCGACGCCCAGGCCCACGAGCACGGTGGCCAGCGCCGGGTCCGCGGCTGCCTCACCGCACACACCCACGGGGCGTCCCTTGGGGGAGGCGCCCTCACACGCTGTGCCGATCAGACGCAGCACGGCCGGCTGCCAGGCAGTGGACAGGTCTGCCAATGAGGACAGCAGGCGGTCGGCAGCCATGACGTACTGGGTGAGGTCGTTTGTGCCGACGGAGGCAAAGTCCGCGTGCTCGAAGAGCTTGTCCGCCATGAGCGCGGCGGAGGGCACCTCGATCATCATGCCGGCCGTCTTCAGCCCGTAGGAGCGGGCCTTCTCCGTGAAGGCCTTGGCCTCATCGGCCGTGGAGATCATCGGGGCCATGACCCACACCTTGGCCTCGGTGGCGGCCTCGGCCTTGGCCAGCGCCTCAAGCTGGTGCTCAAGCACCTCGGGGTCGCGGCGCGTGGTCCGGTAGGCGCGCACGCCGAGCGCTGGGTTGGCCTCGGTGGCGTCGGTCAGGAACGGCAGCGGCTTGTCGGCCCCGGCGTCGAGCGTGCGCACCACGACCTTCTTGCCCGGGAAGGCCGCCAGAACACCCTGGTAGGCCTCCACCTGGGCCTCCACCGTGGGCTCCTCGGGCTGATCGAGGAAGCAGAACTCGGTGCGGAACAGGCCGATTCCCATCGCACCGGCCTCCGCGGCACTGCGGGCGCCGGCCGCGTCGCCGACATTGGCCAGCAGCTGCACCTCGTGACCGTCCTTGGTGGCGCCGTCACCGTTGAAGACACGCACGCGCGAGGCCAGCTCGCGGGCCCGGCGCAGGGCGTCCTCGGAAGGATTGATGGTGATGGTTCCCTTGGTGCCGTCCACCAGGACGATATCGCCCTCGGCCAGCGCGTCGGTGACCTCCTCACCGGTACCGACGATCGCCGGCATCCCCAGCGCGCGCGCCAGGATCGCGGTGTGGGAGGTGGGCCCGCCCTCGGAGGTGATGAAGGCGATGACCTTCTCGGGGTCCAGCAGCGCGGTGTCGGCAGGGGCCAGGTCGGTGGCCACGAGCACGAAGGGCTCGGGCAGGCGGGGGATGCCCGGCATGGGGGAGTCGGTCAGGACGGCGACGATGCGGTCGCGCACGTCCTGTACGTCCCGGGTGCGTTCGGCCATGTAACCGCCCAGGGACTCCAACATGGCGGCCAGCGTCCCGGCTGACTCCCACACGGCGCGCTCGGGAACCAGGCGCTTCTCTCACGCACCATGGCCTGCGCCGTCGAGGTCAGGGTGGGATCGGCCGCCATCTGCGCGGTGGTCTCGAGGAGCGTGCGGGCCTCGGCCTTGGCCTCGGCGGCGGACAGCTCCAGGCCCTTCTTGACCTGCTGGGCTGCCAGCGCGATGCGCTCGCACTCCTTCTCAACGTCTCGGCTGGGTTCGAGCGTAGCGATCTCGGGCTCAGGAATAGGGGGCGCCATCCTGGCGACGGGGCCGGCCACAAGGCCAGGGCTCACACCGATGCCGGACAGGGATGTGGAAGTGGTGTCGGACGCTGTCATGTGGTGCTCCTCATCGGAGACGAAAGGGGGATCATCGCTCATTGTGCCCTGACTGCGGTGCGAATGAGACGTTTCCGCCAGGGGATTAAAGCTTCCTTCAGCGCCGGCGCCAAGGCATCTATCGCGTTCCCGTAAGGTTACGTGAGGGATCGGTGCTATGCGAGGAGGAATGCCCGGTGGATCGGGCAGAGTCTCTTCATCGTCTCCTCATCGTCTCCTCAGCGTCTCCTCAGCGTCTCCTCGATGCCCTCGCGGTGTCTCCTCGGCCCATGTCTCCTCGATCTCCTCGGCGTCCTGCTGCTGTCTTGGATCGGCTCCCTCGCCGCGAGGGGCACTGAGGTGGGATAAAGTGATCGTGACCACGAGGACCCCAGCCGCCCGGCCGACCGCATGACAGACGGGAACTGCGTGAGGACGGGAACCGAGAAGGAGTAGCCATGAGCACTGCATCAGACATCGTCGCCGGTCTCGGCGGCCAGGAGAACATCACCGACCTTGAGCCCTGCATCACGCGTCTGCGCGTGGAGGTCTCCGACCAGGCAAAGGTCGACGAGGAGGCGCTGCGGGCCGCCGGGGCCTTCGGCGTGGTGCGTTCCGGCCGCATCGTTCAGGTCGTCGTCGGCCCGACGGCGGACACCCTCGCCTCTGAGATCGCCTCCCTCTGACCCGTCCCCAGCCGTTCGGCAGATCGCCTGGCTCCAGCATGCAGCACTGGAGTCGGGCGACCTGTCGCTGACGGGTCCGCAACGTTAGGGCGATCAAGCCCGACCGGTTGTCTCACCAGCCGTTCGACCGGCTGTGCGGTCCTCAGCACATGATCCCTGCGCTTCCCGATCGCAGGGGCGGGATCCCGCAGCGCGGTAGTGAAACTGTTGCAGCAAAACATCAGGTGACACGGTGCGGCAGGGTGCGCAAACGCGAGCGGCTAGGGGCACACTTGGACACTGCTAGTCCCGCTAGCGCCTGCGTCCCGTTCCAACCCGTCAGTCCCCGCCGGGTTGACGGCGGAGCGCAACCGTGCTCCACGGCACTCCACCGCACATCTGCACACGCAAGGCTGACCCACCCACATGAACGAGTTCAACGACGACCAGTTACCTGCCTCTGAGAGCCTCAAGCACCTTGCTGAGGCCTATGGTGTCTCCACCGAGTACTGGGACTACCACGGCAACCTTGCCTCCCCTCCAGCGCCACACTCAAGGCGGTGCTCACCGCGCTCGGCGTACGGGCGCGCACCGACGAGGAGATCGAGACCTCGCTGAAAGAGGTTGAGGACGCTCCCTGGCGTCGGACGCTCGCCCCCACCGTCGTCACGCGGGGCGGCGTGGAGTCCACGGTTCCCGTCTACGTGCCCGACGGCGCCAGAGTCCGGGTGAGCGTCGAGCTCGAGGGCGGTGAGGTCCGCGATCTGACCCAGACCGAGGACTGGACCGTGCCGCGGGAGGTCGACGGGATCAAGCGCGGTCGCGCCTCCTTCATCCTGGGAGCCGACCTGCCCCTGGGGTGGCACCGGCTCATCGCGGAGGTCAGCCCGGGCTCCGACTCCGGTGACCAGGCGGCGCTCCAGGGCGCGCACGCTGCCCCACCAGCCGACGCCGAGGCCGAGACGGTCACGGTGACCTCCGCCCTCGCGGTCACTCCCAACCACCTGGATCTGCCCGAGGCCCTCGGGGATCGCGGCTGGGGCGTCATGACCCAGCTGTACTCGATCCGCTCGCGGGGCTCCTGGGGCACCGGCGACACTGATGACCTTACCGAGCTCGCCTCCTTCCTGGGGGACCAGGGAGCCGACTTCCTGCTCATCAATCCGCTGCACGCCGCTGAGCCCGTGGCGCCGATGACCCCCTCACCCTACCTGCCGGTGACGCGCCGGTTCGTCAACCCCCTCTACATCCGTCCGGAGAACATCCCGGAGGTGGCCCGCCTGTCTGGTCCCAAGCGCTCACTGGTGCAGTGGGCCTTCGAGGAGGTCGAGGACAGCGACCTGAGTGCGGAGCCGATTGACCGCGACGCGGTGTGGAAGGCCAAGCGCGAGGCCTTGGAGGTCATCTTCGCCGCCGGACGGTCCTACTCCCGCCAGCGCGACTTCGAGCGCTTCCGCGCCGAGCAGGGGGGAGGGGCTGGAGCGCTTCGCCCTGTGGAGCGCGCTGATCGAGAAGCACGGCCCTCTGGAGACCTGGCCCGCCACCCTGCGTGAGGCGAACTCCGCCTACGTGGCCAACGAGGCGCATCTGCTGGCCGAGCGCATCGACTTCTTCGCCTGGCTGCAGTGGATCGTCGACGAGCAGCTGGCCCGCGCCCAGGCGCAGGCCCTGGCCTCCGGAATGGCTCTGGGCATCATGGACGACCTCGCCGTGGGCGTGCACTCGCAGGGTGCGGACGTGTGGTCCAACCCCGAGGCCTTCGCCTCCGGCGTCACCGTGGGTGCACCGCCGGACATGTACAACCAGCAGGGACAGAACTGGTCCCAGCCCCCGTGGAACCCCGAGTACCTGGCTCGAAGCGCCTATGCCCCCTTGCGTGACATGGTGCGTACGGTGCTGCGTCATGCGGGGGCGCTGCGCGTGGACCACGTCATCGGCCTGTTCCGCCTGTGGTGGATCCCCGAGGGCATGGGTGCCGACCGAGGCGCCTACGTGCGCTACGACCATGAGGCCATGCTCGGCGTCGTCCTGCTGGAGGCCTACCGGGCCGGCGCCGTCGTCATCGGTGAGGACCTGGGCACCGTCGAGCCCTGGGCCCGTGACTACCTGGCCAGCCGTGGTGTGCTGGGAACCAGTGTGCTGTGGTTCGAGAAGCAGCACGACGGCTGGCCCCTTCAGCCCCAGGACTACCGGCGCCTGGCCCTGTCCACGGTCAACACCCATGACCTCCCCCCGACCGCCGGCTACCTCGCCGACGAGCACGTCGAGCTGCGCGAGCGGCTCGGTCTGCTCACCGAGCCGGTCGAGCAGGTGCGCACCGAGGCCCGTATCGAGCGCGACCGGATGACGGCCCGGCTACGCGAGCACGGTCTGCTGGGGGAGGCCCCCACCGAGCGTCAGGTGGTCGAGGCTCTGCACCGCTACGTGGTACGCACCCCCTCGGTCCTGGTCGGCATCGCGCTGGTCGACGGCGTGGGGGAGCGGCGCGCCCAGAACCAGCCCGGTACGGACCAGGAGTACCCCAACTGGAGAATCCCCCTGGCCGATGGTGCGGGTGAGGTCGTCCTCGTCGACGACCTGCCCGAGAACGCCCGCCTGGGCAGCCTCTTGTCCGTCGTGCGCGACGAGATGACGTCGTCGTCCTGATGTCTCCTCACCGGCTCGACCGGTGGTTGCGACGCTGCGGAAGACAGTGGTCCCGGCCGTTTTGGTGACGGCCGGGACCACGTTCCATTCGTGGAGGCGGTGACCGTAGACGAACGTATACGGCAGCCCGACCTTATGCCCAGGTCATGAGCGGGTCGCCGGCTGCGACCCGCTGCCCCGTCGGAACCGGGGCCAGGGCGGACTCCTTCCCCCTCCAGGGCGATGACGGAAACGATCGGGTTGAGCCCACCTGCCTTGATCTGAGCGGGCGACCAGGTGATGACGGGCTGGCCCGCGCTGACCGCCTCGCCCTCGGCCGCCAGCACGGTAAAGCCCCTGCCTTCCAGGCTCACGGTGTCCAGCCCCAGGTGGACCAGCACACTGCGTCCCCCCGGAGGCCGTGATGACGTAGGCGTGGGGATGGATCTTCGCAACGGTTCCGCTGACCGGCGCCAGGGCGGCGGAACCGCCTTCGGCGGTGTACTCCGGGTTGACGGCCACTCCCGGACCGACGATCCGGCCGGAGAACACGGGGTCGGGAACGTCGTCGAGGGCAACGACGACACCGGCCACCGGCGACCGGACGGCTGGGCTCACCGCAGGTCCTCGATGTCTTCTGCGATGGTGTCGGCGTTGGGGCCGACGACGACCTGCACGATCTCACCCAGCTTGACGACCCCGTGCGCGCCCGCCGCCTTGAGGGCGGGTTCGTCCACGAGGGAGCCGTCCTCGAGCTCGCAGCGCAGACGGGTGATACAGGGCTCGATCTCCACGATGTTGTCGAATCCGCCGAGGGCGTCGACGATGCTCTGTGCCTGGGACATGGGTTCCTCCTGGTCTGACCGGACGGGTGCCGGGCTCTGGGGTGGTGCGTGGTGGTGCCGGAATGGGGCGTCAGAAAGGAGCAGGGAATGCGCTGTCAGGTGCGGCCCCTTCGCCGGTACCGGACTAGTGGTCCATACCAGTAGTCCATGGTACAGGTCGTCATGGGCTTGTCCAGTACTGATCGGCGATGTTTCTTAAGGCCGTGGTCGAGAGGGGCGGAATGCGGGCTTGGGGGCGGCCACCGGAACCCACAGGGTGTAACGGTCGGCGCGGAACAGGGTGCGCGAGTAGTCGATCGCGCGGTGCTCGTGGAAGGTGCGTCGAGTGATGTCCAGGGTCGGGGCATCCTCCTGGACGGACAGCAGTGCGGCCTCCTGGGCCGTGGCCGCATGGGCCTCGATCATGTCCTCGCCCCACTCAGGCGCCATGCCGGCCTGGGTCAGCTCTGCGTAGACCGAGAAGTTCGGGCTGGTGCGCAGCAGGTCAGGAAGAAGCGCCGCAGGGATCCAGTTCTCCTCGATGGCCATGGGGATCGCATTGGCGGTCAGCAGGCGACGCAGGTGATGGACCTCGGCGTCCGCCTCGAGCTCCAGCGCAGCCGTCACGGTCTCGTTGGCGGGGACGGTCTCGGCCAGTAGCATGACGACGCCGGGCTCCATCCCGCGCCGCTGCATCTCCTGGGTGAAGGAGGTCAGCCTTACCTGCAGATCGAGCTTTGGGGGCATGACGAACGTCCCCCTGCCCTGGTGGCGCTCCAGGACCCCGTCGACGACGAGGGTGTCGATGGCCTGGCGCACGGTCATGCGGGAGACCTCGAACTGCTCGCACAGCTCACGCTCGGAGGGAACCGGGGAGCCGCTGGCGAGCCCGTTCCTGACGAGCTCCAGCAGGTGGTTGCGCACGATGACGTACTTCGCCGGTCTCTTGCCTGCGTTCTTGGGCATGGGGCTCCCCTGGTCGACAATGGATGGAAGCGGTCAGAAAGTGAGCTGGTCGCAACCATTGTTTCCGCTCCGTCGCGTTTGCTTGCTCATTATGGCCGAAGAGTGCACGTAGTGCTTGACATTGAAAGTTCTTTCGGTTTTTCTGGTGTTGCTGGTCCAGACGTGTTCGGCGCCGAGCCGTCCAGACCACCCTCGTCATGGCGGGCAGCCATGGTGGGCAACTCTGACGCGGCAGCGACGCCGCTTGATCCTGAACTGGAGAACATCGTGTCAGACAAGAGGAAGAAGACGAGCGGTGCCTTTGCACTCGCTCAGCGGCTGGGGCGATCACTGATGCTGCCGATCGCCACTCTTCCAGCGGCGGGCCTGCTGCTGCGTCTGGGGCAGGCGGACATGCTGGGGGCCGACGGACTGGCCAAGAACCTGCCCTGGCTGCAACCCGTCGCAGACGTCTTCGCAGCGGCCGGCGGAGCGATCTTTGACAACCTGCCCCTCATCTTCGCCGTCGGTGTTGCCGTGGGATTCGCCAGGAAGGCCGACGGCTCCACCGGGGTGGCTGCCCTGTTCGGCTTCCTCGTCTACCGTGCAGTCACCTGGACCATGTCCCCCATCGTCATGGGCAAGCCCGGCCCCCTGAGCAAGGAGGCCGTCGACTGCCTGCACAGCTTCGATCCTGCCAAGGGGGAGATCGCTCAGGTGGGGCCCTGGAACCAGGGCGTCAAGATCTGTGACCTCCCTACCCAGACGCCCATCAACTACGGGGTCCTCGGCGGTATCGTCATAGGCGTCGTCGCCGCCCTGCTCTGGCAGCGGTACTACCGCGTCAAGCTGCCCGACTGGCTGGCCTTCTTCGGAGGACGCCGCTTCGTCCCGATCATCACTTCCGGCGCCGCGCTCGTCGTCGCCCTGGTGATGTCGGCGCTCTACCCGGCCTTCAACTGGCTCATCAACGACCAGCTCGGCGGCTGGCTCATCAATGCCGGGAACTCCAAGGGTCTTGCCGGCGCCCTGGCGGTCTTCGTCTTCGGCACGGTTAACCGGCTGCTCATCCCCTTCGGCCTGCACCACCTGCTCAACTCGGTGCCCTGGTTCCAGCTCGGATCCTGCCGGACGGCCTCCGGCGCAACCGCGCATGGCGACCTCACCTGCTTCTTCCAGGGCGTGGACGGCTCGAACTCGTGGACCGGAAGCTTCATGACCGGATTCTTCCCGATCATGATGTTCGCCCTGCCCGCAGCCGCGCTGGCCATCTGGCACACCGCCAAGCCCGGCAAGCGCAAGGCCACCGGTGCCCTCATGATCTCGGTTGCCCTGACCGCCTTCATCACCGGCATCACCGAACCCCTCGAGTACGCCTTCGCCTACGTGGCCTTCCCGATATACGCCGTCCACGCGGTGCTGACCGGGTCCTCCCTGGCGATCGCCAACCTCCTGGGCGCTAAGGACGGCTTCTCCTTCTCCGCCGGTGCAATCGACTACCTGCTCAACTTCGGCAAGTCCTCCGAGCTCTCCGGAGGAGTGGTCCAGGGACCGCTCATGGTTGTCATCATGGGGCTGGTTTACGCCGTCATCTACTACTTCCTCTTCCGTTTCCTCATCATCAGGTTCGACTTCAAGACCCCGGGTCGCGAGGACGACGACGTCGACGCCTTCACCGCCGCACAGGAGGCTGCCGCGAAGTCCACGGGCAAGAAGGCGGAGGAATCGCGCCGGCGCTGAGCGGCTCGGCAAACCATCACTCAACCGACCGGGGCCGGGCACATGATGTGCCCGGCCCCGCCGGTCCGTCCTTCGATCCCGCTGCGGGCGAGTCGCCGATGCGGCTACTGGACGTCGCCGGTCTCAGCGGCCTGGGCCCTGGCCACACGTCGGGTGTCGTCGAGGTTCTCACGCACGATCCGCCGCAGGGCCGCCGGCGCCTGGGCGTGGGAGCCCAGCCAGCCCTCCAGAGCCGCAGCCGGGTCCGCCCCGTCCAGGCCCACCGTGGCGCAGGACCACAGCCCCGTCAGCAGATTCTCCGCCATGTGGAAGGTGCGAGAGGACCACACGGAGTCGATGATGTCCACGTACTGACCCACGAAGGGCACCAGCAGCTCGGGCCGGCGCTCGACGTTGGTCAGGCCGCGCAGCACACGCACCTGGGTCTCATTGGGCATGGACACGTCGTCGACGAGGGCCCGCCAGGTGGCCCGCTTCGCCTCCGGCGTCGGAATGGCGGCACGGGCCTCGGCGGCGCGCTCGCGTCCCGTGGTCGTGCGGTCCCGGGCCTCCTCGGTGCGTATCTGCTCCTCCCCGAAGCGGCCGGCGGCCACCAGCCCGGTCAGCAGGTCCCAGCGCAGGTCCTGGTCGACCTCGAGCCCGTCAAGGGGGGCGGTCCCCTCCACCAGGCCGGCGACGACGTCGAGCTGCTCACTGGTCACTGCATGGGCGGCCAGGGCTCGCACCAGCTGAAGCTGCTTGTCGCTGCCGGCCTGGGCCGCCCGGGTCAGCTCCAGCAGGCGGTCAGCGGTGCCAGGAGCGAGGTCTCGGCGCACGTCTGGGGGCAGGAAGGTCGACAAGCAGGTGGTGATTCGTCCCAGGAGTCCTTGGATGACCGAGGAGTGCTCCTCCACGCTCAGCGCCCGCAGAGCCGCCTGGAGGAAGCTGGAGGCGGCGAGCTCGCCGTCGCGCACCATGTCCCATGCCGAGGCCAAGATGATCGAGCGCGGCAGGGACTCGGTGAAGACCTCGATATGCGTGAGCCCCTGGGACAGGGACGCCTCGTCGAGGCGGACCTTGGCGTAGGTGAGGTCGTCATCGTTGAGGACCAGGACGTCGGCGCGCCTGGTACCGATCAGCTCGGGGACCTGCGTCAGCTCGCCGTCGACGTCGAGCTCGACGCGGCCGGATCGCTCCAGACGCGCATCGGCGCCCCGACCGGTCGGGTTGTAGGAGCCGATCGCCACCCGGTGCGGGCGCAGCGATGCCGGCGAGTCGGCCGGGATCTCCTGACGGACGGCCGCCTGGGTGATGACGCCGTCAGCGTCGGTGACGACCTCCAGGCGCAGGGTTGTCACCCCCGCCTCCTGGAGCCACAGCCGGGTCCAGGCGCTCAGGTCACGGCCCGAAACCGCCTCCAGCTCCCGAAGCAGGTCGTCCAGCTCGGCGTTGGCGTAGGCGTGTGCCGCCAGGTAGCGCTGGATGCCGGCGAAGAAGTTGTCCTGCCCACGTAACCTACAAGCGCGGCCAGGACCGAGGCCCCCTTGGCGTAGGTGATGCCGTCGAAGTTGACCTCGACATCGTGGAGGTCGTTGATCTCCGCGGCCACGGGGTGGGTGGAGCTGAGCTGATCCTGGTTGTAGGCCCAGCCTTTCTCCAGGGTCTGGAAGGTCGTCCAGGCCTGGTTCCACCGAGTGGTCTCGGCGGTGGCCAGGGTGGAGGTGAACTCGGCGAAGGACTCGTTGAGCCACAGGTCGTTCCACCAGGTCATGGTCACCATGTCGCCGAACCACATGTGGGCCAGCTCGTGCAGTATTGTGACGGCTCGCCGCTCCACGCGGGCCTCCACGGGTCGGGACCGGAAGATGTAGTCGTCGCGGTGGGTGACGCAGCCGGCGTTCTCCATCGCCCCGGCGTTGAACTCGGGAACGAAGATCTGGTCGTACTTGCTGAAGGCGTAGGGGGTTGCGAACAGGTTCTCGTAGTAGGCGAAGCCCCGATTGGTCAGGTCCAGGATCTCCTCGGCATCCATGTGCTCGACCAGGCTCTTGCGGCAGTAGACGCCCAGGGGAACGATGCGCCCGTCGTTGGCGATGTACTCGTCGGTGGCGCCGACGTATGGGCCGGCGACAATCGCTGTGACGTAGGAACTCATCGGCTCGGTGGGTGCGAAGGCGAAGGTATGGGCATCTCCTGAGCCGTCCGACGCCTTCGCCGGAGTCGGCTCGGGGGTGGGGGAGTTGGACAGCACTGTCCAGTTCACCGGGGTGGTGACGGTGAAGGTGAAAGAGGCCTTGAGGTCGGGCTGCTCGAAAACGGTGAAGACCCGCCGGGAGTCAGGCACCTCGAACTGGGAGTAGAGGTAGGTCTCGCCATCTGCGGGATCGGTGAAGCGGTGCAGACCCTCCCCGGTGTGCATGTAGGCGCAGTCGGCGTTGACGACCAGCTCGTTGTCCGTGGCCAGGTCCGTCAGCGCGATGCGGGAGTCGGCATAGACCTCGGCCGGGTCGAGGGTGCGTCCGTTGAGGGAGACGGAGTGGACGGTCGGTGCGATCAGGTCGATGAACGTGGAGGCTCCTGGTGTGGCCGTGAACCGTACGGTGGTGGTGGAACGGAAGACCGACTCACCGTGCGTGAGGTCGAGGACGACGGCGTAGCTCTGGGTCCGCACCGTTGCGCTGCGCTCGGCGGCCTCGAGACGAGTCAGGTTCTGACCGGGCATGAGAACTCCTGTCTGAAAGGGATGTTTGTCGCTCATGGGCGCCGAGTGATTGTCTCATCTCAACCGGGCGCCGGGTGGAAGCGCCCGTAGCGCACGGAATCGCCGGGGAGACGACATGACGTGTGTCGTCTCCCCGGCGATGGGAGGCAGTCCCCGAGAGATCAGGAACGTTGAGGAGCGAGTGGATCAGGCCTTGTTGCGACGGCGCAGGAGCATGACGGCCCCTCCGATCACCACCAGGAGGGCGGCGATTCCACCGAAGATCATGCCGTTCGCACCGGTGTGAGCCAGTGACCGGTCGCTGTCGCCGGTCTTGGTCTCACCAGCGCGCTGGTCGGTTGCGGCTTTGTTGTCCTTGCCTTTACCCCCGTTATTGTCACGGTCGCCGTTGTCGCGGTTGACCTGGTTGTTGACCTTCTGGTCGGCTGCGGCATTGTTGTTGCCGCCATTGGCCTGGTTGTTGGCGCCAGCGTTGGCCTGGGCCTCGCCACCGCCGTTGGCGTTGGCGCCGCCGTTGGCCTGGGCCTCGCCACCGCCGTTGGCGTTGGCGCCGCCGTTGGCCTGGGCCTCGCCGCCACCGTTGGCGTTGGCGCCGCCGTTGGCCTGGGCCTCGCCACCGCCGTTGGCGTTGGCGCCGCCGTTGGCCTGGGCCTCGCCGCCACCGTTGGCGTTGCCGCCACCGTTGGCGTTGGCGCCGCCGTTGGCGTTGGCGCCGCCGTTGGCGTTGCCGCCACCGTTAGCGTTGGCGCCGCCGTTGGCGTTGGCGCCGCCGTTGGCCTGGGCCTCGCCGCCACCGTTGGCGTTGCCGCCACCGTTAGCGTTGGCGCCGCCGTTGGCGTTGGCGCCGCCGTTGGCGTTGGCGCCGCCGTTGGCCTGGGCCTCGCCGCCACCGTTGGCGTTGCCGCCACCGTTAGCGTTGCCACCACCGTTGTTCTCGGTGGTCTCACTCTCAGAGGTGGAGCGCTGGCTGCCCTCGATGGTGAAGGTGCGTTCCGACACCGTGGTCACGGTCTGGCTCGTGGCCGTCTCACTGTGGTGGGAGCCGGTCAGAACCAGTACGTACTCCCCGTTGGCCGCATCGGTAGGAGCGGGCAGATTGCCCACCAGGTTGCCGTTGGCGTCAACCGTCAGCTCGCCAAGGGTGTAGTAGATGCTGGAGTCGCTCTTGTTCTTGAGGAGGACGGTCACCGTCTCGCTGGCGTAGAACCCTTGGGCATTGAAAGTGAAGGTCTGGGACTGGTTCTCCGCGCGCGCGGAGACCTCGTAAGAGCCGGAGATGCGCGTGTCGTCGAAGAAGATCTGAGTCTGCTGCTGAGTGGTCGTCTGAGCCGTCTCCGTCTTGCCGCCGTAGGTCATGCAGCTGGCGCCGATGGTCCATCCATCGGTAGTCGTTGCGGTCGAGGAGCCGATGGACTTGATGAGTGCCGCCAGGTCGAGGTCCTTTGGACCAGGTGCCGTCCGAGGTGGCCTCGGTCTTGATGACGTCGGAGGCGGTGCCGTCAGGGGCGTAGAGCGCGATGCCGACGGTCGCCTGCTGTCCTGAGCAGCCGGTTCCGGAGACGGTGAAGGACGTGTTGGTGCTGGCGGAGACGAATGTCTTCTCCTGAGTGATCTTGAAGCTGCTGCTCGAGCTGGTCTCGGTGGAGCTGCTGCTTGAACTGCTGGGGGTTGGGCTGGTCTCGCTGGAACCGCTGGGGCTCGGGCTGCTGGAGCTGCTCGGGCTGCTAGTGCTGTTCCTGTTGGAGTCGTTGGCGAGAGCGGGGGAAGCAATGAGAGAGGCTCCGGTCATTGCGGCCACTGCGCTCGCTGCGGCCAGGGGACGTCCAAGACGCATATCTCCTCCTAGGTCTACGGGGAACGATGGCTGCCGGCGATCCTATTCTTCACCGGCTCGTTATCTACCGTAACGAGGAATAGGGGGAGGGTGCGGGTCTGGAGCGTGATGCCAGCCACTTTGGTAGGTGTCCTCACTCACGTGAAAAATGCGATGTTTGCGGAGGGGGGGGGGTTGTCAAACACTGCGATGACGCGGAATCGTCCCCAACTCGAGCGGAGGGCGATCAGGTACCCGTGGGATGGCAGGTCTTGGGGGAATATCCGTATTGGGCCAGCAGCTCGCGGGACTCATGATTGGGTGAGACGACGATGGATTCGTCTCGGGGTTCCGTCGGAAGATCGATGATCGTGGTGGAGCCGGCCTTCTTGGCCTGCGACGCGTGACGCCCCAGCTCTGCCAGGTCGCTGAGACCGGTGTTCGAGTCCAGTGTGATGTTGCCGGCCACTGTATGTGCCAGCTGGTGGAGAGCCAGAGGGTTGCTGAAGCGTTTCTCGACGGCGGACAGGACCGCTTGCATCACCTTGGCGGTGGACTCGCTGCGTCGCTGGGCGCCGTCGGCCTCGCTCATGGCCACCCAGGTGCCATCGCGAAGGATCTCCGGGTGCCGGGATCGGACGAGGGCGAGTGCGTCGATGCCCGTGAGTCTGTGGGGTCCGGCGGAGGTGAGGTTCAGGCCGGTGTAGGCGTCCCGTACCGGCTCGGGGATATCCACCTCGATGCCCCCCAGCGAATCGATGATGTCGGCGAACTGGGCCATGTCGATGGTGATGAGATGGGTGGTGGGGATTCCCAGGCCGGTGCACAGGGCGTTGACCGTGTTCTGCGGTCCGGAAACGTAGGTGGTGGCCAGGCGGTCCAGCTCCATGCCCTTGCTGTTGATGGTCAGGTCCCGAGGTAGGTTGATGACCGTGAGTCCCGTCTCCGATGGGCGCACCAGGGTAATGATGTCGGCTCGTGAGCCCCCCACGTCCTGGGTGGTTCCGTACCGACTCTGCTCGCCTGGAACGGTAGCGCGTGAGTCCGTCCCCAGGATGAGCCAGGTCTCGCCCGCTGCAGAAGAGGACGTCGATGGCGTCGCAATACCCACACGTTCGGGGCGGTGGGCCAGGACCGCGACATCGGCTCCCAGGGCGAGAGAGGCCGTGGCCACCGTGGCGATCAGTGCCACGGTGATCTTCCGGCGTCTGGGCCACAGTCGCGGCGCTCGGCTCCGAGGAGGTCGCCCGGATCGAGGAGGAACGCCGTCGGTGGAGCCTTCCGCATGCTCGGAAGCGGGGGAGTCGCCGGTGTGCTCGTCGCAGGTGGAGTCCATAGTCCCAGTGCCAGTCTCAGTGTCCGCCCCAGGGAGGCTTGGCCTCATACGTGGTCATCGTGTGCCGTGTGGTGCCCGTGGCTAAGAAAGCCCGTCGGGGAGACGACACGGCTTGCGTGTCGTCTCCCCGACGGGAAAAAGTCCCAGTCATGCTGGGCAGGTGCTATCAGGCCTTGCGGCGACGCATGACCAGAGCGCCACCACCGATGGCCGCGAGGGCCACGGCGATACCACCGATGAGCAGGCCGTTGGCGCCGGTGCGGGCCAGCGGCTTGTTGGAGGTGGAGGCGGCCTGAGTGGCACCGGTGTTGGCGGGAACGTTCGAGCCACTGGTGCTGGGGGCGGCGGGCGTGGCAGTGCTGTCACCGTCACCGGCGATACCGTTACCGCCGTCGGCGACGTCGGCGAGGTCGAAGGCCCCGTTCTGGACCGTGATGACCTTCTGGCTCGTGGCGCTCTCACCGTAGCGGCTGCCCTCAAGAGTCAGCAGGTACTGGCCGTCGGCCACACCGGTGGGGGCCGGCAGGGTGCCGTGCACCTTGCCCTCGGCGTCGGCGGTGATCTTGCCGATGCTGTAGGTGATGCTGGGGTCGTCCTTGCCGATGAGGGAGACGGAGACCTCCTCGTTGGCGGAGAAGCCGGTGGCGTCGACCGTGAAGGTCTGGGCCCCGTTCTCGTCGGTGTAGATCTCGAAGGTGCCGTTCACGTCGGTGTCATCGAAAACGATGGCCTCCTGGTCCTGCCCCTTCTGCTCTCCGTAGACGACGCAGCCGGCGCCGATGGACCAGCCGTCCGACGTGGCCTCGACACCGGTTGACTTGATGAGCTCAGGGAGGTCCAGGGTGGCGGACCAGCTGCCGTCAGCCGAGGGCTCAGCCTTGACGACGGTGGACATGGTGCCATCGGGGGCGTACAGGGCGATGCCGACAGCAGCGTCCGTGCCCGAGCAGCCGGTTCCGGAGACCGTGAAGGCGGTCTCCGAGGCGCTGACAATGTTGGGCTGGTCGTCAGCGATCTGGAAGTTGTCGTCGGCCAGGGCGGGGGAGGCGGCAAGGGAGGCGCCGATGGCGGCGGCCGTAACGCTCGCGGCGGCCAGGGGGCGTCCAAGACGCATGAGTACTCCTAGGTGGTGCGGGGATGCAGGTGCCAACCGGTGAGCCGAGGTGTCACCGCGTCGCTGTCCACCCTAGCGTTGAATGAGAGAGGGGTCCATCGTTTTCACCGCCGAGGTGATATCCGAACTGTTATTTCGTCGTGATTCCTCTCACGAGGGTGAGCAGATGCGACGCATATGAATGCCTGTGTGTGAATCCCCGAATCCGTTACCAGATGGATACTCGTTTCTCCGGCGCGAGCCACAGAGTGTCGCCGGGCCCGACCTCGAAGGCCTGGTAGAAGGCGTCGACATTGCGCACGATTCCGTTGCACCGGAACTCGGCCGGCGAGTGCGGGTCCACCGTCAGCAGCAGCTCGGCATAGTCCGGACGGTTCTTGGAGCGCCAGATCCTCGCCCAGGAGTAGAAGAAGCGCTGCAGAGCGGTCAGCCCATCGATGACGGGCGCATCGTCCACCGAGCCGATGCCGGCGTCTGCCAGTGCCAGGGCATAGGCCTTGAGGGCAATCCCCAGGCCGCCCAGATCCCCGATGTTCTCCCCGATGGTCAGAGCGCCGTTGACGTGCGGGATCTCCGTCTCCGCCGTGCCTGCGGCCTCGTGCTTGGCGGTGACGACCTCGGGCGTGTAGGCGTCGTACTGGCTGATGAGCGCATGCGTGCGCTCGGTGAAGGCGTCCCGGTCCTCCTGTGTCCACCAGTCACTGACCTTCCCGGTGCCATCGAAGGTCGATCCCTGGTCATCGAAGCCATGGCCGATCTCATGACCGATGACGGCGCCGATGCCCGCGTAGTTCACGGCGTCGTCGGCCTGCGGGTCGAAGAAGGGCGGCTGAAGGATCGCTGCGGGGAAGACGATCTCGTTCATCGAGGGGTTGTAGTAGGCGTTGACCGTCTGCGGTGTCATGTGCCACTCGTCGCGGTCCACCGGCTTGGTCAGCTTACTCAGGGAGTAGGCCAGGTCGGCCCTCTCCACGCTGCGCACCGACGCCAGGACGTCCCCGGGGACCACCTCGACGGCGGAGTAGTCGCGCCAGCGCACCGGGTAGCCGATCTTGGGGGTGAACAGTGCCAGCTTGTCCAGGGCGCGCTCCCGCGTGGCGGGGCTCATCCACTCCAGTGAGGAGATGGACTGGCGGTAGGCCTCGATGAGCCGGCCGACCAGGGCCTCCATCGCCGCCTTGTGCGACGGCGGGAAGTGGCGTCCCACGTAGATCTCGCCCAACGCCTCGCCCAGGCAGGACTCCACCAGGCCGACGCCGCGCTTCCAGCGGGCCCGCAGCTCGTCGGTCCCCTGGAGCGTGCGGCCGTAGAAACCGAAGTTCTCCTCGACGAAGACGCGCGAGAGCAGTGTCGCCCGTGCGTGAACGACGTGCCAGGCCGCCCACGCCTTGAGGTTTTCCACGTCGGTGCCCTGCCAGACCGCCGCGGCGTGGGGCAGGTAGTCGGGCTGGGTGACGATGACCTCGTCGAGGAAGGTGGTCTGCTCGATCCCGGCGGCGCGGGCGGCCGAGAGGATCCCCGTGCGCCACTCCTGCCAGGGCAGACCCGGCGCCGAGTCCACGATCTCCTGCCAGGACATCGGGTTGTTCATCTTCTCCACGTTGCGGCAGGTGACCCGGTCCCAGTGGCCTTTGGCCAGATCGGTCTCCACGGCCATGACCTGCTCGGCGAGGGCCTCGCCGGAGGCGCCGAAGGACTCGGTCAGACCTGCCAGCTGAAGCATCCGGGCCACGTGTGCCACATAGGCCTCGCGCAGAGGGGCCTGAGCCTCCTCGCGGTAGTAGGACTCGTCCGGAAGCCCCAGCCCCGACTGGCCGATCCAGCTCGTGTAGCGCTCCGGGTCATTGATATCGACCTCGACGTCCGCGCCGACAACGCCCATGAACCCGATCGGCGTCATCTCGCCCAGCACCCGGGCCAGCTCCTCCTTGGAGGCGGCGCCCAGCACCGGTGCCAGCTCCACGGCCAGCGGATCAGCCCCGAGCTCCTCCAGGTGCTCCTCGTCCATGAAGGCCGCGTAGAGGGCGCCGACACGGCCTCGGTTCGTCGCCAGAACCTGGGAGGTCGTCTCTGGAGCCGCCGCGGAGAAGCTGTCGGCAAGCTCCTCGACGATCTGGCGGCAGGCCGCCTCGGCCTCATCGCGCAGCGTGGTGAAGGCGCCGCTGCCGGGACGGTCCGCCGGGATCTCGGCAGTGGCGAGCCAGCCGCCGTTGACGAAGCGGAACAGGTCATCCTGGGGGCGAACGGAGGAATCGGTCATGTCCGTCTCCAGGACACCGGCGAGAACCGGGCCGGCGGAGTCAGCCGCGGCGTCCGGCCGCTCGCAGGACCGCGATGGTGAGTCGGTGGAAGGGCCGGAGGAAGGACCGTTGGGCATCGGCGAGGCGTCAGTCATAGCGGACACGCTAACCCGGTGTTGCTCTCCCTGACATATTGACGACGCTCACGCCCTCCTGGTGCGTACCGCTGTTCGCGTGAGGCACAATCTGCCTATGCGCATCCATATCGCCTCCGACCACGCCGGCTTTGACCTTAAGAGCGCCGTGATCGAGCATCTGCGGGAGGAGGGCCATGACGTCATCGACCACGGGGCCCACTCCTACGACCCCGACGACGACTACCCTGCATTCTGCCTGGCCTGCGGCGAGGCCGTGGTGGCTGACGCCGGAAGCCTCGGCATCGTGCTCGGGGGAAGCGGCAACGGGGGAGCAGATCGCCGCCAACAAGGTCGACGGGGTGCGCGCGGCCCTGGCCTGGTCCGTTGAGACCGCCCAGCTGGCCCGCCAGCACAACAACGCCAACGTCGTCGCCCTGGGCGGGCGCATGCATGACCTGGGAGCGGGTCTGGCGATCATTGATGCCTTCCTCGCCGCACCCTTCAGCGGAGACGAGCGCCATGCGCGGCGCATCGCCCAGCTCGCCGATTATGAGAGGCGCATTCACGACGGAGCCGCCCCTGCTGGAGGCCCCTCCGGCGCTCCCACTGCCACCCCGGCCGGGGCCTGAGCCGGGACCGACGTATGCCGGAGGGCCACACCATCCACCGGCTCGCCGCCGCACTGGACGAGCTCTACGGTGGTCAGATGCTTCGCGCCTCCTCACCGCAGGGGCGCTTCACCGACGGGGCGAGCCGTCTGGACGGCCAGGTGCTCCTGGGCAGCCAGGCACACGGTAAGCACCTCTTCCTGCCTTTTGGGGCGCGCGCCGACATGCCCCTTGATGACGCCTCCGTCACCTGGCTGCGGATCCACCTGGGCCTGTACGGCTCGTGGACCTTCGACGGGGACCGTGAGTTCGTTGCTCCCCACGCCATCGGCGCGCCCCGTAGGCGCGTTGGTGAGCGCGGCGAGCACGCCCTCAAGGGCGGGGGAGGATCCGCCCTGTCCGGGCTGAACGGGGGAGCCGCCGACGTCGTCGATCCTCAGGAGGACCGCCGGGAGACGGGTACCTCCAGCCACACCGGTCCTGCTCCTGACGAGTGGGAGCCGTCCGAGCCGCGCGGCGCGGTGCGACTGCGACTGCTCGGACAGCACGGGGTGGCCGACCTGACGGGGCCGGCCGCGTGCGAGCTGCTGGACGCCGAGGGCGTGGCCGCCGTGCGCCGCAGGCTCGGGCCGGACCCGCTGCGCGACGACGCCGATGTGGAGGCCTTCGTGGCCAAGGCGCGCTCGCGACGCAAAAGCATCGGCGAGCTGCTCATGGACCAGTCCGTCATCTCCGGGGCCGGCAACATCTACCGGGCCGAGACGCTCTTCCGGGTGGGTGTCTCACCCTTCCGGGCCGGCAACCGCGTCAGCGAGGAGCGGCTGCGCGCCATCTGGGAGGACCTGCGCCCCCTCATGCAGTACGGGGTGGCCACCGGCTTCATCACCACCGTTGACCTCGACGACGTCCCCGAACCCCTGCCGCCGGACGACCCCGAGGCCGGACGGTGGTACGTCTATCACCGTACCGGGCGCCCCTGCCTGCGCTGCGGCACCCCGGTGGTCGAGAGGGAGGTGGCGGCCCGCCGACTCTTCTGGTGCCCGACCTGCCAGGCCTGCTGAACCCATGGAGTGCCGCCGACCCTGCAGTGACCACACAGCGGACATGGCCGGCTCCACCGACGATACGACTCGCGGACAACCCCGGAACTCTGCGGTTCTTGCTCGACGTTCGACCCCGCCGCAGCGTTCATGTCCGCTGCGTGGACACCGATCGCCACTAAGCGCCACTAAGGTGACGGCATGTCGAACGCCTCGCCCCGTCTGCGCTCCTCGAGCTGGTCGTCCTCCACCGCCGGTCTGCTGACACGGGACCACCACCCTGAGCGTGCCCCTGGACCGCAGCGGCCAGGCAGACCCCGCCCCCGACAGCACATCCTCCATCACCGTCTACGCCCGCGAGATCTCAGCCGCCGGCATTGACCCGCTCTCCCGGCCCCCACTCGTCTTCCTTCAGGGCGGACCGGGCTGTGAGGCACCTCGCCCCAGCGCCGATGCCGGCCTGGGGTGGATCGGCGCCGTCCTCGAGCACCACCGGCTCATCCTCATCGACCAGCGCGGAACCGGTGCCTCCAGCCCCGTGGACCGACCCGACGCCGCCGGCACGCCCACAGCCACCGCCCGCCTGCTCACCCACCTGCGTGCCGATGAGATCGTGGAGGACTGCGAGGACCTGCGCCGCTCCCTGGGCCTGGAGCGCTGGAGCCTGCTGGGGCAGTCCTTCGGCGGGTTCTGCGTCACCCGTTACCTGTCCGAGCACGCCGAGAGCCTCGAGACCGTCTACATCACCGGTGGGCTGCCCGCCGTCGGGCACAGCATCGACGAGGTCTACGCCCTCAGCTATGAGGCGATGCGCGCCAAGAGCGAGGAGTACTACGGCCGCTACCCCCAGGACCGTGATCGGATGGAGCGCCTGTCCGAGCTGGCCGGCCGGGGTGAGCTGATCATACCGGGCGGAGACATCGTCGGCCCGGAGCGTCTGCGCTCACTGGGCGCCATGCTGGGGCGGGCCGGAGGAGCCGACGCGATCCACCACCTCCTGGAGCGCGATCCCAGCTCCTGGGGCTTCCGCTACGACCTGGGGCAGTCCCTGGCCTTCGGGGGACGCTTCCCGCTCTATGCCGTCATCCACGAGTCCTGCTGGGCCGACGCCGGCACCACCGACTGGGCCGCCCAGCGTGTGCGTCCCGCAGTCTTCGACGACGACCCCACACTGCTGACCGGCGAGCACGTGCGCCACGAGGTCTTCCTGGAGGACACCGCCCTGCGTCCCTGGCTGGAGGTGGCCGACCTCCTGGCCGCGCATGAGTGGCCGGCGCTCTACGATCCGACTCGGTTGAAGACCACGACGACTCCGGGCGCGGCCGCCGTCTACGCGCGCGACGTGTTCGTACCGATGGTCACCTCTTTGGAGACGGCCGCGCTCATCCCGGGCCTGCGCACCTGGATCACCAGCGAGCACGAGCACGACGGCTCGCGGGCCTCCGGAGGCAAGGTCTTCAATCGTCTGCGCGACCTGGCCACGGGGAATGATCGCCCGCTGACCCGCCCGGTCAGCGGACGATCAAACGGTCGGGGGGACTGATCAGATGCAGGCCGATCAGATGTAGATGGTCGGGTCCATCATGAGCTCGGGATCGGTACGAGGATCGCGGGCCCGGCTGGGGACGCCCACCGCGACGTGCCCCCGCGGCAGATTCTTCACCAGTACCGCGTTGGCGCCTACCTTGGCCCCGTCCTCGACGACGACCGGCCCCAGGACCTTGGCGCCGGCGCCGATCTGGACGTTGTTCCCGATGGTGGGGTGCCGCTTGCCCGGGATCATGGACACCCCGCCCAGGGTGACTCCGTGGAATATGAGGACGTCATCGCCGACTTCCGCCGTCTCGCCGATCACCACGCCCATTCCGTGGTCAACGAAGAACCGCTCGCCGATCGTGGCGGCCGGGTGGATCTCGATGCCGGTGAAGTTGCGGGCGGCCTGGGACAGGGCGCGCGCCGCGAATCGGTGCCCCTTGTGCCACAGCTTATGGGCGGCCCGGTGCGCCCACAGGGCATGGACGCCCGGGTAGAGGAGCGCCACCTCCACGTTGGAGCGAGCGGCGGGATCGCGCTTGCGGGCCGTGGCCAGGTCCTCACGTGCCAGGTCCAGAAGGGACCGTTTGGAGTTGTGCATGATGTGCTCCTCTGATGGGTGACGGTGCGGCCCAGGTTGGCTTGTCGGCCTTCACCTCACCCGCTGCGCCGGTGACAACACCGACGGCGGCCCGCCTGTTCCCAGGAGCGCCGCCGTCGGAGCCGTCAGTCGAGGTAGTCCTTGTACAGGGGCGTGCTCAGGTAGCGCTCACCGGTGTCCGGCAGGACGGTGACGATGGTCTTGCCCTCCAGCTCGGGGCGCTTGGCCAGCTCGCTGGCAGCGGCCAGGGCGGCACCCGAGGAGACCCCCACAAGGAGGCCCTCCTCCGCTGCGGCACGGCGGGCGTAGGTGATGGCGGTCTCCGAGTCGATGTGGAGGAGCTCATCCCAGATGCCCTGGTCGAGGATCTCGGGAACCACGTTGGGGCCCAGTCCCTGGATCTTGTGGGGTGCGGCCTTGCCCTCGCTGAGCAGCGGGGACTCGGAGGGCTCGACGCCGTAGATCTTGACGCCGGGCTTCTCCTGACGCAGCACCTGGCCTACGCCGGTCAGCGTCCCTCCGGTGCCGATGCCGGCCACGAAGGCGTCGATGTCGCCCCCGGTCTGCTCCAGGATCTCCCGGGCCGTGGTCTCACGGTGGACCTTGGGGTTGGCGGGGTTGGAGAACTGGGAGGCCAGGATCGAGTTGGGGGTGGCCGCCTGGATCTCCTCAGCGCGCTTGACCGCCCCGGCCACGCCGCCCTCGGTGGTCAGCACCAGCTCGGCGCCGAAGGCGCGCATGATCGCCCGCCGCTCCTTGGACATGGTCTCGGGCATGGTGATGATGACCTTGTAGCCCAGGGCGGCGCCCACCATGGCCAATCCGACGCCGGTGTTGCCGGAGGTCGCCTCCACGATGGCACCTCCGGGCTTGAGAGCGCCGGACTCCTCCGCGGCACGGACGATGGACAGGGCGATGCGGTCCTTGACCGAGGATGCGGGCTCGAAGGCCTCGACCTTGGCCAGGACGGTGGCGGGTGCACCATCGGTCACGCGGTTGATGCGGACCAGAGGGGTGTTGCCCACCAGGGCGGTGGCGTCGGATGCGTACGTCATAGTGGTGTCCTTCGGGTTGCGGGTTGGATGAGCCCTCAGCGCCGGTGCCGGCGCGAGACGAGGCGATGCCGGGCCCGTGAGAGCTCGTGAGAACGAAAAAGATGAGGGAGAGACGGTCCGCGTCCGTCAGGGAGCAGCCGTGTTGCGTTCAACGAACGGCTGAAGCAGCAGGGGTCGCCGCCTGCTCCGGGAGCGCCGGGCATGCGCGCAGCGGTACGCGCACAGATCTCGTGGCCTGGCGCCCTACCGACACCGGCAGCAGCAACACATGGGCACGAAGAATGCAGTGGACGCAGGGGACATGGTGCGCATGACGGTCATGGCCATCATGGGTCCTCCTGTCCTCGGGGCGGGTGACGACACCTGCCCGCGTCTGAGCTGCTTGTGGCTGCTTGCCATCTGGCCCGGGGCGGGTTCGAAGCCCCGGCCGTTGCCGAAACCCTACCCCGAGTTCCGGGGAGAACCGCAAATTCGGGGGGCGGCCGTGTCACATTCCGGTCATGTCCCGGTCGTGTCGCGGTCTCCTACGGCTCGGGTCGCAGGCATGTCACGCCGGCAGCGGCACGGGTACCTCGACCAGGCGGCTGCCGGCGGGCTCGGCAGCGCCTTCACCCCGGGTGAGGGAGGCGAGCGGCTCCTGCAGCAGGGAGGGATCTGCACTGGACGTGGACAGGACGAGGACCGCGTGGGTCGGCCCCCAGATCGTCTCCTCCACCCGGATGGCCGACGTGACGCCGAGACCGCTGCTGGTCCCAGTCGGTCCGGCCGCCACGGCTCTGTCCCGGGAACGCAGATCGGCCTCGATCCTCCCGGCCTGGGCGACCGGGACTCTCAGGTCCCACAGGTGACGCCGGGTCAGGATGACGCGTGAGGCCCGCTCCAGCGCCTGGGTGGTGGCCTCCGAGTAGGCGCGCACCAGCCCGCCGGTCCCCAGGAGCGTCCCGCCGAAGTAACGGGTGACGACGACGGTCGTGTTGGCCAGCCCCGTTCCTCGTAGTACCTCGAGCATGGGCTGGCCCGCCGTGCCGGAGGGCTCGCCGTCGTCGTTGGAGCGCTCAGCCGGCTGGGGCGGAGTCGACAGAGACACCGGAGTCTGAGCATCCGAGAGATCGGTGACCGTCATCGCCGAGCAGTGGTGGCGCGCGTCGGGGTAGGTGCTACGCAGGCGCGCGATGAACTCGCGGGCCTCGTCCATCGAGTCCGTGCGGCAGGCGCGCGCCAGGAAGCGGGACCTCTTGATCTCCAGGTCGATCTCGGGCTGGTCGCCGTGAGCCAGCGTCAGCAGGCCAGAGGTTGTCTGAGACGGGTGGCTGGAAGATGCGGGCAAGGCCATGGGACGATCCTCGCATGAGGGAACTCGGGACCGATGTCACACGGCACGATATGGCGATGGACTGGAAGCGGCTGCGCCAATGTCGTTATGGTGTCCCTCGGTCCAGTTTCGAGGGGTCATCCGATCCCTGTGGTTTATGAGAGAGGAGCGGGCCCATGGCAGTGCCGAAGCGGAAGATGTCCCGCAGCAACACCCGCAACCGCCGCTCACAGTGGAAGGCCAAGCTCGCTGAGCTCAACACCATCCGCGTTCAGGGCCGCGAGATCTCCGTACCCCGCCGTCTGGCGCGGGCCTACAAGGAGGGCCTCATCGAGCAGTGAGGCTGCCGGTGGAGGGTGAGGGCCTTCATCCATGCGGGTGTAGCTCAATGGTAGAGCCTCTGCCTTCCAAGCAGATTGCGCGGGTTCGATTCCCGTCACCCGCTCTGTGAGCCGAAAGGGGCCGCTCCTCGGCGGTCCCTTTCGTCACGTCACGGGCTGTGGCGCAGTTTGGTAGCGCACCTGCTTTGGGAGCAGGGGGCCGCGGGTTCAAATCCCGCCAGCCCGACTCTTCACCCCGAGGGCGATCGTGCCGTGCGGGCGAGTGCTGGCGCCGGGCGAGCGCGCGGGCGCAACCGCGGGACGGGGCTCTACGCTGAGGGCATGCCCTCGTATCGATCGATTCTCACGGTGTCCATGCTCAAGGCTGGGCACGATCCCGGGGACGTCGAGTCCGCCGCACGGGACGCCGTGCGCCGGACGACCGTTCTGGAGGCCTTTCAGGTCGACGTCGTGCGCGGTGAGCCTCGGGTGACGGTCCGTTTCACGGGTTCTGACGACGCCGAGGCCCGAGGCGTGCACGCACGCGTCGTCGAGGCGATCGGCTCGGTCGCGCAGATCGAGCGGGCCTGGCCGGCCATCGTCGTCGGAGGACGGAGCGTGCCGATAGGGGAGAGGCCGTGACGGACGATGACCCTGTGTCCAGAGTCATGCGCCAGGTACGGACGCATCATCGATCCCACTGGCCGTTTGCCCTAAGATGGCACGGATTGACGCCACAGACGCGCGTCCGCCGAACGCCGCCGAACGCTTCGGTGTTACCGCAGAACTCAGACCTTTGGGAGCAACCCCCGTGAAGACCACTGTCGAGAATCTTGACCCCAGCCGCATCAAGCTGACCGTCGAGGTCCCCTATGAGGAGCTCAAACCCAGTCTTGATGCCGCCTACAAGGAGATCGGCTCCCAGATTCAGGTTCCCGGCTTCCGCCGCGGCCACGTCCCCAACCGGGTCATCGACCAGCGGGTCGGCCGCGGAGCCGTCATCCAGGAGGCCGTCAACAACAAGCTCTCCGACTTCTACCGGGACGCCATCACCGAGGCCGAGCGGGTCCCCATGCTCCAGCCCGAGGTCGACGTCGTCGAGCTGCCCAACGCCACCGGTGAGAACGAGGCCAGCTCGCCTTCACCGCCGAGGTCACCGTCCGCCCCGTCATCGAGCTGCCGGAGCTGCGCAAGACCGAGCTGACCGTCGACGCCGTCGAGGTCACCGATGAGGACGTCGACTCCGAGCTGGACAACCTGCGCGCGCGATTCGGCTCCCTGAAGTCCGTGGGCCGCAAGGCCAAGACCGGCGACTTCGTCACCATCGACCTCAAGGCCGTCATCGACGGCGAGGAGGTCGACTCCATCTCGGGCGTCTCCTACGAGATCGGCAAGGGCAACATGCTCAAGGGCCTGGACACCGCCCTGCGGGGCCTCAAGACCGACGAGTCCGCCACCTTCACCACCGAGCTGGCCGGCGGTGAGCACGCGGGTGAGGAGGCGGAGGTCACCGTGACCGCCACCGCCGTCAAGCAGCGCGAGCTGCCCAAGGTCGACGACGAGTTCGCCCAGCTCGCCTCCGAGTTCGACACCGTCGAGGAGCTGCGCGAGGACCTCGTCAAGCAGGTCACCGAACGCAAGACCGGCGAGCAGGCCGTGGCCGCCCGCGACGCCCTGCTCGAGCATCTGCGCGGCGAGATCTCCTTCGATGTCCCTGAGGCCGTCGTTGAAGCCGAGATCGCCCAGCACCTCCGGGCCGAGGGCAAGGAGGGCGATGAGGAGCATGCCAAGGAGATCCGCGAGGACATCGTCACCGGCGTGCGCGACCAGATCATCCTCGACGTCCTGGCCGAGGACCTCGAGATCGGCGTGGCTCAGGATGAGCTCCTCGAGTTCCTCTTCCAGACCGCACAGCAGTACGGCATGGAGCCCGCCCAGTTCCTCCAGGGCGCCCAGCAGGCCGGGCAGATCCCGGCCTTCGTCTCCGAGGTCGCCCGTAACAAGTCCCTGGCCATGGCGCTGCGCCAGGCCAAGGTTGTCGACTCCAAGGGCGAGGCGGTGGACCTGTCCGCCTATATCGGCTCCGATGAGGACGACGCCGCCGCTGCCGCTGAGGCTGCTGCCGTTGCCGCCGCTGAGGTTGCCGACGAGGACGGGGCCGACTCCGACTCCGCCGAGTGAGCCACCTGACGCAGTCGCGCCACTGAGGCGGGGCTACTGCAAACCGGTGGGGCCCACCTTCTCTTGAGGAAGGTGGGCCCCACCGGTTTTGTCCTGTCCGTGACGGTGGATCGTCGGCGTCGGCGTCGCAGCAGGATCAGCTGGCGGTCACGAGCTCCGTGCGCTTGGGACGAATGACTCCGAAATTACGCTCAGGAATTGCCATCTTGAAATAGTACGCCACCCCGATGGGCACCACGATAAGACTGACGAAGAGGCAGTAGAAGGGCTGGAAGATGAGCCACTTGTTCCCGTGGTCCCAGTGCAGCCACACGATAGCCGTGTAGTAGATGAACAGGGCCAGCAGAAGTGTCCAACGGGATGAACCACGGCAATCCACCTGAGCGCGAACATACTGATGACCACGATGCCACTGTACAGCCACAGGAAGGGGTGCTGGAAGACGAACCGAAAATTGATGATGAAGAGCCGGAAGGATCCACCACTCCAGGCGATCCGCTGGCGCCACCAGGCGTACAGCGTGTCTGGGGCATTGGTGTTGACGTGCGCAAGAATATGGACCGCCTTGTATCCCAGTGCATCTCCGATGATGCCGGCCTCGATGTCATTGCCCTGGAAGAACAACGAGTGACGAGCCATGATCTGGCGCATCACGTCGGTCTTGCCGATATGAAGGGCGCCGCTGAGCAGCCACGGCATGATCCTGCGGGCGCGCATCGAGACCACATACTCGTGACGCTGCATCTGGACGATGAAGGGGCCCTTCTTCTGGGGGACGATGGTGACTGAGGCGAAGTCGGCCTTGTGGGCCACCAGTGCACCAACGATGCGGGTCAGGGACTCCTGTGCCGTGGTGTCGGCGTCAAGGCACACCGTGTAGGAGTTGAGTGGGGCGGCCAGCAGGGCGTCGCGAACGATGGTGTCGCGGGTGATGCCCGAGGTGCTCCGCTTGCGGCCTACCTTCCGTGGAACGTATTCGCTCCTGAAGATTCTGAACCCGTAGCGAATGGCGATGTCCTCAAGGTCGCGGTAGAACTGCTCGGACTCGCCGGAGGTCGTGCACAGGACCACCCGATCGCCATAGGGGTGCAGGTAGTCCGCGTTCTGGAGGTACTTGACGTTGCCGTAGATCGGTACCAGGACACTGAAGTCATCGGAGATGATGCTCGGGTCGAGTTCCACCGCCTTGTACCATTTTGACGTGATACCGGCCCATATATCAATTCCGATCCAGAATAGGATTCCCACCAGAAGGGTAATGACGATCATGCGGCGGTCCTCTCTGATGCATGGAATTGTGTGGGCTTGCTGGACACGGGTAACCCCTTACTGGGTGGTGCGGCAGGCGGAAGGCGATGCGGACGGGAGCTGCGGAATTATTGAAGGGTAAAAGAATGTGGTGTGATCGCGGCGAGAAGTGCGGCTTTAGGTTGTCATGCGGACAGGACTTCTCTTGTTCTCGAGGCGGTTAAAATCGATGGTGCCACGCTCGTCCGGCCTATGCCACGGTGTGGGAAGCGAGTCACGTCAAGATCTCGGGCACCCACAACCTAACTGTCGGAAGGTTTAGTTTTCCTACAAAGGTTCGTGAGATGGCTTACCAAGCCTGCTCTTCGTCAGTTCTGCGTGAGGCGCGACACTGCGCGTGATGCTCCGGGTGAGGAGGGCGTGACCCGGTACGGTGAGGTGCCGGGCTGGGGCCACTGATTTTGCGGATGTCACAAGAACGAGGGGTGGGTGCGCACGGCGATCATCGCTGTGCGCACCCACCCCTCGTCGTGGCTGACGGCCTGTCGGTCGGCGGCGTCGTCGGCTGTGGTGCCTTGTCTGTGCTGCTTCTGCTACTTCGCCGACGCGGCTCCAACCTTGTCGACATCGACCATAACCAGCTGCATGCGGCACTCCGTCACGGCTGTCAGCGCGTGACGGTCTCCGGGGGCCAGGTAGATGACGTCCCCGGCGGTCATCCGCTCGGTGCGCTCGCCGATGGAGAAGTCCATCTCGCCCTCCAGGAGCGTGACGACCACGGCACGAGGGGAGGCGTGCTCGGTGAGGAGCTGACCGGCGTCGAAGGTGAAGATGACAGTGCGCAGGACGTCGTTGTTGACGACGACGCGTGAGGTGGTGGCCTCCTTCGAGATGGGCAGGGCGTCGTTGAGCCTAAGCTGGAACAGGGACTCGGTGACCGGTGTGGAAGGGGAGGCGGACATGTGTGCTCCTTCGGTAGTGGATGGTGAGGACTGTGATCTGTGGACTGGTTTATGGGATGGACTGGTGTGAGGGCTGTGGTCGCCGTCATGACTACGACGACCAGACCATGAGGCGCCGGCGCAGCGGCCGCAGAAGGCACAGCTCGAGCACCAGCGTCAGCGCGGCCATCATGGCGGACAGGGCGAATACATCGGCCGTCTCCAGATTGGTGCGCGCCTGCTGGACCTCGGCCCCGAGCCCCGTCGGAGTGCTCAGGAGCTCGGCCATGACCGTGACCCTCACGGACTGACCGACGGCAACCGTCAGGGCAGACAGTACCGGTGGCGCCACCGCGGGCAGAATGACCCTGCGGATCGTCCACGGGCGGGACTTGGGAGAAGACTGTCGCCATCTCCAGCAGATCGCCGTCGACGTTGAGGACCGCGTCGCGCATGGAGGCCACCAGCAGGGGCAGCGTGACGAGGGTGACCACCAGGATGACGACTCCCGCCGTCGGTCCGAGCCAGATCATCCCGACCACGACCAGCACGATCGGCGGTACCGCCATGAGGACCTGCACCCAGGAGTCCAGCAGCTCGCGCAGCCAGGTCCAGGTTCCCAGCGCCCAGCCGGTCGGGATGCCGATGAGGCAGGACAGCCCCAGTCCGATGACCGCTCTGGAGAGGGTGAGCCACAGTGTCCAGCCCAGGTCACCGTCGTCGATGAGACCCAGGAAGGCGTGCCAGGTCGACTCCGGGCCGGGGAGCGCGTACTCGGGCTGGTCCAGGGCGGCCCAGTACCAGATGAGGATCGCCAGGCCGATGCCGGCCCACCACAGGAGGCGGGCGCGCCACCGTCTGACGGCTGACGACCGGTTCGGACTCACCGCGGGTCTTTCAGGTAGAAGTCGTCGGCCGGCATCTTGCCGCCGACGATGTCCGGGTTGAGAGTGGACAGACGGGTGTAGAAGTCGACGAGCTGGTCCTTGGCCTGGGCCGCCGGAACCAGGCTCAGCTGGAGGCGGGGGATCACCTCGGTGACGACCGGTGCGGGGACCTCGGTCTTCTGGGAGATGGCGTTGACGGTCTCCTCAGACATCGCGTTGGTGGCCGCGATGCAGGCCTCCACCTCATTGAGCACCGCTCCGACCGCTTGGGGGTTGGAGTCCGTGATCTCCTGGGGCATGACCAGTCCGGCCATGGGGAACTTCGCCTCGCCGCCGGTCACCTCTGCCCACACCTGCTGGAGGTCGGCCGTCCGCTCCAGGGTCTTGCCCTGCTGCTTGGCCTTGGCCAGCCCGGCGCTGGCCGCGTGCTCGGGCAGGACCGCGAAGTCGGCGTTGCCCGCCAGCAGGTTGGACAGGGCCTCCTGGCCGTCGGTGTAGTTCTGGATCGTCAGGTCTGTGCCCGTGTCCCAGCCCTTCTGGCCGAGCAGGTAGCGGAAGACGAGATCGGGCATGTTGTTCGGCATGGGGACGGCCACCGTCTTCCCACGCAGGGCCTCGAGGCCCTGCTCCGAGGACCCCTCGGGGCCGACGACGTAGAGCATGCCCCACACCTGCATCGCCACCAGGCGCAGCGGCACGCCCTTGTTGAACAGGTTCGCGGCCGCGTAGGAGGGGGTGGCGGCCAGGTCCGTCTGCTTCTGCATGAGCAGCGTCCTCATGGCATCGATGCTCGACCAGTTCTCCACCGTGGCCTTGCCGATCGTCGGGGCCAGCTTGCCCTGGCCGCCGAACAGCGTCATCGGCGCCATATAGGCCAGGGTGGTGGGGACGTGGACGCGCAGGGTGTCGATGTGCCCGCCCGTCCCGCTGGGCGAGGCCTTACCCGAACGCGACGAGCAGGCCGACAGGATCGTCGGTGACAGCAGGCCAAGGCCGGCCAGGGTCATGAGGGAACGGCGCCTGATCGGCGTTCCCGGTGTGCCTGAGGTGTTGGTTCGAGTATCCATACGGCTGCTCATGACGGTGCTCTCATTCTTTCGTGGTCGGAGTGTGAGGGAAACGGAGGGGAGGGACCGCCTGGGCCGGCTAGGTGCTCCGCCGGCTAGGCGGACAGGCTCCAGGTGCCCGGAGGCCCGTCGAGATGGAGGTGGAGGTGAGAGACCTCCTCGGCCTCGTCCGGGTCGTGCGTGACCCAGACGGTGACGACGTCCTGGTCGGCTAGCAGTTCGATGAGGTCGGCCCTCAGCGCCTTGGCCAGGGGGCGATCCAGGGCGGAGAAGGGCTCATCCACCAGAAGCAGACTCGGGTCGGTTGACAGTGCCCGGGCGATGGAGACCCGTTGCCGCATGCCGCCCGAGAGACGGGCCGGCGGGAGGTGACCGGCCGAGGCGAGCCCCATGCGCTCCAGCCACTGGACGGCCGTCAGGTCCGGCGTCGGACCGCCCACCACCAGGGAGATGTTGCGGTGGGCCGAGTACCAGGGTATGAGCCTCGGCTCCTGAAACACCTGGGACAGGCGACCCGCGGGACGTGAGATGCTGCCGGCATCGGTGTCCGACAGCCCCGAGATCGCCCGCAGCAGCGTCGTCTTTCCGGCTCCGGAGGCGCCGGTGACTGCCAGGGTCTGTCCGGGAGCGACTGTCACGGACAGGTTCTCCACCAGGGTCAGGCCCCGGCGGATCATCGTCACGTGCTCCAACCGGAGCTCGCTGCGGTCCTGCTGCGGGTGCGCGGCCCCACCCGCACGGGTCGAGGTGCCTCTCGAGACGTCCGTCATGATGCCGGGGCCGCGTGGTCAGAGACGTCTCTTGCGTCCTCGGTGTCTATGGTGTCTCGGCCCCTTCTGTGGCGTTGGCCGCCTGCTCCGTCGCCTCCTCCGGAGCGGGGGACTCGGGTTTGCGCGCCACCATGCCGATCGCGCTGAGGGCCTCGCCCTGAAGGTGGAAGCTCTGCCGCATGGCGTTGACCCGGTCCCGGGCTCCTGGGGTGCGGCGCATGTTGCGCCAGAAGCGCAGGGCGCCCAAAACGCCCTCATCCTCGATGATGCGGGAGGGCTCGAGCAGGCTCATGGAGGCGGTGCCGGTCCAGGTCACCTCGAGCCCGGCCTCCCGCAGCAGCGTCTCCCAGGCCAGCGCCGTCAGCGGACGCGCCCCGACCTTGATCGTGCGGGAGATGCTTCTGCGGATCTCCTCGAGCTCTTCGGGGGAGCGGTCTGCGCGCAGGGCCAGCTCGTGGATCGCGTAGCGGCCGCCGGGAGCCAGGATCCGGGCAGCCTCCGCGATGATCTCCCGTTTGTGGTCGTCGGACTGGATCGTCAGCATCGCCTCACCCACGACGAGGTCCGCACTGCCGTCGGGCAGGCCGGTGCTGGCCGCGTCGGCCACGACGTACTCGGCGTCGGTCTGCCGGGAGTGGGCGGCAAGGATGTCCGCGACCTGCTCGCGCCCCTCGGGACTGGGGTCCACGCCCTTGTAGGAGGCGGGCCGGGCGGCCAGGAGGATCTCAGCGGTCCGTCCGACTCCGGGGCCCAGCTCGATGACGCGGTCGGTCGACGTCGGTCCGGCGGCCTCCAGCAGGCGCCGGGTCAGGCCGATGCCGCCCGGGCGCAGGACTCTCTTGCCGAGCCTGGCCAGCAGCCAGTGGCCCTGCATACGGGAGGCCTCGGGGCCCTGACGGGTCCCGCGCTGCTGAGGGGCGGAGGTTGAGGAGGATGGCTCGGAGGAGCGCCGTTCGGAGGAGAAAGTGGAGTCGGGCTCCGGGACCTGGTTCGTGCTCAAGGGACTCCTCCTTGGAACGCGCACCACAGGAGTGGGCTGAGAAGATCGACATAAATACGTGATGAAACCATATCGTATTTGTTTGTCGTAACAAGATGTGTGGTGTGGCACATACGAGTCGTGGGCGCCTGGCTACTGCGAGTGACGGTGATGGTGCTGGTGATGAGGCTGGTGACGAGGTCGGTGATGAGGGTGACGACGAGAGGCGGCGGCGCTGGGGCGAGGCGTCCGTCTGGGCTTCATGTGGCCTGCACCGCCTTTGGGGCTCGTACCTGCGCCGTGGGCGAAAAGGGCGTCATGGCGGGCATAGTGAATGGGAGTGCCGCGTTAGCGTTGGCTACACCGACCATGAGAGGACTGACGTGAGCGAGCTCTATACACCCGCCGCGGTCGCCCCGCCCCAGGCAGCCGACGCCAACGGTGCAGGCTTGGGGCTGACCGACTCCATCTACAACCGCCTCCTCAAGGAGCGCATCATCTGGCTCGGCTCCGAGGTGCGTGACGACAACGCCAACGCCATCTGCGCCCAGATGCTGCTGCTGGCCGCCGAGGACCCCGAGCGGGACATCTACCTCTACATCAACAGCCCCGGCGGCTCGGTGACCGCCGGTATGGCCATCTACGACACCATGCAGTACGTCCAGCCCGACGTCGCCACCGTGGCCACGGGCCTGGCCGCCTCCATGGGGCAGCACCTGCTGTCGGCCGGCGCCAAGGGCAAGCGCTACCTCACCCCGCACGCCCGCGTGCTCATGCACCAGCCCTCCGGCGGTGCCGGGGGCTCAGCCACGGACATCCGCATCAACGCCGACCTCATCATCAAGATGAAGCAGGAGCTCGCGGAGATCACGGCGGCCAATACCGGCCACACGGTGGAGGAGATCATCGCCGATTCCGACCGGGACCACTGGTTCTCGGCCCAGGAAGCCCTCGAGTACGGCTTCGTCGACCACATCGTGCGCTCCAGCCGGGAGATCGGCAAGCAGAACGGAGACAACTGACATGTCCTCGACCCGTCCCTACTTCGAGGCCGTCGCCCGCCAGGCCGGCGCCATGCCGCAGGCCCGCTACGTGCTGCCCCAGTTCGAGGAGCGCACCGCCTACGGCTTCAAGCGCCAGGACCCCTACGCCAAGCTCTTCGAGGAACGCATCGTTTTCATGGGCGTTCAGGTCGACGACGCCTCGGCCGACGACATCATGGCCCAGCTGCTGGTCCTGGAGTCCCAGGACTCCGACGGCCTCATCACCATGTACATCAACAGCCCCGGTGGATCCTTCACGGCACTGACGGCCATCTACGACACCATGCAGTACATCAAGCCGCAGGTGCAGACCGTCTGCCTGGGGCAGGCCGCCTCCGCCGCCGCCGTGCTGTTGGCGGCCGGCAGCCCGGGCAAGCGCCTGGCCCTGCCCAACGCGCGCGTCCTCATCCACCAGCCCGCCATGGAGGGCATGCAGGGGCAGGCCAGCGACATCGAGATCGTGGCCGACGAGATCGACCGCATGCGCTCCTGGCTCAGGACACCCTGGCTGTGCACACGGGTCAGGACCGCGAGAAGATCCACACCGACCTCGAGCGCGACAAGATCCTCACGGCTGCGGCCGCCAAGGAGTACGGGATCGTGGACCAGGTGCTCACCTCCCGCAAGGCGCCTGCCTCTCCGCAATCCTCCTGAGGTGCCGTCGCCCTGTGCGGTGCTCCCGCCTCCTTCCGGTGGGAGTACCGACCGGGTGGGCGGTGAAAATGGGAGGCGCAAACGCTGGCAGCGCGGTGCTCAAGATGGCATATTGCGGACTGGACACGCCGCCATGTCCTCGGCGTACCTGCCGGGTCAGCCCGTAGGCTGGCGCAGGGTCGCCCCGGGCACGGGACCGATGACGAATCTGGAGGAAACTGTGGCACGTAACGCTGAGAGTGTGGATCTGCTGAAGTGCTCCTTCTGTGGCAAGAGCCAGAAGCAGGTCAAGAAGCTCATCGCCGGGCCCGGTGTCTACATCTGCGACGAGTGCATTGAGCTGTGCAACGAGATCGTTGATGAGGAGCTGGGCGAGTCCGGTGCCGGCGTTCCCCTTGAGCTGCCCAAGCCCCAGGAGATCTTCGACTTCCTCAACCAGTACGTCATCGGGCAGGAGTCCGCCAAACGGGCCATGAGCGTGGCGGTCTACAACCACTACAAGCGCGTCCAGGTCAAGGAGCGCTCTGTGGCCGAGGGTGACGGCCTGGAGCTGGGTAAGTCCAACATCCTTCTGCTGGGGCCCACTGGAACCGGCAAGACCCACCTGGCTAGGACTCTGGCCCGCCTCCTGGACGTCCCCTTCGCCATCGTCGACGCCACCGCGCTGACAGAGGCCGGCTACGTGGGTGAGGACGTGGAGAACATCCTTCTCAAGCTCATCCAGGCCGCCGACGGCGATGTCAAGCGCGCCGAGAAGGGCATCATCTACATCGACGAGATCGACAAGATCGGTCGCAAGGCGGAGAACCCCTCCATCACCCGCGACGTCTCGGGTGAGGGCGTGCAGCAGGCGCTGCTCAAGATCATCGAGGGCACCACGGCCTCCGTGCCTCCCGGCGGTGGGCGCAAGCACCCCCACCAGGAGTTCCTGGAGATCGACACCACCAACATCCTCTTCATCGCGGCCGGAGCCTTCGCCGGAATCGAGGAGATCGTGCGCCAGCGACAGCGCAAGGAGTCCGGCGCCCAGATAGTGGGCTTCGGTGCGCAGCTCTCCGGTGCGGGCTCCCAGGATGTCTTCACCTCGCCGGTGCGTCCCGAGGACCTTCACAAATTCGGTCTCATCCCCGAGTTCATCGGTCGTCTGCCCGTCATCGCCACCGTTCAGGACCTGGGAGTGCGCGAGCTCGTGCGCGTCATGACCGAGCCCAAGAACGCGCTGGTCTCCCAGTACCAGTACCTCTTCAGTCTCGACGGCGTCGAGCTCGAGCTGACTGATCCCGCCATCGAGGCGGTCGCCTCTCTCGCCCTGGAGCGCAAGACCGGCGCTCGCGGACTGACCTCCATCGTGGAGGAGGTCTTGGGCCAGGCCATGTTCGAGGTCCCCTCCCTGCCTGAGGTGGGACGCGTCGTCGTGGACGCCGACGCCGTGCGGGGAACCGGAAAGCCTCGCTACCAGGCGGGTTCGGGCACGCTCCGGTCGACGGCCAAGGCGGGGGAGCGGAGCCGGACCGCATGAGCGAGGGCCGTGATGGCGTCCCCCCGCAGCTGGCCGTCTATCGCGCCACCATCGACAACCTTGACGCCGCCCTCGTCCATCTTCTGGCTGAGCGCTTCCGCTGCACCCAGCAGGTGGGGCTGCTCAAGGCTCAGCTGGACCTGCCGCCAGCCGATCCCGGGCGCGAGCGCGAGCAGGTAGCGCGCCTGCGAGCGCTGGCCGAGGAATCTGGCCTCGACCCGGTCTTCGCCGAGAAGTTCTTCGCCTTCATCGTCGCCGAGGTCATCCAGCACCACGAGGAGATCCGCGACGACCACGAGGCTGAGCGCGCCAGCCAGTCCGGGCTGCCAGGTGTGTTGTCTCACGGCTTCTGAGGGTTTCGGGTGTCATGACCTCTGAGATACCGGTGGGGTGCGTTGCCCCGGGCGCCGGGATCGTTTGATCGCGTCGCCGAAGGGGTGCGCTTGGTCGCTGTGGTGGTACTCGGCGTGTACTGCATGAGGTCTGGGTGCTACTGACCGATAGATGGGTGTACTCCACGGGGCTCGGGGTCTCGTGCAGTACGGATAGCCCCTGGCCAGTACATTCCCACCCTCGTGCAGTAGCCGGCCTGAACGGGCTCCGACCTGCCGGCGCCCCGGCAGTGAAATCGAGCGCGGTCAAGTCTTGCGCCCCACGGACAGCCCCCTGCCCGCGCCTCAGAAACCACGACGCTTACACGCCTCAGACGTGAGGAGACACGACAGTCCGGGTTGCCGGAGCCGACGGGCGGCCCTGCGCAGCAACCAGGGGTCGTCCGCCCCCGCCTTCGGTCCTTCTCAGTCCTGCGATGGCGCTACAGCGGCGCTGGGGACAAGTGGAGTGCGCGTGTAAAGAGCCTCAATCTCCGCCGCGAAGCGCTTCTCCGCCTCGGCGCGGCGCACCTTGAGCGAGGGCGTGAGCAGACCGTTGGCCACCGTGAAGTCCGTGGGCAGCACCTCGAAGGTGCGGATCGACTCCGCCCGCGAGACCGCCTCATTGGTCCGTGCCACCGCCCGCTCCAGCGCTGCGCGTACCCGTGGGTCCTTGGCGGCGTCGACGACGGTCATCTCCTCCAGCCCGTGGGAGGACAGCCACAGCGGCAGCATCTCGGCATCCAGGGTGACGAGCGCCCCGACGCAGGGCCGGTTATCACCCACCACGAGCACCTGGCTGACCAGCGGGTGCCCCCGCAGCCGGTCCTCCAGGGGAGCCGGGGCGACGTTCTTGCCACCGGCGGTCACAATGAGTTCCTTCTTGCGCCCGGTGATCCGCAAAAACCCCTCGGCGCCCTCGAAGGAGCCGATATCACCGGTACGCAGCCACCCGTCGTCGGTGAAGGCCTCGGCGGTGGCCTCGAGGTTGTTGTGGTACCCGGTGAAGGTGCCGATACCCCGCACCAGGATCTCCCCATCCTCACCCAGCCTGACCGCACAGCCGGGGAGCGGTGTGCCGACGGTGCCGATCCGGGTGGCGCCGGGCAGATTGACGGAGCACGGCCCCATGGTCTCGGTCAAGCCGTAGCCCTCCAGGACGGTGACCCCGGCGCCACGGTAGAAGTGCCCCAGGCGCTCACCCAGAGGCCCGCCCCCGGAGACGACATGGGTGACCTGCCCGCCCAGCACGGAGCGCAGGGTGGAGAAGACGAGGCGGTCGAAGGCGGCACGCTGCGCCTTCAGCCTGCGTGAGGGCCCCTCGGGGGTGTCCAGGGCCCGCGAGTAGGCGATCGCGGTCTTGGCGGCCAGACGGAAGACCTTCTGCCTGGCTCCGGTCGCCTTGGCGTCGGCGGCGTTGTAGATCTTCTCGAAGACGCGCGGCACCGCCAGAACCGCGGTGGGCCGGAAGGAGCCCAGATCCGTCACGAGGTTGCGCACGTCGGGCACGTGCCCCAGCACACCCGAGTGGGAGCACACGATCGCGATCTCCACGAACCGGCCGAGCACATGGGCCAGTGGCAGGAACAGCAGGAAGCGAACCTCGGCCCCGCCCAGGACCTCCGGCACGTGCGGGCAGACGTTGACGCACAGGTGCACCAGGTTGCCGTGACTGAGCTCGACGCCCTTGGGACGGCCCGTGGTGCCCGAGGTATAGACGATCGTCGCCAGGGACTGCGAGGTCAGGGCCGCACTGCGCCGATCGAGCTCGGCGTCCTCCACATCGCGGCCGGCCTCGATGAGCCCCAGGACGTCCTCGCGCTCCACGCACAGGACCTGCAAGCCCGACAGCTCAGTGACCGTGGTAGTCAGCGCTCCGATCATGGAGGCCATGGCCTCGTTCTCCACGACGATGAGCCTCACCCCGGCATCGGTGAGGATCCACTGGGCCTGCTCGGCCGAGGACGTCTCGTAGACGGGAACCACCACCAGGCCTGCCTCCCAGGCGGCGAAGTCCAGCAGCGTCCACTCATACGAGGTGTGCGACATGATGCCGATAGCGTCGCCCGGCTGGAGCCCCCTGGCCACCAGCCCTGCAGCCACTTCACGTACCTGGGCGTGGAAGGCACCGGCGCTCATCTCCCGCCAGCGCCGCCCCAGCGGGGACTTGCGGGCAATGAGCCCGCCGTCGGGATTGCGGCGAACGCGCTCGGCCAGTGCCCAGGGCGTTGTCATCCCGTCGTGAACCGGGACCAGGAGCTCGGTGGCGTGCTCCCCGGACGGGGTGGAGGAGGCGTCGTCGGCCGGGAAGGTGGAGGCGTCGGTCATGGTGGCAAGTATGCCCGGCCGGGGCAGCCGATGACGCCTACTCCTGCGGACCCTTACGCGTGGAGCTGTAGATGTCTGCGATGACGTCCGCGTGGGCCTCCATCACCGGACCGCGCTTGACCTTCAGCGAGGGCGTGAGCAGACCGTTGGCCTCGGTGAAGTCGGTGGTCAGCACCCTGAAGGCGCGGATCGACTCGGCCCGGGAGACCGCGCGGTTCGTACGCGCCACGGCCCGGTCCAGGGCGGCGAGCACCTGCGGGTGGGTGGAGGCCTCGATCACGTCCATCGTCGGCAGCCCGTGGTTGCGCAGCCACTGGGGAAGCATCTCCTTGTCCAGCGTGATGAGCGCGGAGATGAAGGGCTCCCCGTCCCCGACGACGAGCACCTGGCTGATGAGTGGGTGGCCGCGCAGCCGGTCCTCGAGCTGGGTGGGGGCGACGTTCTTGCCGCCGGCGGTGACGATGAGCTCCTTCTTGCGCCCGGTGATACGCAGGTAGCCGTCCTCGTCGAGGGCGCCGATGTCGCCGGTGCGGAACCAGCCGTCTGCCGTGAAGGACTCGGCGGTGGCCTCGGGGTTGTTGTGGTAGGTGGAGAACATACCCAGACCCCGCACCTGGATCTCGTCGTCCTCACCGATGCGGATCTCGTTGCCGCACACGGGCGGGCCGACGGTGCCGATCTTGTTGAGCCAGTCGGTGTTGACGCTGACCGGCCCGATCGTCTCGGTCAGGCCGTAACCCTCCAGGATGACCAGTCCCAGTCCGCGGTAGAAGTGGCCCAGACGCTGCCCCAGCGGTCCGCCGCCGGAGATGATGAAACGGGCATTGGGGCCCATGAGGGCGCGGATCCTGCGGAAGACCAGACGGTCGGCGAGTGTGTGGGCCCGCCGCAGGGCGCGGGAGGGACCGGTGGGGGTGTCCAGGGCGCGGGAGTAGGAGATGGCGACCTTGGCCGCCCAGCGGAACAGCTTGAGCCTGGCTCCGCTGCCGGCCTTGGCGTCCGCGGCGTTGTAGATCTTCTCCAGGACGCGCGGGACTGCCAGGACGTAGGAGGGGAGCGAAGGACTGCAGGTCCGGTAGGAGCGTCTTGACGTCGGGGGTGTGCCCCAGCACGCCCTCCCCGGCCAGGGACAGCAGCTGGAGACAGCGGGCGTAGACGTGGGCCAGCGGCAGGAACAGCAGGAGACGTACGTGACCGCCCCACAGGACGCCGGGCAGGTAACGCACCCCGTGGTAGGGAATACCGACGGCGTTGCGGTGGGTGAGCTCGACGCCCTTGGGGCGGCCGGTCGTGCCGGAGGTGTAGATGATGGAGTAGACGTCGTCGACCTGAGGGCGTTGGAACGCTGGTCCACCTGCGAGGGGCTGACGCCCGAGCCGGCCTGAACGATGGTGGTGACGGCGTCGGAGTCCAGGGCGAGGACCTCGACCGGGTGCCCGACGTCGGCGACGGCACCGCGCACGAGCTCGGCCAGGGTGCCGCTCTCGGTGATGACCAGGCACACGTCGGAGTCGGAGACGATCCACTCGATCTGCTCGGCCGAGCTCGTCTCGTAGATGGGGACCGAGATCAGGCCCGCTCGGGCGATGGCCATGTCCAGTAGGAACCAGTCGTAGGAGGTGTGCGCCATGATGCCGACGGCGCTGCCCGCTTTCAGCCCCATGCCGATGAGGCCGGCGGCCACATGGGCCACCTCCTCGCCGAAAGTACGGGCCGAGACCTCCTGCCAGTCACCCGACACCGAGGACTTTCGCGCTACGAGCGGCTTGTCGCCGCTGCGGGCGATGCGATCGGCGAGCAGCCACGGAACCGACCAGTGGGCCTCGGGCTGAAAGGGGATCTCGGTACCGGAGACCCCGCCGGCCATGTGGCCGGGGTATCTCGGGGACCTGGTGCTGTTGCTGTGGGACGAAGGGGCACGAGAGCTCACGTGCTCATTGTGTCAGGCCGGTTGAGAGGCGGCGTTTCGTTGAGGTGAGAGAAGGAGGGGGCGGCTGTGGAGGTTTTCACAGGCGAGGCCTGACGGCCTTGCGGGGATCGTGGGGCGGTGACGTCCAGTGGGGTGCTTCGGGATGAGAGTTCCTCTGAAGCGCGGAGGGAACGAAGATGAAACGGATTGACCGGCCGGTCACATATGTGTAACGTGAGTCTCATGCCCAAGTCGACGCGCGTCGACACTGTGGGTCCTTCCGGAACGGAGCCGGTGGGCTCCGGAACAGTTTCAAGGAGGAAACACGCATGACACCCCTACCCCGTCGTCAGTTCATCCAGGGCTCTGCCCTGGCGGCGGCGCTGGCCTCAATGGCGGCCTGCTCCACCTCCAGCGGGAACGACGACGGCCCCGTCACCTTTGAAGGCACCGGACCGATCACCTGGGTCCAGGGCAAGGACAACTCCGCCGGCAAGGTGCAGGCCAGGATCGATGAGTGGAACAAGACCAACCCCGGCGAGGAGGTCAAGCTCATCGAGCTCTCCGCGGAGGCCGACCAGCAGCGCACGGCATTGGTCAATGCCGCCAGGATCAACTCCAACGCCTACGACGTCGTCTCCCTGGACAACGTCTGGGTCTCCGAGTTTGCCGCCAACCGGTGGGTGGTCGAGCTGCCCGAGGACGAACTCAAGAACGACGACATCCTTGAGCCCGTCTGGCAGACGGGCGTCTATAAGGACAAGTTCTTCGCCGTTCCGTTCCACACGGATGCTCCGGTGATGTTCTACCGCAAGGACTTCCTGGCTGAGGCCGGCGTCGCGGTTCCCACGACCTGGGACGAGGTCAAGGCCGCCATCGACGCGGTGCGGGCCCCTGCCCGGTCACGAGAACATCGGCGGCTTCGGAGGTCAGTTCGCCAAGTACGAGGGCCTGACCTGCTGCGCCTCGGAGTTCATCCACACCGCCGGCGGGGGCTTCTACGACTCGGACAACCAAGTGATCGTCGACTCCGCCGAATCGGTCACCGGTCTGCAGTGGCTCATCGACGGCTTCTCCCAGAACTACATCCCCAAGGAGTCCCTGGAGTGGAAGGAGGAGGACGGCCGCAATGCCTTTGAGGCGGGCAACCTTCTCTTCTACCGTCAGTGGCCCTACCAGTACGCCAACAGCAAGGACGCCCTGGGGATGGAGAAGTTTGACGTCGCCGCCCTTCCGAGTATCGACGGCAAGGACTTCGTGCCGACCCTGGGCGGGCACAACTGCGCCATTACCAAGGGATCGAAGAACAAGGCCACCGCCTTGAAGTTCGTCAAGTGGTGGATCAGCGAGGACTCCGAACGCTATCAACTGGAAACTCAGACACTCGCACCGATCCTCGGGTCGCTCTACGAGGACGCCGATCTGCTGCAGAAGTTCCCCTACTTGCCGATCCTCAGGAAGAGTCTTGAGAACGCCAAGAGCCGTCCTCAGGCCGTCTACTACGGCGACGTTACCGCGAAGATCCAGGACAACACCTACCCCGCGATCCAGCAGCCGGGGAGTAAGGCGGCCAAGGACGTCATCGCCAGCCTGAGCAACGACCTGAAGAAGCTGGAGGGGTAAGGCCACGGCAACGGCCGCCGCCGCGAGTGGCGCCCCTGAGACAAACCGGTCATGTCAGCTAGGACAGTCAATAAGGACGGTCAAAGGACAGTCATGAGTACAACGACGCACTCCGAACAAGTCGTCAATCACCAGTCCAAGAGCTCCAAGGCCCAGGCCCGTCTGGCCTGGTTGCTCATCTCACCGACGGTGCTGGTGCTGACCATCGTCATCCTCATCCCCATCGCCCAGTCCCTCTACCAGTCGCTCTACGGGCGGCCCCGGCTGGGGGACGATGGCTTCTTCTCCACCACCGAGCCCTTCGTGGGCCTGAAGAACTACACCGACATCTTCTCCAGTGCAGGCGAACGGTTCTGGGTGGCCTTCTACAACACGACCCTCTTCGGCGTGGTCACCGTGGTCCTGGAGACCATCCTCGGTGTGGCCATGGCGCTGATCATGCACAAGGCGATGAAGGGGCGTGGCGTTGTACGCGCCTCCATCCTCGTGCCCTGGGCGATCCCCACGGCCGTCTCCGCCATCCTGTGGGGCTGGATCTTCAACCAGAACGGCGTTGCCAACGCCATCCTGGGCCAGCACATTATGTGGGCCTCGGGGGACCTGAGCGCCAAGACGGCCATCATCATCGCCGACGTGTGGAAGACGGCCCCCTACATCGGGCTGCTCACCCTGGCCGGGCTCCAGCTCATCCCCGATGAGGTCTACGAGGCGGCCAAGATCGACGGGGCGAGCGCCTGGAAGCGCTTCACCTCCATCACCCTGCCGTTGGTCAAGCCCGCACTCGTGGTGGCCGTGGTCTTCCGCGCCCTGGACGCCCTGCGCATGTTCGACCTGCCCTACATCCTCATCGGCCCCCGGAAGGGCAGCGTGGAGACCCTCTCCATGCTCGTTCAGGACGAGAAGCTCCAACTCGCGCTTCGGCAGCGCCGCGGCCTACGCCCTCATCCTGTTCCTCTACGTCTTCGTCTTCGCCATCGCCTTCCTCAAGATCACCAACACCGACCTCAGCGGCAACGATGAGGCTCGACGCAAGCGCAACGAGCGCAAGCTGCCGGTCAGCGCCTTCTTCAAGCGCTCCGGCTCCTCCGCCCCAGTCTCCCAGACGGCTACTGAAAGGAGCCAGCAGGCATGAGCACCTCCACCGCCGTACCGGTCAACAAGACCAAGAGGGACTGGGGAAGCGTCTTCTCCACCGTCGGTATCGTCCTCATCGTCATCTACTGCCTGGCGCCCTTCTACTGGATGCTGGTCTCCTCCCTGCGTCCTGACAAGGAGATCTTCGAGAACAGCTGGTGGCCCCGGCACGTCTCCTTCGAGAACTACAAGGCGGTCTTCTCCTCGAAGAACGACTTCGCCAATGGCCTGATCAACTCCCTGGTCGTGTCGATCGTCGTGACGATCGTGGCGCTGGCCGTGGCGACCTTTACCGCCTACGCCCTGGCGCGCCTCGACTTCCGGGGCAAGGGTGTGCTGATGCTCCTCATCATCGCCACCTCGATGTTCCCGCTCGTGGCCATCATCGTGCCTCTGCTGAAGAACTTCGCCGCCTGGGGCTGGACGGACACCTACCAGGCGATGATCGTCCCGGATCTGTCCTTCTCACTGCCGCTGGCCGTGTGGAACCTGACGAGTTTCTTCAGGCAGATGCCCCAGGAGCTGGAGCAGTCCGCCATGGTCGACGGATGCACCCCCGGCCAGGCCTTCCGCAAGGTCATCCTGCCGCTGGCCGCACCGGGCATCTTCACCACCGCCATCATCATCTTCATCGGCGCCTGGAACGAGTTCCTCGTGGCCGTCACGATGATCGTCAACCCCTCCATGCAGCCGGCCACAGTGCTGCTGTCGAAGTTCACCGGGGACTCCCAGTTCAACACGCCCTTCGGGTCCCAGATGGCCGCCGGCGTCATCATGACGCTGCCGTTGGTCCTCATGGTGCTCTTCTTCCAGCGTCGGATCGTGGCAGGTCTGGCCGCCGGTGGCCTCAAGCAATGACGACGACGCTGCCTGAGCCCGAACCGCTCTAGGGCTTGCACGCTGCAGCGTCTCTCAGCAGCGTCTCTCCGCGGGGCGGCGGCACCAAGCCGCCCCGCAGGGGCGTCTGAGTTCCTAGCCCTCACCCCGCCGCAGCGCCGCGGCCCGACCAGGATCTGACCATGACCTCGACCGACGACTGCCTCTCCCGGAGCCTCGCACCACGCGCAGACACTGACGCCTGGTGGCGCGATGCGGTCATCTACCAGATCTATCCCCGTTCCTTCGCCGACGCCAACGGCGACGGGATCGGCGACATCCGGGGGATCCGGGAGCACGTCGGCCACTTGGCCGCGCTCGGCGTCGACGCCGTGTGGCTCTCGCCGTTCTACCCCTCGCCCCAGGTCGACGCCGGCTACGACGTCTCCGACTACTTCGACCTGGCCCCCGAGTACGGGTCCCTGGAGGACCTCGATGCCCTCATCGCCGACCTCCACGAGGCCGGCATCCGCGTGGTCATCGACCTGGTCCCCAACCACTCCTCCGACCAGCACGAGTGGTTCCGCGCCGCCCTGGAGGCGGCGCCCGGTTCCTCCGAGCGCGACCGCTACATCTTCCGCCACCGCGACGACGGCGCCCCGAACAACTGGGGCTCGCTGTTCGGCGGTCCCGCCTGGCAGCCGGTCGAGCCGCTCACCGGCCGCAGCGAGGACCGAGACTGGTACTACCTCCACCTGTTCGCCGCCGAGCAGCCCGACTTCAACTGGTCCAACGAGGACGTCCACGAGCACTTCCGCACCTTCCTGCGCTTCTGGGTGGAGCGCGGCGTCGACGGGTTCCGCGTCGACGTCGCCCACGGACTGGTCAAGGCCGAGGGACTGCCCGACGACGACCTCGGCCCGGACCGCTGGAACGTCATCGCATCGCAGGGGGAGGGCGGCGCGGCCGACCGCGAGAAGCTGCCCGACGTCGGCCCCGCCTTCAACCAGCCCGGGGTTCACGACATCTACCGCGAGTGGCGCCGCGTTCTGGACGAGGTCGGCACGGACATCCTCATGGTCGCCGAGGCCTGGGTGCCCACCGAGGCGGATGCCGCCCTGTACGTGCGCGCCGACGAGATGAGTCAGGCCTTCAACTTCCCCTTCCTGGTCGCCGGGTGGGACGCCGCTGAGCTGCGCCGCGTCATCGACGTCTCCCTGGCCGAGTACGGTGCCGTCGGGGCTCCGGCAACCTGGGTGCTGTCCAACCACGACGTCGTACGCCACGCCTCCCGCCTGGCCTACCCCGCCGACATGGACACCGATCCCGGGATCGGACCGAAGGACCCCCAGCCCGACGCCGAGCTCGGCCTGGCCCGGGCGCGCGCCGCGACCCTGTTCATGCTGGGGCTGCCCGGCAGCGCCTACCTCTATCAGGGCGAGGAGCTGGGACTGCCCGAGCACACCACCATGGAGGACGAGGCCCGCCAGGACCCCTTGTGGGAGCGCACCAACCACCTCGTGCCAGGGCGTGACGGTTGCCGCGTCCCCCTGCCCTGGACGCGGGGCGGGGCCTCGCACGGCTACAACACCACCGGCCGCACCTGGCTGCCCCAGCCCGAGGGCTGGGGCGAGTACTCACCCGAGGCTCAGGAAGGGCGCGAGGGCTCCACCCTCACCCTGTACCGTCGGGCCATCGCCCTGCGCCGTGAGCGACGGCTCGGGCTCGGGTCAGTGGAGTGGCTTCAGGCCGATCCTGGGGTCCTGCTCCTGCGCAACGGGCGCACCGGGGTCGCCCTCAACACCAACGAGCATCCGGTGACGATCGAGGGAGCCCGGCGAGCTCTCATCACCTCCTGGTACCCGGCCGACCGGGGCGGGACGGGATCCGTCGTCCTGCCGCCCAACGGCGCCTGCTGGCTGGAGATGCCCACTGGAGGACCCGATGGCGGCGACCCGCGCTGACGTGGCCAGGGCGGCAGGCGTGTCGCCCTCGACCGTCACCTACGTTCTCTCCGGTCAGCGCTCGACGCGCTCGAGCACCCGCGAGCGGGTCATGCGGGCCGTGCGCGAGCTCGACTACCACCCCAACACCGCTGCCCGCTCACTGGCCTCGCCGGTGCTGCGCACCGTGGGGGTTCTGTTCCGGCGTCAGCGCTCAACCATCGACGCCAATGACCTCGACTATGTCGACGGTGTGCGCCAGGCCCTGGAGCCCAGTGGGATCCAGGTCGTCATCCCGATCGTGAAGTCCTCGGCGCCGCTGATCGAGCTGCGCTCGATCGTGCGCTCCGGTGCCCTGGGCGGCGTCGTTCTCATGGATGTGGCCCATGGTGATGAGCGCGAGGCGATGCTTCTGAAGGAGGGGATCCCCACTGTCCTCATCGGCTCATCGGGATCCAGTGGTGGGGCACCGGGCGTGGATACCGATTTCGCGCAGATGGCTTGTGCTGCCGTGGATCACCTGGCCGGACTCGGGCACCGGCGCATCGTCGCGCTCATGCGGGAGACCGCCTCCGACGACTCCCACGCGCGTCAGGACCAGGCCCGTGAGCTCCTGCGTGCCGCGGATGATCTGGGGGTGGATGTCCTGGTGCGCCAGGTGCCGGAGCTGGCGCTGGCCGGCGCCGACATCGTGGGAGCCGATGGCCTGGTGGCGGGGCGCAGCGCCGTCATCTCCAACAACCCGGCCGCCGTGGTAGGAGTGGCCTGTGCGGCGCAGGCCCACGGGCTGTCCATCCCCGCTGACCTGTCCGTGCTCACCCTCGGGGTCACGGAGTACCGCGGCCGTCACGGCGAGGCCTTCAGTGAGCTCAGTGTGGACCGTGAGGCGATGGGGGAGGCCGTGGGCTCCCTGCTGCTGACCCGTCTGAGGGGAGAGCCGGCACCGGTCGAGCACCGCACGCTCATGCCAGCAGTGCTCACTGACCACGGGTCCACGGCGTGCTGCCGGGATTAGCCGGAGCCGGCAGGAGTCTCTCTACTCCGAGCGCTCCACGCGCTTGACGAAGCGGAACGAGCGCTCCTTGTCCATGCTGGGGTCGGAGGTATCGGGGTGGTGCTCGTTGAAGAACTCCACGATGTGGAAGCCGCACTTGTTGACGTAGAAGTGGATGTTGCGCACCTCGAAGTAAGGGGTGCCCAGCTCCCACTCGCGCACGTCGGGATACGCCTCCTCGATGGCGGTCCATGCGCGTGTGCCGACACCGCGCCCGTGCGTGCTCGCGTTGATCGCGAGGATCTCGACCGTTCCACGATCGCCCTCCACCGTGAGGATGACGCCGCCGACCGGAGTGCCGTCCTCGACGATGCGCAGGGCCTGGACCTCGGGCCTGCTGAGCGACTCCTCAATGTCCTCTCGCGGAAGGATCGGAGGGGCCGTGTGGTTGACAGTCCCGTCCTCCTGGAGGGACTTGCTGAGGAACGAGCCTCGTGCGTCGCCCACGAACTGCTCAAAGGCCTCCTGCAGGTCGGCGATGAAGGACTCACGGTCGCTAGCCTCCAAAGGCTTCAGACTGATCGTCATGGGGCCAGTGTATGAGACCGAGGACAGGGAGCAACGAGCCGGTGTACGACGAACGGTGGCACCCCACGCGGGGTGACGCCACCGATCGTCACAAGGCCGGTTGCCAACGGCTCACTTCTTCTTGGCCGGGGCCTCACCGAGCTCGGCGGCCGTCACCGTCACCGGGGAGGCGCCGTCGGCCGACTCGGAGTTCGCGGCCTGGGTGGCCTGCTCCACGGTGAAGGGGCCGGTGACCTTGGCCGCCTCCGTCAGGTCCGCACGCACCGACTCAATGGCCTCGGCGTACTCGGGCCGGTCGGCGGCAACGGCCAGCGTCACCGAGAGGATCGGTGTCTTCTGGCTCGTCTTGGCCTCCGACTTCACCTTGCGCAGTGCGGCCAGGGCGACTCCGGCGCAGGCGACCAACTCGGCGTCGGCCCCCGCGGAGGCCGCACGCAGGCCGGTCGATTCTGGCCAGGCGGCCCGGTGCACCGAGCCGCTGCGGTACCAGCTCCACACCTCCTCGGTGGCGAAGGGCAGGAAGGGGGCCAGCAGGCGCACGAAGGTGTCCACCGCGATCGCCAGCGTCGCCCGCGCCGAGCGGACGGCGGCGGGCTCGTGAGAGCCGTCGAAGTCGTTGGCCCGGTCCTTGACCAGCTCGATGTAGTCATCGCAGAAGGTCCAGAAGAAGGACTCGGTGACCTCCAGGGCACGGGCGTGCCCGAAGCCCTCGAAGGCGGCCGTGGCGGTGTCGACGACGTCGGCCAGCGCGGCCAGGACCGCTCGGTCGATCGGCTCGCTGACCACCGAGGCGTCCAGGCAGGGGGCGGGCGCCGCGGCCACGGTGGCCTCGTCCGCGTCCCACGGGATCCCCATGGACAGGGCGAACTTGGAGGCGTTGAGGACCTTGATGGCCAGGCGCCGGCCGATCTTGATCTGGGTCTCCTCGAAGGCCGCGTCCAGGCCCAGGCGGGCCGAGCTGGCCCAGTAGCGCACGGCGTCGGAGCCGTACTGCTCCAGCAGGCCCATGGGGGTGACGACATTGCCCTTCGACTTGGACATCTTCTTGTGGTCGGAGTCCAGGATCCAGCCCGACAGGCCGGCGTTCCGCCACGGCAGGGCCGCGAACTCCAGGTCCGCGCGCACCACCGAGGTGAACAGCCAGGTGCGGATGATGTCCTGGCCCTGCGGGCGCAGGTCCATCGGGTAGACCCGGCCGAAGAGGTCCTCGTCGGTCAGCCAGCCCGAGGCCAGCTGGGGCGACAGGGAGGAGGTGGCCCAGGTGTCCATGATGTCGAGCTCGCCGACGAAGCCGCCGGGCTTGCCGCGCTGGTCCTCGGTGTAGCCGGACGGGACGTCGGAGGAGGGGTCCACCGGCAGCTCGGACTCGTCCGGGGTCAGGACCGCGTCGTAGTCGACCTCGCCGTCGGAGCCCACTTCGTACCACAGCGGGAAGGGGACGCCGAAGAAGCGCTGGCGCGAGACCAGCCAGTCGTTGTTGAGGCCCCGCACCCAGTTCTCGTAGCGCACGCGCATGAAGTCCGGGTGAAACTCCAGCTGGCGGCCGCGCTCCAGCAGCTCGTCGCGCAGATCGGCGCCGGAGGCCGGGTTCGTCCACTCCTTACCGCCGTTGCGGATGTACCACTGGCGGGAGGTGACGATCTCCAGGGGCTTGTCGCCCTTCTCGAAGAAGTTCGTCTGACGCACCGTCTTGACGGGCTCGCCGCGCATCTCACCGGTCTGCGCCAGGCGGGCCACGATGGCCTCGCGGGCGGAGAAGGTGGTCTTGCCGGCCATGGCCCCGTACGCCTCGCGGCCCGCCTCGGAGGTGATCCACTCGGGTGTCTCGGTCTCGATGCGCCCGTCCTTGCGCAGGATGGCGCGCAGCGGCAGCTGCAGGTCGCGCCACCAGTCGATGTCGGTGGTGTCTCCGAAGGTGCAGCACATGGCGATACCGGCGCCCTTGTCCTTCTCCGCGGCCGGGTGGGGCAGGACCGGCACCTTGACGCCGAAGACGGGGGAGGACACCGTGGTGCCGAACAGGGGCTGGTAGCGCTCGTCGTCGGGGTGGGCCACCAGGGCCACGCAGGCGGGCAGCAGCTCGGGACGGGTTGTCTCGATGCACACGTCGATGCCGTTCTCCACCGGGGCGCCGGCGGCCTCGGCCTTGGCGGCGGCCTCCTCGTCCACGATGTGGAAGGCCAGACGGTGGTAGAGCCGGGGTACTCGCGCGACTCCAGCTCGGCCTGGGCCACCGCCGTCTGGAAGGTGACGTCCCACAGGCCGGGCGCCGCCGCCTGGTAGGCCTCACCGCGCTCAAGGTTGTGCAGGAAGGCGGTCTGGGCGACTTTGCGGGCCCGCTCCCCGATGGTCTGGTAGGTGTGCGACCAGTCCACGCTCAGGCCGAGCTTGCGCCACAGGGCCTCGAACTGCTTCTCGTCCTCGACCGTGAGGCGCTCGCACAGCTCGACGAAGTTGCGCCGCGAGACCGGCACCTGGTCGCGGGCCTTGATCGACTTGCCCTCGCCGCCGGTGTGCGGCGGGGTGAAGTCCGGGTCGTAGGGCAGGGAGGGGTCGCAGCGCACCCCGAAGTAGTTCTGGACGCGGCGCTCGGTGGGCAGGCCGTTGTCGTCCCAGCCCATGGGGTAGAACACCGCCTTGCCGCGCATGCGCTGGAAGCGGGCCACCGTGTCGGTGTGGGTGTAGGAGAAGACGTGCCCCACGTGCAGGGAGCCGGAGACCGTCGGCGGCGGGGTGTCGATGGAGAAGACCTCCGCGCGCTCGGCGCTGCGGTCGAAGGCGTAGGTTCCCTCGGACTCCCAGCGCTCGCCCCAGGCGGTCTCCAGGCCGTCGGTCGACACCTTGGCCGGCACTCGCGGGCTGTGAGGCTCGGAGGGCAGCAGACGGCTGGACGATGACGGGGTAGCGGCGGGGCTCGTGGGGGTCTCAGACATGAGGCCGATTCTGTCACGGCGCGGCCGCAGGCCTCGACACGGCCCGGTGTGAGGTCGGCAGGCCTCGGAGGTACTCGGTTGCCCCCAAAGCGCCCATCCGGGTTACGAAATGCGCACAGATTGGTACGCTTGTACCAGTAGAGTCGAGGAGGACCAGGACTGCGTACCGGCGGTGGCCGCGGTTGCCGCGCACGTGCGCGGTGCCCGGATCCGACTCGGCCGCCCATTTCGATTATGCCGGGCGAGTCTCGCCCGACTGGCACCAGGCCGGAATCAAGGAGGACGCCGTATGGATCAGGAGACGGCTGGGCGTAGCGAGTCGTCAGGGCTGGCGACGTCGTCGGACGTGACCGACCGGCTGCACGAGCTCACCGAGAGGGCAGGCGTGCTCAGCCGTAAGAACACCCACCTGGCCAACGCCCTGCGGGCGGCGCGTCAGGAGCTGGCGGCTTTGCATGAGGACGTCAAGGCCCTCCAGCTCCCGCCCCTGGCGCACGCCACGGTCCTGGCCGTGGATGCCACTGCACGTACCGCCGACGTCTCCATCGCCGGGAGGCGCCACCGGGTGGGCGTGGGGCCCGCCGTCGTGGCCTCCTCCCTGCACCCGGGCGACGACGTCGTCCTCAACGAGCACCTCGTCATCACCACCACCTGCCCCTCGCCGCGCTTCGGGGAGGTCGTCACCGTCAAGGAGACCTACGACGACGCCACCGTCCTGGTTCTGGCCCGCCACGATGAGGAGCAGGTTCTCAGCCTCTCGGCGACCTTGACCGACCACCGCCCCCGGGTCGGCGACGCGCTCGTGGCCGACCTGGCCGTGCGCATGGCGCTGCGCCCCGTGGTGCGCTCCGAGGTCGAGGAGCTTGTCCTGGAGGAGGTTCCCGACGTCGGATACGAGGACATCGGGGGACTGGGTGAGCAGATCGAGCTCATCCGCGACGCCGTCGAGCTGCCGTTCCTGCACCCCGACCTCTATCGCGAGCACCGGCTCACCCCGCCGCGCGGTGTTCTGCTCTACGGCCCGCCCGGCTGTGGCAAGACCCTCATCGCCAAGGCGGTTGCCGCCTCCCTGAGCGCGGGGTGACCGGGGCGAGGCCTACTTCCTCAACATCAAGGGGCCTCAGCTGCTGGACAAGTACGTGGGGGAGACCGAGCGGCGCATCCGCGTCATCTTCGCACGAGCCCGGGAGAAGGCGGCCACCGGGGTGCCCGTCGTCGTCTTCTTCGACGAGATGGACTCCCTGTTCCGCACCCGTGGGTCCGGACGCTCCTCGGACGTGGAGACCACCGTGGTCCCCCAGATGCTCGCTGAGATCGACGGTGTCGACGAGCTCGACAACGTCGTGGTCATCGGGGCCACCAACCGCGAGGACATGATCGACCCGGCGATCCTGCGACCGGGCCGCTTGGACGTCAAGATCCGCATCGGCCGGCCCGACCGGCGCGGGGCCGCCGAGATCCTGGCGACCTACCTGACGCCGGACCTGCCGATCAGCGAGGAGCTCCTGACCGCCCACGGTGGCGCTCAGGGGGCGGTGGACGCGCTCATCGACCAGGTGGTCGAGGCCCTCTACACCCGCCGCCGCGCCACCGAGATGGTCGAGCTCACCCACTCCGACGGGCAGGTCGAGATCCTCCACGTCGCCGACCTCGTCAGCGGCGCCATGCTCGCCAACATCGTCGACCGGGCCAAGAAGGCGGCGGTCAAGGACCTGGTCACCAGCGGAAAGCGCGGTCTGACGCAGGAGCACCTGCGCTGCGCCGTCATCGAGGAGATCATGGAGAACGAGGGCCTGCCCGCCACCGTCCACCCCGACGACTGGGCCCGCGTCAGCGACGGCGCGGCGCCCCGGTGGTCTCCATGACCGTGCTCCAGCGCCCCAGAGAGGAGTGAGAACGGTGGGATCGAGCTCCCGGCGGACCCCCGGCCGTGAGGTGACGGTCATGGGTCTGGAGACCGAGTACGGGATCCTCGGCGCAGAGCCCGAGGACGTCGTGGCCGCCTGCCTGGAGGCCGAGGGCGAGCGGGGGCGCAGCCTGGGTGTGCGCTGGGACTACTCGGGTGAGTACCCACTGCGCGACGCCCGCGGCTTCGAGGTGGACCGCAGCGCCGTTGACCCCTCCATGCTCACCGACATCCCCGGAGCCGCATCCGTCGAGGGACCCGTTCCTGGGCGGTTGCGCACCACCGTCGTCGCGCGCCTGACCGCGCAGGAGGAGGCCTGGCAGCGCGGTACCGCCACCTGCCTGGCTACCGGTGGGCGCCTCTACGTGGACCACGGGCACCCCGAGTACGCCACTCCCGAGTGCACCGGGGCTGCGCAGGCCGCCCTGGCCGACCGGGCCGGGGATCTGATGGCGGCCAGGGGAGCCGAGCTGCTGCGCCGTCGCGGGGTGGCGGCCCGCCTGTTCAAGAACAACGTCGACGGCAAGGGCGCCACCTACGGCACCCACGAGAACTACCTCGTGCCCCGCGCGATCGACTTCGACGACCTCGTTCAGGCCCTCGTGCCGCTGCTCGTCGTCCGCCCGCTCCTGGTGGGCTCAGGCCGGGTCGGAACCGGCGCCGTCGCCCAGAACGCCGACTTCCAGATCAGCCAGAGGGCCGACTACCTGGAGAAGGTCGTGGGCCTGGGCACGACGGTGAACCGACCTCTGGTCAACACCCGCGACGAGCCCCACGCCGATCCCGAGCGCTGGCGGCGCCTCCACCTCGTGGCCGGGGACGCCAACTGCTTCGATACCATGAACTGGCTCAAGCTCGGCATGACCTCTCTGGTGCTCCAGGTCCTGGCCGACGGCGTTCCCGCCTCCTGGCGCCGTCTGCGCCTGGCCGACCCCGTGGCCCAGGCCCGGGACGTCTCCCGCGACATCCGCCTGAGCGGCGCGCTCGAGCTCGCCGACGGGCGGCGCCTGAGCGCCCTGGAGATCCTGGAGCACTACCTCGAGACGGTGCGCATCCACCTGGAGGGCCACGGGCGCCCCGCGCCGGCGCCGGCGGGCGACCCCCTGCGCCCGAACCTGGCCGCGCTGGCCGACGGCACGGACACCGACGGGGCCGAGACCGGCGCCATCCTGGCCTTCTGGGAGGCCTCACTGAGTGAGCTCGAGGCCCTGCGCACCAGCGGCGGCGAGCCGGGAGAGTCGCGAGGCCCTGCCGGCCACCTGGAGTGGGTCGCCAAGCAGCAGCTCCTGGAGGCCACCGCGCGCCGACACCCCGGCGCGCGCGGACGCGACGTCCTCCACGCCGTCGACCTGGCCTGGTCCGAGCTGTCCCCGGCCGGGCGGGGCCTGTCCGAGCAGGTACCGGCCGGCGTCGTCGCCAGGAGCGGGCTCGGCGACCAGATGCTGGAGGCCGCCCTGAGCGAGCCGCCCGCCACCACCCGGGCCTGGCTGCGCGGTAGGCTCGTGAACGCCTATCCCCGGACAGGTGGTCGCCGCCGGCTGGCACTCCATGGTCCTGGAGACCGGTGAGAAGGGCCAGCGCCGTCTGCCCCTGACCGACCCGTTGTCCTTCACCCGTGCCACCGCGTCACCGGCCGTCGAGGGCGCCGCCGACGTCGTCGAGGTCCTCACGCGCCTCACGGGTGAGTGCCTGGACCGCCCGGTGCCGACCACCGAAGCTGCAACCGCACCCGCCACCCCGTCAGGAGAGCAGACATGAGTGAGTTCGCCCAGCCGTCCCGCAGCCGCCAGGACGACCCCGCCCCGGACGACGACCCGAGCCCGGCGCCGGCCGGACCCGCCCGGGGCCAGGGACTGGACTCGGTTCTGGACATGATCGACGACGTCCTGGCCGTCGAGGCCCAGGAGTTCGTGCGCGGCTTCGTCCAGAAGGGCGGCCAGTGAGCGCCAGCGCCCCAGGACCGCGCGTCACCGGCCTGGAGACCGAGTTCGGCGTCCTGTGCGCCCCCGCCGGGTCGCCGGAAGCGGCGAAGGAGGACCTGCCGGACGTCGAGCAGGCGGCGGCTCTCATCTTCCGCCACCGGCCCGTCGGATATCGCAGCACCAACCTCTTCCTGCCCAACGGTGGGCGCCTCTACCTCGACATCGGCGCCCATCCCGAGTACGCCACCGCCGAGTGCGTGCGCGTTCGAGACCTCGTGGCCCAGGACCAGGCCGGGCGCGAGATCCTGGCCGACATGGCGGAGCGCGCCGCCGCGGGCCTCGCCCAGAAGGGGACCTCCGCCCGCTTCCACCTCCTGGCCAACAACACCGACTCCGCCGGCCACACCTACGGCTGCCACGAGAGCTACTCCGTGCCCCGCCACCTGCTCGACGACGCGTCCGGGACTCAGGGCGTCGATGCTGGGCGAGGTGAAACCACCATGGCGGTGCTCACCTCCTTCCTGGCCACCCGCCCCGTGCTGGTCGGCTCCGGGAGACCACTGGAGTCGGCTGCCGCCGGCAGTGACCCGGACGGTCTGAGATCAGAGGACGAGGAGGCCTCCTGGGGCCTGTCGCCGCGAGCCCCGCACCTCAAGGCCCTGGCCTCGGCCGACACCACCGGTCAACGAGCCCTGGTCAACACCCGCGACGAGCCCCACGCCGATGCCGCCCGCCTGCGCCGTCTGCACGTCACCTGCGCCGACACCACCATGGCTGAGCCGACGACGGGACTGCGCAGCGCCCTGACCCTTCTGCTCCTGGACGCCCTCGAGGCCGGGTGGGACTTCACCGACCTCGTCCTGGCCGACCCGCTGGCCGCGCTGTCCGCGCTGGGGGAGAGCCCCTGGGGCGATGTCCCGGCCGTCACTGACGACGGACGCCGTCTGAGCGCCGTCGACCTTCAGGAGGCCTTCCTGGAACGCCTCACCTCCTACCTGGGCGACGTCGGGGAGCCGGACTTCCTCCGCGGCGCTGAGCACCTGCTGACCGACCTGGCGCCCCGCGCGTCATCTCCTCACTGCGCCACCATGACGACAGCTCCATCGACACCGAGATCGACTGGGCCATCAAGCGCCGCCTCATGCGCGCCCAGCGCGAGCGCCACCCCGAGCTCACGGGGGAGGTGCTGAACGCACTGCGCTCGCGGGTCGACCTGGCCTACCACGACCTCAACTCCGAGACCGGGCTGGCCCCACGCCTGGTTGCCCAGGGGGCCATGGTGCGCCTGTGCGAGCCTGCAGAGATCGAGCGCGCCCGTCACACGCCCCCGGCAACGCGCGCAGCCCTGCGCGGAGAATTCGTGGCGGCCTGCCTGGAGGTGGGCGCCGACTTCTCTGTGACCTGGGAGAGCCTGCGCCTGGACTCGCCGCCCTCCGCGCCCGATCGACCTGCCCGACCCCCTGGCGACGGTGAACGACGCCGCCCAGTCCCTGACCGAACAGGTGCGGCGCCTGCGCCCTGAGGAGATGCACCGCATCAACCTCGTGGGACGCGGAGGCCTGGGGGCCCCGGGCTAGGCTCCTCCACCCGCCGCGCCGGACTCCGCCATCGCCAACCCGCCAGCCGGTTTTCCCGGCTTTTCAGCGGTTAGTTCTGTGCGCCCCAGTGATGCTCTGCGCCTGTTCGGCCCTTGCGGGAACCTCCGAGAAGGAGTAGATACTTAGGTATGCCTCACCAAAGCCGACTAGGGGGTGGGGTTCCGCTCGGAGTTGTCATGCTGGATGGGCGGCCCATCTCCCGCATTGTTGCACGACTGAAGTCGAGGCAATTCTCTGTGCAAGTCAATAATGATAATGATTTGCAAATACTGTAGCGTCGGAGTAGATGTGCGGTCATCGCGCTGGCGCGCCTGATGCGGAGCGTCCTCGGTGCTCCGGCACGACGTCGGACTGTTCACCGTGACCTGTGAGAACACGCAAGGAGAAACCATGAGCACCACCAGCCGCTCGCCAGAGGCGACTGAGCAGGAAAGACCCGTCATTCGCACCTCGTCGCGCTCGGGCCTGGCCGACTCCGCCCTGGGAACCCGCAACCTCATGACGATCGCCGCTCTGGCTGTTGTCTCGATGATCCTCCTGGTGCCCCTGAACTATCTGGCTCCTGCGGCGGGAGCCTCCCGAGACGCAGTGCTCCTGGGCTGCGCGATCATGGGGCTGTGGCTCGTTCCCTTCCTGCTGCCCGCCACCGTCGTGCGCCGCCCCGGCGCCGTGATGATCGCGGCCCTTCTTATGGGGATCATGAGTGTCTTCACCACTCCGACCGGTCCCGCCGCCATCGTCGGCACCCTCATCGGCGGAGTCTTCGTCGAGGTACCCCTCGCCCTCATGCTCTACCGGAAGTGGACCTGGTGGTCCTTCCTGATCTCGGCGGCGACCTTCGGGCTGCTCAACGGCATCATGTACGTCTCCGTCATGAGCGCCTCGGCGGGCATCGCTTCCGCGGGCACCGGCGTCATCATCGCCGTGGTCTCGGCGCTTGTCGGTGGCGTCATCACCATCGTCCTGACCCGGTTGCTCAACCGCGCCGGCGTCGGCATCGACCACCGCATGACCGGCCGTGCCTGAGTCGGCACCCGCGGTACCCGCGGTGGAACGGCCTCCGAGCGAGCCGGCGGAACCGGCGCTGGTGAGGATCGAGGGGCTCAGCGTCCACTACCTCGGGCGCGAGAACTGGGTCCTGGACTCAGTGAGCCTCACCCACATGCGCGGCCGGGTCACTGCGGTCATCGGCCCATCGGGCTGCGGCAAGACCACGCTGGTGCGTGCGCTGTGCGGTCTCATCCCGCACTGCCTGCCCTCGGAGTACTCCGGTAGCCTGAACCTGGCCGGCACGGAGGTCGCCGACGCCTCTGTCCAATCCCTGGCCAAGACCGTCGCCTACGTAGGTCAGAGCCCCGATGCCGCGGTCGTCACCCGCAGAGTCCACGATGACGTCGCCTTCCCCCTGCAGAACCTGTGCCTGCCCCGGACCGAGATCACGGCACGGGTCGAGGGCGCCCTGCGTGCGGTGGGGCTGATCGAGCGCATCTGGGACGACCCCTGGACGCTCTCAGGCGGGCAGCGCCAACGGCTCGCGGTCGCAGTCGCTCTGGCCATGCGCCCGCAGCTCCTCGTCCTCGATGAGCCGACCAGCACCATCGATGCCACTGGCCGTGAGGAGTTCTACGACCTCGTCTCCTCTCTGACGGCCTCCGGGACGGCGGTCGTCGTCATCGACCACGATCTCGACCCGGTGCTACCCATCGTGGACCAGATCCTGGCTCTCGATACAGCCGGAGGCATCATCGCCGTCGGCACCCCGCGTGAGGTCTTCATGGGGCACCGCAGCGAGCTGACCGACGCCGGCGTGTGGATGCCCCGGGCGCTGCGTGACGTCGAGGATGGCCTCCCCGCGAGCTCTTCCGCACCTGACGTACCACTGACCTGCGCCGAAGCCGGAATCCATGTGCCGCGACTCGCCGATCTGTGCGCGGACGTCGAGGTGCGCTACCTGGAGAAGCAGACGCGGGACTTCGCTGAGAGCTGGCAGCAGGTCGAGGTCATCGATACCCGTGGCGCGCTCGCCGGCCGCGCCCGGTCGGAGCCCAGAACCAGTGTCGAGCTGATAGACCTCGAGGTGCCGGGGCGCTCTCCACGCGTGTCGATGCGGCTGGGTGGCGGAGAGCTCGTGGGGCTGGTCGGCCCCAACGGCGCGGGCAAGTCCTCGATCCTGTCCGCCCTGGCCGGCCTCGTTGGTTCCGTCGCGAGCAGGGCGGTCGTCGGTGGCCGGAGGGTGGGCAAGGGCCGGCACCTGGTCGGCTACGTCTTCCAGAACCCCGAGCACCAGTTCGTGGCCACCACTGTCGGGGCCGAGCTCGCCGTCGGAGGGACCTCACAGGCGAGGGTTGACCAGCTCCTTAAGCAGTTCCACCTCGTTGCCCATCGGGACCACCACCCCCTGACCCTCTCGGGAGGCCAGGCCCGCAGGCTCTCCGTGGCCACCATGGTCAGCGAGGAACGCGACGTCGTCGTCCTGGACGAGCCCACTTACGGGCAGGACTGGGACAACACCTGCGAGCTCATGGACTTCATCGACCAGCTGCGCGACCAGGGGCGTACGGTCATCATGGCCACCCACGACCTCGAGCTCGCCCTGGAGCACTGCACCCACATCATCGCCCTGCCGCGGCCGACGGTGCGAACCAGAACGGGCCCGGACCCAACGCAAAGGGTCGCCGCGGCCGAGGACGCCGGTGAGACGGCCAGGACAGTCGACGTCGAGGCGGATGCCTCGCCTTCCGGATCACCCCTGCCTTCCCCGGTCCCGCCCAGGCCCCAGCCGCGGCGAGGCCTGTTCACCTTCCTCAACCCCTTCACCCTCTTCCTGGCGGTCCTGCCCGTCATGGTGATGATCTTCGCCCTGCGCAACCATCACCTCAACCTGGGCCTCCTACTGACCTCCTCACTTCTCGTCATCGCCGCGCGCGCCTCCCTGCGACGCACCATCGCCTCTGTGATCGCCCCTTGGATGGTCACTGCGCTCATGATCTGGATCTTCAGTAGCGGAAGCCACCACCAGGAGACTGCTGCGCGCCTCTACGACCTGGGTGACGCGGTGACAGGAGGTACCGGCATCGGTGCGCTCGTCGCACTCATCCTCGTTTCCGGCGTCTCCACCGACCCTGAGGCCCTCATCCGGACCCTGACCACCACCTTCCATATGCCCTACCGTCTGGGGGCGGCGGGCACCGCGGCCATCGCCTTCATCACCCGCTTCCATGACGACTTCGTTCTCCTGCGCACCGCCAGGGCATTGCGTGGAATCGGACGGCGTTGGGGGCTGCTGGCCCCTGTGGTCCGCTGGGTCGGATCAATCCTGCCGCTGATGATCCTGGCCATCCAGCACGCCGAGCGCGTCGCCCTGTCCATGGACTCGCGCGCCTTCGGCGCCCACCGACGACGCACCGAGATGACCGACGAGCCCTGGAGAGCGCGCGACTGGGCAGTCGTCGTGCTCACCTGGGCGCTGGTGGCTATCGCCTGGCTCGCGGTCGCATGACGGCGGCACCCCTGGACACGAGAGATGAGTCCCTATTTTTACGGCACCGTGTAATCAAAGTAGCGGCGAGCTGCGCGTTCGACGGGTGTGAGCAAAGAGAGATGGCCGCCGCGATCAAGAGCATGTGTCAGTCTTCTAAAATCCAGTGATCGCAGCGAATAATGCAGCATGTCTGACGGTCGTGCGAATCGGCCTCGCGCGCTGAGCAGAGGATCGCTCTGGCTGGAGGTGCTCGCCCCATGCGTTCCGGAGTCGGGTGGAACCGATATTGACACGGAACCTTAACTAAGGCAAAGTATACCTAACCAAAGAAACAGTATATTTTGCGGAGCGCAGCCACCGGAGGTGACGTCGGCGTCGTGCGCTTCCGTGGCTCGGCTACCGATCTGTGGGGAGGCGTCTTGTCGCAAGCTGCTAGCGGGCACCGCATCGGGGTCATCGGCTCCCATGGTGCTGTCGGGCGGGTGCTGGTCGCCCTCCTGCGCAGTGCGGGGTACGAGGTGGTCTGCGGCAACCGGACCAGGAGAGGCTCTGACGAGGACGCCGTCGTCGTTGACGCTCATGAACCGGACAGTGTGCGGAGGTTCGCCCGTGGGTGCCGTGCGTTGGTGAACTGCGCCGGCCCGTCCTACCTCATCGCAGACAGAGTCGCCGCAGCTCTGCCGGAGAGTGTGGTCTATGTCGATCCTTTCGGCGGTAACCTCTTTGAGGGATATCGCGGGCAGGGCTTGAGAATCGTCAATGCGGGCTGCACCCCTGGTCTCAGCGGGCTCCTGGTGCGACATCTGGCCTCGCGATTGGACGTCTGCAACGCGGTGACCGTCTGCAGTGGTGGGAGGGAGCAGGGTGGCGTCGCGGGATTCGCCGACGTCATTCTCAGTACGCGTGAAGGATATGGCTATCCCAACCAGATGGTGCTGGATGGTCGCCCTCACCCCTACGTTGAGAGGACGGAGGAGGCGGAGGACACTGACGCCTTCCCAGCGGACGATGACAGTATTCGCTCTCCTTTTGTGACGGACGAGCTGCGCCAGGTGGCGATCGACTCAGGCATCCCTGCCTTGACGGGAATCCTGGTGATTCCGGATCGAGACTCGTTGCACCTCCTTCTTAAGGCCATGACGTGCAGTCAGGAGGGTGATACAGACGATCTCATCGGCATGCTCTCTCAGATCGACGACGCCAAATCAAGACTGGATGCAGGCAAGAAGAACTGGTTTGCCATCCAGGTGACAGCGCGCGGATATCTCCGAGGCAGGCTCCAACGGAGCACGATGACCGTCCGCCTCGAGACAGCAGTGAGCTGACAGCGGCCTTTCTGGCGCAGTCGGTGGTTCGCGGCCTCGAATCGGACTGTCTGCAGGGGGTCGTGTGGGGCTACGAGCTCATGAAGGTGGATCCGCTCCTGGATGCCTTGCGCCTCATGGGCGTCAGCGTTGAAGCAGAGGGGGCGACGACTGCGGGTGCCAGCGCCCACGAGTCTGAGCTGATCGAATCCGGTTTCCTGTGATCGGGGTGGTCCTTACTGGACCGTGGTCAGCTGTTCTGTGGAATGCGTGGTTCTGGAAAGTGTGTTCTGAGGGCTTCGGGGGAGTGCAAGTGAGTAAGTTGCGGGCAGTGGTATGTGGCACCACCTTCGGTCGTCTCTACGTTGCGGGGCTTCGGCTCCGCCCTCTGAGCTACGAGCTGGTCGGCATGCTCTCCCGGGGCAGCGAGCAGTCTCGTGATTTCGCGAGGAGGCAGGGAGTGCCCCTGTATACGGATATCGAGGACCTTCCCGGTCACGACGTGTCCTTCGTCGTGGTCCGATCAGGGATCATGGGCGGGGAAGGGACGCGCTTGGCTCAACGGTTCCTCGCCGCAGGAAAGCACGTGGTCATGGAGCACCCTGTTCACAGGTCCGACGCGGTGAGCTGCTACCGAGAGGCGGCCGGAAGCGGGCGCGCGTTCATCGTCAACAGTTTTTACCGGCACAGCTCCACGATCAGGACCTACCTCAAGCTGGTGGAGGCTCTGCGTGTCCAGTATGGAATCATTCATGTTCAGGCCGAGTGCAGCATACATTTTCTTTTCTCCATGATAGACATCGTCGGGAGAACGACCGGCGGGTTCACGCCGTGGAGCCTTGATCTGCAGGGCGGCGAGTCCGAGGTTTTCACAACCGTCCTCGCCTCGTTCAGAGATGTTCCCGTCAGTTTTCGCGTGGTCAACAGGATGAATCCCTCGAATCCGGACGACTTTGCTCACGCGGGTCACAGAATCAGCGTCTTCACCTCGGCCGGGACTCTCGTGCTCACTGAGACGGATGGGAAGATCATCTGGCATCCGAACATTGTCAGCCCTCGTACTGGGCAAGGCGTTCTGGATGTCGACGCCGACGAGCGTATGAGCTCGGCGGTGCTCCACGAGGAACTGGCCGTTGAGACGAACGTGACGCGTCGCAGCCTGTTCGAGCTGGTGTGGCCGGACGCGGTGGCCGAGTTTCTCGATGAGGCCCTCCGTCAGATGAACCACCCGACCGAACGCGCTCATGAAGCCGAGTACACGTTGGCTCTTTGCTCTGTATGGGCTCAGATGGGAGGCCTCCTGGGGTCGTCACGGGAGCTGGGATCTCAGATGTCCCCCCGACCATCTCTCCTTGGCGCGGCTCATGGAGTACGCCTCCGTCGGTGCCGGCGGGTAGCGACGGTGACAAGCACGTCGTTCACTGTTGCAAGAGTGTCAGGAGATTTTCTGTGGATATTGAGGAACTGATCGAGGGGCTCCGGCTTCGCGGTGTCGTCCTGTGGGACAACGGCGACAAGCTGGGTTACCGGGCGCCCACAGGTGTGTTGGGCGAGCAGGACTTCGCTGCTCTGAAGAAGCGTAAGCACGAGATCCTGGCCCATCTGCGATCTGCGGGAGCAATCCAGCATGACGCCGAGTCGCGGTACGAGCCGTTCCCCATGACGGATATTCAGCGCGCCTACAACACCGGGCGGCATGCCGGCTACGAGCTCGGGGGAACCGGTTGCCACAGCTACGTCGAGCTGCGTACTCCGTGCCTGGACCGTGCACGTCTGGAGACCGCCTGGCACGCCCTGATCCAGCGGCATGACCTGCTGTCGGCGGTGGTGGTGGCGCCGGACATGCTCCAGGTCGTCCCCTTCGGGGAGGGACCTGTGCTCAAGGAGCGCGATCTGCGCGGGCACAACCCTCAGATCCCGGATGAGGACTACCTGAGCTGCCGTCGCGAAATGGAGAACAGGACCTACTCCCCGGATGAGTGGCCGCTTCATGAGTTCCGCCTGCTCCAGTTCGATGAGTGCAGCATCGTGCAGTTCTCTGTCGACATGACGATCGCCGACTTCGTCAGCGTTCAGGTCATGGTGGATGAGCTCATGGCCCTCTACGCCGGCAGGCCGCTCGCCCCTCTGCCCGAGGCGTCCTTCAGAGACATCGTCGTCTCCCGTATCTCTTGGCGTGCTTCCGCAGCGGGGAGGAAGGAGTACGACAGTGCCAGGCAGTACTGGCTGGACGCCATCGGCTCCCTTCCGGGCAGGCCGTCCCTCCCGATTGAACGTGGCGTCGGGGAGGTCGACGGTCCCGTCCGCTTCACCCGCCGCACCTGGAGGTGCTCGCCGGAGTCGTGGGCCGCGTTGGTGACCCGAGCGAAGAAGTACGCAGTGACACCGTCGAACGTCCTCCTGACCGTTTACACCGACGTCCTTCGGCGATGGTCGACCTCACCGGACTTCTGCGTCAACGTGACCTCCATGAGCCGCGACGACCGCGTGCCCAGGATCGAGCGCGTCGTCGGGGATTTCACGGACGTCACCGTCCACGCCAGCCGCGCGCACCCCGGACCTTTCATCGACAGAGTCAGGGTCACCCAGCATCAGATGGCCGAGGAGCTCTCTCACACAGCCTTCTCCGGGACGGAGGTTTTGCGTGAGATGAGCAGGGCGAAGGGCGAGAGCGTCGTGGTTCCCGTGGTCTTCACCGGTGCGCTGGGAACCGGACCGCGGCGTCAGGACGACGCAGCGGTCGAGCTCGTTCACGGCGTCAGCCGGACACCGCAGGTGTGGATCGACTGTCAGGCGCTGGAGGACGGTGCCACCTGCAACGTCAACTGGGACGTGCGGGAGGGCACTATCCCGCCGGCGATTCTCCAGGACATGTGGGAGAGCTTCACGCAGGCGCTTGACCGCCTGGCCGATGACGAGTCCGTCTGGCAGTCCGACGACGTCGTACGCCTCGGGAGCCGGATGCAGGCCGTGCGTGCCCGCATACGGCGAACGGACACCGAGCGGCCCGCCACGACGCTGCACGCCGGTTTCTGGGATCAGGTCCGGGACCGTCCCGACGACATCGCCCTGGTGCACGGTGGCAGGAGCCACTCGTACCGACATCTGGCGGGATACGTCCAGGCCCTGGACCCGCTGCTGTCAGGCATCGGGGAAGGAGATCGGGTTGCCATCGTCCTGGGCAAGAGCGTCTGGCAGGTGGCCGCCGTGCTCGCCGTCCTGTCCAGAGGGGCGATCTACGTCCCGATCGACCACGACCAGCCGGCCGCTCGCCAGGAACGGATGGTGTCGGTCTGCCACCCGCGGCTGATCATCGCCGACGCAGGCTACAGCGCGGGGAACAGTGCGCCCCACGTCGTCGATGTCGACGAGCTGCAGCCCACCACCTGGACCGGTCCGCTCCCGCCGCCCGTGCCGGCCAACGCGCCCGCCTACATCATCTTCACCTCCGGCAGTACCGGAACCCCCAAGGGCGTTGTCATGACGCATGCCGCCGCGATGAACACGATCGCCGACGTCAATGAGCGCTTCGGGCGCTCCCGCCCAGGACTGTGCTCGGAGTCTCCCGCCTCTCCTTCGACCTGTCCGTCTACGACATCTTCGGGGCCTTCTCAAGCGCAGGGACCCTCGTCCTGCCGACAGAGTCCGAGGTCAGGGATCCGAGCGCGTGGATCGAGCTGATCCGTGCCGGCGGCGTGGACACCTGGAACTCCGTGCCCGCCCTGTTCGAGATGCTCCTGGAGGAACGCCGGGTCGGGCAGCTGCCGCCTGACGTGAACCTGGAGTTCGTCCTGCTGTCGGGCGACGTCATCCCCCGCACGTTGCCGGCGCGCGCCGTGCCGGTCTTCCCCCGCGCCGAGCTCGTCAGCCTGGGAGGCGCCACCGAGGCGGGTATCTGGTCGATCTACCACGTGATGACCGATCACACCGGTGAGGAGAACATCCCCTACGGAGTGCCTCTGTCGCGTCAGGCGGTGTACGTGCTCGACGAGCTCCTCAACGAGTGCCCCGACGGCGTCAAGGGCAGGATCCATATCTCCGGAGACGGCCTGGCGGTGGAGTACCTCAATGACCCGCAGACCACGGAGCAGAAGTTCTTCGTCTCCGCGCGGCAGAATCGCCGTCTCTACGACACCGGTGACATCGGCAGCCACCGTCCCGATGGGGTCATCGACTTCCACGGCCGGGCGGACAACCAGGTCAAGATCAACGGGTACCGGGTCGAGACGGGCGAGATCGAATCCGTTCTACGTGGGCACCAGGACGTGGAGCAGGCCGTCGTCATCGCCGAGGATGTCAACGGGCGCAAGGCGCTGAGGGCGTTCGTGACGCCCGTCCGGAAGGAGGCCCCCTCGGCCGTCGAAGCGGCTCATGAGGCCTCTAGGAACCCCAGTCCGCTGGTGGAGGCTCTCACCCGTCAGTGGGCCGTGAACGCATCACCCGCCGGCCCGGACGCCGCAACCTACGCAGCATGGATGCAGGCCGGTAACGAGGCGTCCCTGGCCGCCCTGCTGGCGGCATTCACCGAGGCCGGGCTCTTCACTGAGCCGGGTACCCACCATCAAGGTGGTGACGACGGCGATATCGTTGCCCGTCTCGCTCCCGCCCCCGATCTCAGGAGGCTGGTGGACCGCTGGCTTGACATCCTCGTCTCCGAGGGCGTCCTGCTGCGCGACGACCGTGGATTCAGCATCACCCGGGACAGCCTCGAGCGTTATCGCATGAAGGAGAGATGGAACCGATTCGCTGCGCTTGATGATCAGGTGGGCAACAGCTCCGAGTCATTCGAGTATCAACGTCGTGCAGCAAATACCCTGCTGAGTCAGGTGCGAGGCGAGGTGAATCCGGTGGAGATACTGTTCCCCGGAGGCGGGACGGGCAAGGCCCGCGCGATCTACGGGGGTAATCGTGCGAGCGGCTCGATCAACACGGCCGTGTCTGATGCGCTGGTGAGCATCATCGAGGCACGCGGGGACCGACCAACCAGGATCCTCGAGGTCGGCGCCGGTGTGGGAGCGACGACCGAGCACATTCTTCCTCGACTTCCCGGCACCGTCTCCGAGTACAGGTTCACCGACGTATCCGAATTCTTCCTGCGTCGCGCGAAAGAGAATTATCGTCAGTATGATTTCATGACCTATGGGATTTTCGATATCAATGCCGATTGTGGCCACCAGGATATCGAGGAGGGCTCGTACGACGTTATCGTGTGCGCCAACGTCCTGCACAACGCGATCAACATCGATGATGTCTTCGCCCGGTTGAACCGGCTGCGCAGTCCGGGCGGGATCATCGTCATGGTGGAACCGGTAACTGAGCTGTACATAGCGCTGATCTCGATATTCATCAAACTGAGTCTGACGGAGTTCACGGACGTGCGTGCCGGCGGCCACAAGGTGTTCATCACGGACGAGCAGTGGAGAGATGTCTTCGCCCGAGCCGGGCTGGAACGGGTCGCCGAGTACCCGGCTGCGGGAGACCCCCTTCGCGAGTGCGGTCAACGGCTCCTCGTCGTCGGGGAGGGCGGCGCGCGCCCGGTCCTCGAGGAGGACCTGCTGGACCTCCTACGTGAGAACCTCCCGGGCTACATGGTTCCCGCCTCCGTCAAGGTCGTGGACGCCATGCCGCTGAGCCCTCAGGGGAAGATCGACAGGCGGTCGCTGGTCGGGGCGGGCTCTCCCGGCCCCGCCCCCAGCGCTTCGGCAACCACCCGGCCGCAGGGCGATCTGGAGGAGAGGATCGCCGCGGTGTGGCGTGACGTGCTCGACGTCGAGGAAGTCGGTCGGGATCAGGACTTCTACGCCCTGGGCGGGGACTCGCTCCTGATGGCCCAGACCGTTACGAGGATGCGCCAGGAGGTCGACGCCCTGAGCGGGCAGAGCTGGGACTTCATCATGCGAGAGATGCTCAAGCACCCCACCGTGGCTGAGATCGCCTCAGCGACCAGGGAGGCCGCGCCTGCCCAGGGCGACGCACTCACTGAGCCGGACCGGACCGAGCGCGTGCATGTCTACACGATCCCTGACGGCAGCAAGCGGTGCCGAGCCGTGTTCCACACGGGAACCGGCCGGCTCAAGGACTACGAGCACCTCGTGCCGGCCCTCATGGAGATGGACCCATATGCCGCCCACATCGGGTTCACCGCCGCGGACGCGGACGAGTACCTGGATATCCCCACGGATTCGCTCATGACCGAGCGGGCGCGACTGTATGCCCAGGATCTCGTGGACCTCAACATGGACAGCTATGAGCTGGTCGGGTACTGCATCGGAGGATTCTTCGCCATCGAGACGGCAAAGATCCTCACCGAGCTGGGAAAGCACGTCGAAAGGGTCGTTGCCCTCAGCACCCACCTGTGCCCGCACCGCATCACCAACGAGCTCCTGTGCGAGCTCGCCTACGGCTGCATTCTCGATATGGATCCTCGTACCATCGGAGCGTCCTTCAGCCTCGGTCAGCTCCACGACGCGCTCAGTCAGATTCTCGACGGCGTCAACCGCGACATCGCCGATGAGGAGCTCTGCGCCCTCGATGGGGAGTACACCGCCATCGGCGCATTCTTCACCGACCTGTCGCGAATGTCTCCACGACGCCGTCGACGGCTCATCTACGAGGCCATCGAGGGAATCGATGCCGACTCCGACAGCGCCCGGACCATGCTGGAGATTCTGTACGACGTCTTCAGACACTCCCTGCGGGGAACGATCGGCTACGTCCCGGACGTGTATCTGGGCAGGGTCCTCGTCCTGCAGCCGGAGCACGGTGTGGACGGCTTCTACCCCTCGCTGGGCGGTGACGTCGACTGGCCCGGCACCGTCCTGGGAGAGCTGGAGACGGCGACCGTCAGAGGCTCGCACGCAACCTGCCTGCTCGAGGGCAACGTCGAGTCCATCATCCGCTACTTCGACGAGAGCAGGTGACGGGTGGTGGCCAGGGTCGGGCACGTCATCTACAAGGCCGATGATCTTGCACAGGCCGTCTCGCGTTTCCGGCAGGAGGGCTTTGAGGTCGAGTACGGGCAGGCGAGGAGCCCCAGGAACGCGGTGATCTACTTCTCCACGGGACCGTACCTGGAGATCATCTCCGGCGTGTTCATACCCCGTCTTGCCCGTGCATACCTCAAGATTCTCGGTCAACACCGCATGGTGGCGGTCTCGGACTCCGTTGCGCAGCAGTGTGAGGGATACAGCCGAGTCGTCCTCGAGGTGGAACGGGAGGAGTTCACCGAGCTGGCGAGCATCTGCCGGGAGCACGGCCTGAGAACACTCACCCCGACGATCTCCCGCAAGGATGTGCACGGCAGACAACTGTCGTGCCTCTGCCTCGTACCGGACGACTGGAGCGTCCCGATGTTCGTCACGCCCTTCGACATCGACACGCACCGGCGCTCGGCCCACCCCAACGGGATCACACGGATCGAGCAGATCGTCTTCGAGGGGAGCGCCGTCGCTGTGGACATCTGCCGCCGATCCGGGGCCGAGGACAGGCTCAGGTGCCGCCTCGGTGGAGGAGACATCTCGGTGAGGTTCGCGTGATGGGGACAAGGATGCAACCCGAACGGGTGCTTACCGAGTACGAGTCGAGCGGATATCTCTCCAGGAAGACTCTTGGCGAGGAGCTGAGCGAGGTGTGCCGGCTCCGGCCGGGCGCGCGGGCCGTTGTCGCCACGGACGCCACGCTTACCTACGAGCAGCTCGACCGGGCCATCACCGGGTACGCACGGAACTTCCTGGCCAAGGGCCTGGCTAAAGGTGATCAGGTGCTGCTGCAGCTGCCCAACAGTGCGGCCTACGTGGTAACGCTGTTCGCGCTCATGCGTATCGGCGTCGTGCCGACGCTGCTGCTGCCATCCCACCGCCGCAGCGAGGTGGTCTCCCTGGCCCACGAGCTCCACCCCGTCGCCTACATCGGTGGACGGGACCAGCTTGGTTTCGACTGCGTCGAGATGGTGGAGCAGATGGATCCCGGGTCTTTGGGAATCGGGTTGATCTACGCCGACTCCGGGCCCGAACGCGACGGCGACGTGCCTCGTCACCGTTTACCCGGCCTGCAGGTCGGCGAGCCTTCTCACTGTCCCAACGCCGTCGACGGTGCCACCTCGGTGGACCCGCCGCACTACCGGGACGTGGCGCTCAACCTGCTCTCCGGTGGTACCACGAACTACCCGAAGATCATCCCGCGGGTGCATGAGGCGTATGCCTACAACGCGAAGGCCGCCGCGCGGCGATGCGGTGTCGACTCCGACAGCGTCTACATGGCGGTGCTCTCCACCTCTCACGACTTTCCGCTGGCCAACCCCGGCATCCTGGGATCCCTTCTTCACGGTGGAACAGTCGTCATGTGCCACACCGCGGCATTCGACGAGGCCTTCGCCGCGATCGAGGCCAACGCAGTGACCATGACAGCCATCGTTCCGGCGATCGCCGAGGTGTGGAACGAGGCATGGGACTGGTACCCCGCCGACACCTCCTCCCTGCGACAGATCCTTGTGGGCGCGGCCAGGTTCGAGGAAGCGTTGGGGCGGGAGATCATCTCGAAGACCGGAGTGACGATCCAGCAGGGCTACGGGCTGGGTGAGGGGATCACGACATTCACCTCGCTTGACGACCCCTACCGGTGGCACTGAGAACGCAGGGAAAACCGATCTCCTCCGGAGACGAGCTGCGGATCGTCGATCCGCAGGGGCGGTGCCTTCCTGCGGGGGCCTCTGGGGAGATCATCGAGAAGGGGCCCTACACCTTCCTCGGCTACCAAGGTTCACACGCCTCGGACGACAGCTTCACCGACGACGGCTTCTTCCGGACCGGCGACCGGGGGTGCCTCGACGAGGAGGGCAACCTCGTCGTCCGTGGCCGCGTCGTCGAGCAGATCAACCGGCTGGGGGAGAACGTCTCGCCTCAGGAGATCGAGCAGCTGCTGGAGCAGCTCGAGGAGATCCGGGAGGCGGCCGTCTTCGGTGTGCCGGACGCGGAGCTGGGGGAGAGGACAGTAGCGGCTGTTGTGACCGAGTCGTCGGGACTCGATCGCCGAGCCGTCCTGGACAGCTTCGTCAAACGGGGGATCGCCCGCTACAAGGTGCCCGATGAGGTGGTCGTCGTCGAGGCGATTCCCCTGACCAACATCGGCAAGACCGACAAGAAATCGCTTCGAGCGCTGGTATCGGAGCGACATGCCGACCAGGCGGATTGAGGAAGGACGACGCGTGCTGACCAAAGACGAGATCCGTGAGCGGCTCCGTAAGTCCCTGTCCACGTTGATCGGTGATGAGGTCGCGCTGGAGGACACGGACAACCTTCTCAAGCTGGGGCTGGAGTCCCTCCCCACCATGCGGCTGCTCGCCGAGTGGATCAAACAGGGGTACCGCGTGTCCTTCGGCTCCTTCATGCGCAGTCCTACCATCGCCCAGTGGGCCGACATGCTGTACGAAGCCGCCCCCGGAGGGCCGGCCGACGACTCGGCTGACGACCAGGCTGACGGCCCTGACGAAGCCGCTCCGGCGGATAGCAACCCTCATCCCTCCGACGCTGCAGACTTCGAGCCCTTCGACCTCACAGACGTCCAGTACGCCTACTGGATCGGCCGCGGTCGGGAGCAGCAGCTGGGCGGTGTCGGTTGCCACGGGTATGTCGAGATCGAGGCCGGGGCAGTCGACGCGCCACGGCTGGAGGCCAGTTGGAACGCCGTGCTGCGAGCACACCCCATGCTCAGGGCCTGCTACACCCGAGACGGCCAGCAGCGCGTGCTGCCCGAGCCACCGGACGCCACCGTCGTCGTGCACGATCTGACCGACCTGGATGAGCAAGGACAGCAGGCGGCGCTCCTGGAGATGCGCGACACTCTGTCCCACCGGCTGCTGGACATTGAGAACGGCCAGGTGTGCTGCCTCCAGGTCAGCCGCCTGAGTCAGGACCGCGCCATCGTCCACTTCGACATCGACCTTCTCGTGTGCGATGTGCGCAGCTTCCAGATCATCCTGCGCGACCTAGCCCATCACTATCTCACTGGACAGCCACCCAGGGTGGACCCGTCCTGGAGCTTTGCGACCTATCTGAAGGAGAAGGCGCGTCGGGACGCGGCGAACCGTGAACAGGACGAGGAGTACTGGCGTTCGCGCCTCCCCGAGCTGCCCGGAGGTCCTCAGCTCCCTGTGCGCCAGGGCTCCGAGCTGACGACCACGATCCCACGTTTCACCCGCCGTTCGCACACCTTCAACCAGAAGTCCTGGCAGGACCTGCGGGCACTGTGCGAGGACCACGGGACGACCCCGGCCATGGTCCTGCTGACCGCGTACGCGCGCACCATCGCCGGCTGGAGTGAGGACAAGCGGTTCCTCATCAGCATCCCACTGTTCAACCGGGACTCCGATCCTGCGATCGAGGACGTCGTCGCCGACTTCACCACCCTCACCCTCACCCAGGTCGATCAGTCGTGTCACCGCCGGTTCGTCGATGACCTCGGCGCCATCCAGGACTCCTTCTATGAGGATGTCTCCCACTCGGCGTACTCCGCGGTCAAGGTGCTGCGTGACCTGCGCTCTCAGCGGGGCGAGCAGGTCCTCGCCCCGGTGGTGTTCTCCTGCAACCTCGGCAGCCCCCTGGTGGACGAGGAGTTCGTCGAGGCCTTCGGCGAGATCGGATACATGATCTCGCAGACTCCTCAGGTGTGGATCGACCTGCAGGTCTTCAACACCATCGACGGGTTCACCCTCATCTGGGACGCCGTCGAGCAGATCTTTCCCAACGGACTCCTGGATGAGATGTTCGACTGCCTTGTCCGTGAGATCGAACGGGTCATCTCCGCCGGGCTGGATCACGGCGACGTCGTCGAGAGCCGCGGCGTGGCTCAGCGCCGTCGAGCGCTTGCGGACCTGCCCCGGTGGCGGCTGCCCGACTCGACGCTCATCGACCGCTTCTTCGACACCGCGGCACGTCACCCGCAGTCCGCAGCCGTCAGCACCGGCGACGGCCAGGTGACGACGTACCATGAGCTGGCCGCTCGCGCGCGAGCAGTCGCCCAGTCCCTGGTGGCAGCCGGAGCGGGCGCAGGAGACCTGACGGCCGTGATGCTTCCCCGGGGACCGGAGCAGATCGTCGCGGCGCTCGGAGTGATGGCCGCCGGCATGGCCTACGTACCGATCAGCCCGAGCCAGCCTCAGCAACGGGTCGCTGCCATTGTCTCCTCTCCTCGACTGCGTTTCCTCCTGACTGACGACCCCTCACCGGACCACTGGGCGCAAGCCGGCGTTACCGTCATCACCTTCGATGAGGCCCTTGCCGGTGACCAGGACGTCAGTCTTCCCGCTGTGGGGCCGGAGGATTCCGCCTACGTCATCTACACGTCGGGAACGACAGGGACGCCCAAGGGTGTGGAGGTGAGCCAGGGGGCCGTGTGGAACACGATTGAGACGGTGAGCAGAAGAATCGGGCTAGGCCCCCAGGATGCGGTCCTGGGCGTCTCGGCCTTCGACTTCGACCTCTCGGTCTACGACGCCTTCGGCACTCTCTGCGCCGGGGGACGCTGGTGACGATTCCCGAGTCGGCTCGTCGAGACGCCGACTACTGGCTCAGGGCGGTTCAAACTCACCGCATCACCGTGTGGAACTCGGTTCCCGTGCTGTTCGAGATGCTTCTGACCAGCGCCGAACAGGACCCGCTGCCGCTGGCGAGCCTGCGCCACGTCCTGCTTTCCGGCGACTGGATCGACGTGAGCCTGCCGGCACGGATGAGGACGCTCGCGCCCAGCTGCCGCCTGCTCGCGATGGGAGGGGCCACCGAGGCCGCGATCTGGTCGAACGCCCTCGACGTCGATGAGGTTCCCGACGAATGGGTGTCCATCCCCTACGGGCGCGCGCTGGATCGCCAGGCCTACCGCGTGGTCGACGCCACCGGGCGGGACTGCCCGGACTACGTCGTCGGCGAGCTGTGGATCGGCGGGCTCGGTGTGGCCAGGGGATACGTTGACGACCCCCGACTCACGCAGGACAAGTTCGTCGTCCACGAAGGAAGCCGCTGGTACCGCACCGGCGACCTGGGAAGGTTCTGGCACGACGGCACCCTGGAGTTCCTCGGCCGGTCCGACACCCAGATCAAGCTGCGCGGTCACCGCATCGAGCTCGGTGAGATCGAGGCGGCCTGTGAGGCGCTGCTCGCCGCGAAACGGGCCGTGTGTGTCCTGCACCCGGGGCAGAGCGCCCAGTCCCTGGTGACGTTCATCCAGCCGGAGACCGCTCCGGTTCCCGATCCCGCGCCGTCCGAGGCAGTGAGCCTGGAAGCCGCCGACGTGCTCGCGCCTCTACTCACCGACGACGCGATGCTTAAGGCCATCGCGCACGACGAGAAGGTACAGGACGCATACGCCCGCCAGACCATGCGGCGGTGGATCCAGCGCCTCGCAGATCGCGATGTCGGTCTCGACGCAGCCGACGCATCCATCCGGCTTGATCGACTGAGGCGACGGTGGGCGCAGTGGCTCACCCAGGACACGGGGACGACTCCTGTGACGGCAGCTGAGCGAGCGGAGCTCGACGGCTTCATCACCCCCTTCGGCAAGACGTTCATCGACGACGAGGCGCCGATGAACGCGGCCGATCTTGTTCAGTCACCCGACTTCTGCCCATCGAGGCCTTCATCGCCGATCGGCCTCTGGGCCGGCTCACGCATCGTGCGATCCGAGCACTCCTGGACGAGATCCACCGACAGCTCGGCAGCGGGCTGAGGGTGCTCGAGGTCGGTGCCAGACGGATGAACGAGACCGAGGAGTACCTCCGCGTCACCCAGCCGTCCCTCTATGTCGTCGCGGACTACTCCCGGTACTACCTGGACCAGGTGGAACGGCTTGCAGACGGACGGTTCGAGCAGATGCTGCTCGCGCCCCGGGCTCAGGCCCCGGCCGCCGAGAAGGGGACTTTCGCCGACCAAGGGATCGACCTGGCGATCTGCAACCAGACGCTCCATCAGTCCGTCGACATCGACGCGACCCTTCGCAGAATCCGCAAGCTGCTCAAGCCGCAGGGAACGCTGATCCTCCTCGAGCCGACGGGGTCGTCCCCGTTGGCCGACATCAGCGCGGCATTCTTCAGCCCCGACTATCGAGATGCTCGCCGTCATACCGGAGACATGCTTCTCACCGCGGAGGAATGGGCCGAGGCGCTGGAACGCACGGGCTACACCCGGGTCTCGTGCACCAACCTGACGGACTCCCTGATCCTCCTCATCGCCTCCGGGACTGGAGCGGAGACTCCCACCCTCCTGTCGCAGCAGCATTACGAAGAGGCCATCGCGCTGTTGTCGAGGCGATTGCCCGACTACATGCTGCCCCACAGGATCGTGCGCGTTTCGGACTTTCCTGTGACGGCCAACGGCAAGGTGGACCGCAAAGCGCTCGCGGCTCTGGTACCGCTGGAACAGTCTGAAGACGGCCAGGGCACTCGCGCAGAGCCTGTGACGCAGACCGAGGCCAGGCTGATCGAGATCTGGAACGCTCTGCTGGGGACGGATGCCAGTCCCGACAGCGACTACTTCCGACTCGGTGGTGACTCGTTGATGGCCACCAGGCTCAGGCGGCAGATCGAGGAGTGCTTCGAGATCGAGTTCAGCCTGGAGGTCGTCTTCGAGGCTCCGGTACTCGCTGATATGGCGGCGCGAATCGAGGCCAGTGCGAGCCAGGTCCCTTCCAAGGCCGAGCTGCCAGCGATGGAGCACGGTGAGGACCAGTACGAGCCCTTCCCCCCTGACCGATGTGCAGCAGTCCTACCTCATCGGGAGCTCGGGAGCCATTGAGCTGGGGGGACGTATCGAGCCACTGCTACGTCGAGATGGACGTGCCCGTGCTCGATCTGGAGAGGTTGGAGGACTCCTTCAACGCTCTCATCAGCCGACACCCTATGCTCCGCGCCGTTGTCTGCGATGACGGTCTGACTCAACGCTTCCTGCCAGAAGCGCCTCACTACACGATCGTCGAGGTCCCGGACGACAAGACACCTGAGGACAAACGGATCGCCGAGGTGAGGCGGGAGATGTCGTGTCAAAGGTTCGATCCCCGCCGCTGGCCGTGCTTCGACGTGCGATACACGGCCTTCGGGGACCGCGGAGCACGGCTCTTCCTCAGCTTCGACAACACCTTCGTCGACGGTTGGAGCATGTTCCAGGTGTTCCGCGAGTGGAAGGAGCTGTATGAGGCAGGCCCCCTGTCCATTGAAGCGGAGGCGACCGCCTACTCCTTCAAGGACTACGTGGAGGCCACAGTCCGTCTGAGGGCTGGCGATGCGTATCGCCGGGACCTGCAGTACTGGGAGGATCACCTGAGCCAGATCCACCCGGCGCCGCAGCTGCCCGTGTCGCCCGTCGACGCCTCCTCGGAGTTCGTGAGGCAGCAGGCACGTATCGACGCCCCCGTCTGGGGCGCTGCCAAGGAGCGGATACGAGCCGAGGGCCTGACCGAGGCCGCGTTCCTGGCGGAGGTCTACGCGGAGGTACTGGCTGCCTACAGCGAGAGCCCGAGGCTCAGCATCAACCTGACGCAGTTCGACCGGATCCGGTTCGCTCCCGAGGTCGACTCCATCGTGGGTGACTTCACGAGCCTGTCGATCCTGAGCGTGGACACTCACAGCGGCTCCTCCTTCAGTGAGCGCGCTCGTGCACTTCAACGGCGGATGTGGAGCAACCTCGCTCACAGTCACGTCTCCGGAGTCGCGGTGGAGCGCATGCTCAACCGGCAGCGCAGGTCCCAGATCACCATGCCAGTGGTGTTCACCTGCGGGCTGGGCGTCGTCGAGCAGGGCCCAGATACTGCTCATCCGTATCTGGGGAGTATCGACCACGGTCTGTCTCAGACACCTCAGGTGTGGATGGACCTGCAGGTGTACGACGACGCCGGAAGCCTTGTCCTCAACCTCGACTCCGTTGAAGGCATCTTCCCCGACGGGATGGTGGCCGAGATGTTCCGGGCACTCACTCAGGCTGTACGGCTACTGGCGACGACCTCAATCTTCTGCGATGAGACGCTCACGGTCTGCCCGAGGTTCAACACGGAGGTGATCGCCGAGCTCAACGCCACCGAGATATCGGATGCCGGAGCCTTGGACACGAGAACCACCGACCCGACGCTGCTCGAACTGTTCCATGAGAGCCGGCATCGCCACGCCGAGCGGGCAGCGGTGATCGATCAGTCACGCGAGCTGACCTATGCCGAGCTGGACGCCGAGTCGGATCAATGGGCCCGGCTCATCGCCGCCCAGGCGCTTGCACCGGGCAGCGTCGTGGCGATACTCATGGAGAAGTCGGCCTACCAGGTCAGTGCAGCTCTCGGTGTGCTCAAGGCGGGCTGCGCGTACCTGCCGCTCAACGCCACTCATCCCCAGGCCCGCAACGGCAGGATCATCGCCAACGCCGGAGCCCGCATCATCCTGACCGATAGCCACGACCACCTGAGCGAGACCATGATGCGGCAGTGCGTCGTCATGTCAGTGCCGGAGGTGCAAGAAAGTACTGCCGGTACAGTCGATGCCGTCCGTCCCACCCGCGCAACGGGTGAGCAGGATGATGGTGATGCATGGCGCGGGTCAGCGAGGGCGTCCGTGGAACCCTTCCCGCGTCACACGGACTCCCGCGCGGATGAACCGGCCTACATCATCTATACCTCGGGGACCACTGGAAGACCCAAGGGAGTGGCGATCACCAACCGCTCCGCGGTGAACACCATCCGTGATGTCAACCACCGACTCAATGCCGGGCCCGACGACCGGATTCTGGCCCTGTCTCAGATGAACTTCGACCTGTCCGTCTATGACGTCTTCGGAATGCTCGCCTGTGGCGGGGCAGTGGTCATGCCCTCACCGGCAACCGAGCTCGAGCCGTCGCACTGGTGGGATCTGGTGCGGTCACATGGCGTCACGCTGTGGAACTCCGTACCAGCGCTCTTCTCGATGTATGCCGGCCATCTCAAGGACAGAGCACTTGTCGATGAAAACACCCGAGCGGTGCTCCTGAGCGGTGACTGGATCCCGGTCGACATCGCGCTGCGCGTCGCAGAGACCTTCAAGAGCTGTCGAGCCTATGGGCTGGGCGGAGCGACGGAGGCATCGATCTGGTCCAACTGGTACGAGATCAGCGCCGCGGACGCCGTATTGGCGAGCATACCGTACGGCCGGCCACTGGCGAATCAAAAGATGTACATCCTCGACTCGGCCCTTGAACACCGTCCGAGTCTCGTCCCCGGAGACCTGTATATCGGAGGTCGGGGGCTGGCACTGGGCTACTGGAACGATCCTGAAAAAACAGCGGAGTCGTTTATCCACCATCCGAGATCGGGCGAGCGGCTCTATCGTACGGGTGACCGGGCCATGTATGGTCGCGATGGCAAAATCGTGTTCCTCGGACGGAGCGACAGCCAGGTCAAGGTCGGTGGCTACCGGATCGAGCTGAAGGAGATCGAGTCCGTCGCCCTTGACCTGCCCGGTGTGCGCGACTGTGTAGCCACCGTTACCGACGGCGCCATCCTCCTGTACGCCGTTGTCACCGATAAGACTCGGGACGCCCTGATAAGCCAGCACCTGGCCGAGTTCCTCCCTGACTATATGCAGCCTCGCCGAGTCATTCTGCGTGATGATCTTCCTCGTACGTGGAACGGAAAAATTGACAGAAACCTTTTAGGGTCGGAGTCGTTTGATCGGCGGGCGGAACCCGCTGCTCCAGGTAACGACAGGGAAAGAAGAGTTCTTGAGATGTGGACAAGGATCCTGGATGAGAAGGAGGTTGGCATTGATGACGACTTCTTCCAGCTCGGAGGTGATTCTCTCGCCGCCGTTCATCTTGTCAACTCGATCAAGCGAGAGATGTCGGTGGAGGTCTCTATACAAGACGTCTTCATGGCTCCGACGATTCGTTCTCTGGTAGAGCGCATTGAGAAGAGTCTGGGGGCAAATGTCGATGAAGGTGAGTTATAGGTGAAGCCTGCAGGGTGCCTCATTGAAAGGATCGGTGACACGTGAACAGCTGATGTTGAGACCTGATGCCGGCAAGAACCGCACGGCTTTTGTCGGTGAGAGATGAAAAGTATTCCGTAGCCGCTGAAGTGGAGATGAGATGGAAGACAAAGTGAATGACCGCAGTCAAGCGTCGAGATATCAAAGACTCAATATTACGGACTTCATGACGATAGGTATTTTCTTCGTCATCATCACGCTGGTGGGAACGGTCGTGGCATTCGTGGGGATCACTCCAGTGACGTTCGTGATGGTCAGCTCCATCCAGGGTCTGGTTCTTGGCATCCCCACCATGCTGTTCTACTCCAAGGTCAAAAAGCCCGGGATGCTGCTGATCACGGCGATACTGTCGGGGACTTTCAGCCTTCTCATGGCGCTCGGTCCGTATCACTTGATCGTTGGGGTGCTGCTGGCTCTGGTTGCAGAGCTCATCCTATGGTCCGGTCAGTACAAGAGTGCCCGCAACAGCGTTATCGCATATATGCTCACCTCGATCGCCGTCACAGCGAACTATATTCCGCTGTTCTTTGCCACAAGAAGCTACATTCTGAATAGTGACATGGCGGGGAAATATAGTGAGGGGATGGCCAGGGGGATGACCGAGATCGGCGAACGAGGTTTTGTTATGTATGCCGTCATCGTTGGAGCGACGGCCGTGACGTCCCTTCTTGGTGGTATCCTCGGAAGAAAAGTGTTCAACAAGCACTTCCGGCGCGCAGGAATCGTGTGATGCGTGCGGCATCCCCAGGGCTGGGTGGATCCACTGGTGGGCTGGTGCTGGATCCGCGGACGAAGCTTCTCATTGTCGTAATCGTCTCCTGGGTGCTCATGTCCACCTCCGGTAGCGAGTCCAGGTCTGTCATGGTGGTGAGATGGCTTCTTATAGCCCTGCCCTTCTTCCTGCTCGTTCTCTCGAGGATCTATGGGCTTGCCCTGCGCTATGCGATAACCTACGCAGCTCTTGCCGGCCTGCCTCCGCTCATATGGAGGGTCATGACTGCGGGCAACGCCATGCTCGATATCACTCTTACGTGGTTGGGGGCGCTCTCTCTCTCATTGTCCCAGGAATGACGTGTGGACTTTATATGCTGCGTACCACGACTGCTAGTGAGTTTCTTGTGGCGATGCAACGTATTCACTGCCCGGACGTGCTCACCATCCCCACCGCCATTATCTTCCGCTTCTTCCCAACCGTGAGGGAGGAGTATCGAGACATCAAGACCGCCATGCGGATGCGAGGTGTCGGAGGCGTCCGGCAACCGATCAGAATGCTGGAGTACCGGCTTGTTCCTCTGTTGGTCTCGGTAGTCAGTATCGGTAACGAGCTGTCGCGGTCCGCGGTCACGAGGGCGCTGGGGGCCAAGCGCAAGAGAACCAGTGTTTGCGACATCAGGTTCCGGATCATTGACGGCGCAGCACTAGTGCTGCTTGCAGCCTGTGCCTGGGTCGTGTTTATCGGAAAGGTGTGGTAGTGCATGCTTGAACTGAAGAACGTGACGATGGCGTATGGCGAGGAGGACGGCCCTCCGGTGCTTGATGACATCAGCCTGCGTATCGAGCAGGGTGAGGTCGTCCTGCTTTGTGGTGAGTCCGGTTGCGGCAAGACGAGCATGCTGTGGATGATTAACGGGGTCGCGCGCTACTTCTTCCAGGCTCAGGTATCCGGCGAGGTTCTGCTGAACGGTGAGAACATCGCTCATCAAGAGGCGAGCGACATCGCCCAGACGGTCGGCTCAGTGTTCCAGAACCCGAAGTCTCAGTTCTTCACGCTTGACGTGAGAAGTGAGCTCGCATTCGGCTGCGAGAACCTCGGGATTCAACCCGATGAGATCATCAGACGCCTGGCGGACGTTGAGCAGGACTTCAGCATGGGACACCTTGCGGAAAGGAGCCTCATTCAGCTCTCCGGGGGTGAGAAGCAGAAAATTGCTTGCGCAGCCGTAGCAGCGATGGAGCCTCAAGTTCTCCTGCTTGACGAGCCCTCTGCCAATCTTGACGTCGGTGCCGTCGAGGATCTGAGACGGATCGTGACGGCCTGGAAGGATCAGGGGAAAACCATACTGATCGCCGAACATCGTCTCTACTATCTTGCCGACGTCGTCGATCGGGTGATCTATCTGAAAGACGGACGCATCGCTGCCGAGTTCACGGGAGAGGAGTTCCGGTCCCTGGGAGACGACTATCTGCGTGAACTTGGTCTCAGGTCTATTAATCCGGTGCCGGAGGTGGCGGATGAGCGCGGCTCAAGTGGCAGGGAGCTGCTTCTGGAGTCTTTCAGCTTCCGCTATCGGGGAACGTCTCATCCGGCTCTGAACATCGAGCGCCTGACGCTCCCCGAGGGGCGAGTTATCGGCGTTGTCGGTAAGAACGGGGCCGGTAAAACGACGTTTGTGCGGTCACTGGCGGGACTTGATTCTAAGGCCAAAGGAGTTCTCCACCACGGAGGGTGCACCTATCGCAGGCCGAAAGAGCGCCTGCGGCACGTGTACCTTGTCATGCAGGACGTCAACCACCAGCTCTTCGGCGAGAGTGTCGATAGTGATCTGTTCATTGACTCCGAGAACTTTCTTCGTGATCGAGAATCTGAGATTACCGAGATTCTGACGTCACTGAACCTGGAGGACAAACGAGATCGGCACCCGATGTCACTTTCTGGCGGCGAGCGTCAGCGGGTCGCCATAGCCGGTGCCTTGGTGTGCGGCAGAGAGATCCTCATTTTCGATGAGCCTACCAGCGGGCTGGACTACAGGCACATGAAGCAGGCGGCCAAGGAGCTCAGCGATCTTACCCGACAGGGCAGAACAGTTTTCGTCGTCACTCATGACGTCGAGCTCCTCGCTGAGTGCTGCGACTTCCTTCTGCTCATTGATGAAGGGGAGGTCGGGATCGCGAAGCACTGCGATACTGATGTGCTACGTGAAATTATGGGACTGCTGAAGGAAGGAAACTGAAAGGGAGGATCTGTGAATGGGGTCGCGTCGTCTGTGTCGTGTGCCGGTCCGATTCGGTGCCGATCTGCTTGCATGTCTCGTGTCCCGCCGCCGGCGAGTCGTCTCATACTTCAGGCAGCATCTGGTGCTCTTGGTAGGAGTCGATTAAGGTGAACTTCGTTCACACTTACGTCTGTGGTCCTACGTCTTTGTGGATGACGAGCTGCTCGTTGACAGCCGCGTCGTGAAGGGAGAGCACTTATGTTCCAGTTACCGACAGCAGAACATGATCAAGCAGCACTGCGTGTGTGTGGCCTGTGTAAGACGTTCGGACGCGGGAGCAAAGCGACTGATGTGCTCAAAGGGCTCACGTTCGAGGTGCCGCAAGGACACGTTGTGTCTCTGCTCGGCGCTAACGGCGCCGGTAAGACGACACTGGTTAACATAGCCTCCACGCTCATGCTCCCGACCTCGGGTGAGATCTCCGTGTGTGGTACGGATGTGGTGGCGGACCCCGCGGCAGTGAGGCGGTGCATCTCCCTGACGGGACAGTTCGCCGCGGTGGACGGAGAGCTGACCGGCAGGGAGAACCTGGTGTTCTTCGGCCGCCTGCACGGACTGAGCGCGGCCGGGGCTCGTGAACGTGCTGACGAGCTACTAGAGTCTTTCCGGCTGGCTGACGTCGGCGATCGACGAGTAGCGAACTACTCGGGTGGAATGCGGCGCCGTCTTGACATTGCCGCCTCGCTGATCGTTGAGCCCTCCCTGCTCTTCCTCGATGAGCCGACGACCGGCCTGGACCCGTTGTCCCGTCACGAGCTGTGGGACGTGATCGACGACCTGCGTGACCGTGGGGTGTCGGTGCTGCTCACCACCCAGTATCTCGATGAGGCCGAAAGGCTCTCGGATGACATCGTGGTTCTGCGCGAGGGGCGGGTGGTGTCCCAGGGCACTGCTAGTGAGCTCCGCCGTCAATTCGGTGCACCGATGTGCCGTCTGGGCTTCGATGAGGCCGATACGGCCAGACGATGCGCCGAGTCTCTTCTTCCGGAGGTACTCGATCGTCCAGCCAGCGACTTCCAGGTCGATACTCTGGAGGTTTTGTTCACTTCACACGACGGGATTCACGACCTGTCCCGAGGGGCGGAGGGGCTGGCGGCCCTCGGGATCGACGTGGTTTCGGCTTCGCTCAGCCCTCCGTCCCTCGATGAGGTCTTCATGGGCACAGCATTCGAAGCTGTTGCGGAGGACTGAGGCATGGGCCGTTCCTTGACGTCGGACGCCGAGATCCTGCCGAGCAATCTCACCGCGTTATGGGGCGCCACCTGGCGCAACTCGGTGCGTCTGTCACGAAACTCGGCGTCCTTGGTCTCGGCGCTGGTGATCCCCGGAGTATTCATGCTGGCGTTCTGGGCCGTTTTCGGTCATGCCGCCAGCCGCTCCGGATTCGACTACGCCCTGTTCCTCATGGCGGCATCCATGTTCCAGGCGGTGATGTTCGCCGCCGGAGGGTCGGCGATGGCACTGGCCGTTGACGTGGAGTCCGGACTTCTGGGGCGGATGCGAGCGATGCCGATCCACGCCATGGTAGTCATCGGTGGTCGTATGCTCGCAGACCTGGTGCGCTCGATCGCCTCGTTGTGCGCTGTGATCGGAGTTGGGCTCGCCTGCGGTGCAAGACCGGCGAGCTGGACAAGGCTCGGCCTGACGTTCCTCGTGGCTTTGGTGATGGGTGAGGTACTGGTACTGGTTTTCCTGGGCATCGCCCTGCGTTCAAGTCATCCGGTTCAGACGGCGGGACTCATACAGGCTCTGGAGATGCCGTTGCTCATGCTGTCAACGGCGTTCATTCCACTGAGCACGTTACCGGACTGGCTTGAGCCGATCATCGCCCACATGCCCTTCTCTCCGATGATCGATACCAACCGTGCCCTGCTAACGGGTGTCTCTCCCGGCGGCTCTGGCTGGGAAACGCTGGCCTGGCTGGCCGGCGGGCTCGTCCTGGGGTCGTGGTGGGTGTCTCGAGAGTTTCGGAGGCGGAATGACTGACACCGAGAAGCTTCGTGTCAGCTGGCTGCAGGCCGTCGAGGTGCATGCAGGCAGGCTGCTGACGCGCTGGATGCGGTCACCGGCTGCAATCGTCTATACCGTGGGCGTACCGGTAGCCATGGTTGCCATCATCAGGTTGATGTTCTCCGGGATGGTCCAGCAATTCAGCGGGACACCGATGGATATGACCGATGTGGCCATCATGGTCGCGGTCTCCCAGGCCTTCACCGGCGGGCTGTCTGGGGCGGGCGCAATCGTTCAGGAACGTCACGAGGGACTGCCGCAGCGGCTGGCCACGTTACCGGGACCCCGTGGCACAGCAATTTCTGGACGCATTCTCGCCGAGTCGATACGCGCTTTCGCCTCGATGCTGGTGGCATTGGCCGTCGGGGCGCTGTGCGGTGCATCCTTCGGTGGGCCGGTGCACCTCCTGGGGATCATTGCCAGCCTGACGGTCGTTGCCATGGCGGCGGGTGCTTTCGGAGTCATGCTCGGCTACGTCGTGGAGACCCCGCAAGGCGCTTTCAGTTTCACTCCTCTTGTCATGGCGTTCACGGTCTTCAATACAGCCATGATGCCGCGGGACATGTACGCGGCTGCACTTCGTCCTTTTGTCGACGCCTCTCCGGTAACCGCGGTCTCACGTCTTGTCGATGCTATCGTCTCCGAGCGGGTCCAAGCATGGCAGATTCTGGTTTTTTTCTGCTGGTTCGTAGGGCTGGTCCTTCTCAGTGCGCTGGTCCTGAGTCGCAAGATGAATGGTCTCCAGCGTTAGGATGGTCGACAGCATTTCTGTCGGTAAAAGAAGAGGAGAAAACGGTGGGGTCGACATGAGGCCGTTTCCATTTTTTGTTGACTCCGCTGGTGATCGGTTGTTGTTCTGTTTCCATCATGCGGGAGGGAGTGCTTCAGTATACCGTTACTGGGTGGAACGTGATCCTCGGGTCGCCGTCGTTCCGGTTGAGCTCCCGGGCAAGGCGACCCGAATGAGTGAGCAGTGGATTGATGATTTTTCTCTGTTGGTCAGAAGCCTTGCTGACAACATTCATCTTCTGGCGCACGGAGTTCCGGTGGTGCTCTATGGGCACAGCATGGGGGCAGCCCTTGCATATCAGTGCGCTGCCCATCTTCAAGAGACTTACCACCATGTTCCATTGGCTGTCGTCGTCGCCGCGCGCCAGGCCCCCGGGGAGGTGGTCGAGGGGGAGTACCGCAGCTGCATGGGGCTGGCTGCGTTGCGCGAGGAGCTGGTGAAGGTGGGGGGTACCCCTCCCGAGATCCTCGCAGATGACGCTCTCATGGAGGTTCTGCTTCCAAGTGTGCGCCGCGACTACGCGCTGCATGAGTCCTTCTGTCACGCTTCGACGGTGCTGAGGTGCCCCATCCTCGCTCTTGCAGGTTCTGAGGATCCGACGGTGACGCCGCAGATGATGGAGAAGTGGTCTCAGTACACTTCCGCTTCCTTCATGCTCAAGACTGTTCCTGGAGGTCATTTCTTTCCCGTGGACTGCGGGATCAGTTTTCTTGAGGATCTGGTGGATGACATCGATCGGATTGCGTTGGGAGATAAGTTGATCTTTCCCCAGAACTCTGTGAAGGAGTGATGGGTGCGGTATTTTGCGGTCTCGTTCATCCGATGACTTCCGGGTGCTGTATCTGTGGGAAGAATTGTTGTCGGTTACGGCGAGGAGCTAGGGCGATGGGGCTCCGCAGACGCGCACGCGGAAGTTCGTTGGTGGGTGGTGAATCCTGGTGGAGTGCCCCTCAGTGCATGGTTCGCCGACTCGGAGACTGACCGCATCATGCGATTGAGGAGAATGGAGGACCGTCGCAGTCACTTCTTGGCGCACTGCCTCGCCAAAAATATGCTGGCGGACCATGTGGAGGGGATCGATGGCCCAGGTTCTGTTATCAGTCATGAGGCATCCGGTCGTCCTGTGGTTGCGTGCGGAACTGAGCTGAGCATTTCTCATTCGGTGTCAAGCGTTGCGGTTGCGGTGACTCATTCCGGGGTCGTGGGCGTAGATGTCGAGGATCTGTCTAGAGCCAATGACGTGGCGGCAGTTCGCGATATTATGTGCAGTCAGAGTGAACTGAGAATTGTTCATGAAGAAGGTTGCGATGAGATCGACCTGCTGCGGCTCTGGGTGGCCAAGGAGGCCTTGGTTAAGATCGGCGCGGTCACCCTGGATGGGTTTCGTCGGGCGGATCTTTCGGCACTGTTGTTGAACGGGCCAGTCAGCACTCAGGTGAACCGGCGCTGGTGGAGTGCGACTTGTGGAGAGGTCGATCTGACTGTCTGGCGGGACAGTCGATGTGTTGGCGCTGTGGCGCGCGCCGCATGGAGAGGCTGCTCGCAAGTGTCAACGACTGAGCGAGTGTGAGTGTTGATGCAGCGGGCGTGGTCGTTTGACGAGCGCCCGGAGCGCTGAGTCGCTGGCCGCCTACTGTCCGTATCGGAGGGTGAACATTAAAGTTCATGCGCCCATGTCGGGACAGGTGTCGTCAAAGGATCTGACACCAATGCATCTAAACCGTGGAAAATCTCACTGAGGCTCCGCTAATGCTTGTCATCTGTTAGATTTGGAGACGTGCTTATTGCGCTGCTGCGTAGGTGTCTGTGTCCGTATGCGGGTTTGTTGCTGTGTGTGTTGGTGCTTCAGTTCGCTGAGGTGATGGCGTCTTTGTATCTTCCTACTCTTAACGCGGACATTATTGATAAGGGTGTGGCTGCTGGGGACGTGGGTTATATCTGGCGGATGGGCGCGTTCATGCTGGGGGTGAGTGTGGCCCAGGGCGTGTGTTCGGTCGCGGCGACGTATCTGGCGGCGCGGGCGGCGATGAGCATGGGCCGGGACCTGCGTGGGGAGGTCTTTGATCGGGTCAGTGGTTTCTGTGAGCGGGAGATCTCCGCTTTCGGGGTGGGCTCGCTTATCACCCGTAGCACCAATGATGTTCAGCAGGTGCAGATGCTGGTGATGATGAGTTGCACGATGCTGGTGACGGCGCCGGTGATGGCGGTGGGTGGCATCGTCATGGCGGTGACGCGCGCGCCGGGTCTGTCCTGGCTGATCGGGGTGTCGGTGCCGGTTCTGCTGGTGGCGGTGGGCGGCATCGTGGGGCGGATGCTGCCTTTGTTTCGCTCCTACCAGGACAGGCTCGACGCCATCAACCGGGTGATGCGTGAGCAGCTCGCCGGTATCCGGGTGATCCGCGCCTTTGTGCGCGAGCGGGCCGAGAGGCAACGCTTCGAGGACGCCAACACCAACATTGCCCGGGTCGGTGAGAGGGTGGGACAGCTCTTCGTGCTGCTGTTCCCGCTGGTGATGCTCGTGCTGGACGTGACGATCGTGGGTGTCATCTGGTTCGGCGGGCACCAGGTCGGCGACGGCGACGTGGAGGTGGGCACCCTCATCGCCTTCATGTCGTATCTGATGCAGATCCTCATGGGCATCGTCATGGCGAGCTTCATGACGATCATGATCCCGCGCGCGGCGGTGTGCGCCGAGCGCATCAGCGAGGTGCTGGCCACCGCGCCGGCTATCGTCTCGGCGCCGGGGGCCGTGACCAGCTTCCCGGCTCCCGGAACGGTCGAGATGCGGGACGTCACCTTCGCCTACCCCGATGCCGACGCCCGCGTCCTGGCGGAGGTGAGCTTCACCGTCCAGCCCGGGACGACGACGGCGGTCGTCGGCTCGACGGCGTCGGGCAAGTCCACGATTGTGCGGCTGCTGGCCCGGCTGCTTGAGGCCAGCAGCGGGCAGGTGCTCATCGGCGGCACCGACGTGCGCGAGGCCGACCCCGAGGCGCTGTGGGCGCAGATGGGGCTCGTGCCCCAGCAGCCCTTCCTGTTCGCCGGGACCGTGGCCTCCAACCTGCGTCTGGGGCGTGAGGAGGCCACCGACGACGAGCTGTGGGAGGCCCTCGAGGTCGCCCAGGCCAAGGACTTCGTCTCTACGATGGACGGGGGTCTTCAGGCCGCCATCGCCCAAGGCGGCACCAATGTCTCTGGCGGTCAGCGTCAGCGCCTGGCCATCGCCCGGGCCCTGGTACGTCGCCCCAGCATCCTCATCTTCGACGACTCCTTCTCAGCCCTGGACGTGTCCACCGACGCGCGGCTGCGCGAGGCCATGGGGCCGGCGACGGCCGGCATCACGAAGGTGATCGTGGCCCAGCGCGTCTCCACGATCACCGAGGCCGACCAGATCCTCGTCCTGGACGGCGGCCACCTGGTGGGCAGCGGCACCCACAAGAGCCTGCTGGCCACCTGCCCCGTCTACCGCGAGATCGTCACCTCCCAACTCGGGGCGGAAACCACAGCATGAATGCCTCGGTGAGTCCTCGGAAGCGATCGCGACTGTCCGGTGGGCCGCGGCACGCGCGCAGGGCCACCGGCTGGTTGTCCTTTTCACGGAGAGCCCGGAGAGGTCGTCATGTACCTGCGCAGGCCCCGGTCCGCGACTCGGTGATCATGACGGCGCCAGAGTCCGGCGGGGAGGACGTCGAGCCGGTGGCTGGGGCGCAGGCGTCTCTTGGTGAGTTGGCTTCTGGTCCGGCCCCGGGCAAGGCCGAGGCCTTCTGGCCCTCCTTCAAGCGGATGGTCGGGCTGCTGGGCGCCTACCGGGTCTCCCTGGTGGTCGTGGCCCTGGCCGCCGTGGGCACGGTCGTGCTGGCGGTGACGGCCCCCAAGGTGCTGGGGCAGGCCACCAACGTCATCTTCGAGAGTGTGCTCCAGGGTGCGGGCATCGACTACACCCGTCTGGGGCGGGTCCTGTCGGTGGTGCTGGCCCTCTATATCGGCTCGGCGGTCCTGAACTGGCTGCAGGGCTGGCTCCTCAACCGCGTCACGGTCAGGGTCCTGTTCCGGTTGCGCGCCCAGGTGGAGGACAAGGTCCACCGTCTGCCGCTGAGCTACTTCGACACCGTCGCGCGTGGAGAGCTGCTCAGCCGGGTGACCAACGACGTCGACAACATCACCAACACCCTCCAGCAGTCCCTGTCCAGCGCCCTGACGGCGATCCTCACGGTCGTGGGCGTGCTGGGGATGATGTTCTCCATCTCCTGGAAGCTGGCGCTGGTGGCGCTGGTCATCTTCCCGCTCATGGGCGTGGTGTTCGCCGGTATCGGGCCGCGCTCGCAGAAGGCCTTCACCAGTCAGTGGGCGCGCACCGGGCGGATCAACACCCGGGTGGAGGAGTCCTTCTCCGGACACGCCCTGGTCCAGGTCTACGGGCGCACCGAGGCGGTGCGCGAGGCCTTCGCCGCCGAGAACGAGGAGCTCTACGCCGCCTCGCTGCGCGCGCAGTTCCTCTCCGGGATCATGATGCCGATCATGCTGGTCATCGGGAACCTCACCTACGTGGCCATCGCAGTGGTCGGCGGCGCCATGGTCGCCTCCGGTTCCCTGCGCCTGGGCGACGTGCAGGCCTTCATCCAGTACTCCCAACAACTTAACCGACCAATGGGCCAGCTCGGCGGCATGGCCACAGCCGTGCAGTCCGGCACCGCCAGCGCCGAGCGGATCTTCGAACTGCTCGACGCCGACGAGGAGCGCCCCGACGACGTCGCCCCGGAGGCGCCGGTGCTGCGACAGCGGCGGGTACCTCGGGCAGAGTGGGCACCACGTCCACCGATGCCGGGGAGGCCGCGGATGCCGGCCGGGCCGCCGGGGCCGGGGCCGGGGCTGGCGCCTCGGCGGTTTCACGGAAGGGCCCGGCGGGCCCGGGTGTTATCGAGATGGAGCACGTGCGCTTCTCCTACAGCCCGGAGGTCGAGCTCATCGGTGACCTGTCGCTGCGGGTCGACCCCGGACACACGGTCGCGATCGTGGGGCCCACGGGAGCGGGCAAGACCACCCTGGTCAACCTGCTCATGCGCTTCTACGAGCCGGACGGCGGGCGCATCCTGCTCGACGGGCGCGACATCGCCACCATGACGCGCCACGACGTGCGCCGTCGCACCGGCATGGTCCTGCAGGACCCGTGGCTGTTCGCCGGCACGATCCGCGAGAACATCCGCTACGGGCGCCCCGGGGCCACCGATGCCGAGGTCGAGGCCGCTGCCAGGGCGTGCTTCGTCGACCACATCATCAAGGCCCTGCCGCAGGGCTACGACACTGTTCTGGAGGAGGACGCCGCCAACATCTCCGCCGGCGAGCGCCAGCTGCTCACGATCGCGCGGGCCTTCGTGGCCAACCCGGCCGTGCTCATCCTCGACGAGGCCACCAGCAGCGTGGACACCCGCACCGAGCTGCTGGTCCAGCAGGCCATGAACGCGCTGCGCCAGGGCCGCACGAGCTTCATCATCGCCCACCGCCTGTCCACGATCCGCGACGCCGACACCATCCTGGTCATGGAGCACGGCGACATCGTCGAGCAGGGCAGCCACGACGAGCTCATCACGGCCGACGGCACCTACACCCGACTCCACGCGGCCCAGTTCGCGGGCGGCGCCACCATCGGTTCAGAGACATCAACATCCAGGGTTTCCTCTCAGCCTCCGAAGTGGAACTGGAGGACAGGCGTCCTGGCGTCGTTGTCATCGGCACCGTTGTCGGAGGTCGCCTGCTGGGCCATGGCTCATGGTTCTCCTGGAGCGGTGAATGAGGATATGACGGCCACGATAGAGCTCCCCGCCTTGACGTGATGAACTGATGTATCTGGATGATTGGGAGGTGCTGTCACGGTGTCGTTTGTGCGTCATGAGTTTTTCTTGTGTCGTCAATATCTGACTGGATGGTTGTGGCCGCGTATGAGTGGCTTGCATCGGAAAATAGTTGCGTTATTTCACTGCGGTCAGAAGGGTGTTGTATTGTGAAGGCTCTTGCAGTCGTTCTGGGTTCTGAAGGTGATGTCTCCCCGTTCATCGTGCTGGGGAGGCGTCTTGCTGAGCGCGGTCATAAGATGATGATTGCGGGATTCCAGGAGTTTGCTGCTCGCGTAGAAGCGGACGGAATTGACTACATTGCTGTTCCCGGAAGCTGTGAGCAGCTTATGAGGCGTTTGCTGGGTGATGTTGAGAGTGTTGCGGATGCGGTTCGGGGTGTTCGCGAGATGCTCGGCAACCCCGGGATATTCGATGCCCTGGAAGGGGTGATGCGAGATGTCGACGTCGTCATGTACAACCAGTTCGGGGAAGTGGCGCGTCTTCTCTCTGCGGCAGCAGGTGTGCCGTGCGTACGCGTGCAGGTCTACCCCAGTGATCCCTGTCGGTCGTACAGTTTAGTGGATCCTCGTCGCCATGACGGTACATGGCGAGCGCCAGTCATACACCGGTTGTCGAACCTCGTGATGGTCTGGGCAATGGCTCCGGTGATGAGCGCGTGGCGGCGCCGTCTAGGCCTTTCTCGGCGGTCTGTTCCAAGGCGTGTGAGAACGATCTACCAGTTCAGTCCTTCGCTCAATCCGCCGGATCCGGCTTGGGGGAGCAATGTCTATGTAACTGGGGAATGGATTGATAACTCCTCTGCCTCTGAGCGTCTCGATGCGCAGGTGGAAAACTTCCTTGGTCGCGGAGATGCTCCGTTGCTCGTCACTTTCGGTAGCGTGGTGTCCTCCCGTCTACCGCAGGCTCGGACCTGGATTGAAGAGATTCTGCTGGAACGGAAATTGCGGGCAATTATTGTTGACCCCGGCCGCCCCAGCGGTGAGAGAAATGGAATTATTGGTGTCGCGAGGGTGCCGTACGGCGCCGTGTTACCGCAGTGTCGCGGGATGATCTGCCATGGTTCCCTGGGTGCTACGGGGGCCGGGGCGCGTGCCGGCGTGCCGTGCTTGGTGATTGCCTTCGGGGGGAGATCAGCATTTTCACGCGCAAACCGTGTTCCGTAATGGGGCGGGGCCGGACTATATCGATGCTCAGCGGGGAGAGCTGACGCGTCCTGTTCTTGTGTCGCGTATCGAGGACCTCGTGAGCGGGTCCTATGATGAGGCTGCGCATGGCCTGGCTTATCGAACGGCGGACGATCCGGGAGTTGATGCAGCGGTTGACCTGCTGCTCGAGCTTTCCTTCGTTGGTGGTGGCTCGTCTCGGGCCTGATTCAACCGTGCTCGGATGGAGCACCAACCGCACTGGCCCCGATCTCGTGCCTCGGTTGAGCCTGGGGGTGTCGGAGTCGATGTCGATGTGGATCGCCGGAGGCCGTGAGGCGCTGATCCCGGCCGCCTGTCGGAGCGCCGTCTCCAGGTAGCCCCCAGGCCGCGTCCTGGCAGCGCTCCTGCCATCCTGGCCTGCCTGATTGCCGCGACTCTGCCTGATTCCACCCCCACCCGCGGGTACATCCCGGTATCCTTCACCGCGAAGGTACCTCTTCTCTGGAACGCCCGGACTTCAACCGTCCGCATTATTCCAGACGGAACGGAACCTTCACCCCTCGTTCAGCACATGGACGATGAAATCTTGCGATTAATATGTTCTCGACTGAGAGCTGCTCTTTCGCGAGATCTGTCATGAGTCTGCCCCTCCCCGGGGGCGGCTCCGACGAGGCAGGACGAATCGTTCTTAGGGGGATCAAGGAACCTGAGGAGAGGACAGCAGCATGACAGTTACTGTCAATGAGCTCATCAGACCTGCGCGACGGGCCATGGTCGTTTCGGGAGTACTGACCGCTATGGGGGCCCTGATGTCCATCGTCCCCCTTCGAGGCCATGCGCAACATGGCGGCTATCTGGCTAGGGGAGACCTCGCCGGAGGGATGGCGCGGCAGCCTGTGGATCTGGGCGACGATCGCAGTCGTCGCCCTGTTCGCCTCCCAGGCCCTGTACCTGGCCGGCCTCGGGATCACGCACCTGGCCGAGGCCAGACTGCGTCACCGCCTGCGCCAGCGGATCGTTGACGCCATCAGCCGGCTGCCTCTGGGCAAAGGTTGCGCAGATCCCGCACGGCACCATCCGCAAGATGGTCTGCGATGACACCGCCTCCATCCACACCCTCGTGGCCCACGTCCCCGGGGACGCCACCAACGCCGTCGTCATGGCGGGTGCCGGGGCGGCCTACCTGCTGTGGACCGACTGGCGACTGGCCTGCGCGCTGCTCGGGCTGTGGGTACTCGCCCTGGGGATCATGTCTCTGACCCTGGCCGGCATGTCAGGTATCACTGAGCGCTTCGGCGACGCGCAGACCGCGCTGGCCGCCGCGACCGTCGAGATGATCGAGGGCATCAAGGAGATCAAGGGGTTCCAGGCCACCGACGCCTCCCGGACGCGCTTCAGCCAGGCCCGCGCCGAGTTCTCTCGGCTGTCCTACTCGTGGGTGAGCCGGTCCGGCCGCAGCATGAGCGCCATGACCGCGGTCCTGCGCCCCTCCACGGTCTTCACCACGGTCGCGCTGCTGGCCGTCCTGTTCACCTCCCAGGGGTGGACGCCGCTGTCAGCCACGCTGCCGTTCTTCCTGGTGGCCCTCGGGCTGCCGGAGGGGCTCATGATCCTCGTCGGTCTCATGCAGCACATGTACGAGTCCAGGATGGCCGCTCAGGCCACCGCCGATCTGCTCTCCCAGCCGCCGATGCCCGAGGGGACCCATGACGACGGTGAGGGGACCGTCCCCGGGCGCGTCGAGGTCGAGGGCGTCACCTTCTCCTACGAGGTGGGCTCCCCGGTCCTTCACGGTGTGTCCTTCACCGCCGAGCCGGGAACCGTGACGGCGCTCGTCGGCCCCTCCGGGGGCGGCAAGTCGACCCTGGCCCGCCTCATCGCCCGCTTCTACGACGTCGACGACGGCGCCGTGCGCCTTAGCGGCATCGACGTGCGTGAGGCGACCTTCCCCTGGCTGCTCTCACGTGTGGCGATCGTCCTGCAGGACGTGGCCTGGCCCACGAGTCCGTCCACCACAACATCGCCCTGGGACGTCCCGGTGCCACCCGGGAGCAGGTCGAGGCGGCGGCCCGCGCGGCCTGCATCCACGAGCGCATCACACGTCTGCCCCACGGCTACGACACGGTCCTGGGAGATACGGGCGGCTTCCTCTCCGGTGGAGAGCGCCAGCGCATCACCCTGGCGCGCGCCTACCTCCAGGACGCCCCGGTCCTCGTCCTGGATGAGGCCACAGCTCAGGCCGACCCCGCCTCCGAGAGAGACATCCACCGGGCCCTGTCCCAGCTGGCGGCCGGGCGGACCGTCATCATCATCGCCCACCGCCTGTCCACGATCCGCGATGCCGACCAGATCCTCGTCGTCGACGCCGGACGCATCACCGAGCGCGGCACGCACGAGGAGCTTCTGGCTGTTGGTGGTCGCTACGCCAGGATGTGGACCAGCCAGGACCTGAGCGAGGAGACCGACGCCGCGGCACTGACGGCCTCAGCCGCCCCGGCCGAGCCGGCTGGAGACAAGGCCGTGGGACAGGAGGAGAAGTAGCCATGTGGAAGCTGCTGATGCGAGTCGTCAACGCCGCCGAGATGCGGACCATCACCGCCTGGTTCGCTGCCTCCGCCGTCCTTCAGGGCCTCACCCTGGCTCTCATGATCCCCTTTCTGCGCGCCCTCTACTCGCGCTCGGAGTCGCTGACCGGTTGGCTGATCGCTGTCGTGCTCATGGGAGTGAGCACCGTCGTCGTCGACACCACTGCCATGCACCGGTCCTACCGGATCAGTGTCTTCGAGGTCTGCGACACCATGATCGACCGCATCGCCGAGCACGTCCTGACTCTGCCCCTGGGATGGTTCAGTGCCGAGCGGGAGGCCGCGGTCGTCAACGCCACCTCCAAGGAGGTCAACACCCTCTCCCACCTGGCCTCCTTGGTGATCCCCAACCTGTGCAACGCCTTCATCGTGCCACTGGTCATGCTGGGGGTCACGGCCGTCGTCGAGTGGCCCCTGGCGCTCATCATGGCCGCCACCATCATCCCGCTGACCCTTGTGTGGCGACTCATGGGAGTGGCTACCACCCGCGCCAACGAGATGGAGGTCCGCACCTCGAGCGCCGCCGCCGGGCGCCTCGTGGAGCTCGCCCGGCTCCAGCCGGTGCTGCGCGCCACCGGTGTCATCGGAACCGGCTGGGAGCCGGTGCGCACCGCCCTTGAGGACGACTCCGCCTCCACCCTGGAGGGTCTGCGAGTCAAGGGCAGGCCTGGACAGTACTTCAACCTCATCGTCAACATCGCCTTCGCACTGGTCATGGCAGTCGGTCTGTCACGCGTGAGCGGGCACCGGCTCGACGTCGTCGGATACCTCGCGATCATGGCCGTCACCGCGCGCATGCTGCTGCCGCTGACGAAGGCCGCCATGTACGCCTCCGAGGCCGACAACGCGAAGGTCGCCCTGCGGGCCGTGGGGGACATCCTCGACGCGCGTCCACTGCCCGACCCCGAGCCCGGCCAGGAGGTCGAGCCCCGGGGAACCACGATCGCAATGAGCGACGTCTCCTTCTCCTACGACGCCGGCCGCCCCGTCCTGGCCGGTGTCTCCCTGACCGCGCCCCAGGGCCGGGTCACCGCCCTGGTCGGCCCGTCGGGTGCGGGCAAGTCCACAATCCTGCGCCTGGCAGCCCGGTTCTGGGACGTCGACGACGGGACCGTCACCATCGGCGGGGTTCCGGTTCGCTCCATGCGGGCCTCGACGATCATGGGCATGACCTCCATGGTCTTCCAGGACGTCTACCTGTTCGACACGACCATCCGGGAGAACCTGCGCATCGCTCGGCCCGAGGCCACCGACGCCGAGCTGGCCGAGGCCGCCCGGCGTGCCCGCCTGGACCGCGTCATCGAGGCGCTGCCGCGCGGGTGGGACACGCAGGTCGGTCCCGGTGGGCTGAGCCTGTCCGGCGGGGAGCGTCAGCGCGTCGCCATCGCCCGAGCCTTCGTCAAGGACGCCCCGATCCTCCTGCTCGATGAGATCACCTCGGCCCTGGACGGTGAGAACGAGTCCGCCATCACCGAGGTGGTGCGCGAGCTCTCCGAGGGTCGCACCGTCATCGTGGTGGCCCACCGTCTGTCCACTGTCCGTCAGGCCGACGAGGTCGTCTTCCTCGAACCGGCCGAGGCCGGTGCCCGCGTGGCCCAGTGCGGTACGCCGCAGGAGCTGGCTACCGTCCCCGGACCCTTCCGCGAGTTCATCGAGGCCTCCTCAGTCTCCTCGCGCTGGCACATCCGCCAGCGGGTGTGACCCCGGACGGAAGAGGCTGACCCCGCTGCACGCAGACCGATGCCGTTTCCATACCAATCGGTATGGAAACGGCATCATTGTGTTTGCTAGTCAAAAGCAGGAAAGTATCGTATGGTTTCGTCCATACTGAACGGTATGGATCTGTTGTTGACTCATGCCTTCGATTCCAGACACAACGCCGAAAGGAAAGGGATCCATGGCTGACGTACTGACCATCGAGGACCTCCACAAGCACTTCGGAAGCGGTTCGCACATCGTCCAGGCCAATGCCGGGATCACCATGACGGTGGGGGCGGGCGAGGTGGTCGGCCTCCTCGGGCACAACGGCGCCGGCAAGACCACTCTGGCCAACCAGGTAGTGGGCCTGTTGCGCCCCACCTCTGGACGCATCGTGCTCGACGGCGTCGACGCCGTCGCCAACCCCGCCCTCGCCCGTCGCCTCACCAACGTCCAGGCGCAGGCCAATGTCCCCATCACGGGGCTCACTCCTCTGACGGCGATCGACCTCGTGGGGCGCATGCGAGGAGGGCGTCCGCGTCAGACGCGCAGGCGCGCCGAGGAGCTGATCGACGCCCTTGACCTGGGGGAGTGGGCGAGGACGCCGGCCCAGAAGATCTCCGGCGGCGTTGCCCGTCTGACTGCCTTCGCCATGTGCGCCGTCGTCCCCGGGCGCCTGGTCATCCTCGATGAGCCCACCAACGACGTCGACCCGGTACGCCGGCGCCTGCTGTGGGACCAGATCCGTCTCCTGGCCGAGGCCGGGTCCGCGGTCCTCCTGGTGACCCACAACGTGCGGGAGGCCGAGCGGGCAGTCGACCGGCTCGCCGTCCTGGATCACGGCCACGTCATCGCTGAGGGAACCCCTGCGGCACTCGTGGCCGGTCACGGATCGCCCTTCGTCATGGAGATCACCCGGGTTCCCGGCCGTGAGCTCGAGCCTCCGACAGATATGAGCCTGACACGGCACGACGACGTGCGCACATCCGTGGCGGTTCCCTCTCACCTCACGACGCAGGCCGTGGAGTGGGCCGCTCACGCCCTCGAGGACGGAGTGATCGAGCGCTACGAGCTGGCACCGATCTCACTGGAGGAGGTCTACGTCGACCTCACCGGAGAAGGGGGAGATGGTCCGCGACGTCGTGCCGCGTGAAACCGGCTGAGCCCCAGCCACATCTGATGATCCGTGTCGATCCGCATCGAACCCCGCCGCTGCCGCATGGGCGGATGCGACCCCCGACCCCACAAGATCAAGGAACGAAGGAGACCCTGATGACTACTCCAACCAGTGCGAGCACCGAAACGAGCCAGGTCGGTACGACCGATCTCGGAGCGGCGCCCCAGACGACTCCACTCCGGCACCAGCTCGGCCTGCTCATCCAGTGGCAGTTCCGCCGCAGCCTGCCCGTGCTTCCTCTCTTCATCATCGTCCAGACGCTGCTGTCCGTCTCAATGGTCCTGGGATACGGGCTCATCGCGGGCCACCCGGGACGCGAGGCGAGCCTCCACCTGGCCGGCGGCGGCCCGGCGATCGCGCTCATCTCGCTGGGACTCATCATGACGCCCCAGTGGGTCTCCCAGTCCCGCACTGAGGGCAGCCTGGACTGGATGCGCACCCTGCCCGTCCCCAGGATTGCCTTCCTCCTGGCCGACCTGACGATCTGGACCCTTCTGGCGCTGCCCGGGCTGTTGATAGGCATCCTCGTCGCCAACGCCCGCTTCGACGTCGACCTCGCTCCGCAGTGGTGGCTGGCTCCCGGAGCCGTGCTGGTCGCCCTGACGGCCGCCTGCATCGGTTACGCCATTGCCGTTCTCCTGGCCCCGGCCCTGGCCCAGGTCCTTTCCCAGGTGCTCGCCTTCGGCATCATGTTGTTCTCACCCGTCAGCTTCCCCGCCGACAGGCTCCCCGGCTGGGCCCAGGAGACCCACCGGTGGCTGCCCTTCGAGCCCATGGCCCAGGTGGTGCGCGCCGGTCTGTTCTCCCACGACGCCGCCATGTCCGTCCGTTCCTGGATTCTGCTGGGCGGATGGTGCCTGGTGGCCGTCGTCGGAGCGTCATGGGCCCTGGGAAGGCGGCCCTGAGCCGGCCGAGGTCTACGGATGGTTGGGGAACAGCGGGAAAGCACGGTGGGCTGCGGAGGAAGTGCCGTGGCCCCATCCTGAAAAGCCTCATCTACAGTGGGGACATGACCGCCAGGAGCTCCGACCACGGGCAGAACAGTGACAGCGACTCCAGGGCCTCCGCCTCTGACGACATCAGGGAGGCGACGCGCGCCCTCAACGAGGCGATCAGCGCCTTCTCCCGAGCAGTGGGGGCGGCCGGTCAGGGAGCGCGCCGGAGCAGCGAGAGTGCAGTAGCAGCCTCCCTGGACCTCGCCTCCAGGAAGCTGGCCTCCGCCTCCACTGCGGTCGGTGCTACCGCCCCGGGGCGAGGCGGCGGACGTCGTCGCAGCGAGGAGACCCGGGCGCGAATCCTTGCTGCTGCCAGAGAGGTCTTCGCTGCCAAGGGCTACGAGGGGGCGTCAGTCAGTGACATCGCCTCGGCGGCTGGATTCACCAAGGGCGCCTTCTACTCCTCCTTCCCCTCCAAGGAGGCCCTGTTCCTGGAGGTCGTCACCTGTGGTGAGGAGAGCTCGGATGAGGCCGCTCAGGAGCCGGCGAGTCCCGACCAGTGGGGCGAGCAGCTTCAGGAGCTTCCCATGGAGGATGTTGTCCTGCACCTGGAGACCTGGCTCTACGCGATTCGCCATGAGGACTCCCGGGACCGGCTGGCCGGCAGCTGGCGCCGATGGCTGAAAGAGACCTCCCTCATGGTGGCCCGTTCCCACGGACGCCGCGAGCCGAGCCAGCAGGACGAGGAGACGGCCTTCGGGCTCCTCGCGGTGAGCATCTTCGGGCGCGTGAGCGCCGCAGCCACCACCTCGCAGGAGGTCGAGCCCATCATCCAGAGACTGTCCGAGCGACTCCTTGAGAATGGTGGTGACTGACGTTCCTCCTCCGCCGAGAGCGACATGTTTCTCGTAGGGGTACGGAAGAACGGTTGCCCTCAGTGAAGAATGCCCGGCTCGGCGGTGGGTGCGCTTGCGGTCAGTCGATCAGCTCCCGGTAGCGGTGGACCACCAGGTCGGCGACCGCCGGATGGTCTCCGATGGGAGCGGCCACGACGTCGGCGCCCGTGGAGTGCAGGGCCCGGTGGAAACGTCCCTCCGCCAGCAGGTAGGTGGCCACGCCCACCCGCCTGGCACCCCGGGCCCGGGCCGTGCTCACCGCGTCACGGACGCTGGGGCGCGCAGCTGAGAGGTAGGCGGGCGTCACCTCGCGTCCCAGGTGCGCCCCGAGCAAGCGGGTGATGGCCTCGACCTCCTCCAGTGCCGCCCCCTGACGTGATCCGGCCGCGCCCAGGACAATGTGGTCGAGTCCTGCGAGCCCGCCCAGGGGTGCGGATGCCTCATGGAGACGCTGCGCGACGGCATCCACCAGGTGCTCCTCGACCCCCAGGTGCCCGGTGACCGTCCCTGAGCCGTGCCGTTCCACCGCGGCCGGTACGTCATTGAGGACGTGGTAGCCCCGGGCCAGGAAGAAGGGAAGGACTACCGGATCCACCAGCCCCTCCATCGCCGTGGCCGGATCCGGGTGCTGGAGCTCGACGTAGCCGGTGCGCACCTCCACCTCCGGCAGGATCGTGCGGACGCGCTCGGCGGTGCGCGACAGCAGGCAGGACGGCCCGGGCCGGCGCGAGCCGTGGGCGAGGAGCACCAGAGGACGTGCACTCATACCGGCTCCACCACCAGATCTGCGCGCGTGCGAGAACGGGCCGGCTCGATCGACGTCGACCCGCCGGTGCCACCGGCGGTGGCCGGCCCGTCCGGTACGGCGGCCTCAGGTGCATGGTCATGCCGACGAGCGGATCGAACCTCCTCATGCACCTGATCGGTCTCCTCCCGGACGTCCTTGGCGGCAGTCCGCGCCTTGCGCACCGCCAGGGCCAGGAAGGCCGTCCAGGCCGCCCCGAGCGCGCCGTACAACAGGACCCCGGTCCGGACTGAGGCCTCGGCCCAGGACAGCAGGACGCGCAGGTTCGTGGCCAGGATCAGCCCGCCGACGGCGGTGCCCAGCACCGCTCCGGGCAGACGGAGACCAGCCAGGCGGCGATCGGTGCAGCCACCAGACCGCCGGCCAGCAGGGCCAGGACGATCCCCGGGCTGATGCCCGCCGTTCCCAGGCCGGTGAGGAAACCGGCCGAGGCCGCCACCGTCACCAGGAACTCCGAGGCCCCCACCGAGCCGACCACTGTGCGCGGCGCCGTGCGACCGCCAGTGAGCAGCGTCGTCGTCACCACCGGTCCCCAGCCGCCACCGCCGGTGGCGTCGACGAAACCACCCACCAGCCCCAGGGGAACCAGGAGCCGCCTGCCGTGCGGGGAGCGCCGGTTACCAGAGCCTCGGGGCGGGCGCAGGGCGAAACGCCCCAGGACGTAGGCCCCCAGCAGGATCAGCAGGCTCGCGGTCACCGGGGTCGCCGCGCGGGTTGACAGGTGAGACAGGACCGTGGCGCCGCTGAAGGCCCCCACCGCACCGGGCAGCCCCAGCCGGACCACCAGGCGGGGGTCGGTGTTGCCCAGCCGCCAGTGGGAGGCCCCCGAGGCCAGGGTCGTGCCGATCTCAGCCAGATGCACCGAGGCCGAGGCCAGTGCCGGGCTCAGTCCGGCCAGAAGCAGCAGGGATGACGAGGTCATGCCGTACCCCATCCCGAGGGAGCCGTCGACCAGCTGAGCGGCCAGGCCGACGAGGGCGAGTAGAACAAGCTTGCGCATCAGTGACTCCAGGACGTTCGGTCTGTGTGCGCCGAGGCGGGCTAGGCGGCGGGGCTCGCCGGCCTGGTCTCCTCGACGACTCGATCAGCCCAGTGAGGACTGAGGGTGACGACGTCGCCGATGACGATGACCGCGGGGGCGGTCACGCCGTACCGGGCGGCGACGTCGGCCAGACATCGCAGCTCGGTGGTCATCACGCGCTGGTCGGGGTGGTAGCCGCGCTCGATGACCGCCGCCGGAGTGGCCGGATCGCTGCCGGCCTCCAGCAGGGAGGTCAGCGAGTCCCGCAGGCGGGAGACACCCATGAGCAGTATGAGCGTATGGTCGCGGCGCTGAGGGAGGACCCCCAGGTCGGCGTGGGCCGTGATGACCGAGAAGCCGCGCGACAGACCGCGGTGGGTGACGGGGATGCCCGCCGCAGCCGGGACGGAGACGGCGCTCGTGATCCCCGGGACCACCTCGACGGCAACGCCCGCACGCTGGCAGGCGACCGCCTCCTCCCCGCCTCGCCCCAGGACGTAGGGGTCCCCGCCCCTGAGGCGGACCACTCCCTGCCTCGACGGGCCAGGTCGACCAGGAGCGCATCGATCTGCGCCTGACTCATGACGTGCTCGCCACGTCGCTTGGAGGCGTCGATGACCTCCGTGTCCGGGTGCAGGTCCTTCAGCAGCCCGCGAGGAGCCAGCGCGTCGACGACGACCACGTCCGCCTGGCCCAGCAGCTCCAGACCACGGGCGGTGATGAGGTCGTTGCTGCCCGGACCTCCGCCTACCAGGGCCACCCACCCCTGTCCGGATCCGGTGAAGGACTCCGGGAGGACCTCGGGCACGGGCGGCACCGGGGAAGGAACGGAAGGAGACGGAGGTGCCGGTTGCGCTGGAGCGACCTCGGTGATCTGTGCACGTGACATGACGATGCTGACCCGTCCCTCACGCCCGACCGGCCCTGGCGGGACGGTTGGGCAGTCTCACCATTCCGGCCGCCAGCGTGCCGCCCTCGTGGGCGTCGATGAGGAGGAAGGCGCCGTCGGACCGGGAGACCGAGTAGTCGGCCAACGGCACCGGGGAGGCCAGGCGCAGCTGCACCAGGCCGATGTCGTTGAGCTCAAGGGCGTCCGCCGGCACCGTGGTCAGGTCGTCCAGGTCGAGGCGGCCCTCGATGATGCGCACGATCGCCTGGACCGTCTGGGCGCCGTGCTTGAGCAGCACCCGTGCCCGGGGGCGCAGGGGCTCCTCGCTCAGCCAGGACACGCGGGCATCGACCTCGGTGAGCACCTGGGGCGCGTCGCCCGCCGCGGCCAGGGTGTCGCCGCGGGCGACGTCGACGTCGTCGGCCAGACGAACCGTGACGGACTGGCCCTCACCGGCCTCCTCCAGGCTGCGCTCGCCCAGGTCGATGCCGGCCACGCGCGAGCGCCTGCCCGAGGGCAGGACCACCACGGGGTCGCCGAGGTGCACCGTGCCCGAGGTGATCTGCCCGGCGTAGCCGCGGTAGTCGCGTAGCTCGGGTGTCGGTGCGGCGCCCTGGGGACGGATGACCAGCTGGACCGGGAGGCGGAAGGCTCCCTCATCGCGGGCGGTGGGCAGGGACTCCAGGAGCCCCAGCAAGGTCGGCCCCGCATAGAAGGGCGTGCTGGCGGAGGCCTCGACGATGTTGTCGCCCAGGAGCGCGGAGGTCGGTAGGACGTGGATCGCGGCCACGCCCAGCTCCGCGGCCACGGCGCGGATGTCGGCCTCGATGGCGGCGTAGACCTCGGCGGAGAAGTCCACCAGGTCGATCTTGTTGACCGCGACGATGACGTGCGGGACCCGCAGCAGGGCGGCGACCGCCAGGTGGCGGCGTGTCTGCTCCAGGACCCCGTTGCGCGCGTCCACCAGCAGCACGACGAGGTCGGCCGTGGAGCAGCCGGTGACCGTGTTGCGGGTGTACTGCACGTGCCCGGGGCAGTCGGCCAGGATGAAGGAGCGCCTCGGGGTGGCGAAGTAGCGGTAGGCGACGTCGATCGTGATGCCCTGTTCCCGCTCGGCCCGCAGCCCGTCGGTCAGCAGTGCGAGGTCCGCGCTGGTCAGACCCCGGTCCAGGCTGACCTGCTCGACGGCGGCCAGCTGGTCTCGCAGGACGGACTTGGAGTCGAACAGCAGGCGGCCCACGAGCGTGGACTTGCCGTCGTCGACGCTGCCGGCCGTGGCCAGTCGCAGCAGCGAGCCGGTGGCTGCGGCGCGCGCCTCGGCCTCGGCGGGGATATCGGTGAGGGTGGGGGTGCTCATCAGAAGTAGCCCTCCTTCTTGCGGTCCTCCATGGCCGCCTCGCTCAGGCGGTCATCGGCGCGGGTGGCTCCCCGCTCGGTCAGGGTGGAGGCGGCGACCTCCAGGACGATGTCGTGGTTGGTGGCGGCATCGGACTCGACGGCTCCCGTGCAGGACATGTCGCCCACGGTGCGGTAGCGCACGGTGCGGGTGACGACCTCCTCGCCGCTGCGCAGCGCGTTGACACCGCCGGCGGCCAGCCCACATCCCATCGCGCCGGAAGACCTCGCGCTCGTGGGCGTAGTAGAGGCCGGGCAGCGCGATGTCCTCGCGCTCGATGTAGCGCCACACGTCGAGCTCGGTCCAGTTGCTCAAGGGGAAGACCCGCACGTGCTCCCCGGGACGGTGACGGGGATTGAGCAGGTTCCACAGCTCGGGGCGCTGGTTGCGCGGGTCCCACTGGCCGAACTCGTCGCGCAGGGAGACGATGCGCTCCTTGGCCCGGGCCTTCTCCTCGTCGCGGCGTCCGCCGCCGAAGACTCCGTCGAAGCCGCCCTCCTCGATGGCGTCGAGAAGCGGGATCGTCTGGAGAGGATTGCGGGTGCCGTCGGTGCGCTCGCGCAGACGGCCGTCGTCGATGTAGTCCTGGACGCGGGCCACCACGAGCCGCAGACCGAGGTCCTCGACCGTCTTGTCACGGTAGGCCAGCACCTCGGGGAAGTTGTGGCCGGTGTCCACGTGCAGGACGGGGAAGGGGATCGGAGCGGGCCAGAAGGCCTTGCGCGCCAGGTGCAGCATGACCACGGAGTCCTTGCCTCCGGAGAACAGCAGGACGGGGCGGCGGCACTCGGCGGCGATCTCCCGGATGACGAGGATGGCCTCGGCCTCCAGGACGTCAAGAATGTCCAGGGCCTCAGTGGATACAGGGGGCCTTGGAAAGGTCAGCGAGACCGGCCGGTTCGAGGTCCGGCGCCTGAGCAGGGCCAGGGGAGGGGCCGGGGCCGGCTGGGTGTGGGTCAGGGTGATGCTCATAGGGTGGATTCCGCATTCTGTCTTGGTCAATCCGGCCCAGCGGCCGGAACGGGGATCGTCTCCGGGGTTGACTCGCGCTGTGCACGGGGCGCAGCCGATCGAGGGGTATCCGTCGTGCAGGAGAGGGTTGATGAGCACGCCGTACTGGTCGGCGTAGCCGGTCAGGTCCTCCATGGTCCAGGCGGCCAGGGGGTTGATCTTGACGATCTCGTGGGTGGCGTCCCATCCGATCAGCGGCGTGCGGGTGCGGGTGGGGGCGTCCTCGCGGCGCACGCCGGTGGCCCAGGCCTCGTAGCCGCTCAGGGCCCGGGCCAGTGGCTCGACCTTGCGCAGACGGCAGCAGGCCGCCGGGTCCCGCGACCACAGGTCCGGTCCGTAGCGCTCGTCCTGCTCGGCCACGGTCAGCTCGGGAGCCACGTCGACGACGGTGACGTCCATAGTGGCGGCGACGGCGTCGCGGGTGCCCATGGTCTCCGCGAAGTGATACCCGGTGTCCAGGAACAGGACGTCGACGCCGGGCAGACCCGGGAGACCACGTGAGGCAGGACGGCATCGGCCATGGAGCAGGCCACGGCGAGCGTGCCGGGGAAGTTCTGGGCCGCCCACTGGACGACGTCGAGGGCAGGGGCGTTGTCACCGAGCTCGCGCGCGCCGACCTCGGCCAGGGCGCGCAGCTCCTCCTTGGGTCGCAGCGGAGCCCGGCCTGTGCCCTGTGACTTCGATGCGGTAGGAGTGTGGTGTGGCGGGCCCAGGGGCACCTGGGTGTCCTCAGCGGTTACGGCGCTCATTGCAGGGCCTCCTCATCGGCTCGGTGCGCCCACTGGGCGAAGGTCTCCTCGGGGATGCGCTGGTCCAGGTACCGACGCACCAGGCGCTCGACGTAGTCGGTCAGGCCGGAGGCGGGGACCTTGAGTCCGCGCACCGTGCGGCCCAGGCCGGCCTCGGCGCGTCCGTCGGTGGCCAGGCCCCCGCCCAGGTGCACCTGGAAGCCGGGCATCTGCTCGCCGTCGACCGTGATGATCTGACCCTTGAGGCCGATGTCCGCGATCTGGATGCGGGCGCAGGAGTTCGGGCAGCCGTTGACGGTCAGGGTGATGCGCCGCTCGAGGTCGGTGTCCGCCAGACGCGCGTCGAGCTCGGCCGATACGAGCGCCGCCAGCTTCTTGGTCTCCACGATCGCGAACTTGCAGAACTCCAGCCCGGTGCAGGCCAGGGTCGAGCGGGTGAAGGCGCCCGGGTCCGGATCGAGCCCCAGCTCTCGCAGGCCGGCGACGGCGTCGTCGACCCTGTCAGCCGGCACGTCCAGGAGCAGAAGGTTCTGCAGCGGGGTGGTGCGCACCCGGTTGGAGCCGACCCTGCCGGCCAGGTCGGCCAGACCCAGCAGGACGTCACCGCTCAACCGGCCGACGGGTGGCTTGGCCCCCACCCAGAAGCGGCCGTCCTTCTGCTCGTGGACGCCGATGTGGTCGGAGTCCCCGCTCGGCTCCTCGGGGGCCGGTCCGTCGGGCAGGGCGCGCCCCAGGTAGTCGTCCTGGAGGACCTGGCGGAATCTCTCCGGCCCCCACTCGGCCATGAGGAACTTCAGCCGGGCCTTGTTGCGCAGGCGACGGTAGCCGTAGTCGCGGAAGATGCGGATGACGCCGTACCAGACGTCGAGGGCGTCCTCCGGCGTGACGAAGGCCCCCAGCCGCTGGCCCAGACGTGGGGCGGTGGACAGGGCGCCGGCCACCCACAGGTCGTAGCCGGGACCGAGCTCGGGGTGGTTGACGCCGACAAAGGAGATGTCGTTGATCTCGTGGAGGATGTCGAGGCTGGGGGAGCCGGTGATGGCCGTCTTGAACTTGCGGGGCAGATTGGCCAGCTCGGGGTCGCCCAGGTAGGTGTCCTTGATGGCCCGGGCCAGTGGGGTCGGATCGATGACCTCGTCCTTGGCGATGCCGGCCACCGGGGAGACCAGGAACCCCCGGGGCGTGTCCCCGCAGCCCTCGATCGTGGTCAGACCCACCGACTCCAGGCGCTGCCACAGCTCGGGCACGCTGCCGATCTCCACCCAGTGGAGCTGGATGTTCTGGCGATCGGTGATGTCGGCGGTGCCGCGGGCGAAGTCGTTGGAGACCGAGCCCAGTACCCGCAGCTGCTCGCGGCTCAGACTCCCACCGTCCAGACGCACCCGCTGCAGGAAGTAGCGGTCGGACAGCTCGGAGGCGTCCAGCTGTGCCGTACGGCCGCCGTCAATGCCCTGCTTGCGCTGGGTGTACAGACCCCACCAGCGGAAACGGCCGTTGAGGTCGTCGGGTGCGATGGTCTCGTAGCCGCCTGGGCCGTAGATGTTGACGATCCGGTCGCGCACCGCCAGCGGGGACCCGTCCTGCTTGAAGGCCTCGTTGTCATTGAGCGGCGTGCGCCCGTCGAGGGCCCACTGGCCGTTCGACCGGGCCTTGCGCGGCGGGCGCACGGTGCGGACAGGTGGCGTGACGGTGGTGGTCATTGCTCCTCCATGACGGTGGCGTGTCATTGGCACATGAGGAGCGTCCGGGGCCGGCCTGGTGCGCTGCTGCGTGCAGAGCTTGCAGAGCCGTTCGGTTGGCGTCAGCCGTCTCAACGGGGCCTTCCGGACGCTTCATTGCGCCGGATACCTCGTTGCGGGGGTTGAAGTCCCCGTGGTGTCAGGCGCTGGTCAGGCCCGACAACACATGACCGCGTGGGCACGCAGAATGTCAGCGGGATAAGCACCGCTGAGAAGAACTGCGTGAGAGAAGGTCATGGCCGAAACAATAGCGACGGGTTTATCTGACAGCAAGCAAGAATGATATGTGCTTCCGGTCACGACGCCGTTGCCGAGAGCGATCTTTTCGCATAGAGGTTCGGAAAAACGGTGGCTCCATGCGAGACGTGTCCCCGTCGGCGCGCGGGAGCGGTCGGGAGCGGGTTGGGACCTGCTGGCCCGTGCTCGTGGCTACGCGCCCAGCTGGCGGTCGCGCTCGACGATGGCCTCGAAGGCGCGCACGACGGCGTCGGAGAAACCGGCCCGCTCCAGGGCCACCATCCCGGCCACCGACGTGCCGCCGGGGGAGCAGACCGCGTCGATGAGGTCGGCCGGCGTGCGGCCGTGCCCGCCCTCGGCAGTGCGCTGGGCCTCGGTCTGCACGGTGCGGGCGGTCCCCAGCACCGCCTGGGCCACGATCTGGACGGCGAGGGCCTTGGGGATTCCGCCCATGACGCCGGCGCGCGCCAGGGCATCGACGAAGGCGCACACCAGGGCGGGGGAGGAGCCCGCCAGGCCGATGAAGGCGGAGAAGTCCTTCTCCTCCAGGATGACGGTGCGCCCGATCGCCTCCATGAGGGTGCGCACTGTCTCCAGGTCACGGGCGCTCGCGTTGCGTCCCGGCGCCAGCGCCGTCATGGACTCGCCCACGGCCGCCGCCATATTCGGCATCGTGCGCACGACGCGGGTGCCCTCGGGCAGCATCGACTCCAGGCGCTCGAGCGTCAGGCCGGCCGCGATGGAGACCACCAGGGGCTCGCTGCGGCCGATGGCCTCGGACAGCCGGTTCAGGACGGTGGGGATGACGTAGGGCTTGAGCCCGAGGATGAGGATGTCGCTGCGCGAGACCAGGTCGGCGGCGTCAGGCACGTGGACGGCCCCGACCTGGCCGGCCAGGCGCTCGGCGGAGCCGTGCTTGCTGGTGAGCAGGAGGTGCCCGGCCGGTGTTCCCGCGGCCACCGCCCCTCGCACGATCGCGCTGACCATGTTGCCGGCACCGATGAAACCGATCCGCATGAGGGCCTCCTGCTCGTCTGTGACGTGAGACCAACACGGTACCGCGCCGGTGCGCCGGGAGGAGCGACTTCCGGAGAGTCGGTCGGTTCGTGGCGCACTGTCGGCACCCGCGACCGCCCGACCGGCCTCAGAGGACCATGGCGGCGATCCAGCCGGCGATGAGCAAGGGGATGTTGAAGTGCAGGAAGGTCGGGATGACTGAGTCGCGCATGTGGTCGTGCTGTCCGTCGGCGTTGAGACCCGCCGTGGGGCCCAGCGTGGAGTCCGACGCCGGTGAGCCGGCGTCGCCCAGCGCCCCGGCGGTCCCGATGAGGGAGACCGTCGCCACTGGTGAGAAGCCCAGGGATAGGCACAGGGGCACGTAGATCGCCGAGATGATCGGCAGGGTGGAGAAGGACGAGCCGATCCCCATCGTCACGATGAGGCCCACGAGCAGCATGACGAAGGCGGCCGCGGGCTTGGAGCCGGCGAACAGGGAGGTCGCGGACTTCACCAGCGGCTCGATCTGCTTGGTCTCCTTGAGGACATTGGCGAAGCCCTGCGCCGTGATCATGATGAGCCCGATGAGGGCCATCATCCGCATGCCGCCGGTGAAGACGTCGTCGGCCTCGGCGATGGCGACGACACGGGTGGCCATGAACAGCAGCAGGCCCAGGAGCGCCCCGACCAGGAGCGGATCGGCCTTGGACTCCATCCAGGTCAGGGAGGTCTGGACCGCGAAGCAGGCGACGACGGCGACCAGTGCGATCGCCACCTTGCGGCGGTCGATCTCGGCGGGACCGGAGATCTCCTCGCCCGAGTCGGAGTCGGCGCCGGTGTCGATCCGGTAGGCACGGGGTTTGCGGTAGGTGACGAACACGGCGATGAGCAGACCCGCGATCATGCCCAGCGCGGGGATCCCCATGGCGTGAGTGGGCGAGATGTGGGAGACGTCCAGGCCCGCGTCCTTGATGTTGGCGTAGAGGATGTCGTGGAGGAAGACCCGCCCGAAGCCCAGCGGCAGAAACATGTAGGTGGTCACCAGGCCGAAGGTGATCGTGCAGGCCACCGCTCTGCGGTCCAGCTGCAGGCGGCTCATGACGATGAGCAGCGGCGGGACCACCAGCGGGATGAAGGCGATGTGGACCGGGATGAGGTTCTGGCTCATGATCGCCATGGCCGTCAGTCCGCCCAGCACCATCATGGTCGTCATGCGCACGGCTCGCTGGGAGGTGGAACCGTCCTCGGTCTCGATCCTGGCGATAAGCCAGTTCGCCAGCAGCTGGGGCAGGCCCGAGTGCGCCACAGCCATGGCGAAGGCCCCCAGCAGGGCGTAGGACAGGGCGATCTTGGCGCCGTCGGCCAGACCGTCCTGGAAGGCCACCATCGTCTCGCTGATTCCCAGACCGGCGGTCAGTCCGCCCACGAGCGCGCCGACGAACAGCGAGAGCACCACATGGACGCGCAGTGTCGCCAGGACGAGCATGACCAGGACGGCGAGGATGACGGCGTTCACGGGGGGCCTTCCGATGGGGTACCGGGTTGTGTGCGGTTCGGCCGGAGCCCGGCGGGCCCCACCGAACCGGGGCCGATTGTGCCAGGCCGGCGTGACGGGGACGTATCGTGGAGCAATGAGCGAGAACCACCACGACCTCACCAACAGCCTCCCGTCTGCCCGCCGCGCCCTGGTCACCGGGGCCTCGACCGGCATCGGCGCCGCCACCGTCCGGCTGCTGCGCTCCCACGGCTGGCAGGTGGTCGCCACGGCGCGGCGGGCGGAACGCCTCCAGGCCCTGGCCGCGGAGACCGGCTGCACCTGGGTGGCCGCAGACCTCCAGGAGCCCGGCAACGTCGAGCGCCTGGCCCGCGAAGTGCTCGACGCCGGCCCGGTCGACGCGGTCGTCAACAACGCCGGCGGTGCGCTGGGAGTCGACTCGGTCGCCGAGGGCAAGGCCGAGGAGTGGGCCACCATGTACGAGCGCAACGTCCTCGCGGCCCTGCGCGTGAGCCAGGCCTTCCTGCCCGGCATGCGCGAGCGGGGCGGGGACCTGGTGTTCCTCACCTCCACGGCCGCCCATGACACCTACCCCGGGGGAGGCGGCTACGTGGCCGCCAAGCACGCCGAGCGGATCATCGCGAACACCCTGCGCCTGGAGCTGGTGGGTGAGCCGGTGCGCGTCATCGAGATCGCCCCGGGCATGGTGGCCACCGAGGAGTTCTCCCTCAACCGTCTCCATGGGGACGCCGATGCGGCCGCGAAGGTCTATGCCGGCGTCGCCGAGCCTCTGAGCGCCGACGACGTCGCCGCCTGCATCGCCTGGACGCTGGAGCTGCCCGCCCACGTCAACATCGACTCCATGGTGGTGCGTCCGCGGGCCCAGGCCTCCAACACGCTCGTCTCCCGCGATCTGTGAGGGAGCCTCGTGAGATGCGCGGGCAGCTCGGTGGCGTGCCGTGGCCGAGCGCCGCTGGATGGGCCGGTCCTCCCGGTCATAGGTTGCCCACAGGTCTGACCTGCCGCGGGCACAGAGCTGGTCCCTAACGTCTGCGCCAGCCCCGGCTGGGCCGGGAACCAGACTGAAAGGACATCCATGAGCAAGCACGTCTCCTCCAGCGGTGACGACACCTCAGCGTCCCGGCGCGACGCCGTCACAGAGAGCTTCTCCACCCAGGGCGGCACCGACGACGGCACGCGGGCTCTCTCGCAGAGCTCGACCGGCGGCGTCGCGGCAGAAGGTGCCACGAAGGATGTCACCAAGGATCCCGCGACAGCCCCCGTGCCGGACGCGGACCAGGATGGTGGGCGCAACGGCGCCGCTTCCGGATCACGTGAGGAGGCTTCCGCGGATCGTGCTGATCATGCCGCCGCGAACGCGCCGGCCAGCGCGGTTCGCGCCGCCGTCGCCGGCAACTCCACCTCCGACACGCGACTGGAGCGGTCATGGGCCACACCGGACGCTCAGAACGCTGCGACCATCGGCGTCGGCGGCTCTGTCTCCGACGCCGCCAAGAAGGCGCGCGCCAAGGCTCGCAAGCCCTGGTACCGCCGTCGCGTCGTTGTGGCGGCTGCCGGGGTGGCGCTGCTGGCTGGGACCTTCGCGGCCGGCTGGGGCACCAATGAGCTGCTCGGCCACGACAGTGACGCCCGTGGTAGTCACGCCCAACAGGATCCCGGCAACGGCCAGGGTGGTCCCGGCAGGCAAGGAGGCCCCGGAGGCCAGGGAGGTCCCGGCGGACAGATGCCCGGCGGTGGTCCCGGTGGGGGCCAGGGAGGCCCCGGTGGTCAGGGCGGTCCGGGAGGAGGCTCCGGTGGAGCCGGCCGGACCACTCCCAACGGGGACGCGCCTGGCGGCTCCGGATCAGGCGAGGGCGGCCAGCAGGGAGACTCCGGCTCCTCCGGCGTCCTCCAGCAGCAGGACTCCGCCACCTCGGGCAGCTGACGGTGCCACCATCTAGATCAACATTTTCTTCAGAGACGACGCGTATCCGTGTCGTCTCTGAAGTTCTTGTTGAGGTCTGCAGAATCGGTTACGGTCGCTGGCACGTCCCGCACCGCTGACCCTGATGACACGGAAGGGAGCACCCCGATGACTGACGCACCCCCCTCGCATGGCTCTGGGCACCATGCACTTCGGAACCCGCCTGCCCACCGCCCAGTCCCAGGAGATCCTCGACGCCTACCTGGATCTTGGCGGCCAGTGGATCGATACCGCGAACTGCTACGCGTTCTGGGGCTCCGAGACCGGTCTCGGCGGCCAGAGCGAGACCGTGATCGGCCAGTGGCTCGTTGATCGTGGCGTGCGCGATCAGGTGAGGATCAGCACCAAGGTCGGTGCGGAGCCCACCCGTCCCCATGGTTTCCCGGACGCGGTGGAAGGCCTGGGGAAAGACGTCGTCCTCCGTGCCATCCGAGACAGCCTGCAACGGTTGCAGACGGAGCGCGTCGATCTGTACTGGGCCCACATGGAGGATCGAGAACAGTCGGTCTCGGATGTCGCCGAGACCTTCGGTGAGCTCGTGGCTCAAGGACTGACCACACGGATCGGCTTGTCGAATCATCCGGCCTGGTACGCCGCCGCGGCCAACGTGTATGCCCAGCAGCGGGGATCGACCCGCTTCACCGCTCTCCAGCTACGGGAGTCCTATCTTCACCCCAGGCCCGACGTCCCTGTTGAGGGCGAGGATCATCCCCACGGGATGATGACGATCGAGAGCAAGGACCTCGCCGAACGTTGCGGGCTGGACCTGTGGGCCTACACGCCGCTGCTCACCGGCGCCTACGAGCACCCGGAGCGCCCGCTCCCCGAGGCCTACAGGCATCCGGGGACTGACAACCGGCTGACGGCGCTGCGCAGGTGGTCGGACAGTCTGGCCATGAAGCCGAGCCAGATCGTCCTGGCCCTCCTCAATGCCCAGCAGCCGGCGATCACCCCCATTGTGGGGGTCAGCAGCGTCGCCCAGCTGACCGAGGCGGTTGAGGCCACCCGCCACCCCCTCCCCGAGGAGGCCCTCGAGGAGTTCAACGCAGTCGGCTAGATCGGGTGGGACCGAGCGGATCACTGCCCGGCAACGGGCGTCTATTCCACCGCCGGGTGTGGGCAGGACGACGTCGCTGAGGCGGGTCGCGAACTGGCCCCGGTGGTGCACCGCCCACTACACTCCCCGGAGCAAAGGCACAGACCCGGCCATCACCGGTGAGCCTCCGGAAGAACCGGGCCACCTCGGCGCACCACGCCGTCGTCGGTCCTCAGTAGAACCGGACGGGACAGCCCGTCACAGCTGGAAACGAAGCGGTCGTGCAGGCCGGCCCCCGGGCTCCATGCACGGCAAGCGAGGTGGTACCGCGGTGCGGCACCAGTCGGGGAAGCATCCCCGGCCGGGAGCCGACGTCGTCCTCGTCAGGCCCCGGGCACCCGCCCGAGGCGGCAGGAACGAGTGAGACGAGAGCACACCGCGATGGTTGAGAAGATGGCCGAGAGCCCCGTCCCCGCCGGTAACCGCAGCAGCGAGCCGACCGGCGCCGCCTTCTACCCCTGCACCGGCCGGGGAGCAGATCGACCCCTCTCCCTCCTTCCCCGCCATCGAGGAGGAGGTCCTGGCCTACTGGAAGGCCGACGGCACCTTCCAGGCCTCCATCGACAACCGCAATGAGCCCTGCGACGAGTTCGTCTTCTACGACGGCCCGCCCTTCGCCAACGGCCTGCCCCACTACGGCCACCTGCTGACCGGCTACGTCAAGGACGCCGTCGGGCGCTACCAGACCCAGCGCGGCAAGCGCGTCGAGCGCCGCTTCGGCTGGGACACCCACGGCCTGCCCGCCGAGCTCGAGGCCCAGCGCCTGCTCGGCATCGACGACGTCACCGAGATCACCCGCCCCGGCGGCATCGGCATCGAGAAGTTCAACGAGGAGTGCCGTACCTCCGTCCTGCGCTACACCAAGGAGTGGGAGGACTACGTCACCCGCCAGGCGCGCTGGGTCGACTTCGACAACGACTACAAGACCCTCGACCCCGACTACATGGAGTCGGTCCTGTGGGCCTTCAAGCAGCTGTGGGACAAGGGACTGGCCTACCAGGGCTACCGCGTCCTGCCCTACTGCTGGCACGACCGCACGCCCTTGAGCAACCACGAGCTCAAGATGGACGACGACGTCTACCAGGACCGACAGGACAACACGGTCACGGTGGGCCTGCGCCTGGAGGAACCGCTGCGCCAGGGCGCCGAGCGCCCCGAGCTGGTCCTCATCTGGACCACTACGCCCTGGACCCTGCCCTCCAACCTGGCTATCGCCGTGGGCCCCGACGTCGAGTACGTGACCGTCCACGTCGATAAGGACCTCGACTCGCCGGTTGCCGGCCAGGACGTCGTCATGGCGCGTGACCTCCTGGGCTCCTACGCCCGCGAGCTCGGCGAGGACCCGCAGGTGCTGGCCACCTGCACCGGGGCCGACCTGGTGGGGCGGCGCTACCACCCGATCTTCGACTACTTTGATGACGCCGCCCACCGGGCCGAGGGCGCGGCGCCCGGGCCGAATGCCTGGACGATCATCGCCGCCGACTTCGTGACCACCTCCGACGGAACCGGACTGGTCCACATGGCCTCGGCCTTCGGTGAGGACGACATGATCGCCTGCACCGAGGCCGGCATCGAGACCGTCGTCCCCGTCGACGACGGCGGCTGCCTGACCGAGGAGGTGCGCGACTACACCGGGCTGCAGGTCTTCGACGCCAACAAGCACATCGTCGCCGACCTGCGCGACGGCACCGGTCCGCTGGCCCGCCGCGACGAGACCCGGCGCGCAGTCCTGGTGCGCCAGGCGTCCTATGTGCACCCCTACCCGCACTGCTGGCGCTGCCGCAAGCCGCTCATCTACAAGGCGGTCTCCTCCTGGTTCGTGCGGGTCTCGGCGATCCGCGACCGCATGGTCGAGCTCAACCAGGACATCGACTGGTACCCCGGCCACATCAAGGACGGCATCTTCGGCAAGTGGCTGGCGGGCGCCCGCGACTGGTCGATCTCCCGCAACCGCTTCTGGGGCGCCCCCATCCCGGTGTGGGTCAGCGACAACCCCGACTACCCGCGCACCGACGTCTACGGCTCCTACGCCGAGCTCGAGCGCGACTTCGGCGTCGAGGTCAAGGATCTGCACCGGCCCTTCATCGACACCCTCGTGCGGCCCAACCCCGACGACCCCACGGGCAAGTCCATGATGCGCCGCATCCCCGACGTCCTGGACTGCTGGTTCGAGTCCGGTTCGATGCCCTTCGCCCAGGTGCACTATCCGTTCGAGAACGTCGAGTGGTTCGAGTCGCACTACCCGGGCGACTTCATCGTGGAGTACATCGGCCAGACCCGCGGCTGGTTCTACACCCTCCACGTCCTGGCCACCGCCCTGTTCGACCGGCCCGCCTTCACCTCCTGCGTGTCCCACGGCATCCTCCTGGGCAACGACGGGGCGAAGATGAGCAAGTCGCTGCGCAACTACCCGGACGTCTCCATGGTCTTCGACCGCGACGGGGCCGACGCCATGCGCTGGCTCCTGCTCTCGGCGCCGGTCATGCGCGGTGGCAACCTCGTGGTTACCGACAAGGCCGTCCGTGACGCGGTGCGCCAGGTGGTGCTGCCGCTGTGGAACACCTGGTACTTCTTCTCCCTCTACGCGGGCCAGGTGGACGGCGGCGGCTATGTCACCGACGGCGTCGACCTCGACGATGCGAGCCTGTTCGCCAAGCGGGGCGGCCTGCACGTCATGGACCGCTATGTCCTGGCCCGCACCAAGGACCTGGCCGAGACGGTGGCCGCTCAGATGGACGGCTACGACATCGCCGGAGCCTGCGCCACGATCCGCGACTTCCTCGACGTGCTCACCAACTGGTACCTGCGCACCTCGCGTCAGCGCTTCACCGACGGCGACAAGACCGCCTTCGACGCCCTGGCCACGGTGCTGCGCGTGCTCACCGAGGTCATGGCGCCGCTGGCGCCGCTGGTGAGCGAGGAGATCTGGCGGGGGCTGACCGGTGAGCGCTCCGTGCACCTGACCGACTGGCCGGTGCTGCCGGCCCACGTCGCCAACGCCGAGCTGGTGACCGCCATGGACGAGGCCCGTGCGGCGGTCTCGGCGGCCCTGAGCCTGCGCAAGGCCGAGAAGCTGCGCGTGCGCCAGCCGCTGCGCAGCCTGACCATCGCCACGGCCGACCCGGCGGGGCTGGCCCCCTTCCGCGAGCTCGTGGCCGAGGAGGTCAACGTCAAGGAGGTCCGGGTCCTGGACGCCGAGTCCGCCGGCTACGAGGCCCGGACGGACCTGAGCCTCAACCCGCGCGCCTTCAGCCCCGAGGTCCGCAAGCTCACCTCCAAGCTCTTCGCCGCCGTCAAGGCGGGGGAGTGGGAGCTCACCGAGGACGGGGACGTGCGCTTCGACGACGTGCTACTCGACGGTGCCCCCGTGGTCCTGGAGGCGGAGGACAGCGCCTTCACGCTGACCACCCGCATCGAGGTTGACGACGACTCCCTGGCCGCCACCATGCTGCCCTCGGGAGCCTTCGTGGTCCTGGATACCGCCCTCGACGACGCCCTGGAGGCCGAGGGGTGGGCCCGCGACCTGGTGCGTCTGGTTCAGGACGAGCGCAAGGCCGCCGGCCTGCACGTGGGAGACCGCATCCGTCTGGAGCTGACCGTCCCCGAGGACAAGGGCGCCTGGACCGGTGCCCACCTGGACCTCATCAAGCGGGAGGTCGGCTGCGTGGACGCCTCCGTTGTGGCGGTCCCGGGTGCCAAGGAGCCCACCGCCACGGTCAAGAAGGTCACCGAGAAGGCCGCGGAGACGGCCGAGGCCTGATCGGGGCTCGAACCTGACTACGAGTGGGGCTGGCAGCCCGAGTGAATCGGGTTGCCGGCCCCCGTCCTGGCGGTGTGCTCAGTAATTAGTCCTGGATTACGTCAGCCTGTTTGAGTTGATGTCCCTAGGTGATGTGCCCTTCCTTGATGAGTTGAAGTTCCTCTTCAGTCACGTGGTAGACCTGTACCTTGCGGGAAGAGCGCCGCCACCTTGTTCTCCGCTGCGTCCTCGGCGTCAAGAACTGGTCCTATGTCGAAGAGGACCGTAGACCGAGAGCGCCGGCCGACATCAAGATCCGTATTCGTCACAGTTCCAAGGTAGGTCATGTGGCGCCCACCGAGACCGTCGACCTCCACGGCACCGTGGTCCATCTGCCAACGCAGCCAGTGCGAGAGGGCGATGCGACTGTGATACGGACCCCTCGGCTGCTCCACAGACTCTGGGGCGGAGTACGGTTTGACATTGCGAGAACGGGCGCGTCCGGAAAGTACTGTTCCTGCTGTTCCCGTCATGTATCTTCACCCCTCCCCGGTTACCAGTCCTGATGATTGAGGAATGCTTCTCTCTCTCTTCATGGAAGGATTGAGAGCACAGGCATCCGGGCTGCCGGAGGCGGGCTGCGGTAGGGTTCGCGCGGCAGTGGGCCGCGCGCGGCGCCTGCAGATGGAGGACCTCATGAACGACGAGCGCCACAACCGGCACCCTGAGCAGGATCCGGCTCAGAACCCACCCCACCCGGGTGCCGCCTTCGGCATCCCCGAGGGCGCCACGGGGGAGGAGGTCGTCGACGCCGTCTTCGGTGAGACCGGCATCGACCCCGAGCTCCTGCCCTACCTGGAGGCCTCAGGCACCCCCGTTCTCTCCGACGGCGACGGCCTGACCGTCTCCGTCTCCGAGCTCCAGGAGACCGGTGCCCAGCGGGAGGCCGACGCCGATGCCCAGGACCGCGAGGACCTCGAGGCCCTGCGTGAGCTCGTCGCCGCCAACATGATCCCCGGTGGGGACGCCGACCGCCTTGAGGAGCTCCTCGCCGAGGTCGATGCCGACGACTCCGACGACTGGGAGTCCTGGGAGCCCCAGCTCCCCGATGCCCCCGAGGACGATCACCTGCGCGAGCTGGAGGCTGCCGCCCGTGCCGTCGAGGTCACCGCCCGCATGCGCGAGGTCGAGGCCGAGATCCTCTCCCGCGCCCCCGAGCACCAGGTCCAGCCCTCCCTGGAGCGTGTCGAGGCCGTCCTCGACCTCCTGGGCAACCCCGAGCGCGCTTACCGCACCGTCCACATCACCGGCACCAACGGCAAGACCTCCACCGCCCGCATGACCGAGCGCCTTCTGGCCGCCGGCGGCATGCGCACCGGCCGCTTCACCAGCCCCCACCTGGCCACCATCCGCGAGCGCATCAGCCTGGACGGCGAGCCGATCAGCGAGGAGGGCTTCATCGCCGCCTGGGAGGACGTGGCCCCCTACATCGCCATGGTCGACGAGCGCTCCCAGGCCGACGGCGGGCCGCGCCTGTCCTTCTTCGAGGTCCTGGCCGTCATGGCCCTGGCCGCCTTCGCCGACTACCCCGTCGACGTCGCCGTCATCGAGGTCGGCCTGGGCGGACGCTGGGACGCCACGAACGTCATCGGCCCCGACGTCGCCGTCATCACCCCGATCGGGCGTGACCACGAGCGCTGGCTCGGCTCCTCGATCACTGAGATCGCCTACGAGAAGGCCGGCGTCATCAAGGACGGCTCCACCGTCGTCGTCGCCCAGCAGGTCCCCGACGCCGCCGCAGAGATCGAGCGGGCCGCCACCGAGCACCGGGCCATCGTGCGCCGCGAGCGCGACCCGGATGAGGACCCCACCTCGCCGGATGTCGGTGTCCTGCAGGTCCTCGACCGTCAGCTCGCCGTCGGCGGCCAGCTCGTCACGCTGGCCACCGCGGCGGCAGTCTACGAGGACGTCTTCGTCCCCCTGCACGGGGGCTACCAGGCCCGCAACGCCCTGCTGGCCCTGGCGGCCGCCGAGGCGATCCACGGCGGGCGCCAGGTGCCCGCGCGGGTCGTCGAGGACGGTTTCGCCTCCGTCACCAGCCCCGGCCGCCTGGAGGTCCTGCGCTCCTCGCCCACGGTCCTGGTCGACGCCGCCCACAACCCCCACGGCATCGATGCCCTCACCGGAGCCATCGAGGAGGCCTTCGGCTTCCAGCACCTCGTCGCGGTCCTGGGCGTCATGGCGGACAAGGACGCCGAGGGGATCCTGGCCGGCCTGGAACCGGTGACCGACGCCGTCGTGTGCGTCCCCATCGACTCGCCGCGGGCCATGGACGTGGACGACCTGGGTGAGATCGCCAAGGAGGTTTACGGCGCCGACCGCGTCGTGGTGAGCCAGCAGCTCGGTGAGGCAGTGGGGCAGGCCGTCGCCCTGTCCGAGGGCTACGACACCCCGCTGACCGCCTCAGGAATCCTCATCGTCGGCTCCGTGCTCCTGGCCGCTGAGGCTCGCGCCCTGTTCGGCAGGCCCTGATCCGGCCTGGATCTCTAGCCCACCTGGTTTCCCTGGGCGTCGCGGACCGTGATGTTCGATTTGTCGAACGACGTCCCGTTCCAGCTCAGGTCGGCGCTGCCCGTGCCTGAGCCGGTGTGCATTCCGGTGGTGTCCGTGGGGAGCTTCTCGTTGCTCCACTCCACGTGCAGGATGTCGCCCCGGGAATCTAGTGAGGTGATGACCGGCTCGTAGGATTCTGCGTCACTGATCCTCGACAGGTCGTAGGAGGCGACGAGGCTCAGCTCGTCGTCGTAGAACGCCAGGGAGGGGAAGGCTGCCGATCCGCCGCCGTTGCAGGTCAGTGCCACGGCGGTGGTGGGAGTGCCGTTGAGGACGTAGGTGGCCGAGGGGTCCTCGATCCTGGCGAATCCCCCGAAGCTCAGAGAGGCCTGTCCGCCGGAGAAGGAAACGGGGCCGCTGGCTGTGCAGGTTGAGGGCAGGGGCAGTGAGGCATTGAGGAGCGTGTTGCGCTCGGGCGCGGTGTCCGCCGGTGTGGGGGTGGGGCCCTCGGTGGCCTGCGTCGACAGAGGTGATGATTCCGATGCGGTCTGCGTCTGCGCTGCGGACGGCTTCTGCCCGCCCCCAGATGGAGAGGCGGCTGCCGAGTGCGGGGCTGAGGGGGTCTCCTGAGCGGATGAGGCGGATGCGGCCCCGGAGGATGTTGTGCCACTCATGCCGCAGGCGCTGAGCACCAGGGTGCACAGGAGCGGGAGTGCGGGCAAGGCCCATCGGGCTTGGACGCGGAGGTGGTGAGGACGGTGCGGGCGAACGGGCTCTCGGCTGCTCACGGGAGATACATCTTTCTTGCGGAGAGAACGGGGATGAGGGGCGCTATGTCCAGAGGCCTGGGGTGTCGCTTCCGGAAACCAGTCACATGATACATAACACAAAAAGGCGTATCGACAACTTGTGCACACAAGTGCATACTTGTGTGCACAAGTTGTTCGGAGGTGGTTCCTCCGGCTCCATCCCGCTTCCCTCAGGAGCTCCCGCATGTCATTGACGGACAGTGTCGTCTACCAGATCTATCCCAAGTCCTTCCGCGACTTCACTGGTGACGGCGTGGGTGATCTGCGCGGCATCATCGAGAAGGTCGGCTACATCGCCTCCCTGGGGGTGGACCACGTCTGGTTCAATCCCTTCTTCCCCTCGCCGGGCCGGGACAACGGATACGACATCTCCGATTACCGCGCCATCGACCCGGCCATGGGAACCATGGAGGACTTCGAGGAGCTCGTCGCCGCCCTGGGCGAGCACGGCATCGGCGTCATGCTGGACATGGTTCTCAACCACGTCTCCACCGATCACGAGTGGTTCCAGCGGGCCTGGCCGGTGACCCCGTTTACCAGGACTACTTCTACCTGCTGCCCCCCAAAGGAGGATGGCTCGCCGCCCACCAACTGGGTCTCCAAGTTCGGCGGCCCCGCCTGGGCGCCCTTCGGGGAGACCGGCCTGCACTACCTGTGCCTCTACGACCGCACCCAGGCCGACCTCAACTGGCACAACCCGGCCGTGCGCGCCGAGGCCGCGGGGGTCGTCAACTTCTGGCGGGCCAAGGGCGTCAAGGACTTCCGCTTCGACGTCATCAACGTCATCGGCAAGCCCGTTCCCTTCCAGGACGCGCCCGCCGGCACGGACGACCGCCGCATGTACACCGACGGCCCCCTCGTCCACGACTACCTGCGCGAGCTCTCTGCGGCCAGCTTCGGCCAGGACCCTGAGGCGATGACGGTCGGCGAGATGTCCTCAACCACCGTCGAGGCCTGTGTCGACTACTCCAACCCGGCCAGTGGCGAGCTGAGCATGGTCTTCAGCTTCCACCACCTCAAGGTCGACTATGCCGACGGCGCCAAGTGGACCCGCGTCCCCTACGACTTCGCCGCCTCAAGCGCATCCTCAATGAGTGGGCCCTGGGCATGCAGGCCGGCGGCGGCTGGAACGCCCTGTTCTGGAACAATCACGACCAGCCCCGCGCCATCGACCGCTTCGCCGACCCTGAGCGCTATCACGCCGAGTCCGCGACCATGCTCGCCACCGTCGTCCACCTGCTGCGCGGCACGCCATACATCTACATGGGCGAGGAGATCGGCATGACCGACCCCGCCTACCTGTCCATCGAGGACTACGTCGACGTCGAGGCCCGCAACGCCTACCACGAGCTGACGGCCGGCGGCATGGACGCCCAGGAGGCCTTCGCCATCGTCCACTCCAAGGCCCGCGACAACGCCCGCACTCCCATGCAGTGGAACGCCGAGATCCCCGGTGCCGGGTTCACCACCGGGACGCCCTGGCTACGGCCCACCAACCAGCGGATCGTCAACGTCGAGATCGAGGAGAGTCAAGGGCGGATCCTGCCCTACTACCGGCGCCTCATCGCCCTGCGCAAGGAGCTGCCCATCATCTCCCGCGGCACCTACGCCCCCTACCTCATGGAGCACGAGGACGTCCTGGCCTACACCCGTGAGCACGAGGGCGGCCGCCTGCTGGTCCTGTGCAGCTTCCGCGGCCACAGCACCGAGGTGGATGTCCCGGAGGCCTTCGCCGCCGCCCGCATCCTCATCGGCAACTACGACGGTAACGACCGCACCCGCAGCAGCGCCGAGCTGCCCGCCGTCACCGGCCGCCTCGAGGCGGGAGTGATCCGCCTGCGCCCCTACGAGGCCATCGCCCTGCTCACCTGAATCAGTAGCAGCCCGCGTCCCCTCCTGTCCGTCACTTCTGTCCGCCCCTGTCCACCCCGGAGGACTGCCGAGCCCGCCCTCCCCGACACCGCTGTACCCACCCGCGCTCCGAAAGGAACCCCCATGTCCGAACCAGACAAGGGACCCGAGATCCCCATCGTCTCCCCCGGTGACGGGGACAGTCATCGACCTCGCCGATGTCCCCGACCCCGTCTTCTCCTCCAAGGCCGTCGGGAACGGGCTCGGGGTCGAGCCCGTCGACGACGGCGCCATCGTCTCCCCGGTGGACGCCACCGTCACCATGGTGGCCGGAACCGGACACGCCATCGGCTTCAAGAACGAGTCCGGCCTGGAGGTCCTGCTGCACCTCGGTGTCGACACCGTTGAGCTCGAGGGCGCCCCCTTCGACCTGAACGTCAGGGTCGGCGATACCGTCAAGGCCGGACAGTCCCTGGGCACTATGGACCTTGAGGCCGTCCGAGCCGCGGGCAAGGCCACCACCGCCATCGTGGTCCTCACCAACACGATGACCCACCTGGCCGACCTGACCGTCACCACCGGCAAGACGGAGGCGGGCACCGCCATCGCCACCGCCACGCTCAAGGGCGAGGACGATGACGCAGCTCCCACAGGTGCTGCGAGCACCGAGGTCGATGCCGGTACCACCGACGGGGCACGCACTGACGGCCTGACCGGCTTCGACGCCACCGCAGCCGACATCATCACCGGCATCGGCGGCCCCGACAACGTCCGCTCCGTCCTGCACTGCATCACCCGCGTGCGCTTCTACCTCAAGGACGAGTCCGTGGCCGACGACGAGGCCGTAACCGACCTCGACGGCGTCATCGACGTGGTCAAGTCGGGCGGCCAGTACCAGGTGGTCATCGGCCCCGACGTCGTCGACGTCTACGACGCCGTCGTCGCCCAGCTGCCGAATGTGGGGGCCGGCGATCAGGCCGCCGATGTCGAGATCGTCGAGCGGCCCACGACCCTGTGGGGCTGGGTCAAGCTTGGCTTTTCCTCCCTCATCGGCGTCATCACCGGATCGATGATCCCCGTGGTCGGCATGCTGGCAGCCTCCGGAATCCTCAAGGGTCTCCTGGCGCTGCTCGTCCAGTTCAAGCTCGTCACCGAGGCCTCCAGCACCTTCCACTTCATCGACGCCATGAGCTCGTCGATGTTCTTCTTCCTGCCAATCATCGTCGGCTTCACCGCGGCCAAGCGCCTGGGCGCCGACCCCATCGTCGTGGCCATCATCGGCGGCGTGCTCTGCTATCCCTCCGTGGTCACGATGTCCAACCCGGATGATGAGGCCTACCACGTCGTCGCACAGGTGGGGCGCACGGTCTTCAACGCCGACTTCTTCGGGATACCCGTCTCGCTGCCCGAGGGCAACGCCTACGCCTACTCGATCTTCCCCATCATCGTGGCGGCCTGGCTCGCCTCCAAGATCGAACCCTGGCTCAAGAAGGCCCTGCCCGCAGTCATCCGCCCGATCTTCGGGCCGCTCATCGAGATCTTCGTGGTCTCCGCCCTCATCCTGCTGGTCTTCGGGCCCGTCGTCATGCTTATCTCCGGTGGTATCGCCTCCGTCATCAACGCGGTCCTGGGCTTCAACTACACGCTCGCGGGCCTGCTCATCGGCGGCTTCTACCAGTGCCTGGTCATCTTCGGCCTGCACTGGGCGGTCATCCCGATCATCTCCTCCGAGCTCGCCAGCCCCGGTTACTCCCATCTCAACGCCATCGTGTCGGCCACCATGATCGCCCAGGGAGGCGGCGCCCTGGCGGTCTGGCTCAAGGTGCGCGACGCCCGCATCAAGCGGATGGCCGCGCCGGCCACCATCTCCGCCTTCTGCGGCGTGACCGAGCCGGCCATGTACGGTCTCAACCTCAAGTACGGCCGCATCTTCATCACCGCCTCGATCGGCGGCGCCGTCGGCGGACTGCTCACCGGACTGCTCAACGTCAACATGTGGGGCTTCACCGGGGCCTTTGTCGGCTTCCCCTCCTTCGTCAACCCCCAGGGCATGGACTCCTCCTTCACCGGCTTCTGGATCGCCGGAGTCGCGGCCCTCGTGGTCTCCTTCCTGTGCACCTACTTCTTCGGTTTCAAGCAGGCCGACTTCGACAAGGAACGTACGGTCAAGAAGGTCCGCCTCGGCAACCGCGAGCCCGTCGCCAAGTAGCCGAGCAGCACCGCCCGGGTGAGCGCGCTCAATGAGCCCGTCCCGCCCCGAGTCAGCAGGCCGGTGGCCCGACAGCGTCCCAGGATGCTGTCGGGCCACCGGCCCTTCCTGCGGGCGCCTGTCATTCAGGCCTTCCGTGGCTCCAGGGCCCGGCTCAGCGCTCGGCGGGAAGTCGGTGGGCGGTGTCCTGGAAGGCGAAGTCGACTGGCGAGTGACGTGAGCGCGTGAACTCGAAGAGCACTCCCGCCGAGTCGAAGGTCGCCGACGACACCACGACGACGCAGCCCATTCCCCCCAGGTGGATGAGCCGGCGGTCCTCGGCGGTGGCCCGCTCCACCGTGATCCGCCGGGTCGCGCTGGCCACCCGCACCCCCAGGACCTCCTCCAGGTGGGCGTAGACCGAGGACTCGACGATCTGCCGAGTCAGGTGAGGAACCACCGAGGTCAGGAAGTAGCTGGTATCCACGATGAGGGGGACGTTGTCCAGCAGGCGCAGCCGCTTGACCATGATGATCTCGGCCCCCTCGGCCATCCCGGAGGCCCCCGCCGTCTCGGCGTCGACCACGCCCTTCTCCAGGGAGATCATGTGGGTGCTCAGCGGGACTCGGTTGCGCTCAGCGGCCTCCTGGAGCGACTCGATCCCCCCGACGAGGAAGGTGGAGGTCTCTCGCGGCCGGGAGATCACCTGGACGCCCCGGCCCTGCATGGTCTGGACGTATCCCTGGGCCACGAGCAGCGCCAGCGCCTTGCGCACCGTGTTACGGGTGCAGCCGAACTCCTCGGCCAGGGCGTTCTCCGAGGGGAGCAGATCAAGGAAGCCGTAGGTGCCCGAGTCGATGCGTTCGCGCAGGGTCTGGAAGATCTGGTCGTACTTGGCCTGGGCCACGGGAAGGGTCCTTCCTCAGGTCTCGGGGTAGCGGGCAGGCGCCCACCGGGGCTTGTGCATACAAGTATCACGTCGTCCCTCACTTTGGTGACATCTGTGGCGGTGCGTCCGTTTGCGCTGCTCGCAGGCCATGTGGCCGTCTCAACGAGCGAGGTCGCAAGGTGCGTGAGAGGATGGAAATGCGAGCGGGCGATGAGCACCTCGTCGGCCCGCTCCGGCGCGTCCCACGGACGTTCCCGGGACGCCCAGGGACCCATCGGGTCCGCGCGGGGCCCGATCAAAGCCACACGGTCGTCCTTCACCCTCAGGTGCATGGCGGTCAGGCCTGGAACCAACACCTGCCAAGACCCGAGAAGGAAACACCATGCCTTTGGATGCTGCCTGGGCCCTCGACTGGACCCGTTGCGCCGCCCTACTGATCGCTGAGAGCCGCGTCGAGCTGACCGAGCTGGATCGAGCCATCGGGGATGCCGACCACGGGGACAACCTGGATCGCGGCATGAGGGCCGTGGTCACCAAGCTCGATGCCGCCCAGGAGGCCGGAAACCTCCCGGCAACTCCGGGAGGAGTCCTCAAGGTCGTCGCCACCACCCTCATGGCCACCGTCGGCGGCGCCGGGGGTCCGCTGCTGGGCACCGCCTTCCTCAGGGCCGCCCGCTCCAGCGATGTCTCCGCCTGGGGGCCCCAGGAGCTGGTCCGTGCCCTGGAGGAGGCCACCTCTGGCCTGGAGGCCAGGGGGCACGCCACCAGCGGGGACAAGACCATGGTTGACGCCTGGAGGCCCGCAGCGGTGGCTGCCAAGGAGGCGGCGGAGATCGGAGAGGGCGAGATCGGAGTCCTCGCCGCGGCCGCTCGGGCCGCCGCCAAGGGCGCCCTGGACACCGAGCCGCTCCAGGCCCGTCGTGGCCGGGCCTCATTCCTGGCGGAGCGCTCCTGCGGGCACCGCGACCCCGGTGCCCAGTCCTCCGCGCTCATCCTCAAGGCCGCCGCCGACGCCGCCCGCGACCGCTCCTTGGACCCGATCCTGGTGGTCGAGCAGGCCTGATCCCGGCTCTCCCGTGGCTATGAGGGGCCAGAACCCGTTATGGTCCATCCGGTCCCTCACCCGCCAACCAGCAAGGAGCCCCCCATGGCCAGCACGTCCACCACGTCCCAGACCGGCCGCATCCTCATCCTCATCAAGCCCGACGCCGTCGAGCGCGGCCTGACCGGCGAGATCCTGCGCCGCATCGAGGCCAAGGGGTACGCCTTGACGGCTCTGAAGGTGCTGACCCCCACCGAGGAGATCCTCGCCGCGCACTATGCCGAGCACGTGGACAAGCCCTTCTACCCCGGCGTCGTGGAGTACATGACCTCCGGCAATGTGGTGGCCGCGGTCGCCGAGGGGCAGCGCGTCGTCGAGGGCGTGCGCAGCCTCATGGGGCCCACCGACCCCACCACGGCCGCCCCCGGCACCATCCGCGGCGACCTGGGTCGCGACTGGGGCACCCCCGCCATCCTCAACCTCGTCCACGGCTCGGACAGCGATGAGTCCGCGGCCCGAGAGATCGCCATCTGGTTCCCCGAGCTGGCCGACTGAGCCCGGGCCCCGGCGCCTCCTCGGCACCGCCCAGATCGCGACGGTGCGCCTCCCCGTGAGGGAGGCGCACCGTCGTCGCTGGAGAGGGGCGCGGTCAGACCCGTTCCGCCCGCCCCAGGACCTCCTTGAGCGGGACCCGGGCGCCGGTGCGGGTGACGGCCCGGGTGTAGATCGTCGCTGCCACGCGCACCAGCAACGGCAGGAAGACGAGTGCGATCACCATCGCGATCACCTGCTCGCTCCAGGAGGAGACCCCGAGTACCAGGCGTGCCGGCATCATGAAGGGTGCGAAGGGCGGCAGGAAGGAGAGGACCCGGAAGGTCATGGTGTTGGCTTCCCCGATGGCCATCAAGATGCTCAGAGCGTAGGGGATCATCGAGAGCATCACCAGGGGCATGCTCACCGAGCCGACGTCCTCCTGCCGGCTCACCAGTGAGGCGGCGGCCCCGAAGGAGACCGCGAAGATCGCGTAGCCCACGATCAGCCACACGAGCATCGCCACCAGCACGCCGTCCAGATCGAGGCTGATGTCCGGCATGACACCGGTCGCCTTCGCGGTGACGACCCCGGCCACGGCCACCGCCCCGGTGGTGAGGAAGGAGGCGATGCCGATCCCCAGGATCTTGCCGGCCAGCAGCGAGCTGGGCCGCACGCAGGCCAGGAGGATCTCCACGATCCGGCTCGACTTCTCCTCCACCACGCCCTGTGCGATGAACTGGCCCCCGCCCATGATGGCGAACATCAGCAGGACGTCGATCGTCATGAGGACCGTGTAGCGCGGACCGAAGTCGGCGGCATCGCGCTTGAGGGTGTTGAGCACCGTGACCTCCGGCTTGGCGGTGCTGAGCTGGGAGGCCACCTGGCCCGGGTCGCCGCCTAGGGCCGCGATCTGCTGTCCCAGGGACGCCTGCTGGAGGAAAGCCGTGACTCCGGAGACGACCGCGTCGTCGGCCGACTTTTCCACGGTGATGGTGGGTGCGGATCCGGAGACGTCGAGGACCATGTCCACATGCGGTGTGCCCTCGGGGGCGTCGTCGGAGAGCACCTCCTTCGTCTCCCGACCGGAGACGTCAACGACCTCGATCGTCTCACCGTTGGAGGCGACGACGCTGTCCAGCCCGGCGGCCTGCGAGACCGGTGTGCCCTTGAGGCCGAGCCGGTAGGCCTTGTCCTGACCGGAGGCGTAGATGCTGATGCCGATGATGCCGCCGATGACCGCTACGAGCAGCACCAGGGTCAGGACGATGGTGGACTTCTTCATCAGGTGCGCCCGCAGCTCTCGGCCGGTGACCAGGGTGATCTCCTGACGGCGGGTGATAGGGCTGGTTCGGGCGCTCATCGGCGCGCCTCCTTCTTCGTGTCGGTCTGGTCGGTGGTCTGGCTGAGGGAGGTCGGCGCCGTCAGAACCTCCCGGAAGATGTCGGTGAGGCGATGGCGCACCGGGCCGAGTTCGCGCACCGTCCCCAGACGCTGGGCGGTACTCAACAGCTCCTGCTCGTCGTCGCCCGCGGCGGTGATGGTCAGGCGGCCCTGGTCGTTGATCTGCACCGCCGGGTCGTTCAGACCGTCCAGGGTGCCGGCCTCCAGCGGGGCGGCCTCCAGCGGCGGCTCGATGACGACTCGCCATCGCGGTGTCTCGGTGGCCTGGAGCTCGGGAATCGTCCCGTTGGCCACGAGTCGGCCCGAACGGATGATGACCACCCGGTCGCACAGGCGCTCGACGACGTCGAGCTGGTGGGAGGAGAAGAGCGTGGGAACGCCCGTGGACGCCCGCTCCAGGAGGACCTGGCTCATGACGTCCACGGCCACCGGGTCCAGGCCGGAGAAGGGCTCATCGAGGATGAGCAGCTCGGGGTCGCTCACGAGTGCGGCGGCGAGCTGGACGCGCTGCTGGTTGCCCAGAGACAGGGTCTGCACCTCGTCGCCGCGCCGCTCCTCAAGGCCCAGGCGCTCGGTCCACCGGTCTGCGGCCGCCTTGGCGGCGGAGGCCGACAACCCGTGCAGACGGGCCAGGTAGATGAGCTGGTCGGTCACCTTCATCCGGGGGTAGAGGCCGCGCTCCTCGGGCATGTATCCGATGCTGCGCCGGATCGCGGCGTCCATGGGGGAGCCCTTCCAGGTCACGGTGCCTGTGTCTGCGGCGAGCACCCCCATGACGATGCGCATCGTGGTGGACTTGCCGGCTCCGTTGGCTCCGACGAAGCCGACGATCTCGCCGCCAGCCAGGGATAGGGAGAGGTTGTCGAGGGCCTGGAGGCTCCCGAAGCGTTTGGAGAGGTTGGACAGTGTGAGCATCGTGGCTCCTTGGATCTCGGAGACGAGGGTCGGACAGGGCTGATGGGCGGGCGCTCGGACAGCGTGTCTAGCCCCCTTGACATGGAAAGTCTGCTTGTCTTGATTGGTGATGTCAAGTCCCTTTGTCGTTTCTGTCATCGCTGGGGCCGCCTGCGCTGTTAGGGTGACACCCGTGCACCTCAAGACGTTGACGATCAAGGGATTCAAGTCCTTCGCCTCGTCAACCACCCTCCGTCTGGAGCCCGGAATCACCGCCGTGGTCGGTCCCAACGGGTCCGGCAAGTCGAACGTCGTCGACGCCCTGACCTGGGTCATGGGGGAGCAGGGCGCCAAGAACCTGCGCGGTGGCTCCATGGCCGACGTCATCTTCGCCGGCGCCGGCTCCCGCCCGGCCCTCGGGCGAGCCGAGGTCTCCCTGACCATCGACAACACCGACGGCGCCCTGCCGATCGACTACACCGAGGTCACCATCTCACGCACCCTGTTCCGCGGGGGCGGCTCGGAGTACCAGATCAACGGCACCCCCTGCCGCCTCCTCGACGTCCAGGAGCTCCTCAGCGACACGGGCCTGGGGCGCCAGATGCACGTCATCATCGGGCAGGGCCAGCTCGACGCCGTCCTGAGCGCCACCCCCGACGACCGCCGCGGCTTCATCGAGGAGGCCGCCGGCGTCCTCAAGCACCGCAAGCGCAAGGAGCGCGCCCTGCGCAAGCTCGAGTCCATGGCCGCCGACCTCGCCCGGGTCTCTGACCTCGCCCAGGAGCTGCGCCGTCAGCTCGGCCCCCTGGCCCGGCAGGCCGCCATCGCCCGGCGCGCCCGGACCATCCAGGTCGAGGTCCGCGACGCCACCGCCCGGCTGCTGGCCGACGACGTGGTCCAGGCCCAGTCCCTCCTGGAGGCCGGGGACGAGGACAAGGAGGCCTTGGCCAGGCGCCGCAGCGCCGTCGAGGAGGCCGAGCGCGTCGCCCGGGCGCGCCTGAGCGAGCTGGCCGCCATTGAGACCACCTCCGCCCAGCGCCTGGCTCGGGCCGGCGGTGTCTGGGAGGACCTCACCGGGGTCGCTCAGTCCCTCGGTGCGCTCGCGGACGTGGCCGGGGAGCGGATCCGGCTCCTGGCCTCCGCCCCCGCTGCGAGCCACGGCGCCGACCCCGAGGAGCTCGAACGGCGGGCCGAGGCGGCCGGGAGGGAGGAGGCCGAGCTCGCCGACGCTGTTGAGGCCGCCCGCACGGCGCTCAGTGACGCCACCCGGGTGCGCTCCGACGCCGAGACCGCCGAGAAGGCCGCCGACCAGGCGCTCTCGGCTGCCCAGCGTCGGCTCTCCGAGAGACGGGAGACCATCGCCCGTGCCGGCGGACGCGTCGCCTCTGCCCGCAGCCGCCACGAGGCCAGCCTGGCCGCCCTCGAGCAGGCCCGCAGCGCCCTCCGGGCCGCGCAGGACCGCGAGGAGCGCGCCCGAGCCGCCCTGGCCGCGGCTGGGGGAGATGCGCAGGAGACTCACGGCGCCGGTTCAACCGGAACCCCCTCGGGCAGTGGCCCGTCCGGCGACCCCGGCGACTCGCGGGACGGCTCTGAGGCGTTGATCGAGGCGCCCAGCGCCGCCGACGCCGCGGCTCGCGCGGCAGCCGTCCACGAGGAGGCCGCCCAACAGCTGGCCGAGGCGCGCGAGGCCGTCTCCGCCGCCACCGACGCCCGCCGGGAAGCCGCCTCCGACCGGGCCACCTGGGCGGCCAGGCGCGACACCCTGGCCATGTCCCTGCGCAACCAGGACGGCACGGCCGCGCTGCTCCAGGCCGGCGTCGACGGCCTCCTCGGGCCGGTGGCGGAGCACCTCAGTGTTGAGCGCGGCTGGGAGAACGCCGTCGCCGCCCTCCTGGGAGTGCTCGCCGAAGCCGGTCTGGCCGCCGACGCCGAGGCGGCCCTGTCCGGACTGGAGCACGCCCGCAGTCGGGACGTGGGGGCAGTGCGACTGGTGCTGGCCAACGACTCCTCGCTGATCCCCTCGTCCCACACCGCTGATGAGGACTCGTCCGCTCCCATCGACGGTGCATTGGCGGCCCGCGGGCTCGTGAGCCCTGCGCGCCCCGATCTCGGAGGATTCGGGCAGGTCCTGGACGGGCTGCTCAGGGCCGCTTGGGTGGCGGAGGACATCGAGACCGCTCGCGCCCTGCGCGCAGGGCTTCCCGATGCCGTCGTGGCCACCCGCAGCGGTGACGTCCTGGCTCCCGGCTGGGTCTCCGGGGCTGGCCGAGGAGCCTCCTCGGTTCTCGAGCTCACCGCCGCTCATGAGGAGGCCGATGCCGAGGCCGCAGCCGCCGCCCAGGCCGAGACTGCAGCCGACGCAGCCCTGGAGGAGGCCCGTCGCAAGGAGGAGGCCGCCCGCCAGGAGCTCAGCGAGGCGCTGGCCGCCCTGCGTCAGGCCGACGCCGAGGCCGCCCGGGCTGCCGAGGCGATGGCCCGACTGACCTCCGCGGCCCACGCCGCCACTGAGGAGACCGGCCGTGCCCGTCGGGTCCTGGAGCGGGCAGAGGCCGAGTCGGTCCAGCGTACCGCCGAGCTCGCCGCCGCCACGGCCGCCCTGGCCGAGGTCGAGGACGAGCACGATGCTGCCGAGGACTCGGGCGAGCCGAGCCTGCCAGGCGGCGCCGGCCGCCTCGAACGCGAGCTGGAAAGCGCCCGCCAGGAACGGGAGAGCGCAGCCGACGCCGCCCGCCAGGCCCGCGCCGTCGAGACCGACGCCAGGTTGGCCCTGCGCACGGCCGAGGAGCGTGAGCGCTCCAGCCGAGGACGCGCGGACTCACTGCGAGCGGCCGCCCGCCGGGAGCGCGAGCAGCGCGCCGCCGCCGAGCGGGCCCAGCAGCGCCGCAGCGCCCAGCTGGCCGTCGCCACCCATGTGCGGGACCAGGCCCGCGCCGCCGCTGAGACAGCGAGAGCATGTGTCCAGCAGGCCGCCGACGAGCGCGCCACCATCGAGACCGAGCGCGCCCAGGCCCTGGCGGCCACCAACGAGGTCCGCGAGGAGATCGACCAGCTGACCAAGGAGCTCGGCAACCTCACCGATGCCGCCCACCGCGAGGAGGTCGCCAGGGCCGAGCAGCGCATGCGCCTGGAGGCCCTGGCCGACCGCGCCATGAGCGAGCTCGGCCTCGAGCTGGCCCCCTCGTGGAGGAGTACGGACCGCACATGCTCGTCCCCGAGGTTGTCGAGGAACCCGATGCTGCGCCCGGCTCCGACGCGGAGCCCGCCCGCGGGCAGCCCGGCGCCCACGCCCCGGCCGGGTCCGGGCACGCGGGCCATCCCTATGTGCGCTCCGAGCAGGAGAAGCGCCTGGCCAAGGCCTCGCGCGACCTGGCCCGGCTCGGCAAGGTCAACCCGCTCGCCCTGGAGGAGCACGCAGCCCTGGAGCAGCGCCATCAGTTCCTGGCCGAGCAGCTGGCCGACCTCAAGCGCTCGCGCGACGACCTGCTGAGCATCGTCGAGGAGATCGACGCACGCGTCCAGGAGGTCTTCGCCCAGGCCTATGAGGACACTGCCCGCCAGTTCGCCTCCGTCTTCGACCGGCTCTTCCCGGGTGGGGAGGGGCGCTTGGTGCTCACCGATCCCGATGACATGCTCACCACCGGCATCGAGATCGAGGCTCGTCCGGCGGGCAAGAAGGTCAAGCGGCTCTCGCTGCTCTCGGGCGGGGAGCGCTCGCTGGCCGCCGTCGCCCTGCTGGTGGCGATCTTCAAGGCGCGCCCCTCGCCCTTCTACGTCATGGATGAGGTGGAGGCGGCCCTGGACGACACCAACCTGGGGCGGCTGCTGGAGATTTTTACCGAGCTGCGTCAGTCCAGCCAGCTCATCATCATCACGCACCAGAAACGGACCATGGAGGTGGCCGACGCGCTCTACGGCATCACGATGCGTGACGGGATCACCAAGGCGGTCTCGCAGCGGTTGGCTCAGCCCGACCGCGGTACGGCTGTGACTCCTGATACCTGAGTGAATCATGAGGAGTGTGTGATAGCACTCTTACGATATGACCGTCGTTTTCAGATTCGAGTCATCGTTGTGCCAGGAAGTTACCAGGTTTTGTTGTCGATTGGACGACAAATGCGTGCAAAGTCTGGTCAGATCGCATTTCTCAGGGCAGAATCCTAGCCATGGGTGCCATGATTCTTCCCCTCGTTGTCGTGCTGGTTGCCGGCCTTCTTGTGCTCGGCCTGGTCTGTGCCGAGCGCTTCCCGGTGCGCTCCTGGCCGTCCCGCATTCGCGGTCTGGTCCGCAATGCGCAGGAGGTGCGTCAGGAGGGGCAGGCGTCGAGGTGGAGGTCGTGCCCCAGGAGGTCCGCCTCACCGACCTCATGACGCGTGAGGGGCCCGCCGCCTACGTGGGGACTGACTCCTTCGTCGGCCTGGTCGGGGTCGTCGAGAAGGCGATGGACACCGCGGAGAGGACTCGGGGGGTCGCCGGTTCCCGACGTCGCGGCCAGGTGCACGAGCCGGCTGCTAGCGGGATCTCGCATACCCAGGGATGATCTGCCGGCCCGGTTCGTGAAAACTATGTCCACGTTATTTTCACGAACCACCGGGCTTGAAGAGTCGGTCTCTGGATAAAATCCCGGCCCTGAGAGATCGCCATCCCGTCCTACTCTTATCAGTTCCTGTTGCGCCTGACGCCAACAGGTTCCGCTTTTCTCCGTATTGACACCGAGGCCATTGGCCTTCCTCGTCCTGCGGCACGCCGGCAGGGGTGCCGCAGGAATTTTTTTGTCACGACTCAGGGACGCGTCGGTGATTTCCCGCGGCGCCCTACCGGCCAGAGGCGTCCGGAGACGAACGACCCTGCCACAGCGGGGCGGCCATCGGGCATGATGGGCCTATGGAACCGATCCTCATCGTCCTCGGCATCATCCTGGTCATCGTCGTCGGCGGTGGCCTGTGGCTCTACGCAGGCAGACGTCGGGGACAGGTCCCTGACGAGGTCAGCGCCCACAGGCCGATGTCCGTGGAGGACCTCCTTCCATCCGAGGAAGAGGAGGAGCCGCCCTCGGACGAGGTCGAGCCGGTCGCCCCGCCCACCGCGACGCTGGAGTCCCCTGAGTCCATCCCCGGCCGCATGCAGCGCCTGCGCGCCCGCCTGGCCGGCGCCGGCGGCTTCGGCAAGGCCGTCCTGTCCGTCCTGTCCCGCGGTGACCTGACGGAAGAGGACTGGGAGGAGATCGAGGACACCCTGCTCACCTCCGACCTCGGTATCGAGGTGACCACTTCTCTCATGGACGAGCTGCGCACCCAGGCCAAGGTCCTGGGCACCTCCGACCCCGAGGCCGTCCGCACCGTCCTGCGCGCCGAGCTGCTCAAGCTCGTCGACCCCACCCTTGACCGCTCCCTCAACCTGGAGCGCCCCACTCCGGCCGACGGCGCACAGGGAACGCCCGCGGCCGCCATCCTCATGGTGGGCGTCAACGGCACCGGAAAGACCACCACCTGCGGCAAGCTCGCCCGCGTCCTGGTGGCCCAGGACAAGACCGTCGTCCTGGGCGCGGCAGACACCTTCCGGGCCGCGGCCGCCGAGCAGCTGACCACCTGGGGCGAGCGCGTGGGCGTTGACGTCGTGCGCTCCGACAAGGAGGGCGCCGACCCCGCCTCCGTCGCCTACGACGCCGCCCGCCAGGCGGCCGACCAGGGCACGGACGTCGTCGTCGTCGACACCGCCGGGCGCCTGCAGAACAAGGCCGGCCTCATGGACGAGCTGGGCAAGATCAAGCGCGTCATGGAGAAGATCGCCCCCGTCGGCGAGATCCTCCTGGTCCTGGACGCCACCACCGGACAGAACGGCATGCGCCAGGCCCAGGTCTTCTCCGAGGCCGTCGGCATCACCGGCATCGTGCTCACCAAGCTCGACGGCACCGCCAAGGGAGGCATCGTCGTCACCGTTCAGAGGGAGCTGGGCGTTCCCGTCAAGCTCGTGGGCCTGGGGGAGGGCGCCGATGACCTGGCTCCCTTCGACCCGGAGGGCTTCGTCGACGCGCTGCTGGACTGAGCCGTCGCTCACAGGCCTGCCCGTCTCTGCAGCAACGCCTCCGGCTACCGGTCCTCTTCCCGTACCGGTAGCCGGAGGCCTCGTGGCCGGAGCAACCTTGACGACAAAGCCGTGGGCCCTGGACTGGACGGCGCGCCGCAGGAATCCGGGACGCCCGAAGGTGGTGACGATGAGGACCCTCGTGGCCGGCAGCCGCTCCAGGAGCCTCGCGGTCGCGCTCAGCCCGTCAGCGCCGGGCATGTCAACGTCCATGGTCGACCGCTTGGCGTGGGCGCATCCCGAAGACGCTCGCATTGCCGCTGGTGGGGCTGCTGAGCCCCAGGATCATGTCGATCGTCGTCGTCTTGCCCGCGCCGTTAGGGCCCAGGAGGGCGACGACCTCTCCGGGGCGGATGGTCAGGTCGGTGCCGTCAACGGCGGTGACGGCACCGAAGGACTTGTGCAGATCGGTCAGGCTGATGGCGTCGACGCGATCCGTTTAGGGAACCATCGGGAGTGAGGACTCCGGGGCGGGCCGAGGTGTTGTTGTGCTCATGGCTCAAGACTCGTGCTGCAGCGGCGGTGGCCCACGGCCCATCGGTCACCACATGCTCATGACATTTCTCAGGGGTGAGCAGGCGTTGGAATAACCGCACCGTGGTGGGGCAAAGCCGGATTGTTCCATGCGAGAGGAGATACCGGGCGAAAAAGGCGGAAGTGGCGGAGCCGGCCAGTAGCGGGCGGTCGGTGAGTGTGGGCTCAGTCCCGGTCCGGGCGCGGGGGAGAGGGCGGGCCCCGCTTGCCGCTATCCTGGGTCGCAGTCAGGGGAATCATCATGGCTCTCGGCCATGGACGTTCCTCCCTCATCCGCCCACAGTCTCCCGACCAACGCGCCCGACGGCGCCAGGAAGGACCATCGCGTGTTCGGCAACCTCTCCGATCGCATCACCGCCTCCTTCAACCAGCTGCGCGGCAAAGGTCGTCTCACCGAGGCCGACGTCAACGCCACGGTCACCGAGATCCGCCGTGCCCTCCTGGAAGCCGACGTCGCCCTGCCCGTGGTGCGCGCCTTCACCTCCGCGGTGCGCGAGAAGGCGGTCGACGCCGCCCGTTCCCAGGCCCTCAACCCGGGCCAGCAGGTCGTCAAGATCGTCAACGAGGAGCTCATCGAGGTCCTGGGCGGTGAGACCCGGGAGATCAACTGGGCCGACCGCGGCCCCACAATCATCATGCTCGCCGGCCTCCAGGGCGCCGGTAAGACCACCCTGGCCGGAAAGCTCGGCCGCTGGCTGCGCGACCAGGGCAAGCGCGTCCTGCTGGTGGCCTCCGACCTCCAGCGCCCCAACGCCGTCACCCAGCTGAGCGTCGTCGCCGAGCGCGCCGGGGTGCACGTGTGGGCGCCCGAGCCCGGTAACGGCGTGGGCGACCCGGTAGCCGTGGCCCGCTCCGGCGTCGAGCAGGCGCGCGCCAACGGCTACGACGTCGTCGTCGTGGACACCGCCGGCCGCCTCGGTGTGGACGCCGAGATGATGGACCAGGCGATCCGCATCCGCGACGCGGTCGTCCCCCACGAGATCCTCTTCGTCCTGGACGCCATGGTCGGTCAGGACGCGGTCAACACCTCCGTCGCCTTCCGCGACGGCGTCGGCTTCACCGGCGTGGTCCTCTCCAAGCTCGACGGCGACGCCCGCGGTGGTGCGGCCCCTGTCCGTTCGCGGCGTCACCGGCGCTCCGGTCCTGTTCTCCTCCACCGGTGAGGGCCTGACCGACTTCGAGCGCTTCCACGCCGACCGCATGGCCTCGCGCATCCTGGACATGGGTGACCTGCTCACCCTCATCGAGCAGGCCGAGCGGACCCTGGACCGCCAGGAGGCCGAGGACGCCGCCGCCAAGCTCGCCAAGGGCACCTTCACCCTCGACGACTTCCTGGGCCAGCTGCGCCAGATCCGCAGGATGGGCTCCATGAAGAAGCTCTTGGGCATGATGCCCGGCATGGGGCAAATGCGTGAGGCCCTGGAGAACTTCGACGAGCGCGAGGTCGACCGCATCGAGGCGATCGTGTGCTCCATGACCCCGGCCGAGCGCAAGGACCTGTCCATCCTCAACGGCTCGCGCCGCAGCCGCATCGCCAAGGGATCGGGAACCACGGTCCAGGCCGTCAATGAGCTCGTGGACCGCTTCGAGCAGGCCAAGAAGATGATGGAGGCCATGGCCTCCGGCGGAGGCATGGGCGGTCTCGGCGAGGGCGGCCCCATGCCCGGGATGGGGTCGCTGCCCGGCATGGGCAAGCACTCCAAGGCCCGTCAGGCCCCCAAGGCCAAGCGCGGCAAGGGTGGCAAGAAGGGGCGCAGCGGCAATCCCGCCAAGGCCGCCCGCCAGGCCAAGGAGGCCGCGGCCGCCAAGCAGGCCAAGATCGAGGCGGGGCAGAGCGCCGCGCCCGCAGCCGGCTCCTCCTTCGGGCTCGGCGGCGGCCAGGCCGACGCCTCCGGCTACGGGATCATGCCCCAGGCCCAGCAGAGCAAGCAGCCTTCGGGCGACGACGTCGCCGACGCGATGGGCGCCCTGCCCGAGGACCTGCGCCGCCACCTCGGGCTGTAGACGTAACGGCTCGCGGCACCTGGGAGTCGAGCCGCGGATTCGGACATCGTCGTGACGGAGGTGGGTCAGTCGTCGGGAGACGGGGCCGTCGCGCCCTCGATGACGGTGCCCTGGTGGAACACCGCCTGCCAGGTCGAGCCCCGGCGACGGTAGAGCGTGGATCTCCGGGTGACACGACTCGGCGTACGTAAGGTATAGAGGACCTGGACGACGTCGTCGGCAAGGATGCGGGACTCAGCCTCCTCGATGCTGTATCCATCGGCGAGGGAGTCCGCATGCCTTCCCTCCAAGCGTCCCAGGACGATCTCCTTGACCTCGCTGCGGCTGTAACGCCGTCCTGAGGCGCCGACCTCATTGAAGTCCTCCGCGATCTGCTCATCGAAAGAGTCGGTGTCCCAGATCAGTTCCGGGTGGTGGAAGATCGGTTCTCGTCGGATCAGTTCATGCCACTGTGTTGAGCTCTCCATCCCCTACCTCTCGTCGCGACGTCGACGGCTTGGACGTGACTGGGCTTGTAGCCAGCCGTTGGTCTCGGCGGTGCGGGCCGCCCCGGTGCGTCCGCCGGACGGAACGTTAGCGGAGTCTCTCTCGGCGGCGGTGCGGATCGTGGCACCAGGCTCATGCCGGCCGGATCGACGTCGGGCACCGGGATGGCGGCTGCCCCGGGAAGGCAGCCCTATGAAGGTTCTTCATCCATGGCGCCCGGCGTGCGAAGCGGTTGGCCCCTATCGAACCCGCTGGTTGCCTGCCGTCTGTGGGCGATCTCGCACCGGACTATGGGGCCGCGCCTCCGCTCAGGCTGGCGACGTCGTCGACCCCTCTGGCAGAATGTCCGGCTGTACTCGATCGGACGTCGGTCCCTCTCCCGGCCCCGGTCGCGTCTCGGCTCACGCCGGAAACCGTTGCTTGACCCCACCGGGGACCAGCGCGCGCCAAACGATCCAGAACCAGGAGTTCAACCAAGTGGCAGTCAAGATTCGCCTCAAGCGCATGGGCAAGAAGTTTGCCCCCTTCTACCGGGTCGTCGTCCTCGACTCCCGCAAGAAGCGCGATGGTCGTGTCATCGAGGAGATCGGTGTCTACGACCCGATGCAGGAGCCCTCGCTCATCCGCATCGACTCCGAGCGCGTCCAGTACTGGCTCGGTGTGGGGGGCTCAGCCCTCCGACGCTGTCTACAAGCTGATCAAGATCACCGGCGACTATCACCAGTTCAAGGGTCTCAAGGGTGTCGAGAGCACCCTCAAGGTCAAGGACGCCGACGCCGCCACGGTCGCCAAGGAGGCCGCGGTCAAGGCCGCCGCCGACGACGCCGAGAAGCGCAAGGCAGCCGCCGCCAAGGCCAAGGCCGACGAGGAGGCCGCTGCGGCCGCCGAGACTGCCGAGGCCGTGGCTGACGAGGCCGCTGAGGCCGCCTCCGAGGAGGCCTGAGATGCTGGCCGACGCCCTCGAGCACCTCGTGCGGGGCATCGTCGACAATCCCGACGACGTCACCGTCACCTCTCGGTCGCTGCGCCGCGGCGACCTGCTGGAGGTGCGGGTCAACCCCGAGGACCTCGGCCGAGTCATCGGCCGCTCGGGTCGTACCGCTCGAGCACTGCGCACGGTGGTAGGGGCACTGGCGGACTCGCCGGTGCGCGTCGACGTCGTCGACACCGACCGCCGCTGAGCACACGGGGTCGCACGACTGTCGGTGTCGGTCTCGCCGACTGATACGGGTGCCCGGTTCCCGCCAGGGGGCCGGGCACTGTCGTGCTCTCAGAGCCATCGCCGCCGCCACCCGGCCGCCATCGACCGGATGCCTTTGACCGGGAGGAAGCCCGGCGGAGGCGGTCAACCTCACGCCACCGGTGCCCGACCTCATCCCCCATGGCCGATGGGATCACCAACTGGGGCACGGTAGGTTGGCGTCAGAGAACCAGATCCCTCACCAGCCTTTCCACGTCCCGATTCCAGGAGAACAGGTGCTGCTCACCCTTGCCGTCATCGGTCCCGCCCATGCCCTCAAGGGCGAGGTGCGTCTCGAGATCCGCACCGATGACCCCGAGGGGCGCCTCGCGCCCGGAACCACCGTCCCCACCGAACCGGCGCAGGCCGGCCCTTTGACGGTCAGTCGTCTGCGCTTCGACGGCTCGCGCTGGTTCGCCTCCTTCGAGCAGGCAGGAGACCGTACGGCCGCCGAGGCCCTGCGAGGCGTGAGGCTCCTGGTTGAGACCGACGACGAGGCTCCTGGTGACACCGAGGATGCTGAGGAATCTTGGTACCGGCACGAGCTCGTCGGACTCAGGGCGCTGAGCATCGCCGGCGAGGAGCTGGGAGAGGTCACCGACCTGGAGCCCGGCGTCGCCCAGGACCGCCTGGTCGTCACCACACCCGAGGGTGACGACGTGGCCGTGCCCTTCGTTGCTGAGCTCGTCCCATCCATCGACCCCGAGGCCGGTACCGTGACCCTGGATCCGCCCGGCGGGTTGTTCCCCGGACGCGGCCAGGCGGAGGAGGCCCGGTGAGGATCGACGTCGTCAGCATCTTCCCCGACTACCTCAAGGTCCTGGACCTCTCACTCATCGGGAGAGCCGCCGGCCACGGCACCCTCGACCTGCACGTGCATGACCTTCGTGACCACGCCCACGACCGGCACCGCACCGTCGACGACACCCCCCTGGGAGGTGGAGCCGGCATGGTCATGAAGCCGGACGTGTGGGGCGAGGCCCTCGATGATGTGCTCGCCGTGGACGCCCCCACCGCCGGACGTCAGGTCCTCATCGTCCCCACCCCCTCGGGCGAGGTCTTCACCCAGCGCACTGCCGAGGACCTGGCCGACGCCGACGCGCTGGTCTTCGCCTGCGGCCGCTACGAGGGTATCGACGCGCGCGTGCCCGAGCACTACGCCTCCCGCGGTATCGAGGTGCGAGAGCTGAGCATCGGCGACTACGTCCTCAACGGGGGAGAGGTCGCCGCCATCGTCATGATCGAGGCGATCGCCCGTCTCCTGCCCGGAGTCCTGGGCAACCCCGAGTCGCTGGTCGAGGAGTCCCACGGAGCCGCCGGCCTGTTGGAGTACCCCGTCCACACCCGGCCCACCCGGTGGCGCGGCCTGGAGGTCGACCCCGTCCTGCTGTCCGGTGACCACGCCCGCATCGCCCGCACCAGGAGGGACCAGGCCATCGCCCGCACCGTTCGCCGTCGCCCCGACATGGCTGCGAGCCTGGACCCCGCGCGTCTGGACCGCGAGGACCGTGCCACGTTGGCGTCCCTGGGATGGGCGGTCCCGACCGGGGCGGCCCACCCGGTGCCGGTGCGCATCCGGACCGCCACCACCTGCGACGCCGAGGCACTGGCAGACCTGGCGGCCCGCACCTTCCCCGATGCCTGCGAGCAGGTCATCGCCCCCGAGTCCATTGCCCGGCACATCGCCACGAACCTGGTTCCCGACCTGTTCCGCGCCTGGGCCGAGGACGACCGTGTCGACCTCATCGTCGCCGAACTGCTCGCGCCCCAGCCCGTGCAAGAGGCGCCCGGTGGGGCGGAACCGGAAGGCACGCCCACCGGCCCGGACCTGGTCGGCTACGCCGCCGTGCTGCGCGAGGAGCCGGATGCCGCAGGCGAGCCGCCCACCGGGATCGACCCCCGGCCCGCGTGCGTCCGAGCCCGGGACGGGCAGGTTGTCGGAGAGCTGTCCAAGGTCTACGTCGACTCCACGATGAGAGGGTCAGGACTGACCCCCGCGCTCATGAGCGCCGTGACGCGGCAGGCCACCGACCACGGGACGAGCCTGCTCTGGCTCGGCACTCTCGTCACCAACAAGCGCGCCCAGAAGGCCTACAAGCGGGCCGGCTTCCGCCAGGCCGGAACCCGCACCTACAACGTCGGGGGCCAGGACGCCCATGACGTCGTCATGATCCGGCGGACAGGAGAAGGCCAATGAGCAGAGCACCCGACCAGAACCTCAAGGACATGACCGACGACATGGCTGATGACACGGACGACACCCGCGGCAACGGCGGCGAGCCGCGCACGAAGAGCTCCGAAGCGGCTGGGCCCGCCTCGCCTGCGGCCCGGGTCGGAGCCCGCCTCAAGCAGTGGGGCATCACCCTGTCCTACCTGGTCATCGCCGTGGCGATCATCGCACTCATCCGCACCTTCGTCATCCAGAGCTTCACCATCCCCTCCGGGTCGATGGAGGACACCCTCACCGAGGGAGACCGTGTCACTGTGACGATGTACGACTCCCACGACATCGAGCGGGGCGACGTCGTCGTCTTCACCGATCCCGACCACTGGCTGACGACCCAGGAGCCCGTAGGCCTGCAGGGCGCCTTCCAGGACTTCCTGGTCGCGATCCACATCTTCCCCCAGGACGCTGGACACCATCTCATCAAACGTGTCATTGGGATGCCCGGCGACCACGTCGTCGCCGACGGGAACGGTTCCCTGAGCGTCAACGGCTTCGAGATCCACGAGGACTACCTCAAGCCCGGCCGGTCGGCCTCCGACGTCGCCTTCGACATCACCGTGCCCGAGGGCTACGTCTGGGTCATGGGGGACAATCGCGCCAACTCCTCGGACTCCCGGTACCACCAGAACGACGCCCACCACGGCTTCGTCCCCGTGGGCAACGTCGTCGGCGTCGCCAAGAACGTCGTGTGGCCCTACTCCCACTGGTCCGGCCTGACCGACGGGCGCCAGGTCTTCTCCCAGGTTCCCGATCCGACATCCATCCCGACAGCTCTCCCCACCGAACCCGCTGAGCCCGTGCCGTCCCGCACCCTGGCCGGCTCCGGCAGCTGACGAGCCCGTCCTCCCGGCGGCCCTCGAGCAACCGGTGCGACATCCCGCAGCACGACGTGCCGGCGGGCGCCGAGCCACTGCTGACACATGCGTCCGGGATGCCCGCTGGGACGCGCAAAAGGCGTGAACTCAGGCACGTCGACGCCGGCGCGCTCGTCCATGGGTGCGAGCCTGTGGCAGACTGAGCGGGCACTTGGGTCCTGCGGCTCCTCTGCCACTGGGGAGGCCGTCGCCTCGAGGGAACCCAGGGGCGTCCACCTCCGGCGCTGCCCCCGACGGCGCGGCGCCGCCGAACCAGCACTCCTGACCAGTGGCACGGGTGTGGAGAGAAACATGAACCTGATCGACGAGATCAACGCCGCATCACTGCGCGACGACATCCCCTCCTTCCGTCCCGGGGACACCCTCAAGGTCCACGTCAAGGTGGTCGAGGGATCCCGTACCCGCGTCCAGGTCTTCCAGGGCGTTGTCATTGCGCGCCAGGGTGGCGGCATCTCGGAGACCTTCACCATCCGCAAGGTCTCCTTTGGTGTCGGCGTCGAGCGCACCTTCCCCGTCCACACGCCCTCCATCGAGAAGATCGAGGTCGTCACCCGGGGTCAGGTGCGTCGTGCCAAGCTCTACTACCTGCGCAACCTGCGCGGTAAGGCCGCCAAGATCAAGGAGCGTCGCGAGGACTGAGCGTCCGCACTCTGAAGACGGCGCCCGGAGCCTGACGGGCTCCGGGCGCTCGTCATCTCTCGCCGTGCAGCGGCGGACCCACGTACATCGACCTAAGGGGGAAGGGGACACGGTGAGACCGCCGCAGGACGAGGCCGATGACGTCGGACTGGACCTGAAGCAGGCCGCACCTTCACAGATCGGCCGGGCCTCCAGATCCGCCGTCACCCCTGCATGCAGCTCTCCCTCCGCAGACTCCCCTCAGGAGACCGACGAGCCGTCTGAGCCGGCAGCCGGGCCCTCGAACGTGATCCTGGGCGACGACAGCGATGAGTGGGACTACGACCCATTCATCGACCCTGATGCCGACCCCGAGCCCGACGACGAGCCCGTGGACCTGCCCCCTCCATCCAGCCTCGTCGGCACGTCGCGCCCGCCATCCCTCCACCGGAGACCAGCTCCCTGGGCCAGAGGCTGACGAGGCTCCTGCTCGTCCTGGCGGTCGTCATCCTGGTTCCGGCCCTTCTGAAGACCTTCGTCGTCCAGATCTACGAGATCCCCTCGGGGTCCATGGAGCGCACCCTGAGCGACGGGGACAAGGTCGCGGTCACGATGTTCGACTCCGATGACATCGACCGCGGTGACGTCGTCGTCTTCAGCGACCCCGACGACTGGCTCCACGTCCAAGAGACGACGGGTCTGCGCGGCACCCTTCAGAAGGTCTTGGTCTCCGTGCACGTTCTGCCCGAGCACACTGGTCATCACCTCGTCAAACGGGTGATCGGTGTGGGAGGTGACCATGTCGTCTCCGACGGGAAGGGAACGCTGAGCGTCAACGGCGTCGCGATCAAGGAGCCCTACGTCAAGGATGGTCAGTCCCCGTCCCTGACGTCCTTCGACGTCACCGTTCCCCAGGGATACGTCTGGGTCATGGGGGACAACCGCAGCAACTCGGCCGACTCGCGCTACCACCGCGATGACGTCCACGGCGGCTTCGTGCCCCTGACGAACGTCGTCGGGGTGGCCAAGGTGGTCTTCCAATGGACGAACCTGAGCCGATGGGGGAGTCTGGGCGGCGGGGAGCAGGCCTTCTCCCAGGTTCCTGATCACGACACCCCCGTCCCCTCTCCTGCGTCCGCGTCATCCGGGCCCACGGCGAGCAGGCCGACAGGACCGACGCAGCGGGGCCCCGACCCCGATGACCCCGACGATCTCGACGACAAGGACAGCACGTCCCTGGACGGCCCGCGGACCGAGACCGGTGAGGCGACCGACGGCTCCGAGCACACCATGCCCGGCCGGATCGGCCCGGCCCCAGGGGCTGACGGAGAGGACGCGGTGTCAGGGACATCCGGGATGTCAGGCCATGGACAATCAGGTGCGGGCGCCGTGGGGGCCGCCGTGCCGGGCTCCTCGGACGGATCCGGCGGCTCGGGAACGGACGCGAGGATGATGTGGTGAGCCTCCGGGTGCGACCCCGCCCCGACCGGTGCCTGGAGAACGAGCTGCTCCGCGGCTGCGACTACGTCGGTGGTCTGGATGAGGTAGGGCGCGGTGCGCTCGCCGGACCGGTCAGCGTAGGGCTGGCAGTGGTAGGCCGCCGTACCGACGACGCCTTCCCCGACGGCCTGGCCGACTCCAAGCAGCTCACGGCCCGTGCGCGCACCGGCCTGATCGAGCCCGTGCGCGACTGGCTGGTGGACTGCGCCGTCGCCCATGCCTCACCGGCAGAGATCGATGAACACGGCATCGTCGGTGCCCTGAGACTGGCCGGCCTGCGCGCCTTGAAACAGGTCAATGCGCGCGGACACGCCCCAGGCGTCATCATCCTCGACGGCGTGGCCGACTGGCTCACCGCTCCACAGCCCGACCTGCTCACCGCACTGGATGACCGGCAGCCTCCGGAACCGGTCCTGGATCCCGCCGCGGGGCCTCCCAGCCCGCCGGTGCGCATGGAGGTCAAGGCCGACGCCCGCTGCGCCGTCGTCGCGGCAGCCAGCGTCCTGGCCAAGGTCGAGCGAGACTCCCTCATGGCCTGCCTGGACGATCCCGGCTACGGGTGGGCCTCGAACAAGGGCTACGCCTCACCGGCCCACATCAAGGCCCTCACCGAGCTGGGCGCCAGCAACCAGCACCGACGCAGCTGGCACCTGCCCGGGCTGGATCAGCACGAGGGCTGACGCACCGGGCAACAGCCGGTACCGACCCGAGCAGGCCCCGACTCGCCCCCGCAACCTGCTGGGCCTGGGCGCCGTGGGCAGGCATGATGGCCCGGTGAGCGCAGAAGACCTCGAGTCTATGAGAACGAGCTGGAGCTCTCGCTGTACCGGGAGTACCGCGACGTCGCCTCCCTGTTCTCCTACGTGGTGGAGACCGAGCGACGGTTCTACCTGGCCAATGCGGTCGACGTCCAGGTGCGCACCAACGGAGGGGAGGTGTTCTTCGAACTCACCCTCGAGGACGCCTGGGTGTGGGACATCTACCGCGCCTCCCGGTTCGTGAAGTCCGTCCACGTCGTCACCTTCAAGGACGTCAACGTCGAGGAGCTCACCAAGCTCGAGATGGACATCCCCCTCCTCCTAGAGCCTCCAGAGCGATCTCCTCAGGCTGGTCCTCTCACCTTCTGTAGGCCCCTGTCCCGGAGCGGCGCGGTTACCCGGGAACCACAGGTCGTCTCCTGCCAGTGCCCTCCACAGGGCTGATCGGGCCGTGGCGCGGATCAGGTGATTCTGCCTCAGGCTGGTGGCGGAGGTGATCGGCATGGTCAAACAGGTCGCAACAGGGAGCACGGTGAATCCGCCCTGGTCCGGTGAGGCTGGGCTCACCGGACCCTCCGGGAGCCTGCGCAGCCCAGGGACCGCCGTATCCCGCCAGTCCAGCCTTCGTACCGGGCGCTACGGGGAGGACCTAGCCGCTGCCTACCTGGAGGACATCGGCTGGCAGATCCTGGAGCGCAACTGGCGTCCGGACCACGGCCTGCGCGGGGAGCTCGACATCATCGCCCTCGACCCCGCCCCCGGTGGTCAGGAGCCGGAGCCCGACAGCGCCCCCGATGACGGCGGGAAGAGACGGAGACGACCAGCACTGGTCATCGTCGAGGTCAAGACCCGCAGCTCACTGCGCCAGGGACCACCGGCCGCCGCCGTCGACGCCCGCAAGCTGGCCCGGCTGCGAGCCCTGGCGGCCGCCTGGATCAGCACCCACGAGGGCCCGCACGCCGGCCTGCGCCTCGACGTCGTCTCCATCCTCCTGCGCGAGCAACGCCCTGCGCTGCTGCGCCACCACCGGGCGGTGGGGACGTCATGGGGCTAGCGCGCACGCTCGCGGTCACCCTGACTGGGCTGGCCGGACACATCGTCGACGTCGAGGCCCACGCCACCCAGGGCCTGCCCGGATTCACCCTCGTCGGCCTGCCCGACGCCGCCGTGCGCGAGTCGCGTGAGCGCGTACGGGCCGCTTTGAGCACCTGCGGCGTCACCTGGGGAGAGCAGCGCCTGACCGTCAATCTCTCCCCGGCGGACCTGCGCAAGACCGGCACCGGACTGGACCTGGCGCTCGCGCTGGCCGTCCTGGGCGCTCGCGGTCAGCTCGGACGATCCGCGGCCGGTCTCCTGGGGCGCACCGTGTACATCGGCGAGCTCGGGCTGGACGGCTCGGTCCACTCGGTGCGCGGCGTCCTGCCCTGCGTCCAGGCCGCGGTCGCCGCCGGGGTGGAGGAGATCGTCGTCGCCCGGGAGGCGTGCGCCGAGGCTGAGCTCGTCCCCGGTGCCCAGGTCACCGCCATCGGCCATATCGGCCAGCTCGTGGACCGCTACGGAGGACGCCTGAGCCCCGCCGTCGCCGCTGCGGTGGAGCAGATCGCCCAGGCCGACGACACCGGCCCGGCCCGCGTTGAGGGCGGCGATCCGCCGGACCTGGCCGACGTCGTCGGACAGGCCGAGGCCAGACAGGCCCTCGAGGTCGCCGCGGCCGGGGGACATCATCTCATCATGGTGGGGCCGCCGGGGACGGGAAAGACCATGCTCGCCGAGCGTCTGCCCTCGATCCTGCCTCCCCTGGAGCAGCCCGACGCCGTCACCGTCACCTCGATCCATTCCCTGGCCGGCACCTTCAACCCCGCCCACGGGCTCATCACCCGGCCACCGCTGCGCGCACCGCACCACACCGCGACCCGGGCCGCCGTCGTCGGAGGCGGATCCGGCCTGCCGCGCCCCGGGGACGTGTCCCTGGCTCACCGGGGCGTGCTGTTCCTCGACGAGGCCCCCGAGTTCAGTGCCGGTGTCCTGGACTGCCTGCGTCAGCCCCTGGAGTCCGGGACGGTCACCATCGACCGGGTGGGTGGGCGCGCCAGCTACCCGGCCGCCTTCCAGCTCGTCCTGGCCGCCAACCCCTGCCCCTGCGGCAAGGCCGGCGGCCGTGGCCTGGAGTGCACGTGCACCTCCCTGCAACGACGGCGGTACTTCTCGCGCCTGTCCGGACCGCTGCTGGACCGGGTGGACATCCAGGTCGAGGTGGCCCCCGTCAGTGCCTCCGACCTTGCCCACCCGGCGCGCAGCGAGCCCAGCGCCGTGGTGGCGCAGCGGGTCCTGCGAGCCAGACGCGCCGCGAAGCACCGGCTGGCCGGCACGCCGTGGCGGCTCAATGCCGAGGTGCCCGGCTCCTACCTCAGAGGCCCCGACGGAGGACTGAGCGCGCCGCTCAGCCGCCGGCTCATGAGTGCCCTGGAACGTGGGGACCTCTCCCTGCGCGGGGTGGACCGGGTGCTCAGGGTGGCGTGGACCCTGGCCGACCTCGAGGGCGCCGAGGCCCTCACCCTCACCCACATCGGGACCGCACTGGCCCTGAGAACCTCAGGAGCACGACCATGAGTCCCACCCTGCCCTACGACATCGATGACCCGGCGCTGGTCCGCGCCACCTGGTCGCGCCTGGCGGAGCCGGCCAGTGCTGCGGCCACGATGCTGGTGGATCGGCTCGGACCGAGCGCCGCCTTGAGGTGGCTGCTGGAGGAGGCCATCGACTCCTCGGGGCGTGTGCGCAGCGCCCCGCGCCCGCCCGTGCCGCAGCCTCCACCGGGCGTCTCCAGCACCGGTGGGCTCAGCGTCCACTGGGCGCAGGTCGCTGCGCGATGGGCGCCGCGCCTGGAGGGACTCGACATCCGCCGCGAGCTGGACGTGCTCGACCGCCTCGGTGGGAGCCTCGTCCTCCCCGGAGACACCTGGTGGCCGCCGGGACTCGACGAGCTCGAGCACCCGCCCTTCTGCCTGTGGGTGCGCGGCGACCCGTCGCTGTTGGTCAGTGCCAAAGGACCGGGCGGCAGCGAGCCGCAGCAACGGTGGAGCCGTCCCCGAGACCGGCGGGCACAACTCCGATCGGGGCGGCGACGCCGCCGGCGAGTCCGGTCTCAGCGAGATGATCACCCGAGCCCATCACCTGCCCGTGCGTGAGCAGCGAATGCCTGCAGGGCCGGCCAACGGGCTGTGCCTGGCGCTGGTAGGGGCCAGGGCCTCCACCCGGTACGGGGAGGAAGTAGCGACCTCCTTGGCCTCGGGGGTGACGGCGAAGGGCGGCCTCATCGTCTCCGGCGGAGCCTTCGGCATCGACGCCTGCGCGCATCGCGGAGCACTGCGCGAAGGCCCCACCGTGTCCGTCTCCGCCGGGGGGAGTGGACCGTCTCTACCCGGTCGGCAACACCGGGGTGCTGGAGGCGGTCATCTCCAACGGGGCGCTGGTCGCTGAGGTCCCACCGGGCTGCCAGCCCGGCCGCCACCGGTTCGTCTCCCGCAACCGTGTCATCGCGGCCATATCCGGGGCGACGATCGTGGTCGAGGCGGCCTGGCGCTCAGGAGCCCTGTCCACCGCCCACCGAGCCCTCGATCTGGGCAGACATGTGGGCGCCGTCCCCGGACCGGTGACCTCCATGTCCTCGGTCGGCTGTCACCGGCTCCTGCGCAAGGGCGCGGTCTGCATCACTGACGCCGACGACGCCCTTGAGCTCCTCACGCCCCTGGGCGCCGTTGACGCCGATGCCGTCAAGGAGCAGAACCCCGAGCTGGCGGGAGACGGTCTCCTGGACGGGCTGGAACCGGACAGTGCCGCCGTCCTGGACGCCATGCCGGCCAGAGCCTCCGCGACCACCGAGGCCATCGTCCGCTCCTCGGGCCTGTCCCAGAGGGAGGCAGTGGCGGCCCTGGGGATCCTGGAGCTGCTGGGCAGGGCGGAGCGCACCGCCGCCGGCTGGCGACGACGCCACCGGTAGCCAGACGTCGTAACGCCCCGGGCGGGGCTCGCCTGGGCGGTGAGCTCTCCGGGGTCAGACCACGGTGGCTGCTGACAGCGCAAGCTCCTGCCGGGAGTGCTGGGCCTCCTCATCCAGCAGTGGCAGGTCCTCGATCGTGACCAGTCGAGCCGTCAGTGCGTAGTCGACCAGGGCGGTGCGTCGATAGGAGGCGTGCATACGCGGACCGCCCCGCATACCTCTGACGCCGATGCGGTCGAGCTTGTCGCATATGTTGTCCAGCGCGCGATTGAAGCGGGTGAGCTTCCAGCCCAGGCGGGCTGCGGCGTCGGCGTTACGGGGCAGGTCGACTGGCCCGCTGCCGGTGCGACGCAGCCAGGCTCCGCCAGGGCCAGGGTCACCAGGTGCTGGTTTCGGGTCAGATTCACGATGCCCACGGTGGTCTGGCCGGAGCCCGGAGGCACCTCTCTGGTCTGGGAGACCTCGTAGCCGGGGAAGGGCACCTGCAGGATGATCTCGTAGGTGGTGGAGCCCGCCGTGAAGACGATCGCCATGTCCGGGAAGACCAGCGGTACCCGGGAGCCCGGAGCCACCCATGAACGGGAGGTGCCGGAGCGCTCGGTAAGCGTGGCGCCGATCCGGGAACCGATGTTGGCCACCCACCACAGCTCGGCGTCGTGCTCGATGATGAGGAAGCGTCGATGGAGGAAGAGGTTGTCCTCATCAAGGACGAGATCGCCCTCTCTGCCGATCTGGAAGGGGGCTCCGGGCACGATCCGAAACAGTTCACCAACGAAGTCGAGAAGCAGAGGCTCTTCACTCATCGTCGTCACTCCTTCAGATATCAATGTCAGATGGTCCGAGATGCCTGGGAACGGTCGCGAAGGGCGGCGACATCCTCCCTGACAGAATGCCATGGCCATCCGAGCGGTAGAAAGGGCTTGATCCCTATTGACGACCGGCTCCCATCCTGCTAGCGTCCCATGAATCGATGTATCGCATATTGTCGATATGTAAGTTGTGGTGCTGGTGATGAGGTATGCCGCCGGGCTGGATACGGGCGCCGGCCGCCTGAGGCCGGGCGGTGTCAGCAGCAATGGGAGGCAAGAGGAGGGAGACATGATGATGCAGCATCTGCACCGTGCTGTCGGTGGTCGGGCGAGAGGGGGAGCGATCGCGTGCGCAGTGCTCGCGGTGGGATGCTTGGCGCTCGGGGGAGTGTTCGTCCGGCTCAGCGAGGTGGGGGCCGATCGCCACCGGCGGCTTCCGGTCCCTGATCGCCGCCCCCATGCTGTTCCTGCTCGACGCCGGTGTCGGACTCCGGCGCGGAGCCCAGCGGCAGGAACGCATGCCTTTTCGCGACCAAGTCACCATCGCACTGGGCGGAGCTCTCTTGGCGATCGACCTGTGCCTGTGGAACGTGTCGTTCTTCTACACCACGCTGGCTGAGTCCAATCTCCTGGCGAATCTTGTTCCCTTCGCCGCGGCGATCTACGGGTGGGTGCTCTTCAGGGATGCTCCCGACGTCAGGCTCGTTCTTCCGGCGATCCTGGCGATCGGGGGACTACTGCTCCCTGACCCCGGTCGGCGTTCACACAGACCCGCGCCATCTGCTTGGAAACGCGATGGCCCTGGCCACGGCATTCTTCTACACAGGATTTCTCGTTGTCGCCCAGGGGGCTGCGAAAGCGGTACCCGGCGCTGCGCATCATGGCGGTACTCAGTCTCTGGTGCGCTGCGGTGTGTCTTGCGGTGGCGATGCTGCGTGGAGAGAACCTGCTTCCGCATTCCGTGACGGGATGGCTGCTGCTCGCCGCCCTGGCGCTCACCTCTCAGATACTCGGGCAGACCCTCATGGCGCACGCTATGCACTTCATGTCGCTGCAGCTCGGGTCGCTGTTCGCGCTGCTCCAGCCTGTGGCAGCGGCCGCCTACGCCTACATCCTCTTCGCCGAGACTCTGACGCCCTCCCAGCTCCTTGGCGTGGTGATCCTCATCGTCACCATCTATTGGGCCAGGCTCGTCCTCGGCTCGTAACGCGCCTCCGGTGCCGGATCGCGGAGCTGACGTCGTCTCCGTTCCCTGCAGTATGCCTCCCTGAGGGTGCAACGATGCCTCAGGTATCGACATCAGGGCGGGTGGTATGCTCTGGCGCACCTCAGCAGGATTCGGGAGGGGCAGTATGTCGGCGAACGCCCATCGTCATCCGCATGACGATGAGGACATGAACGGACTGGTCGACGCCCTCAAGGTTCTTGCGCACCCGGTGCGCCTCCAGATCCTGCAGTGGCTCCGGAATCCTCGGGCGGAGTTCCCCATCGAGCAGGGGATCGCGGACCCGGATGAGTACGGGGTCTGCATCAAGCAGATCACCGACAAGGTCGGGCTGGCCCAGTCCACCGTCTCGGCGTTCATGCACGCCCTGGAGCGTGAGGAGCTGGTGATCTCCACACGTATAGGAAAATGGACTCACTACAAGCGCAACGAGCGGCGCATCGCCGACGTCCGCGCACAGTTCTCCGAACTCACCTAACTCGCCCGCGTGGCCGCTCGCCTCGCCACCCATCGTCATTCGTCTTGCCATCGACCCAACAGAGCCGTCGTCAGGGGGACTCTCATGCCGAGGACGCGCGCCGGCCTCCTCTCCGCCTACCAGCGTCACCTATCCCTGCAACGAGACCTCTCCCAGCACACCGTGCGGGCCTACCTCGTCGACGTGGGTGATCTCTTGAGCTTCCTCGGCGTTGGTGAGGGCGACGCCGAGCCCGTTGAGCCGGCCCTGGCCACCCTCGACCTGGCAGACCTGCGCGACTGGCTCGCCGCACAGGCCGCTGACGGGCGCTCCCGCGCCACCCTGGCCCGCCGCTCCGCCTCCGTGAGAACCTTCTCCACCTGGGCCTTTGAGGAAGGGCTGCTCGCCTCCGACGTCGCCGTGCGCCTGCGCGCCCCCCGCGTCGACAATCGACTCCCCGGGGTCCTGACGACCCAGCAGGCCGCACAGCTCCTCAAGACCGCCGCGGACCTTGCCTCAGACGGGAACGCTCTGGCCGCACGCGACCTGGCCATCATCGAGACGCTCTACGCGACCGGTGTACGGGTCTCCGAGCTCGTCGGTCTTGATGTCACCGACCTCGACCACTCCCAACGGACCCTGCGAGTCCTGGGCAAGGGCCGCAAGGAACGTACCGTCCCCTACGGGGTGCCCGCTGCCAGGGCCCTGGAGAACTGGCTGGGGCGACGCCCTGAGATCTGTGCCGCCGACGCCGGAGCCGCACTCTTCCTCGGGGCGCGAGGACGGCGCATCGACCCACGTGCGGTGCGCGACATCGTCCACCGGCTGTGCGCAGCCGCCCAGGTGTCCGACCTCGGCCCGCACGGACTGCGCCACAGCGCAGCCACCCACGTGCTGAGCGGGGGAGCGGACCTGCGCAGCGTCCAGGAGATCCTCGGACACTCCTCCCTGGCCACGACCCAGCGCTACACCCATGTCTCGGCCGAGCGGTTGCGCAGTGTCTACGAGCAGGCCTTCCCCCGCGCCTGAGACGGCGAGCACGTCCATCCGACGCCACGGTGGTGGGCTGACGCCGCGCGCGAGGCCTGGGCCCATGGGCACCTCCCCCCGAAGGCGTGCAGGACCCGAGGGTCGGCGGGGGAGCGCGGCTTAGGACAGGCGGGCCAGGCGGCGGGCGATCGCGATATGCAGCGAGAAGCTGCGCTGCATCTGTGCGGTGCTGTGAAGGTTCATGACGACGTGGGCGCGTTGGCGCGGGTAGAAGAAGCTGTGTACCGCCCACAGGCCCAGGCCTCCCACCGGCTTGGGCAGGCCCCGCAGGATCAAGGGCATGAACTCGCTGAAGCGGATCGTGGCCAGGCCCGTCCCGTAGTGGAGGCCCGCGCGCAGGCGGGAGCGGGGCCGGGCCAGGCGCGCCAGCAGATCCCGGTCGAGCAGGTCTCCCTCATGCAGGGCCTCCTGGAACCGCACCATGTCCTCCAGGGTTGTCACCGCGCCGCCGTCAGCGGACCCGGCGGACAGCGCCCTGGCATGGCTGATCTCCGCACCCTTGACCCAGACCGGAGCGATCTTCAGACCTGTGATCCGGACCGGAGCGATCTTCAGACCTGCCAGCTCCTCATCGGTGGCCGTGGAGTGCGGCTGACCCGTGCGCGTCATCCCCGCGGGCTGGAACACCTGGGTGCGCAGCACCTCGTGGGCGGACAGGCCGGTGACCTCCTGGGAGCACGCACTGAGCCAGGGCGTAGTTGGCGTCCCCGTAGGCGAAGCGCTCACCGGGCCGGCCCTGGGGCGGCAGCCCCGCGCACTGCGCTAGCACCTCGGCCAGGTCCCACCGGCGGTCGGGTTGGCGCATGAGGCGGTCCAGCGAGCACTCGGTGGAGTATCCGCGCGGAGGCTGTATCGGGTCGGGTAGTCCTGAGCGGTGGCTGAGCAGGCGACTCAGGGTCAGGTCCCGGGACGGAATGACGCCGGGAGCGGCGGGTAGCGCGGACAGATCGATGCCCGGGGCGAGCTCGCCGATCGGCGCATCCAGGGACAGCAGTCCCTGCTGGGCCAGGCGTGCCGCCGCGACCGCCACGAAGGGCTTGCCGGCGCTCGCGGTATGAAAAGGCCGGTCGACCTCACCGAAGGAGAGCCTCACCCCCGGGGCGATGATGAGCACCTGCGGGGCCGGCAGGTCTGGGCGTCGCTTTGCGGCCATCCTCTTCAGCTTGGGCCGCAGGGAGGACTCGAACCAGCGCTGAAGGGACTCGGAGGGCCTCATGTCTCCACCTCTCTCAACAAGATGCCTTTGAAGGGGCTGTGCCCGAAAGCTCACCACTCTTCACGACCTCCCATCATCGGAAGGAATGCCGGCGAGATCAAGCATTGATCACCGGTTCTACTGGACCGGCTTGAGGCGGATGACGGCCGGTTGCAGCAGGCGCAGCGGGTTGATGTAGGTCTTGGGGCCGGTGCGAGCGCCCCAGTGCAGGGCGCAGACCCCGTCCGGCCGGTGCCCGGTCAGCAACGTGCCGATGACCTGCCCCGCACCGACCGCCTCACCTGCTCCGACAGTCGGTTCTACTGGCTCATAGGTGGTGCGGATCCCGTCGGCGTGGTCGATGGAGACCACCGGACGCCCGGCCACCATGCCGGCGAATGCGACCGTCCCCGCGGCGGCGCTGCGGATCTGCGCGCCCTCCGCGGCCGCAAGGTCCACGCCGCGGTGCCCGTGTCCCCATACGACGGCCGGCGGATCGAAGCCCTCCACCACGGTGGCCGGTGCACCGGTCGGCCACTGATAGCGTCCTCGCGGCCGCCTGAGCTCATGCGGCTGCTGCACTCCGGCCTGTGAACCCGGTTCCGTCCCCCTCGATGAACCGAGTGATGAGGATGGCGTCCGTGAAGAGTGAGATCGGCGAGGTCGGTGGAGTCACAGAACCGGTCAGCCCGGACGTCGTCGTGAGCTCGGGAAATGCAGGATCACCAATCTCCCGTGGTGTGCCGGAGCCGGTGGGAGACGACGGTGCGGTGAGTGCCCCGCAGGCGAGCAGGACCGCGGTCAGGGCCGCCGCGCGACGGGCTCTGCCGGGTCTCGTCGCAGGAGGGGCGCCCGGTGGGCAACCATGCGGCACACGGCAGGGTCGGCGGTGCCCCGGCAGTCCGGCTTCGTGCGTTCCGTGCGCCCTGCCTGCTGTTGCCGCCTGTGCTTCCAGTGCTGTCTGTGGTTTGTGTCCTGGGTGCATGCCATCAGGGTGCGCGCCGGACGGACCCGGTCGCCGGGGACGTCGTCGGCCCTGTGGAAAACGTTCTCAGGAATCGTCCTGTGGTGACCGGAATGACTCCGAATGTCACCGAATTCGCCTCGGCAGGCGGCTCTGCCCTGTGGTAGCCTCACCCCGCAGCATTCTGCGGATCGCTCCGGCGTCAGCGGGAGACGGGACTGGGATGCTGACTTCGCGTGCCTGCACCCGAGCACTTCGGGACGTCCCTCCGGGCGACACGGTCGCGGTCCCGATCGTCATGGTTCGTCATGGTGAACGGGTGGCCGTGCGTCGCAGGCACTAGGCCCCGTCCGCGTCGGCTACCAGCCGGTCGCCGGGCTCCGGTCATCGGTCGGTCCTTGGTCATTCTTTGATCACTGTATCGGTCTCCGGCTCGGTGTGCGCCCACTAGCGCGCGGAACCACAGGGGAACAACCCAGAAAAGTAACTCCGGGACGCGCCTGAGCCCACTGCTCAGCCGTCCCCCGAATGATCGTGCGTCGAGCAACCTCTCGGCACACACGGAAGGACCGTCATGGCCGTCGTCACCATGCGCCAGCTCCTTGATAGCGGTGTCCACTTCGGGCACCAGACCCGTCGCTGGAACCCCAAGATGAAGCGCTTCATCCTCACCGAGCGCAACGGCATCTACATCATCGACCTCCAGCAGTCCATCGAGGGCATCAACACCGCCTACGACTTCGTCAAGGAGATCGTCGCTCGCGGCGGCAACATCCTGTTCGTCGGAACCAAGAAGCAGGCCCAGGCCGCCGTGGCCGAGCAGGCCCAGCGCGTCGGCATGCCCTACGTCAACCAGCGCTGGCTGGGCGGCATGCTCACCAACTTCTCCACCGTGCGCGCCCGCCTGGACCGCATGAAGGAGCTCGAGCAGATCGACTTCGACGACGTGGCCGGATCCGGTCGCACCAAGAAGGAGCTGCTCATGATGCGCCGCGAGAAGGACAAGCTCCAGCGGACCCTGGGCGGTATCCGCGACATGAGCAGGCTCCCCGCCGCCGTGTGGGTCGTGGACACCAAGAAGGAGCACCTGGCCATCTCCGAGGCCCAGAAGCTCGGGATCCCGGTCATCGCCATCCTCGACACCAACTGCGACCCGGATGAGGCCACCTACGGCATTCCCGGCAACGACGACGCCATCCGCGCCGTCACCCTGCTCACCCGTGTCGTCGCCGATGCCACCGCCGAGGGCCTGCTGGCCCGCTCCGGCGGCCGCGCCCGCACCGGGGAGGAGGCCGAGGTCGCCGCTGCCGACGCCGAGCCGCTGCCCGAGTGGGAGGCGCAGCTCCTCGCCGGAGCCGAGGCCTCCGAGGCTGCTGCTGAGGCCACCGAGGCCGTCGAGATCGCTGCCGAGGCCCCTGCCGCCGAGCAGGCCTGAGCCCAGGCATCGCATTCACGCCTCCTCGTTCACAGCGCGGCGCCTGCGCGCTGTGAACACCTTTCACACGTTCTTTTTCACACGTCTATTAGTCACTGACTGACCAGGAGACATTCATGGCGAACTACACCACTGCCGACATCAAGGCGCTGCGCGAGAAGACCGGCGCCGGCATGCTCGACGTCAAGAAGGCACTCGACGAGGCCGAGGGCGACGCCGAGAAGGCCATCGAGATCATTCGCGTCAAGGGCCTCAAGGGCATCGCCAAGCGCGAGGGCCGCGCCGCCTCCGCCGGCCTCATCGCCGCCAAGGTCGTCGACTCCGGCGACGGCCAGGTCGGCATCCTCGTCGAGATCAACGCCGAGACCGACTTCGTGGCCAAGAACCAGAAGTTCCTCGACTACGCCGAGCAGGTCCTCACCGCCGCCCTCGCCTCCGGCGCCACCGATGCCGAGGCCCTGGCCGAGGTCGAGGTCGACGGCTCCACCGTCAAGGAGCTCACCGACGGCATGCAGGCCGTCATCGGCGAGAAGATCGTCGTGCGTCGCGTCGGTCGCCTCGAGGCCGACAAGATCGAGCTCTACCTGCACCGCACCAACCCCGACCTGCCCGCCCAGGTCGGCGTTCTGGTGGGCACCGACGCCAAGGCCGCCGAGGTGGCCCACGACGTCGCCATGCACATCGCCGCCTACTCCCCTGACTACGCCACCCGCGACGACGTCCCTGCTGAGGTCGTGGACAAGGAGCGCGCCATCGCCGAGGAGACCACCCGCGCCGAGGGCAAGCCCGAGAAGGCCATCCCCAAGATCGTCGAGGGACGCCTCAGCGGCTTCTTCAAGGAGAACGTCCTGGTCGACCAGGCCTTCGCCAAGGACCCCAAGACCACGGTCGGCAAGGTCGTCGAGGCCACCGGCGGCGAGCTGATCGGTTTCGTCCGCTTCCGCGTCGGCGCCTGAGCCACCCGCCGCCGGGCCGGCCCGTTGGGTGACCGGCGTCGTCGACCGGCTGGAGACATCCGGGGCGGGGTCACGAGCACCATGCTCGTGACCCCGCCCCTCTCATTCCGCCTCGTTCGCCGACACCCGTTCGGGGCTGCGCCGTGGAACACTCCGCGGAGCATGTCGCAGGGCATAGTCCCATGGCGTGTCTGACCCCTCCGGGCGACCACGATCGTGGCACAGCGCCGTCGCGGACGGGGTAGGCTGTGCGCAGCCTGCCCACCGACCCCAGGAGACATAGCGCAATGAGTCAGGAACCGGCTCGTGACGACCGCGTCGCCCACGGCACGCACCCCAGACGTGTTCTGCTCAAGCTCTCCGGTGAGGTCTTCGGCGGCGGATCGATAGGTTTGGATCCCGACGTCGTCTCCGACGCGGCCCGTCAGATCGCCGATGCAGTCCGTGCCGGGGTCCAGGTCTCCGTCGTCGTTGGAGGAGGGAACTTCTTCCGCGGCGCCGAGCTCTCGTCGCGAGGAATGGACCGAGCCCGCGCCGACTACATGGGCATGCTGGGTACCGTCATGAACGCCCTGGCCCTGCAGGACTTCATCGAGAAGGCAGGGGTCCCCGCCCGCGTCCAGACAGCCATCGCCATGGGGCAGGTCGCCGAGTCCTACATCCCCCTGCGCGCCATCCGCCACATGGAGAAGAACCGCGTCGTCGTTTTCGGCGCCGGAGCCGGCCTGCCCTACTTCTCCACCGACACGGTCGCTGCCCAGCGGGCTCTGGAGACCCACTGCGACGAGCTGCTCGTGGGCAAGAACGGCGTCGACGGCGTCTACACCGCCGATCCCCGCAAGAACCCCGACGCCCAGCGCCTCGACCAGCTCACTACGAACGAGCCCTGGCCGACGGCCTCCAGGTGGTCGACGCCTCCGCTTTCGCCCTGTGCCGCGACAACGGACTGGCCATGCGCGTCTTCGGCATGGGGGAGCCCGGAAACATCACCCGCGCCCTGCTGGGTGAGAGAATCGGGACACTCGTCAGCTGCGGCTGACGCGGAGTCAGGCGGGGCCGACGACGAAACCCCTGATCCCGTCTCCGTCCACCGCGCGGACGAGCAGCACGCACGGTGCCCATACAGTCATCCTCGAGATGACCGATACCAACCCATGAACCCACCGACCGCCCAGTAAAGGAATCACCATGATCGACGACGTCATGCTCGAGGCCGAGGACAAGATGGACAAGGCCCTCCAGGCCGCCAAGAACGAGCTCGCCTCCATCCGCACCGGCCGTGCCAACCCCTCGATGTTCAACGGGATCGTGGTGGACTACTACGGCGCCCCCACCCCGCTCCAGCAGCTCGCCTCCCTGACGATCCCCGAGGCCCGCACCGTCCTGGTCAGCCCCTTCGACCGCTCCGCCATGAAGGACATCGTCACCGCCATCCGCGAGTCCGACCTCGGCGTCAACCCCACCGACGACGGAACGGTCATCCGCATCACCCTGCCGGCACTGACCGAGGAGCGCCGCAAGGACTACGTCAAGCTCGCCCGCTCCCGCGCCGAGGACTCCCGCGTCCAGGTGCGCGGCATCCGCGGCAAGGCCAAGAAGGAGCTCGAGGCCATCAAGAAGGACGGCGAGGCCGGCGAGGACGACGTCAAGCGCGCCGAGCACGAGCTCGATGGCCTCACCAAGCGCTTTGTCGAGCAGATCGACGCGGCCCTGAGCGCTAAGGAGAGCGAGCTCCTGGAAGTCTGACGCCCCCTGAGCCTGGGACCCGTTCCCTCCTGAGATCCCAAGCCCCGCCGACCTCTGTGAGCCCAGTGACGACCCTGCTGAACCCGCGACCCACGCGCAACCACGACCCGCTGCCCGCCACCGGGCGGGCGGGCCGCAACCTGCCCGCCGCCGTCGGGGTGGCGGTCGTCCTCATCGCCGTGGTCCTGGGCTCGCTGGCCTTTCAGAAGATCATCTTCGTGGGCGTCGTCGTGCTGGCCGTGTGCGGGGCTCTGTGGGAGCTGGCTGCGGCCTTCGCCCGCAAGAACATCCGCCTGCCACTTGCGCCGCTGTGGCTGGGCACCCTGGGCATCTCCGTGTGCGCCTGGGAGCTGGGGGCGGAGGCGGCCTTCGGGGCCTACGTTGCCACCGCCGGCGCCTGCGTCCTGTGGAGCTTCATGGACCACGCCGAGGCGGAGACCGGCACCGTTCTGGAGCAAGCCGGTCATGACATCCCCCGCACCGACGCCCATGACGAGGTCCGCCGCTCGCGCTCCAGTGCCGCGGCCGCCTCGGTCTTCGCCGCCACCTACCTGCCCTACCTGGCCGGCTTCGCCGTTCTGCTCCTGGTCCAGGATCACGGAGTGGGGAAAGTCATGATGCTCATCGCGCTGGCGGCGGCCAGTGACACCGGCGGGTGGCTTGCCGGCATCACCTTCGGCCGCCACCCCATGGCCCCCTCGGTCTCGCCCAAGAAGTCCTGGGAGGGGTTCATGGGCTCCCTGCTGGCGGCAGTGGCCACCGGTGCCGGCTGCGTGTGGGCCATCGGCGGCCCCTGGTGGGCCGGCGCCGCCCTGGGTACCTGCACCGTGATCGTCTCCACCCTGGGTGACCTGGGGGAGTCCCTGCTCAAGCGCGACCTGGGGCTCAAGGACATGGGCACGCTCCTGCCCGGCCACGGAGGAATCATGGACCGGCTCGACTCGATCCTCGTGGCCGCTCCACTTGTCTACGCCTTCACCCTCCTGGTGAAATAGGGCACGGCATGCCCAACCCTATCGACCAGCCCGGCCCTCCCCAGCCCCGGGACACGAGGAGCACGAGCGTGAGTCCTTCGCGAGTACAGCAGCGCCCCCGGCGCCCGCAGCCCGTCAGCATCACCGGGCGGCCGCGTGACGGCCAGATCCAGGTCATGCCCACCGACCAGCCGCCGGAGGGCGCTACCAGTCCTGACGCCAAGCCGCGACTGTCCTTCGCCGTGCCGGCGGCTCGTGGCAAGGCCCCCCGGCACCTGGCCGACCTCGACCTGGCCGGTCGCAAGGCCGCCTGCAAGGACGCGGGCCTGCCATCCTTCCGCGCCGACCAGCTCTCACGTCACTACTTCACCCACTTCACCCGCGACAGCGCGGACATGACCGACCTGCCCGCCTCCCAGCGCGAGCAGCTGTGCGCCGAGCTGCTGCCCGAGCTCATCACCCCGGTGCGCGCCCTGCGCGCCGATGGCGGCCGCACCATTAAGCACCTGTGGGAGCTCCATGACGGCGTCCGCGTCGAGAGCGTCCTCATGCGCTACAAGGACCGCACCACGTTGTGCGTCTCCTCCCAGGCCGGCTGCGGCATGGCCTGCCCCTTCTGCGCCACCGGCCAGATGGGTCTCACCCGCAACCTGTCAACCGCGGAGATCGTCGAGCAGGTGCGCCACGCCGCCCAGGCATCGGCCGCCGGCGACCTGAGCGGGGGTCCGGCGCGCCTGTCCAACGTGGTCTTCATGGGCATGGGCGAGCCGATGGTCAACTACAAGAACGTCGTCGGCGCCCTCCACCGCCTCATCGACCCGGCCCCCGAGGGCTTCGGCCTGTCTGCCCGCGGTGTCACCGTCTCCACGGTGGGGCTGGTGCCCCTCATCCGCAGACTCGCCGGTGAGGGCCTGCCGGTGACCCTGGCCGTCTCCCTGCACGCCCCCGATGACGAGCTGCGCGATGAGCTCATCCCCGTCAACTCCAAGTGGAAGGTCGGCGAGCTGCTCGACGCCGCTCACGACTACTTCCCTGGCCACAGGCCGGCGAGTGTCCATCGAGTACGCACTCATTAAGGACATGAACGACCACGCCTGGCGCGCCCAGCTGCTGGCCGATGAGCTCAACCGCAGGGACACCGGATGGGCCCATGTCAACCCCATCCCGCTCAACCCCACCCCCGGCTCCATCTGGACCTGCTCGGAGACCGAGGTTCAGGATATATTCGTCGACACGCTTCGGCGTGCCGGAATTACCACGACAGTGCGAGACACTCGAGGCAGCGACATCGACGGTGCCTGCGGACAGCTCGCGACCGAGGTACTCAACCAGGAGAGGGCTAAGACGACATGAGCGACATGTTCCCCAAGTCAGCGCTCCTGCGACCGGGCTACCGCCCCGAGCAGGTCGACCGCTACTTCGAGACGGCTCACGAAATCTACGACGCCGGCGAGCTCGACGAGATGGACTCCGAGGGCGTGCGCACCGTCGCCTTCGACGTGGTCCTGCGCGGTTACCAGCCGCAGGCCGTCGACGCGGCCCTCGACCGCCTTGAGGCCGCCTTCCTCCAGCGTCGTCGCGCCGCCTTCGTGGCCAAGAAGGGGCGTCAGGCCTGGATGGACCAGGTCACCCAGCTCGCCACCACCCTCTACCCGCGCCTCCTGCGTCCGGCCGGCGAGCGCTTCGCCCCTGCCTTCGGGCAGGGGTATGACAAGACTGACGTCGACGCCCTCATGGACCGCATCGCCGGCTATTTCGACTCAGACACCACCCTGACCTCCAGCGAGGTGCGTGGAGCGGTCTTCCGCCGCGCCCGGGGAAACAAGGCCTACGGGGAGCCCAGCGTCGACCGCTACCTGGCGCGCGTCGTCGAGGTCCTCCTGTCCGTCGAGTAGGCCAAGCAGACCGAGTAAGCCGAGAAGGTCGAGTAAACCCTGAGGAAACCCGCCGCCCCATGACCGGCCACGCATCGTCACGTTCCTGTTCCCCTCAGTCCCTCCAGCGACTGGTCCTGCTCGGATCCACCGGGTCGATCGGCACCCAGACCCTCGAGGTCCTCACCCGCCTGGGCCAAACCGCTCCGCGAGTGGTCGCCCTGGCCGCCGGCGGAAGCCGCCTGGAGCTCCTGGCCCGCCAGGCCGTCGCCTGGGAGGTCCCCGTCCTGGCCGTCACCGGTGGGGGGAGAGGACCTCGCCGGTCACCTGCGCCAGGCCCTGTCGACTGCGGCCGCCCAGACCGGTCGCCCTGACCCGGTCACCACGATTCTCACCGGCCCCGACGCCGCCGCCACGGCGGTCGAGGCCGCACAGCTCGGGTCCGGTGACACGGTCGTCAACGGCATCACGGGCTCCGTGGGCCTGCTGCCCACGCTGACGGCCTGCGCAGCGGAGCCCGCCTGGCCCTGGCCAACAAGGAGTCCCTCGTCGTCGGAGGCGCCCTGGTCCGCCAGTCACTCGCCCGGCCCGGCCAGGTGGTGCCCGTGGACTCCGAGCACTCCGCCATCGCCCAGGCCCTTGCCAGCGGCCGCCACGAGAAGGGCCTGACCAGTCCCCTCATCAGCGGGCGCAGCGAGGTGCGCCGGCTGGTCCTGACCGCCTCCGGTGGCCCCTTCCGCGGCAGGAGCCGGGAGACACTCACCGGGATCAGTGCCGCAGCCGCCCTCAACCACCCCACTTGGGACATGGGGCCAGTGGTGACCATCAACTCCTCGACCCTCATCAACAAGGGGCTCGAGCTCATCGAGGCCCACCTCCTGTTCGACGTGGCCCCCGAGCAGATCGACGTCGTCGTCCACCCCCAGTCGATCATCCACTCCATGGTCGAGTTCACCGACGGCGCCACCATCGCACAGGCCTCCCCGCCCAACATGCGCCTGCCCATCGCCCTGGGACTGACCTGGCCCGAGCGTGCCGACCTGTCCGGCCTGGTGGTGCCCAACGACTGGCGCGAACCGGTCAGCTGGACCTTCGAGCCTCTGGACGGCGAGGCCTTCCCCGCCGTCGACCTGGCCCGCAGCGCCGTGGCCGCATCAGCCACCCACCCGGCCGTCCTCAACGCCGCCAACGAGCAGGCCGTCGCCGCCTTCCTGGGCGGCGGGCTCGAGTGGCTGGACATCGTCGCGATCGACGCGGCCGTCGTCGGCGAGCACGAGGGGCTGTCCTCCCCGAGCCTCGACGACGTCCTGGCCGTGGAGACCTGGGCCCGCACCCGCGCCGACGAGCTGATCGCGGTACGAAACGGAGGAACGCACTCGTGAGCACCACCCTGGCCTACATTCTGGGCATCGTCATCCTCATCATCGGGATCGGTGTCTCGGTGGCCCTCCACGAGCTCGGGCACATGATCCCGGCCAAGAAGTTCGGCGTGAAGGTACCCGAGTACTTCATCGGCTTCGGCCCGAGGCTCTGGTCGTTCAGGCGCGGCGAGACCGAGTACGGCGTCAAGGCCATCTGGCTGGGCGGCTACGTCAAGCTCGTCGGCATGCTGCCGCCGGCCAAACCCGGAACGCCGGACCGGCGCCGCAAGGACGGCAGCCTGGGCATGGTGGGTGAGGCACGTGCCGAGGCCCTCGAGGAGATCCGGCCGGGCGAGGAGCACCGCGCCTTCTACCACCTGAGCGTCCCCAAGAAGCTCATCGTCATGGCCGGGGGGATCCTCACCAACCTGGTCCTGGGAATCCTTCTTCTGGCAATCGCCATCGGCGCCGTCGGCATCCCGGGGCGCACGACCACGCTGTCGAAGGTGGAGCCCTGCGTCTCGTCCAACGTTGACGAGAACGCCCCCTGCCAGGACTCCGACCCGGCCGGCCCCGCCAGCGCCGCTGGTATCAAGGCCGGCGACCGGATCGTCTCCTGGGGCGGGGTGCAGGTCTCCACCTGGGAGGAGCTCCAGGCCCGGATCGCGGCCGGAGGGACCAGCCCCACCCAGGTCATCGTCGAGAGCGGCGGTGCGACGCGCTCCGTGAGCGTCACCCCGGTCGAGGTGCAGCGCACCGTCCGCGATTCCCAGGGCGCCCCGGTCAAGGACGACTCCGGTGCGGTGCGGACCGAGGCCCGCCCCTACGTGGGGATCGCCCCCTCCCTGGGAACTGTTCCGCAGAGTCCCGGCCAAGATACCGGGCTTCATCGGACAGGCCGTCGGCGGCACGGTCAAGGCCATCGTCACCCTCCCGGTCGGGCTCTACCACGCCGTCCAGGCCGGACTGGGCATGGAGCAGCGCAGCGCCGACAGCGGCGTCGTCGGCCTGGTGGGCATGGGGCGCATGGCCGGGCAGGCCACCAGCGGTGGCGCCGTCGGCGGCGGGGAGGTTCCCCTGTCGATGCGCGTCAGCAGCATGCTCGTGCTGCTGGGCAGCCTCAACCTGGCGCTGTTCGCCTTCAACCTGCTGCCGCTGCTGCCCCTGGACGGCGGGCACGTGGTCGGAGCCTGCTGGGAGGGCGTCCGACGCATGATTGCCAAGGTGCAGGGAAAACCCGACCCGGGACCGGTGGACACGGCCAAGATGCTGCCTGTCGGCCAGGTCGTCTTCGGCCTGCTCATCCTCATGGCGCTCGTCCTGGTTTGGGTCGACATCGCGGCTCCGCTGTGAACCCAGCGATGACCGGGGGCGCTCCGGTGCCGGCGGGAGCGATGCCACACGCCTGCGGTACAGGGCCGGGCAGGGTGGGTGACATACTGGTCGGGTGACTGAAGCGATCGCTCTTGGCATCCCCACCATGCGCGCCCAGGCCCCGGTCCTGGCGCCGCGCCGACCAACCCGCAAGATCAGGGTCGGCAGCCTCAACGTTGGTGGAGACGCGCCCATCACCGTGCAGTCCATGACCACCACCAAGACGCACGACATCGGTGCCACGCTCCAGCAGATCGCCGAGCTGACGGCCTCGGGCTGCGACATCGTGCGCGTGGCCTGCCCCACCGACAAGGACGCCGAGGCGCTGCCGATCATCGCCAAGCAGTCGCGCATCCCCGTCATCGCGGACATCCATTTCAACCCCAAGTACGTCTTCGCCGCGATCGAGGCCGGCTGTGGCGCCGTGCGCGTCAACCCCGGCAACATCCGCAAGTTCGACGACCAGGTCGCCGACATCTGCAAGGCCGCCTCCGACGCCGGTGTCTCCCTGCGCATCGGCGTCAACGCCGGAAGCTCGACAAGCGCCTGCTCAAGAAGTACGGCAAGGCCACCCCCGAGGCGCTCGTGGAGTCCGCCACCTGGGAGGCCGGACTGTTCGAGGAGAACGACTTCCACGACTTCAAGATCTCCGTCAAGCACCACGACGTCGTCACCATGGTGCAGGCCTACCGGCTCCTGTCGGAGGCCGGCCGCTGGCCCCTCCACCTGGGCGTGACCGAGGCCGGCCCCGCCTTCCAGGGCACCATCAAGTCCTGCGCCGCCTTCGGCACCCTGCTCGCCGAGGGCATCGGCGACACCATCCGTGTCTCCCTGTCCGCTCCTCCGGTCGAGGAGGTCAAGGTGGGCACCAAGCTCCTGGAGTTCATGGGCCTGCGTCAGCGCCAGCTCGAGATCGTCTCCTGCCCCTCCTGCGGCCGCGCCCAGGTGGATGTGTGGACCTTGGCCGAGGAGGTGGAGACTGGGCTCAAGAAGATCACCGCCCCGCTGCGCGTGGCCGTCATGGGCTGCGTCGTCAACGGCCCCGGTGAGGCCCGCGAGGCGGACCTGGGCTGCGCCTCGGGCAACGGCAAGGGGGCAGATCTTCGTGCGCGGCCAGGTCGTCGAGACCGTCCCCGAGGACCAGGTCGTCGAGACCCTCCTCAAGCACGCCGAGGCCATGGCCGCCGAGATGGCCGAGGAGCTCGGCGAGGAGGCCCTGGCCGGCACCAGCCCCATGGTCTCCGCCGCCGGCTGAGGACCGGTGAGGGCGGGGCGCCGAGACCCCGCTCGAGCCCGGTGGGTATGAGCTTCCTGCGACACCGCGATCACGGACGCGCACAGCGCGGCGCCGACCGTCTGACACCGGTTCCCTCCGACCAGGTGTCAGGTGTCATGTCACTGTGCGACCTCGAGCCGGTCAGCGCCGTGGGCCTGGTCCAGCAGATGCAGCGCTGGTCGCGTTGGGGCCGTGGTGACGTCGTCGCCCTGGGCGGCCTGGCCCACCCCGTCGCGGCGGCGTGGTCGGTCGGCTCGCTCATGCCCTTCGGCCTGGCCGGGCGCCCCGAGCACGGACTGCGCGCCGCGGACTCCGGCGAGATCTGGGCGCTGGCCGAGCACGCCGGACCCCGGCTGTCCCGTCGCGGCTCGGTCTCAGGACCGGCTCAGGACGTCGCCGCCGTCTGGGGCGCTCTGAGCGAGCAGGGGCAGCGCTCCCGCCATGAGCGTTGGAGGCAGCCGGTCCTCACCGCCCCCCACATCGGGGGCGGGCTGGTGAGCGCGCACCTGCATCGTCGTCCGTCCCAGGCATGGGTGGGGCAGTCGGTTCGTCCGGCCCGACCGGACGAGGAGGAGCTGGTCCTGCCGGCCTCGGTGGACATGTTCGTCGGCGAGCTCGACTACGACCCCACCGTCGACGGTCCCGGGTACAGGCGCCACGTCAGCTGGCTCATTGAGCAGGGACGCAGCTACGTCGTTCTCGATGACGGCGCAGGCCACCCGATCCGGCCCGGATCGCCCCGGGCGGTGGCCTTCAAGGCCGACGTCGGAGCCCTGTGGCGATCCCCCCTCCGGCGGCGTCGCTCAGCTGACCGGTGTGTGGACGCGCCCGGACCTGCGTGGGCGAGGAGTGGGGGCGGCGGCACTGGCCGGTGTGGTGGATGCCGTGCACCGGGACCATGTCGGGACCGATGGCGTCGTGAGCCTCTACGTCAACGACTACAACGCCGCGGCCTTGGCGCTCTACCAGTCCCTCGGCTTTCGACAGGTGGGCATGTTCGCCACCGTGCTCCTGTAATACCGGTGAGGCAAGACGATATTCTTTTGTTACAGGGTGCCCTGCAAAGTCATGGTGAACAACATATGGAGCACCTCAGGCAACTCGCCTACGATCACCAATCGTGCGCAATACGGTCGAAGTCGACTCCGAGAGCACGGAGCGTCAGAATAATATCGAGGTCTGGAACGATCTCGTCTCGCCCAGAGATTTGCTCATCTGTCTTCTGATATCGGTGATGTGTGTCGTCGCAGCGGTACTTTTGTCCTCCTCTTTCGGTGGGAAGCCGCTGTTCTGGGGACTGGGGGCCTCAACGATCGGTTTTATCGCCTGCTGCGTCCTGCTGAGTCCCAAGCGCGAGGTCACCATTGTCGACGAGCTGAGCGTCGGTACGAGTGAAGGGGCGGACCAGTGACCGTGAGCCTTCTTCTCATGATGGTGGCCGCCATCCTGGCCGCCGTGGTGCTGTACACGTTCATCGGGTTCATTCCGGCACCGATGAGACCGGGGTGCTCGCGCCCGTCACCCTGGCGATCATCCTGGCCGGAGCCCCGCCGCACGTGGTCCTCGCCTTCTTCATCTCCGCCGTGGTCACGCTCAACCTCATGAACGGCATCCCGACGGCGCTGGTGGGTCTTCCCGGTGGGGTGATGTCCGCTCCGCTCATGGATCATGCCATGGTGTTGCGCAACAAGGGCCTGGCCTCCGACACGATCCGGAAGATGGCGGTGGGCTCGGCCATCGGAACCCTCATCTCCATTCCCCTGAGCTTCCTCCTAGCCGGTCTGCTGCTTCCCATGGCCGACTGGATCAAGACCCATTCCGACATCGTCCTTGCGGCCGGAGCCGTGGTCCTGGCCCTGCTCGGAAAGAACCGCATCCTCTCACTGGTGTCAATTCTTCCCATGGCGCTCCTGTTTCAGGCGCTTCCGGCCCTCTACCGGGGCGCGGGCATCATTCCGGAGAAGGCCAGCGTCAACACCTCCTTCTTCCTCGGGATCACTGTGGGACCCATGCTCCTGACCCTCCTCGAGCTGCTCAACGCCAAGCGCCGGGAGGAGCTGCCGCACGGCACCCGCACCAAGGCCGAGCTGCTGCGCTCCGGTTTCGGCCGCCAGGCGCTGTGGCCGGGCCGCCTCATCACCAGGTCCGAGGGATGGTGGAGTTCCGCCATGGCCGCCGCCTCCACCCCGCTGTTCATTCTCAGCCCGGTGGGCCTGACCTTCCTGCTGGGTGAGGCCTCCGTGGCCCGCCAGAAGGAGGACCGGGTGCCTCGCGCGCAGCGTGCGGTGACCGTCATGAGCGCGCTGACCCACTCGACCTACCTGGCCGGCGTCATCATCCCGCTGGTGGCGCTCGGGGTCCCGATCTCCGGGGTTTCCGTCGGTCCCGCCGGCCCGCTGTTCAACGCGGGCTCGGTCTACACCAAGCAGCACAACCTGCACCACATGCTGGACCTGCCCGGGTTCATCGTCACCGTGTCCCTCGGGGCCCTTATCGCGGTTGCGATCACCTACGTCATCGCGGTGCGCTGGTCCTCGCAGATCACCTACTTCGTCATGCGCCGGATTCCCCACGAGGCGGTGCTGGCGCTGTTCGTCGCCTTCGTCATCCTGCTGGCCTATATCGACGCCGACCAGAAGGCGGGCCTGGCCAACGTCTTCGGGGTCCTGCTCGTAGGAGTCGTGTGCGGATCACTCAACCGTCTGGGCGTCGCCTACGGAGTCCAGTTCATGTCGCTCTACGCCGCCCCCGGCATCGTCAAGGCGCTGGCGGCGTTGGCCTGAGCGGCCCTCCAGTGGGAGGCGGCGGAGGTTGGGGACGGACCTCCGCCGCACGCCTGTGTGATGTACCGCGCGAGTCTCGTTGAGTATGAGTCCTGCTCCGCTGCCTGAGGTCAGTGGCCTCCTGCGGAGGCCGGCCTCGGCAGCACTCGGGACGTCGGTGGTGGCGACGTCATCGGTGTTCCGATATCTGCACCATAAGAGCAGTTCGGAATAATGAGGTAGGGGGCGATCCCCCTTGACGAGACCGCCTGTCGACGGCTATGCCTCGCTGCGGTGCGCCAGCCGCGTCAGGTCTATGCCGAGCAGACGCGCCTGCTCGGCGGTGCGTCCGGTCACGAGCACATCGGTGCGGCGCAGCTGCGCCACATCGGCCGCTCCCAGCAGGGTCATGAGCGTGCGCACGTGGTCGCTCCAGGTGCGCAGCTCGCGGCGCAGGGCCTCGGGGCCCTCCTTGACCAGGGTGCGCAGCACGTGCCCGGAGGCCCCGACGGCGCAGGCACCCAGGGCCAGTGCCCGGACGACGTCGAGCGGGCTGCGCACGCCCCCGGAGGCCAGCACCGGCAGACCGACCGGCTCATCGACCGCCAGAGACTCCAGCAGGCACAGCGCCGTCGGCTGGCCCCAGCCGATGAGGTAGGACAGGTCGCGTCGCGGTCGACGCTCGTTCTCAATGGCGATGAAGTCCGTGCCCCCCGCTCCGGCCACGTCGACGGCCGCGACACCGGTGTGCGCCAGGGCCTCGATCGTCCGGCGTGAGAGCCCGAAGCCCACCTCCTTGACCACCACCGGGACGGGCACGGTCGCAGCGATGGCGGCGATCGCCTCGCTCCAGCCGGTGAAGTCACGGTCGCCCTCGGGCATGACCAGCTCCTGGGCCGCGTTGAGGTGGATCTGCAGGGCATCGGCCTTCAGCATCTCCACGGCCTGCACCGCCTCCTGCGGGCTGACGGTCGGCCCGACATTGGCCAGGACGAAGGCGTCCGGGGCCCGGCGTCGGATGACGTGGAAGCCATCTGACCGCTCGGGGTCGCGCAGGGCCACGTGCTGGGAACCGCAGGCGATCGCGACTCGGCCTCAGCGGCCGCCTCGGCCAGGCTGGCGTTGATGGCCGCCGTCGCCTGTGTACCGCCGGTCATGGCGTTGATGTAGAACGGGACCTCCCAGCGGGAGCCCAGGACGGTGGTGCCGATATCGACCTGCTCGGCGCTGACACCCGGCAGGCTGTGATGGATGAAGGAGACGTCGTCGAAGGCGCCGGCGCGGTCCTGACCGTGCAGACGCATCGCCAGCTCCAGGTGCTCGTCCTTGCGGGAGGCCCGTTGCGAGGTGGTGGGCTCGTGGCTCATGGGGCGACCTTAACGGGGGAGACGGTCGAGGAATCAGTGCGTGCTTCAGCGGGGTCGGCTGCGCAGACGGCGGATGAGTCCTGACTGTAGACCGACAGGTCCAGGGGTCGGATCCCGGTCGTCTCCCACGCGGCTCGCAACGCAATCAGGTCCGTGGCCGGCGTGCACAGGGCGATTCCGCAGTCTCCGCCACCGGCGCCCGAGCTCTTGGCCGCGGCCCCGTGCTCGAGCGCGATCTCGACCAGTCTCGCCAGCTCAGCGGTCTCGATGGTCCGGTCGCTGATTCGGCTGAGCCCGGCCAGAAGAGCCCTGTTGCGCGCGATCTGGCGCATGATCTGGGCGGCGTCGTCATCCTCGATCGCGGCGATGAGACGTGCCAGGCAGTCCTGGCTGTCACGCAGGAAGGCGGCGTAGTCGTTGGCCCCGTGGGATCCCGCCTGGACGTCGGCGACCAGGGCCGGGGTGGAGGCAGGGGCTCCGGTCCAACCCGCCTGAAGCCGCAAGGAGGGAGGCGGCAGGCGGCGGACGCTCAGACCTGGCCAGTCCGTCTCCACGAGATCGCTCACGGAGCCGCCGACCCCGGCTCGCTGCCGGGCCCGGCGCAGCCATGAGCGGTCGGGGGAGGTGTAGGCCACCCATCCGGTCATGGCGCTGGCGGCAATGTCGCCTCCCGAGCCGATCGGCTGGACCGTGTCACTGGCCAGCATCGCCAGCTTGTAGACGGTCAGGTCGCCGGCGGCCAGGCCATAGAAGTCGGCGACGGCGCGCACCGTCGCCACCGTCACCGCTGATGATGAGCCCAGTCCCAGCTTGCGCCCGTCCGCCTCGTCCAGCTCGCTGGAGATATCCAAGTCGAAGGACCGCAGCCGGCCACCGACCTCGGCCACCAGCGCCTCGACGAGGCGGATCGCCGAGATGATGTAGTCGTCCTCCCCTCCGACCGCCTCGGCCAGGCCGTCCTGCGGTCGGCGGCGCCAGGGCCTGGAGCCGGTGGCGTAGAGCCGCGAGCTGATCGTGCCCGCGTGTCCGCCGGCGCGGGAGTGGGGCGTGATGCGCACGGTGATGAATCGGTCGACGGCGACCAGGACCGCTCGGTGACCGGGCTCGACGACGGCGTACTCTCCGGCGATGTAGAGCTTGCCCGGTGCCCTGGAGACGACGCCGCCGGCGTGAGAGGTCAGTTGAAAGGTCATGGGCCTTCCTCGATACGCACCCCGCCGCCGGGATGCCTCACCGAGACGGTGGTGCCGGTCAGACGCTCCCGCAGCGCGGCGGCGACCTCCTCGGCGCGGGCGCCCTCGGTGAGGACCTTGACGTTGGGGCCGGCGTCGATCGTTGCCCACACGGGCAGGCCTCCTCGCGCATGGCGCGGATCGCCTGCAGCGCCGCCACGGTCTGCGGCAGCCAGTAGACGATGCCCGGGCGGGCCGCGATCATCGTGGCGTGCATGCCCAGGGCGTTACCCTCGACGACCTCCCCGAGCTGCTCCAGGTCTCCCGCCCGGACCGCCTCCAGCGCCATCTGAAGGTCCTTCCCGCTGGCCTCGACCCAGGCGGGGAAAAGCGGGGAGGTGGTCATCGTGGCTCGCATGGCCCGGGTCGAGCTGATGGGCTTGTACTGCTCGGAAAGCACGACGACGACCATCGCCAGGTCCATCTCGCAGGCCACCGGCTCGGCGTAGGAGGAGGCGTCGTCGTGGCCCGCGTTCCACCGGACCAGCCCGCCGAACACGGAGCGGGTCGCCGACCCCGAGCCGCGTCGCGCCAGTCGGGAGAGCTCCCGGTCGTCGAGATCCATGCCGGCGGCTCGGGAGGCGGCTGCCGCAAGCGCCGCGAAGCCCGCCGCCGAGCTCGCCAGGCCGGCCGCCAGCGGGACCGAGGCCAGGGAGGTGACGGTTGCCGCAGTGGTGACGCCTGAACGGGCGCGCACCAGGTCGAGGAACCGGCTCACTCGCCCCAGCTCCGCAGCGCTGGGGGAGGCCCCGTTGATCGTCACCGAGTCCGCGGCGCCGGCACCGCCGTCGAAGGAGACCGTCGTCGTCGTCCGGGTACCGCCGAGGGTGAGGGACAGGCTCGAGGTGGCGGGGATCGCCAACGCCTCATCCACCTTGCCCCAGTACTTGATGAGCGCGATGTTGGTGTTGGCGCTGGCCGTCGCAGTCGAGGTGGCGGCCGGGGAGAAGCCGGCGCTGGCAGGGGAAGCGACAGTCACTCGTCCACCTCGCTGACGCGCATCCGGTAGCTCCACGTCTGCGGCGCACCGGCCCTCTCCAGCGCGGCGCGCACCCGGCGTGTGGTCGGCTCCCCGGCCACCAGGGCGATGACGCAGCCGCCAAGCCCGCCGCCGGTGAGCTTGGCACCCAGAGCCCCGGCGTTGCGCGCGGCGTCGGTGAGGTCGTCGAGGATCGGCAGGCTCAGGCGGAGCTCGGACAGCAGCGTGTGCGCCTCATCCATGGCGGCCCCGAGAGCCGGGGCGTCGGCCTGGTCCAGGGCCGTGATCGCGCTCTGGGTGAGTGCTCCCAGGCGGTTGATGCGCGGGCCGATGTTGTCAGGATCGTTCTCGTAGCGCCGGCGCAGGCCGCCGACGGCCTCCGGGTGGAGCCGTGGACACCCGAGTCGGCGATGACCAGGGAGGCGTTGTCGATGCGCTGGCTCAGGGGCCGCATCTGCCCGCCCTGGAACCGGATGGGGCACGGGGAGCAGGTGGCGGCGGCGTCCAGTCCCGAGGGCTTGCCGTGCGCGATCTGCTCAGCCATCTGCGTCAGCGCGAACAGTTCGTCGGAGCCGGCCTCGCGCCCGCAGGCGTCTAGGACGGCGCGAATGATCGCGCCGGCCGCCGCCGCCGACGAGCCGAGCCCGCGCTCATGGGGGAAGTCGCTCACGGTGGTGATATCGAAGGCCTGGTCCAGGCGGCCGGAGAACTCACGGGCCACCTCGAAGGCCCGTGCGACGCTGGCGAACCGGGACCCGGCCTGGTCCAGGGGTCCCGAGTAGTCCAGGCTGCTCAACGTGGAGGGACCGGAGGTCGGGCTCGCCGTGGCTCGCATCCGCAGGTCCTGCAACGGTACGGCGACGGCGGGGGTGCCCGTAGACGACCGAGTGCTCACCCAGGAGAATGGACTTCGCCCACGTCTGGCCGTGTCCCTCACGGATGGAGGAATGCCTGTCCATATGTTTCCTTGCCTGTGGCCCACGCACCGGGGAAATCGTGACGCGGGCCGGTTTCAGGGATAAGAGGGCTTGACGGACCCTGTGATGGGATTGAGCGTATCGGGCCCTTCTTGAGGGCTGCAAGTCCTACTTGACCAGCATCGAGGCGGTTTGCGCGCAGCTGCGGACGCAGACCCGCTGTGACCCTTTGCTCCCGTGATTTCGCACAGCCGAGCGGGCCCCGTTGGGGCGGCGGCTCCGGGACCCCGTAGGATCGCCCTGTGCTGCACAGACTCTCCACCTCCTTCATCCGAACCCTGCGCGAGGACCCGGCCGACGCCGAGGTCGCCAGCCACCGGCTGCTCGTTCGTGCCTGCTACATCCGCCGGGCCGCCCCCGGTGTGTACACCTGGCTGCCGCTGGGCCTGAGGACGCTGCGCAAGATCGAGGACATCGTGCGCCAGGGGATGGACGCCATGGGCGGTCAGGAGGTCCATTTCCCGGCTCTCCTGCCGGCCGAGCCCTACCAGGCCACCGGACGCTGGAACGACTACGGCCCCACCCTGTTCAAGCTCCACGACCGCAAGGACGGGGACTACCTGCTGGCTCCCACCCACGAGGAGATGTTCACTCTCGCGGTCAAGGACCTCTACTCCTCGTACAAGGACCTGCCGGCCATCGTCTACCAGATCCAGACCAAGTACCGCGACGAGGCCCGCCCCCGCGCCGGCATCATCCGCGGCCGCGAGTTCGTCATGAAGGACTCCTACTCCTTCGACATCGACGACGCCGGGCTGGCCGCCGCCTACCAAGCCCACCGCGACGCCTACGAGCGGATCTTCGCCCGCCTGGGTCTGGACTACGTCATCGTCAACGCCATGGCCGGCGCCATGGGCGGCTCTCACTCCGAGGAGTTCCTCTACCCCTGCGAGATCGGCGAGGACACCTTCGCGCGCTCCTCAGGCGGCTACGCGGCCAACGCCGAGGCCGTCACCACCGTGGTCCCCGATCCCGTGGATGCCTCCGGGATCGGTCCGGCCCGTGTCGTCGACACCCCCGACACCCCAACCATCGACTCCCTGGTCGACCTGTGCAACGAGGCCTACCCGCGCTCGGACGGGCGGGCCTGGACGGCCGCCGACACGCTCAAGAACGTCGTCGTCACCCTCATCCACCCAGGTGGCGAGCGTGAGCTGCTCGTCGTGGGCGTGCCCGGGGACCGCGACGTTGACATGAAGCGCCTGGAGGCCGCCGTCGCCCCCGCTGAGGTCGAGATGGCCGGTGACACCGACTTCGAGACCCACCCCGAGCTCGTGCGCGGGTACATCGGCCCCACCGCCATCGGCCCCAACTCGCCGCTGCGGCGGGTGGAGAGGCTCGACGACGGCACCGAGGTCCTCACCGGCTCGGTGCGCTACCTCGTCGACCCCCGGATCGTGGAGGGAACCAGCTGGGTCACCGGCGCCAACACCGACAAGAAGCACGTCCTCGACCTGGTCATGGGGCGTGACTTCACCGCCGACGGCACCATCGAGGCCGCCGAGGTCCGCGAGGGAGACCCCGCCCCCGACGGCTCCGGCCCCCTCCACCTGGCCCGCGGCATCGAGATCGGCCACATCTTCGAGCTGGGACGCAAGTACTCCCAGGCCCTGGGGCTGACCGTCCTGGACGAGAACGGCAAGGCCCGCGTAGTCACCATGGGCTCCTACGGCATCGGCGTCAGCCGCGTCATGGCCGCCCTGGCCGAGGCCAACCACGACGACAAGGGGCTGTCCTGGCCGGTCCAGATCGCCCCCTACCACGTGCAGGTCCTGGCCACCGGCAAGGACCAGGCGGTCTTCGACGTCGCCGAGCAGATCGCCTCGGCCCTGGACGCCGACGGCGTCGAGGTCCTCTACGACGACCGCCGCAGGGTCTCCGCCGGCGTGAAGTTCGCCGACGCCGAGCTCCTCGGTCTGCCCTACACGCTCGTCGTCGGCCGGGATCTGGCCAAGGAGGGGACCGTGGAGATCCGCGACCGCCGTACCGGTGAGCGCCGCTCCGTGGCCACCGACGCCGCCGCGGCCGAGCTCAGCGCCACCGTCCGTACCGCCCTGGAGGCCGTCCAGAAGGCCTAGGGCCTCGCCGCCGCACGGCCGGCATCACTCCGTCGTGCGGCGGAGTCCCGGGGCTGCCCCTGAGAACCCGCTTATCAGGTGGCGTAGCCGGGCAGGAGGGAGGAGAGTCGGCGCCCCAGGCGGTGGCGCGGCGGGCGGCGTCGACCGCGCCGGTGACGGCCGCCTCGCGGGCCGGCGTGGAGGCCTTGGCCGAGCCCGCCTCCTGGACCTCGGCCGACACGATGGCGGACCACACCTGCCGGGCTCCAGGAGCACCTGCGCGCTCGCGTCAGGGGTGGAGTGACTCGGTCGGGGCGGCGTAGGCAGCCCAGTCGGGTGTCCTCGCTGCCCGCGGCCACGGCGGCGTTGACGACGGAGGTTGCGGCCTTGGCGTCGTCGGTCGCCCGGGTGCGCTGGGGGATCGTCGCCCGCGCCGCGATCCCTCCATGGCGTAACGGGCGGCGTCGTAGGAGGTCAGCAGGCCGGCGCTGATCCTGCTGCCCTGAGCCACGTCCACACGCGGCGTATCCGCCGAGCTCGCCGGGACGATGAGATCGTGCTGCAGGCTCCAGGCCACCGTCAGCGCGGTGAAGAGCCGGCGTCCTGCCCGAGGCGGCGCCGATCGCCGCCCCTGCGCGCCATCGTCGAGCCGTCGCCCAGGGCAGTGGCCAGGTCCTGCGACGGTGGCGTCGGCCGACGCCGAGGGCACCGGAGCGGCCGTGGGGTAGGAGGACGGTACCTGCGAGGCCCAGGGCTCCCACACCCGCCCAGGGTCCCGAGCTGGGCGTCCGCTGTCTGCTTGACGCCCTCGGCCAGGGGAGCCACGGTGGCGTCCGTGCCGCCGGCCTGTGCGACGACCCCTGCGGTGGACGAGATGAGCGCGGCCTGCCGAGCCAGGCCGTCGCGAGTGGTCTCCGTCTGCGAGGCCGCTCGGCAGAGAGGCCGGAGATCCCTTCCCCAGGCGTAGCCCGCAGCCGCCCAGCGCGGTCACGGCCGCCCCTAGGGCGAGGACCGCGGCGCGGCGCGTCTGCTCATGCGCAGCACCGGTGGCTGCGACGTCGGGGCCGCGGCCGCTGCCGGAGCCGTCACCGACGGGCGCCGGAGTCCGTGGGTCTGGGTAGGGCGGGAGGCGACGAGTGTTCACGCGGGAATCCTCCCACAGACGGCGGGTAGCATGATCCTGACCTTGACCACGTCGACCACGTTGACCGTCTTGGCTATTTTGACCATCTTGATCACGTCCGCTCGGCCACCCTCCCGGGCTCACCCTGGGAGGAAGAACGACCATGGCGGCCCACGATCCGCGCAAGCGGGCTGACGCGCTGGCCCGCAGCCTCACCGACTCTGCTCGCCCCCGTCGTCGCCGACGCCGGGCCTCCACCTCGAGGGCGTGGAGACCACCCGGGCGGGCAGGTACTCCGTCGTCCGCGTCCTCGTGGACCTGGCTGACGGTCCCGGAGACCTTGACATCGATGCCCTGGGGCCCGGTCACTGCGGCCGTCCTCGCAGGCCCTCGACGAGGCCGATCCCCGTCAAGGGGTCAGTACACCCTTGAGGTCTCCACCCCGGAGCAGGGCGCGAGCTGATCACCCTGCGTCACTTCAGACGTGCCGTTGGTCATAGCGCCCGGGTGCGTACCGCCGATGAGGAGCTCACCGGCGTCGTCACGGCAGCCGACGCCGACAGTGACAGCAGCAAGGGGAGCGACGGCGGCACGGTGAGCATCGAGGTCGACGGCACCGCGCGCCGTGTCGCCCTGAAAGGGACGTCCTCGATGCGCGGATGGTGGTTGCCGGTCTCTAGAGCCGGGCAACAGGCCGGGGCTTATAAGATGGCCTCTGCGGATAGCGCCCGGGAATAATGTGTGACCTGAGAACTGATAGAAGATTGACAGACCGGCGCGGGAAAGCCCTGATAGACCACCCGGCCCGTCACGGGCTACCTTCGATGGGGAGCCCAGCGCACACCCGCCCAGCGGACCAGAGAGGACCCAAGCACCCATGGACATCAATATGCCGGAGCTGCGAGGCGCCGCCGACGAGCTGGGCATTGACCTGGACAACCTGCTGCCCGCTATCGAGGACGCCATCCTGGGTGCCTACTCCAAGGTCCCCGGAGCCATCCGGGGCGCCCACGTCGAGATCGACCGCCGCTCCGGGCACATGAGCGTCCTGGCTCCGGAGGTCGATGAGGACGACCAGCCCACGGGGGAGTACTTCGACGACACCCCCGACGACTTCGGCCGCATCGCCCAGGCGACCGCCCGCAGCGTCATCGTCCAGCGCATTCAGGACCGCCGCGACTTCGAGGTCCTGGGCGCCTTCAAGGACAAGACCGGTGAGCTGATCTCCGGCACCGTGGAGCAGGGCCGCGACCCCCGCATCGTCTACGTGCGCCTGGACGAGGAGCACGAGGGCATCATGCCTCCCCACGAGCAGGTCCCCGGTGAGCGCTACCGCCACGGCGACCGCGTGCGCGCCTACGTCACCGACGTCTCACGCGGCACCCGCGGGGCCCAGATCATCCTCTCGCGCACCCACCCCGGTCTGGTGCGCAAGCTCTTCGAGCGCGAGGTCCCCTGAGATCTCCTCCGGTGACGTCGAGATCGTCTCGGTGGCCCGGGAGGCCGGTCACCGCACCAAGATGGCCGTGCGCTCCAAGGTCCGCGGCGTCAACGCCAAGGGCGCCTGCATCGGACCCATGGGCCAGCGGGTGCGAGCGGTCATGACCGAGCTCGGTGGTGAGAAGATCGACATCGTGGATTACTCGGAGGATCCCGGCGCGTTTCATCGCCAACGCCCTGTCGCCGGCCCGTGTGGCCGCGGTAGGCGTCATCGATGCCGAGGAGCGCACCGCCCGTGCCATCGTCCCCTGACTTCCAGCTCTCCCCTGGCCATCGGCAAGGAGGGCAGAACGCCCGTCTGGCCGCCCGCCTGACCGGCTGGAAGATCGACATCCACGCTGACGCCGAGTCCGGCGAGATCACCCCGGGCCAGGGCTCCCCAGTCCGACGACGTGACAGGTCCCTCAGGGCTGGGCGACTGAACCCGCCTGCACGGGGGATGTAGACTTTCCGGCGGACCTTTGCGGGTCCCTGCAGTCGGGACGTCTCGGCCGCGGTGCCCGCGTCAGCGGTTGCAGAGCAGCGGAAGGACACCGACGGACGGTGGCGACCACCCCTCACGTGCCCGAGCGCACCTGCATCGGCTGTCGGCAAAGGGCCCCGCGGGCGCAGCTGCTGCGTCTCGTGCTGACGCCGAGCGGCGAGCTCGACGTCGATGCCCGGGCCGTCAGACCCGGGCGCGGCGCCTGGATCCATCCGGATCCGAGTGCCCTGACCCTCGCTGAGCGACGACGTGCCGTTCCACGCGCCCTGCGCACCGGCGGACCACTGGACGTGGGCCGCGTCCGCGGGTTCCTGGAGCGGAGGATGGTCGACGACGGCGAGGTCCCCGCTGCCCGACCGGGTGAGCGGACCACCGATAGCGAAGGCGGGTAGGAAGCCGATGGGCACCCGATGAGTACCCAGCGATGAGCTGCCTCTAGAAGCACTCCACCCCCTGTCCGGGGTGGGAAACCGGACAGGAGAAAAGTGGCTAAACCACGCGTTCGATGAGCTCGCTCAAGGAGCTCGACCCCACTGGCAAGAAGGTCACCTCGAAGGTGATCCTGGCCTGGCTCAAGGACCAGGGAGAGTCTCGTCAAGGCGGCCTCCTCCGCCGTCGAGCCCCCTGTCGCCCGCCGGGTTCGCGAGCACTTCGCCGCCCAGGTGCAGGAGGCGCCGGCGGACACCAAGACTGACAGCAAGGCCGCCAAGCCGACCAAGACCGCCCTCGAGGCTCCCCAAGCCCTCCAAGGGCGCTCCCTAAGCCCGGCGCCAGTCGGCCCAGGCCGGAAGCCGGGACCCTGCTGGAGCCGGTGCTCAGGACCGACGCCGAGCCCCGGCCACCGCCGGCTGCCCCCAAGCCCGGCGCCGGTGCTCCCAGCCGGGCATGCCCCGCTTCCAGGCACGGTGCATCAGCACCGAAGCCGGGCGGTGGTGCCCAGCCCGCAGCCGGCGCTGCCAGACCCGCACCCCAGGAGAGCGCCCCTGCCTCGGGTGACGCCTCCAGGCGCCCAAGCCCGGCAGTGGTGCTCCCGTCGGCGGCTGCCCCCGACGCCCGGCCCTCGTCGTAACGCTCCGACGCCGGGGACCGCGTCCCGGTGCACCGCGTCCGGGGCAACAACCCCTTCGCCACCTCCCAGGGCATGCCCCGCCAGGGCGGCCAGGGTGGTCGCGGCCAGCGCTCGGGCCAGTCGCGCTCGGGTGCACCGCGTCCGGGGAACAACCCCTTCGCCACCTCCCAGGGCATGCCCACGTCCCGGGTGGCTCCGGCGGTCCCTCGTCCTCAGGGCGGGCTGCGTCCCGGTGGTCCCCGTCCCTCAGGGCGGTGCGCGCCCTCAGGGGGCCGGTCGCTCCGGTGGCGCCTCCGCGTCCCGGGCGGTCCCGCGTCCCAACCCGGGCATGATGCCCGGCCAGTCCTCCATCGGCCGGCCCGGCGCCCCCGCGCGCGGCGGTGCCGGTGGTGGCGGAGGCCGCGGCCTCGCGCCCCGGCGGCGGAGGCAGGCCCGGCGGTGGTGGCGGCGGCCGTCCCGGCGGCGGCTTCGGCGGGCCCCCGCGGCGGTCGTGGTGGCCGTGGCTCCACCCAGGGGCCTTCGGCGCGGCGGCGAGCTCCGCGGGGACGCAAGTCCAAGCGGGCCAAGCGCCAGGAGTTCGAGCAGCAGAGCGCGCCGTCGATCGGCGGTGTCATCGTCCCGCGCGGTGACGGCTCCACCCTCGGTGCGCGTGCGCCAGGGGGCGACGCTCACGGACCTGGCCGAGAAGATCAACGCCAACCCCTGCGGCCCTGGTAACCGTGCTGTTCCACCTCGGTGAGATGGCCACGGCCACCCAGTCCCTCGACGAGGACACCTTCGCCCTCCTGGGCGCCGAGCTGGGCTACAACGTCCAGATCGTCTCTCCCGAGGACGAGGACCGCGAGCTGCTGGAGTCCTTCGACATCGACCTCGAGCCCGACGAGGACGACGCCAACCTCGTGCCGCGGCCCCCGGTGGTCACGGTCATGGGTCACGTCGACCACGGTAAGACCAAGTCTGTTGGACGCGATCCGCTCCACCGACGTCGTCGCCGGCGAGGCCGGAGGCATCACCCAGTCCATTGGCGCCTACCAGGTGCGCGTCAACCTGAACGATGAGGAGCGTCCGATCACCTTCATCGACACCCCCTGGTCACGAGGCCTTCACGGCCATGCGTGCCCGCGGTGCCGAGGTGACCGACATCGCCATCCTCGTCGTGGCCGCCGACGACGGCGTCATGCCCCAGACCGTTGAGGCCCTCAACCACGCCCAGGCGGCCAACGTGCCGATCGTCGTGGCGGTCAACAAGATCGACAAGGAGGGCGCCAACACGGACAAGATCCGTGGCCAGCTCACCGAGTACGGGTCTGGTTCCTCGAGGAGTACGGCGGCGAGACGATGTTCGTGGACATCTCCGCCAAGCAGCGTCTCCACATCGACGAGCTCCTCGAGGCGGTCCTGCTCACCGCGGACGCCGCCCTGGACTTGCGCGCCAACCCGGAGACCGAGGCTCGCGGCGTCACCATCGAGGCCAAGCTCGACAAGGGGCCGCGGCGCCGTGAGCACCATCCTGGTCGAGCGCGGCACGCTGCGGGTCGGCGACCCGATCGTGGCCGGAAGCGCCTACGGGCGTGTACGTGCCATGTTCAACGAGCACGGGAGAACCTCACCGAGGCCGGGCCCGCCCGTCCGGCCCTGGTCCTGGGGACTCACGAACGTGCCCAGCGCCGGCGACTCTTCATCGTCGCCCCCGACGACCGCACGGCCCGCCAGATCGCCGACAAGCGTGAGGCCGCCGAGCGCGCTGCCTGCTGGCCAAGCGCCGCAAGCGTGTCCCTGGAGAACCTCACCGACGTCCTCAAGGAGGGCAAGGTCGACACCCCTCAACCTCATCCTCAAGGGCGACAGCTCGGGTGCGGTCGAGGCCCTGGAGGACTCCTGCTCAAGATCGACGTCGGCGAGGAGGTCGCCCCTGCGCGTCATCCACCGCGGCGTGGGCGCCATCACGCAGAACGACGTCAACCTGGCCACGGTGGACTCCGCCGTCATCATCGGCTTCAACGTCCGGCCCGCCGAGCGCGTCTCGGAGATCGCCGACCGCGAGGGCGTCGACATGAAGTTCTACTCGGTCATCTACAACGCGATCGAGGACGTCGAGGCCGCTATGAAGGGCATGCTCAAGCCCATCTACGAGGAGGTCGAGCTCGGCACCGCCGAGATCCGGCAGATCTTCCGCCCTCGAAGTTCGGCTCCATCGCCGGCTCCATCGTCCGCTCGGGCATCATCAGGCGGGCGCTAAGGCCCGCCTGGTGCGCGACGGCGTCGTCGTCGACGGCGACCTGTCCATTGAGACGCTGCGCCGCGAGAAGGACGACGTCACCGAGGTCCGCGAGGGCTACGAGTGCGGTATCAACCTGGGCTACAAGGACATCGCCGAGGGCGACGTCATCGAGACCTGGGAGATGCGCGAGAAGCCTCGCGACTGAGCACGACCGCGTTCAGTCGATGGCGGCCGGCCACCCTCGTGGGTGGCCGGCCGCCATCGTTGTGAGCTCGACCGAGGTGAACCGGGCGACTGACCAGTGCCTCGTCAGATGCGCGCGCTGACCTCCTGGTAGCCGGAGTCCTCGCGGGTCCCGCCCATGCCGTCGCCGACTTCGCTGTAGTGGCGGATCAACGTCACCGACCGGACCCACTTGATCATCTTGTAGCCGTGGCTCGTCTCGCAGCGCAGGCGCAGTGGAGCGCCGAACATGCCCGACAGCGGCTCGTCATTGCGGTCCCAGGCCAGGATCGTGTCATCCTCAAGGGCCATGTCCAGAGACAGGCACGTGTAGTAGGGTCTCAACCGGGCGTCCGTCGTGCATGTGCTGGGCCATGCCGAAGGACTCGAACATCACCCACCCGGCCTCGGGATCGATCTGGCCGACCTGCTGAGCAGGTCCCGGACACGGATCCCCGTCCACTTGGCGATACCGGTCCATCCCTGCATGCAGGTGTGCATAGTGATCTGGGACTGGATGGCGATCGCCCTTGAGCTCCGTCAAGGGAGAAGGATGCCGGTTCCGAGACCATGCCGCCCACCTCGAGGCGGAAGTCGGCGAAGTCGTTCGCAGCCAGGTCCTGCGTACCCGGGGACTCCTCGCGCGAGGGGGTGCGGGTGTTGATCCCAGTGGAACTTGGAGATGTCCTTCTCCGTCCACGGCTTCTAGCCGCCTGCTGCGAACTGCAACGGTCAACCGTGACCCGGCGGATCCCCGCGTGGCGTCCCACAGGATCTTCTGGCTGCGGCGCGTGTCCGCCAGTGTCCAGTAGGACAGGGCGATCCAGAGCGCCACGACGACGACGATCGTCGCCAGGACGGTGACATAGGCCTGGCCCACGCGGTTGGGGGTCGTAGGAGCCGAAGACGAGGTGGGTGAGGTTGTGGGGCGCGTGCACGATGAACACCAGACCCACGTGGACGATGGCGAAGCCCAGGTAGGTGAACATGCCAATCAGGGTGCAGGGAGCAGAGCGGCCTGGCGACCGCCGAACATCTTGGCGTACCAGGGGAAGCGCCCGACGACAGCCGGGAGACATGACCGGCCCGTCACGATCATCAGCGGGGCGGCGATGAAGACGATGAAGAAGTACCCCAGCTGCTGAAGGCTGTCGTAGGGGTGAAGTCGCACAGGGACGGGGTGCGCAGATGCGCATAGGTCAGCAGGGAGTCCCAGGCGTCGGGAGGATCTTCCACATCGTCGGAACCAGGCGCCGCCAGGCCCCGGTGCCCACGAGGAAGGCGACGTAGATGACACCGTTGAGCAGCCAGAAGCTCGTGGCTCTCCGTGCCATGCACGCCCCTAGCCGATCTTTGGCCCGGCCGGGCAGGGACGACGAGCGGGGAGAGGTCGCGCTGGTCGTCCCTGAGCGGTGAAGGCGCCCTCCTCAAGTGGGCACCTTGTCCTTGGTGAACCGGATCCACTCGGAGCCGGGCTCGCACTGGTCCTTGAAGTAGAAGCGCGGGTGCGAGGCGATGATCTCGATGCCGGAGCGGATGAGGACGCCCATGAGGAGGAAGTTGATGAAGTGGGTGACGCGCAACCACAGCGGAAAGGTCTCGGTGTCGACGCACTGCTGGGCGACGTCGTTGGCGGTCTGTGCAGCTAGGGGCAGAAAGAGACATCATCGTGCCTTACTACGAAACGGGGTGACAACACTTGCCGTGTGGACGATTATACCGCCGATTCTCGGTTCTATACAGTGTTTTGTGACAATAAGTCGCGATCAACTCGTTGCATCGCGCAGGCTCTGAAGTTAAGGTCACCTTAGCTAAATAGCAAAGTAAAAGTGTTGTTAAAAATGGCTGCAGTCTCGAGTTGGCGGCCGATTCTACGTGTTGAATATGTATGGCGTAGAATCTGATGAAATGCGACGATCGGTCGGTGTGCTGACGGGATAGTCCCGGATTGCCCCGCTAAGCGGGCGGTGTGAGTGCTTGTACGGTGACTGTCAGACGCGGAAGACATCCGCCGTCTGCTGAGATACACGGAGGTATTCTCATGTCACTCGCTGCCGCGACTGAAGGGGCGACAATCTCGACGCGCTCGCCCTCATCGGCAAGGGGTGGATCCAGGGTGTCGCTCTGGTCATGCTCTTCGGATTCACCGTCATGGGCCTGCTGGCCTATCGCACCCTACACCAACTCCATGCCTCAGCCGCAGAGGGTGGTCACCGAGAGCGGCGAGACCCGTCTTCACGTCGCAGGACATCACCGAGGGGCAGAAGCTCTTCCAGGCCAGGGGCCTCATGGAGTACGGCTCCATCCTGGGGCACGGTGCTACCTCGGCCCCGACTTCACTGCCGAGTACCTCCGTTTGGAGGCCACGAGCGTCAAGGAGCAGCTCGCCTCCCAGGGAGTCGATGACCCGGCCACCGCCACCAAGGAGATGCTGCGAACCAACCGCTACGACTCCCTCCACGGGAACCCTGGTGTGGACTGACGAGCAGGTCAAGGCCTACAACGACGCCGTCAGCCACTACACCAAGATGTTCGGGCCCGATGCCCACAGCCACGGACTCAGCCGGATCTCATCACCGATCCCGTCTCAGGTCAAGCAGGTGACGGCCTTCTTCGGCTGGACCGCCTGGGGCTCGTCGGCGCAGCGCCCGGGTCACGACTACTCGTACACGAACAACTGGCCTGCCGGAGTCCCTTGGTCGGCAACGCGCCCACCGGTGACCCTCATGATCTGGTCGGTCCTCTCACTGATCGTCCCTCATCGGTGGAACCGGGGGTCATGTTCGCCATCTACGGCCGCTGGAGCCAGAGGATCGGCTGGCACTCGAGGAGGCCCCGGCCCCTGTCCTTCCGACAACCCGAGGAGATCGGGACTGACCAAGTCGCAGAGGGTGGTGGCCTGGTACGTCTTCACCATCGCCGCCCTGTTCCTCGTCCAGACGCTCCTGGGAGCCCTGGCCGAGCACCACCGGGCCGATGTGCTGTCGTTCTTCGGCCTCGACCTGGGCCGGCTCCCTGCCCTTCTCCCTGGCCCGCACCTGGCACGTCCAGCTCTCCTTGTTCTGGACCGCCATCGGGCTGCTCGCGGCCGGCCTGTTCCTGACGCCCGTTCATCGCCAGGCGCGAGCCGAAGAAGCAGCACGTGCTGGTGTGGACCCTGTTCATCGCGGCCACGGTCGTCGTCGTCCTGTCCTGCCTGGCGGAGGGGGCCAGCCAGCACGGCCTGAGCTGGGCCAAGGGGCCGCTGTTCGCCCAGCAGTGGGAGTATCTCGACCTCCCCTTCGTCTTCCAGGTGCTGCTCACCCTGGCCCTGTTCGTCTGGGTGTTCATCATCTGGCGCGCCATGCGCTCGCGCCTGAGCAACGAGCACGTGGCCAACATGCCCTGGCTGTTCATGTTCGCCGCCCTGGCGATCCCCGCCTTCTACGCCGTGGGGATGATGGCGCGCACCGGCACCCACGTCACCGTCGCCGAGTTCTGGCGCTTCTGGGTGGTGCACCTGTGGGTCGAGGACTTCCTCGAGCTGTTCACCACCGTCATGGTCGCCTACGTGTTCGTCCTCCTGGGCGTCGTCCGGGAGAGGATCGCACTGGGCATCATCTTCATGGACATCATCCTGTACTCCGCCGGAGGCGTCATCGGCACCATGCACCACCTCTACTTCTCCGGCACGCCGGTGGAGCACATGGCCCTGGGCGCCTTCTTCTCAGCCGCCGAGGTGATCCCCTGACCTTCCTGACGGTGGAGGCATGGGCCTTCATGCAGCTCGGGCGCCAACCGCCACGGCAAGGAGGCGGGCCCTTCCCGCACCGCTGGGCCGTCATGTTCCTCATGGCCGTCGGCTTCTGGAACTTCCTAGGGGGCCGGTGTCTTCGGCTTCCTGGTCAACCTGCCCATCGTGTCCTACTACGAGATCGGGACCGCGCTGACGGCCAACCACGCCCACGCCTCCATGATGGGCGTCTACGGCTTCATGGCGCTGGCGCTGGGAATGTTCGCCCTGCGCTACCTGGTGCCGGCCGACAAGTGGCCCGAGAAGCTCGCCAAGACCTCCTTCTGGAGCCTCAACATCGGCCTGGCCTGGATGTGCTTCGCCACCTTGCTGCCGCTGGGCATCCTCCAGCTGCGCTACTCGGTGGGCACTGGCTACTTCGAGGCCCGCCAGCTCACCTACGTCACCAGCTCGGTCAACACGATCATCGAGTGGGGACGGATGCCCGGAGACCTCATCTTCATCATCGGCGGAGTCCTGCCCTACCTCTACATCGCCTTCCTGGGACTGAGGAACTGGCGTCGTGGACGGACGGTGGACACCTTCGCCGAGGACGCCCTCTACGAGGAGATCCAGGTGGGCGCAAAGGCCTGGCGTGGTGAGCGCGCGGAACTGAACGACTGATGGGACTCACCCGACCTGAGCGTATGGCTCGTCTCCGCCTACGCGCTCATCATGCTGGCCGCTGCGTGGGTCGTGGACGTCCTCGGCTCGCGCAGCGCCCGGCACTCGATGTCCTGGCGGCACTCGGACTTCGTGTACCACGACGACGTCGACGGCTGGAGGTGCCACGAGGACCAGTGGCTCTGGCCCACCGCCTTCGACCCGGACAAAGCGAGTCATCCGCTACGAGGGGGCTCATGCGATCTGCGGGCGCTGTCCGTCCAGGACAGCTGCTCACCCACCCCCGGTCCGCGGGAGATCACCCGGCCCGTCGACCCGTGGTCCCTACTCCGACGCCGGACGCTTCCATCGCGCGTGGGCCTGGTCATCACCTGCGTCGGTGTCTTCATTCCCGATGCTGCTCATGATGGCCCTTCACGCCACCGGCGACCCTCATCGTCCTGGGCACGACGACCGTCGTCGTCATTGTCGCCGGAGTCCCTGCCGCTGGCCCGCCATCTGCGGAACACCCTCCCGACAACGCGCCCGGCCCACCTGCCCCACGTCGGCTCCAGGAGTACCTCGAGGCCGAGGAGGTCCGTCGCTCGGCGAGCGCCGCCTCAACCGGGCCCGGTGCCGGTGACGATCTCCTCACGCCCCTCGGGCTACCGCTCGGTGCGTGAGGCGGCCGAGGCGATCGCCGCCGCTCAGGCTCGTGCGGCAGCAACGGGCCGGACCGTGCGCGTCCCCTTCCTCGCCGACTCCGACGACGCCGGGAAGGCGGACAGCTGGGACCCGCCGCCTCCGCAGAGCCCGAGCTGCGCCGCGTCACCGCCCCTGCGCACCCGCAAAGCGAGTCCCGGTCACCGGCGCCGAGCCTCGGCTCTGTCGATGTCGGCGATGGTGCTCGCGGCGGAGCCCGGCGCTCATGGTCCTCGGTGTGGAACGAGGGCCACCGACACCACAAGCAGATGATCCCGGCCCCACCACTGAGCCGCTTCGACTCACCCTCCTGAAGGACCCTCCATGACTACTCTCACCACCGCCATCGTGGCGCTCCTGGCCGTCCTCGTCCTACTCGCCCTGGCACTATCTCTCAAGATCATCACCCAGTACGAGCGGGGCATCGTCTTCAGGCTGGGGCGACTACGGCCCGTCTACGAACCCGGTCTGCATCTGGTCGTCCCCTTCCTCGAGCGCCTGGTCGGGTCGACACCCGAGTGGTCACCCTGACCATTTCCGCCCCAGGAGGTCATCACTGAGGACAATGTGCCGGCGCGCGTCAACGCCGTCGTCCTGTTCAACGTCACCGACCCGGTCAAGGCCGTCATGGCAGGTGGAGAACTACGCGATCGCCACCTCCCAGATCGCGCAGACCACACTGCGATCCGTCCTGGGCCGGGTCGACCTGGACACCGTGCTCGCCCACCGCAGCGCCCTGAACGCCGACCTGCGCGACATCATCGAGAAGCTCACCGAGCCCCTGGGGCGTGGAGGTCAGCGTCGTCGAGATCAAGGACGTCGAGATCCCCGAGCAGATGCAGCGGGCCATGGCCCGTGGTGCCGAGGCCGAGCGCGAGCGCCGCGCCAAGATCATCAATGCCCGCGGTGAGCTCCAGGCCTCGAGGAGCTGCGCCAGGCGGCGGACACACTCTCGAGTCCCCGGCCTCCCTCCAGCTGCGCTACCTGCAGACCCTTCTGGAACTCGGGCGCCGACCAGAACTCCACGGTTGTCTTCCCTTGCCGATGGACATCATCGGCCCGCTCCTGGAGCGCTTTCGGCTCCGAGGTCGCTCTGCCGGACGCTGACGAGGACGAGGACGGCGAATGAGCTGGCGCACTGCGTCACCGATGAAGACCGCAACCGCCGCCCACACCAGCACCATGGCTGCCCAGCGGGCCGGCGGGATCCGCTCATGGAAGGCGCCCCAGGCCAGCGAGGAACTGGATGGTCGGCGCGATGTACTGACTCATTCCCACCACCGACAGCGGCACCTGCCTGAGTCCCCTGCTGCGAAGAGCAGCAGGGGCACGGCCGTGACCGGGCCCGGCCACCACGAGCAGCGCCATGATCTGCCAGCCCTGGTCGGTGGGCCTGCCAGGCCGACTGCCCCCTGCCAGGCCATGTGACCCAGGTAGGCGAGCGCGACGGGGGACACGACGGCGCTCTCCACCGCAAGCCCGCTCAGAGGCGTCCACCTCGGGCCGATCCTCTTCTTGACCAGTCCGTACAGGGCGAAGGAGAAAGCCAGTACCAGGGAGATCCACGGCAACGAGCCCTGGAGCACCACCAGGAGGGCCACGGCGACTCTCGCCAGCGCGAGCGAGACCCGGTGCGCCGGGGCGCAGGCGCTCGCGCAGCACCAGCGAGGCGAGTGCCACCGTCACCAGCGGGTTGATGAAGTAGCCCAGGCCGCGTCGGCCGTGCGGTCGGTGTTGACGCCGTAGACGTAGACGAGCCAGTTGACCGACACCAGGAGTCCGCAGGCGGTCAGCGCCCCAGCAGTCGGGGCGTGCGGCAGACGCGGGCAAGAGCTTGTCCCAACGGCGGCGCGCGACGATGAGCGTCAGACAGGTGCCCAGGGTCCACACGATCCGGTGACCGATGATCTCCACACTGCCGGCCGCGGACAAGCAGGTGGAAGTAGAGGGGAAAAGGCGCCCCAGAGGGTGTAGCAGCCGATGACCAGGGCCATCCCGGTACCGTCAAGCACCCCGGAGGCCGACGCTGGCCCCTGGGCGCCTGCCGGAGAGCCCGGCGTCGCGGAGGGCTTCAGGTTCCAGGAGGATGCACTGGGGGAGGGATCTCATTGTGATCTGTTCCTGATCCGTTCGCGCTCGGGGATGGCGGCGGTGGCCGCGTCGCTGCTCCACGTAGCATAGTGAGGCGCACTGGACCGCCTCGAAGGGTCTCGCTCTTTCGCGGGTGAGGACGGCGCGCCGAGATCGGTCCCGATCGCTCAGTCCTGGGCCTCACAGACCCGGCCCCCGCACGTGAAGGAGCCCCGCCATGGCCGACGCCGCCCGCGCCCGCAAGGTCGCCGACCGCATCTCATGAGACCGTCGCCCGCCTCCTTCAGGGGCGTATCAGGATCCCGCGCCTGGGTTTCGTCACCGTCACCGACGTCCGTGTCACCGGGGACCTGCAGCAGGCGACCATCTTCTACACCGTCTACGGCAGCGATGAGGAGCGCGAGGAGACGGCCAGGCGCTGCGCTCAGCCAAGGGACTCATCCGATCCGAGGTGGGCAAGGCCCTCGGGGTATCCGCCTGACCCCCGTCACTGTCCTTCCAGCTCGACGCCCTTCCCACCACCGCCAAGACCCTGGAGGACGCCCCTGGCTCAGGCCCGGGTGCGTGACGCCCAGATCGCCAAGGTCGCTGAGGGGGCCACCCTACGCCGGTGACGCCGACCCCTACCGTCATGACGAGCAGACCGAGGACGGCGCCCGCGGAGGCCGAGAGAGACCGATCAGGAATCCGCAACGGATGCCGAGGGCCCTGTGAACGCCTCCGAGCGGGCTGAGCCGGTGGGGCTGTCCGGTCGCGATAGCGGCCACGACCGCGCGCGTCGTCGCCGCTCGACGTCGCTCGCGGTGCCGTCCCGGCCTCCGACGGGATCCTTGTGGTGGACAAGCCCCAGGGGCTGACCAGCCACGACGTCGTCGGCGCCACCCGCCGCCCTGGCCGCCACCCGCAAGGTGGGGCATGCCGGCACCCTCGACCCCATGGCCACCGGCCTGCTGCTGCTGGGCATCGGGCGCGCCACTCGGTTCCTCACCCTACCTGGTGGGGGCTGACAAGACCTACGAGGCCACCATCCGTCTGGGGGCGGAGACCACGACGGAGGATGCCGAGGGGAGATCACCACAGCCCGCGGCTGCCGGATCGACGACCTTCCCGAGGACCGCCTCCAGGAGGTGCTGACGGGGCTGACCGGACAGATCCAGCAGGTGCCCAGTGCGGTCTCCGCCATCAAGGTCGACGGCGTGCGAGCCTACAAGCGAGTCAGAGACGGGCAGGACGTCGAGCTGCGGGCCAGGCCTGTCACCATCCACGAGCTGCGCCTGGCAGGAGGGCCCCGAAAGGCGATCGTCGACGTCGACGGTCCCCAGACCGATGGCGGAGGCACGGTGGAGGCCGTGGACGTCGACATCCTGGTCTCCTGCTCCTCAGGGCACCTACGTGCGCGCCCTGGCCCGGGACCTGGGGCGGGCACTGGGCTGCGGGGCTCATCTGACCGCGCTGCGGCGCACCGCAGTCGGCCCCTTCGGCATCGACGAGGCCCGCACCCTGGAGGACCTGTCCGAGCAGGTTGAGGCCGATGCCTCCGCCACCGAGCCTCGCGGGGTCGCTACGGTCCCGCTGGAGGAGGTCGCCCGGCGCTGCTTCGAGCAGCTGGTCCTCACGGAGGAGGAGGCCGCGCACTGCGCTACGGTCAGCCGCTCGACGCGGGGTCCTGGAGCGGACCCGAGGCCCCCGGCGGCAGGCGACCGCCGACCACCCAAGGGGCAGCCGAGCAACGCGTCGTGGCCGGATTCGCTCCCAGTGGGACGCCTCGTGGCACTGTTGAGGCACCAGGGCTCACGTGCGCGCCCGGTGCTGGTCCTGGACCCGGCCTGAGACGCGTACGACACGAGCCGCCGGCCCGTCCGGCGAGAGCACACACGATGAGTACCTTTCCGTGAGGAGACATGATGAGCCAGACCGGCGGGTGCCGCTGCGGATGCGGCGGGCACGGCAAGCGCAATGAGCAGGACGAGCGGGCCGCCGCTCCCGCAGTCGCCCAGCCGGTGGGAGAGGGCTACCGGCCCGGAGCCCGCACAGACCTCCCCGGAGAACGTCGACGCCGTCGCGATCGCCTCAGCGGTGACGACGGCGCTGGGGGCGGCCGCGCCGCAGGGCATCACCCCCGGGCACAAGGCCGGCAACCTGCTGGGCCTGCGCGATGTCTCCGCCTCCGCCTCGAGCGGTGGCGGCTGCGGCTGCGGAGGCCACTGAACCGGCCCGTCACACGCTGTGGTGCTGGAGGGCCTCGGTGACCGTCGTCAGGCGTGAGGGCCCCTCAGCCTCCACGTATCGGCCCAGGGCCAGGTCCTCCGTGATCTGCCCGTCCACGAGCACCAGGACGCGGTCGGCCCGGGCCGCCACCTGGGTGTCGGGTGACCATGACCAGAGTCGTTCCCGAGGCGTGAATCTCCCCGAGCAGGTCGAGGATCTGCAGCGCGGTGGCGGAGTTGAGCGCTCCGGTGGGCTCGTCGGCGAAGACGATCCCGGGGTCGTTGATGAGGGCCCGGCAGATGCCGGCGCGCTGCAGCTGGCCTCCGGAGACCTCGGTGACGCCGCTGGCGGCCAGCTCGGCGATCCCCATGCGCCCCATCAGCTCCTCTCCGCGCGCCGTGACCTCGGGGCGCGGGCGCAGACCCGCCAGGAACCCGGGCAGGACGATGTTGTCCAGCAGGCACAGGGTGGTCGCGAAGTGCGCCTGCTGGAAGACGAAATCCGAAACGCGTCAGTCGTAGCGCCGCCAGCTCCTTCTCACTCAGGCTCAGGATGTCCTGGCTGCCCAGGAGTACCGAGCCGGCATCGGGCCGGTCCATACCGCTCAGGCAGTGCAGGAGGGTGGACTTCCCGGACCCGGAGGGCCCCATGATGGCGACGAACTGCCCCTGCGCGACATCCAGGTCGAGGTCTCGCAGAACGGGGGAGTGGTAGCTCTTGGTCAGGTGCTGGGCCCGCAGAGCCGATTGCCCGGCTGCTGAGCCGGTGCGCATTGAAGAGCCCGATGGGGTGGAGGCGCGCATTCTGTCTCCTCTACTCGCCGGTGGTCAGGGGCATGGTCAGGGGCATGGTGCGCAAGCGCCTGAGTGCCAGGGCGACGGCGCCGACGACGGTGGCCAGCAGTGCGCCCCGGCAGGACGAGTCCCGACCAGCCACCAGTTGGGAAGGAGCTGAAGGTCGGGGGCTCCGCGCGAGGCCATGACCGTCCCGATCGCGGGGCTGCCCAGAGTGGAGGCCCCCAGGAGCCCCAGGGCGGTCCCCACCAGCGCCAGGAGGCCGAAACGGATGAGGTACTGCCCCGCAACGGCCCGCCTGGTGCACCCCAGCGCCATCAGGACGCCGATCTGAGGGCCGCTCCCGTGAGACGATGAGGACGGTGAACAGCATCGTGATGAGGAAGGACAGCCCCAGCGCGATGACGCAGGCCAGCGTGGTGACGACGCGGACCTGGGGAGCCGGTGGCCCCGAAGAACTGGGCGGCGTACTGATTCATGCTGATCGCCTGGATCCCCGGGTACTGGCTCGCTCAGGTGCTTTGGCGAGGGCACTGGCCTGTTGGGGGAGCCGGCGTCGGCGTAGACGATCTGCCACAGCGCGGGGGTACCGTCGTCGAAGGTGGCCTTGGCGGTGTGCCCGTTGTTGGTGATGTCCTGGTAGACACCCGTGACCGTCAGGTCCTTGTCGCCGTCGGCGGTCTTGACGGTGACCGTGGATCCCTCCTTGGCGCCCGCGTCCTGGGCCTGGCTGTAGGACAGGGCGACCTCGTCGTCGGTGGCGGGAGCGCGCCCGGAGAGGTACTCCATGGGGAAGGCCTCATGGTCCCCGATATCGATGAGCGCTGTCTCCCAGCCGCCGGCGGCCGTGGACATCTTGTAGTTGCGGCGCAGCATGGTGGCGTGCCGGGTGACGCGGGGTCGGAGTCGACGGCCTTCTCAACGGCGGCCAGGTCCTGGACCCCGGTGCGCACGTCGATGCGTAGATCGGCCCGACCGGCCCCCAGGTAGGTGGCCACACGGGGGTCGTTCAGGGTGGAGGAGACATTCGACGGCAGCACCATGGTGAAGGTGCACAGCGCCAGGACACCGAGCATCAGGGCATTGGAGGGGCGCAGCGCCTCGCGCGCCCCGAGCCATGCCTGAACCGGGAGGCGGCGAAGGGATGTCAGCTCTCCAGTGCTGCCGGCGCGGGCGCAGGGAGGCGCTGGTGCCGCTGCGCAGGGCCTCGATGGCCGAGATATGGCCCGATGCGCCGCAGGGCCAACCAGGTGAAGCCGATGACTCCGAGTGCCAGACCCAGCACCGTGAGGATCGGCAGTCCCACGCTCCACAGGGTTGTCGGGGGCCGACCCAGGTAGAGGGTCGTCGGGGCCTCCAGGGCGGCAGCCAGGGGCTGGCCTGCCACGTAGCCCAGGGTCGCCCCCAGTGCTGACAGGAGCCAGGTACTTGGCACGCAGAGGCGGCGTATCCGCCTCAGTGGTGCCCCGATGGCCTTGAGCACCGCGATCTGGGCCAGGTCCGTCTCGACGGCGGCGAGCACCGTGTAGCGCAGGGCGAGGACGGCGACAACCGCCAGAATGATCGCCACCACCAGGGCCACGGCCACGATGAGCATGGCGTTGAGTGAGTTCATGAACTGGATCATCGAGGCGTTGACGTTGATGCCGTTACTGGGCAGACCCGCCTCCTTGTAGGCGTCGATGACGCCGCCGGGACGGGCGAGCCTGGTCAGGGCCATCTCAATGAGGTACTCGGGCTCGGTGATCTGCTGCTCCAGGGCGGAGAAGTCCTCTGGCGAGACCACCAGGCGCTTGGAGGGGATCATGGCGGCATTCATCTGGGCGTCGCGTGCGAATCCCACAACGGTCAGGGGTCGTTGTCTTGCCGCCGCTGCTGACGGTCACGGTGTCGCCGACCTCGGCGCTCTTGATCGCCCGGTAGTGGATCGGCAGGACCACCTCTCCCGGCCCCGGGCTGACGGGGTTGCCATCGTCGTCGAGCAGGAGGTCGAGGTGCTTGGGGGAGGTGACGAAGGCAGGCTCGTTGTAGGACTCGGACTGGTTGACACCGTCGATGGACAGCTCCTGGCGCGCCACCGGCAGGCTCTTGATGACTTCGTGGTCGGTGACCTCGCTGCGCGCCTGCATCCACGTCTCGATCGCCTGCAGGTCGCGGTCGTCGATCCGGCCGGAGTGCATCTGCACCAGGTCCGGCAGCTTGGCCCGCTGCGAGAGCCGTTGCGTCGCCGACAGGCTGTCCACCACCAGGGACGTCCCGGCCGACATCAGTGTGGCCGCCAGGGCGATGAGGGCGGTCAGGGTAGCGGCCACAACGGCGCCGCGCGCCAGGTCCGCCTTGAGAAGTCGCATCAGCATGACAGCAGCCTCCTTGGAGTCTGTCCTCGGTCTTGCGGGCTCTTTCCCAGGTGAGGGAACGGTTCTTAACGCTAATCGACTGGCGGTCGGTATTGAGAATAGACTGACGGTCGAAACGCGTCAAGGCGTGTCGAAGGTGGCTGGTTCGCATCCTGCGGCGCCCCCGTGGCAGGGTTGTCCCGCGCAAGCACCTCTCCCCGACCCGGCCGGGTGGGCGGGAGCGTGCGGATGCGGATGCAGACAGGGGCGCGGTGCGCCCCACGGGCCGATGAGAGCAGGAACAGCGACAGTGGAGGTCTGGTACGGCGCCGAGCAGGTGCCAGCGAGCCTGAGCGCTCCGGGAAGGACCGGGTGCGGTGGTCACGATGGGCATCTTCGACGGCGTCCACCGCGGGCATCAGGCGGTCCTGGGGACGTGTCGTCGAGCCTGGCCGACGAGCTCGCCGGCGACGGCCAGCGGCCCCTGGCCGTCGCGGTCACCTTCGACCCCCACCCCGCAGCGTCCACCAGCCCGAGGCCGACCTGCCCCTCATCGCCTCCCTGACCGACCGCCTGGCCTCTCTCAAGGACCTTGGTCTCGACGCGGTCCTGGTCATCACCCTACACCCTCGACTTCGCCGCCCAGAGCCCGCAGGACTTCGTGCGCACCTGGCTGGAGGAGCTGCTCGGGGCCCGCGCGGTCGTCGTCGGCGACGACGTTCGCTTCGGCTGGCGCAACTCCGGGGACGCCGCCACCCTGGAGCAAATCGGTCACGACGACGGCTTCGAGGTGGAGATCGTCTCCACCATCCGCTCCGACGAGGGCGGCGCTGGTCCTCGACGTGGATCCGCCAGTGCCTCAAGGACGGGGACATGGGGCAGGGTAAGCCAGGTCCTGGGTCGTCCCCACCGGCTGCGCGGCATCGTCGTGCGAGGCCTGCGCCGCGGGCCGCGAGCTCGGGTTCCCCACCGCCAACCTGGAGGCCGCCACCGCCGGCGTCGTGCCGCCCGACGGGGTCTACGCCGGCTGGCTGATTCGCGGCTGCGCAGACGAAGGGCGACGTCCAGCGGCTGCCCGCCGCCATCTCGATCGGAACCAATCCCACCTTCGATGACGTCCCCCAGCGCACGGTCGAGGCCCACGTCCTGGGACGTGCCGACCTCAACCTCTACGGCGAGGAGGTGGGGATCGAGCTCATTGAGCGCCTGCGCCCCATGCTCGCCTTCGACGGACTGGACCCGCTCCTGGTCCAGATGCGCGCCGACATCGAGGACACCGCCCGGATTCTGGGAGTGCCCGGTCCCTGAGCCGATCCGTCCCGAGGACGTCACCGCGCAGTAGCTCTGGGGGGGGGCGGGGCGGGAGCCATCTGCGGGGGCGCTCGTCGTCGAGCGCGAACGACATCCCGCTTCAGACCCTGCAATTGTGCCGGTTCGCACAGCCTCTGACGTGAATGGAGGGAAGCGGCGCTGGTAAGGTTGGCGGGCCGTCGATCGGCCACGGATACCTCATGCCCGGGAGAACCTGCCCCGGCGCTCCGTGCAACGAGACCCGAAGGAGTCCGCATGTCGGTTACCGCAGAGCGCAAGCAAGAGATCATCGCCGAGTACGCCACCCACGAGGGTGACACGGGCTCCCCGGAGGTCCAGGTCGCCATCCTCACCGAGCGCATCTCCAACCTCACCGAGCACTTCAAGGGGCCACGCCCACGACCACCACTCGCGTCGCGGCCTCTACCTGCTCATCGGTAAGCGCCGTCGCCTGCTCGACTACCTCATGAAGGAGGACATCGAGCGCTACCGTGCCCCTCATCGCCCGCCTCGGCATCCGCCGCTGAGCGCGCTGACAGCCTCGAGCCGTGCGGCCCGGCACTCTGTAGGGGAGCCGGGCCGCACGGCGTTTCGAGGGACGCTTCGCCTACGCTCAGAGCAGTGAGGTGTAGAGCGCCTTGATGTCCTCGCGGGTCGCAGGGGCGTGGGTTTGCCCGGCGTGCACACGTCGGCGAAGGCATCGTCGGTCAGGGCCTCGATGCCGTCGGCCTCCCACCCGACCTCGGAGAGCCGGGTGGGGTTGCCCAGGTCCCGCGTCAGCTGGGCCACGGCCTCCACGGCCGCGGAGCGCGCCTCCTCCAGTGGCATCGTCCGGGCCCCCTCGACCCCGAAGGCCTCAGCGATATCGCGATACTTCTCCCCGGTGTGCTCGGCGTTGAAGGCCATGACCGGTGCCAGGAGGATCCCGTTGGCGACCCCGTGCGGGGCGTTGTAGCGCCCGCCCAGAGGGTGGGCCATGCCGTGGACCAGGCCGAGCCCGACGTTGGAGTAGGCCATGCCGTTGATGTAGGCGGCCAGGCCCATCTGCTCGACGGCGTCGGCGTCCCCGTCGGCAGCGGCCCGCAGGTTCGCCGCGATCATCTGGATGGAACGCAGGCACAGGGCGTCGGAGAGCTCCCACGCACCCGGCGTGATGTATCCCTCGATGGCGTGGGTGAGGGCGTCCAGCCCGGTGGCGACCTTGAGTGAGCGGGGCATGCCGTCCATGAGGTCGGGGTCCACGATGGCCAGGACCGGGATGTCGTGGGGGTCGACGCACACGAACTTGCGCTGCTTGGCGGTGTCGGTGATGACGTAGTTGATGGTGGTCTCGCTGGCTCGTACCGGCGGTGGTGGGCACGCCGATGATCGGCACGCCCGGCCTGGTGGTGGGGACAGGCCCTCCAGACTCAGCACGTCCTCGAAGTCGGGGTTGGTGGCGATGACGGAGATCGCCTTGCACGTGTCCTGGGGCGAGCCCCCGCCCAGGCCGATGAGCACGTCGGCGCCCGAGGCGCGGAAGGCGGCCAGACCGGCCTGGACCTTCTCGATCGGCGGGTTGGGGGCGACGTCGGAGAAGACCTCCCAGCCGATGCCGGCCTCGTCGAGCAGGTCAGTGATACGGGCGGCGGTGCCGTTGTCGGCCAGGACCGGGTCGGCGACGATGAAGGCCTTGGTCAGGCCCCGGCGGGTGATCTCGGGGGCGATATGGGCGATCGCGCCCCTGCCGAAGTAGCCGGTCTGGTTGAAGATCATGCGGTGGGTCATCGTTGACACTCCTGAGAAGAAACGAGACAGGACTGCTTCGTCCTGCCGTTGGTCACCACTCTGTCACGATCGGGCGAGCCCGGTCCAGGAAGTCAACGGTTCCGCGCGTCCCATCTCACGTGGCATCCGGTGGCGCTGATCGGCATCATGAGGCCGTGCACGATAGAATCTGCGCGGCTGCGCCCTCGGGTACTCGCCACGGTTCTTCGATGCTCTCCCAGCGTGTGAGCCGACCAGGAGTACGGGGGAGTCGCAGTCCGCCTCCGGGAAGAGACCCGGGGAGCGGCCGGCCCCGTCGGTTTTCGGTGGTGGCCTCCGGAACCGCGCTCGCGCCGTTGGATCATGGAGATCTGCGTGTGGCAGGACTCGGCTCCGTGGGCCTCGATCGAAGGCCACGGACCCGGCACGACGATCGCGAGAAAGAGACTTCATGTTCATTGACGACCCCGAGGTCACCGCCGCCGAGGCAGTGATCGACAATGGCTCCTTCGGCAAGCGCGTGGTGCGCTTCGAGACGGGCCGCCTGGCCAAGCAGGCCGCCGGAAGTGCCATGGCCTACCTCGACGGTGAGACCGCCGTCCTGTCAGCCACCACCGTGGGCAAGCACCCCAAGGACCAGTTCGACTTCTTCCCCCTGACTGTGGACGTCGAGGAGCGCCAGTACGCCGCCGGTCGCATCCCCGGCTCCTTCTTCCGCCGTGAGGGCCGCGCCGGCACCGCCGCCATCCTGGCCTGCCGCCTCATCGACCGCCCGCTGCGCCCCTCCTTCGTCAAGGGCCTGCGCAACGAGGTCCAGGTCGTTGAGACCGTCCTGGCCATCCACCCCGACGACGACTACGACGTCCTGGCCATCAACGCCGCCTCGATGTCCACCCAGATCGCCGGTCTGCCCTTCTCCGGGCCCGTGGCCGGCACCCGCCTGGCCCTCATCGACGGGCACTGGGTGGCCTTCCCCCGCTACTCCGAGCAGCAGCGCGCCACCTTCCAGATGGTGGTGGCCGGCCGCGTCCTGGAGTCCGGCGACGTCGCCATCATGATGGTCGAGGCCGGCGCCACCGAGCACGCCTGGGAGCTCATCAACGCCGGGGCCGTGGCCCCCACCGAGGCCGTCGTCGCAGAGGGACTGGAGGCCGCCAAGCCCCACATCAAGGCCCTGTGCGAGGCCCAGCTCGAGGTCGCCCAGCACGCCTCGAAGCCCACCGCCGAGTTCCCCCTCTACCTGGACTACTCCGACGAGCAGTACGACGCCGTCGAGAAGGCCGCCGAGGCCCACGGCCTGGCCGCCGCCATCGCCACCGAGGGCAAGCAGGCCCGCGACCTGGCCACCGACGCCGTGCGCGACGAGGTCCTGGCCGAGCTCGCCGAGTCCTTCCCCACCGAGGAGGACACCAAGGCCCTCAAGGCCGCCTTCCGCTCCGTGACCAAGAAGATCGTGCGCCACCGCACCCTCACCGAGGGCGTGCGCATGGACGGGCGCGGCCTGAAGGACATCCGCACCCTGGCCGCCGAGGTCGAGGTCCTGCCCCGCGTGCACGGCTCGGCCATCTTCGAGCGCGGCGAGACCCAGATCCTGGGCGTGACCACCCTCAACATGCTGCGCATGGAGCAGCAGGTGGACGACCTCTCCCCGGTCACCCACAAGCGCTACATGCACAACTACAACTTCCCGCCCTTCTCCACCGGTGAGACCGGTCGCGTGGGCGCCCCCAAGCGCCGCGAGATCGGCCACGGCAACCTGGCCGAGCGGGCCATCGTGCCCGTCCTGCCCACTCGCGAGGACTTCCCCTACGCGATCCGCCAGGTCTCCGAGGCCCTGGGCTCCAACGGCTCGACCTCCATGGGCTCGGTGTGCGCCTCCACCCTGTCCCTGCTCAACGCCGGTGTGCCGCTGCGCGCGCCCGTGGCCGGTATCGCCATGGGCCTCATGCACGAGGTCATCGACGGCGAGACCAAGTGGGCCACCCTCACCGACATCCTCGGCTCCGAGGACGCCTTCGGGGACATGGACTTCAAGGTCGCCGGAACCCGTGACTTCATCACGGCCCTCCAGCTGGACACCAAGCTCGACGGCCTGCCCTCCGAGGTGCTGGCCGGCGCGCTCGGTCAGGCCCGTGACGCCCGCCTGTTCATCCTCGACGTCCTGGCCCAGGCCATCGACACCCTGACGAGATGGCACCCACGGCCCCCGCGCGTCCTGGCCGTGCGCATCCCGGTGGACAAGATCGGTGAGGTCATCGGCCCCAAGGGCAAGATGATCAACCAGATCCAGGAGGACACCGGCGCGGACCTGACGGTCGAGGACGACGGCACCGTCTACATCGGCGCCTCCGACGGCCCCTCGGCCGAGGCGGCCCGCGACGCCGTCAACGCCATCGCCAACCCGCAGATGCCCTGAGATCGGCGAGCGCTTCGTGGGCACCGTGGTCAAGACCACGACCTTCGGCGCCTTCGTCTCGCTGACCCCCGGCAAGGACGGCCTGCTCCACATCTCCCAGATCCGCCGGCTCGTCGGCGGCAAGCGTGTGGAGAACGTCGAGGACGTCCTGAACGTGGGTGACAAGGTTCAGGTCGAGCTGGCCGAGATCGACCAGCGCGGCAAGCTGAGCCTGCACGCGGTCCTCACCGACGAGCAGCTCGCCGCCGAGGCCGAGGGCGAGGCCTCCCGCAAGGCCTCCCGTGAGAACGGCTCTCACCGCGAGAACAAGGACGAGGACGGCGAGCAGCCGCGCCGCGAGCGCCGTCCGCGCCGTCGACGCATGCGCAGTGCCGACTCCTCCGAGGAGGAGTGAGCACCGTTCAGCGGCGCTAGCCGACTGACGTGTATTCACGGTGTCCCCGCTCGGTCCTCTGGGCCGGGCGGGGACACCGTCGTCATCGGGGAGCGCGTTCGCTGCGCGCGGCAGGGCGCGGCCGGGTAGGGGAACGACAGTGGGCCCCGGAGCCCGTTAGTCTTCGCGGGTGACCAACCCAGACATGCGCGCCGGATCAGCCCGGCAGGCGGCCTCTCAACCCTCCTCGATCCCCGCGACCGGGGAGTCCTCGAGCCCGACCGACTACGCCGAGGTGGATCTCGGGCGCGGGCGGCCCGGCCGCGATGGCACTGAGCTGACTCTGCACGACGACGGTGCGCTCACCCGCCGCTCCGTCCTGCCCGGTGGGGTGCGCGTCATCACCGAGTCCGTGCCGGGGCTGCGCTCGGCCTCGATCGGCATGTGGTTCGGCGTCGGCAGCCGCGACGAGGTGCCGGGACAGGAGGGCTCCACCCACTTCCTGGAGCACCTGCTGTTCAAGGGCACTGCCACGCGCGACGCCCACGACATCGCCGAGGCCTTCGACATGATCGGCGGGGAGTCCAACGCCGCCACCTCCAAGGAGCACACCTCCTACTACGCCCGCGTGCTCGCCCCGGACGGCATGCAGGCCCTCGACGTGCTCGCCGACATGGTGACCTCCTCCCTCCTGGAGCCGACCGACGTCGAGACCGAGCGCGGCGTCATCGTCTCCGAGCTGGCCGACGCCGCCGACGACCCCGCCGACGTCGCTCAGGAGGCCTTCGCCCGCGCCGCCTTCGGTGAGGACACGCCGCTGGGCCGCCCCATCGGCGGCACCAACGAGACCGTCACCGCGGTTCCGCGCGACGCCGTGTGGGAGCACTACAAGCGCACCTACGCCTCCGACACCCTCGTGGTGGCCGCCGCCGGCGCCGTCGACCACGACGAGGTCTGCGAGCGGGTCCTGGCCGACCTGGCCGCGGCCGGCTGGGACGCCTCACCCGACGCCGTCCCGCGCGAGCGCCGCTTCGAGATCGAGCCCTTCGCGCCCCTGGATGTCCACGACATCACCGTCCCGCGCGAGAGCGAGCAGACCCACCTGTACCTGACCTGCCAGGGCATCGCCGTGCGCGATGAGCGGCGCTGGGCCATGAGCGTGCTCACCACCATCCTGGGCGGGGGCATGTCCTCGCGCCTGTTCCAGGAGGTGCGCGAGAAGCGGGGCCTGGCCTACACCACCTACGCCTTCGACACCTCCTACGCCGGCGCCGGCGCCTTCGGGCTCTACGCGGGCTGTGCGCCCGGTGACGTCGACGAGGTGTGCGCCGTCATGATCGGCGAGTTCGAGAAGCTCGCCGAGCACGGCGTCACCGAGCGGGAGATGATGCGCGCCCGCGGCCAGCTGCGCGGGGCCATGGTGCTCGGGGGAGAGGACTCCCTGGCGCGCATGGGTCGCCTGGGGCGGGCCGAGGTCGTCACCGGGCGCCTGCGCTCCATGGAGGAGAACCTGCGCCGCCTGGAGGCCGTCACCCCCGAGGAGGTCCGGGAGATGGCCGCCTGGCTGGTGGAGCAGAAGCGCGCCCGCATCCTCGTGGGCCCGGTCGACTGACTGCTGCCGACAACCGACGGGGCCCATGACCCGCTCATCGAACACCGCAGGAGTCAGAAGAGAGGCTGAATGTCCAAATCGGTGACAAAGGCGCGGATCGCTCTCATCCAGCCGATGCGCAACCGCATGATTCCAAGGTTCTCCAGCCTGCGCTCTAAGAGGTGGAGGTCCTTTGTCTCCGATATGGACACCGACAGGCTGATTCCAGCCGTCGACCCTAGGTGTACTTCCCCGTGAGGTTGTGAACGCGGTTGGCGGGGTTACGTGGTCCGTTGCTCAGTGACGGAAGCCGAAGGCGGCACCGATGAGCTGATCGAAGGCGCGGTCCGGCAGGACCCGACGCGCGGCAATGAGCGGCTTGGCCATGAAGCCCACGGCGTAGCGGGTCCGGGGGTGGCGGGCGGTGACGATCTTGCCGACGGTACGGGCGATGACCTCCGGCGGGGAGTAGCGCCGCCGGTTCGACTCGCTGCGCATGGCGCCCGGCCACGGCCCGGATCTGATCGGCATAGGCGCTGCCCTCGGCCGTGGCCTCCAGGTGGTCGGCGGCGATCGACGCCCACTCGGTGCGGATGCCGCCGGGCTCGACCACGACGACGTCGATACCGAAGGGGCGCAGCTCCATGCGCAGGGCGTCGCTCAGGGCCTCGACGGCGTACTTGGTGGCGTGGTACCAGCCGCCCAGCGGCGTGGTCAGCTTCCCGCCCATGGAGGAGATGTTGATGATGGTGCCCGAGCCCTGGGTGCGCATGTGCGGGGTGATGAGCTGAGTGAGGCGCCCCAGGCCGAAGACGTTGACCTCGAACTGGCGGCGGGCCTCGTCGAGCGGGACGTCCTCGATGGCCCCGTAGGAGCCGTAGCCGGCGTTGTTGACCAGAACGTCGATGCGTCCGGTCTCCTCCAGGATGCGGTTGACGCCGGCGCTCACGGAGGGTCGTCGGTCACGTCCATGCCCAGCGGGGTGGATGCCGTCAGTGGTCAGGGCCTGGAGACGGTGTCGGGAGGCGGACGTGACCTCGTGGTGGGTGAGTGAGTCGCTAGGGTGGGGCCATGACGATTCGCGTAGCTGTTGTGGGCGCCGCCGGGCGCATGGGATCGACCGTCTGCCAGGCGGTCCAGGACGCCGAGGGCCTTGAGCTCGTGGCCCGCCTGGACGTGGGGGACACCCTCGACGCTGAGCACCTGGCGGGCGCCGACGTCGCTGTCGACTTCACCGTCCCCAGCGTCACAGAGGCCAACGTCCATGCCCCTGCTCGACGCCGGGGTGGACGTCGTCGTGGGCACCACCGGCTGGACCGAGGAGTCCTACGGGCGCATCCGTGAGCACCTGGCCCGGCCCGAGGCCGCCGGGCCGCAGCGTCCTCATCGCCCCGAACTTCGCCCCTGTCCGCCGTGCTGGCCATGAGCTTCGCCGCGAAGGCCGCCCCCTACTTCGAGTCCGCCGAGGTCATCGAGCTCCACCACCCGAACAAGGTCGACGCGCCCTCGGGCACCGCGGTCGCCACCGCCCAGGGCATCGCCGCCGCCCGCGCCGAGGCGGGCCTGGGCGCCATGCCGGACGCCACGCAGACCGACCCCGACGGCGCTCGCGGGGCGGTCGTCGACGGCGTCCACGTCCACGCCGTGCGCCTGCGGGGGCTGACCGCCCACGAGGAGGTCGTGCTCGGCAACCCCGGCGAGCAGCTGACCATCCGCACCGACTCCTTCGACCGGGCCTCCTTCATGCCCGGCGTGGTCCTCGCCGTGCGGCAGGGTCTCCAGCCGCCCCGGTCTGACCATCGGTCTGGACGCCCTGCTCGACCTCTAAGACGCAGGGAGGGGGCGCCAGCCGGGCAGGAGCGGTGAGGCGCTACAGCGAGGCCGCCCAGCAGTCCTCGGTGATGCCCTCGCCGACGCCGAGCACCCGGTGGGCCCCGGTGGGTGCCATGCCGACCGAGGACAGGAGCCGGCTGATCGATTCGTCCCCGCGCACCGCCCAGGCCACGAGCGCCCTGGCGCCGTCCTGACGGGCCAGGTCCACGGCGGCTGCCAGGAGCCGGGAGCCGTGCCCGCGGCGCTGACTGGCCGGCTCCACGCCCAGGGCCGTGACCTCCACGGCCTGCACCCCGGCCTCGTCGACGTGGCCCTCGGCGTCCATGGACTGGGTGGGGGCCAGGCCCAGCAGGCCCACCACCGTCCGGCTCTCGGCGTCTGGCTGGGCGGTGGTGGCCACCAGGACGTGGTGCTCGGTCGAAGGCGGCGCGCTCACCGCCGTTTCCCAGCCCGCCGCGATGACGGGGGCGGCGATCATCGCCCGCACCCCCTCGGGCAGGGGTGCACTGTGCTCGGCGGTGTGGCCGGCCTCCAGGGAGGCCAGCATGGTGGCGGCCTGGACCTGCCCGATCGCCATCAAGTCCTCCATCCGGGCCGGGCGCACGAAGCCTGCCGGTGTCTGGGGGCCTTCATGATCATGCTCCGCACAGTCGTGAGCGCTGTGGGAGTGGTCATGCGGCGTGCGCGCGTCCAGGTCTGGGCTCAGCCCGGCCAGCGGATCGGCGCCCAGGACGGAGCCGTCCCGGCTCCCGGAGGATGATGAGGACGATGATGGCGATGCAGGCGAGGGGGTCGCGGAGGTCATGGACCGAGCCTAAGTGACGGCCCTGACGGGGCCCTGAGCGCAGCCGGGAATGCAGACGCCTATGTGACAGATCATGAGAAGGGGACCGCTGGGGGCGCGGTGCGCGTTAGGGTGGCGCCATGAGCGCAGCCCCCTCCCGCAGCTTCGGTTCCGTCGGCGTCGCCATGGTCACCCCCTTCACGCCCAGTGGGGAGGTCGACTTCGACGCCGCCCGTGCCCTGGCGGTCAGCCTGGTCGACGACGGCGCCGACCTGATCCTCCTTTCGGGCACCACCGGTGAGTCCCCGACCACCCACACTCCCGAGAAGCAGGAGCTGATCCGCCAGGTCAAGGACGCCCTGGCCGGCCGCGCCATGATCATGGCCGGCGCCGGCTCCAACGACACCGCCCACGCGGTGCGCATCGGCGTGGCCTCCCAGGAGGCCGGCGCCGAGGGCCTGCTCATCAACGCCCCCTACTACAACCGCCCCAGCCAGGAGGGCGTCTACCGGCACATCAACGCCGTCGTGGAGGCCACCGACCTGCCCGTCATGGTTTACGACATCCCCGGGCGCACCGGCGTGAAGATCACCGAGGAGACCCTGGCCCGCCTGGCCGAGAACCCCCGCGTCAAGGCTGTCAAGGACGCCACCGGCGACGTCGAGCAGGGCTTCCGCCGCATGGAGTCCACCGGCCTGGAGTACTACTCCGGCGACGACGGCCTCAACTTCGCCTGGCTCACCCACGGTGCCTCCGGCGTCATCTCCGTGGCCGCCCACGCCGACGCCCACTCCTGGCGCCAGATGATCGGCGCCGTCGACGCCGGAGACCTGGCCAGCGCCCGCACCCTCGCCCGGAGCCTGCGCCCCCTGGTCCACGCCATCATGGGTGGCGGGCAGGGGGCCGTCATGGCCAAGGAGGCCCTGCACCTCCAGGGACGCCTGCCGAGCCCCGCCCTGCGCCTGCCCCTGGTGCGCGCCGAGGAGGCCGAGGTCGCCGCCCTGCGCGAGGTCCTGGCCGCCTCCGGGCTGCTCTGAGAACCGGCAGGGCACGGGCCCGCCATGCGCATGTGGTCGCTGCACCCGAGCCACCTGGACCGTGCGGGCCTGGTGGCCTGCTGGCGCGAGTCGCTCCTGGCCCAGGCGGTCCTGGCCGGACGCACCCGCGGCTACCGCAACCACCCCCAGCTCGAACGCTTCCGCGCCGCCCCTGATCCGGTCACGCCGGCGGTGGCGGTCGGGCGCCTACCTCTGGGGACTGCGCGAGGAGGCCGTCCGGCGCGGCTACCGCTTCGACGCCTCCCGCATCGACCTGCCCGAGGCGGAGTGCACCGGCGTCAGCCTGACGGTCACCGAGGGGCAGATGGACCTGGAGCGCAGGCACCTTGAGGCCAAGCTGGCCGGGCCGCGCCCCCGACCTCCTGCCCCTGCCCGAGCGGCTTGAGGCGCACCCGATCTTCCGGGTCGTCCCCGGCGACGTCGAGCCCTGGGAGCGGGCACTGACCCCGTAAGCCCTGGGGCGGGCTCAGAGACGACCGGTACCGCGGCCGCTCAGCCCTCTGCCGCGGTTCTTGCGAGCACCTGCTCGCGCACGACGCGGCGCAGGATCTTGCCGATCTGGGAGCGGGGCATCTCCTCAATGACCTCCAGGCGGTGCGGCAGCGCGTAACGCGGGACCGTCCGCTCGGCGTGCTCCCGCACCGCCTCCAGGGTCACCGACCCCGGCTCGGTCCCCTCGGCCAGGACCACAGCGGCGCACACGAGCTCGCCCGTCGCGCCGTCGGGAAGCCCCACCACGGCGACGTCGGCCACGCCCTTCATGGAGCGGATCGCCGCCTCCACCTGACTGGGGTAGACGTTGAAGCCGCCAGTGAGGATCAGCTCGCGCTTACGGTCGGCCATCCACAGGAAGGAGTCCTCCCGGCGCACGATGTCGCCCGTGCGCAGCCAGCCGCCCGGCAGGATCGCGGCCTGCGTGGCCGCCTCGTCCTCCCAGTAGCCGGCGAAGACCTGGGGGCCGCGCACCAGCAGCTCGCCCGGCTCGCCGTCGGGCACCTCCCGGTCGGGATCCGGGTCCTCGGGGTCCACGACGCGCACGTCCGTGGACGGGGAAGGGCAGGCCCAGCGCACCCCAGGCGGCGCGAGGGCCCCATGGGCGTGCCCGCGACGATCGGACTCGTCTCAGTCATGCCGTAGCCCTCGACGAAGAAACCCGCCGGTCGCCTTCTCCCACCGGGCCCCGACCTCCGGCGGCATCGGGGCCGCCCCGCACACCCCGTAGCGCAGGGTCCCAGGCTCGTGCCCCGCTTCTGGGCGCCGTCGAGGATCCGCTCGAACATGACCGGCACGCCGACGAAGAAGGTGAAGGGACGCCGCTCGTGCGCGGCGAGGACCTGATCCACCGAGAACTTGGGCAGCATCACCTGGGTGGCGGCCTTCTGCACCGCGCAGAAGAGGTTGAAGGTCAGCCCGAAGGCGTGGAAGAAGGGCAGCAGGCACAGGAAGTTCTCCCCGCCCTCATGCAGCATCGGCACCCAGGCGATGGCCTGGTTGGCGTTGGCCCGCAGATTGGTGTGCGTGAGCATCGCCGCCTTGGGCGTGCCGGTCGTCCCACCGGTGTGCAGCAGGACCGCGATGTCGGAGCCGGCCGGGTAGGGGAAGCGTGAGGGGATCCGGTGAGCGCCGGCCACCTCCTTGTCCCAGGAGCGCACCCCCGCAGGCAGGCTCTGTGCCCGGAAGGCGGCCCGCTGCCGGCGGGCCCGCTCCACCGGGAAGACGCAGCGCGGCGCGCAGACGCACCGGCATTGCGGCTGAGAGGTCCACGCTGAAGACCGTGCGCCCCTGGAGCGCATCGCCGTCGGCGTGTGAAGCCGGACGGGGATCGGTGACGAGGCCGACGCCCTTCTCCCACACGATGACGACGCGGGCTCCGTGCGCGTCCAGCTGGGAGCGGATCTCCTCGGCGGGCGCCAGCGGGTTGTGCTCGGCCACGACCGCGCCGATGCGCAGCGCCCCGTAGAGGGCCACGGCGTGCTGCGGACAGTTCGGCATGATGAGGGCCACCCGGTCGCCCTTGTGCACCCCCGAGGTCCGCAGCACCTGCGCCGCCCGCTCCGAGGCCTCCAGCAGCTCGCGGTAGGTCATCGCCGCACCCAGGAAATCGATGGCGACCCGGTCGGGGTAGAAGCGCGCCGCCGTCTCCAGCAGCTCGCTCAGCGGCGCGTCGGGAACCTCGATCGCCGCCGGGATGCCGGGCTGGTAGTGAGGGCGCAGGTAGTGGCGGTGGTCCTGGGTGGCCTGCTGCGGTGAGGCGGCGGCGTTGATTGTGCTGTCAGTCATGTCTGTGGAGTCGAATCGGGCTGTGGGTGGGAGCAGTCAGGTGATCTGGGGCGGCTGCGATCTGAAGGCGCGCCCTCAGTGTGAGGCCGCGCTGTCATGCGGCCCGGCCTTGCCGTCCTGGCTGCCCTCCTGCTGACCGCCGTCCCTGCGCTCACCCCTGCCGGGGAAGTGCTCGACGATGGACACGGCCGCTGCCGTCGCCGCCCCGGAGGCCGCCTCCCGGGCCGCCAGGAGCTCGTCGCGCACCACGCGCCGCAGCACCTTGCCGATCTGGGAGCGGGGCATCTCGGTCAGGATCGCGATCTGGCGCGGCAGGGCGTAGTTGGACAGGTTCTTGGCCGCCCACTCGCGCACCTGCTCCAGGGTGACCGTCTGGCCCTCCTTGGGCAGGATCGCGGCGACGACGGACTCGTTACCGGCCTCGGCCGGCAGCCCGACGACGGCGACCTCCTCCACCTGCGGCATCGAGCGGACCGCGGCCTCCACCTCCGTGGGGTAGATGTTGAAGCCCCCGGAGATGATGAGCTCCTTGCGGCGGTCGGCGATGACGTAGAAGCCGTCCGCCTCCTGGCGCACCAGGTCGCCCGTGCGCAGCCAGCCCCCGTCCAGCAGCACCTCGGCGCTCTCCTCGGGGTTGTCCCAGTAGCCGGAGAACACCTGGGGGCCGCGGGCCAGCAGCTCGCCGACCTCCCCGGGGGCCACCTCGCGCTCGACGTCCTCGGGGTCCACCAGGCGCACCTGCGTGGAGGGGTAGGGCACCCCCAGGGTGCCGGGCCGACGCGCCGGCGAGATCGGGTTGCCCAGGATGATGGGGGAGGACTCGGTCATCCCGTAGCCCTCGATGATGGTGCCACCGGTGGCCTCCTCCCAGGCCTGCGCCACCGCCAGCGGGTTGGGGGCCGCCCCGCACACGGCGATCTTGCAGGAGGACAGGTTCGCCCCGGTGGCCCGCGCCCGGGTCACCAGACGGTCGAACATGACCGGCACCCCCGGGAAGAAGGTGGCCGGGCGCCGCTTCCAGGCGGCCAGCACCAGGTCCGCCCCGAACTTGGGCAGTACCACCTGGGTGGCGGCCAGCCCCACCGCGCACAGCAGCGACAGGGACATGCCGAAGGCGTGGAAGAAGGGCAGGACCGCGTAGAAGGTCTCCTTGCCCGCGCTCGTGGTGCCGGACGCCCAGGCCAAGGACATCTCGGCGTTGGAGCGCAGGTTCTCGTGGGTGAGGCACACGGCCTTGGGTGTGCCCGTCGTCCCGCCGGTGTACAGCAGAGCCGCCGCCTCCGAGACGCTCGGCAGCGGGAAGCCTGTGGCCAAGGGGATGGCGGAGGCGGCCAGGTCGTCCCAGGAGCGCACCCCGGCCGGGATCCTGCCGCGCAGCTCGCGGCGCTGGGTGCGGGCGGCGGCCACCGGCAGCCTCAGGGCCAGGCGGCTGCGCAGCGGAAGATGACGGGACAGGTCCACCGAGTACACGCTCAGGCCCCCCAGGCCCGCCGCCTCCAGTGAGCCCACCGCCGCCACGAGGCGCTCGAGGGTCTTCTCCCAGGCGATGATGACGCGCCCGCGGTGGATGTGGAACTGCTCGCGCAGCTGGGCGGCGGGCGCCAGCGGGTTGTGCTCGGCCACGATCGCCCCGATGCGCCAGGCCGCATAGGCCACGACCACGTGCTGAGGACAGTTGGGAAGAATGACCCCGACGACGTCCCCGCGCCCGACCCCCAGGCCCCGCAGGGCCTCCGCGGCCCGCGCCACCTGGGTCTCCAGCTGGGAGTAGGTCGTCGTGGCGCCCAGGAAGTCCAGGGCCACCCGGTCCGGGAAGTCCCGGGCGGCGTCGCGCAGCATGCAGGACAGGGGCTCGCTCACCGCAGGGATCGTGGAGGGCACCCCCGCCTGACGGTAGACGGCCTCAAGGGCCTCATGACCGGAGGCGTTCGAGCCGGCCGCCGACGCGGCGCCACGCGTGATCGCGGCTACCGACGCGCGTGAAGCACTCATGGGTCTTCCCCCTTGTCTGCCGTGAGCCCTCCCCCGACGGGGAGGGTTTCGCCCGCCGCGGGTGCCGCCCGCGAGCGACGATGAGAACTCAGGAGCAACCGTAACCTACGGTGGCGTAACCTGCGTGGTCGGAGGCGTTGACAACCCTGTGCGATCCGGCTCACCGGCCGGAGGAACGCGGCTCCAGGCCCCGGAGGAGCGGTAGGCGGCTGACCACCCGCAGGCGGCGCGTGGGACGAGTCATCGCCACGTACAGGTCGCCCGCGCTGCGCTCACCGATCTCAGTGGGATCCACGAGCACCACGACGTCGAACTCCAGCCCCTTGGACAGCACCGGGTCGACCACCAGCAGCCGCGAGCGCAGCACGTCGCCTCCCGGAGCCTCCATCGCCGCGACCAGGTCCGGGTCCTGGCGCAGCAGCGCCTCGGTGCGGCCGGGGGAGGGGCAGATGACCGCGATGCGCCCGACGCCGGCACCCACCTGCTCGTCCAGGCGGGCCGACTCCTGGGCGACGACCTCGCGCAAAAGGCTCGCCCAGGCATCGGGCTGCGCACCCTCAGGGGACTGTGACAGGTCGGTGACCTCCAGGCAGTCGGGCAGGTCGCGCACCGAGCGCACCGGGTAGACCGGCGGGTGGCCCAGATGCGTCACCGTCTCCTCGGCCGCCTCCATGATCGTGGCCGGCGTGCGGTAGCAGACGCTGAGGGCCTCCTCGCGCAGCGGGGTCGACCCTCCACGCGAGCGCCCCGACTGCCGGCCCTGCCGCGAGCGCGAACGGGCCCGGTGACGCGACTGCGACCGGGACCGGCCCCGGGCCTCCGCAGCATCCTCAGCCGACGCCGTCCCCAGGGCGGTGAGCACCTCACCCCAGCTGCCCGGGGCGTGGGGGCCCGAGTACTGGGCCAGGTCCCCCACCACCGTGAAGGAGCGCACCGGGCAGCGACGCGCCAGCGCCCGCCACGCCATGGTGCCCAGCTCCTGGGCCTCATCGACGACGACGTGCCCGTAGGTCCACGTCCGATCCGCCCGGGCCCGCTCGGCCAGAGTCAGAGTCGGGACCGCCCTGGGAGACCCGGTCGGCCAGCATCTCGGCACTGACCATCCCGCCGCCCAGCTCCTGGGACTCGATCGCCTGGGCCGCGTAGGCCACCAGGTCCTCGCGGCGGCGGGCCTCCAGCCGGGCGCGCCGGGCCTGCGCGTCCTCACTGGGGCCCAGCAGCTCGGCCAGCTCGTCAATGAGCGGGATGTCCGCCGCACTCAGAGCGCTCCCGGGCCTACGGTGCAGCAGCGCACGCTCCTGCTCGCTCAAGGACGGCGCCACCTGCTCCAGGAGGGTGGGCCGGCTCCACAGCCGCTCCAGCAGCCCCTGGGGCGTCGTCGGCATCCAGCACAGGTTGATCTCCCGACGGGCGTCACGGGCGGTACGGATGTCCTCCCGGATCCAGGCGCGCGTGTCGGCGTCCGAGGCGTCCTGGTTCGTGGCCGCCGCGTACTGGTCGGTCAGGCGCTCCAGGAGCCAGATCACGAAGGCCTCGCGGGCCAGGTTGTGGGGCTTGCCGCCCCGACGGGCCCGGGAGGCCGCCTCACGCACGTCGTCGGGCTCCAGGGACAGGCGCACACCCTGGACCTCGATCTCGCGGGGAGCATCCGGGACGCGCTGCAGGCCCCGCACCGCCCGCTCCAGGGCCTTGACCCACAGGGAGCGCCCCTTGAGCTCGGCGACGCGGGCGTCCTCCTGCGCCGTGGCCCGCACCCCGGGAACCAGGTCGCCGATCGTCGTGGAGACCACCCCCGTCTCACCCAGGGAGGGCAGCACCTGCTCCACGTAGCGCAGGAAGGTGCGCGACGGCCCCACCAGGAGCACGCCGGAGCGCTCCAGGCGCTCGCGCTCGGAGTAGAACAGGTAGGCCACCCGGTGCAGCGCCACCGCCGTCTTACCCGTGCCCGGGCCGCCCTGGACCACGAGCACACCCCGGCCCGAGGAAGTGACGACCCGGTCCTGCTCGGCCTGGATCGTGGCCACGATGTCACCCATACGGCCGTCACGGGCGCTGGACATCGCGGCGATGAGTGCACCCTCGCCCTGCAGGTCCTCGGCGGTCACGGCCGTCCCGGATGAGTCGGACAGGCCCTCGCCGGCCTCCAGGGCGTCCAGGTCCAGGACCTCGTCCTCCACCCCGAGCACCTGACGGGCCCGGGTATCGATGTGCCGCCGACGCACCAGCCCCATGGGCTCGGAGGCCGTGGCCTGATAGAAGGCCCGGGCCAGAGGGGCGCGCCAGTCCAGGATCACCTCACGGTGCTGGGCGTCCTGCAGGCCGATACGACCCACATAGTGGCGCCGGCCCCCGTCAGTGACGGGGGAGGAGCCGCCCACGCCCCTGCCGGAGCCGGAGGATGAGGCTCTCGCTGAGGCCTCCGAGTCCGGCGTGTCGTCGGGCGAGGTGCTCATATCCATCCGCCGAAGACCAGACGGTCCTCGACCCCCTCCAGGGAGGAGACCAGCGACGAGTAGTGCACGGCGTAGGCGTCCCGCTCCCCGCGGGACTGGTGGGTGCCGCTGACGCCCTGGGCCTCGGTACGGGCCAGGGAGTGACGGGCCTGAGCCAGCTGGCGGTCCAGCTCGCTGTAGGCCAGATCGACGACGACCTGCTCACCGCGCATCTCGCGCTCGCGGACACTGCCCGCATCGTCCTCTGCCCGCGGCTGCGCTTCCTGCTGGGAGTGCGGTGGGCGAGAGGGGATCGTCTGACTCACAAGGCCTCGCATCGGTTCTGGTTCTGGCCGGCAGGCGTGTCGGGGTGTTCTGGCCGGCTCTGGTTGACGCTGACGGGTACTGGGGTCGGTGATGGCTTCAGTACGGTCGACCCATTATTCTCCTGCTGACGCCCCGACGGGGACGCCGAGGGCGAACAAGGCGCCCGAACCCGGCGCGGGCGGGAACATCGACAATCCAGAAGGTGTTGGCAGGAGTGCCCAGGACGCTAACCGCCGTTCCCGGGCACTCACCCGGATGAATCCTGATAAAACGCCGAATCATGTCGCGGAGTCGAGATCGCTCGACACCGCTCGACCCGGAGGCGACTGAGGCGGGAACTCGCCGGGCGCGGTATCCAAACCATGCTGAGACCATTGCACGATACGGACACGCCCTCCCTCGGCTCCGTCGGTCCCGCCCGCCCTTCAGGGCTGGTGGCGAGCGCACCAACGGGCCGATGCTGAGGGAGGATGAACCAGACCAGACAGGAGGAGGAGACGGGCTCGTGAGACCACTGTTCACCATCCAGCACCCCGCGGATCAGCCGATCTCCCCGAGGGTCCTCATCCACTACTTCGAGGGCGCCATGGACGCCGGCAACGCCGGCGCCCTGGCCGTCGACCAGCTGCTCATGACGCTTCCCCAGCGAGCGTGTCGCCACCTTCGACATCGACGCGCTCGTGGACTACCGCGCCAGGCGTCCCACGATGACCTTCGTCCACAACAACTACTCCTCAGTCATCATGCCCGAGCTGGTCCTGGATCTCCTCCATGACGACGACGGCGAGGACGTCCTCCTGCTCCACGGCAGCGAGCCGGACTACCGCTGGGACGAGTTCGTCGGAGCCGTGGCCCACCTGGCCGTCTCCATGGGTGTGAGCCAGGCCGTTGGCATGAGTGGCATCCCCATGGCCGTGCCCCACACGCGCCCGACCTACGTGCACCATCACGGCAGCCAGCCCGACCTGCTGCCCAACCAGCCCGAGCTCTTCGGGCACGTCGAGCTGCCCGGGTCGATGTCGGCCTACCTCGAGCTGCGTCTGGGCGAGCTGGGCCTGGACTCCCGGGGAGTCTCGGCCGCGATCCCGCACTACGTGGCCCGCGACGAGTTCCCGCAGGGAGCCTCGGCGCTGCTGACCGCCGTCGTGCAGGCCACTGGCCTGGCGCTGCCGGTGGGGGACCTCGAGGCCGCCGCCAGCATCAACCGTGCCGAGATCAACGCCGAGGCCGCCCAGCAGCCGGAGGTCAGCGCCGTCGTCTCCGCCCTGGAGGCCCAGTACGACGCCATGGCCCCCAGGATCGCCATCGATGAGGTCGACACCTCCGCGCCGATCCTCAACCTGCCCAGCGCCGAGGAGATCGGCGCACGCCTGGAGGCCTTCCTGGAGGCCAACGACTCCGGGGACATGGGGCCCCAGGGCTGGAACCCCGGCCGCGAGGGCTGAGCGGGTACCGAGCGCTGCTGGCGGCCCCGGACCGGCGGCCGGTCAATTGCCTCCTGCGGGTCTAGGGGTCTAGCGGGCCCGGCCGCCCTCAGGGCGCGGTAGCGCGGCGTCATCGAGCGACCAGGTGCGCACCGGCAGCGGCAGGCGGCGCACTGCGCGCTCGACCTCCTCGAGCTCGCCCACCGTGAAGGGGTCCTGGCGGGCCACCAGCACCAGGTTGCCCCGGCGCCGGCCACGCGCCGAGGCGGGATCGGCGACGATGAACGCGCGGGAGATGTCCCCGTCCAGGGCGCCGGAGAGCGCGGCGATCTCGGCGCCCGGCCATGGCGCGCGGCATGGAGGCGGTGTTGACCAGCAGCAGGCCGTCGGGCGCCAGCGCCCTCAGGCAGGAGTCGAAGAACTCCCGGCTCCTGCAGGAGGCCGGCACGCTCCCGCCGTCGAACACGTCGCGTACCACGACGTCCCACTGGCCCGGCCGCAGCCCCGCCACCACCTCGGCGGCGTCGCCGACCCGGATCCGCAGCCTGGGGGACCGGGGCAGGTCGAACCAGGTCCGCACCTGGCTCGCGAGGATCTCATCGATCTCGACGGCGACCTGCTGGGAGCCGGGACGGGTCACGTCCCACGCCCTGGCCAGGGCGCAGCCCGCCCCACCCAGGTGGAGTGCCCTGACGGGGCTCGCCCTCGCCGCGCAGCGCCGTGAGCACCGCGTCCATCTGCTGGTGGTACTCGAAGTCCAGGTGGGAGGGGTCGCGCAGGTCCAGGAAGGAGGACTCCGCGCCGTCGAGCATGAGAAGGATCCCGGTGTCTCGCGCCACGAGCTCGGCCGTGGCCAGGGAAGTGCGCACCGGGCCTGGGGTAGATCGGTCAGCGCCGGGGCCCCGGAGCTCCTGCGTCTACGTGTCACAGCCCCACGGTAGCCTGAGAGGAGCGCGGGCGGACTCCTCGGGGGCCGTCAGCCGGTGAGTCCGTCGCACTCGTTGAGGAGGTGGAGATGAGCAGAGCCCCCCGTTCCCAGGCCGCACGCCGGTCCTGGGGGGACGATGACTCCGCCACCCCCATCATCCACGTCGACATGGACGCCTTCTTCGCCTCGGTCGAGCTCCTCGAGCACCCCGAGCTGGCCGGCCGTCCCGTCATCGTCGGCGGCCGCGACGGCCGGGGCGTCGTCTCGGCAGCCTCCTACGAGGCCCGCGCCTTCGGCGTCTCCTCGGCGATGTCCATGGCCGAGGCCTCCCGCCGCTGCCCCCAGGCCGTGGTCCTCCCCGTGCGCCACGGCCTCTACTCCCAGGTCTCCGCCCAGGTCATGGCCGTCCTGGCCGAGGTCACCCCCGCCCTGGAGAAGGTGAGCATCGATGAGGCCTTCCTGGACGTGAGCGGGGCCAGGCGCCGCATGGGCTCCCCGGTGACCATCGGCCGCTGGATCCGCGCCGAGATACGCCGGCGAGTGGGCGTTCCGGCCTCGGTGGGCATCGCCTCCACCAAGTTCATCGCCAAGCTCGCCTCCTCTCACGCCAAGCCCGACGGACTACTCCTGGTGCCGGCCGCCGCCACGCAGGACTTCCTCAACGTGTTGCCGGTCGGGGCCCTGTGGGGCGTCGGCACCCGGACGCAGGAGGTCCTGGCCAGATGGGGGATCCAGGACGTGCGTACCCTGGCGGGCACTGACGTACGTCACCTGGAGAGGATCCTCGGCCGGGCCGCTGGACGCCACCTGCACGAGCTCTCCCACGGTGTCGACCCCCGCCGGGTCGAGCCGGTGCGCGAGGAGAAGTCGGTGGGCACCGAGACCACCTTCTTCGAGAACCTGACCGATCGGGAGCACGCACGGCGGGTCCTGCTGGACCAGACTCACCAGTGTGCCGCCCGCCTGCGCGCGGCGGACCTGCGCTGCCGTGTCGCTGTGCTCAAGGCCCGAGGGGCTGACTTCACCACCGTCACCCGCTCACGCACCCTGGCCACTCCCCACCGACCTCGCCCAGGACATCTGGGAGACCATCTCCTCGCTCTACTCCGCCCTGCCCACCCCGCCCGGCGGCTTCCGCCTCCTGGGGGTGCGGGTCGAGGACTGCTGCGCCCCCGACGACGGTGTGCAGCTCCTCCTGGACGAGGACCCGCGGCGCGGCGCCTCCCAGAGCGTGCCGCCGACGCCGTACGCCGCAGGTGGGGCGCCAACGCGCTGGCCCCCGGCCAGCCTCCTGCCAGGAGACGGGTGCCACCCGGACACCGCGACGGCGTCGGCAGGAGGACGCAGCCGAGGGAGGGCGCAGGGGGCACTGGGTCGGATGATCCGAGGCAGATCAGAGCCGGTTCTCGCCCCGGTCGACCAACCTCCCAGGAGAGTTTCTCCTGAGCCGCCACAGCGCCTATCCTGGCAACTACGGCGCAGATCCCCGGCCCCGCCCGGAAGCAAGGAGCATGATGGCACTGTCAGAGCGAGAGCAGCAGGTCCTGCGAGACCTGGAATCGCAGCTCCATGAGGATGACCCCGAGCTGGCTCAGACCTTCCAGCGTGAGGAGCGTCGACTCTCGCGCCCCTCACCGCGCCATATCGGCGGTGGCGTGGCCCTGGTCCTCGTCGGCCTGGCGCTCCTCATCGCAGGGGTCTCAGTGCCCCACAGCGTCCTGTCCATCCTGCTGGGGGTCGCCGGCTTCCTCGTGGCCGTCGGTGGGGTCGCGCTGGCACTGACCCGGGTCGAGAGCACGACGAGCCCGCGTCAGTCCGAGGCTGGCCGGGACAGGCCCGCCAAGGGATGGTAACGGCGGAAGAAGCGTTCCTCCTTCATGGACCGCCAGTCCGAGCGCTGGGATCGCCGGCGCGACTCAGAGGACTGACCAGCTCACCTCCTCCTCCCCACCCTTCCCGCTCCTCTCCGTCCGCATCCCTGCGCCCCTTCAGGCTGGTGCCGACGCGCACCGGTCTCCCACCTCCCTCCACCATCTCCCACTTCCCTCCACCTCCTCATCCCTCCCGCAGGCGCGGCTCCACAGGTCCTGTCTCCAACGCGCATCCGTTGCAGACAGGACCTGAGTATCTGCAGGCCCCGATCAATCCTCGGCCGACCTCGCGAGATCGGGGCAGAATCCTGAGGATTTCAAGGAGCTCCATCGAGCTTCAGAGAGCTGCGGGCAAGAGCGGTGCGGATCCGCTCGTACCTCTGCTCGGAGGCCCTGAGGCCAACCGGAACCCTGCGTGCAGCCCGAGTGGAGTCTGCTTTTTCTCCTGGATGTTCACCACGCCGAGGAGGGTGGTGGTGAAGGCCTCCCTCCACCTGTCCTCCACCTCCCTCCACCCCGCTTGAGCGGGCGGTGAACTGCTGTGATTCCAACGAAAGAGTCAGAGGGTCTGCGGGCGGTGGTGCTGCCGTCGGTGATACGCAGCTGTGATGCTCTCGAGGAGGAGGGTGGGAGAAAAGGGAGGGAAGTGGAGTAGGGTGGGGCACACGGGGTCGTCGAGGGGAAGGAGGTGGCTCATGTTCCTGGGGACGCATGCACCCAAGCTGGACGAGAAGGGCCGTCTCATCCTCCCGGCGAAGTTCCGTGAGGAGCTTGCAGGCGGCGTGGTTCTGACCCGAGGTCAGGAGCACTGCCTGTACGCCTTCACCGCCGCCGAGTTCGAGCGCATGTACGCCCAGCTGCGCGAGGCCCCCCTTGCTCAGAAGCAGGCGCGCGACTACGTGCGCGTCATGCTCTCGGGGGCGGACTCGCAGATCCCGGACAAGCAGGGGCGTATCACGCTGCCGGCGCCACTGAGGGCCTACGCGGGCCTGAAGAAGGACCTGGCGGTGATCGGAGCCGGCGCCCGGGTGGAGATCTGGGACTCCGAGTCCTGGAGCACCTACCTGGCCGCCCAGGAACAGGTCTTCGCCGACACGGCCGAGGAGATCATCCCCGGCTTCTTCTGACCCCACGACCTCGTCGACAACTGAAAACACCCCCGACAAGCCGCACGCAGACGCCAGCTGGGCTCTGGCGAACCATCTCGTGAGGTCTCCGCCCGATGTCGAGTCCGACGCCTCTTCCCCGGCGCCGGAACCACGGGAGGAGTCCTGGCGAGATGGCCGCCCCGCCCGGTCTGCCGGGGAGCGTCGGACGTCGAAGACCCATCAGCCACAGAGAACCAGCCCAGGTACCCGGACCCGGGTGCCGAGCCAGCACCAGAGAGGAGCACGCCTCATGACCAGATCACAGGCGCAGGCAACCGCCGCCGACGCCGTCGGCCGGCACGAGCCGGTGCTCCTTGAGCGCTGCCTGGACCTACTCGCCCCCGCCATCGAGGGAGCAGTCTCCAGCACGTCGACGACCGCCCCGGCCCGGCCGGTCATGATCGACTGCACCCTGGGCATGGGCGGCCACACCGAGGCGGCGCTCGAGCGCTTCACGACCCTCAAGGTCGTGGGCATCGACCGCGACCCCGAGGCGATCGCGCTGGCCTCGGCGCGCCTGGCCCGCTTCGGGGACCGCTTCATCGCGGTTCAAGCGACCTACGACGCCGTCGGCCGGGTGGCTCGTGAGCACTCCGTTCGTGCCGAGGGAACCGTGGATGCCGTTCTCATGGACCTGGGGGTCTCCTCCCTCCAGCTTGACGAGGCCTCGCGGGGCTTCTCCTACGCCCGCCCGGCGCCCCTCGACATGCGCATGGACCAGAGCTCAGGAATGACCGCCCAGGACCTGCTGGAGAGTGCCGACGCCGCCGAGCTGACCCGCATCCTGCGCACCTACGGCGAAGAGCGCTTCGCCTCCCGCATCGCCGCTGCCATCGTGCGTCGCCGTGAGTCCGGCCAGCCGGTGACCAGCACCCAGGACCTGGCTGAGCTCGTCCGTCAGTCCGTACCCGCAGCGGCTCGACGCAGCGGCGGGCACCCGGCCAAACGGACCTTCCAGGCGCTGCGCATCGCCGTCAACGCCGAGCTCGACGTCCTGGAGCGGGCCGTGCCCCGGGCGCTCAACAGCCTGCGCGTTGGAGGGCGCCTCGTGGTGGAGTCCTACCAGTCCCTGGAGGACCGCATCGTCAAGCGGGCCCTGGCCCACGGGGCCACCTCCCGGGCGCCCCAGGACCTGCCGGTCGTCCCCGAGGCGGACCTCCCCTACCTGGAGCTGCTCACCAACGGTGCGGAGAAGGCCGACGCCCGCGAGCTCGACCACAACCCCCGCTCGGCACCGGTGCGACTGCGGGCAGCCGTCCGCCTGCGTCCGGCCGACCAGGCCCCTTCACCAGAGGCGCCTGTGCCCGCCGGCGGTCGGGGTCGGGAGCCCGGGCACCGGAGCGGTCAACGCACCGCGCGCCGTCGCCACCGCAGCTAGGCGGCACCGCCGCTTTAGACGCCGGCAGACCGTCCCGGGCGGTCATCGATCCCACTGCACCATCGTCCATCCACACCAGTCCAGCTACGACACAGGGAAGGCACATTGATGAGCGCCACTGCTACTGCTCGAGTCACCCGCCCGATCGCGACGCGGCGCACCGCCCAGGCAAGTGGTTCCACCAGCACCCAGGGGCGCGCGGAGGCGGGCTCCGTCAACCGGCCCCAGCTGCGCGTCGTCAGCGGCGCCTCCCGGGCGGCCTCGTCATCCCTTCCCTTCCTGACCGTCATCATCCTCGTGCTGGCCGGTGCTCTCATCACCTCGATGCTCCTCAACGCCAAGATGGCCGACACCGCCTACCGGATGAAGGAGAAGCAGATCGAGCTCAACGTCGCCGAGGACCACGTCGAGACGCTGCGCACCCAGGTCCAGGAGGCCTCGGCACCCGACGCGCTGGCCGGCCGCGCCAAGGAGCTCGGGGATGGTGCCCGCCGCCGCGCCCGGCGTCGTCGACGTCAACAAGGGGCAGCTCACCGAGGGAACTCCCGCCCATGCCCCCAAGACCGGGAAGTAGGCGCCTGTGAATCCTTCGCGTCGTCAGGCCCTCCAGCTCGGAGGGCTGCTCGTGTTCTCCGCGCTGGCCGGGCGCACCGTCTACGTCCAGGCGGTTGACGGACCGGAGCTTGCTGAGAAGGCGAAGGCCGAGCGTACGGTCACCTGGGTCAACCGAGCCCCCCGAGGTGACATCACCGGTCGGGACGGTACCGTCCTGGCCTCCTCGGCAGTCAGCTACGACGTCGGCGTCAACCAGCCCCTCATCGCTCAGTACGAGCGCACTGAGATGCGCTTCAACGAATCCACCGGCGTCAACGAGGAGGTCGTCGTCGACTACGGGGCGGCGGCGGTCGCGGCCCAGCTCGCACCGATCCTCAACGTCGATCCTCTTGAGCTCGGAGCCAAGCTCGTGGGCAACCGGAGCTACGAGGTCATCGCCCAGGAGGTATCTCCTGACACCTGGCGAAAGATCAAGGCCCTGGACATCTCCGGGGTTGAGCCCGACCAGCGCACCCGACGCACCTACCCGGCCGGGACCGTGGCCGGCAACGTCCTGGGCTTCACCCACGAGGGCGAGCACAACCGCGAGCTCATCGGGGCGGCCGGGCTCGAGCTCACCCAGAACAAGCACCTCACGGGAACCGACGGCAAGGGAAGCGAGGAGGTCGGGCGCAGCGGCGTCATCATCCCCACCGGTGAGCAGGAGGACAAGCCTGCCCGGCCCGGCGCCACGGTGCGCACCACCCTTAATCCCGACCTGCAGTCCATCGCCCAGGAGACCATCGACCGAACGGTCGCCGCCCAGCACGCGGACTGGGGCATCGTCATGGCCATGGAGCCGGCCACCGGCAAGGTCGTGGTCCTGGCCGACTCCAACTCGGTCGACCCCTCCGATCCCTCAGCCACATCCGAGGAGAACCGCACCGCCCGCAGCGTCCAGGCCGTCTTCGAGCCCGGAAGCGTCGGGAAGGTCGTCACCTTCGCCACCGCTCTGGAGGAGGGGGCGGTCAAGCCCGAGGACACCTGGACCATCCCCTACACCTGGTCCTCGGCCAGTGGGCAGACCTTCAAGGACGCCCACGAGCACGAGACCCAGACGATGACCACCGCCGGGGTCCTGGCGGAGTCGTCCAACGTCGGCACCGTGCAGATCGGCGAGAAGGTCTCCGACGATGTCCGCTACGACTACATGAAGCGCTTCGGCTGGGGGCAGGCCACCGGCATCGAGATGCCGGCGGAGTCCGACGGCATCCTCTACCCGCCCAGCTCCTGGGACGACCGCACCCGCTACACCACCATGTTCGGGCAGGGTGTGGCCGGCACCACCCTCCAGTCGCTCCAGGTGCTGGCCACCGTGGCCAACAAGGGCGTGCGCGTGGCCCCGCGCGTCATCGACGCCTGGATCGACGCCGACGGCAAGGAGACCCCGCAGGACCCGCCCCTGAGGAGGTGCGGGTCATCTCCGAGGCGACGGCCAAGACCCTCACCGAGATGCTCATCGGCGTCACCCAGGAGGGCGGCACCGCGGAGTCCGCCTCCATCAACGGCTACCTGGTGGCCGGTAAGACCGGAACCACCGAGATCCTCACCGACGACTCCACCGTGGCCTCCTTCGTCGGCTTCCTGCCGGCCCGCGACCCGGTGCTGGCCATCGCGGTCATCGTCAACCGGCCCGAGGGAATCTACGGAGGCACCGTTGCCGCCCCCGTCTTCCGGGAGGTGGCGCTGGCCGCCATGCAGGCGCTCAACATCGCCCCGGACCCGAGCGTCGTGGCGGCCCAGGCCGCTCGGAACGGAGCCGGGGGAGAGCGGGACGCGAACCAGTGAGGCCGCCTATGGGGAGATGAGCGTGACCACCAGCACCTCGGCGAAGTGGGCCGGAGATGCTCTTGTGGAACATCGACAGTGGAAGGTCGCGATAGATTGAGGAACTATGAGCAACCACGCCTACGAGTCGGCCGCCGCCCTACGGCCGAGCTCCAATGGTCCCATCCCCATCAGCACCCTGAGCGAGCGCTTCTCCCTGGCTCCCGCCTCAGCTGAGGATGCCGCCGCCCTCAACGACCTGAGCATCCCTGGGGGTCAGTGTCGACTCCGCCGACACCGCCCCGGGCGAGCTCTTCGTGGGGCTGCCCGGTTTCACCGCCCACGGCGCCCGCTTCGCCGCCGAGGCCGTCGCCTCCGGTGCCGTTGCCGTTTTGACCGATGCTGACGGAGCCCGGATCGTCCACGAGTCCGCTCCCGGTACCCCGGTCCTTGTGCACGACGACCCCCGTGCCGTCGTCGGCCCCTTGAGTGCCGAGGCCTACCACCACCCGGCTCGCGGTCTGATCACCACCGCCGTCACCGGGACCAACGGCAAGACGACCACCGCCTACTTCCTCGACGCGATCCTGTCCGCCCACGTCGGCGGCTGCATGGTGGCCGGAACCGTCGAGCTGCGCGTGGGGGAGCACTCCGTGGAGTCCCCGCGCACCACCGTCGAGGCCCCCGTCCTGCAGCGGATGATGGCCCTGGCCGTGGAGGACAGGGTCGGCGCCGCCTCCCTGGAGGCCTCCAGCCACGCCATCGTCCTGCACCGCCTCGACGGCCTCGTCGTCGACGTCGCCGGCTTCACCAACCTCCAGCGCGACCACCTCGACTTCCATAAGACCATGGAGGGCTACCTGGAGGCCAAGGCGCAGCTGTTCACCCCCGAGCACGCCCGCCGCGGCGTGGTCTGCGTCGACGACCAGTGGGGTGCGGCCCTGGCCGCCGAGGCCCCCATCGAGATCGACCGCGTGCGCGCCTACCCCGGTGACACTCCCGCCGACTGGTGGGTCAGTGACGCCGCCGTCTCCCTGACCGACTCCGCCACCACCTTCACCCTTCACGGGCCCGACGGCGAGCAGATCGAGGCGTCCTGCCCCCTGCCCGGACTCGTCAACGTCCAGAACGCCGCCCTGGCCCTGGTCATGGCCATCCGTGCAGGGGTGCCTGCCGCCACGGCCACCGCCGCCCTGGCCGGTGCCCACAACATCCCCGGCCGCATGCAGCGCATCAGCCAGCGCGACGGTCGACGTGGCCTGTGCATCGTCGACTTCGCCCACACCCCCGAGGCCATGGAGCTGGCCCTCAAGGCCGTGCGTCCCATCACCCCGGGGCGCCTCATCGTGGTCTTCGGCTCCGACGGCGACCGCGACCAGGGCAAGCGGCCCATGCTGGGCGAGGTGTGCGCCCGCCTGGCGGACGTTCTGGTCGTCACCGACGAGAACCCCCGCAGCGAGGACCCCCAGCTCATCCGCGACGCCATCCTCGAGGGGGTGCGCGGCGTGCGCCCCGACCTGAAGGATGTCGAGGAGATCACCACCTGGCGCGGCGACGCCGTGCGCCGGGGCGTCGAGCTGTGCGGACCCGACGACACCGTCATCGTCACCGGGAAGGGGCACGAGCCCTTCCTGGAGATGGCCGGGGAGTTCATCCGCTACAACGACGCGCCCGTGATGGCCGAGGCCGTCGAGGAGAAATGGGGACGGGCATGAGGCTCAGCCTGAGTCAGATCGCGGCCGCCGTCGGCGGCAGACTCATCGGCCCGGACGCCCCCGTGACCGGACCGGTCGTCACCGACTCGCGTCAGGCCGCCGAGGGCTCGCTGTTCGTCGCCGTTCACGGCGAACGCACCGACGGCCACGCCCACCTGGGATCGGCCGGAGCCCTGGGCGCCGTCGGAGCCATCGTCTCCGACCTGGAGGCCGCCCGCAGCGGGCTGTCTCAGGGGCGGACCGAGGAGCCGTCCATGGGGCTCGTCCTCGTGGAGGACACCGTGACGGCCCTCGGCGCGCTGGCCCGTACCCACCTGGACGCTCTGCGCCGGGCCGCGGCCGAGCGCGGTGAGCGTCTCACCGTGGTGGCGATGACCGGCTCGGTGGGCAAGACCACCACCAAGGACCTCACCCGGCAGCTCCTGGCCCCCTCAGGCCCCACGGTGGCGCCCCGGGCCAGCTTCAACAACGAGATCGGCCTGCCGCTGACCGTGCTCGAGGCCGACGAGTCCACCCGCTACCTCGTCCTGGAGATGGGAGCCTCCGGACCCGGGCACATCGCCTACCTCACCGGTATCGCCCCCCTGGACGCGGCCGGGGTCCTCATGGTTGGTCACGCCCACATGGGCGGTTTCGGCTCCATCGAGGGCGTCGCCGCGGCCAAGGCGGAGATCATCGCCGGCCTGCGGCCCGAGGGAACCGCCATCCTCAACGCCGACGATGCCCGCGCCGCAGCCATGGCCGAGCTCGCACCGGCACGCGTCCTCACCTTCTCCGCCCAAGGTCGGGCGGCCGACCTGAGGGCCGAGAACGTGGACCTGGACGCGGCCGCCCGAGCGGCCTTCGACCTTCACCTGCCCGGTCTCGACGAGCCCCGACGCGTCCAGCTGGCAGTCGCCGGCGCTCACAACGTCGCCAACGCCCTGGCCGCCGCGGGACTGGCCCTGGCCGCAGGGATCGCCCCGGAGCTCATCGCCGAGAGGCTCGGCTCCGTGAGCATCGAGAGCCCCCACCGCATGGATGTGTCGGAGCTCGGTGGGGATCTTCTCCTTATCGACGACTCCTACAACGCCAACATCGACTCCATGACGGCGGCGCTGGCCGTACTACCGGCTCTGGCCGGGGACCGGCGTCGCATCGTCGTGGTTTCCGAGATGCTCGAGCTGGGGGAGTCCTCGGCCGCCGATCACGCGCGCACCGGAGAGCTAGCGGCCCAAGCCGGAGCCGCTATGCTCATCGGCATCGGCTCCACCCAGGAGGCACTCGAGGCGGCCGGGGCGCGAGGGGTCGAGGTCGTCGGCTTCGATGACGCCGCGACCGCCATCTCCCAGATCGACGCCCTGCTGTCCGACGGCGACGCCGTCCTGGTCAAGGGCTCCAACGGCTCGGGCGCCTGGCGCCTGGCCGATCACCTCAAGGAGGTTCGTCCCCGATGACCGCCATCCTCATCTCCGGCGTGGTCGGACTGGTGGGCACCCTGTTGGGGACCCCTCTGCTCATCCGCTACCTCCACGCCAAGGAGTACGGACAGTTCATCCGCCAGGACGGCCCCCAGGGACACTTCACCAAGCGCGGCACGCCGACCATGGGCGGCCTCGTCATCATCATCTCCACTGTCCTGGGCTACACCCTGGCCAATCTCAGCCAGCTGCGCACACCGCGCGCCTCCGGGGTCCTGCTGCTCTTCCTCGTCGTCGGGCTCGGGCTCATCGGATTCCTGGACGACTTCGAGAAGATCTCCAAGCAGCGCTCCCTGGGACTGCGGGCATGGCAGAAGATCGTGGGGCAGGCGCTCATCGGCATCGGATTCTCGGTGGCGGCCCTGCACTTCGCGGACCGCAACGGGACTCACCCCCGCCTCCACCCGGATCTCCTTCGCCCGGGACTCGGCGATCAACCTGGCCTTCGCCGGCAGCGTCGTCGGGCTCATCCTGTTCATCCTGTGGGCCAACTTCCTCATCACCGCCTGGTCCAACGCCGTCAACCTCACCGACGGGTCTCGACGGACTGGCCGCCGGCGCCTCGGCCATGGTCTTCGGCGCCTACACGCTCATCGGGGTGTGGCAGACCAACCAGTCCTGCAACTACGGCCACGAGACCATGGTCCCCACCACCTGCTACCAGGTCAGGGACCCACGAGACCTGGCCATGATCGCCGCCGCCCTCATGGGGGCCTGCTTCGGCTTCCTGTGGTGGAACGCCTCACCGGCCAAGATCTTCATGGGCGACACCGGGTCCCTGGCCCTGGGAGGGGCCGTCGCCGGCCTGTCGATCCTGACCCGCACCGAGTTCCTGGCCGTCATCCTGGGCGGACTCTTCCTGGCCGAGGTCATGAGCGACATCATCCAGATCGTCTCGTTCAAGTCGACAGGCCGACGCGTCTTCCGCATGGCTCCACTGCATCACCACTTCGAACTGGGAGGATGGACCGAGGTCAACGTGGTGATCCGCTTCTGGATCATCGCCGGCCTGTGCGTCATCGCGGGACTCGGACTCTTCTACGCCGAGTACCTGCGCCAGCTCATCTTCGGGTGAGCCGGGACGCTCGGGCCACTGCGACCCGACGAACCATTGATGCAGTCTTCACCCGCCGGCAGCCCCGGTCGAGGAGCAGTGAGGAACCAGGAGCGTGAGCCCGCACCGTGACCAGTCTGACTGAAGTCCCCGGTGATCCGCCCAGCGCCGTCACCGGCCCCGGCGGGTCCCTGAGCGACCAGCTCGACGGCGCCCACGTGGCCGTCGTCGGACTCGGGCGCACCGGGCGCGCCGTCGTCGATGCCCTGGCCACCCTGGGGGCCCGCATCCACGTCTTCGACAGCCGTGAGTCCTCCATCGAGACGCTGGAGACCCCCGTGGCCTCCACCACGATCGCCGACGCCGAGGCGACCGCGGCCGCCCTGGCGGACTCACCGGCGCGGCTCCTCGTCGTCTCACCCGGAGTCCCGGCCACCGGGCCGGTCCTGCGAAGCGCCGAGGCGGCGGGTATCGAGACCTGGAGCGAGGTCGAGCTGGCCTGGAGAATCCAGCAGGACTCATCGCGTCCGAACGTCCCCTGGCTGACTCTGACCGGTACGGACGGCAAGACCACCACGGTCAGCATGCTCTCGGCGATCCTGGCGGCCCAAGGGCTCACGGCCCCGGCCGTCGGCAACATCGGCACTCCCGTCATTGAGGCGGTGCTGTCCGGCAGTGCCGACGCCCTGGCCGTGGAGCTGTCCAGCTTCCAGCTCCACACCACCAGGACCCTGGCGCCCCTGGCCTCGGCCTGCCTCAACCTGGCCGCCGACCACCTCGACTGGCACGGGGGTCTGGAGGCGTACGCCCAGGACAAGGCCCGCGTCTACTCCCGCACCCGGCTGGCCGCCGTCTACAACCTCGCCGACGCCACCACCGAGGACATGGTCCGTCAGGCCGACGTCGTCGAGGGCTGTCGCGCTGTCGGCTTCACCCTGGCCGCTCCGGCGCTGGGACAGGTCGGCATGGTCGAGGACCTGCTGGTCGACCGCGCCTTCCACGCCCAGCGACGCTCCAGAGGCATCGAGCTGGCCACCACCGCCGACCTCGCGCACCTGGCCCCAGGGCGGCGCGCCCAGAACCTTCCCGCGCACCTGCTGGCCGACGCCCTGGCGGCCGCCGCGCTGGCCCGTGCGGCCGGAGCCGACCCGGAGGCGGTCGTCGCCGGACTGCGCGCCTACAGTCCCGGAGCCCACCGGATCGTCACCGTCGCCGAGGCGGACGGCATCACCTGGGTCGATGACTCCAAGGCCACCAACCCGCACTCCGCCGAGGCCGCGCTGACCTCCCTGCCGCAGGGGACCGGCGTCTGGATCTGCGGCGGCGACACCAAGGGCGCCCAGTTCTTCGACCTGGTCCGCACGGTGCGCCCCCACCTGCGCGGCGCCGTGGTCATCGGCAAGGACCAGGACGACATCCTGGCGGCTCTGGAGCGGGAGGCCCCCGGCCTGCCCGTCACCCGCGTCAGTGACGGCACCGCCGAGCAGGTGAGCGCCGCGGCGGTGGAGGCCGCCGGCGCCATGGCCCGCAGCGGTGACACCGTCATGCTGGCCCCGGCCTGCGCCTCCTGGGACCAGTTCACGTCCTACGCCCAGCGCGGCGACCTGTTCGCCGCCTGCGCCCAGGCCTACACCCGGGGCGATGGCGCCCGGGACACGGACGCCTCCGGCGACCAGGAGCAGCTGTGAAGACCGGGTCCACCTCGGCAACCGCTCCCCGCTCGTCGACCCCCTCGTCGTCAGGCTCCTCGCGGGCGTCCGCACGTTCGCCACAAGGGGTCGGCGCCGGTCGCAAGCCGGAGCGGACCGCGCCCCCGGAAGGGCGCTGCCACGCCGTCCCAAGCAGACCGAGGAAGCCCATCCGGCTCACGGCCCACGGGGGCGGGTGGTCGCCTGCGTGACGCCTGGCGCAGGCGCCTGGCGCACTGGGGCGAGCGGCTCTCGCGGCCCTGGGACGGTGATGGGGGCTCCCAGGTCGATGGTGCCTCTCAGAAGCGTCGTCGGCGTCCCTCGGCCGGCGGGCCCGACTCCGCTCAGAGCTCCGAGCAGGTGACTCTGACCTACTACTGCCTGCTCGTCTCCACCCTGGTGCTGGAGACCTTCGGGACTCATCATGGTCTTCTCCGTGCAGTCGGTGACCGTTGCCGCCAACGGTGGCAACGCCTTCACCGACTTCGCCAAGTACCTCATCTTCGCGGCGGTGGGGACCCTGGGCATGGTGGGGGTCTCCCGCATCCCGCTGTCCTGGTTCCCGCGGATGGCCTGGGTCCTCCTGGTGCTGACGATCGCCATGCAGTGCCTGGTGTTCACGCCCAGTCGGGGTCAACGTCTACGGCAACCGCAACTGGATCCAGGTCCCGGGGGTCGGCACCGCCCAGCCCTCGGAGTTCATCAAGGTGGCCCTCGCCCTGGTCCTGGGCACCCTGGTGACCTGGTACACGGACAAGCGCCCTCGCGACCGGGTGTGGGCGGCGGGCTGGTGCGGCGTCGCCGTTGCGATCCTGACTGTCTTCGGCGGACAGGATCTGGGAACCGTCATCATTCTGGTGAGCATCGTCGCCGGAGCCCTGTGGGTGGGGGGAATGCGGAAGCGCTGGTTCGCCCTCCTGGGTGCCGGTGGCGTCGTCATGTTCGCGGCCGCCTCCATGCTCAGCGCCAACCGGCGCGCCCGGATCACCGCCTGGATCCATCCCGAGGGCGCGGACCCCACGGGCGTGGGATACCAGCCCAAGCACGGGATGTGGGCGCTGGGGACCGGAGGCTGGCTCGGCGTGGGGCCGGGATCCTCGCGCCAGAAGTGGGGCTACCTCACCCAGGCGGACTCCGACTACATCTTCGCCGTGCTCGGTGAGGAGTTCGGACTGGTGGGTACGCTCGTCGTCATCGCCCTGTTCGCCGCCATCGGTGCCTGCTGCCTGCGGCTCATGAGACGCCACACCTCCACGTACGTCGTGGCCACGACCTCGGCCATCGGTGCGTGGATCGTGGGGCAGGCGATCATCAACATGGGGGTCGTCACCGGTGCGCTGCCGGTGCTGGGCGTCCCGCTTCCCCTCGTCAGCCGTGGAGGGACCGCGCTGGTGTCGGTCCTCCTGGCCATCGGGGTGCTTCTCGCCTTCGCGCGCCACGAACCCGGCGCGCAGGAGGCCCTGTCCACGAGTCCCGGGGCGCTGCGTCGTTCCCTGGCAGTCATTGTCCCAAGGAGGAACCGTGCCCGAGACAAGTGAGAGCGCAGGCTCGCCCCAGCAGGTGGGTCCCAGCGGCTCGGAGCGGCCCCGGCCGTTGCGGGTACTGCTGGCCGGTGGGGGCACCGCCGGCCATGTCAACCCGTTGCTGGCCACGGCCGCGGCCCTGCAGGACCCGGCCCTGGGCGGTGATCCTCGTACGCAGATCCTCGTCCTGGGGACCGCCGAAGGACTGGAGAATCGGCTGGTGCCCGAGGCCGGCTTCGAGCTGGCGCTCGTTCCCAGGGTCCCTCTGCCTCGGCGCCCCAGCGGTGAACTGCTGCGTCTGCCGCACCGGCTGGGGAAGGCGATCAGCGCGGCCACCGAGGCCATTGAGACGGTCAGGGCCGACGTCGTCGTCGGTTTCGGCGGCTACGTGTCGACCCCGGCCTACCTGGCCGCCAGGAAGGCCGGCGTACCGGTCGTCATCCATGAGCAGAACGCCCGCCCGGGGCTGGCCAACCGACTGGGGGCGTCCTGGGCTCAGGCGGTCGCCCTGACCTTCGCCTCCACCCGCCTCAAGGCATCCAAGGGACGCACCGAGGTCACGGGGCTGCCGCTGCGCCCGGCCATCGCCACCCTGGTGGCGCAGAGGGCCACGAGCGAGGGGACGCGCCGGGCTCGCGTCGAGGGTGCGCAGGCACTGGGACTCGACCCCGACCTGCCCACGCTGTTGGTGACGGGCGGCTCCCTGGGGGCCCAGCACCTCAACGAGGTTCTGAGCGAGTCGCTGGGCTCCCTGCCCGCAGGGCTGCAGGTGCTGCACCTGACCGGTAAGGACAAGGACGCCCCGGTGCGCGCCGCCCTCGAGGCGGCAGTGGCCTCAGGTGCTGCGCAGGACCTCACTGGGCGGTACCACGTGCTCGACTACCTGACCACGATGGAACAGGCCTACGCCTGCGCCGACGGGGTCCTGTGCCGCTCCGGCGCCGGTACCGTCGCAGAGATCACGGCTCTGGGACTTCCAGCGCTCTACGTCCCCTTGCCGATCGGCAACGGGGAGCAACGTCTCAACGCCGCTGACGTCCTGGCCTCCGGAGGCGGACGCATGGTGCTCGACGCCGACCTCACGCCCTCCGACATCCTTGACTTCGCGATGCTCATCTCCGACCCTGAGCGGCAGGCCGCCATGGCCCGGGCCGCTGCCTCCACCGGCGTCCAGGATGCGGCGGCCCGCCTGGCCGCCCTCATCCAGCAGTGCGCCTCCATCCACGGCACTCCCACTGATGAGGAGAATGCGGCATGACCGCCACGACATCCCAGGACAGCTCCCGCACCGCCTGCCGGCCGGCCGGCGGCGACCAATGCACGCTGGCAGACAGGGCCTTTCACCTCATTGGTATCGGGGGAGCGGGGATGAGCGTGGTCGCTCAGCTTCTCGCCGCCCGTGGGGCCCGGGTCTCCGGCTCCGACGCCCGTGGCGGTCCCGCCTTCGACCACCTGACCGACCTGGGCATCACGACCCACCTGGGGCATGACGCCGCACACGTTCCCGAGCGGAGCACAGTCGTGGTGTCCACCGCGATCAAGGAGACCAACCCGGAGCTCGCTGAGGCCCGCCGGCGGGACCAGGAGGTCATCCACCGGTCTCAGGCGCTGGCCCTGGCCGCTCAGGGGCTGGACTTCGTCGCCGTGGCGGGTGCGCACGGCAAGACGACGACCTCAGGGCATGCTCGCCGAGGCCCTCACGGATGCCGGCGCCGACCCCTCCTTCGCCATCGGCGGGGTCGTGCGGGCCCTGGGCACCGGCGCCCACCTGGGGAGCGGTCCCGCCCTGGTCGCGGAGGCCGATGAGTCCGACCGCTCCTTCCTCAACTACTCGCCCCGCGTGGAGATCGTCACCAACGTCGAGCCCGACCACCTCGACAGCTACGGCACCGCGGAGGCCTTCGAGGCGGCATTCGTCGACTTTGCTCACCGGCTGGTGCCCGGGGGCCTGCTGGTCGCCTGCGCCGCCGACGCCGGCGCACTGCGCCTGGCGCAGTCCGCAGCCGCCGAGGGCCTGCGCGTCGTCACCTACTCCTTCGGAGGCCCCGACACCCTCCCCGGCGGAGTGCTCGTGGGGGAGGGGCACGTCCACCTGGACATCCAGGATCGCGGGGCCTCATCCACTCAGGCGCTGCTGACCCTCACCACGGCGACCGACCGTGCGCCCGCCGGCGGCACCGGCGAGGAGGCGGTCCACAGCCCGGTTGAGCTGGTGCTTGCCGTGCCCGGCGACCATGTGGCCCTCGACGCCGCCGGCGCCTGGGCCGCGGGCATCGAGCTCGGCGTCGAACCCGTCCGAATGGCCCGGGCACTGGGAGCGTTCGGAGGTACGGGCCGGCGCTTCGAGGACAGGGGCGAGGCCGACGGCGTGCGCGTCATCGACGACTACGCCCACCACCCCACGGAGATCGAGGCACTGCTGCGCACGGCGCGGGGCGTGGCCCAGGAGCGCGGCGGCCGGGTCCTGGTCCTGTTCCAGCCGCACCTGTTCTCCCGCACCAGGGCCTTCGCCGACCGCTTCGGACAGGCGCTGGCCCTGGCTGACGCCGTTGTCATCACGGATGTCTACCCCGCCAGGGAGACTCAGGCGGACTTTCCCGGTGTCACGGGGGACACGGTCGCCCAGCGGGTCCCCGGTGGCAGAGCCAGATTCGTCGCCGAGCGCCTCGAGCGCCGCGCACGCGGTGGCCGACCTGGCGCGCCCCGGCGACCTGCTGCTGACAGTCGGTGCCGGAGACGTCACAGAGCTCGCCGCTACGGTACTGGCCGACCTGGCGGCACGCGAGGGCGGTGCAGCCCTCCTCGCCCGCCGACCGGGACGAGCAGGCATGAGGAAGCCCTCGGCCCCCCGTCCTGAGCGCTCCAACCGCGCTCAGGACGCCCCGGCCAGCATCCCGCCGCGCCGCTCCGGCCCCCAGACGTCCGCGTCCCTCCCGCTCGGCGCAGGGACCGTCCGCGCCGAGCGCCCCGACGGATCAGGGGACTGAGCAGGCCGGGTCCGTCGGCTCCCCGCCAGGCGGCCCCGGACCGCTGCCGCCTCCAGGGACATCCAGGGGACGCGAGCGGCGGCGCCGGGTCAGCCTCGCGGCCTCAGACGTCCGACGACGTCGAGGGGCGCGTCCAGCTCCTCGCCGCGCTCCGCGTCGCGGTGGCGAGGGCGCCGGCCGCACCAGCCCCCGCCAGGACGTCCTCCAGCCCCGACGCGGCGGCGAGCACCGAGCTGACCGTGTTCGGCCGCCGGCAGGTGGCTCTTTCCAGAGGAGACGACCGGGTTGTCTCCACCGGGCTCGCCGATCGTCTCAAGGAGCGTCAGGCCGCCCTGCGCCGGTTGCGGCTGCGACAGGGCGGTGAGGACCGCCGTCGTGGTGCTCGCCATCGTCCTGGCGGTCTGGGCCCTGGCCTTTCTCACCCCTCCTGGGCCTGCAGGTCCGAGAGGATCTCCGTGGCGGGGTCGGACGGCAGTGTCTCCGATAAGCAGGTCCGTGACGTTCTGGCCTCGTACGAGGGCGACTCGTTGCTGCGGCTCGACACCGGCCGGCTCTCCACCCAGGTCAGTGACAAGCTGGTCCGGGTGCGTCGGGCGCAGGTGACCAGGGCCTGGCCCCATGGGCTGCGGGTGCACCTGACGATGCGTGTGCCGGTGGCCACCGTGCAGGACTCGGACGGCTACCAGGTCCTCGACAACGAGGCCGTGGTCCTCGAACGGGTCTCCGAGGCGCCGTCGGGGCTGGTGACCATCGTGCCCGACTCAGCTGCGCAGACATCGGGGCCACAGAGGATCTCAGCCAAGCAGGTCGCCGCCGTCACCCAGGTGGTGGGCTCCCTCACACCTGAGACTCTGGCGCAGGTGAGCAGCGGAAGCGCCACTGAGGCGGGACAGGTCACACTCACCTTGTCCAGCGGGGCGAGCGTGGTCTGGGGGAACAGCCAGGACAACGGGCTCAAGGCGCGCGTCCTGGCGACTCTCATGACGACCACTGCGTCCGTCTACGACGTCTCATCGCCTCATCGCCCCACCACCCGGTCCGCCGACGGGGCGGCCACGACCGCCGCGGCACCATCTCAGGCATCCTGAACGGTTCCTCCGCTCCACCGCTGCACGGCGCTCCAGGGACGGTGGAGCGGAAAGCAGCATGCACTACTCGCTCCTTCAGGTTTATTGCAGGTAAATCGCAGCGATATAGCAGGGAATCCGCAGGCAACTGCACACGAACACGCCGGGCTTCAATGCGATACGACGTCCTGGAAGTCTCATAGCGTTAAGCCCGTCGTTCAGAGAATGACATAAGTATTGACCTTAACTTGAGGTTGAGGTTTGAGGGGAGTCCTCGTCAGAGGACTCATGACGAAACTCGCGGAGGGGACGCCAGTGGTCGAGAGCATGGCTGTGGACGACTCACAGCACTACCAGGCAGAGATCAAGGTCGTCGGTGTTGGCGGTGGCGGTGTCAACGCCGTCAACCGCATGATCGAGGCCGATCTGCGTGGCGTGGAGTTCATCGCCGTGAACACCGACGCCCAGGCGCTGCTCATGTCCGACGCTGACGTCAAGCTCGACGTCGGGCGGGACCTGACCCGAGGCCTGGGAGCGGGGGCCGACCCGGCGATCGGCCGCAAGGCCGCCGAGGACCACGAGTCCGAGATCCGTGAGGCCCTCGACGGGCTCGGACATGGTCTTCGTCACCGCGGGTGAGGGAGGTGGCACCGGCACCGGCGCGGCCCCCGTCGTCGCCCGCCTGGCCAAGAGCATCGGCGCTCTGACCATCGGTGTGGTCACCCGTCCCTTCTCCTTCGAGGGGCGCCGCCGCTCGGCCCAGGCCGAGGACGGTGTCCAGGCGCTGCGCGAGGAAGTCGATACCCTCATCGTCATCCCCAATGACCGCCTCCTGCAGATCGCCGACAAGAACATCTCCGTCGTGGACGCCTTCAAGCAGGCCGACCAGGTTCTTCTTCAGGGTGTCCAGGGCATCACCGAGCTCATCACCACCCCCGGCCTCATCAACGTCGACTTCAACGACGTCAAGTCCGTCATGCAGGGTGCCGGCAGCGCGCTCATGGGTATCGGCTCGGCCACCGGTGAGGGGACGTGCGATCACGGCCACCGAGGAGGCCATCGCCTCGCCGCTGCTGGAGACCTCGATCGACGGCGCCCACGGTGTGCTGCTCTTCTTCCAGGGCGGTTCCGACCTGGGCCTGTTCGAGATGAACGAGGCCGCCAACCTGGTGCGCGAGGCCGTCCACCCCGAGGCCAACATCATCGTCGGAAACGTTGTCGACGGTGCCCTGGGCGACGAGGTGCGGGTGACGGTCATCGCCGCCGGCTTCGACTCCGAGCCGATCGTCGGCGGCCTGGCCGATCCGATGACTCGGCTGTCGCGGGCGGCCGCCGTCCCGCCGGTGCCCTCCTCCCCGGTTGATGACCTGCCCCCGGCTCCCGCTCCTCGCGGCGGTGCCCATGCCGCCCAGAACCCGGTGACTCGTCCGGTCCCGCTGGCTCCTCCGCCCTCGTCGTCGCCGGCGGCCGCGGCGCACCTGTCGGAGGTCAGTGCGGCCGAGGCGCTCTCCTCGGGAAGCATGCCGGCCTATGTGGATGAGTCCTACGGCTCTTACGGCTCGGTATCGGCGCAGCAGCAGTCGGTCTCCGATCTTGAGGTTCCTCAGGTGATCGGGGTAGACGCCGACGACGACGGCATTGATCTGCCCGATTTCCTGCGCTGAACGGTGCCGCTGTCCGGGAACACTGCAGCCGTGTGTGACGCCAGCGCCGTTGAGGTTTCGGACCTGATCGAAGTGGATCTGGGCCCGCGGGCCCGTGGGTACTTCACTACCCGCGGTCTGCGGGCTCGTCCCGTTTCCGCTCCGCACGACGTCGGCACTCAGGCTCGGGGAGCCGAAGACGGTAGCGGTGGACGTGAGGACGGGGCCGCCTACGACGGGTGGAACCTGGCGCTCCATGTCGGAGATGACCCGCAACGTGTTCATTGTCACCGTCGTCGACTTGAGGAGCTGCTTGGACTTGAGCAGGGGCGTCACCTGGCCTGGATGAACCAGGTTCACTCCGCCGTTGTGTCCTCCGCCCAGGTCGATGAGGTTCCCACGGCGGATGCACTCGTCCTGGATGCCCGGACGGCCGACGCGCCTGCAGGGTGCTGCGTCCTCGTGGCCGACTGCGTCCCCGTCCTGCTGGCATCCCGGGATGGTGCTCTGACGGCGGCCGTGCACGCCGGGCGGCGAGGCATGCTCGACGGCGTCGTTCCCGCCACGATTGATTTCCTTCAGCGTGCGGGAGCGGAGCCGGCTGACCTGTGGGCCGCAGTGGGCCCCTCGATCTGCGGCTCCTGCTACGAGGTCCCGGATGACATGCTGGCGCTGTCCGCGCAGCGCGAACCTGCATGCGCCTCGCGCACATCGTGGGGCACGCCGGGCCTCGACGTGGCGGCAGGTGTCCTCGCTCAGCTGGAGCGTGCCGGCGTTGGGCACATCAGTGCTGGCCAGTGGTGCACGTACGAGGACTCCCGCTTTTACTCCTACCGACGGGACGGAGTGACCGGCCGCCTGGCAGGTGTTGCAATTCCAAGGTAAAGCCCAGTCTGCTGAGTGACTCCTGGGCGTGACCTACCTGAAACCTGAGGTGGGGGACACGCCGAGTTGAGGTCCCCGTGCGGTGTCGCAGGGGCGGATACCGTCGCAGCACATCCGGAACGCAGGGGACCGGACGAACCAAGGAGCGATAGATGGGCGCGCTGCGCAGTATGACCAGTTTCCTCGGCTACTCGGAGCCGGAGGAGGAGACCTACGAGGACAGCTATGAGGCTGTCGACGCGGGTTACGCCGTGCAGGAGCACGAGCAGGACTTCGTTGACGACGGGTACGAGGACTTCTCCGCCCCGGCTGCTCCCGAGCCCGTTGCTGCTGCCCCGGACCTTCGTCGTATCGTCACGGTTCACCCCTCGACCTACAACGAGGCCAGGATCATTGGCGAGTCCTTCCGTGACGGCGTCCCCGTCATCATCAACCTGACCGGCATGAGCGAGTCTGACGCGCGTCGCATGGTGGACTTCTCCGCCGGTCTGGTCTTCGGCCTGCACGGCGCTATCGAACGTGTCACCCCGCGTGTGTTCCTGCTGACTCCGGCCAGCGTGGAGATCGACGGCGGTGAGGTCGCCGAGGCTCGCGGCCGCTTCTTCAATCAGAGCTGAGCTGACCGGGACGTGAACCTCGTCTCCGTAGTGGCAGGGATCCTGTCGAGCATTTTGAGCCTGTACTTCCTCATCCTCCTGGTCAGGGTCGTGCTCGACTGGATTCAGGTCTTCGCCCGCCAGTGGCGGCCCCAGGGGGTCGTCCTGGTGCTGGCCAACCTTGTCTACGCTCTGACGGATCCGCCTCTGCGAGTGATCCGTCAGAGGGTTCCCATGGCACGCCTGGGAGGGGTCGGTATCGACCTGAGCTTTCCCTGGTCCTGGTCTTCGGGATCTGGGTGCTCCAGTGGTTCCTCCGACTTCTCATCTGAACAGGTGTGAAGTTGTGAGCGAACCGCTAGAGTGCTGTTCTCACGTCAGCGTGAGATAGCGCGCTTGATGTGGCCTGAACCTCGAGTTCAGGTACTCTGTCCGCATGAGTGACCGGATGCCCGGTGCTCGTGACCTTATCCGTAACGACACCGAGGTGACGACCCATGACGCTGCTGACAGCAGACGACGTCCTCAACAAGAAGTTCCAGGCGACCAAGTTCCGTGAGGGCTACGAGCAGGACGAGGTCGACGAGTTCCTCGACGAGGTAGTCGAGGCTATGCGTCAGCTGGAGGCTGAGAACGCCGACCTCAAGGCCAAGCTCGAGGCCGCCAACCGCCGAGTGGCTCAGCTCGGCGAGGGGGCCGCCATCCCCTCTGCCCCCGCTTCCCCCGTATCTCCGGTTCAGGCAGAGCCTGCCATGTCCATGCCGGCCGTCTCTGCCGGCGAGTCCGGCGGTCAGGGCCCGGCCGCCGCATCCGGCATGCTCGAGCTGGCCCAGCGCCTCCACGATGAGCACGTCGCCAACGGTAAGGCTGAGGGTGAGCGCATCGTCACCGAGGCCCGCTCCACAGGTGAGCAGATCGTGCGTGAGGCAGAGGACCAGCGCAACCGCACCCTCGCCCAGCTGGAGAAGGAGCGTTCCGCCCTCGAGCAGAAGATCGACGAGCTGCGGCGCTTCGAGTCCGACTACCGCACCCGCCTCAAGAGCTACCTGCAGAACCTGCTGGCCAACGTCGAGGACGGCGGCGAGAGCACCATCTCCGGTCTGTGATCCTTCAGGCCGTGATCGCCTCCCGGCTCACCCCCGTGAACACCTCAGGGACTGGCCAACGGAGCCCCATCACAGTGGTCCCCATCCGCTCAGGATGGTCCAGCTCCTCCAGTCGTCAGTGACACGGCCTCCCACGAAGGGCGGCGACCCGCGCGGGTCGCCGCCCTTCGCTGGGTACGCAGCCCATTCGTCACCCGTTCTCCTCTGAGCACAATGCGAGAAAGCCCTATGCCTGACCACGTCGATCCTGCCTCCTCCGTGGAGGAAGCCTCCGGCAGCACCGGTAACACTGACAACGTTGTCTCACTGCCCACAGATAATCCCTTCAGCGCCATGGAGAGATCCATGAAGTCGCAGGAGGATGGGGAGACGGGCAGGAGATGGTCCCAACGCCTCCCGGTGATCGTGCTGTGGCTGGTGGCGGTTGTCATCATCGTCGTGGATCAGGCCACCAAGCAATGGGCGCTCTCGGCCTTGGCCGACGGCCAGCACACAGCGCTGCTCGGTCGCGTGCTGGGGCTGGTCCTGGTGCGCAACCCGGGTGCCGCCTTCTCCTTCGCCACGGGGCAGACGTGGATCTTCGCGCTTATCGCCTCCTTGGTCGTGGTCATCATCATCCGTGTCTCCCGGAACCTGGCGTCCCGCTCCTGGGCGGTGGCTCTCGGCCTGGTGCTCGGCGGGGCGGTCGGCAACCTCATCGATCGTCTCCTGCGGGAGCCCGGTTTCCTGCGTGGTCACGTCATCGACTTCATCGACTACGGCGGCTACTTCGTGGGCAACGTGGCAGACATCGCGATCGTGCTGGCCGCCGCGGGCATCATCGTCCTGTCCCTGGGAGGTTGGGAGATCGACGGCACGCGCGCCGGATCCCAAGACGACCGGGAGACCGGAGGGCGCGGCGCGATGGCTTCCTCAACCCGCCGAGGAGCCCGAGCCCGCCGGAAGGACAATGGTGAGACCCCCTCGAACTCATCGGGGTCCTCCGGGGTGTCAGCGCAGTCGACCTCAGCGGAGCCGCAATGAGCATGCGTCTGCTGCCCGTGCCCGACGGCTTCGACGGCGAGCGGGTCGATGCCGCGCTGGCCCGGATGACGGGTCTGTCCCGCAGTCGGGTCGAGGACCTGTGCGAAGCCGGTGACGTGCGCAGGAACGGTGAGAGCCTGGGCAAGTCCGCCCGTCTGCGTGCGGGCGAGCTTCTTGAGGTCGACCTGCCCGAGCCTCGACCCGTCGAACCGGTCGCCACTCCCGTGGAGGGCATGGAGCTGCTCTATGAGGACGAGGACATCGTCGTCGTCGACAAGCCGGCAGGTGTGGCCGCACACCCCTCCATGGGCTGGGACGGCCCCGACGTCCTCGGCGCTCTCAAAGCCATGCACGTCCGAGTGGCCACCTCAGGCGCCGCCGAGCGCCAGGGCATTGTCTCGCGCCTGGACGTGGGCACCTCGGGCGTCATGATCGTGGCCAAGGGGGAGCGGGCCTACTCGGTGCTCAAACGCGCCTTCCGGGAGCACACGGTGGACAAGGTCTACCACGCCCTGGTTCAGGGCCACCTCGATCCCTCCAGCGGCACGATCGACGCACCCATCGGCCGCCACCCCAGCCGGGAGTGGAAGATGGCCATCATCGAGGGCGGGCGCGAGTCCATCACCCACTACGACGTCATCGAGGCGATGCCCGGGGCCTGCCTTGTCGAGATCCACCTCGAGACCGGACGCACTCACCAGATCCGCGTCCACATGGCCGCCGTCGGCCACCCCTGCGTCGGAGACGCCACCTACGGCGCCGATCCGGCCATGACAGCGCGCACCGGTCTGATCCGCCAGTGGCTCCACGCCCGTGAGCTCGGCATCGCCCACCCCATCACCGGTGAGCACATGGTCTTCACCTCCGACTACTCCGACGACCTCGTCCACGCCCTCGATGTCCTGCGCCTGCCGTGAACGGGATCGCCGTGGAGGTGAGTGAGCACAGTGACTGATCACGTCCATCGCCCGGCCATGGGCCCGACGGCGAGGTCGAGCGCTGGCGAGGCGGTCTCAGGAGCCCCCGTCCTCGAGATCCGTCCCGCCATGTCGGTCCAGGAGCCCGTTGTCTTCGCAACCGCACGCGGTGACGAGACCGGGGCCCCTGAGGCCGAGCGGCTTCGGAAGGCCCTGGCCGACGTTCGCCTGGAGGTCTTCGTGGGGGAGCAGTCGGTCCCCCTCGTCCAGGAGATGGATGCCCGCGACGACGAGTCCACCACGATCCACCTGCTTGCCAGCGGAGCCGATGGCACGCCCCTGGGTACCGGGCGCATTCTGCTGGAGCCCGAGCACCCCGGGCGGGTCCATCTGGGACGCCTGGCCGTTCGTAGCATCGCTCGCGGTACGGGGCTCGGGGCCCGCGTCGTCGCGGCCCTCGAGCAGACCGCGCTGAGCCACTCCGGTCGCTCCAGCGTGGAGGTGGTCCTCTCCGCCCAGGAGCGAGCGATGGGATTCTACGAGCGTTGCGGGTACCGGGTCCTCAGCGGCCACCGCTACCTCGACGCCGGCATCTGGCACCAGGACATGGCCCGCACCGTCAGCACCGTTATCGCCACGGGCAGTGACGGCGGCACCGTCTAGGGCCGGCTGCTGACACCCGCGCACGCGTGCACATGCGAAAGACACCAGGACCGAGAGGAGACACGTATGCGTATCGTCATCATCGGTGCCGGTGGCATCGGAGGATGGCTCGGCGCCCACCTGTCTGCCAGTGGCCAGCAGGTCGGGTTCCTCGTTCACGGCCGCACCCTGGCGGCCCTGCGCTCGGGCGGGCTGATGCTGCGCGACTGCTCCGGAGGAGAGCCCGGTACCGTGACCGCCCGCATCGAGACACCACTGGCCAGTGATGACCCGGTGGCTCTCACCGGCACCCTGGGCGGTGACCCGGACCTGGTCTTCGTGACCACGAAGGTCGATGCGCTGCCGCAGCTGGCTCCTGCTCTCAGGCGTCTGACCGGCTCCACCACCGGCGTCGTCTCCACCCAGAACGGGATCAGCGCACCCGAGCTGCTCGCCGACGCCGTCGGGAAGGAGCACGTCCTGCCCGGAGTCGCCCGCGTGTACTCCGCCATCATCTCGCCCGGCACCGTGGGCACTGTCGGCAACACCGGCTCCCTGGCCCTGGGGGAGTGGGACGGCGGTGCCACTGCTCGCAGCAGCGCCGCCGTCGAGGCCCTGCAGGCGGCCGGCATCCGCGCCTGGATCCCCGACTCCATCTGGGCGGAGCTGTGGCGCAAGGTGTCCTTCGTCGTCGTTCAGGGAGCACTCGGTGCCGCCACGAACGCTCCTATCGGCGTCCTGCGCAGCGACCTGAGAGACACCTTCACCCAGGCCGTGCACGAGGTCGTCGCCGTCGCCGCGGCACTGGGACACGACCTGGCCACCGACGACGCCCCCGACCCGGTCACTGCGGCCCTGCGCATGGCCGACGCCCAGCCGGCCGGCGCCACCACATCGATGCAGCGGGACATCGCCTCAGGTCTGCCCAGCGAGTTCGACGCCCAGCTCGGTGCCGTGTGCCGCGCCGGCGACGAGGCGGGCGTGCCCACCCCCGTACTCGACCTTGCGCACTGCGTCCTGGCTCCGCGAGAGGCTGCCGCCCGGGCGCGCGGCTGACTCCGGAACGCCTCTTCGGACCAGGAGGGGAGCAGGCCGCCCGCCGGCGGCGGATTTCTCACCCGGCTTACCCGCCACGCCGGCAGTGGCCCGTCATGGCCGGGAAACTCCGCCTTCCCACCGGACGGCGCGCTCTGCCCCTCCAGGAGACACGACACCGGGCGGGCCTAGGATGGGGGCATGGCGGAGATGAGCACTCAGGAAGATGCAGCCCCCAAGGACGACTTCGTCCACCTCCACGTCCACACCGACTACTCCATGCTGGACGGCGCCGGGAAGATCAAGGACTACGTGGCCGAGGCCAAGCGGCTGGGACAGCCCGCCCTGGCGATCACCGACCACGGCTACATGTTCGGAGCCTACGAGTTCTACGCGGCCGCCAAGGCCGCCGGCATCAAGCCCATCATCGGGGTGGAGGCCTACATGACGCCGGGCACCTCCCGCTTCGACAAGACCCGTGTCTTCTGGGGCGACGAGTCCCAGAGGAGCGACGACGTCTCCGCCCGCGGCTCCTACACGCACATGACGCTGCTCTCACGCAACAACGAGGGCCTGCACAACCTCATGCGCATGGACTCCTTCGCCTCCCTGGAGGGCCAGTGGGGCAAGGCGCCGCGCATCGACCGCGAGCTGCTCTCGCGCTACGCGGACGGCCTCATCGGCTCCACCGGCTGCCCCTCGTCGGAAGTCCAGACCCGTCTGCGGCTGGGCCAGTGGGATGAGGCCCTGCGCACTGCCGGGGAGCTGCAGGACATCTTCGGCAAGGAGTTCTTCTACGTCGAGCTCATGGACCACGGCCTGGAGATCGAGCAGCGCGTCACCAAGGATCTGCTGCGCATGGCCAAGGAGATCGGGGCCCCGCTGCTGGCCACCAACGACTCCCACTACGTGCGCCCCGAGGACCGCACCATCCAGGACGCGATGCTGTGCATCAACTCCGGCTCCGTGCTCTCCGATCCCGACCGCTTCAAGTTCGACGGCGACACCTACTACCTGCGCCCCGGCTCCGAGATGCGCCGCCTCTTCTCCGAGATGCCCCAGGCCTGCGACAACACCCTGCTCGTGGCCGAGCAGTGCGACGTGCACTTCCGCACCGTGGACGAGGGGGCCTCCTACATGCCGGCCTTCCCCGTCCCCGAGGGGGAGACCGACGAGTCCTGGTTCATCAAGGAGTGCTGGCGCGGCATGGACCGCCGGTTCAACGGCGACATCCCCGAGGACTGCCGCAAGCAGGCCGAGTACGAGATCAGCGTCATCACCCAGATGGGATTCCCCGGCTACTTCCTCGTCGTGGCCGATTACATCAACTGGGCCAAGGCCCACGGCATCCGGGTCGGACCGGGACGCGGGTCGGGAGCCGGGTCCATGGTCGCCTACGCCATGGGCATCACCGAGCTCAACCCGCTGCGCCACGGACTCATCTTCGAGCGCTTCCTCAATCCTGAGCGCATCTCCATGCCCGATATCGATGTCGACTTCGACGAGCGCCGGCGCGACGAGGTCATCGAGTACGTGCGCGAGAAGTACGGCGCCGACCGCATCAGCCAGGTGGTCACCTACGGTGTCATCAAGGCCAAGCAGTCCCTGAAGGACTCCAGCCGCGTCATGGGCTACCCCTACGCGGTCGGCGACCGGCTCACCAAGGCCATGCCCCCCTCGGTCCAGGGCAAGGACATCTCCATCAAGGGCATCTTCAACCCCGACGACGAGCGCTACGGCGAGGCCGAGGAGTTCCGCAGGCTCCACGCCGAGGACCCCGACGCCCAGAAGATCGTCGAGCTGGCCAAGGGGCTGGAGGGCATGACCCGTCAGTGGGGCGTCCACGCCTGCGCCGTCATCATGTCCTCAGCCACCCTGACCGACATCATCCCCATGATGCAGCGCCTGCAGGACGGCGCCGTCATCACCCAGTTCGACTACCCCACCTGCGAGCACCTGGGCCTGCTCAAGATGGACTTCCTGGGACTGCGCAACCTCACGGTCATCTCCGACGCCCTGGAGAACATCGTCGCCAACGGCAAAGCCGGCCCTGGACATCGACCACGTCGAGCTCGATGACCGCGCCACCTACGAGCTGCTCTCACGCGGTGAGACCCTGGGCGTCTTCCAGCTCGACGGCGGGGGATGCGCACGCTGCTGCGCCTGATGAAGCCCGGACAACTTCGAGGACATCTCCGCCGTCGGTGCCCTCTACCGGCCCGGCCCCATGGGGGCGGAGTCTCACACCAACTACGCGCTGCGCAAGAACGGCCTGCAGGAGGTCGTCCCGATCCACCCCGAGCTCAAGGATGCCCTCGACCCGATCCTGGGGACCACGCACGGTCTCATCGTGTACCAGGAGCAGGTCATGAAGATCGCCACCGACCTGGCGGGATTCTCCATGGGCAAGGCCGACGCGCTGCGCAAGGCGATGGGTAAGAAGAAGATGGACATCCTGGCCAAGATGTTCGTCGAGTTCGAGGCCGGCATGGTCCAGGCCGGTTTCTCCAAGGAGAGCGTCAAGACCCTGTGGGACGTCGTCGTCCCCTTCGCCAAGTACGCCTTCAACAAGGCTCACTCGGCCGCCTACGGCGTCGTGTCCTACTGGACGGCCTACCTCAAGGCGCACTATCCCACCGAGTACATGGCCGCCCTGCTCACCAGCCAGAAGGACAACAAGGACAAGCTGGCCGTCTACCTGGGGGAGTGCCGCCACATGGGCATCACCGTGCTGCCCCCGGACGTCAACGCCTCACGGGCACAGTTCTCCGCTGTCGACGAGGACGTGCGCTTCGGGCTGTCCGCGGTGCGCAACGTCGGCATCAACGTCGTCGACGCGATCGTCGCCGCCAGGGAGGAGAAGGGCGAGTTCACCTCCTTCGAGGACTTCCTCGACAAGGTTCCCGCAGTCGTGTGCAACAAGCGCACCATCGACTCACTCATCAAGGCCGGAGCCTTCGACTCCCTGGGACACACCCGGCGTTCCCTGCAGGCCTGTCACGAGGACTTCGTCGACGAGGTCATCGGTGTCAAGCGCAACGAGGCCGCCGGCCAGTTCGACCTGTTCGCCTCCCTCATGGGCGGTCCCGACGACGCCGACGACTCGCCCTTCGGCAACGGCCCGGTCTTCTCCTCCGACGTTCCCAACCTGCCCGAGTGGGACAAGAAGGACAAGCTCGCCTACGAGCGCGACATGCTGGGACTCTACGTCTCCGACCACCCCCTCATGGGGCTGGAGGGACTGCTCGGCAAGCTCGCGGACAAGGAGATCTCCGAGCTCCACGAGAACGATGAGCTGCCCGACGGCGCCATGGTCACCATCGCCGGACTCATCACCTCGCTGACCCGTAAGACCACCAAGCAGGGCAACCTGTGGGCCATCGCCCAGGTCGAGGACCTGGCCGGAAGCGTTGAGGTGCTCTTCTTCCCCCAGACCTACCAGACCGTCTCCACCATGCTGGCCCCGGACACGGTGGTGACGGTGCGCGGACGTCTCAACCGGCGTGACGGGCAGGTCGCCCTGTACGCCCAGGAGATGACGATCCCGGACATCTCCAGCGCCGCCCACGAGGCGGTCCTCATCACCCTGCCCACCAACCGGTGCACCGGGCCGCTTGTGGAGCAGTTCAAGGACGTGCTCACCAAGCACCCCGGCGGATCGACGGTGCGCCTGACGCTCACCAGCCCAGGGCGTGAGGTGCGCACCCAGCTGGACGCCTCGCTGCGGGTGGAGGCCTCTCCTGCCTTCTACTCCGACATCAAGGCCCTGCTCGGGCCGGGTTGCCTGCGCCACTAGCGGTCCTCTCCGGACGAGCGGTCATCGCCTGCCCAGGTGAAGCCGCCGAAGCGACACCGGCCTGCTCGGGCATCGTTGCGGAACGTCTACTCGTGATCTCGCCGTATCCTGATCAATATGCGACGCGTAGCGGCTCGTTCCTGGTGCGGACCCGTGTCCAGGAAAGAGGATCCGGGTTCTGAAGCGGCATTCCAGGAAATCGTGCAAACTCCGTGGCGGCTCGCTCTCAGGTGTCGTCCCGTCTTCATCTTGATACTCTCGTGATGTCCACAAGCAGTCGGTGACTGTATTGTCTATGAGGTTATTTGATGAGTGACGAGGATCTGAACCCTCCAACGATGACACAGCAAGAGGAGCGGGACGCCGGCCCGCAGACAGAACAGGCAGGGGAGAACATCCAGGCCGCGGCGGCCGCCACGCCGGCCTTCCAGACCTCCCCGGCAACCGTGAAACGGCGGCAGCGCCATCTGCTCGAGCGCCTGAGGAGATCGGTCTCCCGCCAGCCTCATGACATCGGTGAGGGAATGGACAAGGTGGTCTTCGGCGTCGCCGCGACCGCGACCATCGCGTTCGTGGTGTGGGGTTTCGTCGATCCGCACGGGCTGGGGCGAGTCTCCAAGTGGGCCCTGGGGGAACGATCAGCAACTTCGGCTGGCTGTTCGTCCTGTCATCAACCCTGTTCGTCGTGTTCATCGTCTTCGTCGCGGCCTCCCGGTTCGGCAAGATCCCACTGGGTGGGGACGCCGAGGAGCCCGAGTACTCCACCGGCTCCTGGGTCTCCATGATGTTCGCCACCGGAATGGGGATCGGCCTGATTTTTTACGGAGTCGGTGAGCCGCTCTACTTCTACATGTCGCCCCCGCCGGACACCGTCGATCCTCAGACGGCCAAGGCCGCCAGCACGGCGATGGGCACCGCGCTGTTCCACTGGACCATCTACCCGTGGGCGATGTACGCCTTGGTGGGGCTCGGAATGGCCTACGGGACCTACCGCCTGGGACGCTCTCAGCTCTTCTCCGCGATGTTCACCTCCCTGTTCGGGCGGCAGGCCATTGACGGGGTCGGTGGGCGCATCATCAATATTTTGGCGATCGTCGCCACCCTGTTCGGATCCGCATGCTCCCTGGGGCTGGGGGCCCTGCAGATCGGGGGAGGCATGGTGTCGACCAATCTCGTCGACAAGGTGAGCTCGGGGATGCTCGTCGCCATTATCGCGGTCCTGACCGCCTGCTTCGTCGCCTCGGCCATCTCCGGTATCGAGAAGGGCATCCAGTGGCTGTCGAACATCAACATGGTACTGGCGGTGCTTCTGGCAATCATCGTCTTCGTCGGAGGGCCCACGCTGTTCATCCTCAACATCATCCCCTCGGCAATCGGCGACTTCATCGATGAGCTGCCCGCCATGGCCTCACGCACCACGGCAGTCGGGAATAAGGACATGTCCGAGTGGCTGTCCTCCTGGACGATCTTCTACTGGGCCTGGTGGATCTCCTGGACGCCCTTCGTGGGCATGTTCATCGCCCGCATCTCGCGCGGCCGCACCATCCGGCAATTCGTTACCGGGGTCATGTTCGTCCCCTCGGTCGTCTCTCTCATCTGGTTCGCCATCTTTGGCGGCGGTGCCATTGGCCTCCAGGAGCGGGCCGAGCGCGCCGGGAGGGCGGCAGACGCCCTCGTCCATCTCAAGGCTGACGGCACACCTGACGTGAACTTCGACACCATCCTGTTCGACCTGCTCAACGCCATGCCGGTGCACAGGGCGGTCCTCATCGTGCTCATGGTGCTAGCGGTCGTCCTGGTGGCGATCTTCTTCGTCACCGGTGCGGACTCGGCCTCCATCGTCATGGGAGGGCTCTCGGAGAAGGGTGCGATCGAGCCGAGCCGTTTCACGGTCGTCTTCTGGGGCGTGGCCACCGGTGGTGTGGCCTCGGCCATGTTGCTCGCCGGAGGAGACGATCCTGCGGAGGTGCTCACTGGTCTGCGGGACATCACGATCGTCTCGGCTCTGCCCTTCGTCTTCGTCATGCTGCTGCTATGCGTCTCGCTCTACAGGGACCTCAACAATGACCCCATGCTGCTGCGGCACTCGCTGGCCAACCAGGTCCTGGTCGACTCGGTGACCACTGCGGTCACGGCCGCCGACGAGCCTCATGAGGTCGAGACCATCGAGCTGCATACCACCTTGTCCTCCACTGCTGCCAGCGAGGACAAGCAGGGCGGTTGTGGCGACGTCGGGCGGGAACCGGCTTCCGACGTCGACGCCAGTGCTGACGGTGGTACTGCCGACTTCGACGGGGAGCAGAGCAGGTAAGCCGTCGCCGTAGATGGGGTCCGGGGTCAGTCCTCGGGCCCCATCTGTTCGACAATGGCGCCGACCTGGCCGGCGGGGTGGTCGACGACGACCACATCGCCGCCGGAAAGATGGTGCCCACGACGCATCTCTGTGGCGCCATTGACCATGACGTCCCCGGACTGGATGGCGATGCGTGCCTCGGCGCCGTCCTCCACCAGGCCGGCCAGCTTGAGGAACTGGCCGAGCTTGATGCTTCCAGACACTGAGACATTCGGATACCGCGATGTGTTCGGGGGTGTTGCGTGCGTCATAGGTTGATCCTTCCAGAAAGGGGGTGTGGAGCGCACGTCGGGCCAGGTGGCACCTGAGACAGGTCCGTGACTGTGACGTCGGTGAGAGAAGCCTCTCTCGGAAGTAAGCGGATATAACGGATGCTAAACAAAATTTATCACGGTAGGGTAACGGCGTTCTGATCACACTACGGAGACGGAGACACCATGAAGCGTCGAATCGTCGCCCAGATGGCGATACTCGCTCTATCGCTGTCGGCGCCTGTTCTGGCCGTCACGCACGCGCCAGAAGCCGCTGCTGCGGACGGCAGCACCATCCATGTCTCAGCCGAAGGAGGCTCGGACGCGGGAGACGGATCCGCTGCGAAGCCCTTCCAGACCATCAAGGCGGCCCTCAAGAAGGTCGGCAACGGTGACACCATCGAGCTGGCCAACGGCACCTACCGTGAGGGTGAGCTCGCCGTGGACAAGGGCGTGACCATCAAGGCGGCCGAGGGGGCCAAGCCGGTCCTCACCGGCGCCGAGGTCCCCACCAACTGGAGTGCGGGGGGTGACGGAAAGTGGTCCACAGGTAAGGACATGGTCCGCTTCTGCACGGTCTGCACCATCAACGCCGACCCCTGCCAAGGAAGGTATCGCCGCTCACCCCGAGCAGGTGTTCGTCGACGGCAAGCCCCTGACCCAGGTGCTCAGCCGTGATGAGGTCACCGCGTCCACCTTCTTCGTCGATGACCCCGATCCGGTCACCTTGAACAACCCGAACAACAACCAGGCCGGCTACAAGGTCAAGCCGCACCGGGGCACCTCCTACGTCATCGGCGTCGACCCCAACCAGCACCAGGTCGAGGTGGTTCAGCACTCTCGCGCGCTGTCCTTCAACGCCGACAACATCGCCCTGTCCGGGCTGACGGTGGAGAAGTACTCCGCGGTGCAGCGTTGGGACTACAACGACCCTGAGATCGGCACCATCTCCGGTGGAGGAATGATCGTGGCTGCGCACGGTGCTCCTCGTATCGAGAACTCCACCTTCCGCTACTCCTCGACCGCGGGAGCGCTGCAGGTCATCGACTCGACCAACGCGGTCGTCTCGAAAAACCTGTTCGAGAACAACGGCTCCAACGCCTTCGGCATCAATGACTCCAGCGGAGCCAAGGTGGAGAACAACCTGTGGAGGAACAACAACACCTCCGGCTTCATCACGAAGGACTGCGGTGCCTACTGCACCCTGGCCGACACCAAGATCACCCACTCCAAGAACATCCGCTTCGCCAACAACACCGTGGACTACTCGGCCACCGGCGTGGACATCTCCGACCCCACGGCCTATGACCAGAACCGGGCTGCGGGTGTCTGGTTCGACGAGGGCGTGATGGACTCTGAGATCGTTGGCAACTACTTCGTCAACGTCCCGGTGGCGATCTTCAACGAGGTCTCCTCCAACAACCTCATCGCCTCCAACATCGTGGCCGGGGCGGGTGTCGGCATCCACATCTCCGGGTCCAATGACACCCGCGTGTGGAACAACACCGTCTCCCACGCTCTCACCAGCCTGTGGGTCCAGGAGGACACCCGCTCCGACGGTTGCAACGCCCGCAACGCCCAGGGTGTGTGCACTCAGGTGCAGAAGTGGAGCGCCGAGCACGGACTGAGCTGGGACACCACCAACACCACGGTGATGAACAACATCTTCTCCTCCGAGCAGACCACCCCCATGCCCGGGGACCCGTGGCGCTACTCGGCCATGGTCCAGGTCCTCGGCGGGGCCAACCAGGACGGCTCCGGCGCGGTCTACGCCAACGAGATGGTTTCCACCATCGACTACGACGCCTACTACCGCCACGAGAACCCCCAGACCCTGTCCACCACGGTCCTGTGGAACTACGGCGCCGACCGCAAGACTCAGTCGGTCAACGCCGAGAAGCTCTCCGACTTCACGGCCAGCTCGAACGTCAAGGCCGCCGGTAAGGAGTCCAACGGTCTGGACCTGCACGGCTCCCCGGAGAACAACCCGTTCTTCGTCAAGGAGTCGGCCAACCCGATGGACAAGACCTCGGACTTCCACCTCAAGGAGGGCAGCCCCGCTTCCGGCAACGGCCACGCCCTGCCTGAGGACGTCGCCAAGACCCTCGGCGTCAACGCCAACGTCGCCGTGAACCGCGGTGCGCTGGTCAACGTCGCCTGGGGCGGCGGCGCCGTCCCCGGTGCCGGGGACGCCCCCGCTGATAACGCCAACAACGGTGGCAAGGCTGACAACGCTGGTAACGGTGGCAAGGCTGACAACGCTGGTAACGGTGGCAAGGCTGACAACGCTGGTAACGGTGGCAAGGCTGACAACGCTGGTAACGGTGGCAAGGCTGACAACGCTGGTAACAACGGCGGTAAGGCTGACAACGCTGGTAACGGTGGCAAGGCTGACAACGCTGGTAACAACGGCGGTAACCAGCCCTCCGCCGCTGCCTCCCCGAACAACAACGGCTCCACCGCTGCTGATGGTGCCACCGGCACCGCCGGCCAGGACGCACAGGGGGCCAACACCCCCGACTCCAAGGCGGGTGCTGGACAGAAGAACTCCAGCATCGCCAAACCCGGCGGCAACGCTCAGGCCGGTCAGGGCCAGGCCGCTGCTGCTGCAGCAGCTACCGGTGGCGGCCGTCTTCCGCTCACCGGCGCCAGCATGACCGCCATCGTCCTGGCGGTGGCCGCCATCGCCCTGGGAGGTGGATTCATCCTGGTGCGTCGTCGCATGGCCAGCTGATCATGCGGGCCTCGGGGTGAGGGCCCAGCGGGAACGAGCTTGTGAAGAGCTCGGACAAGCCGGATCATCGCACTGTGTCTCAACCGCTCGCCATCACCGTCGGTGACTACTTCCCAGTGGGGGAGAGGATGCGCCGGCTCACCCCGAGGCTGGCCCAGGCCACCAACGCAGCACGCTCCGTTCTGATAGAAATCGCTCAGCACCGTGAGGTCATCACCTACGGCGAGCTCAGTGATTCGATCGGACGGAGCGTGCTGCCGCGTCATATGGGACCGTTACTCTCCATGGTCAGTCACGACTGCGCCGCTCGAGGAGAGCCGAGCCTGGCCTCCCTAGTGGTCTCGTCCGCCACCGGAGAGGTCGGCACCAGGGACTCGAGCTGGGCTCCGCCGGAACGGCTCGCCTGCTGGGTGACATGGGGCGAGGACCGGACCGGCGACTGAGCGGAGTCATTCTCGCTATGTGGGACGCCGGCGAGGGTGGGAAACAGCCGTGGTTTGATACGCTCAACCATCCAGAGCGGCCGAGAGACCTGGTTCCATGACGCCGCAGCAACCCGGTACGCGGGTGCTTCAGCCAGGATCGATGGAGACGATGTGCGAGACAATGAGCCCACCGAGCCCACAGCCACGGCCGGGAGCCGCGGCGACGGCTTGAGTAACGCTGAGACCGGAGCCGTCCGGCCATTGCCCACCGTCAGCCTGGAGCTCTTCCCCCCGCGTCCGGGTAAGGCCGCCTCCGCCACCTGGGGCCGCATCGACCGGCTCCTCGCCACCGGGCCCGACTTCGTCTCGGTGACCTACCGGCCCACCTTCGTCACCGACCCCGCAGGAGGGATCAGCGGTGCGGGGCATGAGGAGAGTCCTTCCGAGCCTGCGGCGGGTCAGCGTGAGGCCGTGCCCCGCGTGCGCGTGGTCCAGGAGCAGACCAATCCGTCCGAGAGTGTGCTCGCTCACGTGCTGGAGTGCAGCACCATTCCCCTCATGGCGCATCTGACCTGTATCGGTTACCGCAAGCAGGAGGCCGTCGACATCGTCACCCGCTTCCTTCGCATGGGAGTGCGGCGCTTCCTCGCCCTGCGCGGTGACCCCCCAGCCGGTACCCGGGCCGACGACGTCGCCGGGGAACTGCGCCACGCCGACGACCTCGTCCGGGTCATCCGGGAGGTCGAGGCCGACTTCTTCGGTGACGGCAGGCGTCACGTCACTATCGCCGTGGCCGCCTACCCGGCCACCAGTGACCATATCGAGGCCATTGAGGTCCTGGCCGCCAAGCAGGCCGCCGGAGCGGACATGGCGATCACCCAGGTGTTCTACGACGCGGCCGACTACGTGGCGCTGACCAACGCGGCCTCCTACGCGGGGGGTGAGCATCCCGATCCTTCCCGGGGTGATCCCTCTGACCGACCTGCGTCGGCTCACCCGCCTTGAGGCGCTCACCGGGGTGCGTGTGCCCGAGAGCCTGCGATCCTCACTGGGATCAGCCAGTGGCGCAACCCTCGTGGAACGCGGTATTGGTGCGACGCTCGACCTGGCCACCGCCCTGCTGCGTGCCGGGGCCCCCGGACTGCACCTGTACACCTTCAACCGCACTCGGCCGGCCCTCGACGTCATCAGCCACCTGCGTCTGGGCGGCATCCTGGCCGGAGCCGCGCCCGATCGGGAGGTGCGTGACGCCGTCGATCGCGGATACCTCCAGGCCACGCCCGGCCGAGGCCCCTCCTTCCTGCGCTGCGGCTCTCCCGGTGCAGCACTCTCTTCCCGCCACCCCGTCCAGCCCCACACCACCATCACCAAGGAGAACGCATGAGCGCCACCCCTGAGTCGGTCGCCCCCGCCTCACCGGCTGAGATCGCCGTGACCGAGTCACAGGTCCCCTCCGCCCCCCTGCCGGGGGCCACCATTCTGGGATACCCCCGCATCGGCAGGGACCGCGAGCTCAAACGCGCCGTGGAGTCCTTCTGGAAGGGGAACCTGAGCGTCGATGAGCTCAGGCACGCCGCTGCCGAGCTGCGCGGGGCGACTCGCTCGCGCCTGACGGACCTGGGGCTGACTCAGCCCGCCTCGGTCCCGGCGGACTTCACCCTCTACGACCAGGTTCTTCAGGTGACGGCCACCCTGGGGGCCGCACCCGCCCGTTTCCGTGACCTGCTGGACGCCGACGGCGCCCTCGACATCGAGGGCTACTTCACGCTGGCTCGCGGTGAGGGCTCCCGCCCGGCCATGGAGATGACCAAGTGGCTGGACTCCAACTACCACTACCTGGTCCCCGAGATCGACGCCTCCACACCCATCGGCTACGTCGACACCGCCATCGCCGACCAGGTCCGCGAGGCCCAGACCGCTGGGATCGAGGTGCGCCCCGTCGTCGTGGGGCCGGTGAGCTACCTGCTCATGGCCAAGCCCTCCGATGAGGCCGCCGAGGGCTTCCACCCCCTGGACCGGCTCAGCGACGTCCTGCACGCCTACGGCCACCTCCTCATGGACCTGCACGAGGCCGGTGCCACCTGGGTCCAGCTCGACGAGCCCGCCCTGGTCTCCGACTCCTGGAACGTTGAGCGTCAGCGCGTCCTCGACGCCGTGCGTGACGCCTACACCTGGCTGGGTGCCATCGTGGAGCGCCCCCAGATCCTGGTGGCCGGGACCTACGGCTCCCTGGGTGACGCCCTGCCCGTGCTCGGGCAGGCCCCGATCGAGGCCGTGGGTCTCGACCTCGTGGCCGGTTCCCTGCCGGAGGCCGGAGACCTGGCCGCCCTGGAGGGCAAGGCCGTCGTTGCCGGCGTCGTCTCAGGACGCAACATCTGGCGCACCGACCTGAACCGGGCCATGGAGACGCTCGAGCAGCTGCGCGAGCGCCTTCCCGAGGGCACCCCCATCACCGTGGCGACCTCCACCTCTTTGCAGCACGTGCCGCACGATGTCGAGCGCGAGACCGCCATCGACCCGGAGATCCGCTCCTGGCTCGCCTTCGCTGATCAGAAGGTCGGCGAGGTGATCACCCTGGCCAAGGGCCTGGGGACAGGGCCGTGACGCCATCGCCGCAGAGCTCGCCCAGGACGCCGACCTGCGCAAGCAGCGCGCCGCCCACCCGGGCGTGCACCGCGACGAGATCCGCGCCGCCGTCGACGCCGTCACGGACGCCGACCGCACTCGAGCCCCCTACGCCGAGCGCAAGGCGGCCCAGGACGAGCGCCTCGGTCTTCCCGAGCTTCCCACCACCACCATCGGATCCCTTCCCTCAGACCGCTGAGATCCGTAAGGCCCGCGCCGCTTGGCGCAAGGGTGAGCTCGACGATGCCGCCTACGACACAGCCATGCGCGCAGAGATCGCCAGCGTCGTCGCCCTTCAGGAACGCCTGGGCCTGGATGTCCTGGTCCATGGCGAGGCGGAGCGCAACGACATGGTCCAGTACTTCGCCGAGCTGCTCGACGGCTTCGTGACCACGGAGCACGGATGGGTCCAGTCCTACGGGTCGCGCTGCACCCGCCCCTCCATCCTGTGGGGCGACGTCGCCCGCCCCGAGCCCATGACGGTTGCCTGGTCGGCCTACGCCCAGTCCCTGACCGACAAGCCCCTCAAGGGCATGCTCACCGGCCCGGTGACGATCATGGCCTGGTCCTTCGTGCGCGACGACATCCCGCGTGCCCAGGTCGCCGACCAGCTGGGGCTGGCCCTGCGTGCGGAGGTGGCGGACCTCGAGGCCGCCGGTATCGGCGTCATCCAGGTCGACGAGCCCGCCATCCGTGAGACCCTGCCGCTGCGGCGCGCCGACCGCCCCGCCTACCTGGAGTGGTCCGTCGGCTCCTTCCGTCTGGCCACCGGAGGGGCGGCTCCCGCCACCCAGATCCACACCCACCTGTGCTACTCGGAGTTCGACGTCGTCATCGACGCGGTCGACCACCTCGACGCGGACGTGACCTCCATCGAGGCCTCCCGCTCGCGCATGGACATCCTTCCTGCGGTGGCTGAGCACGGCTTCGAGCGCCAGCTCGGCCCGGGCGTGTGGGACATCCACTCTCCGCGCGTGCCCAGCCAGGCCGAGTGCACCGAGCTGCTCCAGCGGGCCGTCGACGCCCTGGGCGCCGAGAAGGTCTGGGTCAACCCCGACTGCGGTCTCAAGACCCGTGCCTACGCCGAGACCGAGGCGAGCCTGACCAGCCTGGTCGGTGCCGCCCGCGCCGTGCGCGGAGGCCCGATGAGTCTCTGACTCAACCGCAGGCGCCTGAGGCGGCCCGGGAGACAACGTGCTCTCCCGGGCCGCCTTGTGCGTGACCGGTAGGCTTACGGGCATGCTCACCCGCACTGATCTGCGCAGCACCCGACTCTCTGCACGCCAGCTGGCACAGGCCCTGCCCAGGGCCACCCTTGACGTCACCGCGGCCCAGGCCGCAGTGGCTCCACTGATCGAGGACGTCCGGTCCCGTGGAGCGGCCGCACTGCGTGATGCCGCCGAGCGCTTCGACGGCGTGCGCCCCGTTCACCTGCGTGTGCCCGCTGCGGCCATCGCCCAGGCGCTCAACGACCTGGACCCGGCGGTGCGCGAGGCCCTCGAGCTGTCCATCGCCCACAACCGGGCCGGGCACACCGCTCAGGTGCCCGTCGAGCGAACCACGGAGGTGGTCCCCGGAGGCGCCGTCACCCAGCGCTGGATCCCCGTCGAGCGCGTCGGGCTCTACGTTCCCGGAGGACTGGCCGTCTATCCCTCCAGCGTGGTGATGAACGCGGTGGCCGCCCAGGTCGCCGGCGTCGAGCAGATCGCCCTGGCCAGCCCGCCCCAGGCCGAGTTCGCAGGTCTGCCTCACCCCACGATCCTGGCGGCGTGCGCGCTGCTCGGGATCACTGAGGTCTACGCTGTCGGTGGCGCCCAGGCCATCGCGATGCTCGCCTACGGCGCTGACGCCCAGGACGACACCGACCGCGCAGACGCCGGGGGAGAGGTCCTTTGCCGGGGCGTCGACGTCATCACCGGTCCCGGCAACGTCTACGTGGCGGCCGCCAAGCGAGCCGTTATGGGAGTGGTCGGCATCGACGCCGAGGCGGGCCCTACCGAGATCGCCGTCCTGGCCGACGCCGGGGCCAACCCAGAGTACGTGGCCGCCGACCTGCTCTCCCAGGCGGAGCATGATCCCAACGCCGGTAGCGTCCTCATCACAGAATCCCCGGAACTGGCCGACGCCGTTGACGCGGCGCTCGAGCGCCGGCTCAGTGCGACCCGGCACCGGGAGCGGGCATCGACCGCCCTGAAGGGGCCGCAATCGGGAACCGTCCTGGTGCGTGACCTTGCGCAGGCCGTTGAGGTCGCCGACGCCTACGCGGCCGAGCACCTGGAGATCCATACGTCCGACGCCCCCGAGGTCGCACGTCGGATCCGCAACGCCGGCGCCATCTTCATCGGCCCCTACAGTCTGTGCCCCTGGGGGACTACCTGGCCGGCTCCAACCACGTCCTGCCCACCGGTGGTACCGCCCGCTTCGCGGCCGGGCTGAGCGTGATGGCCTTCCTCAAGCCGGTCCAGCTCATCGAGTACAGCGCGAGTGCTCTGGAGGTCATGACACCTGCACTGGAGGTCCTGGCGAGCTGTGAGGATCTGCCGGCCCACGGTGAGGCGGCCCGCGCCCGGAGACTGTGAAAAAGACTGCCGAACAGGCCTTTCGAGATCGTTCTGTGACCTACTCGTGACCATCCACTTCCGCATTCGGGGGTGGGGGTGATGGCGGTACCTGCTGTCCTTGATGCTTCAATCGTTGAGATGCCGCCACTTCCTGCTCTTGTGAGTCACCTCCAAGAGGCCGCTTATTGCATGGTCGAATAGCACAGTGTTGCAAAGCGTTACTCTATTGTTATATTTGGTTACGACGCACGGTGCGCCGTGCCCGACGGGCTGAGTTCCCACATCCCGTCACCCCCGGGCGCGCCGCACCGAGGCGTCGGTGCCGACTGAATCTGCTTGCCGCATGCGGTGGTGCCGGTCGGCGCCGGCCCTACCCCTTGGATCCAGATGGATGGCCTCATGCACTACTCCCCATTCGCCGCCGGAACCGGACTGTTCGTCGTGTGGTATGTCGCTCCGGCAGGTTCCCCCTCCCGCTCTCGTCGCCCGCTTCCTCATCGACTGTGCCGGCCTGGTGTTCGTCGCCATCCTGGCCTTCTTCCTGATGACCAACCTCTATGGCGCGGCCCGCGCCCTGCTCCCGCACCCCGGGCGCACCGCCGGGCGTCACGTCCAGCAGCGCAGCGGCCTGATGAGTCTGCGAGCGTGATGAGGACGCAGACCCCGTTCATGTCCATGAGCTTCGATTCCTCGAGCCTCCTGGGAATCCTCGACCGCATCGGTTGGTGGGGCGCCCTGGGGATGATCGCAGTCGCTCTCGCCTACACCTTCTTCATGCTCATTGCCTCCCGTGGGGCCCCGAGGCACAGCGGGCGCTCGCATCCGGATGCGCCGCTGCTCATCGTCATCCTCATGCCTGCCTCAACGAGGCGGAGGTCATCGGTGCCAGCGTCAGGCGGCTCATCTCGATTCCGGACCCCGGCCTGCGCATCATGGTCATCGACGACGGCTCCGACGACGACACCGCTCAGGTGGCCGCCCAGGCCGGCGACGAGCGTGTCGAGGTGGTCCGCCGTCGTCCTCCCCACGCCCGTCTGGGCAAGGGGGAGGCCCTTAATGACGCGCTGTCGATCGTGCGCTCTCGATGCACCGCGGTGTCCTCCTCGCGAGTCGTCGTGGGAGTCATGGACGCCGACGGCAGGCTTGATCCCCACGCCATCGGGGAGGTCCGCAAGGCCTTCGCCCCGCAGGATGTCGGTGCCGTCCAGATGGGGGTGCGCATCAACAACCGTTTTGGTTCTCTGCTCGCCCGCATGCAGGACATGGAGTTCGTGATCTTCACCGAGGTCTTCCAGCGAGGACGGCGCCGAGTCCACAGCGTCGGCATGGGTGGTAACGCCCAGTTCGTCCGCCTCAGCGCACTCGACGCCCTGGGGCCCCGGCCCTGGACCCGCTCGCTGACCGAGGACTTCGACCTGGGGATCCGGCTCAACGCCACCAGCTGGACCAACGAGTTCTGGCCCGCGGCCTCCGTTCACCAGCAGGGCGTGACGAACATGCGCCGCCTCATGCGCCAACGTACCCGCTGGTTCCAGGGAAACCTCCAGGCGCTGCACCTGCTGCGTTCCGTCGCCCGCGAGCAGCGTGGCCTGGGGCGCGCCGACACGCTCTGGCAGATCCTCACGCCTTACCTGCTCCTGACCGGGTCCCTGCTGACCCTGTCCTTCCTCATTACCATGGTGACTGCCGCTGTGGCCGCGGTCCTCAGATGGGAGCAGTCATGGATATGGCTCGTCGGGGCCTACGTCATCGCCTTCGGGCCAGCACTCATCTACGCCTGGATCTACTGGCGCATCGAGCGCAGTGAGGGGCTGAACCCGCTCAAGGCCGTGGGCTACGCACATCTGTTCGTCCTGTACGGGCTCCTTCCCAGCCTCTACGGGTGGCGAGCAGTCGCCCGGGAGCTGACCGGGCGCACCGGGTGGGCCAAGACCGCTCGGGAGGCGGAGCCTGCTCAAGGGGCGCAGGCCGCGCCCAGCAGGACGGCTGCCGGTCCCAACGAATCGGCACCCGTGGGCTCACCGGTACCGAGCAAGCAGCGGCCGCCCGGCGGGCCTGCGAGGGTGGAGTCCCTTTGCGGCTCCCCAGGGCGCAGGCCCGGGCAGTGCCGTCCCGGTCCGCCCCTTGCTGAACCCCACCGCCGTGATCGTGCGCCGACCCCGCCGTCCAGCCAGCAGTCTGACCAACGAGGAGATGAGATGACATCCGCCAACGCGCCTCAGCACGCAGGAGCCATCGATGGCTCTCGTCGCGGCAGGATCCTGCGTCGCGTACTTCTGACGGCCTGCGTCCTGGCACTGGTCCTAGGAGTCACCGTGTACTGCCATGCTCGAGAGACGGAGTCCTCGGATTGCTCCCAGTGGGAGATCATCTTCGATGGCTATGGCGAGGCCTCGTGCTCCGATGGCCTGCTGCGCCTCAAGCCGACGTCGGCCAACTCCCATGACACGACCCACGCCGGGTTGGCCACCTCCACCACGGTCGAGATCGAGGCGGGCAACGTCCAGACCATCCACACCACGATGACCACCGTCAGACACTGCGTGAGGATGGCGAGCCCAATGCCTGGGAGGTTGCCTGGCTCCTGTGGAACTACACCGACAACAACCACTTCTACGCCCTGGCCCTCAAGCCCAACGGCTGGGAGGTCTCCAAGCAGGACACCGCCTACCCGGGGTACCAGAGATTCCTGTCGTCCGGCTCCACGCCCGTCTACCCACCCGGGAAGAGCCACGACGTCACCGTCACCATTGACACAACCAAATCGACAGAGGTCGCCTTCACCATCACTGTGGACGGGCAGGAGCTCGGAACCGTCGCCGACAAGCAGTCCCCCTACCGGTCAGGAAGCGTGGCGGCCTACTGCGAGGACTCCGATGTCACCTTCACCCCGATCATCGAGGACAAGTAGGACCTCCCTCCACGGCGACATCTGACTCGACCACCACAGAGGCCCACTTCGTCCCACTCCCGACACACGACCAGGAGAACCCCATGACAACCGACTCCACGCAAACGGGCAGCCCCTTGAGGGTCATGCTCGTCTACGGCACCCGCCCGGAGGCGATCAAGCTCGCGCCTCTGGTGGCCGCCATGCGCGACGACCAGCGCTTCGCCCCCATCGTCGTCGTCACCGGACAGCACCGCGAGATGCTCGACCAGGTGCATGAGTTCTTCGGCATCGTGCCCGATGACGACCTTGACATCCACTCACCGGGACAGACCCTCACCCAGATCACCAACCGCTGCCTGCAAGGGGTGGGTCGGGCGATCGAGGCCCATCGGCCGGACGCCGTCGTCGTCCAGGGGGACACCACCTCCGCCTTCGCCGCCGCGCTCGCGGCCTTCTATCACGAGGTCCCGGTCCTCCACGTCGAGGCCGGTCTGCGCACCGGAGACATCTCCTCACCCTTCCCCGAGGAGGCCAACCGGCGGCTCATCAGCCAGGTGACCACCCTGCACCTGTGCCCCACCACCACCAGCCGGGACAACCTGCTGCGCGAGAGCACCGACCCGCAGACCGTCAGTGTCACAGGCAACACGGTCATCGATGCGCTCCTGGTCGCCGTCGACCGCCGGGTCCCGCCACCGGACGAGAATCTGGCAGCAGCACTGAAGGACGCCTCCCGGCGTGTCGTGCTCGTCACCGCCCACCGCCGTGAGTCCTGGGGTGAGCCGATGCGGGCCATCGGTCGTGCCGTCGCGCGCCTGGCCGAGAAGCACCCCGAGGTGCTCTTCGTGCTGCCGGTCCACCGCAATCCCAAGGTTCGCGAGGACCTCCTGCCGCAGATCGAGGGCCACGCCAACATCATCTGGTGCGACCCGCTGGAGTACGGAGCCTTCTGCGCGCTCATCGACCGCTGCGACGTCGTCCTCACCGACTCCGGGGGTGTCCAGGAGGAGGCCCCAGCGCTGTCCAAGCCCGTCCTGGTCATGCGGGACAACACCGAGCGTCCGGAGGCCGTCGCCTTCGGGGTCGCCGAGCTGGTCGGAACCGACGAGGACCGCATCGTCGAGCGGGTCTCCACCCTGCTGACCGACGAGGCGGCCTACACGGCCATGGCTCAGGCCGCCAACCCCTACGGCGACGGGCACGCCTGTAAGCGCATCCTGGCCGCCACCGCCGCCCTGTTCGGCCGCGGTGTTCCCCTTCCCGAGTTCGAACCTGTTCCCACCTCATCCAAGGAGTGTTCATGAGCCTTCCGACCCTGCTGTCTGCACGACGCCGCCGCTGCGCACTGGCCGCCATCGCGGTGTGCCTGGGCAGTTCCATCGCCTCAGTGGGCCCCGCCCAGGCCGCACCCGCCGCCGGCACGCAGGTTCCGGTCGCGGCCCAGGCCGCAGCGGCCAAGCCCGCCGGTGGGGCCCAGGCCAATGACGCCGACCCGGCCAAGAACCCGCTCCCTGCGCCGCCCGAGCCCGCCGCCGCGGCCAAGAAGGAGCTCCCCCTCAAGGCCGATAAGCAGGCCGGCGTGGATCTCAACAAGCCTGCGCCCGCCGCAGGACAGGTCCAGATCCGCGACCTGAAAAAGAATGCGCCTGACGTTCCTGCCGGCGCAGTGACCTTCTCCAACCAGGAGGCGGGACCCGCATCGACCCTGGTCCTGTTCGACACCACCGGTGACTACGCCAAGCTGGGGGAGTACTACGCCCTGAGCATGGGCACCCTGGCCAGCCACTCCGGGACCGTGACGACCCTTCCGGTCAAGGACTACGTCGCCGGCCTGGCCGGTCGCTTCACCAACGTGGTCTACATCGGCTCCACCTACGACGAGCCCCTGCCGCGAGCCTTCATCGACGACGCCCTGACCGGCAACATCCCGGTCATGTGGTCCGGATTCAACATCTGGCAGCTGGCCAAGACCGACGCAGACCGCGCCGCCTTCACCCAGCGCTACGGCTGGGACGCCGCCAGCTCTACATCGACTCCACCGACAGGGTCACCAAGATCAGCTACAACGGTGCCTCCCTGAAGCGCAACGAGCTCAACTCCGGTGGCATCATCGCTCCGCACATCACCCGCGACAAGGACGTCAAGGTCCTCGGGCGCGCCGAGTGCTCCAAGCCCGATGGTGCGGCCACCGCCTGCGCCTCCGTCGCCCAGTCCGGCACCAGCTCCTTCCCCTGGGCGGTCAGCTCCTCCGGAATGACCTTCATCGGTGAGATCCCCCTGACCTACCTGGGTGAGCAGGACCGGTACATCGCTGCTGCCGACATCCTCCTGGACTTCCTCCAGCCCGGTGCCCAGCAGTTCCGCCAGGCCGCTGTGCGTCTGGAGGACGTGACCCCGGACAGCGACCCCGAGGAGCTGCAGGCCATCGTCGACTACCTCCACAGTGAGAACGTGCCCTTCCAGATGGCGGTGGTGCCCAAGTACGTCGACCCCAAGGGCACCGAGAACAACGGGATGCCCAAGGAGCTCACTCTTGAGGACTCCCCGGAGCTGGTGGCCGTCCTCCAGGACGCCGTGAAGAAGGGCGGAACGATCGTCCAGCACGGCACCACCCACCAGTTCGGGACCCTGGACAACCCCTACAACGCCGTCTCCGCTGACGACTTCGAGTTCATCCGCTCGTGGTGCTCGGCCACCAACGACACCAAGGCCCCGGCCGTCGACTGCGAGGACAAGTCCTTCGTCCAGATCGGAGGTACCCTGCCGGGCACCTCCCAGGCGTGGGCCGCCGAGCGCGTGGACCAGGGACGCCAGATCTTCGGCGAGGTGGGCCTGCCGACTCCGGAGATCTTCGAGACCCCGCACTACTCGGCCACCCGTGAGGCCTACTACGGCATCGGCGAGCACTACCCGGTGCGCTACGAGCGCGAGCTCCTCTACGCCGGCACCCTGACCAATACCCAGGCCGGTCCTCACGACTACTACGGTCAGTTCTTCCCCTACGCGGTCAACGACCCCTACGGGACCCACGTCCTTCCCGAGAACCTGGGTAACTTCGAGCCCAACGAGATCAACCAGCACCCGCCGCGTCTGGCTCAGGAGGTCATCGACGCTGCCAAGCTCAACCTGGTCAACACTCACGCCACCGCCAGCTTCTTCTTCCACCCCTACTACCCGCTGGCCGAGTGAAGAAGATCGTCACCGGTATCAAGGCCGAGGGGTACACCTTCGTGCCGGCCTCGGAGCTGAAATGACCACGGCGCAGACTGTGATATTCAGCGGTTCCGGATTCACGGAAATGGGACCGTTCGGTCGAAATATCTCTCAAGAGACTGGAATAATGTTTTCATGACTTTTGAGACTAATCGCAGAAGGGCACTGGCGCTCCTGGGCGCCGGGATTCTGGGGGCCTCAGTGTCCTCCTGCGGGCACGCGAATGTCACTCCGCCGGCCAGGGGAGACGGGGCGACCACCCATCTGAGGCTTCACATCAGTGACGCTCAGGGCAACGCCCTCAGTCTCGAGGCGCTGCGACGCATTCAGTCCAATGGCAAGGGCGAGGTCGGCTATGACGACGCGCTGCTGGATGCCAAGACCCTGGAGGTCATCGCAGTTGGCCCCCCTCTACCAGGATGAGGGTGGTGTCATCGGCATCGATGTGCCCACCGGACGTGCCTGCACACTGACCATGTCCTGGCCCACCAGTCATGGGTACTCGGCTCTCATGGCGGATCTGCCGGCCTCCGGCGAGCACGATCTCCTGGAATTGGCGGCCAGAACCCTCCATGACCGGCAGGCCGAGCGCTATCAGCGGGCCACCGCGAATGGTCTCAAGGGCGCTGACGAGGCGGTAACGCTGCGGACCTCCGCCCAGCAGTCTCTGGATGCCTGCGCCACGTCCCAGTCCTGGGCGGACCGAGGCCGCCTGGCGAACTCCGCCCTGGAGTCAGCCGCAGGGGCCCAGCTCGCCCTGGACCGGGCGCTGGCCGCCCAGGCGCCACAGGACGCCGTCATCGGGGTGACCTTCACCCGAGTGCCCACGGCCGCAGAGGTGGCCGCCGCCCTGGCTCCCGGTGGACCCGGAGGTGGCAAGCGGAAGGTGTCGGCCCGTCTGGTGATCGGTGACCCCAATGACGCCCAGGAGATGGCCGGCTGGCGCAGCACGGTGGAGGCCCTGCACGCGCAGGGCGGGCAGGCCTGGTTCAGATCTGCGACTCCCACGACATGGTCGCCCTGACCGACGCAGCCTGGGACGCACGGGTCAACGCCCTCATCAAGGCGCTTCCCAACGTCGATGCCTGGGAGGTCGGCAATGAGATCGGTGGGGACTGGCTGGGCGGTGGGCCGGTAGCCAAGGCCCAGCGAGCGGCCAAGGTCGTGCGTGAGCGCACCAGTGCCACGACGGTGCTGACCCTGTACTACCAGCTCGGGCAGGCGGACCCGGCGTACTCCCTGTTCAGCTATGCCGCCAGGGAGATCCCCGCGTCGATCAGGGAGCAGATCGACGTCGTGGGGCTGTCCGTCTACCCACAGCTCCATCCGCTGGGAACAGCCGCTGATCGGGTCCTGAACACTTTGGAGGACGCCTTCTCCTCCTCCCGGATCGCTGTGACCGAGCTCGGGTACGGAGGCCAGGACCTCAACGCCGGCCCCTGGTGGTTCGGTTCGGCCTCCGACCCCGTGGCGGCCCGCACCGCCGTCGCCGAGCATGTCACCGGAGCGGCGCTGGGGCGCGCCGACGCCTGGGGCGCTCCCTTCTGGTGGTACTACCTCGAGGATCAGGTCGGGACTCCGGGGGGCCAGGTGGCTCCGGCGCTGGCCGCCGTCTCCACTGGTTTCTAGCGCGCCGGGGTCGGTGGGCGATGCCTGTAGAGGAGGCCCCACCGGCCCCTATCTCTGTGCCAGGACGAAGGGGTGGACCGCCGCCGCCCCCGCCTCCCGTAGGAGGAAGGCCGCCAGCGTGAGCGTCCAGCCGGAGTCGCTCCAGTCGTCCACGAGGACCACCACGCAGTCCTGCAGCTCATACAAGGCCTGGGAGGACCACCCCTGGAGCGTCAGGCTGCGAGCCACCTGTGCCAGGCGAAACGCAGAGCCCACGTCGTGCTGCGGCGGGTCCTGGCCGGTCAGACCCACGACGCCCAGCGCCCTGGCGCCCAGTCGCGTGGCCACGGCGTGCCCCAGCCGGCGGACCATGCGGGGGCGGGTGCGGGAGTCCACGACGACGACGGCGAGCGGCCTGCTCAACCTGTCGGTACCGGCGCTGTCCTGCTCATCCCGGATGATCTCGCCGAGCCGATCCACCGCCTCAAGGATCTGCTGCCTCACGGCCACCGGGACCTCGCCGTCCGAGGCGGAGGCCACCAGCTCACGCAGCACCGCCGGGGTCCCCAACCCATCCAGTCTCCCCACGGCCAGCCCGGTCGCCGTCTGACGATCGGCTCCGATGCGCCCCTTGAGGCGGCCCAGGCCCAGCCGATCCATCCCGGTGGGCCACTGGCGGCGTGCCCGCAGCTCGAACCCTGCGTGCCCGAGCGCCTGACGAGCGGCACCGACCTGCTCCTGGTCGGGGGCGTCAGGAAGCTCCAGGCCCCCGCACAGGTCGCAGGCTCCGCAGCGCCATCCCGGCTCAAGGAGGGGGTCATCGAGCACCGACCTCAGAAAGGCCATCCGGCAGGGGGCCACGTCTCCCTGCTCAGGGCCGGGAACAGCCCCGAGCCCCTCATAGATGACCATCGCCTCCTGCTCGGCCCGGCGGGCGGCACGGACTCTCGCGTAACGCTGGGCGTCATAGGACCAGGGCTGGCCGGTGGACTCCCAACCACCGCGAACCCGACGCACGGCGCCGTCAACGTCAAGGACCTTGAGCATGGACTCCAGCCGGCTGCGCCGCAACGAGGTCACTGTCTCCAGCGCCGCCGTCGACGTCGCCCCGCCGGCTGCGGCCCTGCGCTCCTCCAGAGCGTCCAGGACGGTGCGAACCTGATCCTCGGGCGGGAAGCCCTGCGAGCCGAACCACTCCCAGATGGCCCGGTCCTCCGAGCCGGGCAGCAGGATCACCTCGGCCCGCTCCACACCACGACCGGCGCGCCCCACCTGCTGGTAGTAGCTCACCGGTGAGGACGGAGCCCCCACATGCACCACGAAGGCCAGATCCGGCTTGTCGAAGCCCATTCCCAGAGCGGAGGTGGCCACCAGCGCCCTGACCCGGTCGGCCTTGAGGTCCTCCTCCAGGCGTTCTCGCTCGGCGGCGTCGGTCTGTCCCGTGTAGGCGGCCACTTCCACACCCGCCGTGCGCAGGTACTCGGCGATCTCCAGCGCCGCCGAGACCGTCAGGCAGTAGACGATGCCGCTGCCGGGAGTACGGCCGATGTAGGCTGCCAACCAGGCCAAGCGGGAGGCGGCATCCGGCAGGACCTTGACCCCCAGGTGGAGAGAGCCTCGCTCCAGGGTCCCCCGCAGCACCAGGACCTGCTCGCCGCCCGCCCTGCGTTCCTCCAGGGATGCTCCCAGCTGCTCAGCGACGTCGGCGCTGACCCGGGAGTTCGCAGTCGCCGTCGTCGCCAGGACAGGGGTGCACGGCGGCAGACTCGCCAGCAGGGCGCCGATGCGCCGGTAGTCAGGGCGAAAGTCATGGCCCCAGTCCGAAATGCAGTGGGCCTCGTCAATGACGATCATTGCGGCGCTCGCAGCCAGATGGGGGAGTACCTCATCCCGGAAGACCGGGTTGTTAAGACGCTCCGGGGACACCAGCAGGACATCGACCTCACCTGCGCGCACCTGGGCCTGGATCTGCTCCCACTGGGTGACGTTGGCCGAGTTCATGGTCACGGCCCGGATCCCGGCACGCTCGGCAGCGGCGACCTGGTCGCGCATGAGGGCCAGCAACGGCGAGATGATGATGCTCGCCCCGGCGCCACCGGGTGTACCGGGGGAGGGCGGTGGCGCGCCCGGACGCCAGCCTGCCCAGCCCTCCCGCAGCAGTGCCGTTGCCACGAAGTACACCGCCGACTTCCCCCAGCCGGTGCGCTGCACCACCAACGCGCGGCGGCGCGCGACGACAAGCGCCTCGATCGCCCGCCACTGGTCCTCGCGCAGGTGCGCGTCGCTGCGACCCACGAGCGCGCGCAGGACGGCCTCGGCTCGCTCACGCACGGGCGAGTCGACCAGATCGTGGTACGCGGAGCGCTCAGCGCCTTCAGGGTCCTCGGGGCCTGTGATCGTCACAGAACCACGGTAGCGCGGACGATCAAGGCGGTACTGCTTTGGATACCCTTGGCCCATGGACCTCCTCATCATCGCCGTGCTGGGCACCTTGGCCATCGCTGCGGCCTCTCAGCTCAGTGACCGCATCGGTGTTGCCCCGGCGCTGATCCTTCTGGCGGGTGGTACGGCGGTCGGCTTCCTGCCCTTCATCCCGGCGATTGAGCTCGACCCCCAGTTGGTCCTGGAAGGAGTCCTTCCTCCGCTGCTGTTCTCCACGGCGGTGAGCATCTCGACGATCAACTTCCGACGCGAGCTCGCGCCGGTGGCGGTGCTGGCCATCCTGCTGGTGGCCTGTCCGCCGCAGTGATCGGCGTGGTCCTCGCTCTCGTGGTTCCAGGACTCTCCCTGGCCTGGGCGATCGCCATGGGGGCGATCCTCAGTCCCACCGACGCCGTGGCCATCTCCATCGCCCGCCGGCTGGGAGTCTCCCAGCGCATCATCACCGTCCTGGAAGGTGAGGGGCTGCTCAACGACGCCACCGCCCTGGTGGTCCTGTCCTCAGCCGTCTCCGCGGCCACATCCGGCGGTGTCAGCATCGGCGGCGTCCTGGGCGGCTTCGCCCTGGCGGTCCTCGTGGCCCTGGGCGTGGGCTGGCTCGTCGGTGAGGTGAGCCTGCGGGTGCGCTCCCACATCACCGACCCCACCGTGGACACGGTCGTGTCCTTCACCGTCCCCTTCCTCGCGGCGATCCCAGCCGATCACATGCACGGCTCGGGCCTCGTGGCAGCCGTCGTCGCCGGACTCATCACCGGCCACCGCGGCCCCCGGATGCTGCCGCCGGCCCACCGCGTGGCCTCACGCACCAACTGGCACACCGTCGAACTCACCATGGAAGGACTCATCTTCCTGGTCATGGGGCTGGAGTTCTTCGGCATCGTGGAAAAGGTGGACGCCTCGGATCTCGGCGTTCGCCGGGCCATCGGGGTCGCTGTGCTCGCCGGAGGACTGACCGTCGTCATCCGGGCCCTCGTGGTGGCACCAATGCTCAAGGTCCTCAGCCACCGGACCGCGCGATGGGCGATCCACTGGCAGGAGAACGAGGATGCCATCCACCAGTTCCAGAACCGCTGCTCGGCCATCGTACGCGGAGAGTCCGAGATGCCCCCGGTTCCCTGGGACCGGAGCCCCTTGGCGCAGGTTCAGCGCAGGCTCCGCCGAGAGACCAACCACGAGAGCATCGCCAGGCGCGCACTCCGCCTCTCCAGCCGGGTCAGACGCCGGGGCGCCGACCTGGACTACTTCGCGGCTGAGCCCCTGGGCACACGCGAGGGCGCCGTCATCGTCTGGGCGGGGATGCGCGGCGCCATCACCCTGGCAGCCGCCCAGACCCTGCCGACCACAGCGCCTCACCACGCCTTCCTCCTCCTGGTGGCCATGCTCGTGGCCGCCGGATCACTGACGATCCAAGGCCTCACACTGCCCGCACTGGTCCGCCTCGTCAGACCCGCCATGGCCGGACCCGCCGACGAGGAGGAGAAGGCCGCCGTCATCTCGCTGCTGGTCAACGCCGCCCGCGACGTCGCCTCCGTCGGTGCCCACGGCGCCTCCCAGCACGCCGTCCCCACCGTGTCCACCGGTGCCGCAGACCCCGACACCCCAGACTTTCAGGCGACGACGAGCATGCCTGAGCCTGGACAAGGTCTCACAGGCCGCGCCCGACCCCGAGAACAACGAGAGCCTCAGCCCCGCCACTGAACAGCACGGCCTCGTGCGCAGAGAGGGCAACGACATCGTCGTCTCGCCGGCAGCCGTTGCCAAGGCCTGGGCCGACCCCACCTGGCGCCACGACGAGCTCGCGCCCATGCGAGAACGCGCCCTGGACATGATCCGAGCCCAGCGCGAGGCCCTTCTCGACGCCGGCGACGAGGGCCTCTACTCAGCCGACTCCCTGGAGCACGCCCTGGACCGCCTCGACTTCCAGGAGATCATGCTGACCAGCGAGCCGCACTGACAACGCCCCCAGCAGGACACTGTCGCCACACTGCCGCCGGCGCCATCTGCTGCGGGACCCTCGTCCGCGGCAGCGGACCGAGCCGTAGACTCTTGGCGTGAGCGCGAACCTGCCCCTGAGACCGGACCTGGAGGGTGAGGCCCCCTACGGGGCCCCGGAGATCGACGTCCCCGTGCGGCTGAACGTCAACGAGAACCCCTACCCGCCCTCTGCCGCTGTCATCGAGTCCATCGCCACCGCCGTGGCTCAGGCCGCCCGGGGCCTCAACCGCTACCCGGAGCGGGACTTTCCTCGGCTGCGGGCCGCGCTCGCGGACTATCTCAAGGCCGAGTCCGGTGCGCACCTGGTCCCTGAGCAGATCTGGGCGGCCAATGGCTCCAATGAGGTCATGCTCCACGTGCTCCAGGCCCTCGGCGGTCCCGGGCGCATCTGCCTGACCTTCACCCCCACCTACTCGATGTACCCCGAGTACGCCCGTGACACACTGACCGACTACGCCACGCGACCGCGCCGGGAGGACTTCACGCTCGATGTGGACGCCGCGGTGGCCGCGATCAACGAGCTGCGGCCGGCCGTCGTCATTCTGGCCAGCCCCAACAACCCGACCGGAACAGCCCTGCCGCTGGAGGGCATCAGGAGGATCCTTGAGGCGGCCCGCGGTCACGGCCCCCTGCTCGGAGCCGAGATCGGCTCGCCTGCCCGGGCCAGTGACTGCGTCGTCGTCATCGATGAGGCCTACGCCGAGTTCCGTCGTCCGGGCGTGCCCAGCGCCCTGGAGCTGGTGGGGCCGGTCAACCCGCACCTGGCCGTCACCCGCACCATGTCCAAGGCTTTCGGGGCAGCCGGTCTGCGCCTGGGGTACCTGGCCGCGGATAGCGCCCTGGTTGACGCCCTGCGCGTCGTGCGTCTGCCCTATCACCTGTCCGCCGTCACCCAGGCCGCGGCCCTGGCCGCCCTGTCCCACCGTGACGAGCTCATGGCTCAGGTGGCCTCCCTGCGTGATGAGCGCGATGCCTTCGTGGCCTGGCTGCGCGGCCAGGGGCTGACCGCGCACGACTCGGACGCCAACTTCGTCCTGTTCGGCCCGTTCCCGGACCGCGATGCCGTCTGGAGACGCCTGCTCGACGCCGGGGTCCTCATCCGCGTCGTCGGCCCCGATGGTTTCCTGCGGGCCAGCATCGGCACGCCCACTGAGATGGAGCTCCTCCGCCGCGCCCTGCTTGCAGCCATTGGTAGATGAAGAGGGACGCCGGCAGCGATCAGAGGCGAGGACCGGTAGGGTTGCTATCGATTGAGATACCTATGAACCACTCCGCTGAAAAGCACGACACACGATGCTGAGGAAGCACCCATGAGCCGTACCGCCCGCATTGAACGAGCCACGAGCGAGTCAAGCGTCGTCGTCGAGATCAATCTCGATGGCACGGGCAAGACCGACATCTCCACCACCGTCCCCTTCTACGACCACATGCTCACTGCGCTGGGGCGCCACTCGCTCATCGATCTGACAGTGCGCGCAACCGGTGACACCGAGATCGACGTGCACCACACCGTTGAGGACACCGCCATCTGCATCGGTGAGGCCCTGCGCGTGGCCCTGGGGGACAAGCGCGGTATCCGCCGCTTCGGTGAGGCCAGCGTTCCGCTGGACGAGGCCCTGGCTCATGCCGTCGTCGACATCTCCGGACGTCCCTACCTGGTGCACGAGGGTGAGTCCGAGGCCTTCATCCACCACCTCATCGGCGGTCACTTCACCGGTTCCATGGTGCGTCACGTGCTGGAGGCCATCGCCTACCACGCCGGCATCTGCCTGCATGTGCGTGTCCTGGCCGGGCGCGATCCCCACCACATCGCCGAGGCCGAGTTCAAGGCCCTGGCCCGTGCCCTGCGCGCTGCCGTGGAGGACGACCCCCGCGTCGAGACCATCCCATCCACGAAGGGAAGCCTGTGATGGATCAGACCCCCCAGCCCGACGAGAGCCGCGACGACCGCCAGGATCACGAGCGCGATCTGGACGCCGAGTTCGCCGCCTCATGGGCGACGTGGAGATCCCCGACGACCTCTCGGTCGAAGGCATGGAGGCTCCGCAGGACACCCGACGTGAGCTGGGCCAGGAGACCCCTGCGGAGGACGGCTCCGTTCCGGTCGGCGCCGAGGGGGAGAGCGGACCCGCGCACGTGAGTCCCGACGACGTCCCCCACAACACCTACCATCCTCTGAGCGGGGAACAGGCGCGAGCGGAGGACATCGACGAGCCTTCCCGACTCACCGACGCTCAGGAAGCGCAGATCGCCGCCGCGACCGACTCCCTGAGCTCCTCCGTGCCCGGACAGTCCGACGACCAGGCTCCCCGGGCGGTCAAGGTCGCTGTCGTCATGACACCGCTGAACCGGGCTGATGGCTTGGCGGGAATGTGCTCCCTCCTGGACCTCGACTGCACCGTGGTGCCCTCCTCCAACGGAGCCTTCGCGGTCAAGCAGTTCGTCTCGGCCCACTCCGACTGGGACGTGGCCGAGCTGCTCGGCGGCTCCGACTCCGAACAGCTGAGGCCGCCGAGCTGGCCGCGCAGCTCTCTCGCCTGTCACGAGCCGGCGCGGTCCTCATGACCGCCGACCTGGCCACCGACGTCGGTATTGAATCCGGCCTGTCCGGGACGATCACCGCCCGTCACTTCACCAACGGCCAGCCCGGCGAGGAGGCCTCGGCGGGGCTCCTCCTGGCCTCCATGGACCAGGTCGTGGAGGACGTGCTCCTGGGGATCATCGACGCCGACGACGTCCCCGGCGCGGTGAAGTCCTCCGAGATCAAGGCGCCCCGGGCGATGCGCTGGTTCGGACGCGGCCTGCGCCGTCCCCCGCAGTGATGTCACAGGTGCGAGCCGTCCGCTGCCGGCCAGGGGGCATTGGCTCCTAGCCGGCGTAGGAGCTCGTCCGCTGCCCGCCCTTGTCGGAGGCGATGCAGGAGAAGCCCCGCTTTCCGGCGTTCCAGCCGGCCTCTCCCGGACCCAGCACCGATGTACTCGGATCGCTCGCCCCGTACTGCTGGGCCGCCTCTGAGGTACAGGTGGCCTGCACGTTGGGATCGGCCGCCAGGTCGTCGTCACTGGAACCCGAGGTGCTCTCCGCCAGGGTCCCCACCTGGTAGACCTCCCAGGAGTGGGGCTCGTTGCAGTCGACCTTCCTGGCCGTGGTCTGCCCTGAGATCGAGGTAGTGCCCGCCAGGCAGGTACCCACCGGGTGCGGCGGGGTCGAGGCGGCGTCCTGACTCGACGATGAGGACTGGGAAGCGGAACCCGGTGCCGTCGCGGCCGACGACGATCTGGTGGCACTGACCGCGGGAGCCAGGTGGGCGCCCGCCACCCATCCTGCGCTCAGACCGACGACCAGGCCGACAACTGCGCCGATCGCTCCAGAGCGCAGACCGATCTGGCGGCGCTCCGATCTGGACAGTCTCATCGACTGACCCGCCTGAACTGAGGCGGGAGCGTTCGTCAATACCTTCCCGGAGCTCTCCAACCCGCCTGAGACGACTGAGGGGGCTGAGGCGGCGGAGCCTGAGGGGCCGGCTGCACGGACAGGGAAGACGGAGTCGGATGATGACCACTGCGACGCACCGGACAGAGCGTGGGAGTCGGGCGATCCTTCCCGTTGGTCGGGCGGAGGCGGCGCCAGTCCGGCCTCAACCAGCCGCAATGAGGTCACCGGCCCGCCGACGGCCAGGTTTCTACCCCGAGATGCTCACGGATCTGTCCCAGGGCCCCGGTGAGCTCGGTGCCGTTGCGGTAGCGGTCCTTGGGGTCCGGCGCCATCGCCTTGCTGAGGACCGGAAGCAGGATCTCGGGGACATTCGGGTCGCTGATGTCCAGGGGGTCGTCGAGGGAGCGGACGATCTCCGGCAGGCTGCGTTGCACGCCGTCGGGACCACGCCGGGGGCCTCGCCCCGTCAGCAGGGCGAAGAGTACCGCGCCCATGGACCACACATCCCCCTCGGGGCCGGGGCTGGCCAGCATGAAGGCCTCCGGCGCGGCGAAGTCGGGGGTGAGGCACTCCAGAGTCACGGTGGGATCCTGACCTTCGCGCTGGACCGCGGCGATGCCGAAGTCCGACAGGCGTGGAGAGCCGTAGGAGTCCAGAAGGATGTTGGCGGGCTTGATGTCCCGGTGCATGACACCGGCCGCGTGGGCCGCCCCCAGAGCCGAGGCCGCTGCCTCCACCAGGGCCACGGCGTCGGAGGCGGGGGTCGGGCCGCGTGAGACGAGGTCGTAGAGGCTGCCGCCCGCGCACAGCTCCATGACCAGGTAGGGGCGAAGATCGGGCAGCTTGCCCGTGTCGACCAGTGAGACCACATGAGGATGCCCCGAGATCCTCGAGGCCGCCTGCACCTCGCGCATGAACCGCCGCTCATTGCGAGGATCATCCAAGGGACGGGAGTCCACCTTGACGGCGACCGGACGCTCCAGGGAGTCCTGCACGCCGGCGTAGACCGTGGCGAAGCCGCCGCGTCCCAGCACCGAGGTGATCCGCACGCCGGGGATGGAGAACGGTGCTCCGCTGCGCGACCTGCTGGATCCACCCGAGCCTGTGCCGGCCGCTGCGGGTGAGTGGCTCGAGAAGGACTGCGAAGGCGGCGGAGGCGGGGGTGCCGACCAAGGCGGCTGAGGGGCCTGGCCGGAGGGGGACTGCATGCTCACGGATGAATACTCGCCCATCTTGGGGATTCGTGAAAGGAAGCCGACTACCCAGATCCGAATCGCACAATCCGTGCCGTGTCTCCGCGCTGTCCCTGCTCACGCCCACGATGAGCTCGACGCGCCACCCGATCCGCTGCGCCAACGCTGTGGAGCCGACGCTGACGGCTTCGATTCTGCGCATGTCAGAAGGCGTTTCAGAGTGTGGAGGATGCTCAGAACGATCTACCGGGACGATAGGATATGTCACATGCAAGCGCCACGCGTCACCGTCCTGTCATACGGATCCGGCAACGTCCGTTCGGCGGTGCGTGCTCTGGAACGCGTCGGCGCGCAGGTGACCCTCACCAGCGACCCGCACGAGGTCGCTGAGGCCGATGGGCTCGTGGTCCCCGGGGTGGGAGCCTTCGGCGCGGTCATGGAACAGCTGCGGGCGGTTGGCGCCCCCCGTCTCATCGAACGGCGCCTGGCCGGTGGACGGCCGGTCCTGGGAATCTGCGTGGGCATGCAGGTCATGTTCGAGCGCTCCGAGGAGCACGGGACCGCTGAAGACGGACTGGGACAGTGGCCCGGCACCGTGTCCCGCTTGAGTGCCGACGTCGTTCCTCACATGGGGTGGAGCCGGGTCCGCCCTCCTTCGGACTCCGTTCTGTTCGACGGCGTTGCCGACGAGCACTTCTACTTCGTCCACTCCTACGCGGCCACTGCGGACCCTGCCGAGCTGCTCGGTCCCGGTCCCACCCGTCTGCCCCAGGTCACCTGGGCGACTCACGGGAACGACTTCATCGCCGCCGTCGAGAACGGAGCCCTGTGCGCTACGCAGTTCCACCCCGAGAAGTCCGGTGACGCAGGGGCTCGGCTGCTGCGCAACTGGTTGACGACCCTCTGAACCTCACCCGAGTCATCCCACGACCACTGCAGGAGAAAGCATGCTCACTCTACTTCCCGCCGTCGACGTCGCCGATGGCAAGGCCGTCCGGCTCCTTCAGGGAGAGGCCGGCTCAGAGACGGACTACGGCAGCCCCGTCGACGCCGCCCGGGACTGGGTGCGCGCCGGAGCCGAATGGATCCACCTGGTGGACCTCGACGCCGCCTTCGGTCGCGGCTCCAACCATGAGCTGCTCTCTCGCATCGTCGGCGAGGTCGGTATCAAGGTGGAGCTCTCCGGAGGCATCCGTGATGACGCCTCACTGGCCCGGGCCCTGGCCGCCGGTGCCGCCCGGGTCAACCTGGGGACAGCGGCTCTGGAGGACCCCGAGTGGACCGAACGGGTGATCGCCGAGCATGGGGAGAGGATCGCCGTTGGCCTCGACGTGCGCGGCTCCACCCTGGCGGCCCGCGGCTGGACCAAGGAGGGCGGAGACCTGTGGGAGACCCTCGAGCGGCTCAACGCTGCAGGATGCGCGCGCTACGTCGTCACTGACGTCACTCGGGACGGAACGCTGAGCGGCCCCAACACCACCCTGCTCACCGATGTCTGCCAGCGGACCGCAGCGCCGGTGGTCGCCTCCGGTGGTATCGCCCACCTCGATGACCTGGTCGCGCTGCGTCGTCTGGTGCCGCTGGGACTGGAGGGCGCGATCGTCGGCAAGGCGCTCTACAACGGCAACTTCACTCTTCAGGATGCCCTGGTCGTGGCCGGTGACGAGGAGGGGCGAGAGCCCTCGAAGGCTCACGTCTGACTACTCCGAGCGCCCCGGCTCCCGCATCGTCGCCCTGTTCGCCGACGTCAGGGACAAGGTGGATCGGAAAGGCGCTACCGTGAGGGCCGTGAGCCATTCAGCGCAGAACCAGCAGACAGATCCCGAAGCAGCACCCGCGCTGGTCGGCGACTCAGCGGCCGGGACCCAACGGGCCACCCAGGTGGCGGCGGCCATGGCCGCACGCGCCAAGCTGGAGCGGCTTCTGGCTGCACCGGCCCCCTTCGCCGACGACGATGGCTCGATTAGGCCGGAGGTGCGCGACGCCCTGGAGGCCGTGGACCTGCCGCGTCATCAGTACCTCGATGAGTTGTGGGCGGCACTCGTCGGTGGCCGGCTCATCGTCCCTGTGGCCGCCCATGCCCTTCCCGGCCGCCTGAAGGGGAGCCGGGAGCAGTCCGTGAGCCTGGCGCAGGGTCTGGCGGGCGATGGCGCACCGCAGGTTCCGGCTCACGAGGTGCACACCACCGACGCCTGCCAGGACGCGGCTACCCTGGCGGTGAGCCTGCCCGACGGGCACATCGCCCTGCCGGTGTTCACCAGCGCCGAGGCCATGACCGCATGGCGCAGTGACGTCCGCCCCGTGCCGGTGAAGCCCCGGCGAGCGGCGCAGGTGGCCTGTCTGTCCACCGACCAGTTATGGGTGCTCGACCCCGGTAGCCGGGACCTGCGTCTGCCGCGCCCCGCCGTCGTGGCCCTGGCCGGGGGAGAGGCGTGGGTGCCATCATGGCGCAACGAGCCGGTTCAGGCCGAGGTACGCGCCCAGCTCCAGGAGGTCGACGGAGTCACCGGCGTGGCCTTCGGGCCCGGTGAGGGTGCCGAGCTGCGGGTCTTCATCCGCATCGACGCCGCAGACGGTCGCGCCGGCGTGGCCCGGAGCCTGGAGGGCTGCCAGCACGTCATGGTCAACCCGGCCTGGGGAGACCTCGTCGACACCGTGGAGCTGTGCCCGCTTCCCGCCTGATCCGTGCAGCTGGAGCACAATCTCAAGGGCGCCCCAGGATCAGGGCCTCCCACTGCTCGACCTGTCTGTAGTGGTCCTCCAGCGGCCCGGCCACCTGGTCGAAGCGGGCAACGACCTCATGCAGGACCTGGGCGTCCTGGGATCGTCCGTCATTCTGGGCGATCCGGGCACAGGCCTCAGCGATCGCACGGGCATGGGCGAGATCCCGGGACGAGACCATCACCCGGCCGGGGCCCGGGTCCCTCGTGGTGCTCCAGTCGGTTCCGGCCTCACGGGAGAGGGCGGAACCGCCGTCTGATGCGCCATTCGGGTCCGGTGTCCTCACGCTGTTCCAATCCATGATTGCGGAGCGTAAGGCATCCGATTCGACCAGGCCACCGAAAAAAACGTGTGTTGGAATAGTACCGATGATCGCGATGTCGACCACCTCAGGCCCATCTCAACCCGACCCCGAGCTGCCGCCCGGTATCCGGCATGATTTCAACAGCGGCACCCAGCCTCCGGCTCCAAGCCGTGAGCCACTGGTGAGCGCCCGCGACCTCAGTGTCGGATACAGCGACCAACCGGTCTGCGCCCCGGCGACCTTCGACCTGCTTCCCGGCCAGGTGCTGGCACTGGTCGGAGTCAACGGGGCCGGCAAGTCGACGATCCTGCGCACCTGCTGCGGGCTACTGCGCCCGCTGGCAGGGCGGGTTCGCGTGCTCGGACACGTCCCGGACCCCCGTTCAGGTGTCCAGCGCGCAGCTGTCGCCACGGATCTGGGGCAGGAGTCCTTCTTCCCCACACTGACCGTCATCGAGCACCTGCGGCTGGTCTGCTTCGGGCACGGCGTCGTCGAGGCCGACGAGGTGGTCAGTGACCTGCTGGAGGACCTGGAGCTGCGGCGGCTCGCGGGGCACCTTCCCGAGGAGCTCTCCTCGGGGCAACGGCGCCGTCTGGCGCTGGCGTCGGTCCTGGCCCGACCCCGTAGGCTGCTGATCCTCGATGAGCCCGAGCAGCGTTTGGACCGGGTGACCCGCCTGCTCCTGGCGGACCGACTCGTTGAGGAGCGTGAGGCCGGCGGGGGAGTGCTCATGGTCTCCCATGATCCGGAGATCGTTGAGGAGGCGGCCACTGACGTGCTCCTCGTCGGACGCGACACCCGGATGCTCAGCGTGGATGATGGCGTGCGCGCCATTGAGGAGGGGCTGCGGTGACGCCGCTGGGCGAACAGAAGACGCAGCCCCTCTCCACGGCTCCGGAGAATGCGGTGCTTCCCGACGGGGGCCGCACTGCGCAGCTGGGTGAGGCTCCGTACCCGGCGGCATCGCCGCGGTGTCTGGGCGCTCGTAGGAGACATCTACTCCGCGCTTCTGACGATCATCATCGTCGGTACGATCCTGGCCCCCTATCTGCGGACACTGATCGTGGATAGGCCCGCCTCGGCGACCGGGACCGGTGCGCTCCACGGCTTTGTAGTAGCGGGCCTCGAGCCCGGGTGGCTGGTCCTGGCGCCGCTCATGCTGCTCGCAGCGGTCGGTGTCGGTTCACTCGGCCTACTCGGCCCGCTCTTCCTGCGCCCTCATGAGGCTGCCTGGTGGCTGCCCATGCCCGGGGATCGGGGCAGCCTCCTGGTGCCGGTGGCCCGTGTCGAGTACCTCATCGCGGCCACCGTGGGAGCCGCGGTGGGCGTGCTCCCAGCGCTGGCGGCCGGAGGTGGCTGGGTCGCCGCTGTGGCGTGGCCGGCCCTACTCGCGACCGGGAACTGCCTGGTGCTCACCGAGCTCATCAAGGCCCAGATCCTTGGCCACGGTGTCGAGCGGCTGCGGCGCCGTCTCATCCTGGCGGGAGTCGCAGCCTGCCTGGCCGGTGTGGGGCTTCCCTTCCCGCGCTCCGTACTGGGGAACGCGGTGATCGCCCTCCTGGCCGGTGCGCTGGTCGTCCTCACTGTCACAGAATGGCAGCGGGCCAGACGCAGCCTGGGGCAGGTGCATGATGCTGCGCTCCTCGCCGTCGTCGCGCGTTCCTTCGGTGCGCACGTCTCATTGCTGTCGTTGGACACCAGGGCCCTGGGGCGGCTGATCTCCCCGGATCCTGCCAGGCCCGTGACCCCTTCGCCGTTGTGGACGGCCGGGATCGGGAGCCGGCTGCCCCGACCCCTCGGGGTGCTGATGACGGTGGCTCAAGCGGACTGGATCCTGCTGCGTCGCCAGCGCCGGCGCCTGCTTCAGATGGGGGTCGGGCTGGCCATCGCGGTGCTGCCGCTCCTGTCCAGCGCGGTCGGTGCCCCCCCTGCGCGCCGTCGGCTATCTCATCGGAGGATGGGTCGCGACCCTGGCCGTTGCCGAGCCGGCGCGTCAGGCCTGGTTCGACGGCGGTCCTGACACCTCCTGGCCGGTGGCGCCCTGGGTGGTGCGCGCGGGGGCACCTGCTCGTGCCGGCCGTTCTCATGAGCACGTGGTCCCTCCTGAGCCTGGCCCCAGTCATGGCGACCCACGGGGCCGCGGCCGACTGGAAGGGGCTGGGAATCGTGGTCGCCCTGGCTCTTGTGAGCGGCTGGGCCTGGGGCGGGGCGGCGCTGCGTTCCGGGTATCGGGAGATGCCCGACTTCGCCGCCGGACTCGTCACCTCGCCCGTGGGATCCCTGCCGCCGGGAGTGGTGCAGATGTTGACTCAAGGGCCCGATGCCGCCGTCGTAGGAGCACTGGCTGCGGCGCTTGCCGCCAGTGGAATCGCGGCGCCGACGACGACGCTGCTCGGGATCCAGGCCGCCGCCGGCATCATCGCCGTCGTGTGGGGAGTCCGCACGAACCGCTGGGTCTCTTGACGCTCTGACTCGCCTCATATCCGCCTCATACGTGGGAGGACTCACGCCAAGTGGGGCGAGAACGCAGTGGGAGAGCAGGCCTGTGTCCTGGTAGCATTCCTCATTGACCACCCGGGGTTCGCCCCGGTGCGCAAGCGGAGTGATCCCACCTGGGTTCCTTTCGGGAATCGGGTTCATGCAAGGGTGACAAGCCCTTCGCGGTCCCTGCTCGGCCACGGCCGTGCGGTGACCGCGCTCATCACGAGGCCTCCGACCTGCGCGGCAGGGACGGGGGCCTTTCCTCGTCCCGCAAGCATCCGTGACTCAGAGTGAGGAACCGACATCAGCGAGCCCCGTATCAACGAACGGATCCGCGTTCCCGAAGTGCGTCTCGTCGGCCCCAGCGGAGAGCAGGTCGGCGTTGTCCGCGTGGAGGACGCCCTGCGTCTGGCTGAGGAGGCCGATCTCGACCTGGTCGAGGTGGCACCCGACGCCCGACCTCCGGTGTGCGCTCATGGACTACGGCAAGTTCAAGTACGAGTCGGCTATGAAGGCAGCGCGACGCGCGACGCAACCAGGCAAACACCCAGCTCAAGGAGATCCAGTTCCGCCCCAAGATCGATGAGCACGACTACGCCACCAAGCGCGGCCACGTCGAGCGATTCCTCAAGGGCGGGGACAAGGTCAAGTGCATCGTCCGCTTCCGCGGCCGTGAGCAGTCCCGGCCCGAGCTCGGGATCAGGCTCCTGCAGGGCCTGGCCGAGGAGATGGCCGAGCTGGGCACCATCGAGTCCCACCCCCGTCAGGACGGCCGCAACATGGTCATGGTCCTGGCCCCGGTCCGTAAGAAGGCCGAGGTCAAGTCCGACCAGCGCCGCCGTCGCGAGGAGGCCCGTGCCGCTCGCCGTGCCGAGAAGCACGCGGGCCGGGCGCCCAAGGGCGCCAAGGCCTTGGACGGGGAGCCTGCCGGCGAGAACGCCTGAGAGCGCCCGACGGCGCTCTCGACACTCACCTGACACCACCGACCCACCCCCTCGCCACCGTGAGCGGGGTCCGCAGTCCCGGCGACCACTGGTCTCCCAGGGACCGAGAAGAGGAAATTACCCATGCCGAAGAACAAGACGCACTCCGGTGCCAAGAAGCGCTTCCGGGTCACCGGCAGCGGCAAGCTCATGCGCGAGCAGGCCAACAAGCGCCACCTGCTGGAGGTCAAGTCCTCCCGCCGCAAGCGCAAGCTGTCCCAGGACCAGCCGGTCGCCCCGGCCGACGTCCGCCAGGTCAAGAAGCTGCTCGGTCGCTGACCGCCCAACCCACCAAGGAGTCTCACCATGGCACGTGTGAAGCGGGCTGTTAACGCCCAGAAGAAGCGTCGTTCCGTTCTCGAGAAGGCCTCGGGCTACCGCGGCCAGCGCTCGCGCCTCTACCGCAAGGCCAAGGAGCAGGTCACCCACTCCGGCGTCTACGCGTTCCGCGACCGTCGCGCCCGCAAGGGTGACTTCCGTCGTCTGTGGATCCAGCGCATCAACGCTGCCGCCCGCGCCGAGGGCCTGACCTACAACCGCTTCATCCAGGGTCTTGGCCTGGCCGGTGTGGAGATCGACCGCCGCATGCTCGCCGAGCTGGCCGTCAACGAGCCCGAGGGCTTCAAGGCCCTTGTGGAGGTGGCCCGCAAGGCCCTCCCCGAGGACGTCAACGCCCCCAAGGCCTGAATCACCAGTGCAGCCGGGGGCCAGCCCCGCTGACACATGATCGCCGAGTCCTCGTCACAGACCCTGAGTCGGTTTGTGGCGGGGATTCGGTGTTCTGGTCGGCCGCTCGCGTAGGCTGACGGCATGAGCCCTACCGCCTCTGCCGTCCCTGATGAGTTCTTCGATGACTCTGCTGACCGTCCTCAGGCTCGAGGGCCGCGGCGGCGCACCGTTACCGAGGGGCCGGCCGCCGGCCGAGAGGTGCTGAGCAATCCGGCCTCGGCCCGCATCTCCCGGGTGGCGGGCCTGTCGCGCCGCAACGCGAGGGCCAAGCACCGTCGCTTCCTGGTTGAAGGCCCCCAGGGCGTGCGGGAGGCCGTCCGGCACGCCCCAGGCCGCCTGCTCGACGTCTACTTCACCGAGGCGGCCGTCGAGCGCCACAGCGAGATCTGGGATGAGGCCGTGGCGGCCGAGCTCTACGTGCACGTCACCACCCAGCAGGTCATGGACGCCATGAGTGCTGATGCTCAGGGCCTCCTGGCCGTGGTGGCCACCGAGGAGGCCACCGGCTCCGAGGCGCTGACCACCGCCCTGGAGGGGGCCAGGCTCGTCGCCGTCCTCACCCAGGCCCAGGACCGGGAAACGCTGGAACCATCATCCGGGCCGCCGACGCCGCCGGAGCCGACGCCGTCGTCCTCGTACGCGGCAGCGTGGACCCCACCGCGCCGAAGGTCGTGCGCTCCACCGCCGGAAGCCTCTTCCACCTGCCCGTGGTCACCGGTGTGGCCCTCGACGACGCCGTCACCGCGCTCCACAACGCCGGACTCACCGTCCTCGCGGCCGACGGACGCGGCGACTTCGACCTCTTCGAGGCCGAGTCTCTCCTGGAGGCGCCCAGTGCCTGGCTGCTCGGCAATGAGGCGCACGGACTGCCCTCAGAGGCGCTGAGCCGAGCCGACGCCGTTGTCTCCATCCCCGTCTACGGCAAGGCGGAGTCCCTCAACGTCGCCGCAGCCGCGGCCGTCTGCCTCTACGCCAGCGCCCGGGCGCAGGCCTAGGACACAGTCCGGCGGAAGTCTCGGGAGGCAAACCGCCGCAGACTCACAGCAGCTCGCAGATCGCCTCGGCCGCACGGCCCGGTCCGTCCAGCCCCTCCATGAGCCTCGCCATCCGTCGAGCGCGGGAACGCATGCCGTCGTTGGCCAGGGCCTGCCGCACCAGCGCCGCCCAGTCGGCCCTGCGAGCCTCCTTCTGCGAAACGAGTCTGGCCGAGCCGAAGGCCACACAGCGCTGAATGTTGAATCGCTGCTCGAACTGCAACGGGATCCCGATGAAGGGCCACCCCTGGACGCAGCTGGTCTGCACCGTTCCCTCCCCGCCGTGGGTGATGGCCAGGTCGACGGCGTCGCCCAGCTGGTGCGCCGGGATCCAGTCAGTGACGTGCACGTTGGGCGGAAGAGTCTCCAGGTCCTCCTCGTGAAGGTGGGTGCGCACCGGTGCCAGTACCTGGCAATCCGCCCGGCCCAGGCCTGCGAGCACGTCAAGGACGAGGTCACGGTTCCCCGATGAGCCCATGGCGAAGTACACCAGGGGCTGGGGGCCGGCAGCCAGGTCGGCCAGGAGCTCGGGAGTCTCCCCGGGCAGACGGGCGTAGACCGGTCCCACCACTCGGTGTCCCTCGGGCATCCTCAGCCACCGAGGCAGCAGGTGTGGAGCGCTGGCGATGAGATTGAGGTCGGCAGTGAGCCCGGCGAGCACTCCCTGGGGCAGCGAGACGCCATTGGCCTTGGCCACCTGATGGAAGGATCGAGGCAGGGGGACCCGAGTTCCCAGTGCATGGAGCGCGTGGGCGGCCACGTTATCGAGCAGACACTCCTCGGGGGAGGTGCGGGGCAGGAAGCCGGTGGCCCCTGTGGCGCGCGCCGCCTCCAGGTGCGCCAGAGAATAGGCGAAGGGCCGTACGAAAACCAGTGGCACGCACTCCGCCCTCGCAGAAATAAACTGGCTGGGAGTTACTCCGATGACAACGGCGTCCGGACGCAGGCCGCGCAACAGTACGCGCTCGCTGCTCACCCGCTGGGCGAGCATCTGCGCCGTGAACGGGTGACGCAGGCTGCGGCCCTGGTCGAAGGCCAGCGCCAGCCGTCCCTCCTCCTCGCCGAGGTAGGGGGTCAGCAGGCGGAACTCGAAGCCCGCGGCCCTGATGTACTCGGAGTTGCGTCGCGAGAAGCCGGCAAAGACGCACTCAACGTGCGACGGCATCCGGCGGGCCACCTCGATCGCGCGGGTCACCTCGGCGAAGTTGAATGTCTCCGGAGCGAAGAGGACACGCGATGTCCTGCGGCTTACAGCCACCACATCTCCAGTGGTGCCTTGAGGCATGATCGGCTCTCCTTCTGAGAGCGAGGGGCGCCGCAGTACGGGGAACCCTCATCGTCGTTCTATTGCACGTCTTGTACAACTGGGGGAGAGAGTAGCACGTCCGTGCCGACGTGAACGCCTATTTTTACGACAGGTTTGGAATGCTGGAAAAAAGTGTGTGATGCGGACTCGGCTGAGGCCTGATTCTCGGCGTGGCTCGGAGGCCGACCTCAGTGGTCACCCACCAGGTCATGGGCAGTGGTCGGCGCTGAGGCCTGTTCGGCGGTGTGCTCGGCGCCTTGCCGAGCCTGGGACACCAGACCCCGTAGCGTCTGGGCGGACATGTTCGTGATGGTCTCCTGGCTGATCTCGGGGTGATCCAGCCAGGCCAGGCACAGGGTGATCATGGTGCTGATCCACACCTCGGCGGCGAACATGGCGTGCTCGTCGGGCTCTGCGATGCCCAGGAGCATGAGTACGAGGCGTTCGTAGCGCTCGAAGCTGGTGGCCAGCGCTGCCGCGATCTCAGGGTCCTGGTCAAGACCTCCGGTGTGAAGCGCTCGAAGGCTGTCGGGCCTGGCCTTCACATAGCCCGCGAAGGTGGAGATCGCCCCTTCCAGGGTCAGCGCCGTCTGCTGCTCGACCAGACCATGAAGGTGAAGGATCTCGTACTCCACAATGGCTCGGGCGAAGGCGATCTTGGAGGGGAAGTAGTGATAGAAGAGTGTGCGTGAAACGCCGGCCCGCTTGATGATCTCGTTGACGTGAGTGCGGTCGAGCGTTCCTTCCGCGAACAGCTCAACGCCTACTCTCACCAGCTCCTCCCGGCGCTGCTCGGGCTGGAGGCGGCGGCGCGGATCGGTGGCATTCGCGGGACTCATGCAGATGAGACTACGACCGCATGGTCGGCTCGTGCGGTTAGGCACTCTGTATGGCGTGTGAGCATCATCCCAAGGGCTGGGGCACTCGGGGGCGGTTGACGTCCTGGTTGCCGACGGTGCTACTCTTCCTGACGAGAGGTCGAAACCTCCTCGAATGTGCAGGCCGACACGAGTCAAGGAGGAATGCAGTGCGCATGTGGATGTGTTGCTGTTGCTGTCGATGAGACAGATGACGCTCCCATACCTATGTTGAGACGAGGTACTCGTGACCGCATCCGCACCCTCTCCTGATCAGGCAGCCGCAGACCGGAACGATGACGTCCTGGTGCGGATCAGCCACGTCACCAAGTACTACGGCCGTTTCAAGGCTCTCGACGACGTCTCACTCGACATCCACCGTGGCGAGGTCGTGGCCGTCATCGGCGCCTCCGGATCGGGTAAGTCCACCCTGTGCCGCACCGTCAATCGCCTGGAGCCGATCCAGGAGGAGCGGATCGAGATCGACGGAACCCCCCCTGCCTCAGGAGGGCCGGGCTCTGGCCCAGCTGCGCGCCGAGGTGGGAATGGTCTTCCAGTCCTTCAACCTCTTCCCGCACCGCACGGTGCTGGACAACATCACCTTGGCACCCATGAAGGTGCGTGGCGTCCCCCGGAACCGGGCTGAGGAACGGGCCCGTGAGCTGCTGGCCAGAGTCGGTCTGGAGGACCAGGCCGGAAAACGTCCCTCCCAGCTGTCCGGAGGGCAGCAGCAGCGCGTCGCCATCGCCCGTGCGCTGGCCATGGACCCAAGCTCATGCTCTTCGATGAGCCCACCAGCGCCTTGGACCCGGAGATGATCAACGAGGTCCTCGACGTCATCAAGGACCTGGCGGCCTCGGGCATGACCATGCTCGTCGTCACCCACGAGATGGGCTTCGCCCGCTCGGTCGCCGACCGGGTCGTCTTCATGGACGGCGGCCAGATCGTTGAGTCCGGCCGACCCGCTGAGTTCTTCTCCTCCCCGCGCACCGAGCGCGCCCGCGACTTCCTCTCCAAGGTGCTCAGCCACTGAGCCCCGAACCGCACCGTCTCCCGAGTGCGGCGACCACCGCAGGCCCAGCGCCTGGGACGGCCCCTCCCCGTCCGAACGAAAGGAACACCATGACCACCCTCTCCCGCCGCGGACTCCTGGCCACGACCGGTGCCGTCTCCCTGGCCGGCGTGCTGGCCGCCTGCGCCGACACGGGCGCCGACGGTAAGGCCGTCGCCTCGTCGTCGGCCTCCGACGCCGACTACGACAAGGCCATTAACTCCGGTCCGGTGGCCGCCGCCGACGTCGTGGCCGCCTCCTCCTGGGCCGCCGCCGTGAAGCAGGCGGGCAGCTCGTCACCGGCGGGACCAAGACCTCGGAGGTCTTCTCCTGGGAGGACTCCAAGACGAAGAAGATCTCCGGTTTCGATGCGGCCATCGCCCAGGCGCTGGCCCGCTACATCATCGGCGGCGACGACGCCCGCTCCCTCCTCGAGGTCCAGCAGGTCACCTCCGACACGCGCGAGACCGTCCTGACGAACGGCACGGTCAAGGCCGTCATCGCCACCTACACGATCACCCCGGAGCGGGCCAAGAAGATCGACTTCGCCGGCCCGTACTACGCCTCCAGCCAGGCCATCCTGGTCAAGGCCGACAACCAGGACATCACCGGCGTCGACACCCTCACCGGGGATGTCGCGGTCCAGTCCAACTCCTCGTCGGCCGCTGCGCTGAAGAAGCACGCCCCCAAGGCCAACGCCAAGCCCTTCGACACCCAGGCCAAGTGCGTCGCCGCCGTTGAGAGCGGTCAGGTCAAGGCCTACGTCGTGGACCAGTCCCTGCTCAAGAGCGAGGTCCTGTCCAATGACAAGGTCAAGATCGTCGGTGAGACCTTCGCCGAGGACCCCTACGGTATCGGACTCCCCAAGGACTCCGGTGCGCAGGCCTTCGTCAACACCTTCCTGAAGACGATTGAGGCCGACGGCACCTGGAAGAGGATCTGGGACGCGACGATCGGAAAGTCCCTCGGTGGCACCGCCCCACAGCCGCCGGCCATCGGCTCGGTCCCCGGCTCCTCGGCCACCGGGGACGCGACCCCGCAGAGCTCCTGAACGACGTCAGCGCCTGTCAGGCTTGCCGCGTCCTCGGTCCGAGCGGATCCGTCGCAGGGTCTCGGTGGCACGGCAGCCGGCAGCATTCCCGTCATGGTGACGACCCGCATCTTGCAAGGAGGCGACTGTGAGTGCCATTACCGATAACCTCGCCGATATCGGCTGGGGGCTGCTGGTTACCCTAGTGATCTCCGTCCTGTCCTACCTGGGTGGGCTGTTCCTGGGATCGCTCATGGCCATCTTCCGGGTCGGTCCCATCCCTCCGCTGCGCGCGCTGGGCGCGGCGTGGGTGACAGTCGCCTGCAACATTCCCAACTTGTGCCTCATGGTGCTCATCGGGCTGGCGCTACCCCATGTCGGTATCACCATCCCCCTTTTCTGGGCGGTGATCGTCGCGCTGATCTTCTCCTCATCCGGATTCGTGTGCGAGACGGTCCGCAGCGGAATCAACTCGGTGCCGAAGGGCCAGATCGAGGCCGCTCGCGCTCTGGGAATGCCCTTCAGCCTCATCATTCGCGGCATCGTCCTGCCCCAGGCGCTGGTGCGCACGATCCAGCCGCTGGTCAACATCTTCATCGCCTGCCTCATCGGCTCCTCGCTCGCCGCGGCCATCGGCGTCGTCGAGCTGACGGCCGTCACGCAGAGAATCAACCAGGATCGGGCCGCGGGAGTCATCACGTTCCTCACCTCCGGTCTCACCTACCTGGCCATCGCCTTTGCCGCGACGAGGCTCGGCGGGCTTCTGAAAGACGCCTCGAGTTCATGGGGAGGGGACGAGCATGAGCTCAGACATCATGCCGATGGCAGATGCCCGTCCACGTCGGCAGCGGGGCCAGGGCTCCGGGGCAACGGATGCGGCGCTGCTCTTCGATGAGCCGGGGCCGCGGGGGCGCATCCTGATCGCCATCGGATCGGTCTTCGCCGTCATTGGAATCGCGGCGCTGGTGGGTGCGGTCCTCTACCGACTGGACCTCGCGGGGCAGCTCGACTACCCCGAGTGGCGCTACTTCCTGGGACGCTCGGTCGTCAGTCAGCTCCTGGAGGCGGCCGGTACCACGTTGAGCCTGGGGGCCGTCTCCGCTGTCCTCACCTTCCCTCTGGGAATCGCCCTGGGATGGCTCCGCCTGCTGGACAACCGTCCCGTGAGGTGGCTGGTCGGCCTGTGGATCGATGCCATGAGGGCGGTGCCGATGCTGCTGCTCGTCTACTTCTTCCTCCTGGTGGTTCCCCGCTTCGCGACGGTCTCGGACTTCTGGAAGCTGGCTCTGCCGATCGTCATGTGCACCTCGGCGACGACTGCGGAGGTCTTCCGCTCCGGTGTCCGGGCGCTGGACCGGGGCCAGACAGAAGCCGCTGTGGCACTGGGGATGAGTCAATCTCTCACGATGCGCCTCATTCTGGCGCCGCAGGCCCTGCGTCTTATGCTCCCGACTCTGGTGACGCAGCTGGTGACCATCATCAAGGGGACAACGCTGGCGTACGTGCTCGCCTACCCCGAGCTCATGTATCGCGGTTCCACCATGATCGGTCAGGCGAAGATCGACGCCCGTTTGTCGGTCTTCTTCCAGACCTATGTCATCATCGCCGTGCTCTACATCATCGTGAACTGGTCCCTGGGGGCACTGGCCAGGTACATCGAGTCGCGTACCCGCTGAGGGTGGGGCAACAACATCGCCCCACCCTCAGCGGGCGGAGTCAGCTGTAGGAGACCGGTCTACTGGTACTGGTCTAGTACGACTCCGACGTAGCGGCCGAAGTGTTTCGTGATGTTCTCATGATTGTTGTTGGGCCAGTCGCTCCACGTGTGCCTGAAGGAGACATCCGGGGCTGAACTGTAGAACGCCAGTCCCTTCTTCGCGTTCCCGAGGGCGTCATAATCTTTGGACGAATCCCATTTTCCGGTCACCCAGTTCAGTGAGAACGTGCTTCGAGCCTGGGTGGAGAATGAGACTCCAGTCTGGTCTTCTGGAGCGTTACCTCCACCGAAGACAAGGAATCCTCCGGCCTTCATGCTTTCGGCATATTGGGGGAAGAAGCTCTGGGTAATGAACTCGGAGCCTCCGGAGTAGCCGATAAGCCACAATTGGTCCAGGGTGCTCGCGTGCTTGGTGCTTTCCCTCTGGATTGTGTCTGTCAGATAGTTGACGTTGTCTCCGCTCCACCATTTTCTATCCTTGCTGGGGGTACGAACGGACAAGACGTCATAGCCTCGGCTCGTCGCGGCACCAACGATTCCGTCTGCTCCGGCAAGGCCGCCGGGAATCGGGGACGTGTCGTCGCCGTCACTGTCATGCAGCTCCTGGCCGTCACCGTCAAGGTAGACGACCAGTCCTCTTCTTCCGTTTCGGCCCGGGTAGAATCTCGTCGCAGGAATGGCCGCCTCATTGGTAGTTGTTGAGGTGGCCGCTGCTGCTCCTGTGCTATGACCGATGTACGCGGTCGCTGCGAGAGCAAGTGGCAGACCAAGGGTATGACGCCGGGAAATGAGCTTTGCCATCAGTGATTCTCCTCGTGTGATGGTATTGCTGTCTGCGTCGGGGTAATGGGACGCTAACACGAGCAATCTTGACAGTAAAGCGGGGTGGGAAACGTCCAGTCTTTATGGTGCCGTCTACAAGGTGTCGCTGGATGGTGGGGCGGAGATGAGCTGTAGTGATGGTGTTCGGGCGGGCAGGTCGCGGCGGGTGTAGGCGGCCAGGCCGATCATGATGCCGATGAGGCCAACCACGGCTTGGACGGTCAGAGGCTTCCAGTCGGGGGAGCCGACGACGTCGAGATGATGCCCGAGCACGCTGAGGTCCTTGGCCAGTGTTCGAGTCCGAGTCGACTGGGTGTGGAGGGTGCTCGCCGCGACATTGGGAGCATATCCGCTGCCGGAAAGTACGTTGTCCGTGTGTCGGAAGCCAGTGAGCTGACCTGGGCTACGCCTCGTCTTGGCCTGTTGTCACAGCGGAGTGAAGAAGTGAAGGCAGAAGCCTGTCCAAGGCCTGTTGATCGTCGGGGGAGAGGGACGTGCGCAGATCGGCGTCAAGTCTGCTGGCGACATCGGTGGCAGTCTTCAGCAGCTTGCGCCCTTCGTCGGTGATCTCGATGATCTGCACTCGACGGTCGCTCCGACTGCGCGTCCTGCGCACGGCACCGGTGCTGGTGAGCTGGTCGACCAGTGTCACCACCAGGCTTGGGGCGACATGAAGTCGTGTGGCGATCTCGCGTTGTGAGGTCGCCACTCCGGCGTCGACGACGGCGAGCAGTCCCACTTGTTTGTGGGACAGGCCGATGTGTTCGATGCGTCTTGAGAAGGACTGGGTGATCTGGCTGCCTGCGACACCGAGCTGGAAGCATGCCGAGGACAGGATTGCGTGGCCATCTTCTCCGATCATGAGAATAATGTTACAGTACAAAATAATTCAGATGTGAACGATAGGGAGAGTGGTCCTCATGCCGTGGTGGCTCGCGTTGCTGAACTCGTCGCTGGGAATCGTCTCTGCGGGGTTCGGCGTCGTTACGGTGCTCCGTCCGCAGGCACTTGCGCCGCCTGGCCCTGACGGGCGAGAGAGCCGTTTCTATCCGGCGATGTACGCGGCTCGAAGCATCCCACTCGGACTACTTGTCGCCGTTGCTGTCTGGCTGGATCCTGCCCGACCGCTGACGTTGCTCGTCTTGGCTGCGTCGGCGGCCGCTCAGCTTGGAGACACTGCGATCGGAGTGATGTACCGCCTGCCGGGGATGGCGGTGTTCCCTCTTGCCGTTGCCCTCGTCCACCTGATCGGCGCGGTATATCTGTTCTGAGAGCAACACAAGATAACGAGGTGAGAGAGAACAGTCTCGTCGTCAGGCGGGCAGGTCGCGGCGAGTGTAGGCGGCCAGGCCGATCATGATGCCGATGAGGCCAACCACGGCTTGGACGGTCAGAGGCTTCCAGTCGGGGGAGCCGACGACGTCGAGATGATGCCCGAGCACGCTGAGGTCCTTGGCCCAGCCCTTGAGCTCGACGAGTCCACCGAAGAACTGGGCGAAAGCGCTCCAGGTGACGACCGCCCAGGACAGGCCGGTCAGTCTCGGCGCCAGACCCACCAGGGCGGCCGCGATCCCGATGGCCGCCACCATACCGGGCAGCTGGCTCACCGTGAACACGAAGGACCGCGCCACGGCGTGGTCGTCCGTGAGCTGAGTCGCCGTCGTCGCCGCAAGGACCGCTGCCGAGACGAGCAGCAGGACCATCGACTCGATCAGTGCGCACAGAACCTGGGATAGGAACACGCGTCCTCGACTGACTCCGGCGGCCAGCTCGACCTCCACCAGGCCCGCGCGCTCCAGACCCGCCAACCGGTTCACCCGCTGCACCGCCGCCACAGCCACAAGCAGTACCGTCACCACTGTCATGAGGGACATGAACTGCTCCACCGGGGACCCCACGGCCATCTTGCCGACATAGGACGCCGTCGGCGAACCGGGGGCCAGCAGGTCCTTGATGCTGCCAGAGACGGATCCGTACAGGAGCGCAAGACCCGTCGAGGCCAGTGCCCAACCGACGAGACCGCGCCACGACAGGCGCCCGAGCAGATCCATATGTCCCCGCACTCGCCACCGCCGCCGAGACGAGCTGCGGTCGGGGAGGTAGCCGTCCAGGTACTCACGGCGCGCGGCGAGCACCGCGGCGCCGAGTGTCAGAGCGATGGCAACGGCGTTGCACACCGCGAGCACCGCGAAACGGTCATCGGTGTACGGGCGTACGAGGTCACGCCAACCCAGGGGAGTCAACCACCTGAGCCAGTCCGAGCCAGTGCCGTCTGAGATCTGGTCGGCGCTCACCCGCATCACGAAGGCGAGTGCGAGCATCACCATGGACAGGCCCCTGGCCTGGCCCACCTGACGTCCCAGCTGGGAGGCCACCGCCGCGACGGCCGAGAACACCCAGCCGGTTACGCAGATCGTCCCGGCCAGCGCCCAGGCCCCAGTGACCGTCAGCTCCTCGATCCTCCTGGTCTGCCAGGTCAGAATGCCACCGACCCCCGCAGACAGGGTGCCGACCACTGCCCACATCAGAGCCACCGGCACGAGAAAGGGAACCGACCTGCTCACACCCGTGGCGCGCAGGATCTCGACGAGACCCTCGTCCTCATCCGCCCGCAGCACCCGGCACGTCAGCAGAATCGCCATGAGTGAGGTGCACACGAGCAGGAAGGTTCCAGTCTCCCACTGCAGGAGCTGCCCGAGCCGGCCAGGAGTCGGGACGTATCCGTAGAGTAGGCGCGTCCCCGGAGACTTGCGCATCTGCTCGATGAGCACCGTCCGGGTCTCCAACGAGGGGTAGACGCTCTCGTAGCTCGGCGCGGTGACACCGACTAACAGCCACAGGGGCATCAGCCAAGCCACGATCTGAACCCGGAATCGTCTCAGCAGAATCCGCAGGTAGGTGTCCCAGCCGGCCAGGGCACCGTTTGCGCCGGAGCTGACGGCCGGCACCATCGCGTTCGCTGCTGTGCTCGATGCGGCGTTCATCAGGCCTCCTCGTAGTGACGCAGGAAGAGATCCTCCAGACTGGCCGGCTCACACGTGACGTCCTGGATCCGGTGCTCGCCCGCCAGGCTCAGCACCGCCGGCACCTGCTCCGCCGACACCTCGAGGCTGAGACGGCCACTGTCCTCGACGACGTCGAGATCCATGGTCTCCAGTTCCTGCGAGACGGTGGCGAGCTCGTCGGTCGGGACGCCTAGCTCGATGCGGGTGCGTGACAGACGCCGCAGGGTCCCCAGGTCACCGTGCTCGACGACGCGGCCGTTCTTGATGATCGTGACCGCACTGCACAGGCGTTGGACCTCGGCCAGGATGTGGCTGGAGAGCAGAACCGTGCGGCCCTCACCGGCGGCCCTGGCGACCTCCTCGGTGAAGGCCCGCTCCATGAGTGGATCCAGGCCACTGGTGGGCTCGTCGAGTACGAGCAGCCGTGTCGGAGCGGCCAGGGCGGCCACCAGCGCCACCTTCTGCCGGTTCCCCTTGGAGTAGGTCCGTACCCGCTTACTGGGATCCAGATCGAAACGCTCGATGAGCTCAGCCTCCCGCTCGGCGTCGCGCGAGCCGCGCAGCCCGGCCAGGGCATCGAGCACCTGTCCGCCGGTCAGGGCCGGCCACAGCGCCACATCACCGGGAACATAGGAGACCTGCCGGTTGATGAGCGCGGCATCCCTCCACGGCTCGCGGCCCAGCACGCTCACACTTCCCTCTTCTGGCCGGTAGAGCCCCAGCAGGACACGGATCGTTGTGGACTTACCCGCCCCGTTGGGGCCGAGGAAGCCGTGGACGCTGCCCGCCTCCACCTCCAGGTCGAGGTGGTCCAGAGTCCTGAAGCGCCCGAAGCGCTTGACCACACCGCGCACGTGCACCGGCGACTCAGTCCCGCGTCCCAGGTCACGGACCGCGGCGGGAGGGGAATCCGTGGCGTGCTCGGCTGAGCCCGTGTGGGACATCGCTGCTGATGCGACTACTGCCTTCTTTGCCTCGGTTTTCACAGCACTGGCTCCTCTCCCGCCGAGCGGCGGATAGTTGCGGCGAAGTCCGGATCGGCGAGCAAGAGCTCCATGAGCTCAGCCACGAAGGCCTGCTGAGCCGGATGCGGATAGCTGGAAGTAGTCAGCACATGGGTGAGTCGCCACATGGCACGGCCCAGAGCGCCCGAGGGCAGGTCGTCCAGGACGGCCAGGGCGTGCTCCTTGTGGCGGCACGCCAGCCCCCAGCCCTGTTCTGCGCAATCCGGTGGGCCTCGGCCCGGCCCTCCTTCTCCGGCAATGTGGACAGCCGGGTGAAGTCCGCGATCTGCTGGGCGGCCAACTCCCGATCGGCCTCATCCAGTCCCTCGATGAAGGGATCGCACTGTCGGGCACCATGCCCAGCGAGGCGAGTACCACCATCATCTGGCGTTCGGCCCGCAGCCCTCGCATGCTGCCGCCCAGGTGGGCGATCCTGGCCTCCATGTCGTCGTAGAAACGCGTCAGGGCGCTGGGGGCGGGGGACAGGCCCTCACCGCGCTCCACCCGGGCGATGAGCTCATCGACACGGGAGGCCTGCTCGGCCAGGCTGCGTTGCTGTGCCTCGATCGTGCCCCGAGTGGCCCGCAGGTCACGCAGCACCGCCTCACGGCGGGAGTCCTGATCGGTGCCGATCGTGTCCGAGGCGAGCATCTCAGCCACCTGAGTCAGCGACAGCCCGCCGTCGGCCAGCCACCGGATACGCAGCAGACGGGCCACGTGCTCGACGCCGTACTCGCGCTTCCCCCGTACCGTGGGCGGAATCTCCAACAGACCCAGGTGGTGGTAGTGACGCACCGCTCTCGGCGTGGTGCCGGCGATCCGGGCAAGCTCCTTGATGCGCATGAATCCATGACAGCAGGTGACGTAACGTCACCGTCAAGTCCCAGGTGGCAGCAGCCCGACTGGAGCACGTGACCACATGACAAGGTGCGGGGAGCGGCTACCGCGCCACCCCGGTGACGAGACGATTCACGCCCTCGCGACGGCGCGGACTACCCTTAAGGGCGGACAACCCCGGAGACACCTGGTGGAAGGCACCGCATATGACTGACGCTCCCGGCGCGCTCTCGCCCCTGGACGAGGCCGGCATCAACGCCGCCGTCGAGGAGGCCCTGGCCGCCTTCGCCGCAGCCGGCACCCTCGCCGAGCTCAAGGAGGCCCGCCTGGCCCATACCGGCGACGCCTCACCACTGACCCTGGCCAACCGGCTCATCGGCACCCTGGACAAGGCGGATAAGCCCACGGCCGGCAAGCTCCTGGGCGGCGCTCGCGGGCGTATCGCCAAGGCCCTGGCCGCTAGACAGGAGACCCTCGAGGCCGCCGCCGAGGAGGAGATGCTGCGCACCGAGGCGGTCGACGTCACCATCCCCACCTCGCGGACGCAGAGGGGCGCCCGGCACCCCCTTGACATCCTCGTCGACGAGGTCACTGACCTGTTCGTCGCCATGGGCTGGTCCATCGCCGAGGGGCCGGAGGTGGAGCACGAGTGGTTCGACTTCGACGCCCTCAACTTCGACGCCGATCACCCCGCCCGCCAGATGCAGGACACCTTCTACATCGACGGCTCCAGCGTCGGGGCGGACGAGGGGCAGGCGGCCAACCTCGTGCTGCGTACCCACACATCCCCGGTCCAGGCCCGGGTCATGCTCGATCAGCAGCCCCCGATCTACGTGGCCTGCCCCGGCAAGGTCTTCCGCTCCGACGAGTCGATCAGACCCACACCCCCGTCTTCCACCAGGTCGAGGGCCTGGCCGTGGACAAGGGCCTGACGATGGCGCACCTCAAGGGCGTCCTCGACCACTTCGCCAAGGCCATGTTCGGTCCCGAGGCGCGCACCCGCCTGCGTCCCTCCTTCTTCCCCTTCACTGAACCCAGCGCCGAGATGGACCTGTGGTTCCCTCAGAAGAAGGGCGGCGCCGGCTGGATCGAGTGGGGAGGCTGCGGCATGGTCAACCCCAACGTGCTCACGGCCTGCGGCATCGACCCCGAGGTCTACACCGGCTTCGCCTTCGGCATGGGCCTGGAACGCACCCTCATGCTGCGCCACGGCATCGCCGACATGCACGACATCGTCGAGGGCGACATCCGCTTCTCCCAGCAGTTCGGCACCACCGGAAAGGGAAACTGACATGCCCTACGTCCCCATTGAATGGCTGCGCGAGCACGTCGATGTTCCCGCCGACCTGAGTGCCGAGCAGCTCGCCGCCGACCTCGTCCGGGTGGGCCTGGAGGAGGAGCGCATCGTTCCCCCGGCCGTCACCGGCCCCCTCGTCGTCGGCAAGGTCCTCACCCGCGAGGCCAAGGAGCAGTCCAACGGCAAGGTCATCAACTACTGCCGCGTCGACGTCGGACCCGAGCACAACGATGCCCCCGGCACCGGCAAGGAGCCCTCCGAGCTGCCCAGCCGCGGCATCGTCTGCGGCGCCCACAACTTCGACGTCGGTGACTACGTCGTGGTCTGCCTGCCCGGCGCCGTCCTCCCCGGTGACTTCCGCATTGCCGCGCGCAAGACCTACGGCCACGTCTCCGACGGCATGATCTGCTCCGCCCGTGAGCTCGGCATCGGGGAGGACCACTCCGGCATCATCGTGCTCCAGCAGTGGCTGGCCGAGCACGGCCACGAGGGTGAGGAACCGCCCGCCCCCGGGACCGACGCCATCGGCATCCTCGGCCTGAGGGAGGAGGTCCTCGAGATCAACGTGACCCCGGACCGCGGCTACTGCTTCTCCATGCGCGGCGTGGCCCGCGAGTACTCCCACTCCACCGGCGCCCGCTTCACCGACCCCGCCGACGCCACCGACACGGGGCTCTACCCCAACGGCGTGGCCCCTGCCGACGAAGGCGGCTTCGACGTCGTCATCCCCGAGGACCCCCGCCCCATCCACGGACGCCCCGGCTGCGACCGCTACGTCGCCCGTCTCGTGCGCGGCATCGACCCGAACGCACCGTCGCCTGCCTGGATGCAGGACCGCCTCACCGCCGCAGGCATGCGGCCCATCTCCCTGGCCGTCGACGTCACCAACTACGTCATGCTCGACTTGGGTCAGCCACTGCACGCCTTCGACGCCGGTAAGCTCACTGCCCCCATCGTCGTGCGCCGGGCGAAGGATGGTGAGCGCCTCACCTTCCTCGATGACGTCACCCGCACCCTCGACCCCGAGGACCTGGTCATCGCCGACTCCCCGGAGGGCGAGGGCTCCCGGGCCCTGGTTCTGGCCGGTGTCTTCGGCGGCGCTCTCAGCGAGGTCGACGCCAGCACCCGCGACGTCCTCATCGAGGCCGCCCACTTCGACCCGGTCTCCGTGGCCCGCTCCTCTCGACGCCACAAACTGCCCACCGAGTCCTCCAAGCGCAACGAGCGCGGCGTGGACACCGAGCTCACGCCCATCGCCGCGCAGCGAGCCGTCGACCTGCTCGTCGAGTACGGCGGCGGCACCGCCGAGCCCGTGGCCACCGACATCAACCGCACCCGGGCCCCCGAGCCCATCACCATGCGCGCCGACGCCGCCGAACGACTGACCGGCGTCGCCTACGGAACCGAGCGCGTCACCGAGCTGCTCACCACCATCGGATGCACCGTGGAGCGCAGCGGCTCCGCCGACGACGGAACCGTTCTGCTGACCGTCACCCCGCCGACCTGGCGCCCGGACCTCGTGGGGCCCGCCCACCTGGTTGAGGAGATCGCCCGCCTCGACGGCTACGACGCCATCCCGGTCATCGTGCCCGCGGCCCCCGCCGGCACGGGACTGAGCGCCGACCAGAGGGCCCGCCGTGACGTCGTGCGCGCCCTGGCCGAGGCCGGACTCACCCAGGTCCTGTCCTACCCCTTCATCGGGGACATCCACGACCTGCTCGAGATCCCAGCGGACGACGTTCGCCGCCAGACGGTCCGTCTGGCCAACCCCCTGGCCGAGGACGCCCCCTACCTGCGCACCAGCGTGCTCGACTCCCTGGTCGATGTCTCCCGGCGCAACGTCTCCCGAGGCCTGACTGACGTCGCCGTCTTCGAGATCGGCTCAGTCACCCACCCGGCCGGCACCATTCCCGCCCCGATCCCCGGAACCGCCGGGCGTCCCACCGACTCAGAGGAGGCGGCCCTTGAGGCGGGCGTCCCCGCTCAGCCCACTCATGTCGGTGCCGTCATGACCGGTGAGCACGAGCGCAGCGGAGTCCTGGGGGTCGGCCGCCCCTGGGACTGGGCCGACGCCGTCGAGGTGGTCCGCACTGTGGCCAGCACGCTCGGGGTGGACATCGAGGTCTCCGCCCCTGAGCGCCCCTACGCTCCCTGGCACCCCGGTCGCACCGCGGAGATCCGCCTACCCGGTCGACGTCGGGGCAAGGAGGTCGAGCCCGGCAGGATCGTCGCCCACGCCGGCGAGCTCCACCCGCGGGTGGTCCGCGCCCTCGGACTTCCGGAGCGGGCCTGCGCCGTCGAGATCGACCTCAACCCGTTGCTGGAGGCCTCCCGCGGCGCCGGGGCACTCCAGGTCAAGGCCGTCTCCACCTTCCCGGCCGCCAAGGAGGACATAGCCCTCGTCGTCGACGAGACCACCACTGCCGCCGAGGTCGAGGCCCTGGTCAGACAGGCCGCAGGGGACCTGGCCGAGGAGGTGCGTCTCTTCGACGTCTTCCGCGGCCCCCAGCTCGGCGAGGGCAAGAAGTCTCTGGCGTTCTCCCTGGTGCTGCGAGCCCCTGACCGCACGCTGACCGCCGAGGAGACCGCCGGCGTGCGCAAGCGCGTGGTCAAGCGGGCCGCCAAGCTTCTGGGAGCCGAGCTGCGCAGCTGAACCACGTCCGTCCTCACAAGAACTGACGGCCATGATGTGACGCACATCATGGCCGTTAGTGCCTCTTCGATGTCTTCGGCGAGCAGGGGATCCCAGACAGCAGGTGTGCTCTCGGTAATACTAGGTGGCATGAAGATCCTGCTGACCTCTTCCTCCAAGCACGGGTCCACCGATGAGGTGGCTGCGGTGATTGCCGAGCGGCTCCAGGCCGCCCAGATCGATGTGGAGACCAAACGTCCCGAGGATGTCGACAGTGTCGAGGGGTATGACGCCTTCGTCCTGGGGAGTGCGGTCTACATGACCAAGTGGACGCCGGAGGCCGTCGACTTCACCGAGCGCTTCCGTGATGTCCTCAGAGACAAGCCTGTGTGGGCCTTCTCCGTGGGGCTCTCCGGTCTGCCGAAGGGCAAGGTCTCCGATCCCATGCGTATCGGCCCGGTGCTCCTGGCCATTGACCCGGAGGATCACGTGACCTTCGCGGGCCGCTTCGATCCCTCCAAGCTCAGTCTGCGTGAACGCTCCATCGCCAGACTCGGGGGGAGCGACCGAGGGTGACTACCGCGACTGGGGTGAGGTGCGTCAGTGGGCCGACGCCATCGCCACCTCCCTCTATGACGACACGCTCACCGGTCGCCGCGATCGCTCCTAGTCCTCGACGTCGGGGCAGGGGGGGAGAAAAATTTCAGTGACCACCGACGAGTGCATTTCTATGCAGGCGGATGTATGGTTGCTGTATGAGTTGGACAGTTGCTGTTGCTGGAGCCACCGGGTACGCCGGCGGTGAGGTCCTGCGCCTGCTCACGGCCCACCCCGAGGTGGAGGTCGGTGCGCTCACGGCGGCTTCATCCGCCGGCAGTCGGCTCGGAGACCACCACCCGCACCTGGTGTCCCTGGCGGACCGAATCGTCCAGCCCACCGAGGCGGAGATCCTCGCTGAGCACGACGTCGTCGTCCTGGCCCTGCCGCATGGGGCCTCCGGAGCCATCACAGCGGCCCTTGAGAGGCTCGCGCCGGACGGCGGTGGTGCCCCCTTACTCATCGACTGCGGGGCGGACCACCGCCTGACCAGTCAGCAGGCATGGGAGACCTTCTACGGCTCCGACTACGCCGGCGCCTGGACTACGGCATGCCCGAGCTCCTGCGCAACGGCGAGACGTGCCCCCGCGCTCAGCGCGACGAGCTGGCCGCCACCAGGCGCATCGCAGTTCCCGGCTGCAACGTCACTGCCGTCACCCTGGCCGTCCAGCCCGGCATCGCCGCCGGACTCCTCGACCCCTCCCGACTGACCGCGGTGCTGGCGGTCGGCTACTCCGGCGCCGGCAAGGCGCTCAAGCCTCACCTCACTGCCGCTGAGGCACTGGGGTCGGCTCAGCCCTATGCCGTCGGCGGCACCCACCGACACATTCCCGAGATCATCCAGAACCTGGAGGCGGCCGGCGCTGCCGCCGGCTCAGTACACCTGTCCTTCACCCCGGTCCTGGTCCCCATGAGCCGTGGCATCCTCGCCACCGTCACCGCCCCCATGACTCCGGCTCTGCGCGAGGCCCCTGACCCGGAAGCCACCCTACGGGCGGCCTGGGATGACGCCTACGGGGTCACCGGCAGCGGTGAGAGCCTCATCCAGCTGCTGCCCGAGGGTACCTGGCCCATCACCGGCACCGTCCTGGGAAGCGGAACCGCAACCGTTCAGGTCGCCATCGACCGTCGTGCGGACTCCGTCATCGCCATGTGCGCCATCGACAACCTCGGTAAGGGGACCGCCAGTGCCGCCGTGCAGTCCCTCAACCTCGCCCTCGGGCTGGAGGAGACCACCGCCATCGTCACCCAAGGAGTCGCACCGTGAGCGTGACTGCAGCCCAGGGATTCCGCGCCGCCGGCGTGCGCGCCGGCCTCAAGGCCTCCGGCAGGCCCGATCTCGCCCTCGTCGTCAATGACGGACCGCTCGACACCGCGGCCGGAGTGTTCACCACCAACCGGGTCGTCGCCGCCCCCGTCGTCTGGTCACGGCGGCTCCTGGCCGGTCAGGAAGGTGCCCGGCCGGGCCACGCCCGCGCCGTCGTCCTCAACTCCGGCAGTGCCAACGCCTGCACCGGCACGCAGGGCCTGAACGACACCGAGGCCACCGCCGCCCGCACCGCCGGCCTGCTGGGGGCCGAACCGGGCCAGGTTCTGGTCTGCTCCACTGGCGTCATCGGAGAGCGCATCGATATGCCCGTCCTCCTGGAGGGAGTCGACGTCGCCGCCCTCGCCCTGGCCGACACGTCCCAGGCCGGGACCGATGCCGCCACCGCCATCATGACGACCGACACCGTCTCCAAGGAGGACGCCGTCGCAGTCGGTGCCGGCGAGCAGAGCTGGACCATCGGCGGCATGATCAAGGGAGTGGGCATGCTGGCCCCCGGGATGGCCACCATGCTCGCCGTCATCACCACCGACGCCGTCATCACCCCTCCGCAGGCGCAGGACGCCCTGGCATCCGCCACGGCACGAACCGTCAACCGGATCAACTCCGACGGTTGCATGTCCACCAATGACACGGTTGTCTACTGGCCTCCGGAGCCTCCGGCATCACCCCCTCTCGAGCCGAGTTCGACGAGGCGCTCACCGAGGTGATGAGCAGGCTCGGCCGGCGCCTCGTGGCCGATGCCGAGGGCGCCACCCACGACATCGCCATCACCGTCTCCGGCGCCGTCAGCGAGGAGGCCGCCGAGGCCGCAGCCCGCACCGTCAGCTCCTCCAACCTCCTCAAGTGCGCCGTCGCCGGGGCCGACCCCAACTGGGGGCGCATCCTCTCCCAGCTGGGGACCGTGCCCGAGGACGTCTGCCCCTTCAACCCCGATGAGGTCGATGTCGCCATCAACGGCATCACGATCTTCAGCCACGGCACCCCCGAACCGAACCGGGACGCGGTGGACATGAGCCCACGCGAGACCCGCATCGACATCGACCTGTCGGCGGGCCCGGCCGAGGCCACCGTGTGGACCAACGACCTCACCCACGGATACGTCACCATCAACGCGGACTACACGACATGAAACGGACCCCTCTCGACCCACAGACCAAGGCATCCGTCCTGCTGGAGGCCGTACCGTGGCTGCGCACCTACAAGGGTGCCACCATGGTCATCAAGTACGGCGGCAACGCCATGGTCAACGATGATCTCAAGCGCGCCTTCGCGCAGGACATCCTCTTCCTCCACCAGGTCGGGGTGCGCCCCGTCGTCGTCCACGGCGGCGGGCCCCAGATCAACGCGATGCTCAAGCGGCTGAACATCACCTCGGAGTTCCGCGGAGGCCTGCGCGTGACCACACCTGAGGTCATGGACGTTGTCCGCATGGTCCTCACCGGCTCCGTGCAGCGAGAGCTCGTCTCCCTGCTCAACATCGACGGCTCAGCCGCGGTCGGCATCAGTGGTGAGGACGGCGGACTCCTGCGAGCCCGGCAGCGCCTGGCCACGGTGGACGGGCACAAGGTCGATGTCGGCCTGGTCGGTGACGTCGTCGACGTCAGCCCGCAGGCCATCATCGACTGCTCGACCAGGGCCGCATCCCGGTCATCTCCTCGGTGGCCCCGCTGACGACGGACTCCGAGACGGTCCTCAACGTCAACGCCGACACGGCCGCCGCCGCGATCGCCGTGGCCCTCAAGGCCCGCACCCTGCTCATGCTCACCGACGTCGAAGGGCTCTACTCCGCCTGGCCCGACCGCAGCACACTGGTGCCCTTCATCAGCGCCGCTGCGCTGGAGGAGCTCCTACCCACGCTCGAGGCCGGGATGATCCCCAAGATGGAGGCCTGTCTGCGGGCCGTCTACGGAGGAGTCGCACAGGCGCACGTCGTTGACGGGCGCCAGGCCCACAGCATGCTGCTCGAGATCGTCACCGACCAGGGTGTCGGCACCGTCATCCACCCCGGAGACGCCCCGATCCCACCGTTGAACGGAGGCAAGAGCCTATGACCCCCTCCTCACAAGCGCCGGCCCCCACCGCCGAAGCCACCGGGGGGCGGCACCGACAACGCCGGATGGCTGACCCGTTACACCGACGCCGTCATGAACACCTTCGGCACCCCCGGCCGGGTCCTGGTGCGGGGACGGGGCGCCCACGTCTGGGACGCCGACGGCCGGGAGTACATCGACCTGCTGGCGGGCATTGCCGTCAACTGCCTGGGCCACGCACACCCCGCGATCATCCGGGCCGTCACCGACCAGCTCGCTGAACTGGGTCACGTCTCGAACTTCTTCACCACCCCCGCCCAGGTCAACCTCGCCGAGGAGCTCGTCCGGCTGACCTTCCCCAGCCGTCCCGCTCACGACTCGCGCGTCTTCCTGGCCAACTCCGGTACCGAGGCCAATGAGGCCGCCTTCAAGATCGCCCGGCGCCACGGCGGTGACCGGCGCCCCCGGGTCCTGGCCCTCCAGGACGCCTTCCACGGCAGGTCCATGGGTGCCCTGGCCCTGACCCACAAGGCCGCCTACCGTGAGCCCTTCGAGCCGTTGCCCGGCGGGGTGGAGTTCATCCCCGCCGGTGACATCGAGGCACTGCGCACCGCACTGGGGCCGGATGTGGCAGCACTCGTCGTCGAACCCATTCAGGGTGAGGCCGGGGTGCGCGAGCTGCCCGCCGGATACCTGGAGGCGGCCCGCGAGCTGACCGAGGCCGCCGGCGCCCTGCTCATCATCGATGAGGTCCAGACCGGAATGGGACGCACCGGCGCCTGGATGGCCCACCACCTGCTGGCGCCAGGCGTCGTCCCCGACGTCGTCACCCTGGCCAAGGGACTGGGCGGAGGCGTCCCCATCGGCGCAGTCGTCGCCACCGGTCAGGCCGCGGCTCTCCTCGGGCCGGGACAGCACGGCACCACCTTCGGCGGAAACCCCGTGGCCTGTGCAGCAGCGCTCGCCGTCATCGAGACCATCCGCAGCCAGGCCCTGCTCGACCGGGTTCAGCAGCTCGGCTCGGCCTGGTCCCGGGAGCTGGCGGCCGTCGACGGAGTCGACCAGGTACGCGGCCGCGGCCTGCTTCTCGGTGTCGGGCTGGAGGGTGGACTCCCACCCGCAGCTGAGCTCGCCGCCTCTCTGGCGACCCGCGGCTTCATCGTCAATGCGCCGCGCCCCGACACGATTCGCCTGGCGCCGCCCTTCATCCTGTCCGATGAGGACGCCGGGGCCTTCACCACCACGCTGTCCGAGGTCCTCGCTCGGGCACTGTCAGAGAGAGCCGGTTCATGAGCGCCACCATTGAGGTCTCTCAGCGCGACCTGGCGGCAGCGGCCCCGCTGGTGCCAGGGACCAAGACCGCCAGGCACGCCAGTATCGTCCAGATCCTGTCGCGTGAACGTATCCGCTCCCAGGCCCAGCTGCGCAAGGCCCTGGCACAGCGGGGCATCAGTACCACCCAGGCCACGCTCTCGAGGGATCTGGTGGAGCTACGGGCCACGAAGATCCGCGCCCCGGGTGGAGAGCTCATCTACTCCATGCCTGAGGCCGGTGCCCCCGGCCAGGTCCATGCCGGCGCCATCTCCGAGACGGAGGAGACCGACGATTCCCTGCGTGCCCACACCACACCCCGTCTGTCCCGGTGGTGCGCCGAGCTGCTGGTCACCGCCGAGTGGGCCGGTCCCCAGGTGGTCCTGCGAACTCCTGCCGGAGCCGCCCAGCTGCTCGCCGGGGCCGTTGATGACGCCATGATGCCCGGCGTCATGGGGTGCATCGCCGGAGACGACACCGTCCTGGTCATTACCCGCGGCGCTCAGGTCGCAGCCGACGTGGCCAGGCACCTGCTCGCCCTAGCCGATCCCTCAGCCCGAACCTGACCTTTCTCCCCGCCATCCTTGGCACCTCATGTCACCTCGGCGCCGGTCCGCCGGCGTCATCACGAAGAGAAGAGTGATCCCATGAGTATCCATAAGGACCGTGTCGTCCTGGCCTACTCCGGAGGCCTGGACACGTCTGTCGCCATCGGTTGGATCGGTGAGGCCACCGGTCGAGAGGTTGTGGCCGTCGCCGTCGACGTCGGCCAGGGGGGCGAGGACCTCGAGGTGATCCGTCAGCGAGCCCTCGACTGCGGTGCCGTCGAGGCCTATGTCACCGATGCCCGCGACGAGTTCGCCAACGACTACTGCATGCCCGCTCTCAAGGCCAACGCCCTCTACGAGGGGACCTACCCGCTCGTCTCAGCGCTCTCCCGCCCCGTCATCGCCCGCCACCTGGTCAAGGCCGCCCGCGAGTTCGGTGCGCACACCGTGGCGCACGGCTGCACCGGCAAAGGCAACGATCAGGTCCGCTTCGAGGTCTCCATCACCTCGATGGCCCCTGACATGGACTGCATCTCCCCGGTGCGTGACCTGGCGCTGACCCGTGATGTGGCCATCGACTACGCCGAGAAGCACGACCTGCCGATCGAGACCACCAAGCACAACCCCTTCTCCATCGACCAGAACGTCTGGGGGCGTGCCATTGAGACCGGGTTCCTCGAGGATCTGTGGAACGCCCCCACCAAGGACGTCTACGTCTACACCGATGACCCCGCCTACCCGCCCCTGCCCGACGAGGTGATCCTCACCTTCAAGGAGGGCGTCCCCGTGGCCATCGACGGTCGTGATGTCAGCCCTCTGGAGGCGATTCAGGAGCTCAACCGCAGGGCCGGCGCTCAGGGCGTGGGGCGTATCGACATGGTCGAGGACCGGCTCGTGGGGATCAAGTCCCGCGAGATCTACGAGGCTCCCGGGGCCGTGGCTCTTATCGAGGCCCACCGGGCGCTTGAGGCCATCACCCTGGAGCGCATGCAGCACCGCTACAAGCGGAGCATGGAGCAGACCTGGGCCGACTCGTCTACGAGGCCCAGTGGTACTCCCCGCTCAAGCGCTCCATGGACGCCTTCATCGAGGACACGCAGCGCTACGTCAGCGGCGACATTCGAATGGTTCTGCACGGCGGTCGGGCGACCGTCAACGGCCGCCGTTCCGAGACGGGTCTGTACGACTTCAACCTGGCCACCTACGAGAGCGGAGACACCTTCGACCAGTCCTCATCGCGGGGATTCATCGAGATCTACGGGATGCAGTCAAAGCTCGCTGCCGCCCGCGACGTGCGTGCCGGCAACGGTCGGGGGTTCTGACTGAGCTGCGCCCAGGCCCCACCGTCTCCGGAGCACTCGGCTACTCGGCCGCTTGTGCCTGGTCCTGGTGGGGCTGGCGGCGCAGCCAGCGGGAGTCGTCATTGGCGTAGGCGTAGTAGGCGCCGATCAGCAGCCCGCCACCCACGAAGTTGCCCAGCAGCGCCACGGCCACGTTCCCCAGCGCCGGAAGGACATCGATCCCGTGTGTCAGGCCGACGACGGTGAACAGGACCGTGTTGGCCACTGAGTGCTCAAGGCCGAGGAAGGCGAAGACGAACACGGCGATGATCATCGAGAAGATCTTGGACCAGTCCTCGTGGATGAAGCCGTTGTAGATGAGGAGCATGGCCAGGTTGATCATGAAGTTGCACAGGATCGCCCGCACGAAGAGGTCTGCGATCCCCGAGGCCGATGACAGGTAGTGGAGCTTGACAGCCACTGAGTGCACGGCCTGCTCGCCACTGGCTCCGTCCACGAGGGTGGAGAAGCGGTACATGACTGCGAAGAAGAGCCCGCCCACGAAGTTACCGGCCAGACACATGACCAGCACCCTCAGGGCCCTCCACGCTGAGATCCGCTTGTAGTAGTAGCCGATGACCACCACCATCATGTTGCTGGTGAGCAGTTCGGACTTCGTGTAGTAGATGAAGACGAGAGCGGGGCCGAAGGCCAGTGCCCCAAGGAGCTTGCCGATCCCTGCCAGAGAGGTCTCTCCGGCGTGAAGACCGTCGAAGACGCCGACAATGGCGTAGTTCACGATATAGAAGATCGCCACGATCATGCCGGCCATGGCCGCGCGCATGAGATAACGGTGGGCGATCACCCCGGTCATCCGGGTCTTGGTCTCCAGCGCCTCGAGCACGGTGGAGATGAACTGCTTACCTGGGAAAAGGGCGTCTTGTTCGGCGGGCATCGACTCATCATGGCATGGCCGGTCAGCCGTCATGCGGGCCTTTCTTCCTTCTTGTCGGTTGGCGCCGCCCGTCCCGGTCCCTCTCCCGGTCCGTCCTCAAGAATGCGTAGGTGTCTTCGCCTGCGATCCACGACAGGTCATTCTCCTGACTGATCGTTGAGGAATCTGTATGGGGATATGAGCCATGATGGGTCCATGAGCCAGTTCTCCAGCCAGCCCGCTATGCCGTCCGCTGTCCAGTCCGTTGCCTCAGACTCTCAGCATGACCCGGCCCCGGCCGGCGTCAGTCTGTGGGGCGGACGCTTCTTTAGGAGGACCCGCCGACGCGCTGGCCGCCCTGTCGGTGAGTACTCACTTCGACTGGCGCCTGGCCCGTTACGACATCGCCGGCTCCCGGGCCCACGCCCGTGCCCTGGCACAGGCCGGTCTGCTGGATGCGGGTCAGTTGTCCGGCATGCTGGATGCCCTGGACCGCCTCGAGGCCGACGTCATCGCCGGCATCTTCGTCGCCGAAGTCTCCGACGAAGACGTCCACACGGCTCTGGAGCGCGGCCTCATCGAGCGCGCAGGTGATGACCTGGGGGGCCGTCTGCGCGCCGGACGCAGCCGCAATGACCAGATCGCCACCCTCATCCGCATGTACCTGCGCGACCAGGCCCGCCACGTGGCCGGGCTCGTCCTCGACGTCGTCGACGCCCTCATCGACCAGGCCGCCCAGGCCTCCGACGCCATCATGCCCGGACGCACCCACATGCAGCATGCGCAGCCGGTGCTCGTCGCCCACCAGCTGCTGGCCCACGCCTGGCCGCTCATGCGCGACGTCGAGCGCCTTGAGGACTGGGACTCCCGCGCCGCCGTGAGCCCCTACGGTTCCGGTGCGCTGGCGGGAAACACTTCTCGGCATGGACCCCGACGCCGTGGCCGCCGACCTCGGATTCGAGGCCGCCGTGGAGAACTCCATCGACGGCACCGCCGCACGTGACGTCGTTGCCGAGCTGAGCTTCGTCCTTGCGATGGTCGCGGTGGACGTCTCGCGCCTGAGTGAGGAGATCATTGTCTGGAACACCAAGGAGTTCGACTTCGTCACCCTGGACGACTCCTACTCCACGGGCTCGTCCATCATGCCGCAGAAGAAGAACCCGGATGTGGCCGAGCTCGCCCGCGGCAAGGCCGGACGCCTCATCGGTGACCTGACCGGGCTGCTCGCCACCCTCAAGGCTCTGCCCCTGGCCTACAACCGGGATCTGCAGGAGGACAAGGAGCCGGTCTTCGACGCCGTCGACACCCTGGCCGTTCTCCTGCCGGCCGTCAGCGGCATGGTGAGCACAATGACCCTCCACTATGAGCGCATGGCGGAGCTCGCCCCCCAGGGGTTCTCCCTGGCCACCGACATCGCGGAGTGGCTGGTCAAGAATGGCGTGCCCTTCCGAAGCGCCCACGAGATCTCCGGCGCCTGCGTGCGCGAGTGCGAGAGGCGCGGCATCGAGCTGTGGGACCTGACTGACGATGACTTCGCCGCCATCGACGAGCGGCTCACCCCGGGCGTGCGGGAGGTCCTGTCGGCCGAGGCTCGGTGGCTGCCCGCACCGGGCACGGTGGCACCGCACCGGTGCGGGTCGTGGAGCAGCTGGCTCGTGCCATAGCCCGCAGTGCCGAGTTGCGAGTCTTCGCCTGGGAGGGCTCTCTGCTGGACGGCCCCGCGGGCCCCCAGTGGCCAGAGCCCAGTCAGACCGATGACGGGTGGAGTGAGGAGCAGGACTGAACCGGGGCGAAGGGACGATGTCAGACGGTGCCGTGAGGGAGGTGGCGACGGGTCTGAGGGCCGAGGTCGCCTCGCTGCTCAGATGCGACAGCCTGGAGGTGGCTCCGGCGCTGCTGGGCGCCGTCATCGCCGTTGCCGACTCTCAAGGCCGCGTCGCGATCCGGCTGACCGAGGTGGAGGCCTACTGCGGCGAGAAGGACCCGGGCTCCACTCCTTCCGGGGACGCACGGCGCGCAACGCCTCCATGTTCGAGGCCGGCGGGTGCATCTACGTCTACTTCACCTATGGCATGCACCACTGCCTCAACATCGTCACCGGACCGGCGGGAGTCTCGCGTGCGGTGCTGCTGCGCGGTGGAGAGGTCGTTGACGGGATCGAGCTGGCTCGGGCGCGTCGTCCCGCGGCACGCACGGACCGCGACCTGGCCCGTGGCCCGGCGCGCCTGTGTGCCGCACTCGGACTGGACCGCTCCGATGATGGCTCACTGCTGGGCGGGTCGGGGTCGCGTATCAGCCTGACGCTGCCGGAGCCTCAGCGGACACCGGAGCCTGAGCTCATCCGTAGCGGGCCACGCACCGGGGTGGCCGGTCCCGGGGGAGATGGAGAGGCCTTCCCGTGGCGCTTCTGGCTGGATGGAGAGCCCACCGTCTCAACGTACCGGCCCGCCGTCGCCAGGCGGCGTTCACAAGGCTGAACCGCACCGAGCCTCACACCTGGGCGCCCACTTGCCGGAGCCCCTGCCGCCCGTTAATAATAGGTACACAGATTATCGGCGCGAAGACTATTCGGGGCGCAGAACCGCTGAGGGCGGAGGAAGGAGAAGGCCATGTGGTCGACTGAGTGTCAACGGACAGTGGATCTCCCGGTGGAGGTCCTGTGGGAGACCTGGATCAAGGTGCTCTCCGGTGAGATCGAGCTCCCGCAGGGAGATCGCTACGAGCCGCGCGAGCCCGTGGGGCCCGGTGCGTCGATCAGGATGACACCTGCCGGGCAGGACAGCGTCGAGATCACGGTGACCCGCTGGGAGCCACCTCATGTCCAGGCGGACCGGGCCTCCTACGGGGGAGTGGAACTGACCTTCACGCACTCCTTCACGTCCGCACAGGAACAGGGGAAGAGCGTTGTGACAACCCGCCTCGACATCGACGGCCCCGGTGCCGACGATGTTGGCCCGGCGATCGGTCCTGGGATCGCCGAGGACTTCCCGCAGGCCATCGACTCACTCGTCGAGGCTGCTAGGGTCGATATGTGAAGACACGGTTCCAGGGGCCGGAGGCGAGCCCCGGCTTCCTCATGTGGAGGGCCGCGCTGGCCTGGCAGCGCGACATCGCTGCCGCCCTGGAACCGGTTGGGCTGACGCACTCCCAGTTCGTCCTCCTGGCCTGCACGCAGTGGCTCGAGGAGCAGGGAGACGGTGCCAGCCAGGTCATGATTGCGGCCCAGGCGGGAATGGACGTGAAAACCGCCAGCCAGGTGCTGCGCAGGTTGGAGCGGGCCGGCCTGGTGTCGCGTCAACCGGATCCCAAGGATGCCCGCGCTCGGATCGTGACAACAACAGCAGTGGGACGAGAAGTCGGGGCCAGCGCAACGCATCTCGTGGAGGATGCCGATGAGGCATACTTCGCCGTCATGCCCCACCTGCGCGAAGCGCTGCTGCGCGACGCCGGTGTCGTGGTGCGTGGACCGGCGGTGCAGCCCAACGAGGAAACCGATGTGTCCATCGGTCGGAGCGCGAGCTCCAAGATCTCGGGGTGATGCGGCCGGACCGACCGAGGCGGCCGCTCCGTCAGGCTCCCGCAGTGTCCGGTGACTACTGGAACCACAATGTCGCCTTTCACCGGCGCATCGTGCGGGACGCGGCGCTGCGCGGTGGGAACGCGCTCGATGTCGGATGCGGTGACGGGCTCCTGCTCGCACGCTTGGCAACGGTGTGTCGCCGCGCCGTCGGACTTGAAACCGACGAGCAGGCGGTTGCTCGAGCGCGTAGACGTCTGGAACAGACTCCGCAGGCCGAGGTGCTGCTTGACGACGTCATGGATCCCGATCTGCCTCAGCGCATCGGAACCTTCGAGACGGTCAGCTGTGTGGCCACGCTGCACCACCTCCCGCTGGAACCCGCCTTGGCGAGGCTGAGCGAGCTGGTGACACCCGGCGGCAGACTCATCGTCGTCGGCCTGGCCGCCAACAGGAGCCTGTGGGACTGGGTGCTGTCCGCGCTGGCTGTCCTACCTCTGCGCGCGGTCGGTGCCCTGCGCCGGGAGACGCCCGACATCGGTGTGGTCACGCATCCTCCAAGAGAGTCCCTGGCCGAGATTCGTGCAGCGGCATCCCGGATGCTTCCCGAGGCTAGGATCCGACGGCGCTTCTACTACCGATACACCCTCATATGGGACCACCCGACGGAGGTCTTGTGAACGAACCCCGTACCCGGTTCACGGCTCTGCGGCCCGGTCTCCTCGCGGAAGCCGGGCCGGAGCATGGCAGACTATCTGCGCCGGAGGTATCAGCCGGACCCGAGCGTGACGCGCCGGGATAACGCGTGCGGGACGCACGACAACCCATGGAAGGCGACTGGACAGTGACGGACATCCTGGACGAACTGCAGTGGCGCGGGCTCATCGCCCAGCACACCGACATCGACGCGCTGCGAGCGGCGCTCGCCGACGGGGCCGTCACCTTCTATTGCGGGTTCGACCCCACGGCGCCGAGCCTTCACCACGGACACCTCGTGGCCGTCAAAGTCATGCGCCACCTTCAGCTCGCCGGCCACCGCCCCCTGGCACTGGTTGGCGGGGCGACTGGGCTCATCGGCGACCCGCGCGCCAAGGGTGAGCGCAGCCTCAACACCAAGGACGTCGTCGCCGGCTGGGCGGCCAGCCTGCAGGAGCAGCTCGAGAACCTTCTCGACTTCAGCGGGGACAATCCGGCGCGGATCGTCAACAACCTGGACTGGACCCAGGCGATGAGCGCCATCGACTTCCTGCGGGACCTGGGCAAGCACTTCCGCATGGGCACCATGCTCTCCAAGGACATCGTTGCGCGCCGCCTGGCCAGTGAGGAGGGCATCTCCTACACCGAGTTCAGCTACCAGGTCCTCCAGGCCAACGACTACCTCGAGCTCTACCGGCGCTACGGCTGCACCCTGGAGGTGGGCGGCAACGACCAGTGGGGCAACCTCGTGGGCGGGATGGACCTCATTCACAAGGTTGAGGGCGCCTCGGTCCACGTCATGACCAACCCGCTCATCACCAAGGCCGACGGCACCAAGTTCGGCAAGTCAGAGGGCGGGGCGATCTGGCTCAACCCCGAGATGCTCAGCCCCTACGGCTTCTACCAGTTCTGGCTCCAGGTCGACGACGCCGACGTCGTGCGCTTCCTCAAGGTGTTCACCTTCCTGGAGCGTAAGGAGATCGAGCGCCTGGAGGCGGCGACTGCCGAGAACCCGAAGGCGCGCGAGGCGCAGCGGGTCCTGGCGCACGAAGTCACCACCTGGGTCCACGGAGCCGACGCGACCGCTCAGGCGGAAGCCGCGACCTCCGCGCTGTGGGGACGCGGAGACCTCGCCGACATCGATGAGGCAACGATCCTGGCCGCTACGTCCGATCTCGCCTCCAGCGATGTGGCGGTTGGAGAGACCACGATTGTGGACCTGCTGGTGGGCACGGGACTGGAACGAGGACGTAACGCGGCCCGCAAGACCATTGCCGGAGGCGGGGCCTACCTCAACAACGTCAAGGTGGCCGATGAGACCGTGGTCATCGGCCCCGAGCACCTGCTCGCCGGGGGAGTGGTGCTGGTGCGCAAGGGGCGGCGGAACCTGGCTGTCGGACGGACCGTTTAGGTTCCTTCCAAAGGGCGCGTCGGCGTCAGAACGCAGTCGTTGGGCGGTGACAGTGCCTTGTGTGCACCGTCACCGCTCTGCAGTTTGACGGGTTGGTGGCAAGTGCGTAATGTTCTCTCCGGCCCGAAACGGGGAGGATGAATTCCTCAAGCCGAACGGGAACTGAGAAACTAAACAGAGCCGATTGAGAGACGAGGGTCACCAGCCATTCGTTTGACTCAGAAAAAGCGGCTCGCTAAAGTTTCTCAGGCGCTTCTGAGAGCGAAACGAAAGACGAATGTCTTTTGAATAGTTCTCGGTGGGTGTGTTGTTTGAGAACTCGATAGTGTGTCATGTTTTTTATGCCATGGCCTCTGGGGCTGCGCGTGTTTTGTGTGGTTTTGGGGGTTGTTTTGTTTTGGTTTGCCTGGCTCTCTGGATTTTTGTGTTTGGGGGGTTGGGTTGGGCCTTGGTCTGGTTTTCTGGGCTGTTGTACTGACTGTTGCTCTGGCTTGGCTTCATGCTTTGTTGTGTGGGGTTGGTTGGGGTTTTGTTGGTTTTGTTTGGAGAGTTTGATCCTGGCTCAGGACGAACGCTGGCGGCGTGCTTAACACATGCAAGTCGAACGGTGAAGGGGCCTACTTTTGTGGGTCCTGGATGAGTGGCGAACGGGTGAGTAACACGTGAGTAACCTGCCCCCTTCTTCTGGATAACCGCATGAAAGTGTGGCTAATACGGGATATTCTGTGCCTGCTGCATGGTGGGTGTGGGAAAGATTGCGCCTTTGGGTGTTTTTGGTGGGGGATGGGCTCGCGGCCTATCAGCCTTGTTGGTGGGGTGATGGCCTACCAAGGCGGTGACAGGGTAGCCGGCCTGAGAGGGTGGACGGTCACACTGGGACTGAGACACGGCCCAGACTCCTACGGGAGGCAGCAGTGGGGAATATTGCACAATGGGCGCAAGCCTGATGCAGCGACGCCGCGTGAGGGATGGAGGCCTTCGGGTTGTGAACCTCTTTCGCCAGTGAAGCAGGCCTGCTCCTTTGTGGGTGGGTTGACGGTAGCTGGATAAGAAGCGCCGGCTAACTACGTGCCAGCAGCCGCGGTAATACGTAGGGCGCGAGCGTTGTCCGGAATTATTGGGCGTAAAGAGCTCGTAGGCGGCTGGTCGCGTCTGTCGTGAAATCCTCTGGCTTAACTGGGGGCTTGCGGTGGGTACGGGCCGGCTTGAGTGCGGTAGGGGAGACTGGAACTCCTGGTGTAGCGGTGGAATGCGCAGATATCAGGAAGAACACCGGTGGCGAAGGCGGGTCTCTGGGCCGTTACTGACGCTGAGGAGCGAAAGCGTGGGGAGCGAACAGGATTAGATACCCTGGTAGTCCACGCCGTAAACGTTGGGCACTAGGTGTGGGGGGCCTTTTCCGGGTCTTCCGCGCCGTAGCTAACGCATTAAGTGCCCCGCCTGGGGAGTACGGCCGCAAGGCTAAAACTCAAAGGAATTGACGGGGGCCCGCACAAGCGGCGGAGCATGCGGATTAATTCGATGCAACGCGAAGAACCTTACCAAGGCTTGACATGTGCCGGTCGGCTCCGGAGACGGGGTTTCCTCCTTGTGGGGCCGGTTCACAGGTGGTGCATGGTTGTCGTCAGCTCGTGTCGTGAGATGTTGGGTTAAGTCCCGCAACGAGCGCAACCCTTGTCCCGTGTTGCCAGCACGTTGTGGTGGGGACTCGCGGGAGACTGCCGGGGTCAACTCGGAGGAAGGTGGGGATGACGTCAAATCATCATGCCCCTTATGTCTTGGGCTTCACGCATGCTACAATGGCCGGTACAGAGGGCTGCGATACCGTGAGGTGGAGCGAATCCCTTAAAGCCGGTCTCAGTTCGGATCGGTGTCTGCAACTCGACACCGTGAAGTTGGAGTCGCTAGTAATCGCAGATCAGCAACGCTGCGGTGAATACGTTCTCGGGCCTTGTACACACCGCCCGTCACGTCATGAAAGTCGGCAACACCCGAAGCCCGTGGCCCTACGGGGAGCGGTCGAAGGTGGGGCTGGTGATTGGGACGAAGTCGTAACAAGGTAGCCGTACCGGAAGGTGCGGCTGGATCACCTCCTTTCTAAGGATAGGTTTGTGTGGGGGTGGCTTCCTGGCTGTTGATCTTGCTCGGGCCGTTTGTTGGGTCCGGGCCGGTCGGGGGGCTGCTTCTGCGGAAGGGCGGCTGGCTGTTGCTCTGGTTTCTTGCCTTTGGTGGTGGGGGCCGGGTGTGGTTGGTTGCCTGGTGCTGGCATAGGAGACACGCCTGCTGCTGGTGGGCTGCTGCGGCTGTTGTGGTCGTGGTGGTCGGCTGGTTGGTGGGTGCCCCTTGTGCGTGCTTGTGCGCGTGTGGGGGGTGGCATGCTGTCGGGGTTCTGGGGCAGTGCGCCCTGGTTGCCTGGCCCGTGTTCTGCTTCCCTGTTTGTGGGTGGTGGGGTGTGGGTGTGGGTGGGTTGGTTGTGAACTGTATAGTGGACGCGAGCATCTTACTGTAAGTCTGCGACGAGTTTTTGTCGTGATTGTTTTGTTGTTTGTTTTTTTGAGCGTTCGGTGGATGCCTTGGCATCAGGGGCCGATGAAGGACGTGGTGGCCTGCGATATTCCTCGGGGAGCCGGCTGGCGGGCTGTGATCCGAGGGTTTCCGAATGGGGGGACCCGGCACGAGTTATGTCGTGTCACCTGCATCTGAATTGTATAGGGTGTGGGGGGTGACGCGGGGAAGTGAAACATCTCAGTACCCGTAGGAGAAGATATTCCGTGAGTAGTGGCGAGCGAAAGCGGATGATGGTTAAACCGTGTGCGTGTGATACTCGGCAGGGGTTGCGTGTGCGGGGTTGTGGGGCTGTCCTGTTTTCTCTTCTGCCGGAGAGGGGGCGCGTGTGCTGGCTGGTAGCTGAATCGTCTGGGAAGGCGTGGCGTAGTGGGTGATACCCCCGTAGGCGGAACTGGTTGGTGCGTGTCTGGGACGGTTTGCCCGAGTAGCACGGGGCTCGTGGAATCCTGTGTGAATCTGCCAAGACCACTTGGCTGCCTGAATACCTCCTGATGACCGATAGTGGATAGTACCGTGAGGGAATGGTGAAAAGTACCCCGGGAGGGGAGTGAAATAGTACCTGAAACCGGGCGCTTACAAGCCGTCAGAGCCTTCGCATGCGTTGTGTGTGTGGGGGTGGTGGCGTGCCTTTGAAGAATGAGCCTGCGAGTCAGTGGCGTGTCGCGAGGTTAACCCGTGTGGGGTAGCCGTAGCGAGAGCGAGTCCGAATAGGGCGTTTGTAGTGGCGCGTTCTGGACCCGAAGCGGGGTGATCTACCCATGGCCAGGTTGAAGCACGTGTAAGAGCGTGTGGAGGACCGAACCCACCTAGGTTGAAAACTGGGGGGATGAGCTGTGGGTAGGGGTGAAAGGCCAATCAAACTCCGTGATAGCTGGTTCTCCCCGAAATGCATTTAGGTGCAGCGTCGCGTGTTGCCCGGCGGAGGTAGAGCTACTGGGTGGCTGATGGGCCCCACAGGGTTACTGACGTCAACCAAACTCCGAATGCCGTTCGGGTTCTAGCGTGGCAGTGAGACTGCGGGGGATAAGCTCCGTGGTCGAGAGGGAAACAGCCCAGATCGCCGGCTAAGGCCCCTAAGCGTGTGCTAAGTGGGAAAGGATGTGCGGTCGCGCAGACAACCAGGAGGTTGGCTTAGAAGCAGCCATCCTTGAAAGAGTGCGTAATAGCTCACTGGTCAAGTGATCGTGCGCCGACAATGTAGCGGGGCTCAAGCACACCGCCGAAGCCGCGGACCCATGACGTGCTCCCTTCACCGTCCCACTTGCTGGGGTGGTGGCAGGGGTTGTGGGTGGTAGGGGAGCGTCCTGCACCGGGGGAAGCCTGTGGGTGACTGCTGGTGGACGGTGCGGGAGTGAGAATGCAGGCATGAGTAGCGATACTAGGGTGAGAAGCCCTAGCGCCGAATGACCAAGGGTTCCAGGGCCAGGCTAGTCCGCCCTGGGTGAGTCGGGACCTAAGGCGAGGCCGACAGGCGTAGTCGATGGATGACGGGTTGATATTCCCGTACCGGCGAAGCACCGCCCATGCTGACGCGCGGGTGCTAACCCACGCCCAGCCGCCATATAAGCCGCATGTGTCAGGTTCGCCTGACGGTGTGGTTGTGGTGGTGGGGTCTGGGGATCCTCCGTGCAGGTAGGCAAGCGTGTTAACAGGGGTGACGCACAGTGGTAGCCCGGCGGACCTGATGGCTTGGTCCGTTCAAGCGCGCAGCCCGTCCTCCAGGTAAATCCGGGGGGCTGTCTTTGATGACGGGGGTGAGGCGTGATGGTGACCTCACGTTGGTGGGGGATAACAGGGTGATCCTGGGGTGCCGAGAAAAGCCTCGACGCGATGGTGCCAGCCGCCCGTACCCTAAACCGACACAGGTGGTCGGGCAGAGTATGCCTAGGCGCACGAGTGAATCATGGTTAAGGAACTCGGCAAAATGCCCCCGTAACTTCGGGAGAAGGGGGGCCTGAGCCCTGAAGCCCCGTGCGGGCTAGGGGGAGGGTCGCAGAGGCCAGGGGGAAGCGACTGTTTACTAAAAAACACAGGTCCGTGCGAAGCCGTAAGGCGATGTATACGGACTGACGCCTGCCAGTGCTGGAAGGTTAAGAGGAACCATCAACCCCTTTCTTGGGGGTGAAGTGGTGAATTTAAGCCCCAGTAAACGGCGGTGGTAACTATAACCATCCTAAGGTAGCGAAATTCCTTGTCGGGTAAGTTCCGACCTGCACGAATAGCGTAACGACTTCCCCGCTGTCTCAACCATGAGACTCGGCGAAATTGCAGTACGAGTAAAGATGCTCGTTTCGCGCAGAAGGACGGAAAGACCCCGGGACCTTTACTACAGCTTGGTATTGGCGCCCGCTATAGACTTTGTGCAGGATAGGTGGGAGACTGTGAAGCCGTCACGCCAGTGGCGGTGGAGTCGTCCTTGAAATACCACTCTGGTTATGGCGTGCGCCTGAACCTGGGCCCGTGATCCGGGTTAGGGACAGTGCCTGGTGGGTAGTTTAACTGGGGCGGTTGCCTCCTAAAGTGTAACGGAGGCGCTCAAAGGTTCCCTCAGCCTGGTCGGCAACCAGGTGTTGAGTGCAAGTGCACAAGGGAGCTTGACTGTGAGACCGACGGGTCGAGCAGGTACGAAAGTAGGAACTAGTGATCCGGCGATCCCGTGTGGGTGGGTCGTCGCTCAACGGATAAAAGGTACCCCGGGGATAACAGGCTGATCCTGCCCAAGAGTCCATATCGACGGCATGGTTTGGCACCTCGATGTCGGCTCGTCGCATCCTGGGGCTGGAGCAGGTCCCAAGGGTTGGGCTGTTCGCCCATTAAAGCGGTACGCGAGCTGGGTTTAGAACGTCGTGAGACAGTTCGGTCCCTATCCTCTGCGCGCGCAGGAGACTTGAGAAGGCCTGTCCCTAGTACGAGAGGACCGGGACGGACGAACCTCTGGTGTGCCAGTTGTCCCGCCCGGGGCACGGCTGGTTGGCTACGTTCGGGAAGGGTAACCGCTGAAAGCATCTAAGCGGGAAACCATCTTCAAGATAAGGTCTCCGCAGGGCACCTCGGTGTCCTGGTAGGCCCCCAGCAGACTACTGGGTTGATAGGCCAGGAGTGGAAGACCGGCAACGGTCTGTGAGCTGACTGGTACTAATAGGCCAACACAAACAACAACACCCCCACACCCGGGGGCGGTGAGAGTAAGAGCGAAGCGTCCACTATACGGTCCACACCCAACCCAACCACCAACCACACACAAGCACCCAACGTGCTCGTGCGTGAGTGTGGGTTGCAAGGGCGGCCAGACGGATAACCGAATAACCGCACCAGACGACGGTAACGCACTGCCTAACCAGTCGTCTCGGTGGTCACAGCGACAGGGAAACGCCCGGTATCATCCCGAACCCGGAAGCTAAGCCTGACAGCGCCGATGGTACTGCACCCGCCAGGGTGCGGGAGAGTAGGACACCACCGAGCACAAACCACCAGTATCGGGTCGGTTCTCACAACAGATGTGGGAGCCGACCCGATACCCCTATATACCCACACACAACACAGCACTCAGCACGCAGCTCCAAACAGCGCGCGCCACACTGCGTGTTACCGGGTCTCGTTACGCCTGAGAGCCTCGCTCCAGGTAGGCTCCTCCCAGGTATTCAAGGACAGCGGGGGAACTGACGGCAGTCCCGGAGTGAAAGAAGGACCATGGCGTATCAGGACCGTCAGCACGGGTCGGACCACGGCGACGCAGGTCGGCGTCGTCGCAGCGGTGAGCGGCACGGCTTCGGCGCACGCAGCCGTTTCACGGGGGATGAAGGACACTCTCGGCGCAGTGAGCGCGCAGGACGGGATGACGAGTCCTACGGCTCCCGTGGGCACTCCCAGCGGTCGGGCCATGGCGAACACTCTCCTCGCAACGATCGCCGGCACCGTGACAACTGGCGCGGTGAACGGCGTCGAGACGGGGACAACGGTGACAGGCGCGCTGACCGTAGCGGTAGGAGACCAGGTCGTTTCAACGATCACTCCGGGCGTAAGGACTCGCGGGACAGACGGGACGATCGTCGAGGTCGCCCGCCGCAGCGTCAGCGCGTCCCCGAGCCCAAGGTTCCGGACGACGTTGAGCCCGCAGATCTTGAGCGCGGTGCGCGGGCCGAGTTGCGTGCCCTGGGCCGCGCCAACGCGGAGAACGTTGCCCGGCATCTGGTCATGGTTCAGCGTCTCCTCAACGACGATCCTCAGACCGCTTATGAGCACGCGCGCTACGCCTCCTCCCACGCGGGCCGTGTCGCCGTCGTCCGGGAGACGACAGGTATCGCCGCATACCTCGCCGGCCACTACAGCGAGGCGCTCCGAGAGATTCGTGCCGCCAGGCGACTGTCCGGCCTCGATCTCCACCGGGCGATCGAGGTCGACTGCGAGCGAGCACTGGGCCACGTCGACAAGGCCCTCCAAGCCGCTCAGGCGGCCGATCCACGCCAGCTCGACGAGATTGAACGGGCCGAGCTGGCCATGGTCGTCTCCAGTCTTCGTCACGACATGGGCCAGACCGATCTCGGTCTGATCGTCATCGAGGACGCCATCAGGGCACGCCCCTCTGACAGCGAGACCCTTAGACGCCTGCACTCGGTGCGCGCCGACCGGCTCGAGGAGCTTGGGCGGCACCAGGAGGCGGAGGCCATCCGCGACCGTATCGGCCCTGAGCCGGTGGAGGAGGACGAGGTCGAGGTCTTCGATATCGAGGACGACTACGACTCCCAGGCCGAGGAGCAAGGCATTCCGGAGAGGTCCGACACTCAGGCCGCCACCGATTCCGGCGGCGACCGGAACGATGAGGCGGAGAGTGAGTCGAGCGAGGCCTTAGAGGCTCCGGGTAAGGCCGTCCAGGACGAGGCCTCAGCAGACCTCGAGCCTCGCGATGAGCCTATGGACCAGGACGAGGACGCCCAGTGGTCGCAGTCCTTCGCCGAGCGTGTCGAGGCCGAGATGGCCGAACTGCTTCAGGACGCGAATGAACCCCCGACGCCTTCCACCAACGCCTCTGAGGAGCCCCGATGACTATGCCCCAGGCCGCTGCCGCTGCTGCTCCCGCCAGCCTTCTGGGCAGCGAGCAGCCCCTGTGCGCCGCCTACGACGTCGCCCTGCTGGACCTTGACGGCGTGTGCTTCGCCGGACAGGCCCGAGTGCCTTATGCCGCCGACAACGTCAACGCCGCCCGCAGGGCCGGCATGCACCTGTCCTTCGTCACCAACAACGCCTCACGGGCCCCTCAAACGGTCGTGGACAAGCTGGCGGCCAACGGCATCACCGCCGAGGCGTCGGAGGTCTTCAGCGCCGCCATGGACGCGGCCGCCATGCTCACTGAGCACGTTGAACCGGGCTCCACGGTGCTTGTCGTCGGAGGCGACGGAGTCCGCCAGGCCCTCCTCGACGAGGGCTTCCAGGTGACCAGCAGTGCGCAGGACGAACCGGTCGCCGTCGTCCAGGGCTGGGACCCTGCGGTCGACTGGGCACTGCTGTCTGAAGGCGTCTACGCCATCAATGCCGGGGCCCTCCACGTGGCCACCAACCTTGACGCGACCCTGCCCACCGAGCGGGGCTTCGCCCTGGGCAACGGCAGCCTCGTGGCCGCCGTCGTCCACGCCTCCGGCAAGGAGCCCCTGGCCGGGGGGTAAGCCCTTCCCCGGCATCTACACGCGTGCCCTCAAGCGGGCCGGTGGGACCAGGCCCCTGGCGGTCGGGGACCGGCTCAACACCGACCACGTCGGGGCCCGGGCCGCCGGGATCCCCGGGCTCCACGTTCTCACCGGTGTCTCAGACGCGCGAGACGTTATCTCCGCGCCGGCCACCGAGCGTCCCAGCTTCCTTCACACCGACCTGCGTGGCCTGACTGCGCCCCACCCCGAGCCCGTGCGAACCGAGCAGGACGGCCAGGTGTGGTGGCGGGTCGGCAACCGCAGCGCCCGCGTCGTCGGCTCCGGGCTCGAGCTCCAGGGCGCCGGCGCCGTGTCCTCACCGGACGGCGCTCCCGTGCGTATTGACCTGGACTCCTACCGGGCGCTGGCCGTGGCCGCCTGGGACTGGGCCGACGCCCAGGGCCGCCCGGGTGAGGCTGCAGCGCTGGAGCTGCCCGAGATCGAGGTGATCGAGCCCTGAGAACCTGGCCGGGGCTGGAGAGGCGCCTCAGGAGGGGAAGAGGAACACGCCGCGGCAGCTCGAACGATGTCGATGGGAGTCAGGAATGAGCCGCAACGAGTCGATAACCGACATCGGAGAGGAGACGCCGGCGATGGCGGATCCCGCGCACCGACCGGCGCCTCGGCCTCCGGTGCCCGCGCCCCCGCGAGCCGATGTCGCCCTGACGGCAGCCCAAGGGCTCAATGACCGCGCCGACGAGCTCACCGAGATAGCTCAGATGCCCCTGGAGGAGCGAGCAGCTGCCTTGTCCGCCATCCACGAGGACCTCGCCTCCGTCCTGCACAAGGCGGAAGGCTGACATGGCCCGGCTGATCCGCATCGACTCAGAGCTCGTGCGTCGTGGGCTGGCCCGTTCCCGTACCCACGCTGCCACCCTCGTCACCGACGGTCACGTCACCCTCGACGGCGAGGTCGTCACTAAGCCCGCCCGTCAGGTCAACCCGGCCCAGGCCATCGAGATCCTGGCGCCCTCCGGAGAGGACTACGTCTCCCGCGGCGCCCACAAGCTCGCCGGTGCGTTGGACGCGCTGGACCGGCACGGTCTGGCGCCCCGTATTGAGGGCCGCCGCTGCCTGGATGCCGGTGCCTCGACCGGGGGCTTCACCGACGTCCTCCTGCGCCGCGGTGCTGAGCACGTCGTGGCCGTCGACGTCGGCTACGGCCAGCTGGCCTGGTCGCTGCGCTCCGACCCTCGCGTCACCGCCCTGGACCGCACCAACATCCGCACGCTGGATCCCGAGGCCGTCGCCCCGGCTCCGGAGCTGGTCGTGGGCGACCTGTCCTTCATCTCCCTGACGCTGGTCCTCGAGCCGTTGCTGCGTGCCGCGGCCGACGACGCCGACCTTCTGCTCATGGTCAAGCCCCAGTTCGAGGTGGGCAAGGATCGGATCGGGCACGGGGGGAGTGGTGCGCGACCCGGATCTCCACGTGGAGACCGTCATGACGGTGGCTGAGCGAGCGCACGCCCTGGGTGTGGGAGTGGACGCCGTGACCGCCTCCCCGTTGCCGGGTCCCGCCGGTAACGTTGAGTACTTCCTGAGCATGCACGCCTCCCGCGCCGGTTGCCCCGGGGACCTGCGCGGAGACGAGCTGCGCTCGAGCATCGAGGATGCCGTTGCCGCCGGACCCGCGGCGGGCGGCCCACGACGACGCAGAACAAGGACCCACCCATGAGCAAGCTGAGCCCTTCAGACACCAGTGCTGCATCGCGGCCGGCTGAGTCGGCCGGCCTTCAGACCTTGGAGCAACCGGGAACGGAGCAGCATTGCCGGAGGATCTCGCGCGTCATGCTGCTGCAGCGCGACTCAACGACAAGCCCGTTCCCGTTCCCCGGCCCAGTGCTCCGACGACCACCGCTGTGGCTCGGGCATCAGCGGCGCTGCGTGCCCACGGTGTCGAGCCGGTCGGCCCGGACTGCACAGACCACGTCGACCTCGTCCTGGTGCTCGGCGGTGACGGCACGATCCTGCGCGCCTTCGAGATCGCCCGTGAGCGGGACATCCCCCTGGTGGGCATCAACACCGGCCACGTCGGTTTCCTGGCCGAGGCCGACCCCGACGGCATCGAGCAGGTTGTTGCAGATCTGGTCGCCGGCCGCTACACGGTCGAGACCCGCACCACCTTGAACGTGGAGGTCATCTGTCCTGACGGAACGGTCACTCGCGACTGGGCCCTCAACGAGGCGGCCCTGGAGAAGCGTGACCGCGCCCGCATGATCGAGGTCGCCATCGGTGTTGACGGCCAGGCCGTGTCCTCCTTCGGCTGCGATGGCCTCATCATGGCCACGCCCACCGGCTCGACCGCCTACGCGTTCTCCTGTGGCGGCCCCGTCATCTGGCCTGAGGTCGAGGCACTCCTCCTGGTGCCCGTGGCTGCGCACGCCCTGTTCACCCGCCCCCTGGTCCTGGGCCCCAACTCCTGCATGGAGGTCGTGGTCCAACGAGTGGGCTTCGGAGGCGCCGAGATCTGGTGCGACGGCAGACGCAGCCTGGACGTGCCGGTCGGTGCCAGGATCCGCGTCACCCGGGCGGAGCGTCCGGTGCGCCTGGCACGTTTCAACGAGGCCCCCTTCGCCAGCCGCCTGGTGCGCAAGTTCGACCTGCCCGTGGAGGGGTGGCGGGCCTCCAGCAGCGCCGACGAGGCCTACTCATCTGAGGATGATGTGCTGCACCAGCAGCAGGTCGCCGCTGCCGAAAAGAGCGCCGACGGTGAGAGCCGGCGGGACTCCTCGGGAGGAACGGCGTGATCGAGTCTTTGCACATCGAGGACCTCGGTGTCATCGAGGAGGCTGATCTTCCCCTCAGCCGGGGCCTGACCGCCCTGACCGGTGAGACCGGTGCCGGCAAGACGATGGTGCTCACCTCCCTCGGGTTGCTGCTGGGGCAGCGGGCCGAGACCACCATCGTGCGGACCAGTGCCGAGCGCAGCCTGGTTGAGGGCGCCTTCCTGGTCGACCCGGACTCGCGCGTTGCCGCCCGCGTCGTCGAGGCCGGGGGCGATCTCGATGACGACCTCCTCCTGGCCTCTCGCACGGTTCCCTCCTCCGGACGCTCCCGCGCGTATCTGGGAGGGCGCTCAGTGCCGGCCTCGGTTCTCAGCGAGGTGGGTGGCCGCCTGGTCTCCGTCCACGGCCAGGCCGACCAGCTGCGACTGCGTTCGACCGCGGCCCAACGCGCTGCTCTGGACTCACTGGGTGGCCAGGACCATGCCGCCCTGTGCCGCCGCTACGCCCGGGCCTACCAGGCGCGCCGACAGGCTGACCAGGAGCTCCAGGAGTGGCAGGCATCCGCTCAGGCCCGAGCCGTTGAGGTGGCGCAGCTGCGTACCTGGCTCGAGGCCCTGGAGGAGATCGACCCCCGCAGCGGTGAGGACCGGGACCTGACGGCGGAGGCCGAGCGACTCGACCACGCCGAGGACCTGCGCAGAGCCGCCACCGGCGCCCGCACCGCACTCAGCGGAGAGGAGTCCGCCACCGGGCAGGCGCCCGATGTCGTCTCCCTCATCGCCCACGCTCACCGCAGCCTGGCTGTCGAGTCCGACCGCGATCCCGCCCTGGCCGAGCTGGCCACACGCACCCAGCGACTGGGCATCGACGCAGCCGATATCGCCGCCGAGCTGAGTGGATACCTGTCCTCACTGAGCGCCGACCCGGCTCGTCTCGCCCAGGTCCAGGACCGCCGCGGGGAGCTCGCTCGCGCCTGCCGGGAGATCGGCGGGCCTCAGGAGCAGCTCGACGACGTCGACGCCCTTCTGTCCTGGGGCGAGCGCGCAGCCGCGCGCCTGGCCGAGCTCGACGGGCCGCAGGACACCGCCACTGTCCTGGCCGAGCGCCTGGCCGCTGCCGACGAGGAGCTGGCCGGTGCTGGCGAGGAGCTGAGCCGGGCTCGTCGTCGGCTCGGCGAGCGTCTTGAGCAGGCCGTCACCGCAGAGCTGGAGGGCCTGGAGATGAAGGGCGCCCGGCTCGTCGTCGAGCTGGACCGGCTCGATGAGCCTGGACCCACAGGCCTTGAGAGCGTCGCCCTCACACTCGTCTCACATCCCGGTGCGCCCGCCCTGCCCCTGGGGAAGGGGGCATCGGGAGGCGAGCTGTCCCGCATCATGCTCGCCCTGGAGGTGGTGCTCGCCGACGCCGCGGCCTCCGCTCGCCCCTCGACCCATACCCGCACCCTCGTCTTCGACGAGATCGACGCCGGCGTGGGAGGCCGGGCCGCTCGGGAGATCGGCAGGCGCCTGGCCCGCCTGGCACGACATCACCAGGTCATCGTGGTCACCCACCTGGCCCAGGTGGCGGCATGGGCCGACACCCACCTCGTGGTGCGCAAGGAGACAGTGCCCGAACCCGAATCCGGTCCCGGCCTTTCAGAGGCGTCGGCAAGGAATGTGAGAAAGTCCCAGACGGGACGCACCCGCACACAGGTCTTCGTCGTCGAAGGCCAGGAGAGAGAACGGGAGCTGGCCAGAATGCTCTCCGGGCACGAGGACTCCCAGGCCGCGGTCCGGCACGCCGCTGAGCTTCTCCAGGAAGCAGTCGTGGGACAATCCGAGCCGTGAGGAATCCCTTCCGCAGTAAGTCTGCGTCCGTCTCCGAGCGTCCCAGCGGTGTCGTACGCGTCGACGCGCGCACGAAGAAGCTCACCAAGCGTCTCCAGCCCGGGGAGATCGCCATCATCGACCACACCGACCTTGATCGGGTGGCCGCAGAGGCGTTGGTGGAGTGCGGTGCCTCAGCGGTCCTCAACGCCTCCCCGTCCATTTCCGGGCGCTACCCGAACCTCGGCCCCGGCATCCTCCTCGACGCGGGAATCCCGCTCGTAGATGATCTGGGCCCCGACATCATGCGGCTGCACGACGGCCAGCGCATCACCGTCGAGGAAGGCTCGGTGCGTGTCGAGGGCAAGGAGCAGGTCATTGCCGAGGGCTCGGTCCAGACCAAGCAGACCGTCGCCGTGGCCATGGAGGAGGCCCAGAAGGGCCTGGCCGTTCAGCTGGAGGCCTTCGCCGCCAACACCATGGAGTACATGCGCGGGGAGTGGGACCTGCTCCTCAACGGTGTCGGCATGCCCTCGCTGACCACGCGGATGAGCGGCAAGCACGTCCTGGTGGTCGTGCGCGGCTACTCCTACAAGGAGGACCTTCAGGCGCTCAAGCCCTACATCCGCGAGTACAAGCCCGTCATCATCGGCGTTGACGGAGGTGCCGACGCCGTCCTGGAGGCCGGCTTCAAACCGGCCATGGTCGTGGGTGACATGGACTCTGTGTCCGACAAGGCGCTCACCTGCGGTGCCGAGATCGTCGTTCACGCCTACCGCGACGGGCGCGCCCCGGGCCTGGCCCATGTCGAGGAGCTCGGGGTCGAGCACCATGTCTTCGCCGCCACCGGCACCAGTGAGGACATCGCCATGCTCATGGCCGATGAGGCCGGCGCCGAGATCATCGTGGCCCTGGGGACGCACGCCACCCTGCTGGAGTTCCTCGACAAGGGACGTGCCGGCATGTCCTCGACCTTCCTGACCCGGCTCAAGGTCGGTGGCCGCCTCATCGACGCCAAGGGCGTCTCCCAGCTCTACCGCACCCGCATCTCGGGATGGTGGCTGCTGTTCCTGGCCCTGGCGGGCACCTTCGCCTAGCCATGGCCCTGATGTCCACGCCCGGTGGACAGACCTTCCTGGGACTGTCCGGTGCCGTGTGGGACGACATCGTCAACTTCTTCCGCACGCTGCTGGGCCTGGCCCCGAACTCACCCACCGTCTAACGACCCCCGCCCATCTGAGAGGCAGCCCCTCTCACGGTCATCTTCAAGGTCTTCAACCATGATCGACTTCCGCTATCACCTGGTATCGCTCATCTCCGTGTTCCTTGCCCTCGCCGTCGGGGTCGTCCTGGGAGCCGGCCCACTGCAGAACTCCCTGGGAACCGCGCTCAACGACCAGGTCACCGCCCTGCGTGAGAACCGCAACGCCACCCAGGCCAAGCTCGAGCAGACTGAGACGGCCGTCAACGAGCGGGACTCCTACATCACTCAGGCCGCCAGCAGTCTCCTGCCCGGAACCCTGGCCTCCAAGAACGTCGCCATGGTGCTTCTGCCCGACGCCAAGGCCGAGGACGCCGACGCCATCACCACCCAGCTCAAGAGCGCAGGCGCCACCGTCACCGGTCGGCTCAGCCTGACCAGCACGTGGGTGGACCTGTCGCGGGAGAACTACCGCTCCACCTTCTCCGGACAGGTCCAGGGGCACCTGGACAGCGCCACCTCCAAGGACGCCAACGGCATCCTGGGGGAGGCACTGGCCAAGGCCCTCACCGCCAACGACGACTCCTCCCGAGTCCTCATGGACATGCTGTCGGTGGACAAGTCCGGCACGCCCTTCGTCACCGTGGACTCCACGCCCACCGGGCCTGCGGAGATGATCGTCGTCGTCGGGCCGCGCCCGCAGGCCGCCTCCGGCAAGGGGGCGACGGTCGAGGCATCACCGGGCCAGGACCCCAAGGCCTGGGCCAAGGCGCTGGCGGGTACAGCCGGCCGGGCGCCCACAGTCGTCGTCGGCTCCGCCGACGGCGACGACAACGTCGTCAGCATCATCCGCTCCGAGGGTGCGAAGGTGACCACCATCGACTCCGTCGGCCAGATCGCCGCCTCGGTCTCCACGCCCCTGGCCCTGGCCTCCACCCGGGCGGGAACCATCGGCCACTACGGCTTCGACAAGGGAGCCGACGCCGTCATGCCGCCAGTGACCAAGTAGCCCCTGTTCTCAGGCGCTCCGGCCTTGTCACGGGCGCCGACGCCGCGATCCACCCTCGCCCTGCCTTAGGCTGAGTCCATGGCTGGCACGATCACGCGAGTAAGCTCCTGCGCCCGACGCCTGGCGCAGGTGGGGGTCAAGGCTGCGGGCGTCACCCTGTCCTGGTCCGCCTCCCTGGCGCCCATCGCCCAGGGCCTGGAGCGCACCAACTTCCATGGCCGCACCGTGAGCTTGCGCGGGGGCGTGGGAGCCGCAGTCGGCGCCGTGACGGCCGGGATTGAGACCGGCAGACTCATGGGGGGCGGGACCGCATCGTCCTCACGGACAGGGTTTGCCGCCACCCTCGCGGCTGCGGCCGGCGGGTGCGCCGGCCTGGTCGATGACCTCGATGCCGGTGCCCACGACGGCGACATTCCCGCCAAGGGGCTCAAGGGCCATCTGACCGCCCTCGCCCACGGACGCGTCACCACAGGAGCCCTCAAGATCGCCGTCATCGGCTCAGGGGCGCTTGTCAGCGGTGTCCTCCTGGCCCGCCACCGCGGCTCGGGCAACGGCGGACGCCAGTCGGCGACGATCGCCGCCGACGCCGCATCCAGTGCCGTGGTCATCGCGGCCTGGGCGAACCTGCTCAACCTGCTCGACCTGCGCCCCGGACGCGCGCTCAAGACCGCCTGCATCGTGAGCGCCCCGCTGCTGGCCACCCCCGGACGAGACGGCGAGTCCACTCGGTTGGTGGCCGCAGGAACCCTGGGAGTCAGCCTCATGGCCCTGCCGGAGGACCTCCTGGAGAACACGATGCTGGGCGACACCGGAGCCAACGCCGTCGGAGCTCTGCTGGGAACCGCCCTGGCATGCCACCCCCACGCCGCGGTGCGCGTCGGAGCCGCCCTGAGCGGGGTGAGCCTCATCCTGGCCAGTGAGAAGGTCTCCTTCTCCCGTGTCATCAGCGACACTCCGGTGCTGGCCGCACTCGATGGGCTGGGACGCCGCCCCTGATGGCATCCCAGCAACGCCGCGGCGGCCTGCTCTCAGTGGCCGGGTCCGTCGCAGGCCTGACCCTCGTCTCCCGTGTCCTGGGGTTCCTGCGCTGGCTCGTCCAGGCCGCCACCGTCGGCACAGGGACGGTGGCGGGTGCCTACACCACGGCCAACCAGCTGCCCAACACCCTCTACGAGGTCGTTGTCGGTGGCGTGCTGGCGGCCACCGTCGTCCCGCTCCTGGCCGCACCGATCGCCGCGGGCAGACGTGAGGAGGTCACCGCCACCGCCTCGGGGCTGCTCGGCCTGGTCCTGGCGGTCCTGACCCCGCTGTCCCTGGGGCTCATCATCCTGGCCGCACCGATCGCAGCCCTGTTCCCCACCTCTCAGGGGGTGGACCCGGCGCTCCAGCACGAGCTCGTCGCCTCATTCCTGCGCATGTTCGCCCTGCAGGTGCCCATGTACGGAGTGGCGGTCGTCCTCACCGGCGTCCTCCAGGCTCACAACCGCTTCACCTGGCCGGCTCTGACACCGATGCTCTCCAGCCTCGTGGTCATGGCGACCTACGGCCTCTACGGGGCGCTGGCCGGCGGTGACGACGCGACCGCCTCCAGCCTCGCCCTCCAGGTGCTCGGCTGGGGGACGACCCTCGGGGTGGCCGCACTCAGCCTCCCGCTGCTGTGGCCGGTCCACCGGCTGGGACTGGGGTTGCGCCCCACCCTGAGACTGGGGGGCTCCCAAGCCCGGCGGGCGCTGCGGCTCGGCGGCGCCGGGGTGTGGACGATCCTGGCTCAGCAGCTGAGCGTCCTGGTGGTCCTGGCCATGGCCCGCTGGGGCGGGCAGACCGGAACTGCGGCGGTCTACCAGTACACACAGGCCGTCTACGTCCTTCCCTACGCGGTGCTGGCCGTCCCGGTGGCCACCGTCCTCTACCCCCGCCTGACTGCCGCCTTCGAGGCCCGCACGCACCTGTCGGAGAGCTCTGGCAGCACTGGTGCGGATGAGGACGTCTCGCGTCTGGTCGCCACTTCCACGGCCCTGGTCACCGCCGTCGCCGTCGCCGGAACCGCCATGCTCCTGGCCGCCAGCACCGCCGCCGAGCGCTTCTTCTCCTTCAAGCAGGTCGACGGGATGGGCCAGGCGCTGGCCGTCCTGGCCCCGGGGCTGATCGGATACGCCCTCATCTACCAGGTCACCCGGGTCCTCTTCGCCGCCGACCGCTCTCGACCCGCCGCTCACGCCACCGCGGCCGGCTGGCTGACCGTGGCCGTGGCCTGCGCCGCCTGCGTGCGCCTCATGGCCCCCTCCGGCGGGGACGGGCGCGCCACCCTCGTGGCACTGGGAGTAGGCACGACCATCGGGATGACGGTGGCTGGGGTGAGTCTGCTCGCCGTCCTGGCCCGGGTCATGGGAGGTCGGGTGCTGCGTGCGACTCTGACCGCGCTCGTCGCGGGGCTGCCCGTGGCCCTCGCCCTCGGGCTGGTTGTCCGTACAGTGACCACCCGCGTGACCTCCCTGCCCCTGGCCGTGATCACCGCCGTGACAGGTGCTGCTGTGTCAGCAGCCCTCGTCCTGGTGGCCATCCACCTGGCTGACCGCAGTCTCCTGGCATCGATACGTAGCGGGAGGGCAACGACGACGACGGATGACAAGGAGTAACCATGAGCCCCAGCGGCGTCGACAGCACGAACGAGCCCGGTGCCTCGCAGAGCCCGCACGCCGGGCGCCGGCGAATCCTCCAAGTGTGTGGATCAGCCGCCGGAGGGGTCCGGGCCCACCTGGCCGACTGCGCCCGGATCCTGGCCGCCGACGGCCACGACGTCATTGTCGAGGCACCCGCAGTCGTCCTTGACGGACTGGATGTCGAACCGGCTCGCGCCGAGGTACTCGAGATCGGCCCCCGCCCCAGCCCCAACGACACCCTGGCCGTGGCCAGGCTGCGTCGTCTGGGCAGACGCGCCCACGTCGTTCACGCCCACGGCCTGCGAGCCGGAGCCCTGGCCGCACTGGCCCTGGGACGACGCCGCCGCGGACGCACCCGGCTGGTCGTCACCCTCCACAACCTCACCGTCGGGGGGCGCCTGACCACCCTGGTAGGGGACAGGCTCGAACGGCTCATCGCCCGGCGCGCCGACCTCATCCTTGCGGTCAGCCCAGACCTGGCCAAACGCGCCCGGGAGCAGGGCGCCCCGCGTGTCGAGGTCGCCATCATTCCCGCAGTGCCACCGCAGAACTCCGGTCATCCGAGCTCATCCGACGCAGCCGCGCCGCAGGAGGTCTGGCCGCCCGGAGTCGCGCGCCTGCTGACCGTTGCCCGCCTGGCTCCCCAGAAGGGCCTGCCGCTGCTGCTCGAGGCCGCCGCGATCCTCTCCCGCGAGGTCGACGCCGGCCGGCTGGCGGCCTTCACCTGGGCGCTCGCCGGCGATGGCCCCGGTCGTGAGGAGGCGGCTGAGCGTATCACCGCCGAACAGCTCCCGGTCACCCTCCTGGGGCGGCGAACCGACGCGCCGGCCCTCATGAAGGCAGCCGACATCGTCGTCCAGACCAGCCTGTGGGAGGGCCAGCCCCTCACCATCCAGGAGGCCTTGCGTGCCGGCGCCGCGATCGTTGCCACCGACGTCGGCGGTACCGCCGTCACCGCCAGGGGAGGAGCCGTCCTCGTGGCTCCCCAGGCCCAAGCCATCGCCGAGTCGCTCGGAACCCTCCTGAGCGACTCCGAGGCCCGCTTCCGCGCCGCTGAGCGCGCGCAGGAGGCGGCGGGGCGCCTTCCCGGGCTCGAGGACCTGGCGGCCCAGCTGCGCCAGGCGGTCCTCGACCTGCACTGAGCCGCCCCGCCCCGAGCGGTAGCATCATTGTGCCCGAGCGCCCGTCAACCATGACGCCGGCAGCGAGAAGAGGAGCCAATCGTGGACCACCCGGTGACGACGACCCGCAGCAGCGACGGATTAGGGGAACAGCCTCGCCGACACGCGCGAACCGGGGCGGGAGGCTGGTCGGCAGCGAACGGGTATGGAGCGGGCCGATCTTCGCCGTCGACGCCGACCACGTGCGCCTGGGGCCCCGGTCAGGATCCGGTGGCCCGTCAGGTCGTCGTCCACCACGACGCCGTAGCCGTCGTCGCCCTGCGCGAGGGCGAGGCATCCTCCCAGACCGACGGTGCCGCGGAGATCCTCATGATTCGCCAGTACCGCCATCCCGTACGCGCCTGCCTGTGGGAGATTCCCGCCGGCCTGCTCGACGTGCCGGGGGAGGCCCCCGCCGTCGCCGCCGCCCGCGAGCTCGCTGAGGAGACCGACTACGCGGCGGCCACCTGGAACACGCTGGCCGAGTTCTACGCCTCGCCCGGCTTCACCACCGAGGGGGCCCGGATCTTCCTCGCCCAGGACCTGAGCCTGCTGCCCGAGGACCAGCGCACTGCCCGCGAGGCCGAGGAGGCCGAGTTCGTGCCCACCTGGGTCCGACTGGATGAGGCACTCGACGCCGTCATGGACGGCCGCCTGCACAACCCCTCCACCGTCCTGGGGGTCCTGGCCACGGCCCAGGCACGTTCCCGCGGCTGGGCAGGGTTGCGTCCCGCTGACGCCCCCTGGCTGCGCAGCCCAGAGAGCCTGTAGGAGTCTGCGCCGGGGCAGCGACAGCTTGAGTAACGGGGCACCGTCATATGCGGCAACCCACTAGTTAGGTATTCCTAGGTAAGGGTTACCTTTGATTAGGTGGCGTGTTCAATCCCACCCTGCGGCGCTCCGTCATGAACTTGCCAGTGTTGAATTCGGTAAGCAAGATCTTGGTTAAACTCGTGGCACGACGACCTGCGACGCCCTACAGCCGATCCTGGGCCAGCCCTTTGGCTGATTCTTGGAATGCTTCGGCCAACAAGGACGTGGTCGAACCGGCCGCAACGGGGTCAGGCCGTGAGGCGTCGCAGCGACTAGGGGAGGAGCAGTCATGACACAGAGTGACGATGACTCGACGCGGGCACGTGTGCTCGACCTCATCGCTGAGAAGGGCCCTGTCTCGGCGGCTCAGCTCGCCAAGGTCCTGAGCCTGACGCCGGCCGCCGTGCGCAGGCACATCACGGCGCTTGAGGACGCTGAGCAGATCGAGGTTCACACGCCGGCCCTGACGGGTAAGCGTGGCCGTGGTCGCCCGGCCCGGCACTATGTGCTGACGCCCAAGGCCCGCACCTCCTTCGCGGAGGGCTACTCCGACCTGGCCAACCGCGCCCTGCACTACCTGTCCCAGGTGGCCGGTGACAAGGCGGTCGACTCCTTCGCCGCGGCCAGGGGCCGTGACCTCGAGCGCCGCTACGCCACCGTCGTCGAGGCGGCCGGCAAGGATCCCCTCGGAGCGGGCCCGCGCCCTGGCGGACGCCCTGACCCTCGACGGTTACGCGGCCTCGGTGCGCGACGTCGGGGACGGGCTCCTTCGCCGTCCAGCTGTGCCAGGGCAACTGCCCGGTGCGTGACGTCGCCGGGGAGTTCCACGAGCTGTGCGACGCCGAGACGCAGGCCATCTCCCGGCTCGTCGGGCGTCCCGGTCCAGCGTCTGGCCACCCTGGCCGGAGGCGAGCACGTCTGTACCACCCACATTCCGATCGCCATGCCCGCGCTGCGCAAGCGCGCGGTTCGGGCGGCGGCTAAGACGCGAGGCCTTGAGACCAAGCGAATGGAAGGAACCCGATGACACTGCCGACAACCGAGACCACGCGTAGCACCGACGACGAGATCATCGACTCGATCTCAACGAGCTACGACTTCGGCTGGCACGACTCCGACGAGGCCGGTGAGAAGGCCAAGCGAGGCCTTGATGAGCAGGTGGTCCGCGAGATCTCCGCCATCAAGGGAGAGCCGGAGTGGATGCTGGCCAAGCGTCTCAAGGCCTACTCCACCTTCGAGCGCAAGCCCATGCCCACCTGGGGCGTGGACCTCTCCCAGCTCGACATGGACGCCGTCAAGTACTACGTGCGCTCCACGGACCGGCCGGCCAACTCCTGGGACGACCTGCCCGAGGACATCAAGAACACCTACGACCGCATCGGCATCCCCGAGGCCGAGCGCGAGCGCCTGGTGGCCGGCGTGGCCGCCCAGTACGAGTCGGAGGTCGTCTACCACCAGATCCGCGGTGACCTGGAGGAGCAGGGCGTCATCTTCGTGGACACCGACACCGCCGTGCGCGAGTACCCCGAGCTCGTCAAGGAGTACTTCGGGACCGTGGTGCCCGCCGGCGACAACAAGTTCGCCGCCCTCAACACGGCCGTGTGGTCCGGGGGTTCCTTCATCTACGTCCCCAAGGGCGTCCACGTCGAGATCCCACTCCAGGCATACTTCCGCATCAACACGGAGAACATGGGCCAGTTCGAGCGCACGCTCATCATCGCCGACGAGGACTCCTACGTCCACTACGTCGAGGGCTGCACCGCCCCCATCTACTCCACCGACTCCCTGCACTCGGCGATCGTGGAGATCGTGGTCAAGAAGAACGCCCGCGTGCGCTACACGACCATCCAGAACTGGTCCAACAACGTCTACAACCTGGTGACCCAGCGCGCTACCTGCGAGGAGGGCGCCACCATGGAGTGGATCGACGGCAACATCGGCTCCAAGCGGAACATGAAGTACCCGGCCGTCTTCCTCATGGGGCCCCACGCTCGCGGCGAGGCCCTGTCCATCGCCTTCGCCGGCGAGGACCAGCACCAGGACACCGGCGCCAAGATGGTCCACATGGCGCCCCACACCTCCAGCCACATCGTCTCCAAGTCGATCGCCCGCCACGGTGGCCGCAGCGCCTACCGCGGACTGGTGCAGATCATGAAGAACGCCCGGCACTCCAAGTCCAACGTGCTGTGCGACGCGCTCCTGGTCGACGAGATCTCCCGGTCGGACACCTACCCCTACGTCGACGTGCGCACCGACGACGTCGAGATGGGGCACGAGGCCACCGTCTCCAAGGTGAGTGCCGACCAGCTCTTCTACCTCATGCAGCGCGGGCTGACCGAGACCGAGGCCATGGCCACGATCGTGCGCGGCTTCGTCGAGCCCATCGCCCGGGAGCTGCCCATGGAGTACGCCCTCGAGCTCAACCGGCTCATCGAGCTGCAGATGGAGAACTCGGTGGGCTGACCCACCGCAGCGGATCCTCCCTCGTCAGCCCACTCAGCCTTCGACCCACACCTCATCACACCGGCCTGCTGCCGGCCAAGGAGCACCTCCACATGCCTGAACTCTCCACCGACCACTCGAGCGCCACGCTCGACGGCGCCCACTCCCACGGCGGGCCGCGCTACGTCTCCTCGCGCGCCGACCGCCCCACCTCCTTCGACCCCGCCGACATCCCGGTGCCGCGCGGCCGTGAGGAGGAGTGGCGCTTCACGCCGATGAAGCGCTTCGCCCCGCTGTTCGACCTCGACGCCATCCGCGCGGCCACCGCCGGCCAGAGCGATGCCGGTGTCCGTATCGAGACGGACCTGCCCGACGGCGTGAGCCTGGAGACGGTCGCGCGCAGCGACGCCCGCATCGGCACCGTGGGTGCCCCGGTCGACCGCACCGGCGTCACCGCCTGGAACGGCACAGAGACCGCCACGGTGCTCACCCTGGAGCCCGGCGCCCAGCTGGAGCGGGCCGCCCGACTGAACATCATCGGCCAGGACGCGCAGCTCGCCCGCCCCACCGCCCAGCACATCCTCGTCGCCGCCGAGTCCGGTTCCAAGGGAACCGTCGTCCTCGACCACACCGGCACCGCCGCCCTGACCCAGGGCGTCGAGGTGACGGTCGCCGACGGCGCCGAGCTCACCCTGGTGACCGTCCAGGGCTGGGAGGACGGGGCCGTCCATGCCTCCAACCACCGGGTCAAGGTCTGCGGCCGCGGCGTCCTCAAGCACGTCGTCGTCAGCCTCGGCGGAGACGTGCGCATCTGCCCCGACCTGGGCTTCTCCGGCGAGGGCGGGCACATCGACGCCTACGGCGTCTACTTCACCGATGCCGGCCAGCACCAGGAGCACCGCCCCTACGTGGCTCACACCGAGCCCCACTGCTACTCGCGTGTCACCTACAAGGGCGCCCTCCAGGGCGAGGGCGCGCACGCCGTGTGGGTGGGGGACTGCCTCATCGGCCAGGCCGCCCGCGGCACCGACACCTACGAGCTCAACCGCAACCTGGTCCTGACCGAGGGGGCCAAGGCCGACTCCGTGCCGAACCTGGAGATCGAGAACGGCAACATCGAGGGGGCCGGCCACGCCAGCGCCACCGGCCGCTTCGACGACCAGCAGCTGTTCTACCTGCGTGCCCGCGGCATCCCCGAGACCGAGGCCCGCCGCCTCGTCGTCCTGGGCTTCTTCAACGAGATCGTCGCCGAGATCGGTGTCGATGAGGTCGAGGAGCGCCTCATGGCCGCCATCGAGAAGGAGCTCGAGCTCACCGGACTCATCACCGCCCGCACCGACCAGGACCCCGCCGCCCAGCCGGCAGCCGAGTGACAGGCCGGACCCGCACGACGGTCCGCCCACCCGCAACCAGACCACAACCCAGCTGAAAGAAACGTCGCATGAGCACTCTGCAGATCAAGAACCTCCACGTCCAGGTGGCCACCAACGACGGCCCCAAGCCCATCCTCAAGGGCGTGGACCTGACCATCGACTCCAACCAGGTCCACGCCATCATGGGCCCTAACGGCTCAGGCAAGTCCACCCTGGCCTACTCCATCGCCGGGCACCCCGACTACGAGGTCACCGACGGCGAGGTCCTCCTCGACGGCGTCGACCTGCTGGAGATGAGCGTGGACGAGCGCGCCCGGGCCGGCCTCTTCCTGGCCATGCAGTACCCCGTCGAGGTCCCCGGCGTCACCGTGGCCAACTTCCTGCGCACGGCCAAGACCGCCATCGACGGCGAGGCCCCCAAGGTGCGCCAGTGGGTCGGCGAGGTCAACCAGGCCATGAAGAACCTGCGGATGGACCCCGCCTTCTCCCAGCGTGACGTCAACGCCGGCTTCTCCGGCGGTGAGAAGAAGCGCTTCGAGATCCTCCAGATGGAGCTGCTCCGTCCCCGCTTCGCCGTCCTGGACGAGACCGACTCCGGCCTGGACGTCGACGCCCTGCGCATCGTCTCCGAGGGCGTCAACCGCCTCCACGACGAGTCTGACGCCGGCTTCCTCCTCATCACCCACTACACGCGCATCCTGCGCTACATCAAGCCCGACCACGTCCACGTCTTCGTCGACGGGCGCGTGGCCGAGGCCGGCGGCCCCGACCTGGCCGACCGCCTCGAGGAAGAGGGCTACGACCGCTACCTGGCCTGACGGTCCTCACCGTGCCGGGGCCGACGACGGCGCGCCGCGCAACACGGCGCCGTCGCCGGCCCCGGCACTGAGGCAGGGGGACTAAGGTTCCTCGTGACCTCAGCCCCCGCCGTCGGCGACCATGCCCGGAACCGCCCCGCACCGAATCGGAAAGGCACGTCATGACCCAGTCCACGGCCCCACTCACCGGGGCGCCTTCGGCCCGGCGCGCTCAACGTGGAGGAGGTCGCCGCGATCCGCGCCGACTTCCCCTACCTGGAGCGGGCCGCCCGCAACGGTGAGGCTCTGGCCTACCTGGACTGGGCGGCCACGAGCCAGAAACCCGCCGGCGTCATCACCACGGAGGCCGACTTCTACCGCATGTCCAACGGCGCGGCGGGGCGCTCGACCTACCAGCTCGCCGACGAGGCCACCGCCACCTTCGAGGACGCCCGCGACGCCGTCGCCGCCTTCGTCGGGGCGAGTGGCAGCGAGCTCGTCTTCACCAAGAACGCCACCGAGGCCATCAACCTCGTCGCCCTGGCCATCGGGCACGCCAGCCAGGGCCGGTCGGCGGCCCGCGGTGGCGGACCCGCCGCGGCCGATGACCCGGCTCGGCGCCTCATCATCGGGCAGGGCGACGAGGTGGTCGTCACCCGCGCCGAGCACCACGCCAACCTCGTGCCCTGGCAGGAGCTGTGCGCCCGCACCGGCGCCACCCTGCGCTGGCTGGACCTGACCGAGGACGGGCGCATCGATGCCGCCACCCTGGACGTCATCACCGAGCGAACCCGCGTCCTGGCCCTGACCCACGCCTCCAACGTCACCGGCGCGATCAGCCCACTCGACCTCATCCTCCCACGCGCCCAGCAGGTCGGTGCGCTCGTTGTCCTGGACACCTGCCAGTCCGCCGCCCACCTTCCGCTGGACTTCGGCGCACTGAAGACTGCCGGCGTGGACGCCATGGTGCTCTCCAGTCACAAGATGCTCGGCCCCACCGGCATCGGCGCGCTCGTGGCCACCGAGGAGCTTCTGGCGGCGATGCCACCAGTGCTCACCGGCGGCTCCATGATCGAGATCGTCACCATGGAGTCGTCGACCTTCATGAGCGGCCCGCCCCGTTTCGAGGCCGGCAGCCAGCCGCTGGCGCAGGCCGCGGGATGGCGCACCGCCGTGGAGTACCTGGCCCAGATCGGCCTGGACCGGCTCCACGCCACCGAGCAGGCCCTGACCCAGCAGGTGCTCGAGGGCCTGGCCCAGGTCCCCGGGCTGCGCCTGGTCGGCCCGACCGACACCACCGACCGCCTGGGAGTGGTCGCCTTCTCCATCGAGGGAGTCCACCCCCACGACGTCGGCCAGGTCCTCGACGCCGCCGGCGTCGCCGTGCGCACCGGCCACCACTGCGCCCAGCCCATCCACCAGCACTTCGGCATCCACGCCTCCTCGCGCCTGTCCTTCGGGGCCTGCTCCACTCCCGAGGAGGTGGACCGCTTCCTGTCCGCCATCGCCGACGTCCGGCGCTACTTCCAGAGGTGAGCATGAACGAACTCGACCAGCTCTACCAGCAAGTCATCCTCGACCACTCCCGCGAGCGCCACGGCTCCGGCGCCCTCGATGCCCCGGACGCCACCAGCCACCAGGTCAACCCCACCTGTGGTGACGACGTGACCCTGGGGGTGCGCGTCAAGGACGGCAAGATCGAGGCCATCGGCTGGGAGGGGGACGGGTGCTCCATCTCCCAGGCCTCCATCTCCGTCATGCACGACCTCGTCAACGGCGCCGACCTGGCCACCGTGGCCCGCCTCGAGGCGGACTTCGATACCCTCATGCACTCGCGCGGCAAGGGCGTCGACGACGCCGTCCTGGATGACCTGGAGGACGGGGCCGCCTTCGAGGGCGTCTCGAAGTACCCCAACCGCGTCAAGTGCGCCCTGCTGGGGTGGATGGCCCTCAAGGACGCCCTGGCCAAGTCCGGCGTCGCCCTGCCCGCCGTTGAGCCGAACGGCGCCGAGTAGATCAACTGTCCTGACACCACTGTCCGACCCGCGAGGAAGAAGGAAGAAGCCATGAGTGACAACCCCAGTGGGATGCCGGCTGCCGCCGACAACCCCATGGCCGCCCAGCAGCCGCCGGCCCCCGTCGCCAGCACCGAGGGCGTCGATGTCGCCGCCGTCGAGGAGGCCCTGCGCGACGTCATCGACCCCGAGCTCGGTATCAACGTCGTCGACCTCGGCCTGCTCTACGGGGTGTCGATCGAGCCCGACGGCACCGTCGTGCTCGACATGACCCTGACCACCGCCGCGTGTCCGCTCACCGACGTCATTGAGGAGCAGGCCCAGCAGGCCCTGTCCCTCATTGCCGACAAGGTCCGCATCCAGTGGGTGTGGCTGCCGCCGTGGGGGCCGGACAAGATCACCCCTGAGGGCCGCGAGCAGCTGCGCGCCCTGGGCTTCAACGTCTGAGCCTCTGTCGAGGTCGCCGTCAGGTCAGGTCCTCCTCGACACCGAGGACCGCCTCGCGCAGGACACGCGCGTGGCAGTGGACGTGGTCGTGGCCGGCGAACAGGAGCGTCACCCGTCTCTTGAGGGCCTCGTGACGCAGGTGCTCGACGGCGGCGACCGCCTCGGGCCTCTCGGTGAGCTCGGCCCGGTAGGCCTCGACGAACTGGGGCCAGGGCAGGTCCCCGCTGTGGAAGGCCCGCCGCAGCTCAGTGGTGGGGGTGGCGTCCTTGGCCCACTCGTCGAGAGCGGCGCGCTCCTTGGACACGCCACGGGGCCAGAGCCGGTCCACTAGGACCCGTGCTCCGTCCTCGGCGCTGGGCTCCTCACGGATGCCTTTGAGAACCACGTTGGCAGATGAAGGAAGGCGTTGACTCATACCAGCGACGCTACTCGCCCCATCCGTCGGTGCGATCCCATCGGCTCGCAGTGAATCGGGCATGTGAGCGGCGCTCACCGACTCAGGCGCCATCGGTCGATCGCGGTGAGGAACTCCCGTTCCAAGGCCCGGGTGAGCCGCGCATCGGGGTACCCCGTGGCTCCGATAAGGCTGAAGAGCCCCCGGACCGCATCGGTGTCGACGCTCCTGGCAAGGGCTGCAAGGCGCTCAGGCGGCAGCCGGGCCTCCATCCGGGAGACCATGACCTGGGCGCGCTGCTCGATCTGCGCCTCTGACAGCTCGGTCGGCTCCTGGGAGTAAAAGGCCAGTGACTCGGCGTCGTAGTCAGGATCCGGGTCCACGAAGAGGAACTCCGCCTCCGGCGGCATCTGGCCGCGATAGCAGGCCAGGTCGGTCAGGTCCCGCTCTTTGCGCACGGTGCAGCGGGTGGCCTCATCGGCAGCGGCCTGCTCCAGGCGGTCGAAGAAGGCCTCCATGCGTGGGGACATCGGTGAGATGGTCGAACCCGCTCTGGCCCGCTCCAGCAGGCCGGCGAGCATGTCCCTCTGCCTGGTGACCTCGGCCAGGTGATCCTCCACAGCGGCCAGGGCTCCGGCCAGGTCCTCGACCACGGAGCCGGCCGCCGCGCGGGCCTCAACCGGTCCGTCCGCGGGTGCGTCGTCGGGTTGCTCGACGCCGGTCGCCTCGGACTCGTCGAGGACGCGTCTGATGGTCTCCAGGGACACACCTGCCTGGACCAGCCAGCGGATCCGGGAGAGCCGGGCGACGTGGCCCAGGTCGTAGTCGCGCCAGCCGCCCCGTTCTCCGGGAACCGGAAGCAGCCCCAGTGAGTGGTAGTAGCGCACCGTGCGCACGGTTGTCCCGGTCAGCTCGGCGATCTCAGCAACGCGCATGGGGACAGTCTCACACGGCGCCCGGATCCTGAACCGTTCGGATCCGCGTAGTGGGGCCGGATCATGGGGAGAGCGAACCGTTTGCCGGGGCATGCCCGCGTTGCTACTGTGCCCGCGTGATGACAGGCGGATCAGGTACCGACGGCGGCAGCGGCGCCCCGTCTCGCCCTGAGCAGGCGGGAGGGTCCTGGTGAACGGCACGCGAGGCAACCTGCAGGTCGGCGACCTGCTCCAGGGCAGTGCAGGCGCCCTGTCAGTCACAGGTTGCCTGCTCTTCAAGGAATGGGACTCCCAGGACCACTGCTTCTACTACTGGGAGGAGTGGCAGCTCATCGGGGCCAGCAACTCCGACACCTGGGTCGAGGTCGACCACGATCCCGGCGAGGTCCTCTTCTACGAACCCGTTCGTCTCCAGGAGAAGATCGAGCCGTGGGCCCTGACCGTCGGTCAGACGATGCAGATGACGATCAACGGCGTCCTGCACCGCGGCATGGTTGAGGAGGTGACCACCGGAACGCTCGAGAACGTCATCGGTTCCCCGGCGTGCCCACTCAACATCGGCGAGACCATGACCTACGCCGAGGTACGGCTGACGGACCCGGCCGGCGTGACCAGCAGGCTGACCATCGACAGCCACCGTTTCCGTGACCTCCTGGCATACCGCAAGACCTCCCTGTCCACTGCGCAGCAGAAGCAGCTCTTCGGGCGGGTCCTGTACAACCGCCGATCTGTCCCCGGAAGAACCGGCCGGAACATCGGATGCGCGGTCGTCGCCGCCCTCGTCAGTATCGTGCTCGTCGGCGGGCTGTTCTCCGCATGCTCCAACCTCAGCCGCACCAGTGGCGACGCCGACCCCACCAGCACCTCGCACTCGGGCTCCTCACGGAGCTATCGCCACCGCCCGGTCTACGGGGGCGGCGGAGGCGGAGTCGGCAAGTAGGCCCGCCCACCGGGGATGGCCCGCCCGCCATGCGATGTCGCCGTCGGGGGAGTGAGGTGGGGACCTCACCCCGTTTGTCGGCTGCCCGCCTCGTTGCTACCGTGCTCGCGTGAGTGCGGTGAGCCTGTGTTCCGTCAGCTACAAGATCAGTGGCGCCGAGCCGCATGCGCTCAACGACTGTCCACCATGGAGTCGATTCTCCTTGGTGCCGCCCAGACGGCGGGACTGACTGCCGTCTCCAGTGCTCACCACCGCTTCGAGCCCCAGGGACTGAGCGCCGTCATCATTCTGTCCGAGTCGCATATCGCCGCCCACACCTGGCCCGAGTCCGGTACCGGCTACGTGACGCTCACCAGCTGCCGCACACTGACCCCCGCCCAGATCGAGTCCGTGGGGGGAGCTGGTGCGCAAGCGCCTGCGGGCCCAGCAGGTGACCAGCTCGGGGATCACCCTGTGAGTGTCAGAGGTGATCTGAGAGTCGGTGAGACACTTCGGGGTTCCTTGAGGAAGAAGAGCCGCTCCTACACCGTCATGGGGCGAGTTGTCCTCAGACGACGGGTTCAGGGAGGTCGGCGCTTCGTCAAGCGGGAGCAGTGGCGCCTGATCGACGACGACGGTCAAGAGCTCTGGCTGGAGATCCGTCGAGACACCAACAAGGTGGTTCTTCACGAGCCGGTTCCTGTTCAGCCGGCGATTGACCCGCTCACCCTCGAGGTCGGCTGGAGCCGGCAGCTGCGAGTTCGTGGCCGGCCGTGCACCGTCGAGGTCACGAATGTGCGCCGTGCTGAGATCGACCATGAGACCGGGGCTGTGAATCATCCCAATGGGGCTCTTACCACGACAACCTGCGCCGATCTCCGCGTGGTGGATGCGCACGGCTCGATCTCCACCATGGTGGTCGATGCACATCGCCTGCACACCCGAGAAATCTATAGCGAAACAGGTCTGTCCTCCTCGAAGCAGTCCAGGGTCTTCGGTAGGCCCGTGACCCGACCGTGGTGGATATCCAGTTTCATGCGAAGGTTCTGGCGGTGGTTCCCCACGGCGATCTCCGGGGCGAGTAGAAGCGATTGGGCCCCCGTGTTCTGGATCGTCCTGATGTTCGTGTTGCTGGTGCTTGCCGAGCTGATCGATAACGATGATGGTTTCTTTCCCTCAGGAGGCGGCCTCTCCTTCCGAAACCGCTCGGTCTACGGCGGTGGGGGCGGAGGCGTCGGAAAATGACCTGGAGCCCACGGACTCAATCCCCTCGACGGTCACACACGAAGGAGAAGACATGTTGCTCATGACCATCGCTCACCACTCATCGGTCGACCTCAACTGGCAGTCGCTGCTGAGTACCGTCGTCTACGCGGTGCTCGGAGTGGTGCTGCTCATGGTGTTCGCGCTGCTCGTCAACCGCATCTTCCGCCTCGACCTCAGACGCGAGCTCATCGAGGACCAGAACATCGGCCTGGGGGTCGCCTTCGCCGGCACGGCGCTGGCCATCGCCATCATCATCGCCGCCACCATCCTGAGCTGAGCCGCACACCATGACCCACGGCCGAATCGGGCGACGGGAGAACGTCGCCCTGTTCACTGCGGCGCTGCTCGCCGCGATCGGCGGGCTCATCTACGAGCTCATCCTGGGCACAGCCGCCTCCTACCTCCTGGGTGACTCCGTCCTCAGCTTCAGCCTGGCCACTGGTATCACCCTGTTCGGCATGGGCATCGGCTCACTGCTGGTCAACCGCTTCCGCACCGCACCGGCGGTCGTCTTCGGTGTCAGCGAGGTGCTGCTGGGCCTCATCGGCGGCAACTCCGTCCTCCTGCTGTACCTGGCCTTTGGGCGCACCCGCCTGCACTGGGTCGTCTTCGGCGGCATCAGCCTGACCATCGGCATCTCATCGGCCTGGAGATCCCGTTGCTGGTGCGGACTTTCGCAGCCTTCGGGCGCCGCTCGACCAGTGAGCTGCTCGGCAAGGTCATGGCCATCGACTACTTCGGCTCCCTGGTGGCCTCCCTGGTCTTCCCCTTGGTGCTCCTCCCGCAGCTCGGCCTCATGCGCGGGGCCTACCTGGTAGGCGCCCTCAACGTCCTGGTCGCACTGCTCGTCCTGCTCCAGGTACGCACACCTCGCAAGATCCTGTGGGCGGCCACCGCCGCCGTCGTGGCACTGGTCGGCATGTTCGCAGCCGCCAACCGCATTGAGCGCAGTGTGGAGGCGCTGACCTACAACGACCCGATCGTCTACTACCAGCAGACCGCCTACCAGAAGGTCGTCCTCACCCAGTACCAGGACGACCTGCGCCTGTACCTCAACGGCCAGCTTCAGTTCTCCAGCCTGGACGAGGCCAGGTACCACGAGACCCTGTCCGCCAGTGCCATGACCTCGGTGAAGGATCCTGCCCACGTGCTCGTGCTCGGCGGCGGCGACGGCCTGCTGGCCCGGGAGATCCTGCGCTACCCCAGCGTCACGGACGTCACCATCGTGGACATCGATCCTGATGTCACCGAGCTGGCGCGGAATAACCGCCTGCTCAAGGACCTCAACCACGCCTCCCTGTCCGACCCCAGGGTGAAGGTCGTCAACGACGACGCCTTCACCTACGTCCAGGACTCCAAGGCGACCTACGATGTCGCTCTCATCGACCTGGTCGACCCCTCCAATGAGAAGCTCGCCAAGCTCTACTCCACCGAGTTCTATCGGAACATCGAGGGGAGGCTGGCACCCGAGGGCGTCATGGTCACCCAGGCCACCTCCACCTTCTTCTCACCCCATGCCTTCTCCACAGTGGCCAGCACCGTCGCCGCCGCTCAGCCGGATCGACAGATCCTGCCCTTCTCCACCAATATTCCCTCCTTCGGGGAGTGGGGTTTCGTGCTGTCCAGCAAGACGCCGCAGAAGCTCATCAGCCAGCCGCTACCCAAGGGCCTGACTTACCAGGACCGGGAGACCCTGGAGTTCATCATGCGAACCAAGCCGGCCCGCACCGAGTCCATGGAGCCCTCCACCCTTCTGCATCCGCGGATCGTCGAGGTCTACAACCAAGACATGCGCCAGTGGCGCTACTACTGAACCGCCCGGGAAGAGACGGCGAAGCCGGTTCGGTCTGAATCGTCCCGAAGCGACTTCGCCGTCACCCTGTTGCCGCATCGCGGCGGCCGCCTCACCTCATCTCAGGATTCTGATGGACAGCCAGGCGGCGATTCCGCCGATCATCACGCAGCTCATGAGGGACATGATGACTGCCATGCCGATGATGAATAGATAGTGCATTGCCGCCAGTGTTGCCAGCCAGATGAGCGTGACACGAGCAGCGCGAGGAAGTGCCGTCACCAGGCATGCTCCGGCTCCAACGATCACCAGCCCGCTGACGGCGAAGGACATGAAGCCGGGGTCAGTGACGTCTGACGGGCTCGAGCGTCGCTCCCCAGATGACGACGAGGAGACCGCAGACGGCCAGGCACGCTCCGGCGATGTTTCGTCCGTTCATCTGCTGCCGGGCCGACTTGTCCTGATTCGTTGCTGTCATGTTGTTGCTTTCCTTCCGATGATGCGATGTGCAGTCGTTGTCGCGGGGGCGCCTGTCGCTATCCGGTCTTTGCCGAGTCCGCGAGCTCGCGTCCCCAGCTGCGGGCGTCACTCTCCTGGCCGGTGGCCAGCGGGCCCTTGCTCGCCGTGACCACGAAGCTTCTTGTTGACACCGTCCGCCGCCCCTGTTGACGCTGCAGGGCCTTGGCGATCGCCTTGGCCGCTGAGCCGCTGAGCCAGCCCTTGGAGATGACGGTGTCGAAGGCGGAGACGCTGAGAGCAGCTGGAACCTCTGCGTCTCCCAGCCACTCGCTGATCCCCGGGGAGGTCGCGCCGGACCCCGCCTGCGCACGGGCCTTGGATCGCGTAGCCACAGTGGGCAGGCCCCGGTTGTGGGTGGGAGCTCCCAGGACGAGCAGATCCAGGTCCTCGGGCAGAGCGCGTGGCGCCTGGGCGACGTCGACCACCTGCGCCTCGACGCCGTCCCTCGATCAACTCGGCGGCAACGGCCTCGGCGATGGCCCGGGTATTGCCGAAGTAGGACTCAACAATGATGAGCGCCCTGGTCATGGTGTCCTCCTGAAGGCTGATACCGGCGATGTCACTGGCGACGTGTGCGTCATGAACCCACTGTCAGGTGTGACGCCACGTCGCACGCAAACGGGGCCCGCCGCTCTCAAGGCGGCGGGCCCCGTCAGGCCGAGAAACTCGGTGGAGAGACAGGACGAGTCAGGACGACGAACAGCGTCGCCGCGGCTCGTCTCAGAGCTGGGAGGCGTCGACAGCGAAGGTGTTGCAGGCCTGCACCGAGCCGGAGTTCATTCCGGTGGTGAACCAGCGCACGCGCTGCTCGGAGGAGCCGTGGGTCCACGTGTCGGAGTCGACGTGCCCCTTGGCCCGTTCCTGGATGTGGTCATCGCCCACGGCCTCGGCCGCGCCCAGCGCGCCCTTGATCTCCTCACTGCTGGGACGGTTGAGGAAGGGCTTGCCGGTGTCCGGGTCTGGGGGTGGAGGAAGCGTGGTTGACCCAGATCCCCGCGTAGCAGTCCGCCTGGAGCTCCAGGCGCACCGAGTCCGACGTCGCACCGCTGCCCGAGCGGTCGGCCTTGGCCATCTGCCCGGTCAGGTGCTGGATGTGGTGGCCGAACTCGTGGGCCACGATGTACTCCTCCGCCAGGGGCGTGTCAGCGGCCCCCAGGGAGCGCTCCATCTCGGAGAAGAAGCTCATGTCCAGGTAGACGGTCTGGTCCCCAGAGCAGTAGAAGGGACCCACCGCCGAGGAGGCGTTGCCGCAGGCCGAGGAGATCTGGGTGCCGTCCCACAGGACGAACTCGGGCTGGCGTACTTGAGCCCCGCCTGGGCGGGCAGCTGCTCGGTCCACACCGCGTCGAGGGACTCCGCGGTGGCCACCATGCGGCACTGGGTGTACTTGTTGGCACTGTCCCCGCTGGTGCACACGGAGGTGTCGATCGATGAGGCCGTCGACGTCGTCGTCCCGGTCTGCTGCTGCGCCCCCAGCATGGACGTCAGGTCCACTCCCGTGAGCTGGGAGAAGAGGACGACGGCGATGACGGTCAGGATCGAGCCGCCACCGATCATGGCGCCCCGGCCTCCGCCGGAACGGGTCTGGACCCGGTTGGGGTCGAGCTGGATATCGCGGTTGAAGGACACTGGCCACCTCTGAGAACACGCCTGCAATGAGGCTCGGACGAAGCCCACGCTACCGTGACACCACCACCGGCGCGAAGCGGGGACACCGAGGAGAATAACGGCGGGACCCTGCACAGTCCCTGGAAGGCCTGGTCGGGGTAGCCTGATGCCGTGCTCTACGACCTGCTGTACAAGACCGTGCTGACCCGTATCGACCCCGAGCTGATCCACGACGTGTGCCTGGACGCGATCGAGATCACCGGCAAGGTTCCCCTCGTCAGGGACGTAGTGCGCCAGATGTGGGGGCGCAGGCCGGTCTTCCCCGTGCCCTCGGCCAACCAGGGCGGCCCCTTCGCCCGTCCCGTGCCCGGCATCCTGGGGCTCGCAGCGGGCATGGACAAGGAGGGACAGGCCGTCGAGGGCCTGGACATGCTCGGCTTCGGCTTCATCGAGGTCGGCACCTTCACCGCCCACCCCCAGGGCGGCAACGACAAGCCCCGCATGTGGCGCTACCCGCAGATGCGCGCCGTGCGCAACCGCATGGGCTTCAACAACTCCGGGGCGGATGAGGCCGCCAAGCGCCTGCGGGCACTGCGCCGCACCCCTCGAGGGCGATCCATCGTCGTCGGCGCGAACATCGGCAAGACCAAGGTGACCCCGCTCGAGGAGGCGGTGGAGGACTACCGCTACTCGGCCGCGGCAGTGGCCCGCTGGGTCGACTACCTCGTCGTCAACGTCTCCAGCCCCAACACCCCCGGGCTGCGCAGCCTGCAGAGCGTTGAGACGCTGCGACCGATCCTTGAAGCGGTGCGCGAGGCCGCCGACCGCGCCGCCAGGCGCCACGTTCCGCTCCTGGTCAAGATCGCCCCGGACCTGGCTGACGAGGACATCGACGCCGTCGCCCAGATGGTCCTGGACATGGGGCTCGACGGGGTGGTGGCCACCAACACGACCATCGACCACGACCTGGGGGAGGGCGGCCTGTCCGGCGCCCCACTTCTGCCCCGCGCCCTGGAGGTCGTGCGCCGCCTGCGCCACGGGCTGGGGCAAGAACCCACGATCATCGGCGTCGGAGGCATCTCCTCCGTCATGGACGCCGAGCTCATGCTCGACGCGGGAGCGGACCTGCTTCAGGCCTACACGGCCTTCATCTACAACGGCCCCGCCTGGCCAGGGCGCATCAACCGAGCCCTGGCCACCGGTTCCGCCGCCCGGGCGACTGCCTGAGCCCCAGGTCCGGGGCCGCCCCACAGCGGAGCGGAACGGATCAGGACGGGTACTGGCCCCGCTCGACCAGGGCGGCGGGACGGCGCCAGCGCCGCAGCATGAAGCAGCGCGACATGATGTAGAAGAGGATCGTCCCCTCGTCCTTGACCTTCTCCTGGCCGAACTTCGCGGTCAGGCGGCGGCGCAGGCGCGTCCAGCACCAGACGGCGTCGGCGATCGCCGCCAGCAGGTAGCCGTTCATCGCCAGCACTGTGTAGAAGCTGATGAGCGGGTAGTGGGGCAGGAGGCTGCTGAACCCGAAGGAGATGATGAGCAGGACGAAGATGAGGGGCATGAAGTACTCGCCCAGGTTGAAGCGCGCGTCAACGAAGTCACGGATGTAGCGCTTGATCGGCCCCTTCTCCCGGGACGGGAGGTACTTCTCCTCACCGGTGACCATGGCCTTGTTCTGACGCTCCCAAGCGGCGTCACGGGCTGCTCGCGCCTCGCGCTTGGCGGCCGCACGGTCCTTGGGGACCACGGGGTGCAGGTTCTTGGCCTGCTGGTCCTTGCGCCGGGGCGTGGGGCGTCCCTTGCCCCCGGGCTTGGGGGAGGGCTCGGCCACGGGCTCCGGCTCAGGGGTCTGGCTGCGCTTCTTGAACAGGCTCACGGTGCACAGACTAGCGGCAGCGGCGCGATACCCTGAAAACCATGATCACCGTTGATGCCGTGCGCACCGCCGTGCACACCTCCATGCCCACCATCGTCTCCGACCTGACGGATCTGGTCGCGATCCCCTCGGTCTCCGCCTCCAGCCACGACCAGTCCCAGGTTCAGCGCTCCGCCGAGGCCGTGGCCGCGCTCCTGCGCGACAGCGGTCTGGATGCCGAGATCCTCTCGGTGCCCGCCCCCGACGGCACCCCCGGCCGGCCCGCCGTCCTGGCCCACAAGGCCGGCCCCCAGGGCAGCCCGCACGTCCTGCTCTACTCCCACCACGACGTCCAGCCCGTCGGCGACCCGACCGGCTGGGACCAGGCCGACCCCTTCACCGCCGAGCGGCGCGGGGAACGGTTGTTCGGACGCGGAACCGCTGACGACAAGGCCGGCGTCATCACCCACGCCCACGCCCTGCGCATCCTGGCCTCCCTGGCCGACGGTGAGCTGCCCTGCTCCGTGACGGTCTTCATCGAGGGCGAGGAGGAGGTCGGCAGCCCCTCCTTCGAGAACTTCCTGACCACTCACCGCGACCGCCTGGCCTCCGACGTCATCGTCGTGGCCGACTCCTCCAACTGGAAGGTCGGCATCCCGTCCCTGACCACCTCGCTGCGCGGCGTCGTCCAGGTCGATGTCCGTCTCGACATGCTCGACCACGCGCTTCACTCCGGCATGTACGGCGGCCCCGTGCTGGACGCCGCCACCGCCATGTGCCGGCTGATCGCCTCCTGCCACGACGACGCCGGTGACGTCGCCGTGGCAGGACTGGTCAGCCAGTCCCAGGCCGACGCCGACTTCCCCGTCTACCCGGAGGCCGACTTCCGCGCCGATGCCGGCATCCTCGACGGCGTCGAGCTCTCCGGCACCGGCGACCTCACCGCCCGGCTGTGGACCAAGCCCTCCCTGACGCTCATCGGCATGGACGTCACGCCCCTGGACCTGGCCGGCAACGTCCTGACCCCTTCGTGCACGGCCCGACTCTCGCTGCGCATCGCACCCGGGCAGGACCCGGCCGCAGCCCAGGAGGCCCTGGTCGCCCACCTGGAGAAGCACGTGACCCTTCGGGGGCCGCCTGACCGTCACCGGCCGTGAAGCCGGGCCCGCCTTCGACGGCTCCGAGGTCACCCCCGCCTCCGAGGCCGCCCACTGGGCCCTGTCCACCGCCTGGGACACCGAGGCCGTCAACATCGGACAGGGCGGCTCCATCCCCTTCATCGCCACCCTCAAGGAGACCTTCCCCGACGCCCAGGTGCTTGTCACCGGGATCGAGGACCCCGACACCCGGGCCCACAGCGAGAACGAGTCCATGCACCTGGGCGAGCTCGAGCACATCGTGGTCGCCGAGGCCCTCCTCCTGGCCCGTCTGGGCGGTGCCATCGACTCATGACGGCCAGTACTCACCGAGACCGCAACCGGGGTGAGAACACGTGAAGGTTCTCCTCGCCCCTGGGGGGCTGTGGCCTGAGCCCGCTGGAGTGCCTCTGGCGGGCTCGGGGCGTGGTCTCGCCCCGAGCCGGGTCGCCTCCGGTCTGGCACGTGGCTGGCGGGCGGTGCGTCCCGATGACGCCCTGACCCTGCGGCCCACGGCGGACGGCGGACCGGGCTCGGCCCAGGTGATCGCCCCCGATCAGGTCGCCTCCCGGGAGGTCATTCAGGGGCGGGGGCCGCTCGGACAGGTCAGAGAGGTCGACCTGGTGCGTCTGGTCCCCAGTCCCTCACGATCCGGGAACCGGCGCCCTGGCGAGGCGGGCACCTGGTTCCTGGACGCCGCCCGTCTCCTGGCGCTGCCGGCTGATCCCGACGAGGCGGCCCAGGAGGCGCTGGAGGGCAGCACCTCCGGCCTGGGAGGAGTCATCGGAGCCGCCCTGAGCCGTACCGGCCCCTGGACACGCTCCTGGTGGGGATGTCGCGCTCCGCCGTTCACGACGGGGGTGCCGGAGCCATCGATGCGCTCGGCGGCCTGCGAGCAGCCAAGGACCTGCTGTCGCATCGCAGCCTCGGACTCGTTCTGGCCGACGACATCGCCCTGGGAGGCATGAACGGCGCCGGGGCGGCCCTGGCGAGCACCACCTCCATCAGTCCTGAGCGGGCACAGGCGCTGGACCGCCGCGCCTGCGTTCGGGCGATGGAAGTCGTCAGCGAGGCCCAGGATCTCGATGCCCGGTGCCGTCGGTCCGCACAGGCCACTGCCTGTCGTCTCCGCGCTCGACGACGCCGGGTCCCTCCGTCTCGCGCACGCCCCGAACTCCGTCGGGAGTACTCGCCTGAGCGCGTCCACCTGGGGAACCGGGGCGGGCGGGGGCAGCGCCCTGGTGCTGCGGGCCCTGGGAGCCTGGGCGCGGCCCGGGGCGCGAGCCATGACTGAGCTCGTCGGTCTCAGCGATGCCGTCCAGGGGCAGGGACCTGGTCGTCACGGCCTGGGGAGAGCTCTACGATGTTCTGACTGACGGCGTCGTGGGCGTCGTCGGTCAGCACGCCGCATCCCAGGCGCTGCCGTGCATCGTGGTGTGCGGGCGCTGCGCCGTCAGTCGCGGCGAGCTGGCCGCAGCCGGTGTCACCAACGCCTACGGCCTGCAGGAGGCTCACGCCGCCGAGCCCTGGGAAGCGACTGACTCCCACGGGCTGGAGGCACGGCTGGTAGACCTCGGCTCCCGGTTGGCCCGCACGTGGTCGCGCTGACCGGATGCTTCACGCCGGGGCGCGGCTGCGGGCTGCGGGCGGCTCAGTCGATGGGGGCCGCGGCGGTCGAGTCGCGCACGATGAGGTCGGGGGCGAAGAGCATCTCGGTGTCGGCCGGCCGCTGCCCGTTGAGCTGCGCCAGAAGCGTGGAGACGGCCGCTCGGCAGATGGACTCCACGGGCTGACGTACCGTGGTCAGCGGCGGGTCCGTCATGGGGATGAGCGGCGAGTCGTCGTAGCCGATGACGGAGACGTCATGAGGCACTGACCTGCCCGTCTGGCGCACCCCGTGGACCACACCCAGGGCCATGACGTCCGAGGAGCAGACGATGCCGGTGCAGCCCTGCTCCAGCAGGTGCAATGCTGCGCTGACCCCGCCCTCGTAGGTGTAGAGCGTCTCCACGATCCGCAGCGGCTCCTCGGGAAGGCCCTCGCCCATGGCGTCCTCGTAGCCGGAGCGCTTGCGCTGAGCCGGCACCATGCGCATCGGCCCCATGGCCAGGCCAATGCGCTGGTGACCCAGGGCGATGAGGTGATCCACCGCGATGCGGGTCGCCCGGCGGTCATCGGTGGCGAAGCCCGGTGCCTTGATGGTCGGCGCGTTGCCGTTGATCGTCACCAGTGGTACGCCACGCTCACGCAGGCGCTGGTAGCGGGTCACGTCACCGGTGGTGTCCGCGTGGCGTCCGGAGACGAAGATGATGCCGGCGACACCGCGGTCCACGAGCATCTCGATGTACTCGTCCTCGCTGATACCGCCGGGGGTCTGGGTGCACAGCAGGGGAGTGTGCCCGGAGGGTGCCAGGAGCTGCTCGATCTGCTGGGCGAACAGCGGAAAGATCGGGTTGCTCAGCTCGGGCACGATCAGCCCCATGAGACCGCGGGAGGTCTGGTGCACCGACTCGGGCCGCTCGTAGCCCAGGATGTCGAGCGCAGCGAGTACCTGCCGACGGGTCGAGTCAGCCACGTTGGACTTTCCATTGAGCACACGGGAGACAGTCGCGGTGGAGACGCCCGCCTGGTCGGCGATGTCAGTGAGAGTGAGTCTCTGTGGCATGAGTGAATCCTACGAAGAACGGTCAGGATGGAGGGGCTGACTCGCCTGAACCGACAGCGGATCGTCGCGTCCCTCCACTGACCATCATCGCAGGTCATGTACCGTTTGTTGGAATCCGGGACGGTGAGGTGGCGCTGTCGGCTCTGCTTCCCGGCCGATGGGACGGGTGGGAAGGATGCGTCAAGGCGCCTGGCCCCGATCAGCCCTTGACCGCACCCGAGATCGATCCGCCGACGATATAGCGCTGCAGGTACTGGAACAGGGCGATCACCGGGGCCATGGTGAGGACCGCCCCGGCGGCGAAGATGCCCAGGTTGTTGGAACGGTCGCCGACGAGCATGCCGTAGAGCCCCACTGCGAGCGTCTTCTGGGAGTTGTCGGTCAGAATGATCGAGCCCAGGAGGAACTCGCTGATGACGCCGACGAAGGCCAGCAGGAAGGTGGTGGCGATGATCGGCTTGAGCGTGGGCAGAAGGATGATGCGGAAGACCTGCCAGTGCGTGCAGCCGTCGATGATGGCGGCTTCATCGAGCTCGCGGGGAATCGTGTCGAAGGTTCCCTTGATGAGCCACACCTGCCCCAGTGCTCCCGCCCATGAGCGCCAGGCTGTAGCCGGCCAGGGTGTTGAGGCCGAGGAAGGGGACGACCTGGCCGATGTCGGAGATCATCGTGTAGATGGCGATCATGGACAGGGATCGCGGGGAACATCATAATCAGGAGCAGGGCGAGCAGGCCGCCGCGGCGTCCCGGTGAAGCGGAACCGGGAGAAGGCGTAGGCCCCCAGCAGGGACAGGAAGACCTGAGCGGTGGCCACCACTGTGCAGATGATGATCGTGTTGAGGTACCAGCGCAGGAATGGGCCTCGTGCCCCCGGACAGCAGGTTCTGGTAGTTGACCAGACTCACCTTGGTGGGGATCAACCCGGTGGATGCCACCGTGCCCAGGGGGTTGAGAGAGGCGGAGATGACGTAGAGGACGGGGAAGGCGGCGAAGACCAGGGCGATGACGCCGACGACGTGTCTCCAGCCGATCTCCCGGAACCAGCGTGAGAACGGCATGTGATTCTCGACGACGACGCTGTCCTCGGAACTGTTCGATGCGGACCGGGACACGGGCTGCGATGAGGTGCTCATGATGATGTTCTTTCCGAGGTCGGCTGGTCAGTTGACGTCTTCGAGCTTCTTGGTGGCTCGGAACTGCAAGGCGGCCAGGACGCCGGTGACGGCGAACAGGACCACGGAGACGGCCGAGGCGAATCCGAAGTCCGAGCCGGCACGGCCGAAGGCGATGCGGTAGACCATGGAGATGAGGATGTCGGTTCCGCCGCGCGTGTACTCCCCGGCCGGGAAGGGCCCACCCTCGGTCAGCAGTTGGATGGCATTGAAGTTGTTGAAGTTGAAGGCGAAGGTACTCACCAGCAGAGGGGCGACGGCGACCAGGAGCAGCGGAGTGACGATGCGCCATGTGGCCTGCATGCCACTGGCGCCGTCCATCTTGGCCGCCTCCTTGACATCGCCGGAGATGGACTGCAGAGCGCCGGTGCACACGATGAACATGTAGGGGAAGCCCATCCACGTGTTGGTGAGCAGGACGGCGATCTTGGCCATGGTCGGGTCGGACAGCCACGGGATACTGAGGTGCATCATCCGGTTGATGAGGCCGAAGTCCTGGTTGTAGAAGTTCGACCACACGAGCAGCGAGATGAAGCCGGGTACGGCGTAGGGCAGCAGGAGGAAGGAGCGGTAGAGCTTCTTACCCTTGATGCGATCATCATTGAGGGTCAGCGCCAAGAAGAAACCGAGGCCGAAGGTGAGCAGCACCGAGCCCAGGGCGAAGATGATGGTCCATGCGAAGGCCTTGAGGAACTGGGAGGCCAGGTTGCCCTCAGTGAAGAGCCGCGAGTAGTTGGCCAGACCCACGTTCTGCTTCCAGGACTGGGCCAGGCGCTCTCCCTCGGCGTTGACGAAGTGCTCGGACAGCCCCACCTTCTTGACCGAGTAGACGTCCCCGGTGGCGGTGTTTGTGATGGTGTCGGAGGACTTGTTGTAGACCATCCGCTTGGTTCCCTCGAAAGCGGTCCTGACGCCCTGAACCTTGACCGTGGTCTTGTCCGTGAAGGGAACCGACATGGCGCTGATGTCCTCGTAGGCGGTGTTGATCTGCCTGGGGGACAGGATCGTGTATCCCTCCGCCTTGGTCACCACGCCGTTGTCGACGGTGACGGTGCTGGCGTCGACCTTCTCCAGCTTCTTCCCGTCACTTCCCCGCAGCACCTCCTTAGTCTGCGGATTGACGAGGAACAGTGAGAAGGGGCCCTTGGTGACGTCGCCGTCGGTCGCGACTGACAGACCATAGGTGGGAGAGTCTTCCGTGCGGACCATGGAGTTGTTGGTGATGGAGGCGATGGCCTCCTCCTTGGTCCCGCGATACCCGTCCCCGAAGTTGGTGAAGGAGGTTTGAATGGTCAGCACGATGGGGACGATGAGGAAGACGGTGAGGAAGAACGTGCCGGGGAAGAGGTACTTGGCGGGCACGAATCTCTTGGTCGAGTACAGCAGGAACATGGCCCCCGTGGTCAGGACGACGATTCCCAGCCACAACCACATCCGGTAGGCGATAAGAAGTGGAACGAGGTAGATCGCTGCGACCAGCGTGAGGGACAGCACCATGATGCGACCGACGAGACCTCTGATGGTCGTGGTCTTCTCCCTCGGGGTGGTGGATGCGGACGTCATTATCTGCGGGTCCTTTCCAGAAGTGGGAAAGCAGTATGAGGAATAACCGGGTGCGTGGAGAAGCGTTCCGCTCTTCGGCGTCGAGACTTTTACGAGCCCTTGATCGACGCCTTGATGGTCTGGCCGACCCCGGTCATGGTGCTGGCGGGATCGGCGCCCGCGACGATGTTGGCCTGAGCGCGTCCAAGGGGTTCCCACACTGAGGACATGGCGGGGATCGCGGGCATGGGGTCGGCCTTGGCGGAGAGCTCCGCGAAGGTGACCATGTCGGGTTGCTCCGCCTTGAGCTTGTCCGCGAGGTCCTTCTGGGCCGGGGGCAGCTCGTTGGAGGGGAACATCGATGCCGCAAAGGTCATGTCCTTGGCCGCGTCGGCCACGAAGGTCTCGGCGAAGGCCTTGTTCTTCCCGTTGGAGGCGACATAGAAGCAGTTGACCCCGACGAAGGGGCTCGCCTGACTGTTCTTGATGTCTTTGAAGCCCGGAATCCGAGTGAGCTGGTAGTCGATACCGGCCTTCTTAATGTCCGCCAGGGCCCATGGCCCCGAGATGAGGTAGGGAGCCTTACCATCGGTGAACAAGGAAATGTGGTTGGCGGCCGTGACCGACTTCCTGAGGACTCCCTGCTGGCCGAGCTGGCGGATCTTCTCCGCGGCCTTGATGGATCCCTCCTTGCCGATACCGAGGTCATTGGGATCGTAGGAGCCGTCCGGGTTCTTGCCGAACATGTAGCCGCCGGCGGCGGTGTAGATCGGCTCCATGTTGTAGGCGTCGCCCTTCTCGTCGACGACCTGCGACAGGACGAGCTCGGTTCCGGCCGCCTTGCCGGCCTCGATCATCTCCTCGATGCTGGCCGGCTGGGTCACTGAGGTCAGTGCCTTGTTGACGAACAGGCCCAGGCACTCGACGGCGTAGGGCGTTGCGTAGATCTGGCCGTCGTAGGTGACCGCCTTGAGCGCGATGTCGGAGTAGTTGGATTCGGCCTCGGGGCTCAGAACGACCGGCCGGATCGCGCTGTTCTGCACCAGGTTGCCGATCCAGTCGTGTGCGCCGAGGACGATGTCAGGGCCGTTGCCGGCCTGGTTGGCGGTGATGAAGTTGGGCTGCAAGTCATTGGCGACGGTCTGGACCGCCACCGAGATGCCCTGCTGCTTGCCCCAGGTCTTGGCGATCTCCTTGAGTGAGTCCGCCTTCTTCTGATCCGCCCAGATGACCAGGTCGGCGTCGGAGTCGCCCGCCGAGGCGTCAGACGCCTGTGAGGCAGCGCCCTCCGAGGTCGCCGTACCCGCAGCATTGCGCGATCCGGAGCAGGCGGCCAACGTTGGCACAGTGGAGGCCAGAGCGGCCATCGTCAGGAAGGATCGGCGGGTGGGTGCCACAGGGATTCTCCTTCGAATCAGATCCGCAGCGAGGAGTTCCTCGCCTGGCACCATAATTTAATCGGCCTATGCAATAGTTTCAAGAGTCAAATGAAACTTGCACTCGTGTGCGCTAGGCAACGGTTGTGGCCTCCAGCCACGTTGTCGTCGTCGGGGGCACGAGTAGACGCCCCTCCTCCTGACGCAGGGGCTGAGAGGACAGAAGAACTTTGGCCTCAGCCGGCAACGTGACGGGGGAGTCGGAGGTGTTGACGACGACCAGGACGCCGCGCACCAGGAAAGCGAGGGTCTGGGGCGGGCACCACTCCAGCCCGGTGACGAAGGCCAGGGGAGCGCAGGCCAGGTTGTACTCCTGGCGCACGTGGGCCGCGTGGCGCACGGTTGCAGTCGGAGAGCCGAACTGAGAGGACTGCATCTGGGTGTGCTCAGCAACCATGTCGGCCAGCTCCAGGGGGGCGGTCGGCTTGTCGGAGTCGGTCAGGGAGATCTCGTCGCCCTGACGCAGGTAGAGCGAGCCAGGCAGGGCCAGCATCATGGCCTGCAGGGCCAGCCCTCGACGCAGCCGTTCCTCGTGGTCAACGGAGTACCAGCGCTGTCCGTCCCCCGGATCCAGGTGCTCGGAGAGGATGTGGGGCGGCAGGAATCGCCAGGTGGGGGGGTGCTCCGAAGCGGTCGTGCTCGTCCAGTGACCGGGTCAGGTGGGACGTGAGGGACTCGGCGTTCCACCGTGTCAGCGTCAGGCAGTCATCGCGCAGGTGGTGCACCCAGTCGTCCTGGAGGTGATGACGGAGTGACTCCGGGTGGTCGGCGGTCACGTCGGCACCGAGGATGCCCTCGTCGACGTACTCGGCCAGCTGTCCGTGCAGCATGGCGCAATAGGTGCTGAGTCGATCCAGCCGGATCTCGCTGGTGAGCTGGGGAGGCACGATCGTACCCAGGTCGATCCCGGCCGCACCGGCCCGCAGGTAGGCCTCCGAACGGCGCAGCAGATCGTCAGCGGCTCGTTCGAGACCGGTGACGAAGCCGGTGTTCTGCTTGGCGTAGGGGCCCGTGATCGGACCGAGCGCTCCGGAGATGCGCACGATGGTGCGCAGCCCCCGCCCACTGGCCTTGTCGATGAAGCGGCGGATCGAGTCCAGCTCGGTGTCGACGTCGAGCAGGCTGGGACGGATGAGTACCGCATCCATGCCCAGGTAGAGGGCGTGCTCGATGATGGGGTCGGTGCGGTCCAGCTCGGCCGCCCCCAGGTCCGGTGAGGGGATCTCGTAGACCAGTGCGTGGCGCCACCACTCTTCCGGACCGTCGTAGGGCCGGTGAACGAGGGTTGTGGTGGTGGTCACGGCAGGTGTCTCCCTTCCACCGGGCGTGCGCCCGGGGACTTGACGTCCAAGAAGTGATTCATCGATGTGAGGAGGGTGCGTGGTGACCACAAGCTGGAGGGATCGGGTACCGGTGCTCCCCTGGGATGGTGTCGAGGTGTCGGAATGGTGACGACCATGGTAACCCGCTTCTGCGCTACCTTGTGACCATGTCAGCGCAGAAATCTGGATCCGAACCTGTGCGTATCGACGGACGAGACGCCCTTGACCTGTCCGGGTACCGGGTGCAGGACGTGGAGCGCTTCGTTCACGAGCAGGCGAAGAACCCTCAGCGCACCCCTTTTGAACGCGACCGCGCCCGGGTCCTGCACTCCTCGGCGCTGCGGCGTCTGGGGGCCAAGACCCAGGTGCTGGGGCCCGCCGCTGACGACTTCGTGCGCACTCGGCTCACCCACTCCCTGGAAGTGGCGCAGGTGGGCGCGCCCTGGGACAGGCGCTGGGATGCGACCCCGACGTCGTCGACACCGCCTGCCTGTCCCATGACCTGGGCCACCCTCCCTACGGGCACAACGGTGAGAAGGCGCTCGACGTCGTGGCCCGCCAGATTGGGGGCTTCGAAGGCAATGCCCAGACCTTCCGAATCCTCACCCGGCTGGAGCCCAAGACCCTCGACGCAGCAGGGAGGCCGGTCGGCGTCAATCTGACGCGGGCCAGTCTCGACGCCGTCGCGAAGTACCCGTGGCTCAAGGGCAAGGGGCCGGGCGGCCCGAGCGGGCGCAGCATGCGCAAGTACTCCGCCTACGACGACGACGCCGAGATCTTCGCCTGGATGCGTCAGGAGGCCCCGGAGGGCAGGCGCTGCATCGAGGCTCAGATCATGGACCTGTCCGACGACGTGGGCTACTCCGTCCACGACGTCGAGGACGCGATCGCCCTGGGGCGCCTGGACCCGGCCTGCTTGACTGACCCGAGTGAGGTCGATGAGCTGCTCGAGGCCACGCTGTCCTGGTACGGCACTGACCTGAGCGCCGATGCCCTCGGGGCGGCTTTCGAGAGGCTGGCCGGCCAGCCGTACTGGATCCGCTCCTACAACGGCTCCGTGGCCGACGCCGCGCACCTGAAGAACCTCACCAGCGAGATCATCGGACGCTTCGTCTCCGCGGTCGCCACCGCCACTCGCCAGACCTACGGCAACGGGCCCCTGACCCGCTACGAGGCCGAGCTCGTCATCCCCGAGGAGACGGCCGCGGAGATCCTCCTCCTCAAGGGTATTGCCGTGCGCTACGTCATGGAGCCGAGGGAGCACGAGCCGGTCTACCTGCGCCAGCGCACTCTCATCTTCGACCTCGCCGACGTCTCATGACCGGCGGCGGGAAGGGGATCGACCCGGTTCTGCTCGATGCTTGGCACCGGGCCGAGAATGATGATGCGCGCCTGCGGGTGGTGGTCGACCAGATCGCCTCCCTGACGGACACCTCCGCGCGGGCCTGGCACGCCCGGCTGTGCGGCATGTTCTCCGAGGTCTAGCTGTACCGATCGGGGAGCTCGTTCAAGACCTGGCGCAGATTGTCGGTGCCCTCGCCTACGATGGCTCTGTGGCGGGACTGATCAGGCGTGAGGACATCGAGGCGGTGCGCGAGCGCGCCAGGCTTGAGGATGTCGTCGGTGAGCACGTGACTCTCAAGAGCGCTGGCGTCGGCTCGCTCAAGGGGCTGTGTCCCTTCCATGACGAACGAACCCCCCTCCTTCCACGTCCGCCCCCAGCTCGGTTACTGGCATTGCTTCGGCTGCGGTGAGGGCGGTGACGTCATCACCTTCATCGAGAAGATTCATCACCTTGGATTCGCCGAGGCGGTGGAGTACCTTGCCGACCGCACCGGGGTCCAGCTGCGCTACGAGGAGGGCGGCGCGGTGCGGCGCGGGGTCGAGCCGGGCACTCGGCAGCGCCTTATGGACGCCAACCGCCTGGCCGAGGCCTGGTTCCGCGAGCAACTCGCCACCCCGGAGGCACAGCCGGGGCGGGACTTCCTCACGTCCCGGGGCTTCGACCGCCATGCTGCTGCGCACTTCGGCGTCGGCTACGCGCCCGCCGGATGGGACAACCTCGCCCGCTACCTGCGCAGCTCCGGCTACACCGAGGCCGAGCTGGTCGACTCCGGCCTGTGCAGCCGGGGCGGGCAGGACGGGCGCCGCGTCTACGACCGCTTCCGCGGCCGCCTCATCTGGCCCATCCGGGACGTCACCGGAGCCACCGTCGGCTTCGGGGCGCGCAAGCTCTCGGAGGAGGACCAAGGCCCCAAGTACCTCAACACCCCCGAGACCCCCGTCTTCCACAAGAGCCAGGTTCTCTACGGGCTGGACCTGGCCAAGCGGGAGGTCGCCCGCTCCCACCGGATCGTCGTCGTCGAGGGCTACACCGACGTCATGGCCGCCCACCTGTCCGGGGTGACCACGGCCGTGGCCACGTGCGGTACCGCCTTCGGCGCGGACCACGTGCGGGTCGTGCGCCGCCTGCTGGGGGATGTGGACGACCCCGCGGCGGGCGTGGTCACCGGTCAGGGGCGCGAGGCCCGCGGCGGCGAGGTCATCTTCACCTTCGATGGGGACGCAGCCGGCCAGAAGGCCGCGCTGCGTGCTTACGCCGAGGACCAGCGCTTCGCCACCCAGACCTTCGTGGCCGTCGACCCCGGCGGCCTGGACCCCTGCGACCTGCGCATGAAGGAGGGGGATTCGGGCATTCCGCGCCTGCTGTCCCGGCGGGTGCCGTTGTTCGAGTTCGTCATCCGCACCTCCCTGTCCCATCTGGACCTGGACACTTCCGAAGGACGGGTCCGAGGGCTGCGCTCGGCGGCGCCGGTGGTGGCCGGCATCCGGGACCGTGCGCTCAAGCGCGAGTACACCCGGCGGCTGGCCGGATGGCTGGGCCTGCCCGACGCGGAGGTGCACGCCGCAGTCCAGGCTGCCGGTAGGCGAGGGGCGCAGCCCAGCGCGGGGCGGGGCGGCCAGTGGCCTGCTGATGAGACCGCGGGCCCCGATGCCGCGGCCCCCGTGCGGGGCCTGCCTCCGGTGACCGATCCCGTCGAGCAGCTCGAGCGTGAGGCTCTGGCGGTCATCATCCAGTTCCCGGTGGCGGCCAACCAGGCCGGTGCAGACGAGCTGGGGGCCGACTCCTTCGGCCAGCTCACCCACCGCGCCGTCTATGAGGCTGTCGCCGCCGCCGGCGGCACTGCGGAGGTGCCGGGGCTGGTCCAGCAGGCGGTGGCCGCCGGCATGGGGGAGCAGGAGGCGCAGCGCCGGGCCACGCTGCGATGGCTCCAACAGGTGCGCGACGGCGCCATCGGCCTGGTCGAGGCCGCCATCACCGAGCTCGCCGTGGCACCCCTGCCCCTACCCACCATCCGGGGACGCGGCACCGAGGTGGATGCCTCCGGTCTGGAGCGCTACGCCAAGGGTGTGCTCGACTCCCTGGCCGTCATGGGCATCAACCGCAGGCTCGTTGAGATGCGCTCACGCCACCGGCGGATGTCACCGCAGGAGGAGGGCTACCGTGAGCTGTTCTCCGAGATTGCCGCCCTCGAGCAGCGCCGCATGCAGATAAGGCAGGGGACCTGAGGCCGGTCGGTGGCCCACTGCGCGAGTAGCTCCAGGTAGCCTGGCGGCCATGCCGATCCTGCGCCGTCGTCAAGGCTCATCCACCCGCTCGACCGCCACGCTTCCGCTGGAGATGCGCGAACAGTTGCACGAGCCCGCCCTGGGGGCTGTTCCCCTGGACGCGGAGGGCTCGGCATGGGCGGTGGCCACGGCAAGCGCCCTCGTGGTCTTTACCGGGAGCAGGCGGCCCGAGATCCACCCCTGGGACGAGGTGGAGCAGGGGAGCTGGGACGGGCAGGAGCGCGTCTTTACCCTGAGGTGGACGCAGCAGGATCGCGGGGACCTCGTGTTGAAGGTCCCGGCAGGAGTGCGCCGCGGCGATGCCTACGCCGCAGCGGACGTGGCCCCCTTCGCCAAGGCTCTGCGTCAACGGGTGGAGGCGGCCATCATCCACAGCGCCGTGGCAGCGCTCCCCAACGGCGCAACGGCCACGGCGAGCGTGCGTCGGGGCAGTGACGGCGAGCTCTACTCCGTCACCCGGCCACTGATCTCACAGGTCGATGAAGTGGAGGATCGCCGCGCGCTTCAGGAGCTGGAAAACCGCGTCCGCGAGGGTGTGGGCCTGCCCACACGGTAGGATGTCCTTGGAATATCAGCGTTTTCTGTGCTTCGTCGGATTCGACGTCGCCGCGGGATGTTGCTAAAGTTCACTGCGCGTCAAGCGCATTCCTGCGTAGCTCAATGGCAGAGCATCCGACTGTTAATCGGACGGTTGCTGGTTCGAGTCCAGCCGCAGGAGCCACCAAGGGGAGTCCCCAGCAGATCGGGCTGGGGACTCTTCCTTTTTCCTACATCTCCTTTTTCCTACATCAGGCTTGGGGCCGTCCGGCCTGCGCCGGGATGTCACCAGAGGCGGGCGAGCAGCAGGTCGCGACGTGGGTCGAACATGACCGCGTCGCTCCCGGTCATGGGAGGATGCCGCCATGGCATACCGCGACATCCGCATCATTGGCGACCCGATCCTGCGCACCGAGTGCGACTGGATCACTGACATCGACGACTCCGTCAAGGCTCTGGTTGAGGACCTGCTCGAGACGGTCGATGAGGACGGCCGGGCCGGCCTGGCCGCCAATCAGATCGGGATCGGTCTGCGTGCCTTCTCCTGGAACATCGACGGCGAGATCGGCTACATCCTCAACCCCAAGATCGTCGAGGTCTCCAAGGACGAGTACCAGGACGGGGACGAGGGCTGCCTGTCAGTGCCGGGCCTGTGGTTCCCCACGGAGCGAGCGTGGTACGCCCGCGCTGAGGGAGTGGACCTGGACGGCAAGGAAGTCGTCATCGAGGGGGAGGAGCTCATGGCTCGTTGCATCCAGCACGAGTGCGACCACCTGGAGGGCCACCTCTACCTCGACCGCCTCGACCGGAAGAACCGGGCCAAGGCGATGAAGGAGCTGCGGGCGCAGGGACTGTAACGTCCCCAGGACGCGAACCGGGTGGGGCAACAGGTCACGAAACCCTGTTGCCCCACCCGGTTTTCATCAGGCGATGAGGCGTCCCGTACTCGGCGTTCCTAGCCGACGCGGTGCAGCCAGCGCACGGGCGCACCGGCTCCGGCGTAGCGGAAGGGCTCGAGCTCGTCGTCCCAGGCCTGCCCCAGAGCCAGATCGAGCTCGCGGCGCATCCTGTCAGGATCAGTCGCGTAGACGAGCGCGGCACGGATCCGGTCCTCGGGGACGACGACGTTGCCGTGAACATCCGTCTGGGCGTGGAAAATGCCCAGATCGGGGGTGTGGGACCAACGGCCGCCGTCGGTGCCGACACTCGCCTCCTCGGTCACCTCGTAGCGCAGGTTCGCCCAGCCGCGCAGGGCCGAGGCAAGGCTGGCTCCTGTTCCAGCAGGCCCCACCCAGCTGGTCTCGGCCCGCATCATGCCCGAGCCGCAGGCTGCTCGGTCCAGTCCAGGTGGACACGCGAGCCGAGCACCTCGGCCGCTGCCCACTCGATGTGGGGGCAGAGCGCCCGAGGTGCTGAATGCACGAAAAGTACACCGCGGGTGTAGGCACCGATCATGAGTATCGCCTCCTGGTTGGTTTCGAGATTCGCCTTCCCCAACGGTCTCGACCCGCAACCGGGCTCATGTCATGACGCACGCGGCATGCACGGCTTATTGTGCCTGACCACACCGGCCGGGTCCAGCGCCATGGGTCACAGGTGAGGTCTCATGGCGGCTCCCGCCCGAGCACGGCTACTGGCGGGCGAAAACCAGGGCGACGTTGTGCCCTCCGAAGCCGAAGGAGGTGCTGGCTGCGGCCGTCAGCCGGGGCAGGTCCCGGCCCTGCGGCCCGACGACGTCCAGCCCGAGCTGGGCCAGCTCCGGATCCACTCCGGCCGGCAGCAGCGTGGGCGGGGCCCAGCGCTCCCGCAGCGCCATGACGGTCAGCACCGCCTCCAGCCCCCCCGGCCCCTCCCAGGAGGTGACCGGTGGCGGACTTCGTGGCGCTGACGGCCGCGCTCGGCACCGTTCTGGCCAGGACACCGGCCTCGACGACGTCGCCGGCAGGTGTCGAGGTGGCATGGGCGTTGACGTGCCCAACAGCGTCGGCGCCAAGGTCCGCGCGTTCCAGAGCCAGCTGCAGAGCTCGCTCTTGCTCCGCGCCAGATGGCTCCGGGCGTGCGACGTCGTAGGCATCGGCAGTCACCCCTGAGCCCGCCAACACGGCCAGGACCCGTGCGCCACGGGCGATGGCGTGCCCAGCGCGCTCCAGAACAAGGATCCCGGCGCCCTCACCCAGGACGAAGCCGTCGCGGTCCGGGGCGAAGGGGCGGGAGGCGGCCTGCGGGTCGGCGTTGCGCGTGGACAGGGCCCGCATGGCGCCGAAGGCGGCCACGGTCATCGGGTGGAGGGCCGCATCCGTCCCCCCGGCCACGACGACGTCGGCCCGTCCCAGCGTGATGAGGTCCGCACCGTAGGCGATGGCCTCGGCCCCGGAGGCGCAGGCCGAGACCGGAGCATGGATGCCGCCGTGGGCCCCCAGCTCGATACCGACAGCGGCCGCCGGGGCGTTGGGCATGAGCGCTGGGACCGCCGTCGGCAGAACCCGCCGGGGCCCCTTGTCCCTCAGCGTGTCCCAGGCCTCCATGACCGACAGGACCGGCCCCATACCTGGGGAGACGGACACCGCTAGGCGCTGTGAGGCGACCTGCGGGGCCCCCGCGTGCTCCCAGGCCTGGCGGGCGGCCAGCAGCGCGCACTGACTGGCGCGGTCGAGGCGGCGCAGCTGGCGGGGCGGAAGCATCTCGGCAGGATCGACCGCCAGGGGGGGCGCCGATCCGCACAGGCAGGTCATGGCTCTCGACCCACTCGTGCTCGAGGGTGCGAACCGCGCAGGTACCCTCGTGCAGGGCGCTCCAGGTGGACTCAATGTCCGCGCCCAGAGGATTGACAGTCCCCAGGCCGGTGACGACGACGTCGTCGGGGCGGCACTCGGCTTCCGGGCTCATGTGTGTCGTCAGGCCTTCTTGGAGGTCACCAGGTCGACCAGCGCTCCAACAGTAGGCAGGGTCGGGATGAGGGAGTCGTCCAGGGTTACACCGAAGCGCTCCTCAACCTGGGTGGCGATGGTCAGCAGACCCAGGGAGTCGACATCGAGGTCCTGGGCGAAAGTGGTGTCCCTAGTAATGTCCTTGGCGGCGACGCCGGACTCCTCGCTGACGATCTGGATGATGACGGACAGGACGTCGTCGTTGCTCTGCTCAGCCATGGTGGCTCCTTCTGGCGCCGCGACGGAGCATCCAGGATCCGTGACGGCGCTGTGACTCGATGATGGTTGTGGTTAGCCGGCGGCTGCGCCGCAGGTCAGATCATTGTCCCAGATGAGAAGGGGGGTGCTCCCGAACCAGTGGACCGCCGGGGTCGGTTTGCGGCCGGGGCACGGTCATAGCGCCACGACCGGACCTGTCCGAGGGTGACGGACGGGTCCGGTCGTGAAGGAGTGGACGAGGGTGCGTATTAGGGCGCGGCGCGTCAGGCCTCCCGACTGACAGCCAAGCGCCCCACGATAATCGCCATGTGCAGCATGAGGCCGTCACGGGCGTTCGTTGCGTCCCAGCCGACCTGTTCACTGACCCGACCCAGGCGGTAGCGCACCGTGTTGGCGTGTACGAACAGGTTCCGGGCGGTGGCCTCCAGGCTCCCACCCAGTGCCAGGTAGGTGGCCACCGTACTCTCGAAGGGGTCGCCCATTTCGTGGAGGGGCGCGTGTACCAGATGAAGGATCTGCTCGCCGGCAAGCTCGTCGCCGGCCAGGAGCCGCTCGGGGAGGAGGTCGTCGGCATGAACCGGGTTGGGTGCCTCGGCCCAGCCGGGCAGGGCCCGTAGGCCGGCCAGGGCTGAGCGCAACGATCGGCCCGCGTGCGAGATCCCGGGCACCACCGGGCCGACGACGGCCGACCCTCCCAGGCTGCCTGCCACCTGCATGGCCGCCTGGTCCACCAGCTGCTCAGCGGTGGCCTCTCGGCCGGAGTGCTTGGACGCCGGAACGTGAGTGGTCGGGCTGTCGCCCAGGACAATGAGGACGGAGTCTCCGCGCACGGATACCAGACAGTCGCTGGCGAGGTTGCGGCACTCGTGACGCAACCTGGAGACACCGAGCGCATCAAGAGAGGTCTTGGCAGCGATCGCCACCACAGGACCGGTGCCGTTCCAGCCGGCAGTTCCCGCCCGGGTCGCGGCGTCCTCGGGGGCGTCGTGAAGCATCGCGTCGACCGCTACTGACTCCAACCGAGCATCCCAGGCACCGCGGGCCTCAGCCGCCCGGGCATACACCTCGGCCGCGGCGAAGCCGACGTCACGCCCGAAGGTCAGGACGAGGATGCGGACGGCGTCATGGTCCTCATCCGGCACGACGCGGGGAGCCTCGTCCACAACGACGTCGAGGACCGTGCGTACCAGAGCCAGGGTCTGCTCAAGGGTGATGACGCCGGTTAGAGCAGCAGGGGCCACGGAGAAGATCTGGGAGGGGACCAGCGGGGTCGAGGGGTCCTCCGCCGAGTCGACGAACATGGTGACGCCCAGACGGGCCACCGCAGCGATCTGGTCACGCGAACCCTCCGGCAGGGTTCGGTAGAAATCATGGGCCGAACTGATGCGGTCCAGTGAGTGTTCAATAATTGTGTCCTGCGCCTGTCGCAGTGCAGACACTCCCGGAGCGCTCAACTCATCCATGCTGTGGATGCTACCGACTGGAATATCCTGAGGACAGTAGGTTCCCGTTTGGCGCGGCGTGCGATCCGACACGAGTATGTGTTGAAAATACGGGGATAACTGAGGGTGGTGTGTCGCGAGAACGGAGAGGATTACGCAGGTTACAATAGCGTAACCATTGTGGAAGCCATGGTATGTGAATCTGCAATGACCTGAATGTGTGCGTCGTATGCCAGCATGGAGACGCACAGGCAGGTGCCTAGCTAGACAACTCGGAGGCTCAGGATGACGAAGGCAACCCGCACAGAGGAAGATCTTCTTGGTGCACGGGAAGTTCCATTGGAAGCCTATTGGGGAATCCATACGCTGCGTGCGATGGAGAACTTCCAGATCTCTGGATCGGTGGTCGGTGATGAAGAGGCCTTTGTTCGCGGCATGGTGCAGGTGAAGAAGGCGTCAGCGTTAGCGAACGGTGACCTCGGGGCTCTTGACCCGGAGGTTGCTGGTGCGATTGTGTGGGCGTGTGACCAGGTGCTGGTTGCTGAGCGCTGCCTCGATCAGTTCCCAGTCGACCAGTTCCAGGGGGGGTGCTGGGACCAGCGTCAACATGAATACCAACGAGGTGATCGCCAATCTCGCGCTGGAGTACCTGGGATACGCCAAGGGTCGTTATGACATCATCAACCCCAATGATCATGTCAACAAGTCCCAGTCGACGAACGACGCCTATCCGACCGGATTCCGTCTGGGGCTGTTCACCCTAGTCGCCTCGCTCGTCGAGGAGCTCGAGCGACTCATCGTGTCGATGCGATCCAAGGGGAAGGAACTCGTCAATGTTCTGAAGATGGGACGTACCCAGCTTCAGGATGCGGTTCCGATGAGCCTAGGACAGGAGTTCGAGGCCTTCGCCGTTCTGCTGGAGGAGGAGGTGAGCCGGCTTCACAACAACGCCGCCCTACTTCTGGAGGTGAACCTCGGGGCCACGGCGATCGGCACAGGGCTCAACACGCCGCCGGACTATCAGAGCACTGTTGTCGGACGTCTGCGGGAGGTCACGGGGCTGGACATTCGAGGAGCGCATGACCTGCTGGAAGCCACGAGTGACACGGGCGCCTACGTCTCGATGCACGCGGCGATCAAACGCCTGGCGGTGAAGCTGTCCAAGATCTGTAACGACCTGCGACTACTGTCCTCCGGACCTCGTGCGGGGCTGGGGGGAGATCCGGCTGCCTGAACGCCAGGCCGGATCCTCCATTATGCCGGCCAAGGTCAATCCGGTCATCCCGGAGGTGGTGAACCAGGTCTGCTTCAAGGTCATCGGAAACGACGTGGCGCTGACCTTCGCCGCCGAGGCAGGGCAGCTTCAGCTCAACGTCATGGAACCGGTGATCGCCCAGACCATCTTCGAGTCCATCAATCTGCTCACCCGCGGGATGTCAACCCTTCGGGAACTGTGCATCGTGGGGATCGAGGCCAATGAGGAGGTATGTCGTCGCAATGTGCTGGACTCGATCGGAATCGTCACCTATCTCAATCCGGTGATCGGTCATCACAATGGCGACCTGGTGGGCCGTGAGTGCGCCCGTTCTGGACGCAGTGTGCGAGAGGTCGTGCTGGAGATGGGGCTGCTCGAGGAGTCTGTTCTTGACGAGATTCTCAGCCCGGAGAACCTTCTGCGTCCCCATTTCCGCGACTTGAAGGTCTACTCGGGATCCGACCCGTCAACTCCGCCGGTTGTGTCCACCGCTCCTGACTTGGGGGAGTAAGGGGAATCTGTCTTCCGAGGGTCGGCGGGCGGTCAGCGGCTAGTTGCGCTGCCTCGCCGACGTCGGAAGGCTGCTTCCAGCTCTACCGCGAACGGCATCACGAGAAGGATCGGCAGGAGCGGACGACAGGAGCGTGAACGTCCTTGCCGATGATGTTGAGCCCCTGTGGATCCACCTTCGCCTGTGGAGGCCTGGAGTGCCAGAAGACGTAATTCTGGCTGTCCCCGTCGTTGGAGCCGAACGTGACTTTATTGGAAGCGCCGATCCAGACCGTGTTGTCAAAGCCGTTGACGGTCAGTGAATCGATCTCCCCCTCGATGATGACCACGAGACTTTGTGCGGTGATTGTTACGTCTCGTGCGCCCGCCGAGACCTTGACCACCTGATCGGTGGAGAGCTCGTTCGCGGTGACACTGACCTGGTCGGAGGCCGGCATGACCTTGGTGACCTGGGCCTCCGCCTGGGATCGGGTGTCTTCCGCGTCGTTGTCGGTCAGCTCGTCGTCGTAGTCCTGGATGTCGGAGGACGTGCAGTTGCCGTACTCCAGCGGATCCATGGGACTGGTGTCCTCCAGCTTCCCAGTGGGCTCTTCCTCAGCCTCCTGAGCGGCGGCGTCGTGGGTCTGGTCCGGCGGGGTAGAGGACGTCCCCCTGGCGCCGGTCCAGCCGACTGAGCAACCGGACAGGGTCAGCAGGCATGCGGCCATGAAGGCGGTGGAGCGCAGGAGCGAAGAGCGGGACAAGGGAGGACCTCATTCGGCAGACATGGTGGTGCCGGTGGAACACGGAAGACCGCGCTCCACCGGCACCACAATTTGGTCAGTGCGTCCAACTATAGCCGCACGGGGCGGATCAGGACTCCCCTCCCTGGGACCCGGAGGTGCCTGCATTGACGTTGGTCAAGTCGTAGCGTGCAACTGCTTGGGCCAGGACGGAGCGGTCGAGGCGCCCCTGCTCCACCAGAGCCTGGAGGGCGCGCACCACCACCGACTGGGCGTCAATGAGGTAGTGGCGCCTGGCGGCGGCACGGGTGTCGGAGAATCCGAAGCCGTCAGCACCCAGGGTGTAGTAGTCGCCGGGCACCCAGGCACGGATCTGGTCGGGAACCAGGTGATCGTAGTCGCTGGTGGCGATGAAGGGGCCCGTGCTCTCGGAGAGCTTCTGCGTCAGGTAGGGGACCTGCCGCTCGCCGTCGGGAGCCAGGAAGTTGGCCTTCTCCACCTCCAGGGCCTGGCGCCGCAGCTCGTTCCAGCTGGTGACCGACCACGTGGCGGCACGCACGCCCCAGTCCTCGGCCAGAATGCGGCGGGCCTCCTCGATCCAGGGCACTCCGACACCGGAGGCCAGGAGCTGGACCTCAGGGGCCCTCGCCGTCGGGGGCCGTGCTGATGCGGTGAATACCGCGCAGGATTCCCTCGACGTCGACATTGTCGGGCTCGGCGGGCTGGTGGATCGGCTCGTTGTAGACGGTCAGGTAGTACATGACGTCGCGGTTGCGACCCGAGTCCGGGCCGTACCAGCGCTCCAGGGCGTCGCGCACGATGTGCCGGATCTCGTAGGCGTAGGCCGGGTCGTAGCTGACGACGGCGTCGTTGGTGGCCGCGATCATGGGGGAGTGGCCGTCCATGTGCTGGGTGCCCTCACCGGTCAGGGTGGTGCGCCCGGCGGTGGCTCCGATGATGAAGCCGCGGGTCAGCTGGTCGCCGGCGGCCCAGAACTGGTCGCCGGTGCGCTGGAAGCCGAACATCGAGTAGAAGATGTAGACCGGGATCATGGGCTCGCCGTGGGTGGCGTAGCTCGTTCCGGCCACCTGGAACAGGGAGACCGAACCGGCCTCGTTGATGCCCGTGTGCATGAGCTGACCGGAGGTGGACTCCCGGTAGGACAGCATCATGTCGGCGTCGACCGGCGTGTAGTTCTGACCCTGGGTGTTGAAGATCTTCTTGGTGGGGAAGAGGGACTCCAGGCCGAAGGTGCGCGACTCGTCCGGAACGATCGGGACGATGCGCCGTCCGATGCCCTTGTCCTTGATGAGCTCCTTGAGCAGGCGCACGAAGGCCATCGTGGAGGCGACCTCCTGCTTGCCCGAGCCGCCCTTGAGGATGTCGTAGGTCTTGTCACCGGGCAGTTCGAGCTCGACGCCGGCATCGCGGCGCTCGGGGATGAAGCCGCCGAGCTGGCGGCGCCGGTCCAGCATGTAGAGCAGCGAGGGGTCGTCGTTGGCCGGCCGGTAGTACGGCGGCATCTTCGGGTTGGCCTCGAGCTGCTCGTCGGTGATCGGGATGTGGAGCCGGTCGCGCAGGGCCTTGAGGTCGTCCAGCGTCAGCTTCTTCATCTGGTGGGTGGCGTTACGGCCGGCGAAGTGGCCGCCCAGGAGGTAGCCCTTGACCGTGTGCGCGAGGATGACGGTGGGCTGGCCCTTGTGCTCCGTGGCGGCCTTGTAGGCGGCGTACATCTTGCGGTAGTCGTTGCCGCCGCGCTGCAGGGCCCAGATCTCGTCGTCGGTCCAGTCCTTTGACGAGCTCGGCGGTGCGCGGGTCGCGGCCGAAGAAGTGCTCGCGGATGTAGGCGCCGTCGTTGGCCTTGAAGGTCTGGTAGTCGCCGTCGAGGGTCTCCATCATGAGGTGCTCGAGGGCGTGGTCCTTGTCCGCGGCGAGGAGCTGGTCCCAGCCGCGGCCCCAGATCACCTTGATGACGTTCCAGCCCGCGCCCTTGAAGAAGGCCTCGAGCTCCTGGATGATCTTGCCGTTCCCGCGCACCGGGCCGTCGAGGCGCTGCAGGTTGCAGTTGATGACGAAGGTGAGGTTGTCCAGCTGCTGGTTGGCGGCCAGCTGCAGCATGCCGCGCGACTCGGGCTCGTCCATCTCGCCGTCACCCAGGAAGGCCCAGGTGTGCTGCTGGGAGGTGTCCTTGATGCCGGAGCCCTGGAGGTACTTGTCGAACCAGGCCTGGTAGATGGCCTCGGACGGGCCAAGGCCCATGGAGACGGTGGGGTACTCCCAGAAGTCCTCCATGCGGCGCGGGTGGGGGTAGGAGGGCAGGCCGCGGCCACCGGCCGGGCGCGACTCCTCCTGGCGGAAGCCGTCCAGGTCGGCCTCGGTGAGACGGCCCTCGATGAAGGCGCGGGCGTAGTTTCCCGGTGAGGCGTGGCCCTGGAAGAAGACGTGGTCGCCGCCGCCGGGGTGGTCCTTGCCGCGGAAGAAGTGGTTGAAGCCGACCTCGTAGAGGGTCGCGGTCGAGGCGTAGGAGGAGATGTGTCCGCCGACCCCGACCCCGGGGCGCTGGGCGCGGGTGACCATGACGGCGGCGTTCCAGCGCAGCCAGCGCCGGTAGGTGCGCTCGGCGCTCTCGTCACCTGGGAAGTAGGGCTCGTTGGCGACGTCGATGGTGTTGATGTACGGCGTCGTCGTCTCGGTGGGGACCGTGACGTTCTTCTGCCGGGCCTGGGCCAGCATGCTCAGCAGGATGTAGCGCGCACGCTTGGCGCCCTTGTCCGCGATGAGGGCATCGAGGGACTCGTGCCACTCCTTGGTCTCCTCTGGGTCGTTGTCGGTCACCTTCGTCAGGAGGCCGTCAATGAGCGGCGTGGAGTCACTGGTGGGGCTCACGGAATCCTCTTTCCTCGCGTCTGTGCGGACGGCCCGAGCCTCATTGCGTGCCGTGGCGCCGATGACGGCGTCGGCGTGCGCCTGAAGTCAGGTCGCTGTGGATGACGGCCCTAATCTACGACCTGCGACGGCACGAACGCTGCACCCAACGGGAGGAAAGTCCCACCTCACGTATGATGTAGGCCACATAGCGGTGGGTTGATTTCGCTGTCGGGCGCTGTGGGCGTGGAGCCTCAAGCCGGTGACTGCGCCAGAATCGACCTTCAAAGGAAAGTCCAAGGTAATCTGACGTGCGTGTTCACTTGCGCGGCTGGTGCCAGGTGCGGTGGGCTAGTACTATCGCCTAACAGTGGGCGAGCGCTAGACGGGCTGGGCCCAGAAGGACGGTGTAAGGACGTGGCGAGTACAGCGGGTGGGGCTTTCGGCTTCGCCTCCGGTCTCATCATTCAGGAGTTCGGCTAACGACGACGACGTCGACGAGACCTTGCGACAGGCCGTTGAAGCGGAGACCGGAACCGCTCTGGTGGATGAGGACTACGAGGACGTGGCTGACTCGGCCATCGTGTGGTGGCGTGATGACGACGGTGACGTCGACGACCTCACCGACCTCCTCGTGGACGCCCAGGCCAACCTCGACGGTGCAGGGCTCATCTGGGTGCTGACGCCCAAGGCACGTACCACCGGAGCCGTCCAGGCCGCCGAGGTGGAGGAAGCTGCCCAGACGGCAGGCATGCATGCCACCTCCGCAGCCTCCATGGGGCAGCACTGGAGTGGCATCAGGGTCTCCAGCCGGGGGCGCTGAGGCGAGCCAATGGCCGCGCGGCGAGTTGCACCCTCAGTGCCGGAGATGAATTGGTGGCCCGTCCAGCGGAGGCGGTAAAGTCTCCGGCTGAGGCTGCCTACGCCCTCAATTGCCTGTGCAGGCACCGGAAGCTCGGGGAACGTGCTCCCGGCAGCGTCTGCACCTGGACCTGTAGCTCAGTTGGTAGAGCAACGCGTTTACACCGCGTCGGTCGTCGGTTCGAGTCCGGCCGGGTCCACCATGAGCGTGGCCTGGCACTGGCGGGCCCGCAGTTCCTCAGGCCTCACCGTGCGAGCCGAGGCGCCGAGCCAGGCCGGCGACTGCGTCGACGAGTTCCGTGACTCCCGGGGTCCTCGACAGGGAAGTGGCCGCACTCGCGCAGAATCACCAGTTCGGCCGGACCCGCGGCCCGCGACAGAACTCGGGCGCTGAGCTCGATCGGCGTCCACGCGTCCCGTCCTGGGTGCAGCAGCGTCACCGGCGTGAGGTTGCGCTCGGGTGGGGTGTGTGTGCGAACCGCAGGTAGGAGGCGAGAAATCCCAAGGGGACCCTGGCGGCGCCACCGCGTGGATCGATAGAGCACAGACGAGACAGTGCGCGGTCGCGGCTCATCCTTCGCAGGTTCGCCACAGCGCTCATCGAGACCATGGTGTGCGCCAGTCCTCCTCGGGCGAGCATCGACAATGGCCCGCCCAGGACGCCCAGTGCTCCTGCACGCGTCATAAGCGCTCGGGCGCGCTAGTTGCCCGGGTCGAGCAGACACGTGGCTGCCACTGCCGCAACATGGGGCGAATGGGCCGCCACCTCATAGGCGAGAAGGCCACCGATGCTAGCGCCTAGAAGCACCAGGGGGCGGTGGTCGCGCTCGGCTTCGACGAGGTCTATGAGGAGATCGACCCAGGTGTCGTAACGCACGGCTGTGGGATCCGGTGACCTCGTGCGCCCGTACAGAGGCAGGTCGACGGCACTGATGTCGATACCGCGTGAGGCCACCAGTGCGGCGATGGGCCACAGCGCCCCGCTGTGCCCGCCCGCCCCGTGGACGAGCAGCACCCGGGCTGGCGCCCCCGGTTCGGGTGCGCGCGCAATGTGCACCGATGGCCGTGCCACCGCCACCACGTCGACCCTAGGCACCAGCGAGGCCGCGTGCCGGTGGTGGGGCGGCAGGAAGGGCACGTACGGATTGGCCTGCATACGCCGATTCTAGTTGCGTGAGCCGCGGCGCCTGCGCTTGCGTCTACGACGGAGGTAAAGCGGTCCACTACAAGCTGCCTCACTGCTCCCTTATCCGTGCGATAGTTTTGTTAATCGGCCAGAGGAGAGGCAATGAGTGACGAGCAGGTGGGCATCCCGGTGGAGCTGTCCGAGGCGCTGTCGGAGAACGAGGCGGCGGAGAGAATATTCGCAGCGCTGCCTTCATCGCACCGCAACGAGTACCTGCGTTGGATCAGTGAGGCGAAGCGTGCTGAGACCCGTCGTCGTCGGGCCGCCAAAGCGGTAGAGATGATGGTGGACAAGCACGGATAGGACCGGCCCACCCCCCCGCTCGCCTGCCCTCGCCGAGCCATGGCCTTGACGAGGGGCGGGTGAGACGCCCGGCGCGTCGTTGCTGTGCCGCCGTTGACGCGACCCTCAGGCGCGCTTGGCGAACCGGTGATGCTGGTCGGTGTGGGTGCCGAAGTGCTGGGGGCGGTGCTGCCCACGGGCAATGACCTGATCGTCAACCCATCGCTCCCAGTGCGTGGCGCGCTTCCGATCACCCGCACTCAATGGTGCAGCCACGCCGGCATCGAGGAGGTCGTCGAGGATCAGGAATGAGGGCGAGGGAGTCTCAACGTCCCAGTCGATAAGCCCCCACGGCCCGTCGGGTCCGAGGAGAACCAGCGAGCGGTTGAGATCGTGCAGATCGTTGAAGTGCTCGTCCTTGCCACTCGTGGAGCTCCAGTACCAGCGGGCCAACCGGAACGACTCCGACACCTGTGTCCAGCTCCGATAACGCTCCCGCAGCCCGCGATCCAAGATCGCGAGCGTGTCCCAGGTCTCGTCCTCGGTCAGCCACCCCAGCGCGAATCCGCAGCGCGTCAGCATGCCGGCACGCACCAGGTCCCAGGCGGAAAAGTCCACGTTGCGGATGTCCCGATCGTTGTCGAGCATGCGCTCAAGGCGCCACAGTGTCTCTGCTGCGTCTGAGGATGACTCGGCAGACTCTCGCAGCTCGTGGCGCTCGGCCTCCGCCAGGGAGGTGTCGACCCAGCGGGCGCGCTCCGCCTCGAAGCCGGTGCGGTGCCCGGAGGTGATGAGCCAGTGGACCTGGGAGAGAAGGTCGGCGCGCGAGCACACTCCCCAGTCGAGGGAGAGCATGGTGCGCGTGCCGTCAAGATCGGAGCAGGCGAGCCGGTCCCACGGGTCCCGGCGGCACAGGGAGTACGGCGCGCAGATCGCCAGGAGTCGCTCATGCGGACCGGCGGTGAACTCATCGGGCTCGGAGTGTCTGACGGGTCGATGATGCTCGGTGAGCTCATTCCATGTGGACTCCTCACCTCGGTGCGGGGCCGAGGCTGCCTTGTCGCGGCGCAAGCGTATTTTTTGATGGATTGATTTGGAGAACTCGATGGTGGCGATCACTCCAAAAAACACCAGCGCGGCGGAGAGGAGTAGGGTCTGCATGGACATGACGAGAATTGTGCAACATGTGAACAGGTGAGTGCCACATTGATGTGCACGCCTCGACTCAAGATTATTGAGTTGAATGCCTGTTTATTTACAGACTGTTGATGAAAGCTTCGAGGCGCTTCATTCCTTCGTGCAGCTCGTCGCGGGAGGCCGCGTAGGACAGTCGAACGTGGGTGCGGGCCGTGGTCGTGGAGAAGTCCTGTCCCGGAGTAAGGGCCACATGAGCCTCCTCCAGGGCGCGGTGACAGAAGGTCTGGGCGTCAAGACCCGTGGAGGAGACGTCGAAGTAGACGTAGAAGGCGCCGTCGGGCAGGACCGGGACCGGAAGGCCGATGCGTTGCAGCCCGTCGAGCACGATGCTCCTGCGGGCGAGGAGCTCTTGTCTGCGTTGCTCGCACACGGAGATGGATTCGGGGGGAGAAGGCCGCCAGCGCGGCCTGCTGAACAGGCGTCGAGGCGCACAGGAAGTAGTTCACCGCCAGGTTCTCGGCGGGGGCAACGAGCTCCTCGGGAAGAATCGCCCAGCCCAGGCGCCATCCCGTCATCCCGAAGTACTTGGAGAAGGAGTTGATGATGATCGCATCAGGATCGGTTTCCAGGACGGTGCGCGCAGGCCTGCCGTCCTCGCTTGGATCAGCCAGGCCCAGGTAGATCTCGTCGACGATCCGCCAGGCGCTGCGTTCGCGGGCCAGTTCGCAGATCGATGCCAGCTCATCGAAGGGGATGGATGTGCCTGTGGGGTTGGACGGGGTTGCCAGCATCACCGCGCTCGTCTGAGGAGTCCATGCCGCCTCGGCTGCGGCCTGGTCCATCTGGTATCGGCTGGCAGGACTGGTGGGTGCCAGAATGATCCGGCCGCCGTAGGTCTCCACCAGCTGCCGGTTGCAGGGGTAGGACGGATCGGCGATGACGACGTCGTCACCGGCCTGCGTGGTGGTGGCGGCCACCAGCAGGAGCGCCGAGGACGCACCGGTGGTGACGACGATCCGAGCGGGATCGACCTCGACGCCGTGCCTGTCCCGGTAGAAGCCCGCAATGGCTTCACGCAGTGCGAGCAGACCCAGGGCGGGGGAGTAGGGGAGGGGCGGCCGTCCATGATGCGGCACATCTCCTCACGGACCGCGGGAGGGGCGCCGAAGTCGGGCTCGCCGAGGCTGAGCTTGGCGATCGAGTGACCCTCCGCTTGGAGGATTCCGGCGCGTTCGCCGATGCTCATCGCATAGAAGGGCTGAGCGGCTGTGGCCCGGGCGGCGATCTTCATGACGGCTCCTTGACGCGGGGGCAGAACAGGGCCATTGTCCCCCTTCCGGTAGCGGGAGGGCAAAGGTGTGTTGATGGGACGCCGATGTGTCGAGAATCGGAGGTGAGGGTTTGTATAGCGATGCTGTGGTGCCTCCGGCGGGACTCGAACCCGCACGCCCGTAGGCAGCGACTTTTAAGGTCGCGGTGTCTACCGATTCCACCACGGAGGCGAGAAGCGCCCCCAATATGTGAATAAAAGGGGCGTCAGTACAACTCCGCACCATTGACTCTAACAACCTGATGGTGCTGCTGGACTTCCGAAGGAAGCTGGCCGCCGTTGAGGGCGGCCAGGTGTGTACCGGCCCCAATGTAGCGCATCCGCTGGCTACTGACGGGTCGGATGGCACGGTGGGCGATGCGGACGAGCCTGGGGCCTCTCCCGGGCCAGATGCGGCAGAGCCAGTAAACGAGCCCCTGCAACGACGATGCACCACACCGGCCACCAGCATGGGGGAGCGGCCGAACGGTGAGAGTGATGCGCCCGACACAGCGTCACGGTCGCCGCGCACGGTTGGCCGCATCAAGCAGACGAAGTTCCGGCCTCTCACGCCCGAGCAGTGCCAGCAGGTGGTCGACCTGTACCGCGCCGGCGTCCCAGTCAAGGAGATCGTCCGGCAGACGGGTGTCAACCGCTCGACGGTCTACCGGCTGCGTGGGCAGGCAGGGCTGGAGCGCAGCCACCGCTTCACTGACGAAGACCGTGCTCAGGCGATCCTCCTCCGCCAGCAGGGCCTGACCATCGCTGAGATCGCCGAGCGGCTGGGTTTCAGTGGCATGACCATCGGGCGCCACTTGGCGGCTGCTCGCGAGGAGTGATGGCAACTGCGGTGAGAGCGGTGCCGTCAGCCTTGAAGATCATTCAAGGTCAACTTGGCGACACCTCCAACCCACTCACCAACCCACCGGCGTCGGTGTCGAGGGCGTGGGCGATGCGGAGGATGTTGTGGAGGCTGAGGTTGCGTTGGCCGCGTTCGACCTGGCCGATGTACGACCAGTGCAGGGTGGTGCGCTCGGCCAGTTTCTCCTGCGACAGGCCCAGCTGCTCGCGGCGGGCGCGCACACGCCGACCGAACTCACCAGTGGCTGGTGAGAGTGGCGGCTTGCGGTCGGTGGGCACGGCTCCATCTCAACCGGCCGAAGACTCCCAATCCAGAGACTATGTATCTCAAGACGATGCATCCTGTTGCTGTTCGTAGCGGTCGAACTGGTGAGGAGGTGGATGAGATGAACGGTAGAAGCTGACTATCTCTAGCAACTAGCCCTCTCTCGAGGAGGCGACTGCCTCAGGCTGCTTGGTCTGGGGCAGCTCGTCGTTGGTTGCCCAGGTGAAGGCCACGCCAGATTGGGGGAGGAGCCAGCTAGAGGTCTCGACGGTGATCTCCTTGCCTGGTACAGCCTCCGGCGAATGGACGACGCTGGAAGCCGGCGTGGTCGCCATCGTGTCACTGACCTGGACTTCAGCAATGGAGGTGTCTGTGTAGTCCAGACGCAGTGACCAGCCCCGTGTTGGCTGCGCGACGGCGAAGTACAGCCGGTGACTCCACTGTGGGGTGATGGTGCGGAAGACCTGGCGGATGCGAACCGGCTCGCCGCTCCTGGCTTCTTCGTCCAGGTCGACGCTGTAGGTCTGGCCGGTAGCACGGGTACTGCGGCGGAACGGCTGTAGTCGGCCATCGACGGTCAGTTCCAGCAGCTCGTAGGCCTCCCGGCGGCGGGCGTCCATGCCGGGGCGCGGTGCCATGAACCAGGTGGAGGTGGTAGGCACGTTCTGGCGCAGCCCGTTGTACTCATCCTGGTCAGACACGCACGCGAAGCGCCGGGTGGCACTGCTGGGTACGGTGGTGTACTCCCACTCCACGGTCACGTCCAGCAGAGGAGTACCTGCGGTACTCCTCTCTACTGCAGTAGAGAGCCGAACGCGCACCGCCACGTCGTACCACCGCTCTGCCGCGCGGATGGCTCGGTCGCGGATGTCGCGGTAGATCTCGCGGGCGAACTGCTCGTCGCCCAGGCGCAGTTCCATCACGTTGGCCGCAATGTCGTCCAGCAGTTCCGGCGTGGCCACGCGCTTCAAGTCCTCTGGGTGGATGGCGAAGCCCTCCACCACCGCATCGCGCATCGCTGGTACTTCCTCGCGGATGATCTGGCGGAAGCGAGCCAATGTGTGTGCCTCCTGGTCTCTCCGGAAGGTGTACTCGAAGAACGTCGATAGCAGCCCCGCACCAAACAGCGTCCCACCCAGCTCGCCCAGCGGCAGAACGTGCAGCCACTGCCAACTTCCCAACTGCAGCGGGGACAGCCAGGCGTTGAGCATCATGAGGAGGACGCCAGCCAGCGTCAGGGAGACGGCGAGCAGGGCGGCTTGAGCCGACGGAGGCGGTGGTGGGGAGAGGGAGCGCTATCGGGCATACCTATTTATTACTATAACACAAAAACGTTTGCGTATATGTATGCAACTGTGATCTTGCTGCGCAAAACTGGCCAGGTAGGATTCGTCCACATAGTGCTGACCAAACACTCCCCAGCGTCAGCATCCCCATTTTTCGAGAAGGTCACTGATGACTGATCACCCTAAGAATACACCGAATGCAATCAACTATTTCGCAGACAATCCCATCTCGACTTCCTCGGAAGATCTACTGCAACGCAGCAAGTTCGTCGAGCGAATCGTGCGTGAGATCGACATGATTGATGCTTCGCAAGGCTATGTTTTGGCAGTTATGGGGCAGTGGGGATCTGGCAAGACATCAGTGCTTAATCTCGTTAAAGAACGGCTTTCGAATAGTGAGACAATACTTGTTGAGTATAATCCCTGGCTGTTATCGGGTGTGGAAGAACTCGTGGATGGATTATTTCGAGAAATTAATGCTAAACTCAATAAAAAGGGTGTGAAGTATCGCGCCGCTATCGACAAACTTATAGGCTATGGCGAAATGTTGACGCCGTTGACTTCTGTGCCTGTGGTGGGGACGTGGGCAAATGGTGTACTGATGCCGTTTCAGGTGATGGCAAAGCATCGCAACCTACGAACAACTAGTGTGGTTGAGCAAAAGGAACAAGTTGCTGAAGCGCTGACGAACATAGACTCCTCAATTGTCGTTATTGTGGACGACATTGATCGGCTTGATAAAGTGGAAGTGCGCGAGATATTCAAACTGGTGCGTCTGACGGCGAACTTCCCCAATGTCATTTACCTCCTGTCTTTTGATCGTATACGAGTAGAAAATGCTCTGGCGGAGGATGGCGTGCCTGGACGTGCCTATCTTGAGAAGATTGTACAAAATGGGTTTGAGATTCCATTGATTCCAAGGAAGGTGCTCACTCGTGAAGTGGCTCAGGCTTTGGACTCTGCGCTGGAGCAAGTGAACGTTAGGCTCGACCGAGAAGTGTGGGATAACACGCTCCTCAATATCGTGGTACCGGCCATAAAGAATATGCGAGATGTGCGGCGTCTAGCGATGGCAGTACGATCGACGGCTGCTGCACTCACTGATAGCGTCGAAATCTCGGACATCGTTGCACTCGAGTCAATGCGCCTCTTCTTGCCGGATGCGTTTTGGTATCTTGTGGCCTACCAGTTACCGGAAGGAAATTCGAAGATCAACGCCGATGAGATTCGAAGTAAGGACGAAAAGGAAATCAACATTAGTCAAGCGCTGAGCAACGTTCCTCAAGACGAAGCAATTATCGACGCCTTTCTTCGTATCACCTTGCCAACCTCGTCTTACTATGAACCTGGCATGTTCTCTGCTGGAATTGGCAGACCAGATGAGTATCTCCGAAAACGACGCGTTGCCTACTCTGAAGTCATGAAAGTCTATCTCGAGCAGGTACTTCCTGATCAGCTGATTGCATTTGCGAATGTTGAGAGAATCTATCAACTTACAGATGATAGCGCGGCTCTCGCACATGAGTTTAATGCTATAGTGGATGGTGAACTAGAGGACGTCATCAGCGATCTAGGTCGATTCGCGGGAGAATATTCTGAAGCGGGACTTATTAACGTCATTGTGGAAATTCTTGGTGCGATGACACGCCTTCCTCGGCATGATGATAGGTCAGTGTTCATGCCGGAGGCTCGATATAATGTTACCTATACCATCAATAAAATTCTGGAGCAGTACCAAAGGAACGGAGGCGCCGTAGAGGCGGCAGTCGATGCCATCATTCCTCAGTTGCAAAGCCTTTCAGCGCGGCTTGAGCTAATGCTGCTTGTTGGCCACGTACCGGATGCAGGACGCAGACTCGTGTCGTCGTCTTACGCGCAGCAACTTCAGCAGCAGTACGAGCAGGATGCTGCTGCTATGCCGATCGAACAGCTCGTGCATGAGGACAATCCGCTGAGAGTACTGATCGCGCCGGTGTACTGGGGGAGTGGTATTGCACAGACAATTGAAGTGACTGCTCCACTAGCAGTTCACGATGCTGTGTTTAAGTCGGCGGTATATGAGAATAGACACCAGTCCTTCGAAAGTACGCACGTACATCGCACATCTGTTCTGGCATGGAGAGAGCTCTGCGGCGTCTACTCCGACGAGTCAACGATTGAGCAGATCTACGAAAAGATGTATGACGAACTCGAAGAAGATAGTGCAGAGCTGCTTGAGCTGATCAAGAAGTATTTGGATGGGTGGCGACCCGAAGAGATAGATTGACGGAAGCCTGTGCCTTAATCTCTTCTGATAAGCCTCTACCTATTCAGTGTTTGTCATGCCATCAACCGGCACATTATCCACCTGATTGACTCGCCCAATAATGCTCGCTAAGTTTGCGAGGTTTGATTCCTCCAACAGATGCGGATGACGGGTCATGTGCTCGATGACGGCGATAAGGTGCTCGCGCGGTATCTGGGACAGAGTAGATCGGATAGTATCGGAGTCTTCGGTATCGATTATCTGTGAGTCCGACACCATCCGCAGTTGCTCGTCGCTATAGGCGCGGGCAGCAACCGCGGCAAGAAGACGAGCCTGCGCTTCGGCACTCGACATGGTCGGTCGCTCGTCGGCCTGCAGTATGCTGATGGACGAGGACTCTTCTGAAGAAGAAGTGACATCATCAATCACTATTTCTTCGACGCCCTGTGGCGCTTTCTCGGCATGGCGTGAGGAGCGGCGATGTTTCCAATTCTTTGCCTTCGCCTTGGCAAACGGCACAGCAGTTTCATTCCACCACCGTTGGACATGCGGTTTGGCTACCTGCACACCGTCTTCGATGAGTTTGACAATGACGGATGCAATTATATCTGTAACCATCTCCTGTGTTTTTGAAAGACGTTCCTCAGCGGGAACATATACCGTCTCGGTGACGATGATCGGATCTTCCTGGCCTTCGTCTACTGGAACAAAACGTGCGTTGCCTTTGAGGCGTCCTTCCGTATCATAGAGGTTCTGGTGCCAGCCACCTTCCTTCTTCTTGCCTGGGGTCAGATCGTCGTCCCACTCGTAGTACCCAGCTTGCCGTGCCATGGTGCCACTCTACTCCTTAGCTGGATAGCGATCGACGCTACTCGTCCGTTGCGTGACTGGTTAGTTACAACAGGATCTTCGCAAAATGTAAGCTAACAAATGGTCGGGCGGTGTGAATTTGTGGCCAAGAAAGTCAGTTCATCAGCCATGGATAATTTTTCGGTTGGTATGTTCATGAGCCATGACACCTTAGTTGCCCTATCCCCCTCCTTGCTCCCGTCTCATCCTTAGCACGTTCTCGACAAGGCTGACGGCGATGTGGGTGAGGTCGAAGCGGTTGAGGATGTCGTCGTCCTGCATGATGGCTTCCAGGTCGTTGAGGCCGATGAGGTCGATCAGCTGGTCGATGCGAGTCAGGTCGTCGTCGCTGATGGCCTCGGGGTAGCGGTGGAGTAGGAAGCTGGTGTCGAAGATGTCGCGGGCCTTGGTGCGGTTGACCAGGGCGTCGATCTTGAGTGAGGCCAGCTTCTCCAAGCGGTAGGTGCGGATGCCATCGATGGTGGTGACGTCGTCTTCGTCGATCTGCTGGGCCTGGCGGTAGGAGACCTCTATCTTGAGCGGGCGCATGACGTCGTCGCGGTAGTGCAGCATATGACGGTGCACGGTGGGCGTGTGCTTGGCCTCGCACAGGCTGTGTACAGGCAGCTCGGTGGTCGCGGCACCGACTTGAATGGACTCGGTCAGGTCGATGGCTGGGCTACGGCCATCGAAGTCGAGATCAATCGAGAAGCGTGGCAGGTCATAGGCCAGGAGCAAGGCAGTGCCGCCCTTGAGGACGAAGGCGTCTCCCGTGCGGCTGGTCAGCTCCTGGGCGATGGCTCGCATCAGGGCGACGTGGCGTGCCTGCTCTGGTGTGAATGGATGGCGCTCAAACGGCCCTGGTGGATGGGTCTCTGGCGAGTGCTGGCGTGGTGGTATTGGTGGTTCATCACCCATACACCGCCCTCAACGTACGTGCTTCATCGGCAATCCAGCGGCGTAGCTCGTCCTGGGCAGTTGGATGGAAGGCCGGCTCAAGCAAGGTGGCCTGCTCGAGGAGCCGCTCGCCTTGCTCTTTGGTGTCAAGCCAGTCGGTGGTGGCACCAGTTAGGTTGAGGACGCGTCCCCAGCGATGGAGGGAGCGGTAGAGCAGATCCAAGATGGCGCGTGAGTGGTTGGCGATGTAGACCTGCTGCATGCTGGCAGTAACGTCTAGGCCCTGAGCTACTAAGCGGTCTTTGCCCTCGTAGATGCCAAGATTCCCGTAGATCGATGTGGTCTCGATGTCTCCCATGCCGGCCAGGGTGACCTGGCGTGGCTGCTCAGTACCGTCCTGCCAGTGGAAGACGTCATGCCAGTCCCCACTAGTACCTTCCGGCGCAGCCAGGTTCAAGGCATAGAGGCCGGTGATGTAGTGCTCTGGCGTCGTAGAAGGAATCTCCACCTGCCGCGGAAGAGACGCAAGGTATTCAGCTTGAGAATAGGCAGACGGCATGGTGAGCACCTCCTTTACCCGTTAAACGCTTTATATTACTGAGGATAACATAATGGTGGGAAGATGTAAAATGCTGCCGCTAAAATGATCATCTCAAACTGAACCTTACAACTAACTGACTCCTCGTCGAAAATTGATATGTGATCCGATGCAAAGGTGTTGTCTTATGCTCTCTGGATCATCGTAAACCCTGTGATTTAGAAAATGGACATCGACATGGGCCAATACAACATAGTCGAACTTAAATAATTTATCTCAGAAAGTTTTTCGTCTAAACGAACTTTCTCGTTCCGCTGATTAATTCGCCAAGCCGCGCCAACATCATATCCATCTGGGCTTGATAAAATGGTGCATTGGCAGTTAGCGGATCCCAGTAAGAGATCACAATACTTCCTGCCTCCTTAGGGATCTGTGTGGGTGATGTATCAGGACTTGGGTCTTTATCTGACAGAATATGTTCCGATACAAGTTTCTCGGAGAACCACCAAGTGGTAGGTTTGTAGTTTTCCCAAGAGGAGTGGTCACCAATAATCTCTTTGGGTGTCGGAAATACGATCTCTTCTCCCATCGCTGCATAGCATGCATTGAGCTTGACAGATAAGTTAGTCATAATCGTGGTTGCTGTACTCCAAAATAGAAGCGCATCATCATTATCCTGCTTGTCACGTAGCGCAACTGGAATGCCCAGCACATCAGAGTCAAATGACAATCTTATCGCATATCCCTTGTTGTCGTTCGCATGTTGATCCAATCCAACAACAACATTTTCGAAATAAGGGTGCCAGCAGGCGAGCCCGTATAGGATCTTGTGCGATTCATCGATATAGTGACTAACTTGTTCTACTGGCTTATCAAAATTCGTTAACTGTGGCATCTCACTGGCCGTCGTGGCTGTGAAGATCTTGTTGGCAAAGTGAAGATCAACGGTAGTCAACGCATTAATAATCTTAGACATCGTAACAGCGTTGTCTTGTCTGCATAGATGCCGATCGTAAATGATGATCCGTCAAAGTTGTTCATGAGCGTGCTCCTTTCAGGGCCCGTTCTATAGCCCTTAATTGCTTTTTATTGGGTACGAATGCTGTCGCTAGTTCTCCAGTGTCAACTCGAAACTGAACAAAAAAGTTTCTTCCTTCTATTCTGGCTAAGTGGCCGATCGTCCCGGTGGGCCCCGTGCTCCACTTCACAGATTTCTTGCTATTTGAAGCGCGTTCGATCAGAGCGGACCATTCATCTCCATGATTGTTCCATGAAGGATTATATCCAAACCATTGAACCGCGTGACGATCAAAGGAGTGTCTTAAGCCATTTCTGGTAACATACTCACCGATTTCAATTGTACCGTCTATAATGTTATCCGTAGAGTCGCAATTTGTCAAACTTTCACCGCTTGCCTCATTAATTCGGCGTTTCAGTTCGGCACTTGTTTCTAAATAATTTTGAAGTGCGTTTCTCGCGGACTTAAGATCGTTTATAGCTAACAATATAGCTCGATCTGCTTGTCGGGAATTAGCGGAGGTGTGCTTAGTGAGTGACAGATGAAGATTGTTCAGTTTCGATATGACTACACTAATTCTCGATGTCCCAGAGCTGCTTTGGATAATGCTTATATTGTCGTCTATCGCGTGTAGTATCTCTGCTAGACTATTCAAAATTACTCACCTCTATTTAGGTGCCCTGTTTGATGCTTTGATTTTTCTGGCTTCCTGGATAGCCTCTTTCATGCTTCGTTCACTTTGATCAAGATGAGTCAGACAGTTGTTTATGCTCCCCACCATTTTGCTTGTTAGCGACGAGCCTGCCATTCTGGTTTGAGTGGAGTGGTAAAGATGTGAACATGTAGACTTTAGGTTGTCTATCAATTTGATCGTTTCATTTAAATTGTTCAATATAGTCTTTTTCTACCGGCGTAACTTCCGCTTTTGTTTTTCGTTTCATTGTTGTGCTGTCCGCTTCACTGTCTTGTCGCCTGTATAAACTGTTCAACAGCCCTGCCGAGCTCTGCAAGTGCGGCGCTGCTGTCTTGGAGGCTACGTTGGGCGGTGGTGACGGCTCTGGCGGCTGCGGCGCCGCTCTTGGATGGGTGGGAGACGGCAGCCAGCTTCTGGCCCTTTTTGCCGAGGGTGGTGGAGGCGGCGCTGGTGCGTTGGCTGAGCTGTTGGGCGCTGGAGCCGATTTGGCGGGCGGCGGTGATGACGGCGTTGAGGTCGTCGCCGGCGTTGTCTGGAGCCATGAGCCTGTTCCTTCGTGAAAGTGGGGTGGTTTAGATTCCTGCGGTGCGCAGGGTCGCTAAATGTTGGTGACTTTCTTGGCGGACTGCTCGGCCTGGCGGAGCGCCTGCTGAGCTTTGCTGAGGCTGTCGTCGGCGCGGCGAAGGGCGGTGAGCATGGTCTGCTCGTGGCCGGCCTGGCCACCTTGCAGGGTGCTGGTGACGAGGGTCATGTTGTCGCGATTGGTGGATTTGAAGTCGTTGATCAGCCCGTTCTGCTCGTTGATCTGGCTGATGACGGCGTTGATGGCGGCTTTGACTTGGGCAAGTGAGGTCACGGTGCACCTTCGTTCTGGAGCGATGGGTGTGGAAGCTGGGCGTAGGGGATGACGAGCTGTGGCCTACTCATCTCGGCTGCGTCCCAGACGAGCATGCGATTGTCAGCGCCGCGCCAGCGCAGCAGGGCGTCGTCGAAGAAGTCAACGGCCGACGAGGCGTCGAGCTGCATAGCCGCTTTGATGTCGAAGTAGGTGCTGCCGTTGTAGCCAACGCAGTTCTCGAACGATGTCTGCTTCTTCCACCAGAGCAGGAAGTGGATATGGCTGACGGGCGCGGTCTTGAACAGCTCCTGGAGGGCCTCTTCTCGTTCCTCGGAGCTGGCACGCCACCGCTCCAGGCCAAACCCGATGACATAGACCGGCGGGGTACTGGCGTCGTCGGCCCGGTCAGCGACCTGCTCGGCCAGCTCATCGATGAGGACGTCGGCCTGGTGCTTGCCGACAACGCGGTAGGTACCGCCCATCTTGGTGAGCTGCTGCTCGAAGGCGCCGCGCACGGCGTCGCGAGACGGCGAGTGCCAGTCGCCGATCAGGTCGAGCAGAATGAGCTCGGCAGTGGGCGTGCTGTGCAGCAGAGACAGTGCGGCGTTGAGCAGGACGGCGTGGCCCGGGCCGGTACCAAGCAGCGCCAGGTTGCGGCCAACGTCAGTCGTGAACTCGACCGTGAGCGGAGCGGCACCGACACTGATGCGGCGGCCGAGCATCGCCTGGCCGGCGTGGAGCGACGGTAGGACGCGTGCGTCGTCGTGCAGGCTGAGACGGCGCTCACCCTCGAAGACCTCTGGTGGGGCGACAGTGTCTCGGGCGTGCTGCCACCAGGTGGTGCGCAGCTTGGCCAGGATGGTTTCGTCGGCGTAGGCGATGGTGGTCTTGCGGTTGGAGGACAGCTCGCCATAGTCGAGGTTGACGACGGCCTTCTCTGGAGCGTAGGTGGCTGGCTGCGTCGTTCTTGAACCCCAGCGTGGCGTGGGACTCCGCCAAGGAGTTCTTCAGAGCGATGCGCACCGGCACCTGGCCAAAGAGCCCTTCGCCTGCGGTGCCACCCAGGAGGTAGCCGCTGCTGATCGTCTGCGAGGCCAGGATGAAGTGGATACCGCAGGCACGGAACAGTCGAGCGCCCTTAACCAGCAAGTCGACCGCGCTCTCGGCGGTGTCGTCGTCCTCGCCGAAGAGCATCTGGAACTCGTCGATAACCACCACAATGCGGGGCATGACGGCCTCGGGATCAGCCAGGCGGTACTGGCGGATGTTCTGCACCCCGGATGCCTTGAAGGTGGCCATGCGCTGGCGGTAGATGGCAAAGAGATGCCGCAAGACGTTGACGCCGTACTCCCGATCGGCGTCCAGCCCCAGCACACGGGCGTGCGGCAGGAATGAGCCAGTGATCGGGTCTGGGGCGAAGGCCTGGAGCGTGACGCCCTCTTTGAAGTCGAGCATGTAGAACTCGACCTCGCTAGGGGAGTAGCGCTGGCACAGCGAGTGCACAACCACCGAGATGAGGTTGGACTTGCCTGCCCGACCGCGCCGGTGATCAGGGCGTTGTGGCGCTGGTTGAGCTCGTCGCCGAGGGTGACCTCCATTGTTGACAGACCGTGGCGACCAATGACAAAGGTCAGTGCATCACGGCTGGATTCTGTCCAGGTGTCTGACAGAGTCTGGACTTCCTTGAGGTCCAATGGCTGCACTGTTGAGTTTGCGATGTCTCGTGCGACTTGCTGTGATGATGAGATGAGTGTGTCTATGGTCTTGATGTCGGCATAACCAGCGTAGTTATCGCCTGTGGTAACTCTCCCTCCAGGAGTTGTTTGGTAGTGGTCGCACTGGTCGATGACAAGTTCTTCGATGACGTCTTGATCCTCATCAGTCAGCGAGTGGATGAGGAAGGTGACGCCAGCACGAGGGCCAGCACGCAGTAGTTGCATCACCTGTCCTTGAATCTCTTCGTCGAGAGCCAAAAAGTAAGAAGACAGGACAACCAGCTTGTAGCCTTCTGTGACCTGCGGATACTGCTCGCGGAAGGAGAGTAAGTTTGGTGCGCGACCTTGAATAATATTGAGGACATCTCGGACGTGAGTACGCAGGAACCGCAGTGTCTCCTTCAGTTCTTCAGCGTCGTTGATCTGCTTGAGAACTTTCTCGCCGCTAGAGTTGACTTCCTGGAATGGCGAAGCAATGCCAGAGAGCGCCGAATCATAGACCAGCACCTCCAGCTCCCCAGGACTTGTTCGCGTCAGGGCTTCACAAACGAGGAACTGACAAAACTCCAGCGAACTAAGGTCTGGTGCGGAGTCGTCGACCCAGATATTGTGGTTGCCGATGAGTGGAAACTGATCTCGGCCAATGCGAAATAAGTTTGCGACGCCTGTCATTGTGGCCTCCTTCCATTGACGTACTCCAGTAAGTCATCGTCTATCTCACTGTCCAGTGCTTTAATCTGTCGATCGAGGTCGGCGACTCGCCGTTCGCCTTCGCGAATTTCCTGCTTGCGCATGAAGTACACGATCCACAGTGGGAAGAAGATGATGCACCAAAATGTGAAACTCGGATCATCTTTAGGGAGGGAGCCCTGGGTGTCGAGAGCCTCAACAACGAGATCTGTTCGCCGAATCTGCTTGTCTAACTCAGTTGTTATTGCTGTCTGGCTGATATGAGGGAGGTTGCTGTTAGCTATTCTAGTTCTCCACTCGCGATAGTTAGCAGCAGAATGAGCAAAGTCGTACTTATCGAAGCACGCTTTATCGATGGTGGCGATAATGGCGGCTTCCAGTTCGATCTGCCAAGATTGCGGCATCCTTGGTGTCGTCTCGAGCAGCGTCATGGCCTCGGCGAGAACGGCGTCGTAATCATGCAGTTGCATGAGAGTTTTGACGATCCTCGTCTTGATGTCGAGAACGATAAACTCGTCAGGCTGGTCGACAATCGCCTGGCGAGATTCTTTGAGCGATTCGTGAAGGCGCTCCATGCCGAGGTATATAGCTCCTCTGACCTCATAAATTTCGCTCTTCTCAACGGTCGTCGGATTGCGAAAGAGGGCTTCGTCGGTATAGCTGAGTGCCTCTTCGTAGTTGTCGAGACTTGGGCAATCCAGGCTGAGACGATATAGGCTTCTGCGCCTGAATCGTCATCGGCTCGTGCGTGAGCAGCCTCGATCCTGGCGGTACCGATTTCGTTATCATAGTACGACTGCCAGGCGCGCTTCACCCAGTCGACTTTGGCGGGCTTCTCTGGGCGCTGCGTTAAGGCACGATCGTAAGCCTGCCGTGAGGCTTCGGTCGCAAACACTTTGTTTGCTTCTCGGATATGAGCAAGTTTCTCTCGGACGGCTTCACTTCGCTTACTGTTACCAGACAGGGCCTGCCTGCTTAACCGTTCCTTCTGCAGGGCAAGATGCTGCTGTATATCCTCGATAGAAGCGCTCTTGTCGATGTCAAGCTCTGCATAGAAGTCAACAGGAGCTGAATTTTCGGATGAGTAGTCAGTCATGTACCGTTCCCCTTAGGTGGTCAGAGAACTTGAGTGCTGCTTGATGGATGTGATCGAGGCTATCCATGCAGCACCGCATGATGACAGTCCGAGTGGTTATACAACAATGCGGTATCGAAGTAGCGGGCATTGTTGTCGTGATGCTACAAACTTGGTCACCTACTTGTGTTGCGTTTCGCAAGTTTGGCATCGGCTGGCGGTACAAGTTGTTAGACGACTTTTGCAAAGCCTTGCGAGCGGATTGTTTCTCGTGCTTGATTCTTGTCATCGCCTACTGCGTAGTAGGCGGTACGTTGCCGCCGCGGTTGACAAGAACTGGGTGGCGCGCCGTTTCAACAGAGAGGGGACGATCATGGCAGCCGACCGAGAGACATCCACCTTCGTCACCAAGCGCCTTTCGCAGTCCGACATCCGTAGCGTTTTGCGAGGGCCGCTATCCAACGCGAGCATCGACTCGCTGGGATATGACGCGTTGGCAGAGCCGGACGATATTGGAATTTATGCAGAGCAGAAGATGGGCTTTCGGAGCTTTGGGGGAGTGCAGATCTCCGTTAATGCTGACCCAGAGGAGAATGCAAATGTCATCAACGTCACGGCGGTGTGGCATCGTGTTGCCGAAGTTCTCCTCGCCACTGCGTTTAAGCAGAACATCGGTACCCAGATCTCAAAAGGGGCTAGTTTGAGGCTTAAGAGTGATGTCGAAGAGGCTCTTAGGGATGCTGACCCAAACCTGCGTGAGGTTGCATTCTGACTGGAATCGCCATCAATCTCGCTGTGGGGTGCCATACCGCATCGGTATGGCACCCCACAACGGCGTTGAATTCCATTATTTCGACGCAGCCGCCGTCAACTATCTCGCCAAACTCGCTCTAGCGCGATCGCCCCCGCCGCGCCGCGTCGCTGGATGGTGGCGGCGTACGGCGAGTGCGGCGGGCAGAGGCGGAGGACGACTGACTCGCCGTTCTTCGCGCGGTGCAGCATGCGAGTGGCAGTGTCGACCAGAGTGGTGGGGGAGCGGTGGTGGTGTGATGGTGAGGTCTGTGTCCTGCTGCGAGTCGTCGAGCTGGACGACGTCGACGCCTCGATCGCGCGCCTGCCGAACGGCAGCGACGAGAGCAGGCTGGCTCGCCAGGCGCGGCACGCGAATGAGATCGCGCAGCTCGGCTTCGACCCGCCGGGCCAGTCGCACCAAGGCATCGCTTGGGGCATCGGTGAGTGAACGCAATTGCTCAAGCACGGGGCGCGAACGCCGGCTGACGTCGGCCAGTAGGGTGGTTTCGGCCTCGAGGCGGGCTTGCCTAGCGGTGCGGAGCACCTGTGCCTGGTGGGCTTGGCGCTGGACGGCGGTGATGCGTGGCTCGATTGAGCGTACCAATGCGATGACGGTGGCGACCGTCAGGATGTTGATACACTGAAATCCGAACGAGCGAACGAATGGGGCTGCTGGTGCACCGATCATGACCACTGGCAGAAGGTGGGCGGCTCCCACGACCCCGAGATTGACCAAGGCCAGTTTCAATCGTCGCTGGTGGAGTAAGAGCACGGTGAAGATGGCGCTATACCCTTGGGGCCATGACGCCAGCTCAAGCGTTGGTGTGAGGGCGCCCCAGGTGAGGAACGGAATCGTGCTTAGTGCCGAGGTGGAGAGTATGCCCCAGCGCTGAAGTGCTCGCGCTAGACCCCGCGGCGGCCAGGCCAAGGCAAGAAAAGAACATGTGACGCCGACGGCGCTGGGGATGGAAACCAACACATGGGCGGGCGTGCCGCTGCTGCGCATGACGTGGGCCCAGGCGGTGAGGACGATGCAGCCGAGCCCGATGCGGCCCCAGCGCCCGTGTACCGTAGCTGACAGACCATCACCGGTCAGTGGGAGAGCGTCTGCGGTGCGAGTCTCGGGAGTGGCTTTCCTAAGCCCGAGCTGGACGGTGGTACCACGCCCGACGTCCGACGACACGCTGGCGTGCCCGCCTGGTAAGTGGCGCATCCGTCCAACGATTGATTGGCGTAGCCCAAGGCGCAGCGGGCTCAAGCGGCTGGTGTCGAAGCCGACGCCGTCGTCAGCGATCGTGATCGTGAAGGTGCTAGCGGACTTCTGGGTGGATACCGTGCAGTGGACGTGGCGCTGCGGCTCGCCGCCGCTGCTGTGCGCTGCGACGTTTCGCAGTGCCTCTAGGCTCGCGGCGAGAACTTCAACGAACTCGTCCTCAGACAGGCTGAGATCTGCCTCAGTCCCCAGTTCAGGATCGGCAGCAGAAGCGAACTGGTACTCAACCTGTGGGTGCGCGTGCTGCTGGCACCATGAGCGCAGTTGGTCGACGAGGTCGGTGGTGGTGTGGTGGTCATCGCTGTGTGTTGGCTGCTTCAGGAGCTCGAGTGCATCGGCTGCGGCGGCGCGGAGTCGCTTTGCCGGCATCCCGCGCTCTGGAAAGGACGAGACGAGTGCGGCCAGGACATGATCGTGGACGAGATTGCGGGCATGGCGGCTTCCAGCCAGCTGGGCGCTCAGCCGCGTGGCGAGGCCTTCCTCGTGGCTGTTGCGCTGGCTCTCAGTGTCGATCTGCCTGGCGCAGCCGATCAGCCAGTTGATCGGCAGCAGTAGCAGCCCGCGAAGGTCGTGCTGTAACCGGCTCGGGTCAGCGCTTCGAGCAGCCCCTCGCTCCCGGCATAGAGACGAACGATGAACTCGAGCAAGAACAGCACCGCCAGGCCGATCACCGTCGTCCGCCAGCTCGCCACCGCCGCGAGCAGCGCAGCGGCGATCACCATCCCAAAGGCTGGCAGCGGGTGGATACCTGATGCCAGATGTGGCTGATCGGGATCGAGAATGTGCAGCGTCAGTATGGCGGCACATGCCCAGCCATGAAGCGCAAGATAAACCCATGCCCCCAGTCGTGCCCCAGCGGCAGCAGCCGACGCGCGGGACATATGCTGGCGCGAAACAGTGAATGCCGCCAGCGGGCACAGCACTGGCGGGATCAGCAAGCCAAAGAGATACGGGTACCCAGCTGCCCAGCGATACCATCGGGGTGCCTCGACAACTTGTTGAAACAGCGACGGCTCCTGATGAAACAGCTCGAAGAGCATCCCAAACAGGCTTGCCCCCATAATCAGGATGATCTGATACGCGTCCTGGTTGGTGCCATCGAGCAGCATCCGGTTGACCAAGCCGGTTCGCTTCTGCTGGGAAGCGCCGGTTGGGGTGACATGAGCGGCGATCGCAGTGGAAGCGGTAGCCGAGTTGGTGTCGGTGGCGAACGGAGCAGTGGAGGCTGCCATAGCGCTCAGAACGAGTGCTGGAGATCCAGCGTGGGCACGAGCCCCTCGGCCTGGGCCCGTACCAGCAAATCGACGCGGCTACCAGCGGGGACGCCAGCGTCCATGAACTTGCGGCGGATGCGCGATACGTAGGTATTGACGGTGTGGATGGAGAGGCTGAGCTGACGGGCGACGAAGCTCGCCTCCGCGCCGGTGGCGTAGAGCGAGAGCACCTCCTGCTCGCTGGGCGTGAGCGCAGACGTGACGAATGCGCTGTCTGCGTCCAGAGCACTTGCCCAGTCCAGTGATGGCGTCAGCTCACCACGCAGCGCCGCCCAGATTGTGCTGATCAGGACATCCGGCGTCTCAGACTTGCGGACGACACCCAGGACGCCGCCCTCACAGGCACGCCGGATCAGGTAGGGGTCATCGCCGCTGGTGTAGGCGATCACCGCGGCACCTCGGGTACGCAGGGTGCGGGCGTTGTGTGAGGGGTCGGAGTTGTCCGGTAGGCGCAGGTCGAGCAGCACCACATCGGGCAAGCGCTCCTTCGTCGCGGCCGTCTCCTCCAGCAGCTGCGCAACACTGGATACCCGCCCCGAAAGTGAAGGCTGGCGGTCATCGCCAGCATGGTCGTCACACCCAGAGCGATGACATCGTGGTCATCGATCAGGGCAACAGTGCCGACTTGTGGCACCTCGCGGGCGGGTGTCTGCTGGGCGATGGAATTGGGATGATGCGGGGCGACTCCGGCAACCGAGCCGCCACCGTTAGCAGGTGGCTGTGTCATCTCTGCGTCCTCACGAACCGTCGGGGAAAGGAGCGTGGATCAGGCGATGTTGACGCTAGCAACCTGGTAGCGCACATCACCATTGACGATTACCAGAGTTGACCAATCGGCAGTTAGCACAACCCTCCAACGGCGAGGCCCCACTCTTGGGCAAATCACCCCTCACCACTCCCACCCAAACCCGCCGAACAGTCCGCCATGGACGTCGCGCTGGGTGAGGGTGGCGCGTTGCTGGGCGTCCAGGTGGGTGCGGTTGTACTGGTTGGCTGCTTGCGGGCGGGCGAAGGGGCTAGCCCCGGTGAACTGCCAGATGCTGGCTGGCACCTCCCCAATGAAGCGCACCTGGATGGTGGCCAGCAGCGAGCGGGCGTGGAAGGCCCGGCTGGCCAAGGAGATCGGCGTGGTCGGCTCCTCGCCCGGGAGAGGCTCTGCCCGGAAGGCGAGGTCGTAGCGCGTGGCGTCTTGCATCGGCGTGCGCCTACCGCTGGCCGGGTCGATGTGCCAGAAGTGGTCGTTCCACCCAGCGCCTTCGACGGGGCGGCTGTTGACGCTGAACTCGCCGCCCGGCTGCGCCGTGACATGGGCGGGGTAGGAGCGGGAGATGGTGACGAAGTCCAGCTCGCCGGCCATATTGGCCAAGCGGTAGTGCTCCACCGTGCCCCGCCACTGACGCTGCTCGACCACGATGAGCGTAGTGGTCTCCTCATAGACAATCCCACCGTGCATCTCCGGCACATCCAGCACCAAGGGTGCCTGAGCGTAGCGCCCAGCCACCAGGCGGCTGTGCAGCAGGCGCAGGCCGGCCTCCTCCCGCGAGGCAATCGTCTCCATGCTGCAGCCCAAGCGGCTCGCCATCGCCCGCCGCCGCTCCAGCAGGCTGCCACTACCCGCCGTCTCAGGGCTGAGCGCGAAGGCCGCCAGCAGTACACCCACCAGCGGCTCATCCTGCTCACTCCCGCTCTCACTCAGGCTGTGAATGGCCGAGACAAAGCGATGACGCAGCCGCTCAAAGGAGTCCTCGAAGCTGCCCCGGAGCACCTCATCGACGATCGGGGCGCGCACCAGCCGCGCCGCCGTAAACCCACCGCGCTTGCGCAGCCACGCCAGCTCACGCAGCAAGGACGCCGCATCATCGGCGTCGAGATGCGCGCGGGACATGAGCAAGCCTTCCTGGGGGAGTAGGGGCAGGGCGTGAGTCAGGAGCGGAATAGGCGGAGATGACGTCGTTGGGGCGGGGTAGCGACGAGGCGACCGACGTGGCAGTGCCGGTGCTGGTGAGGCGCATGCTGCGATGGGCCTGTCATGAGTGGCGACTCAAGTCTCGGTGGACGGGGTGGGCCGCGAGCCAGCCTAGACCGAGCGGTCGGAACAAACCAGGAGATAGAGCCGGGGGAGCCGAAGAACAGAGGCGAGCCGTCTGTCCCCGGCTTGGCGGACTGGCTCCTTGCCGCATTCGCCGCACTACCGACCGCAGTAGGGCTGGCTCGTAGCGGCCTGTGCGTATCAGTGGTGACGCCTGAAGCCCGCTTTTCCAACTTTCTTCCAACTTTGACGGCACTGCGGTGCGGCCTACCTACCGTTCTAACCAACGCCACGAGCCCGGGGGCCAGGCCAGTAGAAAACGCTGGACTGGCGCGGCTCGTGGCAGGTAGCACGGCCCGCCCTCCCCAGAGCGGTAGCACGGCCTTCGGCACGAGATGACCAGCCCGGCTGGTCATCTTTCTCTCTTCCTTCTTCTCTTCTCGAAAGGATTCCTCATGGCTTCTACCAATCTCAGTCTCTTCTCGCCCCAGCGCACCCGGATGGGGGTGGTGCTGGGCAATGGCCAGGCCCGGGTGACCAGGCGGGAGATCGAGCAGGTCGCCGCTCAGGCAGAAGTGGCCGCCCAGGCCGAGCAGGCTCGCGCCTTCCTGACCTCCCAGGTCCTGACCAACATCGCCACGCTGGTCACCCAGGCCGAGGCCCAGACCCGCATCGCCCCCGGCGGCGCTCAGTTCTACGAAGCGATCATCACGGGGATACGCCCTGGGGGCTGGGCAGCGGATCGGGCAGCTGTAGGCGGCCGGGCGCTGCGGTGCGTCGCTGACCCAGAGCACGAGCCCACGCGCGACAGGTGGCGCGGAAGCAGCTCTGAGCTACCGGACGGCAGCAGCACTGGCTGCTCGGCTGGGCGGGGACTGCTCGCCTCGGTGGGGCTCAGGATGGCCGGGCCAGTACCGGAACGTCGCCAGCTCGGTAGTGAGCACTCTTCCTCGCGCCTTCTTTTCCTTCTCCTCACGTTCTTTCTCTCTGTCTCTCATCTCTTCTCATCTTCGGAGGTTTCATCATGACGGTCGTAATCGGGATTCTGGCCCTCATCGGTCTGGCGGTGGTGGGCGCAATCGGCTGGGCGTTTGCCCACGGGGTGCGCGATGGCCTGGCCCAGTGGCGGGAGGCGCCGCCTGGCGGAACTGAGCGAGCCGCTGCCCGTGGGCGAGCCGCCGCTGTCGCTGTCTGCCGCGCTGCCGAGCAGCTACCAGGCCGGTCAGCTGGCCGGTGAGGTCGCCGCCAGCTGGCGCTCCGCACACCAGGGCGGCCAGAGCAGCTGGAGCAGGCGTCCCAGCCAGCTCATCCTGGGCAGCCGCCCTGGCTCTGGGTAGTGAGCTGAGCCAGCAGCGCCAAGAAGCAGGCCGAGCCATGCAGGCAGCCATGGCCCAGGTGCTGCAGGACAACGAACAGGCAGTGCGGGACGCAGCGGCCGCTGACACCCGGCGGGACTGGTGCCAGAGCGGTGGCGGTGCACCGACGAGCGGTGATAACGCGCCAGTGGGACGGTGCGTCTGCTGGAGCAGAGCCGAACGGAGCGGACAGCAACGGCACGGCAGAGGCTGCGGCCCGTCCCACCTGGCCGGCTCACTCGCCCTCACGTCGCCCGCCGCGCCCGCGCCCCAGGCGGTGCACGCAGCAGCGACCGGCTCGGTCGGATGAGCGGCAGCCGTGAGCGTTGGGATTGAGCGGGCTCTGGCGGCCTGTACTACCACCTGCCGGACTGAACGCGCGGTAAGGCAAGACCTTCGCAGGTCGCCCTGGCTGGTCGCGCTGGCGGGGTCTGGAACGTGCGGAAACCGTCGCGTCTGGCTCCATTCCTTACCCACATGCTGCGTCATTTCGCCCACTTGTTGCAAAAACTACAGCACCGACTTTCGCAGCCACTAAATGGCGCGTGTGTCCATTTTGTTTCCTGGGGTAGCACCACAGAAACGGATCAAGAATAGCGCATGTCGCATCGCTTCGTAATGCAAATCAGGGAGGCCTTGCAACACGCGAGTGTTCGTGGAATGTATGGGATAAGGGCGGCAGGCTGCCGATGCGCGAAATAGCTGGCAGCGGGTTTGCCCGAAGCAAATAGCACGTATGAACAAAAAAGGAGGGACATCATGCAGCAGACGAAACAGACAAGACGAGCGGGCGCTGGGGGAGCAGCCGCTCGGCACAGTGCGGTAGCCAGGCAGGTGGGATCACTAGCAAGTCAGAACGGTGGTGTGACGGCGACCAGTGCTGGCTCATCGCCCACCATCCCTGGCCTGCCGCCTGGTGGCTTTGCCACCATCCTGGTCGATCCGCCCTGGCCGTTGCAGAGTGGTGAGAAGCACTACCGGACGATGAGTTTGGCGCGGATCAAGGCTTTGCCGGTGGGAGCTTTGGCGGCCCGTGATGCCCACCTGTGGCTGTGGACGACGAACGCGCTCTTGCCGAAGGCGTATGAGGTGGCCGCGGCCTGGGGCTTTACGGTGCGCAGCCCGCTGACCTGGGTGAAGTTCCGCCTCGGCCTGGGTGGCCGCTACCAGCTGCGCAACGCCACCGAGCAGCTGCTGTTCTGCACCCGAGGGAGAGCGCCGCTGGGTTCGCGCTCTCAGCCGACCTGGTTCAACGCCCCAGTACAAGAGCACTCACGCAAGCCAGCTGAGCAGTTCGCCATCATCGAGCGGGTCAGCCCTGGGCCATACCTGGAGCTGTTCGCCCGCCGCCGGCCAGAGTCGAACCAGCCCCTGGGCGGTGTGGGGCGACCAAGTGGACTCAGATATCCGCATCCCCGGCTTTGCTGTGCCGCGCTACAGCGAGCGGGCGCAGGAGGCGGAAGCCGAGACAACGACCACGGCAACGGAGCGGGCGGAGCCAGTACACGCGGCGGTGGCTGGTGCATCCCGTAGTGACGACAGAGATGACAGCGCTGTCGGTACCGGCAAGGAGGTAGAGCAGTGAGTCGGCCGTGGCGAGACAAGTACCCAATTCGCAGTCTTCGAGGAGATGGTGATGATGAGCGATTCGAGGCGTTCGCTTGCTGGCAGTCTGCTGCGATGCGGCGTCGGTCTGCTCCTGATCGCGATGGGGCTGAGGTGGATCGTCGCCATCGTGCAAAGCAGCTGGCCCTGGCTCGTCGGGCTGCTCGCCGTGAGCGCCGCCGCCTGGCTGGCAGTGCGCTGGTGGCGCAGCCGACGGGAGTGGTGAGGAAACCCAGCACTCACGGTGGCCACAATCGGTCTGACCAGCTTGAGCAGCGGCGAACTGATGCAGGCCAACAGGCGGAACGGGCTGAGCAGCGGCATCAGTCGCAATGGGGCGGTCGCAGCTCGGGTCCCGCGCTTGATGGTGGGACAGCCAGCCGAAAGCGACGCACTCACTCCACTGCTGCAGGCCACCGAAAGAACGGTGGGTGGCCTCATGCTTCGAGGAGGCACTCATGATGGCCCGCTACGCCGGTGGCCGCCCTGGTTCGTCGCGGCGGGTGCGGCTGGTGCCGGTGCGGCAAAGCGGCCTGGATCACCGGGCGGTAGCGCGGATCGTGCTGGCACTGGCGCGGCAGATGGCGACGGATGAGACCGTGGAGTCGGCGGCGGTTGACGAGGTGATGTCCTCACGTGCGGGGACTTGCTCGATGCGCGAGCCTGGCACCAGCGATGTGTCGGCTGCCGGGAGTGATGATGCTGCGGCTCCATGGGCTGGTGCTCATAGTGGGCAGAGCGCCCGTGGTGTCGCCTCGGTGGGGCGCTGTGCTGCAAACGAGCCCGTGTCTGCATCGCCTAGTGGTTGCTTGGCAGGCCGGTGTTCTCACCAGCGTTATGACGGTGCTCGCCACTTGGCTCATGACACCCCTTCCACGACGTCCCACGCCGTGATGGATCGTGCCGGTGCGGCTGAGGTTGACGAGGCCGCCGCTGCCTCCTCCACCCTGGGAGGTGCTCCGTGATGGCCCGCCCTACTCAGCCCCTGGTGTGGCACCAACTCCGCTTTGCTTTGCCGCTCGCCCAGGACACGGCGGTGACTCTGGTGGAGCGGCTGCTGGCAGATAGCTCGCTTGGTCGGGTGGTGCTGGAGCTGCGCGCTTCAAGCGGGCAGGCGACGTGGGCGGTGGGCTCGCGGGCGGGTGAGCGGTTGGCCTCGGTGGTGCCTGAGCTGGTGCCGGGTTGCCGGGTGTCTCGTGGGGTCTCGCGGCGGGCGGTGGATCAGGCGGTGGTGGTGTCAGCCCGGCCGGTCGGGGCGGGGCTGGCGACGGAGCGGCTGGTGGTAGTGGTGCGGGCGGTGCTGGCGGCCTTGGCGGTGACGGCTGAGGGGAGGAGCTGGTGGTTCAGCTGCAGCTGGGGCGGCGCTTTGCCCGCAGGCGTGTGGGCGGGTGGAGCCGCAGGGGCTGGCTGGAGCTGCTCGGCCTCGTACCGATTCCGTCTCTTAGTGGTGAGCGGGGTCGGCGGATGCGGGCGCAGCTGGGGCGGCATCGGGCGGCGGGTGTGTCTGCGGCTGGGGGTGCGGGCGGCCTCGCCGCTGCGCCAGCGGGTGCTGCTGCAGGGGCTGCTGGGGGCGCTGCGCCCTGGTGGAGGGGCCGGGGGTGCGGCTGCGGGCTCGCACGGAGCACCCCGCCAAGCTTGATGGGGTGCGGCGGCCGTGGCGGGCGGGTCTGGAGCTGGGTGCAGGAGAGATTGTGGCGATGGTGGGCTGGCCGGTGGGTGAGGGGGCGCTGCCGGCGACGCCGTCGGCTCATCCGCGGGTGCTGCCGCTGCCAGTGGCGCGTGAGACGCAGCGGGCGTTTGCCACGGGGGTGGCGGATCAGGCGGGTGAGCGCCTTGGTATCTCGATTGGTGATGCGCTGTATCACACGGTGCTGCTGGGGCCGACGGGGGCTGGTAAGTCCACCGCCTTGGCGCATCTGGCGTTGGCGGACATTCACGCGGGTCGGGGTGTGCTCCTGATTGATCCGAAGACGGATCTGGTGGCGGACATTCTGGCGCGGATTCCTGAGCAGCGACGGAGTGACGTGGTGGTGATCGACCCGACCAGTAGCCGCCCGGTGGGGATCAATCCGCTGGCCCGAGCGCAGACGGCATGTGGTGCGTCGCCGGAGCTGGTGGCGGATACGGTGCTGGCGACGTTCAAGGGGGTGTTTGCTGAGTCGTGGGGTGTGCGGGTGGAGCAGGTGCTCTCTGCGGCGCTGGTGACGCTCGCGCGCACGCCGGGGGCAACCTTGGTCGACCTACCCCTCGTGCTGACCAACGCGGCTTACCGTCAGCGGCTCATTGCGGCCTCGGGGGCGGATCCACTGGGGACGGGGCAGTTCTGGGCGGCCTATGAGGCACTCAGTGAGGCGCAGCGTCAGCAGTGGGTTGGGCCGGTGCTGACGCGGCTGCAGCCTTTCCCTGATCCGCCCGCACCTGCGGGCCACGCTGGGGCAGGCCGCGCCGTCGTTCGACCTGGGGGAGGTGTTCACGCGGCGGCGGATCGTGCTGGTCAGTCTCAACAAGGGAGTACTGGGAGCGGAGTCGGCTCGGCTACTTGGCTCGCTGCTGGTGGGCCAGCTCTGGCCACTCATCCTGGCCCGAGCAGCGGTGGAGCCGTCGCGGCGGCATGTGGTCAGTGTCTTCATTGATGAAGTACAGGACTACCTGTCGCTGCCGGGCAGCCTGGCCGACGCCCTGGCCCAGGCCCGGTCACTGGGGGCGGCCTTCCATCTGGCGCATCAGTACCGCGGGCAGCTGCCCACGGCGCTCAAAGCGGGGATCGATGCCAATGCGCGTAACAAGATCATCTTCTCCCTGAGCGCGGCGGACGCGGCCGAGCTGGCCCGTCAGGCGATTGACCTGGAAGCGGCCGACTTCCAGCTGCTGCCGCGCTTTGGCGTCTACGCCCGAACCATGCACCACGGGCGGGAGAACCCCTGGTGCCAAGCCACCACCCTGCCACCAACCCCACCAACCCAGGACGCCCTGGCCCTACGCGCGAGCAGCCAGGCGCGCTACGGCCAGGACGCCGCGCAGGTTGAGGCTGCCCTGCTCGCGCGGCTCGGGCAGAACGGCGAGATGACCGGCGATGACGTCGCTCGGATGGCAACGGACGACGTGACGGGTGAGTTCGGGGGAGAAGTCACGAATGACGGCACTGGGCCAGCGAACGGCGTACCTGGCTCGACGGCTGGTGTGGTGTTTGGTCGCCGACCTGGGCGGGATGGAGGGACGGCATGACGGGCGGAGGGATTGAGCGTGTCCGCGGCGTGTCGGCAGCGCTGACGGGCCGTCCCTCAATCTGCAGGAGTGTGAAAACCGATCGCAATGAGCGGTTTTCAGCCCAGCGCAAGAGGCCGGTATTCAGTGAATGCCGACCCTTACAGCGTTCCGGAGGAGGGAGGGCGGCCCGGGTGGCGCTTCAGACCACCACTGGGGCTGCGAAGTTCGCTGCGAAGTATCGCCCCTATCTGGCCCCTGCGCTTGTCTCCACCACTGGAGCGCTGGGACGCGTCGGGAGACGAATCGCCAGACGCATCGCTGCAGCGAGCAGGCGGGGCTATCGGCGCAGTGGCGCGGCTCAGGCGCGGTTACGGGAGGCGACTGATGGCCCCGTGTGGCCATCACACCCACCACTGACAACGGCCCGGCCTCACAGCCCCTGGCTCGCAGCAGCGACTCGATCAACCACATGACGATCACACAGGAGGAAACAGCAATGAACACAGCGATATCGGAATACGCGAGCGTCGGGACAGGTACCGGTCTGGCAGTGCCGACAGCTACGACGACACCAACGACGATGAAGGGAGCAGCGACGACAGAGGCAGCGAAGTCTCAGCGCCAGGCTCCGGCCCGGATTGGCCGTGCTCAGCTGCAGGCGATCGCCGAGCGGCTCGATGCCACCGATCGGGCGCTGCTGGTGCTGCTGGCGGCTCATCGCTATGCCACGACGCGCCAGCTGGCGCAGATCACTGAGCTGTCGGGGCAGTACGGTTCGGCTCGTTCGGCGCTGCGCCAGACCAGTCGGCGGCTGCGACGCCAGCACGGGCTGGGGCTGGTCGATCATCTGGCACGGCGGATTGGTGGCACACGGGCCGGCTCAGCCGGGTACGTCTGGTACCTGACTGCCGCGGGGCAGCGCCTGACGAGCGAGGGGCAAAGGGCGTGGAGTGCGGCGGCGCTTTCAGGAGCCGTCGGCGCTGTTCCTTGCTCATACGCTGGCGATCACGCAGGCGCGGGTCGTCATCGAGCAGGCCATTCACGCCGTCGGTGGGCACCTGGCCCGGCTGCGTACCGAGCCGGCCTGCTGGCGCTCCTGGCTGCGGCTCGGTGGGGCGCTGGGCTGGCTCAAGCCGGATCTGGAAGCGATCACGGCGACGGATACGGGAGCAGAAGATCACTGGGTGCTCGAGGTTGACCTGGACACCGAGCATCCAGCGCGGCTGCTGGCCAAGTGCCACGACTACCAGGCTCACCTGGCCAGCGGCACCTTCCAGGCCCAGCACGGCTACTACCCGCAGGTGGTCTGGCTGCTGACCAACCAAGCACGGGCCGGCCGCCTGGCCGAGCAGATCGCCGCCGACCAGACGCTCACCCCGGAGCTGTTCAAGATCACCGCCGCCCCCGAGCAGCTCGCCGCCCTGATCCAGTGCGGCCCATAGGACACCGAAAGCGACGACGCTATCTGCTTGTCCATTTCTCAGTCTGCCTCATTCTCCGCAAGGAGAACCTACCGGCGACAAAGTCGGCGAACCGTGGCGAAAACGGTGGAATGGTGCGGCGAAACGGCGACTGCGGGAATGTCGGGCAGGATTATTGGCGATACGGGTAACCGGACTGGACTTTTCCGTCCATCTGAGCGTCAATAGAAAGAGGAGAAACATAAACGAGTGAAATAGCAATACATATGACGAGAGGAGGATGCAGATGACAACGCAGACAAAGACGAACGCACAGGAGAAGCACCCGGCTGTGCGCTCCGCCGTGCCAGCCACCACGCTGGACGATGGTGGTGCGGACGCGGTGCCACCTACCGCGCTGGACGGCCAGGCGGGCACTGGGGCGATCGCCATCTTCTACGGCGCGGCCCGCTACCCCTTCGAGCTGGCCCGGCAACGGGAGCTGGTAGAGGACTACGCCGAAACGACCGGCCTCAACCTGGTCACCGAGTTCCACGACCGACAGCAGCGCCAGCACGGGCTGAGGATGCTGCTCGAGGCCTGCCAGCGCGGTGGGGTGCAGTACGTCATCACGGCAGGCTGGCCCACCCCCAACCTCACCACCACCGAAGCGGATGCGGTCGTCGACCAGCTCGCCCAGGCCGGCACCCACCTGGTCTGCCTCAACGCCTGGCGCCCCGGCGACGGCACCCCACCAGCCTGGTGGAACGACGAAGAAGGCGCGTGGATGCGCCAGCTCGACGCACTCAGAGAGGAAGAGCGCCGACAGCGCGAGCAGACCAGCGAACACAGCCAGCCTGGCGAAACCGGTGAAGCCGATGAAGTAGATCAGGCTGGGGAGGCTAGCCAGCCCAGCGACGGCAACCAGGCCAGTAGAACCGGCAACGCCAGTGAACCCATCGAACCCAGCAAGGAGGTGCACCATGCCTGACGCACTCGCCCCTGATCCCTTCAGCGCTATGGCCGCCCAGCTCACCCCCAAGCGGGCCGTCTCCTACATCCGCGTCTCCACCCGCGAGCAGGCCCAACGCGGCGGCAGTGAGGAGGGCTTCTCCTTGCCGGCTCAGCGTGAAGCCAACAAGCGCAAGGCCCAGTCCATGGGTGCGCTGGTCGTCAAGGAGTTCGCCGACCGCGGCGAGTCGGCTCGTAGTGCGAACCGGCCTGAGCTGCAGAAGATGCTGGCCTACCTCAAAGAAGATGGTGGGATCGACTATGTCATCGTCCATAAGCTCGATCGCCTGGCACGGAACCGGGCGGACGATGTGGAGATCAACCGGGCCTTCGAGGAGGCGGGTGTGCGCCTGGTGTCGACGTCGGAGAACATCGACCAGACGCCAGGTGGCATGCTGCTGCACGGCATCATGAGCAGCATCGCCGAGTTCTACTCCCGGAACTTGGCCAATGAGGTCATCAAGGGGATGGGCGAAAAGGCCAGGAATGGTGGGACACTGGGCAAGGCACCACTCGGCTACCTCAACGTCCGCGCCAGAGACGAGAACGGCCGAGAAGTCCGCACCATCGCCCTGGATGAGGAGCGGGCACCACTCATCCGGCTGGCGTTCACGGCGTATGCGACAGGGCAGTGGACGACGAAGAGGCTCGCCGCGCACCTGCACGATCGTGGGCTGACGACCGTGCCGACGGCCCGTAAACCAGCCAAGGCAGTGACAGGTGCCCAGCTGCACCGCATGCTGCGCCACCCCTACTACAAGGGCGTCATCTCCTTCCAAGGCGTGGAGTACGCCGGGGCGCACGAGCCCTTGGTGGACGAAGAAACCTGGAGCCAGGTGCAAGCAGTGCTGGACTCCCATCGCTTCGGAGAACGCGAACGCCAACACAACCACCACCTCAAAACGACGGTGTACTGCGGCCTCTGTGGTGCCCGCTTGCTGGTACAGAACACACGCAACAGCAAAGGCGACCTCTACCCCTACTTCATCTGCGCCAGGCGGCAGCGAACCCACGACTGCGCCTTCCGCGCCGTCCTGATCGACGTCGTCGAAGACCGGATGCGCGACCTCTACCGGACGATCCAACTCAGCAGCCAGGATCGCCAGCTCGTAGAGCAGTACGTCCGGGAGGAGCTACGGCGCCTTGAGCGCGACAAAGACCGGACAATCCGCTCTCTGACGACCAGGCGGACGAACATCGAGGACAAGCGCCGCCGCCTGATGCACGCCCACTACGAAGGAGCCGTCCCCCTAGAGCTCCTCAAAGAGGAACAGACCCAGCTCACGGCCGAGCTCGACCATATCGAGCGCCAGCTGGCCGCCTACCAAGCCGATGCTACTGAAGTCCGCCAGCACCTCACCCAAGCCCTTGACCTCCTCGAAGACTGCCACCGCCTCTACCAAGCCGCCCCACCGCACCTGAAGAAGCTGCTCGACCAGGTGTTCTTCGAGCGCATCCTCGTCAATCCAGCGGTGGATGAGGACGGCCGAGTCATCCTGCCAGACGATGGAACGAATGATGGCAGAGGCAGGAGCATGGCCGACGCAGCAGTTGGCGACTGCCCGATAGAGGAGAATGACGGGCCATTGCAGCGGGCGGCAGCACCGCGCCTGCTGGCCGACGCAAGCAGCGACGCCAACCTGGCAGCCGACCTGCGGCGGCCCTTCGACTGGCTGGCCAGCCGCCGGATGCACAACGTCGCACGACAGCACCGTGCGACCTTGTTGCAGGACAACACACAAGAAAACCGGGACAACCAAGTGGACTGCCCGGTCACCAACACCGTCTGCAACGACGAAGCGCTCACCAGTGATGGTGAGCGCTCCGCATCTTCATCAACCAACCCAGACCGTGTTACTCATGACCCTAGGTTTGGGTAAGGCAATCGTGGTACCCCCACTGGGATTCGAACCCAGGACCTTGTGTTTATCAGACACGATACGAGGTATAAGCTCGCTGCTCTAACCGCTGAGCTATGGGGGCGCGGCCACCGCATCGACGGCGTCGAGGAGGTAGACGCTGCCGGCACCGGCGGGGCCAACAGCGCGGAAGTAGGTTACCCCAGATGGTGGCCGCGTCGGTCGTTTTCCCCACTGTGTTCCGTCAGGCACGCCCTCGCACAGGCTCTGTGGTCCTCCGGGCCCGCCAGGTCTGAGGAACTGCCCTCCCTACCGCTAGCCTGGTCGCATGAGTCACACTCCTGCCCCCGCATCCCCTGAGGCCGGACACGGGCCGGCACGCAGCACGTCGGAAGGCCACCTGACCGTCGGTGACGTCGTCGCCCTCGTGGAGGCCGCCGCACCTCCCGGCCTGGCCGCCTCCTGGGACTCCAACGGGCTCATCTGCGGCGACCCCGCTGAGCCGGTGCGCAGCATCCTGCTGGCCGTCGACCCGGTGACAGCCGTCGTCGAGGAGGCTATCGACGCCGGTGTCGACATGGTTATCACCCACCACCCCCTCTACCTGCGCGGGACCGACCACGTGGCGGCCACCGACCCCAAGGGCCGCACCGTCCACCGCCTCATCCGTGCCGGCATCGCGCTCCTCAACGCCCATACCAGCCTCGACGCCGCCCACGGGGGAGTGGCCGACGCCCTGGCCGAGCGCGTTGGGCTGGCCTCCACCGTCCCCCTTGAGCCCGACCCGACCTCCCCGGACCAGGGCATCGGACGGATCGGCGCGCTCCCACAGCCTGTCACTCTGCGCCGGCTCGCCGACGACGTCGCCTCAGCCCTGCCCGACTCCGCCCCCGGCCTCCTCGTGGGCGGGGACCTGGACGCCGTCGTCGAACGCATCGCCGTCTCAGGTGGGGCGGGCGACTCTCTCCTGCAACGGGCCCGGCAGGCCGGAGCCGACGTGTTCCTCACCGCCGACCTGCGCCACCACCCGGCCTCCGAGCACCTGGAGGATGGCCGCCCTTATCTCCTGTGTGGAACCCACTGGGCCACCGAGTGGGTCGGCCTGGAGCCCCTGGCCCGCAGGCTCACAGAGGACGCCCACTCCCGTGGAGCCTCCCTGGCCGTCCAGGTCTCCCGCATTGTCACGGACCCCTGGGCGCTGCGCCTGCCCACCGGACCAGACCGGGCATGAGAGAATTCGCAGCAACAACGTGTACGCACCTGAAGGAGCACCCGCCGTGACCAGCGCCCCCATCGCCCAGCAGCGCCTTCTCATCGACCTGCAGGACCTCGACTCCCGCCTGGCACGGCTGCGTCACGAGCGCAAGCACCTTCCGGTCCTCACCCGCATCGAGGCAGTCATTGAGCGCCTCAAAGTCAACAAGCGCGCAGCCATCCAGGCCGAGGCCACCCTCGACGAAGCCAAGAAGCAGGCCACCCGTAGTGAGGACGAGGTTGGTCAGGTTGTGCGCCGGGCTGAGGTGCTGCGCGAGCGCCTCCACTCCGGAACCAGCGCGGCCCGCGACCTCTCCGCCATCCAGGGGGAGATCGACCAGCTCGGCCAACGCCAGTCAGCCTTGGAGGAGGCGCAGATCCTGGCCATGGAGGCGCTCGACTCCGCCCGGCAGGAGGCAGAGCGCCTCAGCCAAGAGGAGTCGGAGATCCGTGCGGCCGGCCGTGAGCTCACCGCCAAGCGTGATGCCGAGTTCGCCCGACTCGATGAGGAGATCGAGTCCCTGGAGACTCAGCGGGCAGACTTGGCTGGGACCATTGAGGCACCTCTCCTGGCCGACTATGAGGCCGTCCGCACCTGCACCGGTGGGCTCGGCGCCGTTGCCATGAGGGGCCGCACTGTTGAGGGCGGCGCTGTCGAGATCAGCCCCCAGGAGCTGGCCCGTATTGTGGCCGCCCCGGCCGAGGAAGTCATCCACGCCGAGGAGAACGACGTCATCATCGTGCGTATGGATATCTGACGGCGGCCGCGTCTGAAGTCGGCCGTCACCGGCTTCAGCGAGTCACCAGGGTAAGTACCCGTCGCCCCTGCCGGTCCGGCTCGCAGACCTCGACGTCGTCGATGCCCTCCAGGCCCCGGGCGACACTCGCAACGTCATCCACCTGTGCGTTCTCAGGCACGGATTCGGCGGCGACGGCTCTGAGGAGATCTCCGGTGAGCAGTCCGCGAGCGTGCTTGGCCATGTGGGAGACCACCTTGCGCGAACCGTTGTCGGCGGTGCGCACCACGCGCACGCTGACGACCTCAACGCCGTCGCGCGCGGACGGCTTCCACGCGGCCGCATAGTCCGCCGACCGGCAGTCCACCACCAGTCCCTGCGCAGCCATCTCAGTGAGCGACGACGCCAGGTGCTGCTTCCAGAACGCAGGCAGGCGTCCCGGCCCGGGCAGGGACGTGCCCATCGACAGGCGGTGGTCGGGTACCAGGTCAGTGGGGGACAGGATGCCCCACAGTCCCGAAAGAACCACACAGTGGCGCTCCAGAGCAGCCCGGCCGGCCGCCTCCTCGGCAATCGAGTCTAGCCGGGCGGCCTCGTACAGGACCCCGGTGAACAGCTCGTGGGCGGGGGCGCAGGGCGCGGATTCCAGCACTAGGTTCGTTCCCACCTGCTCGGCGCTGCGCGGCCCCAGCCCCAGGACGGAGGCCGCCTCATCGCTCCGGCTCACCTCAGCCAGCGCGGACATCACCTCCCGGCGCGCAGCAGTGAGCCTGTCCGCGTCCAGGAGCGAGTCAAGATCCAGTGATGGTCCACTGGTAGGAGCAGTCTTTCCCTCAGAGGGAGGAAGCAGGATGAGCACCCGCACATGATAGGCGGCTCCCGGGAAGTCAGGGTCCCGACGGCGGACGTGTCCCCGTGCTGTTGCACCACGGCGCTACACTAACCAGTGCGGACGAGCCGACCGGGCGGCCGCGGTACCGCCACCGCCTTCATAACGGTGGCGGGCTGAGGAACGTCCGGGCTCCACAGAGCAGGGCGGTGGCTAACGGCCACCCGGGGTGACCCGCGGGACAGTGCCACAGAGAGCAGACCGCCCATCGGAAACCGGTGGGTAAGGGTGAAAGGGTGGGGTAAGAGCCCACCAGCGCGGCGGGTGACCGTCGCGGCTCGGTAAACCCCGCCCGGAGCAAGACCGCACAGCTGGCGCTTGAAGGCTGCTCGCCCGAGTCAGCGGGTAGGTCGCATGAGGCTGCTGGCAACAGCGGTCCAAGATGAATGGTCGCCACCGCCCAGGCCGGTAACGGCGGGCGGCAACAGAACCCGGCGTACAGGTCGGCTCGTCCGCACGAGAGAACGTGTGGAACCGGCTGTGGCCCGCCAGGATGATCCTGGCGGGCCACAGCCGTCGTCGTATGAGGTGGATGGTGGTGTGGCGTTACTTCGCCGCCACGTAGACCTCATTCTTGTTGTCCACCTGAGAGAAAGCGCTCACCGCGAAGGCGCCCTTCTTCTCATTGGCGGCGGACTCGTCAACGAGGAAGACGAAATCGCCCTTCGCCTTGCCTCCGTCGCGGGGCATGCTCTGGCGGCTGAAGAGTGACTCCCCGCCGATAAGCAGCTCCGATTCTGCCGTGTTTCCGTCGTGGGTGAAACCGATCTTCAGATCGTACCCATCGAACTGTCCTTGACCGTGGTAGGTGATCTCAACGGGAACGCGAATATACACCTTGCCGGCAGGGGGCTCCTTGTAGCTGTACTGGTTCGTGGCAGCCTTGATGGACTCAGTGGCGTTCCACTCGACATCCCCGAAGGTGACGTCCACTGATGCCTTAGGGTCGTCGTCGTACTTACCGGCATGCAGCGTGATCGGCCCGGCCTTCGGGTCGATGGGGTCCTTCTCGCTTGAGCCGGGGCCATTACTGCCCGACTTGCCGGTCTTCTTCGGATCCGGGCTGTCGGTCTCGTCAGAGTCACTCGACTTCTTGTCGGAGTCGGGGGCGGACTTCTTCTGGTGGTTCGGCTCCGAGCTTGAGGTGCTGTCCGCCTTGTTGTCGGACTCACTGGAATCGCCCTTGAACAAGAAGATGCCACCGATGACCAGAACGACCACGACGACTGCAGCAATACCGGTCCAGAACCACCACTGCTGGGTCAGCGGCTTGGAGCCATTGCCGGAGCCGGCCGGAGCGGCGGCATTGGGCTGCCATCCGCCGGTGGGAGGCTGCATGCCTCCGGCAGCCCCCTGGGGCTGGAAGGGGGTAGGCGACTGGGCGTAGTCCATGTTGGCCGCGTAAGGGCTGCCTCCAGTTGCGGGAGCGCCGGCATAGTCTCCTGAGGGAGCGGATGCCGACATGCCTGTCGGGTCGGCAACAGGTGAGGCAGTGCCCAACGAGGCCGTCGGGGCGGTCGACACCGCCTGGGTCGGAGCCCATGCCGGATCTGTCTCGGTGGTGTCACCTGCGGCCGAGGCAGCGGAGGCGCTGGATGCGGCGGAGTCGTCGACCCAGATCTGCCAGCCCTCAGGAGCCGGTCCCCAGGCCGGGTCGGGCTGCCAGCCTGCAGGCGGTTCGAAACCCTCGGGTGGCGCGGGCCAGTTCGGCGGTGGATTGAAGCGCAAAGCCATGAGAACCTCCGGGAGGAAATAAACAGGGAGAAACCCGCATGGGCTTCCTGGGCAGAATAGAGATGTCCGCTACCCAAGGACCCTACGTCGTCACCTTATCGCGAGGCAACGTGACGCCGCTCGACCGTCCTGGATGTGGATGGGTAGCCATACCCAATGCCTCACACAATGCCTCACCCAATGCCTCAAGGCAGGGTGAGCACGTCGGCGCCGTCCTCGGTCACCACGAGCGTGTGCTCGAACTGCGCAGTACGGGAACGGTCCTTAGTGACCACCGTCCAGCCGTCGTCCCACTGCTCCCACTCGATGCCACCCAGGGTGAGCATCGGCTCGATGGTGAACACCATGCCCGTCTCGATGACGTCGTCGTGCAGGGGAGCGGCATCGTAGTGGGGGATGATGAGGCCGGAGTGGAACGCCTCGCCGACGCCGTGTCCGGTGTAGTCGCGCACCACCCCGTAGTCGAAGCGCTTGGCGTAGGCCTCGATGACGCGGCCGATGACATTGACCTCGCGACCCGGCTTGACGGCCTTGATACCCCGCTCCATCGCGGTGCGGGTGCGCTCGATGAGCAGCTCCGTCTCGCGATCGACCTCGCCGACGGCGTAGGTGGCGTTGGTGTCGCCGTGGACCCCGCCGATGTAGGCGGTGACGTCAAGATTGATGAGGTCTCCCTCGTTCAGGCGGGTCGAGTCCGGGATGCCGTGGCAGATGACCTCGTTGATGGAGGTGCAGATCGACTTGGGGAAACCCATGTATCCCAGGCATGAGGGGTAGGCGCCGTGATCGCACAGGTACTCATGGGCGATCCGGTCCAGCTCATCGGTGCTCACCCCCGGGGCGATCGCCGTGGCAGCCTCGGCCAGGGCTCGGGCGGCCAGCTGCCCCGCTACCCTGATCCGGTCGATCGTCTCGGCATCCTTGATCTCCGAGGCGGTCACGCGCTCGGGGCCGTCGTGGAACATGTACTCGGGGCGTGCGATGGACGCAGGCACATGACGCTCAGGACTGAGCGTCCCGGGAGTCAGCGTGCCACGCGGCGCGCGGTCGGCCAGTGAGGCCGAGGACGCAGGGGAAGCCGAAGAAGTCATGGTCGTAAGCATAGAAGGAGGTATCCGGTTCGCGGGACCTTCCCTCCAGCCGGTGGTTCAGGGCCTCCACCATGACACTGTGGGTCTTATCACTGTCAGGAGCCGTCAGGAGCTGAACCAGTGCTTCTCCGCGGGGAAGGACTCCTCGCGTACCGCGGTCCCGTAGTCGGTGGCCGCCTGCCTGAGGGCCTCGCCGACTTGTCCGAACTGGTGGGCGAAGCGCGGAGACCAGTCCGTCATCCCGGCCATGTCCGTCCACACCAGGACCTGACCGTCGCAGCGCGCGCCAGCGCCGATACCGATCGTGGGGATCGTGAGCGACTCGGTGACGCGCGCGGCCAGGGGCTCGGGCACCATCTCCAGGACCAGGGCGACCGCCCCCGCTTCGGCCAGTGCTTGCGCGTCGGCCAGCAGCACGTCAGCGGCCTCGCCACGGCCCTGAACCCGGAAGCCGCCGAGCATATTGACGCTCTGTGGAGTAAACCCCAGGTGCCCCACCACCGGAATGCCCGCCTGGGCCAGTGCCCTCACGCTGGCTGCCCGGGGGCTGCCGCCTTCGAGCTTGACGGCGTTGGCCCCGGCCTTCATGAGACGTACCGCGCTGGCCAGTGCCTGTTCCGGACCGGCCTCGTAGGTGCCGAAGGGGGAGGTCGGCCACAACCAGGGCGCGCTTGGTCGCTCTGGCCACCGAGCGGGTGGCCACTACCATCTCGTCAAGCTCCACCGGCAGCGTGGAGTCATGCCCCAGCATGACGTTGCCGATGGAGTCGCCCACCAGCAGCAGGTCGGTTCCCGCCGCATCCAGGATCTGGGCGGTCACGGCGTCGTAGGCGGTGAGCATGACCAGCTTGGTGCCGTCCTTCTTGGCAGCCGCCAGGTGATGAACGCGCACGGGCTTACCGCCTGCGACGATGGGGGCGGATGAAGGTCCGTAAGGGGACTCGGGTGTAGCCATGGCATGAGGCTACCGGAGGTCACCGGGCGTCCTTGGCGTGCGGAGTCAACCGCCGAGTTGTCATCCGCCGGGCTCGCAGCTGGCTTGTCTCGCACACGGCGATGCACGAAACCTGCCTGACGCACCCGCGCACTAGGCTGGACCAAGCAGAACGTCTCAGGCGCAAGAACGCCGGCCACGCCGTCGGCCCGCTGCCGCACCCCACGCTGAGGAGGCCCCATTGGACAAGCAGCAGGAGTACGTGCTCCGCGCCATCGAGGAACGCGACATCAGCTTCATCCGCCTGTGGTTCACTGACGTCTCCGGACAGCTCAAGTCCGTGGCCATCGCACCGGCCGAGGTCGAGAGCGCCTTCGAGGAGGGGATCGGCTTTGACGGATCGGCGATCGAGGGACTGACGCGCGTCTTCGAGTCCGACATGCTCCTGGCCCCTGACCCCTCCACGTTCCAGATGCTGCCGTGGCGGGACGGGGACAACGGCGTGGCCCGCATGTTCTGTGACGTCCTCACGCCCGACGGCGAGCCCGCCCGCACCGACCCGCGCTCGGTGCTCGAGCGTCAGCTCGCCCGGGTCGCCGAGGCCGGCTTCACCTGCTACATCCACCCGGAGATCGAGTTCTACCTGGTCAACCGCGACGCCGACGGGCGCATCCGCCCCACTGACGACGCCGGCTACTTCGACCACGTGCCCGGGGGCACCGCCCACGAATTCCGCCGCCATGCCATCCTCATGCTTGAGCAGATGGGGATCTCGGTGCAGTTCTCCCACCACGAGGGTGGCCCGGGCCAGAACGAGATCGACCTGCGCTTCGCCGACGCCCTGTCGATGGCGGACAACATCATGACCTTCCGCGCCGTCGTGGAGGAGGTGGCCCTCAAGGAGGGCTGCCTGGCGACCTTTATGCCCAAGCCCTTCCCCGACGAGTTCGGCTCGGGCATGCACACGCACTTCTCCCTGTTCGAGGGTGACCGCAACGCGTTCTTCGACCCCGCCGGCCAGTACCAGCTCTCCGCCACCGGTCGCTCCTTCATCGCCGGCCTGCTGCACCACGCCTCGGAGATCACGGCCGTCACCAACCAGCACGTCAACTCCTACAAGCGCCTGTGGGGAGGGGATGAGGCCCCCAGCTACGTGTGCTGGGGCCACAACAACCGCTCCGCCCTGGTGCGCGTGCCCATGCACAAGCCCGGCAAGGCCCAGTCCGCGCGCGTGGAGTTCCGCGGCATCGACTCCTCGGCCAACCCCTACCTGGCTTACGCGGTCATCCTGGCAGCGGGGCTCAAGGGCATCGAGGAGGGCTACGAGCTTCCCCCCGAGGCCGAGGACGATGTCTGGGCCCTGTCGGAGATGGAGCGCAAGGCCCTGGGGATCCACGCCCTGCCCACCTCCCTCAAGAGCGCGGTGGCCGCCATGGAGCGCTCCGACCTGGTGGCTGACACCTTTGGTGAGGACACCTTCGAGTTCTTCCTGCGCAACAAGCGCCGCGAGTACCGGGCCTACGACGCCCAGGTCACCGACTTCGAGATCAGCCAGTTTTTCCCGCGAGCCTGAGCACAGCGGGAGATAGCCGTGAGAGACCGCAGCGAGAAGCGCGCGCCGATCGGATCACCCTCCCGGCACAGCTCCTCGCCCAGGACCCTGCTGCTGAGGGCCGGATTCCACGACGCCGCTCGTGCCGGAAGGCTTCTGGGCGACCCGGCGCTGCTGCCCTTCCTTCTGGACGATCCTCAGAGCGACGATGTCGGCGAAGAGGTGTCATCCCCGGCGGATTCGCCTCAGCGGACCGCTCCAGGCGGCCGGGCGGCCGACCTGCTGAGATACGGCTGGGGCCTGAACGTGAGGAGCTCATTGACTCCCTAGCACTCACCGCCGACCCCGACATGGCTCTGCTCAGCCTCGTCCGGCTCGCCGAGGCCGCGGCCACCGCCGAATCGGCCACCTGGCATCGGCGGGTGGTGTCGAGGCAGGGTGCACGACGAGGCCGGCAGTACTTCTGCGGAGCGTCATGAGCGATCCTGCTGCAGGGCCGCGTGAGCACAGGCGCCGCCTGCTCGCGGTCCTGGGCGCCTCGCAGGCCCTGGGTGACTTCCTCGTGGCCCATCCTGAGCGCCTCACAGCGCTCGCGCCTGACAGGGCGTGGGACGCTCCGCAGGAGCCCAGCGCCGGTGAGGCGCTGCAACGGGCGGTGGGCGACGCGCTGGGGCAGGCCGCCCCCGTGAATGCGGACCCCTCGGACAGCGACGAAAGACCCCCACACCCGGGAGATGCTGCCGTCAGCCGGGCGACCGCGGCGCTGCGACGCGCCTACCGGGACCGGCTCACGGCGATCGTCGCCGATGACCTCACCAGCGCCGACCTGATCGAGCACGTCCCCACCGTGTGCCGCCGCATGACCGAGCTTGCCGACGCCGCCCTGGACGCGGCCTTGCTCGTGGCACGTGCCGCCGTCGGACCGCAGGCCGACGACGTGGCCCTCGCCGTGATCGCCATGGGAAAGACGGGGGCCCGAGAGCTCAACTACATCTCAGACGTCGACGTCGTCTACGTCGTCGGCCCCACCCACGAGGCCTGCGGTGCTCAGGAGCCGATCAGCGAGGAGCGCCTCGTGGAGGTCGGCACGCATGTGGCCACCGAGCTCGCCCACGTCGTCTCCGCCACCGCGCCCGAGCCTCCCCTGTGGCCACTGGACACGGCGCTGCGTCCCGAGGGCAAGGACGGTGCGCTCGTGCGCACTCTCGATTCCCACCTGGCCTACTACCGCAGATGGGCCGCCTCCTGGGAGTTCCAGGCCCTGCTCAAGGCCAGGGTCTGCGCCGGCGACGTCGAGCTCGGGACCCGCTATGAGCAGGGCGTGGCGCCCTACGTGTGGGAGGCCAGCCGACGGGAGAACTTCGTCGAGGACGCCCGTGCCATGCGGCGCCGGGTGGAGAAGGAGTCCGTGCCACGCGGCGGAGTGGACCGGCGTATCAAGCTGGGCCCCGGGGGACTGCGGGACGTTGAGTTCACTGTCCAGCTCCTCCAGCTCGTCCACGGCCGCTCCGACGAGAGCCTGCGCGTGCGTGCCACCCTGGAGGCTCTCGACGCTCTCAGCGCAGGCGGATACGTCAGCCGCACCGACGCAGCTGCCTTGAGCGGATGCTACAAGGCCCTGCGGCTGCTGGAGCATCGCAGCCAGCTCTTCCGGTTGCGCCGCACCCACAACCTTCCTGAGAAGGAGGAGGACCTGCGCCGTGTCGAGCGGGGCATCAGCGACTGCCTGGGCCGTGGAGACAGCCTGTGGGAGGACTTCAAGGACCTGCGCCGGCGGGTACGGGCCCTCCACCAGGAGATCTACTACCGTCCCCTGCTGGCCTTCGCGGCCGCCCTCAGCGCCGATGAGATGGCTCTGAGTCCTCAGGCGGCGCGCGAGCGTCTTGCCGCAGTCGGCTACGCGGATCCCGACGGGGCCCTGCGCCACATCCAGGCCCTCACCGAGGGGGTCAGCCGTCGCGCCGCGATCCAGCGCCAGCTGCTGCCGGTCATCATCGGCTGGATCGGTGGGGGAGCCGACCCCGATTTCGGTCTGCTCTCCTTCCGGCGGCTGTCCGAGGCCATCGGGGGCTCGCACTGGTACCTGGCCATGCTGCGGGACTCCCCGGTGGCGGCGCGCAGACTGTGCCAGGTCCTCTCCAGCGCCCACTGGGCCACCGAGCGCCTCGCGGAGTTCCCCGAGTCCATCGCCTGGCTCGACGACGACGACGAGCTCGCACCCCGCCGATCCGGCGCCCTGGCGGAGGAGGTCGCCGCCGTCCTGCGCCGCCGCAGCCTGACCGGCCCCGATGACGCTGCCCTTGCCGAGCAGGCGCTCGAGGCGGTTCAGGCGATCCTGAGAGTGCGCGCCCGCGAGGAGGTACGGGCCTCACTGGCGGACTGCCTGGACGGCATCGACCCCGCACGCACCGCCTCCATCCTCTCCGACGCCACCGACGCGGTCCTGGCCGGGGCGCTGACCGTGGCCACCGGGCTGGTCATCGCCCAGCGCGACGGGTTGGAAGCGGTCTCAGCCGGGCCCGACGCCAGCGGGTGCTGGCAGGCCGCCCGCGCCCGCCACGCCATCATCGCCATGGGACGCCTGGGAGGCCGCGAGATCGGGTACGCCTCGGATGCGGACGTCCTCTTCGTCCACCAGGCCCGCGACGGGGCGGGTGAGGAGGATGCCGCCCAGGAGGCCGAGGCCGTCGCCAAACAGGTCATGGGACTGCTGGCCGCGGCGCTCCCGCACCCCCTTGAGGTGGACTGCGACCTGAGGCCCGAGGGACGCAACGGCGTCATGAGCCGCTCGCTGGACGCCTACCGCGAGTACTACGGCCGCTGGTCCGCCCTGTGGGAGCGTCAGGCACTGCTGCGCGCCCGTCCCTGCGCCGGAGACCGAGACCTGGGTCGGCGTTTCGAGGAGCTCATCAACCCGCTGCGCTGGGCGCAGGAGGGCCTGGCGCCCCAGGACCTGCGGGAGATCCGCAGGATCAAGGCGCGGGTGGAGGCCGAGCGCCTGCCACGGGGCATTGACCCGGCCCGCCACCTCAAGCTCGGCCCCGGTGGGCTCAGCGACGTGGAGTGGAGCGCCCAGGTGCTTCAGCTCGCCCACGCCGGTCGGATACCCCAGCTGCGGACCACCTCGACCGTCGCCGCCCTCCAGGCCGCGGTCCAGGCCGGGGTACTGAGCGCGGACGGCGGGGGAGAACTGGTCGCGGCCTGGATCCTGGCCAGCCGCCTGCGCTCGGCGATCGTCCTGGGAACCGGGCGCGCCTCGGGGCCGCGCTCCCAGGTCCTCCCCCTCCAGAGCCGGGAGATCCGCCTGGTGGGGCGCCTCATCGGCCTCAGTGCGGGCAGGGAGCGAGAGCTCGAGGACCTCTACCGCCGCAGCGCCCGCCACGCGCGCGCAGTGGCCGAGCGCATCGTCTTCACCGACGCCGCTGCCCACGGCTCCACCGCTTCAGCGCCGTCGAGCACCGTGTCAACGGCTCAGCCGCACAGCCAGGAGTCACCGCCGCCACGTTCAGCAGGCTCGGCCCGGAGCTCTCGCGCACGGTCCCGCCGAGATACTGGGGAGGCAGCCTCCAAGGGCGCCAGACGGGCCAGCCGTCCCCGCACCACGAGAAGGCGACCGGAGGGACCCTACCCCTGGAGCTGACCGGGTGCAGACGGCACCGGAGGCAGTTTTTGGGCGATGAGGATCGCACCGTCGTCGTGGGTCCCCGCGCTACGAACCTGGCAGACTTGCCGCCGTGAGGCTCATTCTTGTACGCCACGGTCGCACCGAGGCCAATGTCATGCAGGCACTCGACACCGCCTTCCCCGGAAATCCCCTGGATGAGGTGGGGCTGGGGCAGGCCGACGGATTGCCGGACCGTCTGGATAAGGCCGGACTGCTCCAGGGGCTGGGGTCACTGTGGGTCTCCCCGATTCTGCGCGCCAGGCAGACCATCGCCCCCATCGAGGCCGCCACCGGCCTGAGCGCCACCGTCGACTCGGGACTGCGTGAGGTTCTGGCCGCCGACCTGGAGATGAACACCGACGCGCGCTCGGTGGCCTGCTACGTGGACACCACCCGGGCTTGGATGGCGGGGCGCCCCGCCTGCCGCATCCCCGGCTCCCCGGAGGATGGGCACGACACGCTTCAGCGCTTCGACGAGGCCGTCGGCCGTATCTGCGAGCAGGCCGCACGGGCGGGAGACTCAGCGGCCCTGCTCGTCTCCCACGGCACCGCACTGCGTCTGTGGACCTCCCTGAGGGCCGCGGCTGGAGGCGGCGTGGACCCGCTGTGGGTCGCCGATCGCCCCATGCACAACACCGGGATCACCGTCGTCGACGGCGATCCCGGCGGTGGATGGAGCCTGACCTCCTGGGATGACGGGGCCTGGGACCAGACCCCCTCCTGAACCGGCCCGGCCCCTACAGGACCGAGGAGAGGAAGGCCCGGGTGCGCTCGGCCTGCGGGTTGTCCAGGACCTCCACGGGGTCACCGGACTCGCAGATGACACCGCCGTCCATGAAGATCAGCTGGTCGCCGACCTCCCGGGCGAAGCCCATCTCGTGGGTGACCACGACCATCGTCATGCCGGAGGCGGCGAGGTCCTGCATCACCTGCAGCACCTCACCGACCAGCTCGGGGTCCAGGGCCGAGGTCGGCTCGTCGAAGAGCATGAGCTCGGGCTCCATCGCCAGGGCCCGGGCGATCGCCACCCGCTGCTGCTGGCCGCCGGAGAGCTGGGAGGGGGTAGTGCTCGAGGCGATCCCCGAGCCCCACCCGCTCCAGCAGCTCGATGCCGCGCTCACGGGCCTTGGCCTTCGGAGTCTTCTTGACCATGACCGGTGCCTCCATGACGTTCTGCAACGCCGTCATGTGGGGGAAGAGGTTGAAACGCTGAAAGACCATGCCGATCTTGGCGCGCTGAGCAGCACGGGCCTTATCCGACAGAGCGTGCAGCTCGATGCGCCCCCTGCGCTCGACCTCACGCATCCCGATGAGGTCGCCGTCGACCTTGATCCGGCCGGCGTCGATGGACTCCAGCTCGTTGATGCAGCGCAGCAGCGTGGACTTTCCCGAGCCCGACGGGCCGATGAGGACCGTCACCGAGCCGGGCGGGACGATGAGGTCGATGCCCCGCAGCACGTGCAGCTCACCGAAGAACTTGTGCAGATCGCTGATCTCGACCTTGGGCGTTCCGGCTGCTGCCTGGGCGGATGTGCTCATGGGGTGACCTCCAGGAAGGGATTGTCCTTGGTGGTGTGCGCATCGAGAATGGCCTGCTGGCGGGCCGACAGGCCCCGGCCCGAGGAGCCGGAGGACTTGTCAGAGTCGAAGCCCTTGCCGTAGTAGCGCTCGATGTAGTGCTGTCCCACCATGAGGATCGAGGTGATGATGATGTACCAGATGGCCGCGACCAGGAGCAGCGGAATGATCTGGTAGGTCAGCGACGCGTAGGAGTTGGTGACGAAGGTCAGATCCAGGGTGAAGGGGACCGCCAGGACCAAGGAAGTGGTCTTGAGCATGGAGATCGTCTCGTTGCCGGTGGGCGGAACGATGACCCTCATCGCCTGGGGCAGGACGATCCTGCGCAGGATCTGGCTCCTGCTCATGCCCAGGGCTCCGGCGGCCTCGCTCTGGCCCTTGTCCACCGAGTTCAGGCCCGAGCGGACGATCTCGGAGAGGTAGGCGCCCTCGTTGATGCCCAGTCCCAGGAACGCCGCGACGAAGGGGGTGAAGACCGTCGTTGTCTTGAAGGTCAGCAGCTCGGGGCCGAAGGGGATTCCCAGACTCAGCTTCTGGTAGAGCGCGGACAGCGCCCCCCAGAAGACCAGCTGGGTGTAGATCGGGGTGCCGCGGAAGAACCACAGGTAGGCCAGTGCCACCCAGCGCAGGACCGGGTTGGAGGATTGGCGCAGGATCGCCGTGGTGACCGCCAGCACGATGCCGATGGCCATCGCCATGAAGGTCAGCAGCAGCGTCCAGCCGACGGCCTTGACCACGTGAACCTCACGCAGGAAGAACCAGACCGTGGACCAGTGGAACTTCTCATTGGTGACCAGCCCGTGGATGAGCATGGCCCCAAGGATCGTGACGATCGCGGCACTGATCCACGTCCTGGGCGGGGGACGGGCTTGGGGTTGTTGAGGACGACCTTGTCGTCCTCAGAGACGGGTGAGGCGCTCACGGCTCACTCCTTCACTGCGGGATTGAGTTCTGCGGTGGTCAGGGCGGCGTCCTTCACGCCCCAGTTGTCCAGGATCTTCTGCCAGATGCCGTGGTCCATGAGGTACTGGATGGCGGCCTGGATCGCGGCGGTGAACTGGGGATCGGCCTTGGCGGTTACCACCCCCCTGGGGGGCGGCGTCCTCGATCTCACCGAGGGTGATGATCTGGCCGTCGGTCAGCTCGACGGCGTAGCCGGCCACGGTGGAGTCGGAGTAGGTGGCGTCGATGGTGCCGCCCACCAGGCCGGTGGTGGCCTCGGACTGCTTGGAGTAGGAACGCACGGACAGCACTGGCTTGCCCGCCTGGGCGCACTTGTCGGCGGCGTCGCGCATGGTGGTCTCCTGGGCGGTTCCCACCTGGACGCCGATGGTCCGTCCGCACAGCTGGAGGTGGTCGGAGGTCTCGACGCCCTTGGGGTTGCCGGCCTGGACGTTGAATCGCGAGCCCACGTTGATGTAGGCGGTCATGTCGACCTCCGCGGTCCGTTCGGGGGTGACGGTGAAGGAGGAGATGCCGGCGTCGTACTTCGAGCCGATCGAGGCGATGATGGAGTCGAACTCGGCGGTGTGCACCTTGCCCTTGACGCCCAGGACGGCGGCGATCGCGTTGGTCAGGTCGACGTCGTAGCCCACGGCCTTGCCCGAGGGGTCGAGGAACTCGGCCGGCGCGTAGTCCGTGGAGGCGGCCACGTCGAGGACGCCGTCCTCGAGGGCGCCCTGAGGGAGCTTGGCAATGATGTCGGGCTGCGCCTGGATCGACGAGGTGTCGAAGGAGTGGATCTGCGAGCTCCGGTTCGCGTTCCAGTCAGCGGCGTTGGTGCATCCGCTGAGGACCAGGCAGGCGGTGGCTGCCAGCCCGAGGGAGGCGTGATGGCGGATCCTCATCGTGGGATCTCCTCTTCGGAGTGGATCAAGACAGAGAAAGAATATCCGCAATGCAGTATAGATATGCAAGTCGGGAGGGTGGCGTATAGCACGACGGCGGCCCTGAGCCTCGTGTGTAGGAGGCTCAGGGGCCGCCGTCTGAGCTGGGTCAGCGGCTCACAGGTCGTAGTAGAGCTGGAACTCGTAGGGGTGGGGGCGCAGCCGCAGCGGCTCGATCTCGTTGGTGCGCTTGTACTCGATCCAGGTCTCGATGAGGTCGGGGGTGAAGACGTCTCCCTCGGTGAGGAAGTCGTGGTCGTCCTCCAGGGCCTCCAGCGCCTGGTCCAGGCTGTCGGGGAGCTTGTCGATGTCGAAGTACTCCTCGGGAGCCAGCTCGTAGAGGTCCTTGTCGATGGGCTCGCGGGGCTCGATGCGGTTGCGGATGCCGTCAATACCGGCCATGAGGACGGCCGCGAAGCACAGGTAGGGGTTGGAGGAGGGATCCGGCACCCGGTACTCCACCCGCTTGGCCTTGGGGGAGGAGCCGGTGACCGGGATGCGGATGCAGGCCGAGCGGTTGCGGGCCGAGTAGACCAGGTTGACCGGCGCCTCGAAGCCGGGGACCAGGCGGTGGAAGGAGTTCACCGACGGGTTGGTGAAGGCCAGCAGCGCCGGGGCGTGGGCCAGGATCCCACCGATGTACCAGCGGGCGAGGTCCGAGAGCTGGCCGTAGCCCCGCTCGTCGAAGAACAGCGGCTTGCCGTCCTTCCACAGCGAGTGGTGGGTGTGCATGCCCGAGCCGTTGTCGCCGAAGATCGGCTTGGGCATGAAGGTGGCCGTCTTACCGTTGCGCCAGGCCTCGTTCTTGATGATGTACTTGAACTTCATCATGTCGTCGCCCGCGGCGAGCAGGGAGCTGAATCGGTAGTTGATCTCCTGCTGTCCGGCAGTGCCGACCTCGTGATGAGCCCGTTCGATCTCCAGTCCGGAGGCGAGGCAGGTGCGGACCATGCGGTCCCGGATATCGGCCATCTGATCGTTGGGGGAGACGGGGAAGTAGCCGCCCTTGAAAGCGGTCTTGTACCCCTTGTTGCCGCCCTCCTCCTCGCGCCCGGTGTTCCAGGCCGCCTCGCAGGAGTCGATGGCGTAGAAGGACTCGGCTGGTGAGGCCTCGTAGCGCACCGAGTCGAAGAGGTAGAACTCGGCCTCGGCCCCGATGTAGCAGGTGTCAGCGATTCCGGTGGAGCGCAGGTAGTCCTCGGCCTTGGCGGCGATCGAGCGGGGGTCGCGGGAGTAGACCTCGTCCGTGAAGGGATCGACGATCGAGAAGTTGACGACCAGGGTCTTCTCCTCGCGGAACGGGTCCAGGAATGCGGTGGTCACATCGGGAACCAGCTTCATGTCCGACTCGTGGATCGCGGTGAAGCCTCGGATCGATGAGCCGTCAAACATCAGGCCGTCAGTGAGTGCCTCATCCTTGAAGGCCGCCACAGGAATAGTGAAGTGCTGCATGACGCCGGGTAGGTCGCAGAACCGCACATCGACCAGCGCGACATTCTCCTTCTCGATGAACGTCAGTGCCTCGGATGCGTCCTTGAACATATCTCCTCCAAGTGGGAACGGCGCACATACTCCACACGTATGCACTGCGGCTGACAACGGCCACTATATTGACGCTACCGTGACAAAGGAATGGCGTCAGTGTTGCCTGAGTGTTTCGCCCGTTCATCGCTGGGCCTCAGTGACTCCGGCAGGGCTCTGAGTGATGGGAGATGGAGGTGGGGCGGGTGCTGAGAGAGTCAGCGCCCGCGCATGGCACGGCGGTCGGGGCGGACCCGATTGGGATCGATGTGCTTGGGGATCGGCAGGTTCTTGCCGGCCATCGACGTCAGACGCTTGGAGACCTGCGTGATCTCGCTGTCAGTCAGTGACGTGGGCTTGGTCGGGAGCTGGCGCAGTGTCTTGGACAGGTCGGTCAGGCGTACCTGGCCGGCGTCAGTGCCCACCTGAAGGGTGTGGATGGGAACGGTCGACAGCAGCCGATGGACCTTGCGCTCCTCCTCGGCCAACATGCGTCGGGTGCGGGTGCTGGGTCCCTCCGCGATGAGAACGACACCGGGGCGTCCCACCAGCCGCCACACGAGGTCCTGGTCCTTGGTGAAGGCCACGGGCTCGGGCTCCACAAACCAGCCCCGACCGATCTGGTCCAGAACGGCCTTCGCCGCTCCTGGCATTCCCTCGATCTGGGAGAAGGAAGCACGGCGCACCACGACTGACAGGATGACCATGTCGATCATGAGCGCCATGAGGATGCCCACCATCAGCCAGTACCACAGGGACAGTCCGTAGCCGAAGGAGACAGCGGCCCCCAGGGCGAGGCAGGTGGCGAGTACCGCCAGCATCACCCATCCGATCCACGGGTAGCTCCGCCGCGAGATCGTGTAGGAGTCCTTGATGTTCTGAAGGTACTGAGCCAGCCGGCGCTTCTTCTTCGGCTGGGGGGACTGGGCACTACTCACGGGCACACCATAGACGACGTTGGTGCGCCGGCACACATGGTCTCGCCGTCAGCGTGGCAGGCCGGTGCGCACCGGGAACCCGGTCGGCTGCGTGGGACCCGCGCCTCGCCTTCAGCAGGCGGCGGCGAGGTGGGGGTGGGCTCCCAGCAGGGCCGACGCCTCCTGGCGGGCGGTGGCCGGATCGGCGAGCTGCGAGAGGTGCTCGGGGATGGGGCGACCACGCTTGACCATGGCCCGTCCCCACAGCATGCCGGCGCGGTAGGAGGAACGCACCATGGGGCCGCTCATGACGGCGGCGAACCCGATCTCCTCGGCCAGGCGGCTGAGATCCACGAACTCCTGAGGCTTGACCCAGCGGTCAACAGGGTGGTGCAGCTTGGAGGGGCGCAGGTACTGGGTGATGGTGAGGATGTCGCAACGCGCCTCCACCAGGGCGGCCATGGCCGCCTCGATCTCGTCACGGGTCTCGCCCATGCCCAGGATGAGGTTGGACTTGGTGACCAGTCCTGCCTCCGCGGCGGCCGTGATGACGTCGAGGCTGCCCTGGTAGGAGAAGGCCGGCCGGATCCGCTTGAAGATGCGCGGGACCGTCTCCAGGTTGTGGCCGAGAACCTCGGGGCGCGAGGAGAAGACGTCCTCAAGCGCGTCGGGGTTTCCCTTGAAGTCGGGGATGAGCAGCTCGACACCGGTGCCCGGCGAGAGCTCGTGCACCTGGCGGGCGGTCTCGGCGTAGAGCCAGGCACCGCCGTCGGGACGGTCGTCGCGGGCCACCCCGGTGACGGTGGCGTAGCGCAGGTCCATCTCCTTGATCGAGACTGCCACGCGCCTGGGCTCATCGACGTCGTACTCGGTGGGACGTCCGGTGGCGATGTCGCAGAAGTCGCAACGTCGGGTGCACATCTCGCCGCCCACCAGGAAGGTGGCCTCACGGTCGTTCCAGCACTCGTAGATGTTGGGGCAGTTGGCCTCAGCACACACCGTGTGCAGGCTCTTCTCCCTCACCAGGCCGCGGACCTCCTGGTAGGTGTCGGAGACGACGGCGCGGGTGCGCAGCCAATCGGGCTTGGACTCAATGGGTGTCTGGGCATTGCGCGCCTCAACCCGCAGGAGCTTGCGTCCCTCAGGGGCCACGGTGGTGCTCACGTCTACCTCTCCTCACCTCACCGACGACGGTTCCACGGTGAGTCTAGTACTCCCCCGAGGTTTATAGGACCTCCGGCCTAGAGTGAGGCCTGTTGTCACGTGGCATCCGCCACCAAGGGAGTCAGATGGTTCTCCAGGGCGCAGACCAGAGCGTCCGCGGGGGCGCTGGTCTCCAGGTGCCTGCCGGTCTCTGCTGTCAGTGAGGTCACGCCGGCGTCGTTGATTCCGCAGGGAATGATGCGGTCCAAGGAGAAGGCCTCCAGGTCGGGGTCAACGTTCAGGCCGATACCGTGCATGGTCACGCCGCGGGCGACCCTCACCCCTAGAGCGCAGATCTTGCGCTCCGGGCGCGGGAGGCGGCCGGCCGTTCCCGTGGTTTCAGGGTCGGCCGGTAGCCAGACCCCGGAGCGACCCTCGACGCGGACCGTCTTCAGTCCGTAGAGGGCGCACAGGTCGATGACCGAGGCCTCCAGGGCCCGTACGTAGCGGATGACGTCAATGGGCTGGGCCAGGCGCAGGATCGGGTACACGGTCAGCTGGCCGGGCCCGTGCCAGGTGGTCTTGCCGCCACGGTCCACGTCAACCACCGGTACGTGACCGGGCTCGACGACGTCGGCGCTGGGGCGCTCCCAGGAGTGGGCCCTCCTGCCGACGGTGTAGACCGGCTCGTGCTCCACAAGCAGGAGCGTGGAGGGGCGACGTCCCTCGATAACTTCACCGTGAAGATCCTTCTGCCGCTGCCAGCCCTCATGGAAGGGGATGAGCCGGGAACCGAGCTTCATGTCCTCACGCAGCACGGGCGCAGTCTACGTGACCACAACCGGCACTCGAGCCCGAGTTATCCACAGGCCGGTCGAAAGGGCTGGTCATTCCGGAGCGCCGTGATGACCATGGAGTGTATGAGCCCGACGACGTGCCCCCGCCCTGCCGACCGCTCTCGAGACGGTGCCTCCAACCGTGCCAGGCCCCGGCGCCGTCATCTGTCCTTCCGTCGGCCCCGGCCTCGGCGTGTCGGCTCCCCTCGTGCAGCCTTGCTGCCTCCCTCCGACGCGGAGCCGAGCATTCCCGACTCGGCACTCAGCACCCTGTCGCAGCAGGGCTACACCGTTGGTGAGGTCATGGGGCGCTCGACCGCCTCCAGCGCCCCTCGCCGTGGGCTGGACGGACAGGGGCGTGACGTGGTCATCCGGGTCGTCGACCTGCCCTGTGGGCGCGCTGGATCCTCCGTCCTGCGGCGCTTGGCCGATCTGCGCGTCCTGCGCCACCCTGGCCTGGTGACCGTGCGGGAGGTGGTCTCGCTGCCCGACAACCGGGCAGGCGTCATCATGGACCTCGTTGAAGGGGCGGGACTCGACGTGGTCCTGGGGGCGCGAGGACGGCTGAACGTCTCCTGGCTGGCCACGCTCCTGGACGTTCTGGGCTCGGCTCTGGCCTACCTGCACGAGCATGGAGCGACCCATGGGGACGTATCTGCCGGCAACGTCCTGGTGGCCGCTGATGGACATCCGGTCCTTGTCGACCTGCTGGGCTCTGTCATGGAGACGGGCACGCAGGAGTATGCCGCGCCGGAACGTCTTGCCGGTGCCCCGGCGTCCTGTGCCGGTGACGTCTACGCCCTGGCCCGTCTGCTGACCGAGTGCGCGGGACAGGGTGGCACTGCCTCCCGGCGCCTGGCGGGAATCCTGACTGATGCGCTGGCCGAGGATCCCGCTGACCGTCCCAGTGCTCGGGACCTGGCGGCCCGAGCACCTCAGCTGGGGCAGGCCTCACCCATTGAGCTGCCCGACGGCGCCCGCCTGGCTGCCGGCTCCCTGCGAGCAGCGGCACGCACTCCCACTCGTACGGTCGGTTCCAGGCTCAGTCTTAGAGCGGGGGCAGGTTCCCGGCTGAGAACGAAGGGCGCGCCTCGGAAGGAGGTCGGTAGCGCCAACAGCACCGGGCGGGGGCCCGCGGCCATACGCTGGGGGAGAAGGGCAGTAGCAGGGCGCAGTCGCACACGCGTCTGGGGACTTGCGGCGGTGGTGCTGGTGGCCATTAGCCTGGCTGCCTGGGGGCCGGCCAAAGCCCTGGTCTCGCACAGGCCCGCGTGGGCGCTCGGCGCAGTCGCAAGTCCGTCAAGCCCTGCGCGATCGTCGGCGTCCGCCAGCGCTGGTGCCCTTCCTGTGGGCAGCCCGTCTCCCGCCACCACCGGGAGCTCAACCGTGAGGGCGTCGGCGCCGACTCCTGGAGGGGACGGAGCCGCCGACATGGTCAGTGTCGTCGTCGGACTGGCCGATGCTCGCGACCGGGCTCTCATGGCCGGTGATGCCATCGCTCTGGCGGCTACGACAGTACCTGGGTCGCCCGCGGCACAGGCTGACACACAGGTTCTCACTGAGCTGCTCGACTCCGGTGAAGGCGTCGGGGGGCTACATACCTCCATCAGCCAGGTCGCTGAGATGAGGCTGCCTGACGACGCGGCGGAGCAGTGGGCCGGCGCGAGAGCGGTCCAGGTGACGCTGTCGCAAAGCGCCTCAACGCGTTCGGGACCTGCGGGAACGCGGACAGTTCCGGCCCTCCAGTCCCGCCGGGTTGTGCTCATCGTCGTCCCGGAGCCGTGGCGAGTGGCCGACATCCGTACCGTGGAGTGAGCTACCTGCCGGACGCGGAATGGGGTGGATGCGGCCCCCGCGGTGCTCAGTAGGGCTCGGTCAGGACCGACGTGTAGCCCTCGCGCTCGAGCACGTCTCGTGCGTCTGCCACCATTGCCGCCGAACCGCACAGGTAGACGTCCGTGCTCTCGGGGTCGAGCTGGAGATCGTGCGCGAGTGCGGTGAGGGCCTGGGTGACTCGTCCGTGGAACGTGTCCGGAGCCTCCTGGCGGCTCAGGCAGCGCACGACGGTTCCCGGCATCGGAGAGCCGATCCTGGTGGTCAGGTCCTCCTCCTGGTAGCGGCACCCGAAGAGCAGAATGTCGCGCTCCAGGCCGGCAGCCTGACCGAACATGGCCAGCATGGGCGCGATACCCGTGCCAGTGGCGATGAACAGACGGCGCCTGCCCGAGTCGACGAGCCCGAAGCCTCCCAGGGGCAGCTCCACCACTGTCTGCGCGCTCGTGTCCGCGTTCTCAATGAACCGGGATCCCCGACCGCCTGTCCGGGTGGAGATGAGCAGACGAAGACGATCCTCCTCCAGCCCCGCGATCGAGTAGTCACGCCATGCGTCATCGCCCACGTGCAGACGGGCGAACTGCCCCGGCGCCCACGAGCCGATACTGCCGTCCAACTGCAGCTCCGCCTCCCACACGCTGGGAGTCAGACGCCGTTTGGCGACCAGGGTGGCGAGGTGCTTACCCTCGGGTAGCGCGTGCTCCGCGCGAGACTCAGGAGCCTCGGGCCTCTCGCGCAGGGCGGAGGCGATGGTGGGATACCCGCGAGGCCCAAGGACCTGGCACGCGGCTGCGACTCCGCCCATCATGGCTCCCATGATGCCTGCGCTCCCGGCATCCTGGCCGGAGAGGAACAGGCCCGAAACGGCTGTGCGTGGCCCCAGAGGCCGAGACCGGAACCTCAGTGGAGTGGCCGGAGGTCCGTAGAAGGCCCCGGCGGGATGAGCGGTGTAGTGCTCGTAGGTCAAAGGAGTGGAGGTCTCCACGTAGTCCACGAGCTCGGTCAGCCCCGGAGCCGCGCTCTCAGCCAGCTCCAGCATGCCTCGGGCGATGCGCTCCTTGAGAACGGAGTACTCGGGGCCGCGGTTTTCTCGGGGCTGCTCGGCCCACTGCCGGAAGGCGCGCGCGTCACAGAAGGAGATGAGCTCGGCGGTATGCGGGGACTCGCCTGACTTCAGGGAGGGAAAGGAGACGAAGACGTCGTGAGGGCGCCCCTCGAGCAGCGAATCGCTGCAGCGTTGTGCGCCCTCGTGATCGAGGTCCCGGTTGATCCAGATGTTGCCGCCATCGATGCCGATGCTGCGCGGGTCGTCACGCAGGCGCAGGAACACGGTGACCGCGGACGTGCCCGTACCCAGGTGCTCCAGCGTGCGGCGTGCGGGCCTGGTGCGTCTCCCGATCTCTCCGAATGTGGGCAGCAGGCGGTTGAAGGTGTTGGAGGCGCCGATGGCGGAGACGATGACCGGGGCGCGGTAGACGCGTTCGCGTACCTGGGCGCTGCGGTGGTCCATGACTCGGACTCGACCGCCTTCCCGTTCTCGGTGAGGATCTCGGTGACGTCCTGAGCGACGCGGACAGCGCCTCCGGCCTGTTCGATGCCCTTCTCAAAGGTGCGGGCGATCCGAGCGCTGCCACCGCGGGGGAACCAGGCGCCCTCGAGGTAGTGGGAGACGATCATCGCGTGCACGGCGAAGGCCGATCGGGACGGCGGCAGGCCGTAGTCCCCCCACTGACTGGCCAGGACGGCCTTGAGCCTGGGGGAGCGGAAGTGGGCATCCAGATACGCCTTCGTCGTCTGAGTGGCTCTTCGGCCTCCCAGGCGCTGGGCGGCCCTGAGCAGCGAGGCCGCAGGTCGGGGGACCATCCCCTGGACGAAGCCCGGCGTCAGCCACCGTGTCACCCGGCGAACATCCTGGAAGTAACGGTGAATGGCTCTGGCCTCCTGGGGGAATGCGTTAACCAGGTCGCGCTCGTACCGAAGCGGATCGCTGCTGACGCGTAGGTCCACGCCCGGGTAGACGAATCTGTCGTAGGAGTCGGGCATGCGGTTCCACTCCAGCTCGCCGCCGGAGAGGTAGTCGAAGTAGGCGCGGCCCTGGCTTCCGGGATCGAGCTGACCGATGTAGTGCACCCCCACGTCCCAGGATGCGCCGTCACGCCGGAAGGTGTGAGTCAGTCCGCCCGGTTCCGTATGCCGCTCCAGGACCAGAACTCGCTTGCCGCTGGCCCGCGCCAGCAGGCCGGCAGTCGTCAGCCCTCCAATACCCGAACCGATCACGATGACGTCGTAGGACATCCCTGACCCCTCCCAATGACTAGACAGTGTCAAGTCAGCATAGCAGCCAACTGGACACTGTCTAGTAGTTCGGTTCTAGACTCCTTCCATGACCTCTGAAACGACAGGCTCCTCGGGGCGCCGCGGCGGCCGGGACCTGCGCTCCGAACTGCTGCGAACCAGCAGGGAGCTCCTCGATGAAGCCGGCCCCAGTGCCCTGAGCATGCGGGAGGTTGCGCGCCGCGCAGGCTGCACGCACCAGGCGCCATACCACTACTTCGCCAATCGCGAGGCCATCCTGGCTGCCTTGGTGTGTGAGGGCTTCGATGAGCTCGCGGATAGGCTTGCTGTGGCGCATGAGGGGCTTGGGGGTGAGGATCTGCATGCGGTCCTGGTGGCCTCGGGGAACGCCTACGTTGAGTTCGCGCTACGTCACCCCGGAGTGTTCCGGGTGATGTTCCGACCCGACGTCTGCGATCCCGAGCGCTTCCCGGAGGTGGTACAGGCCGGTGAGCGTGCGCGTCATGAGCTGGCCCGTCTGGCGAAGGCCGTGATGGGCGATGGTGCTCAGGTCGAGGCGGAGGTGCTGATCTGGTCCGGCGTGCACGGCCTGGCCTCACTGCTCCTCGATGGCCCCTTGGCGGGCGAGTTCAGCTCCACAGAGGATCGCATCGACTTCGCTCGCGGCGTCGTCGGTCTTGCTGGGGTGCCCTGAGGTCGGCAGGGGCTGAGGGGATGGGGGTCGGAGTGGTGGCAGGTGTGTGGCGTCAGTGGAAAGATGTTCGGTCTCTTGGCTGAATGTCGTTATCGACGATGAATAGCAACATAAGTTGACAAAAGTAGTTCCGTCAACCCTATGTTGCTTGTATGGATGCGCTTACCGCAGCCACTGAGGCTGCTGACACCACTCGCCCCGAGGACGGGCTGCGGGCTGTGGCGGCTCTGCGACGACTGACGGACAGCCTTGAGCTTGCGCAGGTCGAGGCCGCTCTGCGTGCGGGTATGGGATGGAGCGAGATCGCCTCCTGTCTTGGAGTCTCTCGTCAGGCAGTCCACAAGAAGTACGCCAAGCGAGTTCAGCCCGGTTTGGCTCCGACCCGAAGGAGATGACGATGGCCGCTGTTGCCCACTACCTGACTTGGCTCGAAGCCATGCGTACGGAGGCTGCGCGCCTTCGCCACCGGGAGGTCGAGCCGGAGCACATGCTCCTCGGTCTCCTCGCCCAGGGCGGGACGGCTGCAGCCGTCTTGGCGGGTCGTGGCGTGACTCTCGCGGGAGCGCGCGCCGCCGTCGATGACATGACTCATGCGGACCTTGCTCGCGTTGGTATCAACCTTCCCGACGCCCTCAGACCTGAGCCGATCTCAGCCGAAGAGCTGACCGCGGAGGCGGGAGGAGAGATTCCCCTTTCGGACACTGCCGCCGAGTTCATTGACAACAAGGGGACTTCGTTCAACTCCAGCGCTCAGGCTCTGCAAGCCCTCATCTCCTCATCCACCGTCTCGCTCCAGTCGCCGGTCGTCAGGCTTCTTGCTCACTGCGGAGTTGATGTCGACTGCCTGCGCACCGAGCTCAGTGAGGTAGCGGCCGACAAGGAACCGGCTCGGGGACGCTACCGGATGACTGATGAGTACCGTGGGTACGGCCTGGACCGGGAGCTGAGCCAGGAACGCTTCATCTCCGCCTCGGTGGCTCAGCTGGCCGCACTACTGAGGGACCCGGATCGGCTCACGTGGTGGGCCCTGCCTCGACAGCAGCTGGTTGAGGTTCTTTCCGACGGCGCCGTGCAGAGGGTGGAGGGGCGACGTCGGACTGTCTTCCTGAGGTGGCGGCTGGAGACGGCCGTGGACACGAGGGTTACCTGGTCGTGCACCGTCGTCTCAGGGCGTCGCGACGGTGAGGTGGCCTTCGTGAAGGATCTGCACCTGATCGAGGCGCCAGGTGGAACTCGTGTCCGTCTGGTTCTGGCGCATCGCACATGGGGGCGGCTGGGGGAGCTGGTCTACCCGATCGTCTGGCGCTGGACTCGTCTGGGGCTGGAGAACACGCTCACCGGTATCGCACGGGCTGCAGCGGAGGACTCCTGAGCCGAGCCGCGAGCCCGGGAACTGGCTGTGGGTTGTCGTATGCCCGAGTACAGGACCCGATAGCCCGGGTACAACGAACGGGGCCCCGCACCGTGATGGTGCGGGGCCCGTTGTTGACGGCCTAGCGGGCCGAGCGCAGGCTCACAGACCCAGCTCGCCGCCGAAGTCGCCCTCCTCAAGGCGCTTCTTGACCGTCATGAGGTAGCGGGCCGCGTCCGCGCCGTCCACCAGTCGGTGGTCGTAGGACAGGGCCAGGTAGCACACCGAGCGGATGGCGATGACCTCGCCGCCGTCGGCATCCTTGATGACGCGCGGCTGGCGCTGGATAGCGCCCAGCCCCAGGATCGCGACCTCCGGCTGGTTGATGATCGGGGTGTCGAACAGGGCACCGCCGCTGCCGGTGTTGGTGATCGTGAAGGTCGAGCCGCTGAGCTCATCGGGGTTGACCTTGTTGTCCCGGGTGCGGGCGGCCAGGTCGTTGATGCGCTTGGCCAGCCCGGGGATGTTGAGGTCCCCGGCGTTCTTGACCACCGGCACGAGCAGGCCGCGCGGCGTGTCCACCGCGATGCCGACGTGCTCGACATCGTGGTAGGTGACGTTCTTGCCCTCGATGGAGGCGTTGATCTTCGGGTGGGCCTTGAGGGCCTCCGTGGCCGCCTGGACGAAGAAGGGCAGGAAGGTGAGCTTGGTGCCGTTCTTGGCCAGGAAGTCGTTCTTCGCGCGGGCCCGCAGCGCGGCCACGCGAGTCACATCCACCTCGACGACGGTGGTCAGCTGGGCGGAGGTCTGCAGGGAGTCGATCATGCGATCGGCGATGACCTGACGCAGTCGGCTCATCTTCTCCGTGCGGCCGCGCAGGGTGGTGTCCACCTCGGGCTTGGCCGAGGCCGGCTTGGCCGCGGCGGCAGGCACCGACGCCTCAGCAGCCGGGGCCGGGGCGGCTGCCGCAGCGCGGGCCTCCTCAGCGGCCTTGGCAGCAGCCTCCACGTCCTGCTTGCGGATGCGTCCGCCCACACCCGTACCGGTGACGGTGGACAGGTCCACACCCTTGTCCTTGGCGAGCTTGCGCACGATCGGCGTGACGTAGGAACCCGAGGCTCCAGAGCTCACCGGGGCGGCGGCTGCAGGCGCCTCGGTCGCAGCCGGGGCAGCGGGGGTCGGTGCCTCAGCGGCCGGGGCGGGAGCCGGTGCCGGGGGGCTCGGGTGCGGCCTGCGGCGCGGGCGCCGCAGGGGGCCGGGGCGGAGCCCGCCTCGAGAGGGTCGCCGATGATGGCCAGGACGGTGCCGACCTCGACGGTCTCGTCCTCGGGGACGCGGATCTCCAGCAGGACGCCGGATGCGGGGGAGGGGACCTCGGTGTCGACCTTGTCGGTGGCGACCTCCAGCAGGGGCTCGTCGGCCTCGACGGTGTCTCCCACGGCCTTGAGCCAGGAGGAGACCGTCCCCTCGGTGACGGACTCACCCAGGGCGGGCATCTTCACGGACTCTGACATTGCTGTCTTCCTTACTCTCGTCTAGCTGGATCAGCCGTGGTTGTGCAGCGGCTTGCCGGCGAGGGCCATGGCGGCCTCGCCGAGGGTCTCGTTCTGGGTGGGGTGGGCGTGGACCAGGGCGGCGACGTCGTCGGCGTCGGCCTCCCAGGACACCATAAGCTGGCCCTCACCCACCTGCTCGCCCATGCGGGCGCCGATGGCGTGGAAGCCCAGGATCGGGCCGTCCTTGAGGGAGACCAGCTTGACGAAGCCCTGCGTCCCCAGGATCTGGCTCTTGGCGTTGCCGGCCACGTTGAACTCGGCGGAGGTGATGTTTTCCTTGCCGTGGATCTCGGCGGCCTTGGCCTCCGACAGCCCCACCGAGGCGATCTCGGGCTCGCAGAAGGTCACCTTGGGGACCAGGACGTCGTCGACCGGGGTCGGGTCCAGGCCCGCGATCTTCTCCGCCACGACGATCCCCTGGGCGAAGCCGCGGTGGGCGAGCTGGACGCCGGGGACGATGTCACCCACGGCCCACACGCCAGGGACGTTGGTGCGGCCGTACTCGTCGGCCAGCACGAAGCCGCGGTCCATGGCGACCCCGACCTCCTCGTAGCCGAGGTTGGCGGTCGCCGGTCCACGGCCCACGGCGATGAGGAGGACCTCGGCCTCGTGGGTCTTGCCATCCTGGGTGCGCACGGTCACCCCGCCGTCGTGGCGCTCGACCGACTCGAACATCGTGTTGGTGCGGAAGGTGATCTTGCGCTTGCGGAAGGCGCGCTCGAGCTGCTTGGAGATCGCCTCATCCTCGTTGGGCACCAGGTGGGGCAGTCCCTCGATGATGGTGACCTGGCTGCCCATGGAGGCCCAGGCCGAGGCGAACTCCACCCCGATAACGCCGCCGCCCAGAATCACTGCCGAGGCGGGGACGTGGTCCATCTCCAGGGCCTCCTCGGAGGTGATGACGCCTCCGGCGATCTCCTGCCCGATGGTCTTGGAGTAGGAGCCGGAGGCAAGGACCACGTTGCGGCCGGTGATACGACGGCCGTCAACCTCGACGGCGTCGGCGGCCACCAGACGTCCCCACCCCTGGATCAGGTCGATGCCCCGCGAGGACACCAGGCCCTCCAGGCCCTTGTGCATCCTCGAGACGATGCTGTTCTTGTACTTCTGGACGCCAGGCATGTCCACGCCCTCGAAGGCGGCCTTGATGCCCACCGTGGCGGCCTCGCGCACGGCATCGGCGGTCTCGGCGGCGTGCAGCAGGGCCTTGGTGGGCACACAGCCGCGGTGGAGGCAGGTGCCCCCCAGCTTGTCCGCCTCGATCAGGGCGACCTTGAGGCCCAGTTGGGCGCCACGCAGGGCGGCGGCGTAGCCCCCTGATCCCGCGCCCAGAATGACCATGTCGTAGACGGTCTCTGTCACGAACTCACTCCTTGTTGGTTGGTCACGTCGCCCACGGAGGGCGGCTCGGCACGGGGCCATTGTTCCACCTGAAGAGGGAGTGCAGGAGCCAGGGGGGTTGCTGTTTAGGGACCAGAGTCCTGAAAACGGGGTGAGACGCATCACCGTTCATGGGTGGTTCCGGCAACGAGCCGTGCCGGGGCGCTCGTATGAGGCCCCGGCACGGGCGTCAGCCACTCGTCTCTGCCGGACGAAGAGTCAGGAAAGGATACTGACCTCGCCGGACAGCGAACGGAGCAGCTCCACCAGGGTGGAGACCCCCATGCCCGTCCCACCGGTCGGAGTCAGCCCCCAGGGCGAGGCGTCGTTGTAGGCAGGACCGGCGATGTCGAGGTGGGCCCACGGCCGGCGTCCGACGAACTCGCGCAGGAACAGCCCGGCCGAGAGCATCCCTCCGGCACGCGAGCCGACCTTGGTGTTGCGAAGGTCGGCGAAGGGCGAGTCCAGAGTGGTACGCAGGTGCGCCGGCAGCGGCATCGGCCAGAAGGACTCCCCGGCCCGCTGCGCCGCGGCGACGACCTCCTCGCGAAGGTCCGGTGTCCCCATGACGGCGGCCACGTGGTCTCCCAGGGCCACGATCTGCGCCCCGGTGAGGGTGGCCACGTCCAGGACGGCGTCTGGCTCCTCCGTGACCGCCCGGGCCAGGGCATCGGCCATGACCAGGCGCCCCTCGGCGTCGGTGTTGGTCACCTCCACGGTGGTGCCGTCGAACATCGTGATGACGTCGCTGGGACGCTGGGCGTCGGCGCCGGGCATGTTCTCGGCCAGCGCCAGCCACGCGGTGACGCGGATCGGCAGCGCCAGGCGCGCGGCCGTGACGATGGCGCCCAGCACGGTGGCGGCACCCGCCATGTCTGACTTCATCTCCGGCATGGAGGAGGCCGGCTTGAGGGACAGGCCGCCGGAGTCGAAGGTGATGCCCTTGCCGATGAGGGCTACGTGCTTGGGGCGGACGGCTGCTCCGTCGCCCTCGGCCTGTGAGCCCGCCTGCCTGCCGGAGGCCTTGGCTGCGTGCTCCGGCGACCACTCCAGTCGGACCAGGCGCGCCGGGTGCACCGAGCCCTGGGCCACGCCGAGGATCCCCCCGAAGCCCTGCTCGACCAGTGCCGGGGCGTCCCAGATCTCAACACGAAGGCCGGCCTCCTGCCCGGCTGCGCGGGCCCTCTCGGCGAAGACCTCCGGAGTCAGCCGGTTCGGAGGCTCGTTGACCAGATCTCGGGTCAGTGCCGTGGCCTGGGCCAGCGCCAGGGCTCCAGCCAGTGCCTCCTGTCCTTCGGGGGTGTCGGCCAGGGGGGAGACGATGGAGATGCTTGTGAGCGGCGAGGTCCGCGTCGAGGTCTTCTCCTGCCCGAGGCGGTCCTCATTCTTCGTCGCGTTCCAGGAGTAGGCACCCAGAGCGGCTCCGTGCGCCACGGCGGCGAGCTGCTCCTCGCAGAGGGCGGGCAGTGCCAGGACGGCGGAGTCGGTCCCGGCCAGTGCTCGGGTGGCGCGTCCGGCGGCTCGACGCAGGAGGCCGGTCTGGTCATAGCCCAGCGCGGCCTCGTCGTCGGTGGTCATGGCGAGCGGGTCGGTGTCGGCCCAGCCCGTTCCGACGCCGACCACGAGGATCGTCGCCGGCCCCCGGTAGCCCTGGGTGGTCACCGCCGAGGAGGGCAGGCGCACCACCGAGTCCTGGGCGCCTGAGAAACCCAGAGCCGGTAGCAGAGTCACCAGAGCGTTGACGTCCAGGCCCTCCAGGGCGGTGCTCGAGGGTGGCTCGAGGCCCTCCAGGAGAATCTCGGGGGCCTTGGCCCCGTCCCGGCCCGGCGCTGCGGCCACGACGAGCACCTCGGCCTCGGTGCTGGAGGCGTCCTCAGGCTCGAGGCCGCAAGCCTCGTCGGCTCCGCTGCCCGTGGCACTGCCGGTGTCGCCCTCCCGAGCCTGGGAGGCCTCGTCGTCGGAGTCCTGCTTCAGGTCCTGCCCGGTGACGTCGGTCCCTGCCGAACCGGCCCCGTCCCCGGCTTCGGGAGCCTCGGAGCTCTCGGTTTCCTCAACCGTGTCAACCTCGGCCTGACTGCTGAGGTCGGTATCCTTGCGGTCATCCTCCACCGAGGCGCGTGCGTTCAGGGATTTGGTCAACTTAATGGTGCTCACGTTGTGAATAGTAACGTTCTGGCATTGGTTGGAGGTTGAACCGGTGCTGCGCGTGCCGAAGGTCATCACATGGAAAGGTCGTTCCTCATGGACGAGCGCTCATCGGTACGTCCGGTTCAAGACACCCGTCGTCCCGCATACGGGTGGGGGCGGATTCTGGTCGGTGTCTTCGCCGTCTTCGGGGCGATCCTTCTCATCCCCTCTCTGACCACGCTGCTGAGAAGCCCCGACGAGGAGCCCGCGGTGTGGTCCCTCAACTTCCTGGGGGGCGGTCTGTACATCCTGCTGGCCGTCTGCGTGGCCCACAACGGGCGCCGGATGCGCAACATCGGTTGGATGTGTCTGGGGGCACTGGCCACCATGGCGGTGCTCATCGGCATCCTCACCCTGCCCGCCTCCTCCCTGCCGAGCTCAGCGACTTGGTGTGGGCGCACTGGGGCCGGTCCCGGTGGTACCTGCCTGCGATCCTCCCGGTGGTCGCCGCTGCGTGGATGTGGATGTCCGACCCCCGGCGCATCGTGGCCAACGCCGAGCGCATCACCGAGCTGTCCGACACCCTCACCGAGAGCATCACCGAGAAGGCCCGGGCGGTCCAGGAGGGCCGGACTCACAAGACTCTGCGCAGTGGCCGGGACCGGTGAGGCGCGCCCTGAACGGCTCCTGAGCGCATCGAGCCCCGGTGGGCTCTCACCGGCGTCGGGAACGGCGCGAGCTGCGCGGGCTGATACGGCTGATGCGGCTGATCCTTCCGATTCTGCGCGGAGGAACAGGGCGGGAGTGCCACTTGTCCTGAAGCCGTGAGCCCCAGGAGGTGTAGGCGGCGGCAGCGGCGCGGGCCTGGGCCTGGACCTCGTAGACCCGTTCAACGACGATCCTCTGGGACACCCAGCCCACCAGCTCCTCCGCGCCGGAGCCTTCGGCGCGGGCGACTACTGGAAGCCCCTCCAGGCGCGTATCGGTCAGGGCCTGAAGCACGTCGGTCGCCTCGTCCTCGCAGTGCAGACGGTCACGGACCAGCGACAGGTCCGCCACTGTCGCCGGCCGCGCAGAGGCGTCGTCGGACTGCTCGCTCAGGAGCGCTCCGGCGAGCTGGGCGGCCGTCACGCAGCCAAGCAGCTCGTCTGCTCCGTTCTGTCCGGCAACGACCACGGGCAGGGCTGAGAGACCACGCCGGCTCATCACGGAGGCGGCCTGGTTGAGCGGCGCCGTGGACTGGATCGTGGCGGGCGGGTCCCCCCATGAGCCGCCTGGCGCGGGTTCGCCCCAGGAGCGTGGTGGACATCGGATCCTCGACATCCTCTCCGCGACGACGCAGCTCCTCGGTGAACAACGTGCCGCGCGAGAGGAACCTACTGATGAAGGTGGCCAGTACCGTGGCCAGCATGAGGGGCACCAGCAGCGCGTGCTGCTCGGTCATCTCGATGATGAGCAGGACCGCCGTCATCGGGGCGCGAGCCGCACCGGCAAAGACCGCGCCCATGCCGATGACCCCGAAGACCCCGGCGGCAGGCGCGTAGCTGGGAGCCACGAGTGTGCCAAAGGCAGCGCCGAGCGTCCCGCCGATGAACAGGGACGGGGCGAACACCCCGCCGACGAAACCCATCCCCAGGGTCAAGGAGGTCGCCAGCATCTTGGCCACACACAGCACCAGCAGTAGCGTCAGGGCGTAGCGTCCCGCCAGCGCCCGGTTGAGAGCGGCTGATGACTCGCCGTACATCTCGGGCAGAACCAGCACGGTTGCGCCGACCGCCAGCCCGCCAATGCCCGGGCGTGCCCAGATCGGTACACTCAACCGCTGCCAGGCGCGGGTCAGGGCGTCGAGGATGACGAAGCGAAGACGCATGAAGCCGATACCGACGCCTCCGCCCACGACGCCCAGCAGCGCGACCCAGCCCAGCTGGGCGTCACCGGACAGGTCCAGGTAGGGCAGTGACAGCGACAGCGTCGTTCCCAGCAGGTGGTGCGACAGGACGGTCGAGGACACGCAGGCCAGGACGATGACGATGAAGGCGTCGGCACTGAAGCCCATGAGGATGACCTCCAGGGCGAAGAAGGCCCCCGCCAGTGGTGCGTTGAAGGCGGAGGCGATGCCGGCGGCCGTTCCGGCGGCTGCCAGATGACGGATCGAGGACCGGCGCAGCCGCAGCCCCCGTCCGATGATGCTCGCCGTCGACGCGCCCAGCTCTGCTATCGGCCCCTCCGGGCCGACTGAGCCCCCGCCACCGATCGTCAGCGCGGCCGACGTCGTCGCAGCCAGAGCCGGCAGGGGCGCCATGGTGCCGTCGCCGTGACGAGTCGACCAGATGACGCCGGCCACCCCGTGACCCGTGGGTGTCCGACCCAGCCGGGACATCAACGGTCCTGTCAGCAGACCGGAGAGCACCGGGGCGACCAGGACGAACCACACCCCCAACGGCGCCAGGAGCCCGACTGAGGGCCCCATCGACACGGTGTAGTCGTCGGCTCCGCTCAGCAGCTGGGACCAGGCGTCGATTCCCAGCCGGAACAGCACCGCACCCAGCCCCGAAGCGAGTCCTACCACCACCGCCAGGATGTAGAGGCCGAAGCGATGATGGCGGAAGAGGCTGCCTGCGCGCCGTGACAGGGGGACAGACAGCCTCTTCCAGACGCGATCCATCAGTGCAGGTTCTCCACCTTGACCGTAAAGGTCTCCTCGTCCTGCCCCTCGGCCTCGGAGGCAGCGCCGATCCTCCACACCTGGCGGTAGAAGCTCAGCTCGGCCTCATAACGCCGCCGGATGTTCGCCGCCAGACGGAAGCCGTGGCCTTCGCCCTGGAAGACCTCGAGGGCCACTGGGGCGCCGGCCTCCTTGAGGCCTGGTACATGGCGGTGGCCTGCTCTGCCGGGACGATCGGATCCTCTGAGCCCTGGATGAGCAGCAGCGGGACGTTGATGTCCTCGATGTGGTTGATGGGGCTGCGCTCATCGAGCACCGGGTCGTCGATGTCCTGCGTGCCTATGAGCTGACCGATGTAGTGCGACTCGAACTTGTGGGTGGTGCGTACCAGCCTCTTGAGATCGGTCACGCCGAAGCAGGAGCTGGCCGCGGTGAACACGGAGGAACGGGTGATGGCCGACAGCACCGTGAAGCCCCCTGCCGAACCTCCGCGGATCGCGATACGGCGCGGGTCCACCAGCCCGGCGTCGATCAGGTGCTGGGCCCCGTTGACACAGTCGTCGACGTCGTAGATGCCCCACTTTCCCTCTAGGGCCTTGCGGTAGCCAGTCCCGTAACCCATGGAGCCGCGGTAGTTGACGTCCAGGTAGCCGAAGCCCCGGCTGGTCCAGTACTGGATACGCAGGTCGTAGCCGGGGACGGCCGTGGCGGTCGGACCGCCGTGGACGTTGACGATCAGTGGCGCCAACTCGCCGTCGGGGCCAGTGTGAGAGGCCGAGGTCGGCGGGTAGTAGAAGCCGTGGGCGGTGGCGCCGTCACTGGTGGGCCAGGAGACCGGCTCGGGGAAGGACACTTCCGGTGCCCTCGGGCACGAACTCGCCTGAGCCGCGCAGCACCTGCACGGTACCGTTCTTGACCTCCACGATGCTGGGCATCGACATCTCGTTGGAGGCCAGCATGACGACGCGACCCGCGTTGGAGGCGACGTTGCCGATCGGCTGCCACCCCACGTTCCACTCCTCGAGCTCCCCGTTGGCGAGCTTGATGGTCCCCAGGTGCGAGACCGCGTCACGGGCCCAGGAGGTGATGATGTGCTCGGAGTCAAGGACGTCGAAGGAGTGCGGCCCCAGCTGCCAGGAGGCCGGGTTGGTGAAGGTGGCTTCGGCCGGGTGCAGTGGCCGGGTGCGCAGCCTCTCCGACCAGCCGGTGCGGTTGGTGCCGCGTACCGGGAAGCCCTCGGTGCGATAGAGGTTCCAGAAGCCCGAGGCGTTGGAGCCGTGCACGAGCTCGCACTCCTCGGTCCAGCGGGGCTCGGAGACCGAGTGCCCGTTGCCGCCGTCCACCAGCGTCTGCTCGCCAAGAGTGCCGTCCGGGCCGAGGTCTCCCACGTGCAGGCTGGCGTTGTCCCACGGCATTCCGGGTGGTCCCAGGTGATCCAGGCCAGGTGCTCGCCGTCGGGGGACAGCGTCGGGGCGACCACGAAGTCCGTGCCCGACACCAGTGTGCGCACGCGGGAGTCATCGCGGGCGGCCGAGCCGTCCAGGGGGAATGGCGACCAGAGTGTTCACGGCCTCGCCGCCGCCTCGGTGGTCCTCGCGGACGGCGTAGACCAGGCCTCGGCCCGTGTCGATCTCCAGGTCGCCGTGTCGCACGTCCCCGTAGATCGTGAGCGGGACCAGGCCGCGCATGCGGTGCGCCACGTCGTACCGGTAGAGGCGTCCGTCCCCGGCGTGCGAGACCACGATGATCCCGCTGTCGACGGCGTAGGCCCGCCCTCCGTACTCGTGCACCCGGGTGCGCACATCGACCAGCTCGTCGGCGGGTGTCAGCGGAAGCACCTCGCCGATCTGGCCGTCGCCGTTGCGGCGGAGCAGTACGTTGCGGCCGGCCTGAGAGGCGCGCTGCTCCACCCAGTAGGTGTCTGCGCCGTCCACACGGACCTGGGAGAGCAGGACCGTCCGGGTCGTGATGGTGCCTGGAGTGATGGGCGAGGGCCAGGTACCGAAAGGGGCTGTGGTGCTCATGGTTCCTCCTGGAGGGCAGTCCTGAGGGGTGGTCGGGCGATCAGGAACGACGCCGCGGATCGGTGGGCGCGGACGGTTCGACGCCCAAGGCATACAGTACGTGCTCAGTCGTGACCCGCGTGACACGTGGCCGCACAGTGGTCGGGGCGGATCTATGCTGAGCACCCTTGGATCGCTTAGGAGCGTCGGTCCGGGCAGCCTGGCGGTCCCCGGCCCGGGAAGGAGGCTCCTGAGATGCCCCCTTCGCCGTGTCAACGGCTACCCTGTCCCGAGTGCCGCTTCGGCGACCCGCCGGCTCGCTCTTGAGCGACACGAATGACTCGTCACCATCTTCGACAAGGAGGCGCACCGTGCCAGCAGCTGCTGAGCGCCTTGGAGGGCCCGCCGGGCAGGCCGGCAAGGCGCTCCTGCCGTGCGTGCGCAAGCCCGCCGACCTCGATCGGCTCACCAGTGAGCAGCTGGTGACGCTCGCCTCGGAGATCCGCCAGCATCTTGTCGCCTCAGTGGCGCGCACCGGCGGCCACCTCGGCCCCAACCTTGGGGTCGTCGAGCTGACGATCGCGCTGCACCGGACCTTCCGCTCTCCGCGGGACACCATCGTGTTCGATACCGGGCACCAGGCCTATGTCCACAAGCTGCTCACCGGTCGTCAGGACTTCACTCATCTGCGGGAGCGCGGCGGCCTGTCCGGCTACCCCTCGCGGGCCGAGTCCGTCCACGACGTCGTGGAGAACTCCCACGCCTCCACCTCCCTGTCATGGGCCGACGGCATCGCCCGGGCCAACCACCTGCAGGGCCATGACGAGCGCCACGTCGTCGCCGTCATCGGGGACGGGGCCATGACCGGGGGAATGGCCTGGGAGGCCCTGGACAATATCGCCGACTCCTCGGATCGCCACCTGGTCATCGTCGTCAACGACAACGGCCGCTCCTACGCCCCCACCATCGGGGGACTGGCCCACCACCTCGACGCGCTGCGCACCAATCCGGGCTACGAGCGCGTCCTGTCCGGGGTCAAGCGGACGCTCCTGTCGCAGGGCGCCCCCGGCCGGGCCGCCTTCGACGCCTGCACGGTCTCAAACGGGGGCTCAAGGACGTCCTGGTTCCCTCGGCCTTCTTCGAGGATCTGGGGATCAAGTACACCGGACCGGTTGACGGCCACGACATCACGGCCGTCGAGTTCGCCCTCACTCGTGCCCGCGAGTACGCCGAGCCGGTTATCGTCCACGTCATCACCGAGAAGGGGCGGGGCTACACCCCGGCCGAGGAACACGTCCCTGACCGCTTCCACGCGGTGGGCCAGATTCATCCCGAGACCGGCTTGCCGGTGGTGGCCGAGCGCTTCGGCTGGACCGCCGTCTTCGCCGAGGAGATCGTCTCCCTGGCCCGAGGTGATGACAGGATCGTCGGGGTCACCGCCGCCATGCAGGCCCCGGTGGGCCTCCAGCCCCTGGCCGATGAGATGCCGACGCGGGTCATCGACGTCGGCATCGCCGAGCAGCACGCGCTGACCTTCTCCGCCGGCCTCGCCTTCGCCGGCATGCACCCGGTGGTCGCCCTCTACGCGACCTTCCTCAACCGCGCCTTCGACCAGGTGCTCATGGATGTCGCCCTGCACCGGGCGGGAGTGACGATCGTCCTGGACCGGGCCGGAATCACGGGAACTGACGGGGCCAGCCACAACGGCATGTGGGACATGGCGCTGTTGGCGCACGTTCCTGGTCTGCGCCTGGCGGCCCCCCCGCGACGAGGCGACGCTGCGCGAGAGCCTGCGCACGGCCGTGAGCACTGACGATGCCCCCACCGTCGTGCGGTACCCCAAGGGCGCGCTGCCCGAGCCCCTGACCGCGTTGCGACGCCTCGGTCCGGAGTCGGAGGAACCGGTACGCGGCGGGGATCCGGTGCATCAGGACACGCCTTCCGTGAGTGCCTTCGACGTCGTCGATGTCCTGCTCGAGAGCCGCCGGCCGGCCGGTGGCGCGCGGATCCTGCTGGTGGGGGTGGGTGCCATGGCCACCCAGTCCTACGAGGCCGGCAGGCTCCTTGAGCAGGAGGGGCGCACCATCACCGTGGTGCACCCGCACTGGGTGATTCCGGCCCCAGCTCCTCTCGTGACGGCCGCAGCCGACGTCGATGTCGTCGTCGTGGTCGAGGACGGGCTGAGCGACGGCGGTATCGGTTCCCAGCTGCGCGACGCGGTCGAGGAGTACCAGGCCGCCCACAGCGCTACCGGGGACTCGCCGGTCTTCCGCCGCATCGGCGTTCCGCGCCAGTTCGTCGACACGGCCACCCGTGCTCAGCTGATGGAGGACTTCGGCATGCGCGCGGCTGATATCGCCCAGACGGCCCGCAGTGCGGCCGACGGCGTCTCAGGCGCCTGCACCGACCAGGACCTTAGGGCCGAGTAAGAAAACGGAGGCGGCGCCTCGGCTCCGGCTTCCCCCGCACGGTAACAGGAATCCGCTGGGACACCTGTCCTAATCATTCCGATAGGTTGATGTGCTGGGAACGTGGCCCCATTCGTCCTCGTTGTCGAAGGCTGGAGGGGGTTGGTGGCTGGTGGCGGAGATTCTCCTGAGAGGTCGATATAGGGACTTATGTCCTGGATTACGATGACGGTGATCGACCTGTGAGTCATCTAACCGGCTCTTCTTGGGACCAGCGACCCGCAAGCCATCCTCTGAGTTCTAGTCTGAGGCCGACGGCGCGCCGATGTGCCGCCTCGCCTCGCAAAGGGCGATCACAACCGGGTGGCTCTCCGGTCACCCACATGAGGAGGGCACGGATGACCACTGAGGTCACAACATCTGCCACCACGGCGAGCGGCAATGACGCCTGGGAGGGCTTCGTCACCGGACCGTGGACCGAGGACATTGACGTCCGCGACTTCATCCAGCGCAACTACACCCCCTACGACGGCGACGCCTCGTTCCTCGCCGACGCCACGGACAAGACCCTGCGTCTGTGGGACACCCTGGAGAATAACTACCTCTCCGAGGAGCGCAAGGTCCGCATCCTCGACGTCGACACCCACACCCCCGCCGACATCGACGCATTCCCGGCCGGCTACATCAGCGAGGACGACGACGTCATCGTTGGTCTGCAGACGGATTCCCCGCTGCGTCGCGCCATGATGCCCAACGGTGGCTGGCGCATGGTGGAGACCGCCATCAAGGAGGCGGGCAAGGAGGTCGACCCCGAGGTCAAGAAGATCTTCACCCGCTACCGCAAGACCCACAACGACGCGGTCTTCGACATCTACACCCCGCGCATCCGCGCGGCGCGCTCGAGCCACATCATCACCGGTCTGCCCGACGCCTACGGCCGCGGCCGCATCATCGGTGACTACCGTCGCGTGGCGCTCTACGGCGTCGACTTCCTCATCGAGCAGAAGCAGAAGGCCAAGGACGCCGTGGCGGACCAGCCCTTCTCCGAGCACTGGGCCCGCTACCGCGAGGAGCACTCCGAGCAGATCAAGGCGCTCAAGAAGCTCAAGGTCATGGCTCAGACCTACGGCTACGACATCTCCGGCCCGGCCAAGAACGCCCACGAGGCGGTCCAGTGGACCTACTTCGCCTACTTGGCCTCCGTGAAGTCCCAGGACGGTGCCGCAATGAGCATCGGTCGGCTCTCCGGCTTCCTGGACATCTACTTCGAGCGGGACCTGCGCAACGGGGTCATCGACGAGACCCGCGCCCAGGAGCTCATCGACAACATCGTCATGAAGCTGCGCATCACCCGCTTCCTGCGCACCATCGACTATGACCAGATCTTCTCCGGTGACCCCATACTGGGCCACCTGGTCCGACGCCGGCTTCGGCGAGGATGGTCGCGCCCTGGTCACCAAGACCTCCTTCCGTCTGCTGCAGACCCTGCGCAACCTCGGTCCGGCCCCGGAGCCGAACATCACGATCTTCTGGGACGAGAACCTGCCGCAGGGCTACAAGGACTTCTGCGCCCTCATCTCGATCACGACCTCGTCCATCCAGTACGAGGCCGACGAACAGATCCGTGAGCACTGGGGCGACGACGCCGCGATCGCCTGCTGCGTGTCCCCGATGCGCGTGGGCAAGCAGATGCAGTTCTTCGGCGCCCGCGTCAACTCCGCCAAGGCCCTGCTCTACGCCATCAACGGCGGTCGTGACGAGATGACCGGCAAGCAGGTCGTCACCGGTCTGCCCGGCATCGAGGGCGACGGCCCCCTCGACTTCGACGAGGTCTGGGACAAGTACGAGAAGATGCTCGACTGGGTGGTGGCCACCTACGTCGAGGCCCTCAACATCATCCACTACTGCCACGATCGCTACGCCTACGAGTCCATCGAGATGGCGCTGCACGACTCCGATATCGTGCGCACCATGGGCTGCGGCATCGCCGGTCTGTCGATCGTGGCCGACTCGCTGGCGGCCATCAAGTACGCCAAGGTCACCCCGGTTCGCGACGAGACCGGCCTGGTGGTCGACTACGTCACCGAGGGCGACTTCCCGATCTACGGCAACGACGACGACCGCGCCGACGACATTGCGGCCACCGTGGTCCACACGATCATGTCGAAGATCAAGGCCCAGCCCTTCTACCGGGACGCCATCCCGACCCAGTCGGTGCTGACGATCACCTCCAACGTGGTCTACGGCAAGGCGACCGGCTCCTTCCCCTCGGGGCACCAGAAGGGCACCCCCTTCTCGCCCGGGGCCAACCCGGAGAACGGGATGGACACCCACGGCATGGTCGCCTCGATGCTCAGTGTCGGCAAGCTCGACTACAACGACGCCCTCGACGGCATCTCGCTGACCAACACGATCACCCCGCAGGGACTGGGTCGCACGCTCGACGAGCGCGTCGCCAACCTTGTGGGCATTCTCGACGCCGGCTTCGTCCCCGACGACTGCGCCGAGATCTGATCGAGCCACTCAACCCGGCCGATCACGCCGCAGCAATTTCTCACACATCGATCACATCACCTCAGAAAGGGGCCACCATGGCCACGTACGAAGAGCGCCTCGCCTCCATGAAGGCACAGCGTCAGGACAACGGCGGCGTCAAGGGCCTGTACCACGCCAACATCAACGTCCTGGACCGCAACACCCTCGAGGACGCGATGGAGCACCCGGAGAACTACCCGAACCTCACGGTTCGCGTCTCCGGCTACGCCGTCAACTTCGTCAAGCTGACTCGCGAGCAGCAGCTTGACGTCCTCCACCGCACCTTCCACTCCCAGGCCTGAGCCCTGGAGCACGGCGAGCGGTCATGACGCAGACCACGACGACCGTGCGCGACGGCGGTCGGGACCAGGACTTCCTGGCCCCGGCCGCTCGCTTGCGCGGTGCGGGCATCGGCGGGCTCGAGGAGCTGACGGATCTTCAACGCTCGGAGCGCCTGGCTCGGATGCGCGATGGCGAGCTGGGCTCGATCCACTCCTGGGAGCTCGTGACCGCGGTGGACGGCCCCGGCACCCGGATGACGGTCTTCCTCAACGGATGCCCCCTGCGGTGCCAGTACTGCCACAATCCCGACACCTTCCTCATGAAGGACGGGGAACCGGTGGAGGCCTCGGAGCTTCTCCGCCGCATGCGCCGCTACCGGGGGGTGTTCCGCGCGTCCAAGGGCGGGATCACGCTGTCGGGCGGCGAGGTCCTCATGCAGCCGGCCTTCGCGGGCAAGCTCCTGGCCGGGGCCAAGAAGATGGGCATCCACACCTGCATCGACACCTCAGGATTCCTGGGTGCCAATGCCAGTGACGAGATGCTCGATAACATCGACCTGGTCCTGCTCGACGTCAAGAGCGGTGATGAGGAGACCTACAAGAAGGTGACGGGGCGCTCCCTGGCCCCGACCATCACCTTCGGTGACCGTCTGGCGGCCAAAGGGATCGAGATCTGGGCCCGGTTCGTGCTGGTTCCAGACCTGACGGACGCCCCTGAGAACGTCCACAACGTGGCCCGAATCATCGAGCGCTGGGGCTCGGTCAGCCGCGTCGAGGTGCTGCCCTTCCACCAGATGGGTACCGACAAGTGGGACGCCCTGGGACTGACGTACCAGCTTCGTGACACCAGGCCCCCGGAGCCGGAACTGGTGGAGTCCACTCGCGCCATCTTCCGTTCCTACGGCTTCGAGGTCCACTGAGGCCAGCGAAGGTCATGGTTTCTCGAGCCGAGCTCCTCTGAGAAGAATCACGTCGTGCGCCGTCCACGTCACCGTGGGCGGCGCACTGTGGTACGCGCGTGATGGCGCGTCAGCCCAGTGCTGCGGCGAGAGCGGGGGAGGCCTGCTCGATCTGCCACGGTCTGGCCCCCATGGCGACCAGACGCTCACTGATCTCCTGAGCAGTGACTCTGCCGGTACGACCGGCCTCGATCTCCGCGCCGAGGTCCCAGGCCAGATGACGTTGGCACTCCGGGGTCAGGAGGAGTTCTTGGGGCACGCGGATCTCCTCAGCGTGCTGCCTGATGGCCGCACGTACCTCGGTGAGCCGTTCGGCGGCCGCGGCGTGGTGACGCTGCCAGGAGCGCGGATGGGGGAGCTCGCCGGGCGCCAGTGGTGCGCGGGTGGGGGAAGCTCGTCGTCGGGCAGCTCCAGGGCGCGTTCGATGGCTCTCCACCAGCGCTCCTGGTTCTGGCGGGCCTGACGGGAGGAGAACTCCTTGAGGGCACTCATCTTGCGTCGTGACCGGGGCCGGGCGACGGCGGCGGCGACGAGTGCCTGGTGGGGGAGGACCTTGGAGGGGGTGCGGTCGAGCTCTGCGGCCAGCTGCTCGCGTGAGTTCCACAGCTCGCGCAGGATGGCCAGTGAGCGGGGGGATCGCACGGAGCTTCCTGCTCGCGGGGTCTTGCGCCATGGGTCGACCTTGGCGGGTTTGGCCGGCTTGGTGCGTACGTGCTCGAACTCCTGGGCTGCCCACTGGTCCTTGCCGGCCGCCTCGAGCTCGGTGGCCAGAGCATCGCGCAGGTCAATGAGCAGCTCGACGTCGAGGGCGGCGTAGGTGAGCCAGGAGGCGGGCAGGGGCCGGGTGGACCAGTCCGCGGCCGCGTGGTCCTTGGCCAGGCGCAGGCCCAGGGTCTCCTCGATGACGGCGCCGAGCCCGACGTGCTGCCGGCCCAGGAGGCGGGCCGCCAGCTCGGTGTCGAACAGGGAAGCGGCCTTCAGGCCGCGTGCGGTCAGGCAGGGGATGTCCTGGTCGGCGGCATGGAGGATCCACTCGGGTCCGTCGAGGGCTGTGGCCAGCTCGGTCAGGGGCCCGGCGGTGACCGGATCGATGAGCAGGGTGCCGACGCCGTCCCGGCGCAGCTGGATGAGGTAGGCGTCCTGTCCGTAGCGGAAGCCGGAGGCTCGTTCGGCATCGACGGCGACGGGGCCCCGACCGGCCGCCAGGAGCTGAGCGGCTCGGTTCAGCTGGGTGGGGGTGGCGGTGATTTCGGGAGCCCGTCCTGGGACGGGGGTAGTCGACGACGTCGTGCGGATTGATGGGGTGATCTGTTGTGCCAGGGGGACGGCTGGGCGGGGCACGGCCGAGGAAGCAGCTGGGCGGGGCACGGCCGAGGAAGCAGCTGGGCGGGGCACGGCCGAGGATGCAGTTGGGCGGGGCGCGGCCGAGGTCGCAGTTGGGCGGGGCACGCCGGTGCGGCGGGGCGTCACCTTCCGGCTCCGGCGAGAGTGAGGGGTGGACTGCGGCCGGTTCATGGCCGGAGGCGACCAGCAGGGAGCTCGTGCCAGGCGGTGAGGTGGGGGGCCGAGCTGGGGGTCGTGGGGGACCAGGACGCCCGGATCTCGGCGTGGGCGCATGAGTCGGTGAGGGTCAGCCCACCGAAGGTCTCGGACAGGACCCTGGTGACGGTTCCGACCAGTGAGTGGTAGCCGGCGCGGGAGTCCTCCAGGCCGTCGGTGAGCCAGCTCCAGGCGGCGGACTCGAAGACGGGGTCCATGCCGATCTCGTCGTCGATGCGGGCGCGCGCCTGCACCACGATGCGGAAGTCCCCGTCCCAGGCCTCCTGGCCGTCGGGGTCGTGCAGGACGACGAAGCGTCCGGTGGCCACGGGGGTGGCGCCGACTGTCTCCACGGTTTCGGCGCTCAGGGCGGCGGAGTAGGGGCCAGCTTCTTGGGGGCGGGCACCTCCTCCATGAGGAGCCCTCGGGGGCGGGGCGCGTCGCGAAGGGACAGGAGCGCTTCCTCGAATCGTTCGGGGATGCCACCTGCCTCATTCTGACGCGGCCTACCGTTGACAGTCACGGATGCCACGCTAGTGCGCTACCGCAGTGGGCACATGAAGCCACGCCGCTGGGAGGGTTGCATTGTGTCAACGAGGTGCCTGCCTTTCTGAACGGATGTGCATCGGCCGCTTCCGGTTCGCCGGCATCTGGTCGGCCTGGGAAGCCTCCTGGTGGGACTGGTCAGCGTCGGGCGACGAGCGTCTGTCCGGCCGGCAGGCAGGACGGGTCGGAGCCGACCGGGGCCCAGGAGAGGAGCACGTCACTCAGCTCGGCAGCGGGCCGTGGCCTCCCGGAGAGGTTGGTGACGACGACGATGTCCTCGTAGGTCACGGTGACAACATCGTCGGCCTCATCGATCTGCGGCCACGCGGTGCGCTGGGACCATCCCAGCTCGCGGCGTAGGGCGGTCAGTGCCCGGTACCAGGACAGCATGTGGGCGTGTTCGGTCTTGTCCAGCTCGGACCAGTCCAGGCGTGAGGCCTCGACGGTCCCGGCGTCCTGGGGGTCGGGGATTTCGTCAGCGTCCCAGCCGAAGCCGGCGAACTCCCGGGCGCGCCCCTGGCTGACGCTGCGGGCCAGGTCCTCCTCCTCGTGGTCGGTGAAGAACTGGAAGGGGAGTACGGGTTCCCCACTCCTCGCCCATGAAGAGCATGGGCGTGTAGGGCGACAGGAGCACCAGGGCGGCAGTGGCGGCCAGGGCGGCGTCGTCGAGACCGGCCGAGGGGCGGTCCCCGATGGCTCGGTTGCCGATCTGGTCGTGGTTGGAGCCGAAGACGACGAAGCGCCTGGGGTCGGTGTCCTCGGGGACGGGGGCGCCCCAGACCCGGTCCCGGAAGGTGGACCAGGTGCCGTTGTGGAGGAAGGCGCCGCCATAGGCCTTGGTCCATGCCCCGGGCTCGGCGAAGTCGGCGTAGTAGCCCTGTGCCTCGCCGGTGATCCGTGTGTGCAGGGCGTGGTGGACGTCGTCGGCCCACTGGGCGGTCATACCCAGGCTGGGTGTCGCGGCGGGGGGCTCCTGGTCGGTGGGGGTGATGACTCCGACATCGTTGAGGTCTGCCTCGGCCACCAGGCTCAGGGGGCGGCCCAGCTCGGCGGACAGGGCGGCCACGGCGTCGGAGAGCTCGGCCAGGACGTGAGCCTGCGGTGGGTCGGCGGCTGCGGCGTCGTCCTTGATCTCGTGGATGGCGTCCAGGCGCAGGGCGTCGATGTGGAAGTCCCGCAGCCAGCGCAGGGCCGAGTCGATGACGAAGGCACGCACCTGGTGGCTGCCGTTGTGGTCGTAGTTGACGGCCTCACCCCAGGGCGTGTGATGGGCGGGGGTGAAGTAGGGGCCGAAGACGCTGAGGTAGTTGCCCGACGGGCCCAGGTGGTTGTAGACGACGTCGAGGCACACGCCGATACCGGCGCGGTGGGCGGCGTCGACGAAGCGCATCAGGGCCTCGGGGCCCCCGTATGCCTCGTGGACGGCCCATAGGCCCACCCCGTCGTAGCCCCATCCGGCTCGGCCGGGGAAGGCGGCCAGGGGCATGAGCTCGACGATGTCGACGCCCAGCTCGGCCAGGTGATCGAGCCGGGAGATGGCGCTGTCCAGGGTGCCCTCGGGGGTGAAGGTGCCCACGTGGAGCTCGTAGATGACTGAGCCGAGCAGGTCCTTGCCCGTCCAGTCCTGGTCGGTCCACTGCCAGGCGCTTGGGTCCACGGTTCGTGAGGGGCCGTGGACACCGTTGGGCTGGAGGGCGCTGCGGGGTCGGGGCGGTCGGGGGAGCCGTCGACCCGGAAGGCGTAGTCGGTGCCCGGCTCCAGGTCGAAGGGGGCGGTCCACCAGCCGCCGGTGGCCGGGACCATGTCGACCAGCCGGTCGTCCGTCCGCTCATTGCCGGGCAGGTGCAGCTCGACCCGCCTCGCCGTGGGGGCCCATACGGGAACGCGGGGGCCCACAGGCAGGGCCGGTGACTGCCAGGTCCGGGATGCCGGGCTCATCGGGCGGCCTCCTGGGTGGTGTGGTGTGCTGGGCGGCGTGCTCCGCGTCGGTCTGGGAGTCGGGGGATCCGACCCTGGCCAGGACGACGACGGCATCGTCCCCGACCACCTCGGTCAGAGGCTGGCTGCCTCCCTCCACGGTGCCGGTGCGCAGGACGTGCTCCCAGGTCCCCTCCGGCAGGACGATGCTCTCCTCACGCCATCCCCCCAGCTGCTCGAGCCGCCGGGACAGGCGCCTGACGATGACGACGACGTCGGGGACCTCGTCGAGCAGGCGGGTGTAGGCGAAGGCGAAGGAGGTGGTCACCGGGATCGTGCGGTAGCCCGAGCGGGGACCGACGAAGGTGTGGGGGCGAGCGGCGCGCAGACGCGCCAGGCGTGAGGTGAGGAAGAGCTTGTCCTCATCCAGGCTGTGCGGTGCGGCTCCCGAGTCGAGGCGCTCCAGGGCGCTGATGAGACCCGAGGGCCCGGCGTAGTCGACCGCGCGACGGTTGTCGGGGTCCACCAGTGAGGTGCGGGTGGTCTCGCTGCCCTGATAGATGTCGCTCACGCCCATCCAGGTCAGGGCCAGCGCCTTGCCGGCGAGGATCGCGGTGCGCACGGACCTGGCCGTCAGGGCCGCGAAGGCCTCGAGCTCGTCGCGGACCTCCTCGCTGGTGAGCAGATGGGTGGCGTAGTCGGTCAGGGCCTGCTCCCGAGCCAGGTCCGGGGCGGTCCAGGTGGTCCAGATCTTCTGCTCCCGGGAGGCTTTGATGAGGTAGGCGCTCAGGCGCTCGGGGGTCATGGGGTCGTCGCTGTCTGGCGCCCAGGTCCCCCACAGGGTCTGCCACAGCAGGTTCTCGCTGCGTCCGTCGAGGTCCAGGGGGGCGGACCTGCGCGGTTATGGCGCGCAGACGGTGGATGAGGTCGCTCCACTCCTCGGCGTAGGAGGCCAGCACGTCCAGGCGGGCGCGCACGTCCTCACCGCGCTTGGTGTCGTGGGTGGTGGAGGTGACCATCGTGTCGGGCCAGATGTTCTGGACCCGGTCGGCCCAGGCGTGGGCCTCGTCGGCACTCAGCGCGAAGCCGGCCGGGTTGCCGCCGACCTCGGTGAGACTGGTCAGGTGGGTCCAGCGGTAGAAGGCCGTGTCCTCCACTCCCTTGGCGGTGACGGCCCCGCACACCTGCTGGAAGCGGATGATGGCCTCGGCGCGCTCGGGGGACTCCGACAGTCCCTCGGAGCCGACCGGCTCGCCCAGGAGGATGGCGACCACGAGGTCGAGGGTCTCTCCCTGGTCCGGCTCGAGGCGCTGACGGGCCCGCTCGGCGTCGGCCTGGAGCACGGCGGCCGTCTCCGGGCCGGGAGCTGTGCCGGGAACGACATAGACCCGGTACTGGTCTGCGGCCACGAGCAGCTCGACGACGCAGGCCCGCAGGTCGCGCAGGGTGTGGTCACGCAGGCGTACGTCCTGCGAGGTCAGGGAGTCCAGGATGCGGGCCAGGCGGTCGACCTCCGCGGCCAGTGAGCCGGCGATGACCTCACGCTTGGCCTCCTCGACGATGCGGTCATAGTCCACCGGTGCGTCCCCGGTGATCTCCTGCATGAGTGCGCCCAGGCGGGCCGCGCCGGCGGGGTCCACCTGGAGCTGGTCGATCCGCCAGGCGGCGTCGTAGCCGGTGGTTCCGGCCACTGGCCAGGAGGTGGGCAGGGACTCGTCGGGCGCCAGAATCTTCTCCGCGGCGATCCACGCACCGTCGGTGGCCTCGGCCAGCTGGGTGAGGTAGCCGCCGGGGTCGGCCAGGCCGTCTGGGTGGTCGACCCGCAGGGCGCTGATGACTCCGTCTCTCATGAGCTCGAGGATGAGGCCGTGGCTTCCGGCGAAGACGTCGGGCTCCTCGACGCGGATCGCGGCCAGGGTGCCGACGTCGAAGAACCGTCGGTAGTTGATCTCTTCGTCGCCGACCTTCCAGTAGGCCAGGCGGTAGTGCTGACGCTCGACGAGGACGTGCATCGGCAGCGCCTCGGTGCCCTGGGCGACGGGGAAGGCGTGGTCGTAGTAGCGCAGCACCCACTGCTCGCCCTGATCCTCCTGCCCTGGAACCACCATCTGCTCCAGGGTGAGCTCATCATCGGCCAGGACGGCGCCGATGCGCTTGCCCAGGATCGGCATGAGGATGGGCTCGTCCAGGGAGAGGTCGAACCAGGCGGCGTAGGGGGAGTCCGGTCCCTCACGCAGCACCGACCACAGGGGCAGGTTGTGCCAGCCGGGGGTGGGCACGGCCATGTGGTTGGGAACGATGTCCACCACGACGCCCATCCCATGGGCGTCGGCCTCAGCGGCCAGGGCCTCGAGCTGCTCCCTTCCACCCATGACGGCCGAGACCCGGCGGTGATCGACGACGTCGTAGCCGTGGGTGGAGCCCGGTGCGGCGGTGAGGATCGGGGAGAGATAGAGGTCGGTGACTCCCAGATCGGCCAGGTAGGGGACCAGGGCCTTGGCGTCTGCGAAGGTCAGGTCCTCACCGAGCTGGAGGCGGTAGGTGGTCACCGGCGTGCGGCGCTCCGGAGCCGGCACGTGTCCCGACCACGGCGCGTAGGCGGGTGTCTCCGCAGAACCCGCCGAACCGGCCTGATCCACTGCTGCGTCCACTGCGTCGGTCATGTCACTTCCTGAAGCTCGTCTGGTCTGCGTCGGGTGGTGCTGCTTGATGGGTGATGTGTGTTCGGCGGGCGCCGGAGGGCCGAGGAGAGTCCCTACCTCGGGTGGCGCTCCGTGGTGGCGTCGGACTCGGGGGCGTCGATGAGGAAGAGCATGGAGCGGGCCTCGACCACGACGGTGTCGTCAGCGGCGAGAATCGGGTCGGAGTCCCCGTCCACTGCGGGAGCCGTGTCCAGCGCGACCTTCCAGGTGGGGGCGTAGCCCTCGCCGGGCAGGGTGAAGGTGATGTCCTCGTCGGAGGCGTTGATGAGCACGAGGAAGGAGTCGTCCACGATCCTCTGGCCCCGCTCATCGGGCTCGGCGATCGCCTCCCCGTTGAGGAAGACCATCATGGCCCGGGCGTACCAGGTGGTCCAGTCCTGGTCGGTCATGGACTCACCGGCTGGAGTGAGCCACTCGATCTCGCCGAGCTCGCTCTCCCCGCCGTGGCGGGCATCCCCGGTGAAGAAGCGCCGACGCCGCAGCACCGGGTGGTCGCGACGCAGCCACATCATGGTGCGGGTGAACTCCAGCAGGTCGTTGTCCTGCTCACTGAGGTCCCAGTTGACCCAGGAGATCTCGTTGTCCTGGCAGTAGACGTTGTTGTTGCCCCCCCTGGGTTCGGCCCATCTCGTCGCCGTGGCAGATCATGGGCACGCCCTGACTGAACAGGACAGTGGCCAGGAAGTTGCGGGTCTGGCGCCGACGCAGCTCGTTGATCGCCGGATCGTCGGTGGGCCCCTCGGCGCCGCAGTTCCAGGACCGGTTGTTGTTGTCACCGTCGGCGTTGCCCTCGAGATTGGCCTCGTTGTGCTTCTCGTTGTAAGAGACCAGGTCACGCATCGTGAAGCCGTCGTGGGCGGTGACGAAGTTGATGCTGGCCACCGGGGTGCGTCCGGCGTGCTGGTAGAGGTCGGAGGAGCCGGTGATACGGGAGGCGAACTCGCCCAGGGTGGAGGGCTCCCCGCGCCAGAAGTCGCGCACGGTGTCGCGGTACTTGCCGTTCCACTCGCTCCACAGGGCCGGGAAGCCGCCCACGTTGTAGCCGCCGTCGCCCACGTCCCAGGGCTCGGCGATGAGCTTGACCTGGGAAAGCACCGGGTCCTGGTGGATGATGTCGAAGAAGGCGCTGAGCTTGTCCACCTCATGGAACTGACGAGCCAGGGTGGAGGCCAGGTCGAAGCGGAACCCGTCGACGTGCATCTCGGTGACCCAGTAGCGCAGCGAGTCCATGATGAGCTGGAGGACCGCAGGCGAGCGCATGAGCAGCGAGTTGCCGGTGCCGGTGGTGTCGAAGTAGTGGCTGGCTGAGCCGTCGACGAGGCGGTAGTACGAGCTGTTGTCGATGCCGCGGAAGGACAGCGTGGGGCCCATGTGGTTGCCCTCGGCCGTGTGGTTGTAGACCACGTCCAGGATGACCTCGATGCCGGCCTCGTGGAAGGCCTTGACCATGGACTTGAACTCCTGGACCTGCTCGCCCTCGGTGCCGTATGCGGCGTAGGTGTTGTGCGGCGCGAAGAATCCGATCGTGTTGTAACCCCAGTAGTTCGACAGGCCCTTCTCCTGCAGGTGGGTGTCGTTGACGAACTGGTGGACCGGCATGAGCTCGATGGCCGTGACACCCAGGTTCTTGAGGTGGTCGATGACGGCGGGCTGAGCCAGACCGGCGTAGGTGCCCCGCAGTTCCTCGGGAACCATCGGGTGCAGCTTGGTCAGGCCCTTGACGTGGGCCTCGTAGATGATCGTCTCGTGGTACTCGTGGTTCGGGGGACGGTCGTGGCCCCAGTCGAAGTAGGGGTTGATGACCACTGAGCGCATGGTGTGTCCCGCCGAGTCCTCCTCGTTGCGCACCTCCGGGTTGTCGAAGGAGTAGGAGTACAACGTCTGGGACGGGGTCACCTCGCCGGAGATCGCCTTGGCGTAGGGGTCCAGCAGCAGCTTGGAGGGGTCGCAGCGGTGACCTGAGGCAGGGTCGTAGGGACCCGCCACCCGGTAGCCGTACTTCTGGCCCGGAAAGATCCCGGGCAAGTAGGCGTGCCAGACGTCGCCGTCGACCTCCTTGAGCGCCACCCGCTCCTCGTGGCCCGCGTCGTCGAACAGACACAGGTCGACACCGGTGGCGGCCGAGGAGTAGAGGGCGAAGTTCGTTCCCGAGCCGTCATAGGTCGCCCCGAGCGGGTAGGGGTGGCCCGGCCAGATCTGGCGCTGGGGGTCCTCCTGAGGTTCCGGTGCGGCCTGAGGCGTCGGTGTTGTCGGCGTGGTCATAGGGACTACCTTGCCACGACTGAGGTGCGAAGGCAGGAGAGTGGGAGAAAGACATGTCACGTCGGAGCGTCTCCTGGCACGTCCCCGGGTGCTGCCCGGTGATCGAGGCGGGGCGTGAGACACCTCATGAGGACACGGGCTCGGCTGCGTTTTGCCTCCGAGGGATACCTCTGCTAACTTTCTTCCCGCACCCCACAAGGGTGTCACGCGGATGTGGCTCAGTTGGTAGAGCATCACCTTGCCAAGGTGAGGGTCGCGGGTTCGAGTCCCGTCATCCGCTCGGGCGATTGGCGCAGCGGGAGCGCGCTTCCCTGACACGGAAGAGGTCACTGGTTCGATCCCAGTATCGCCCACCAGAACCGATGGTCGAAGTGAGCCCGGAGCCCAGCGCTCCGGGCTCTTGTCGTTCCCCGGGAAGGTGCCCTCGTGCAGGGTGGCATGTGTCACCGTCAGGCCGCGATGTCGTCGTCAAGGTGCGGACTATCGCGCGGAATCACACTGGATTGAGGGGGGTGGAGCAGAGGCGGTCGGGGACGGTCCCGTGTCTGGATCGTGATGTTCCTGGAGCGGTCGGGAACGGGGCGTCCCGGCGTGCTCTACCATCTGGGGAGGAGTTGGCCCCTGCGGCAAGAAACGGATGGTTATGACGCAACGCTTCAGGCACCTGCTGCCCGTGGTCCTCGGCGGTGATATCGGCGCCTACGCCCTGGCGCGGCAGCTTCATGAGGTCACCGGCACGTCGGTGACGGTCGTGGCCTCGGATCCGATCGTCGCGATCTCCGAGTCGGCCTACATCACCGTGGTCCACCAGGAGGCTGGGGCCCCGCCGGAGCGGACCATCGCGCTGCTGCGAAAGCTGGCCCAGGGCCGAGGGACCCCGCAGCGCCGTGCTCATGGCCAACACCGACGCCGCGGCCGCCATGATCTCGGCCCACCGCAGCGAGCTCGAGCCCACCTATGTCCTGCCCTTCCCGGACATCGACGTGCTCGACGCCGTCAGCGACAAGGCCTCCTTCTCCCGTCTGTGCGCCGAGGTGGGGGTGCTCACGCCCCGGGAGGTCGTCGTCGATCTGGCCGACCCCGACTGCGAGCCGCCGACCAGCGCCGACGAGCTCGGCATGGAGTTCCCGCTCGTGGCCAAGGCGGCCATCGGCGCTGACTACGACCGCATCTCCTTCCCCGGCAAGCGCAAGATCTGGTTCATCGACGACGCCGCCGAGCTGGCAGGCATGTGGAGGAGCCTGAAGGAGGCCGGCTACCGCTCCACCTTCCTGGTGCAGGAGTGCATCCCCGGTGACGACACCGCCATGCGCTCGGTGACCGCCTACATGGACTCCACCGGCGAGCTGCGCCTCATCGGCTCGGCGCGTGTCCTGCTGCAGGACCACGCGCCCACCATGATCGGCAACCCGGTCGCCATGATCACCGAGGCCTTCCCCGACCTGTGGGAGGCCACTGGACGCCTGCTGCGCCACGCCGGCTACCGCGGCTTCGCCAACCTTGACATCAAGGTCGACCCCCGCGACGGACGGGAGCTCTTCTTCGAGGTCAACCCCCGTATCGGCCGCAACTCCTTCTACCTGACCGCCGCCGGCGCCAACCCCATGGCCGTCATGCTCAAGGACCTGGTCCTGGACCAGCGCGACGAGCCCATCGAGGTCACCCGGCAGGTCCTCTACTCCCTGGTTCCCGACGGCGTCATCGCACGCTACGTGTCCGATGAGGCGCTGCGCCGCAAGGCCAAGGGCCTGGGGCGGGGCGTCGACCCGCTGCGCGACCCGGCCGAGCGCTCGCTGCGCCGTCGCGTGACGATCGAGCTCCAGCGCCTCAACCACTACCGCAAGTTCGCCCGCAACTATCCGCAACGAGTCGACAGGTCCCGCTGAATGCCCGAGAACGAGAACATGCCCGACAGCATCACCCCCGACGCCACGACTGATTCCGCGACTGACTCTATGACTGACTCCACCCCTGACGCCAAGGTCGAGGCCGGTGCGCCGGCCCCCGAGAACGCTCAGGCGACTCAGCCCAAGAACAGGGGGCGCAAGGGCGGCGAGCCCGAGCAGCCCAAGCAGCCCGAGCAGAAGGTCGACCCGACCGACAAGCCCGCCCAGCCCGCTAGGGCTGACAAGACTGACAAGCCCAAGGCGCCTCGGCTCACGCACCCCGAGCCGGTTCACTCCACCCCGGACCGCTCCGAGACCCTGCGTCGGGTCGACGGGCGCGAGATGCGCCTGGCCGTGGGCAACAGCCACTTCCCGGTTGAGCAGACCGAGGCCTGGGAGCGCTTCGAGGAGGCCATGGGCCGCCCCCTGTGGGGCCGCTACCTCTATGAGGATGAGGGCAAGCCCGTGGCCGCCATCGCCCTGTACCGCTATGAGATGGGCGGCCAGACCTTCCTGTGGGCCAAGCACGGCCCGGTCTGGCTCAAGGAGCAGTCGCCCGAGCGCGAGGCCCACCTGCGTCGTCTGCTGCGCTCCGTGGTCAAGGAGCGCGACCGCTCCGTGCGCTTCATCCGCATGCACGCCCGCTACCGCGCTGCCGACCTGCGAGAGCTGCTGTCCACCATCACCTACGACCGCACCTACGTCATTGACCTGGTGCCCAAGACACCGGAGAAGATCGCGGCGGTCATGCCCAAAGGACGGGCGCCGCGCGGTCAAGCGCGCCGAGCGTGTCGCCCGGGAGGCCGGCTGCACCATCAGCGACGAGACCGGCCTGAGCCGCGAGGAGTTCGACCAGGTCTACGAGGTCCTGCGCGAGACCGCCGAGCGCGACGGCTTCAAGCCCCACGACGCCGAGGTCTACTGGACCATGCTGACCTCCCTGGGGGAGAAGAACGCCCGCCTGTTCGTCCTGCGCAAGGACGGCATCCCCCACGCCTGGGACCTCATCCTCACCTCGGGCAAGGACTCCGTGGCCTACTACGGCGCCTCCTCCAACGAGTCGCGCACCTTCCGCGGGGCCGAGGCCCTGGACTGGTGGGCCGCCTGCACCCTGGCGCAGGAGGGCTACCGCGGCCTGGACCTCATGGGCGCCGGCTCCACCCGCGTCCCCTCGCTCTACACGGTGGGCCAGTACAAGAAGCGCTACGCCCAGCACGTCACCGAGGTGGACGGGGCCTGGGACGTCCCGGTCTCCCGAATCATCTACTCCGGGATGTCCGCCGCCAAGCGCCTGCGTGACGCACTGCGCGCGCGGCGTGGCTCACGGGAGGACTGAGCCCGCGCGACCACGACGTAGACTCGCGGTCGAACCGGGGTGCACCAGTACAGCGCCCCGCACCGATGCAGCAGAGGAGACGAACCCGTGTCAGACCAGCCCATGATTGAGATCACCCTCGACGGCGCGCCCCGCACCATTGAGGCGGGCATCACGGGGGCGCTCCTCCTGCAGGACGCCGTCAAGAAGGACGGCGTCGTCGCGATGCGCGTCAACGGCGAGCCCTGGGACCTGGAGCGCCAGGTCCCGGCCGGCGCCGTCGTCGAGCCCATCACCCTGGCCAGCGAGGACGGCCTCAACATCCTGCGCCACAGCGCCACCCACGTCATGGCGCAGGCCGTCCAGGAGATGTTCCCGGACGTCAACCTCGGCATCGGCCCCTTCATCACCGACGGCTTCTACTACGACTTCGGCGCCATCGACGCCGTCACCCCCGAGATGCTGCGCGAGATCGAGAAGCGCATGAAGCGGATCGTCAAAGGAGGGGCAGCGCTTCGTGCGCCGCGACATCACCGAGGACCAGGGGCGTCAGGAGCTGGCCGACCAGCCCCTACAAGCTCGAGCTCATCACCACCAAGGGGCGGGCGCCGAGGGCGCCTCGGTCGAGGTCGGCGCCGGCGGGCTGACCATGTACGACAACGTCCGACGCGACGGCACCGTCGCCTGGACCGACCTGTGCCGCGGCCCCCACCTGCCCTCGACCCGCCTCATCGGGCAGGGCTTCGCGCTGACCAAGTCCTCGTCGGCCTACTGGAAGGGCGACCAGTCCGGCGACTCCCTCCAGCGGATCTACGGCACCGCCTGGGCCACCAAGGACGATCTCAAGGCCTACCAGACCCGCCTGGCCGAGGCCGCCAAGCGCGACCACCGCAAGCTCGGCGCCGAGCTCGACCTCTACTCCTTCCCCGAGGAGATCGGCCCCGGCCTGGTGGTCTTCCACCCCAAGGGCGCCATGCTGCGCCACCAGATCGAGCAGTACGTCGTCGACCGCCACCAGGACTACGGCTTCGACTTCGTCCACACCCCCGAGATCTCCAAGGGCGGGCTCTTCCACACCTCCCGGGCACCTGCCCTACTACGCCGACACCATGTTCCCGCCCATGCTCGCCGACGAGGAGCGCGACGCCGAGGGCAACATCACCAAGGCTGGCCAGGAGTACTACCTCAAGGCCATGAACTGCCCGATGCACAACCTCATCTTCCGCTCCCGCGGACGCTCCTACCGCGAGCTGCCGCTGCGCTTCTTCGAGATGGGCCACGACTACCGCTACGAGAAGTCCGGTGTCGTCCACGGGCTCACCCGCATGCGCGGCTTCACCCAGGACGACTCCCACACCTACTGCACCCCGGAGCAGGCCGGCGAGGAGATCCGCGCCCAGATCGACTTCTTCCTGTCCATCCTCAAGGCCTTCGGACTGACCGACTTCTACCTCGAGCTGTCCACCCGCGACGAGGACGGCGCCAAGAAGGACAAGTTCATCGGATCCGACGCCGACTGGGCCGCTGCCACGCAGGCCCTCCAGGACGCCTGTGACGCCTCCGGGCTGGAGGTCGTTCCAGACCCGGGCGGCGCCGCTTTCTACGGCCCCAAGGTCTCGGTGCAGGTCAAGGACGCCATCGGCCGGACCTGGCAGATGTCCACCATCCAGTACGACTTCAACCAGCCCGAGCGCTTCGACCTGGAGTACACGGCCGCGGACGGTACCCACCAGCGCCCCATCATGATCCACTCGGCCAAGCTGGGCAGCGTGGAGCGCTTCATCGGGGTCCTCACCGAGCACTACGCGGGCGCCTTCCCCGCCTGGCTCTCCCCGGTGCAGGTCCGGCTCATCCCCGTGGCCGAGGCCTTCGACGCCTACGTCGATGACGTCGCCACCCAGCTGCGCGCCCAGGGGGTGCGCGTCGAGGTGGACCACTCCGACGACCGCTTCGGCAAGAAGATCCGCAACGCCTCCAAGGACAAGATCCCCTTCACCCTCATCGCCGGGGGAGAGGACGCCGAGGCCGGCGCCGTCTCCTTCCGGTTCCGCGACGGCCAGCAGACCAACGGCGTGCCCGTCAAGGAGGCCGTGGCCCACATCGTCAGCGTCATCGACGCCCGTATCAACGACCCGGCGGGGGAGAAGCTGCACAGTGACTGAGGAAGTGACCGGAGAGACGATCGGCGACCCCGGGGGCGGTGACGGCGTCGAGGTGGAGGCTCCCTTCTACCACGAGGGCGCTCCGCAGGCCTTTCAGCGGCTGTGGACTCCGCACCGCATGGTCTACATCGGGGGGCAGAACAAGCCCTCCGATGGCACCCCCGCACAGTGCCCGTTCTGCACCGGGCCGCAACGTGGTGACCAGGAGTCGCTCATCGTCCACCGGGGCCAGACCAGCTACGTCATCATGAACCTGTACCCGTACAACACCGGTCACCTGCTGGTGTGCCCCTACCGGCACATCTCCGACTGGACCGAGGCCACCCCGGCCGAGCGTCAGGAGATCGGTGAGCTGACCGCCACGGCCATGAGCGTCGTGCGCTCGGTGAGCCACCCCCACGGGTTCAACCTGGGGGTGAACCAGGGCGAGGTCGCCGGTGCGGGGATCGCCGCCCACCTCCACCAGCACATCGTGCCGCGCTGGAAGGGGGATGCGAACTTCATGCCCATCATCGGCCGGACCAAGCCCGTGCCCCAGCTGCTCGGCGAGCAGCGGGACATGCTCGCCGCCGCCTGGGCCACCCGGGCCGGGCAGAGCGGGGACTGATCCCCCTGGCCCTTCTTGACGCGCTCCGGCAGGCTGAGGGGCGCCCCTGCGTCCTAGTCCATCCCGTGCCATCACGGCTCGTCTCTCCGACTGCTCCACCCCAGACCTAAGGACCTCATGCTCGGCAACCACGGCCGCGGCCTGACTAAGGCTCTGTTCACCCGCCCCGCCCTCGCGCTCGGGCGGCGCGGGGTGACTCCCAACATGCTCACCGTCACCGGAACGATTCTGTCCGTGACGGCGGCGGTCACCCTGCTGCCGAGGGGCACTTCGTGTCGGGCCCCTCGTTCTGCTCGTGGTGCTGGTGGCCGACTCCTTCGACGGCATTCTGGCCCGGGCCACTGGCAAGAGCTCGGTCTTCGGGGCCTTCCTGGACTCGACCATGGACCGCCTCGCCGACGGGGCCGTTCTGGGATCCCTCGCGGCCTGGGCGGCCCTGTCCATGCCCGTCGGCGCGCTGCGCACCGTGACCGTCGCGGCTGCCCTGGTCGCCGTCGTCATGGCGGCCACTGTTCCCTACGCTCGGGCGCGGGCCGAGGCCATCGGCGCCGCCGCCTCTGTCGGGATCGCCGAGCGCACCGACCGGCTCCTGGTCGCGCTCGGCGCCACCTTCATCGTGGGTCTCGGGGCGCCCCAGTGGGTACTCACCGTCGGGCTCCTCTACGTGGCAATCGCCTCCTTCATCACCGTGATCCAACGCGTGCGCGCCGTCCACCAGCAGGTCCGGCAGGAGGGTGAGAAGGCATGAGGATGCGCCTGCCCTCCGTCTCCGACGCCTACCGCCTGGCCTGGCGTGGAACCCGCCACCTGCCCGCGCCGGTGGGCTACGGCCTGGCGCACACCGTGGCCGACGTGCTGTGGGCCTGGCAACGCCTGCGGCGCTCCGCCACCGGGGTGGGGCAACTCGAGCGCAACCTGGCACGCATCCTCCCGGCGGGAACACCACCGCGAGCACTGCGCCGCGCCACCCGAGCGGGCATGCGCTCCTACATGCGCTACTTCTACGAGGCCTTCGCCCTGCCCGGGATCACACCGGACCAGATCCTGGCGCGCGTGCGCACCGACATCGACCCCCAGCTGCACGAGGACGTGCGCGCCGGCAGCGTCGTCATGGCCCTGCCGCACATGGGCAACTGGGACCTCATCGGAGCCTGGGCCTGCCGTGAGCTCGCCACCGTTCTGACCGTCGCCGAGCGCCTGGAGCCCGAGGACCTCTTCGAGCAGTTCGTCTCCTTCCGCCAGTTGCTGGGCATGCGCATCATCGGTCAGGCCCACGGGGAGAAGGTCTTCGACCGCCTCCTTGAGGCAGCGAGCCAGGGGCACTACGTCGTCGCACTCCTGGCGGACCGGGACCTGTCCTCGGCCGGCATCACTGCACGGCTGGGCGGTGCCACGGCACGGGTGGCCGCCGGCCCCGCGGCGATCGCCCAGCGCCTGGGGCGCCCCCTGTACGCCGCCTCGATCCACTACGAGCCGCTCACCGGCCAGAGGCGCCGTCGGGCCGGATCGCCCTGGGGGATCGTGCTGACCGCCCGCAGGGTTCCGGCGCCCCAGCAGATGGAAGGACGCGAGCAGGTCGTGGCGCACACGCGCGCCTGGGTGGCCGCGCTCGACCCCTTGCTCGCCGAGCACGCCGAGGACTGGCACATGCTCCAGCCCGTCTTCGACGCTGACCTGGACCAGGAGCGCCTGGCTCGCAGCCACGCCCGCGACCAGCAGGTCACCCACGAGGAGGACGCATGAGGATCGGTATCGTCTGCCCCTACTCCTTCGATGCTCACGGAGGCGTCCAGGTCCACGTCATGGACCTGGCCGGTGAGCTCTTCCGCCGTGGTCACGAGGTTCAGGTCCTCGCGCCGGCCTCCCAGGACACCGAGCTTCCCGACTGGGTCACCAGCGCCGGTGACTCCATCGCCATTCCCTACAACGGCTCGGTGGCACGGCTGAACTTCGGCGCCCTCGTGGCCAGGCGGGCCCGACGCTGGCTGGATGCTGGAGACTTCGACATCCTGCACATCCACGAGCCCATCACTCCCAGCGTCGGAATGCTGGCCCTGCAGGCCGCCACCGGACCGGTTGTGGGCACCTTCCACGCCGCCATGGACCGCTCGCTGGCCCGTGAGCTGCTGAGCCCGGCGACGGTGCCGCTCATGGAGAAGCTCTCGGCGCGCATCGCCGTCTCCGAGGAGGCCCGCCGCACCCTCATCCAGTACCACGGCGGCGACGCCGTCGTCATCCCCAACGGCGTCAATGTCGGGCCCTTCGCCGACGCCCCCAAGGACGACCCCCGCTTCCTGGGCACGGACGAGGCCCCCACCATCTCCTTCCTGGGACGCCTGGACGAGCCCCGCAAGGGACTGCGGGTCCTGGCCGACGCCATCCCGACGGTACTGGAGTCGGTGCCCAGGGCGCGCTTCCTCATCGCAGGGCGCGGGCAGGCCCAGGAGATCCGTGAGGAGTTGGCCCGCTTCGGCGACTCCGTGGTCTTCCTGGGGGGCGTCAGCGATGAGGACAAGGCCGCCATGCTGGCCTCGGCCAGCTGCTACGTGGCCCCGCAGACCGGGGGAGAGTCCTTCGGCATCGTCCTGGTGGAGGCCATGGCCGCAGGGACCCGGGTCATTGCCTCCGACCTCAAGGCATTCTCCGACGTGCTCGGTGAGGGCCGCTACGGGGCGCTGTTCCGCAACGAGGACGGCAGCGACCTGGCCCGAGTCATCATCGACACCCTGCAGGACGCCACCGCCGCCCAGGCCCGCGTCCAGGCGGCCTCCCGCGTGGTGGGCCGCTACGACTGGTCCGCGGTCACCGATGAGGTCCTTGACGTCTACGACATGGCTCTGTCCACCGCCCATACCCGGATCGAGCTCGCCCCCGGTTCGCGCACCATGCTGGGCCGGTTGCGCGATGCCCTGGACGACTAGCAGCCGAGCTCAGGAGTGATGAGGAACCGACCATGGCAGCAACCATGACGACGGCCATGACGCAGGCCGTTGATACCCCGGCCAGTGCGACCACGGCCCTACCGGCACTGTCCTCCACAGAGTCCGGCGCGATGACGGCGCCGATGTGGAGCATCGTTGTGCTGCTGGTCGGGATGGCGGTGGCCGCCGGGTGGGCCCTCTACGCTAGGGCAGTGCGGGTGGACCGGCTGCACCGGCAGGTGCTGGGCGCCCGGGCCACGCTTGAGGCCCAGCTCGTGTACCGGGCCGAGGCCGCGGCGGAGCTGGCCACCGTCCCCGCCCTGGATCCGGCCTCCGGCCTGCTGCTCAGCCGGGCCGCTCGCGAGGCACTGGATGCCGAGGGGCCTGTCGTCGACGACGGTCTGGACACCTCCATGCCTCTTGAGGGCAGCCCCGCTTCTCACCCTGCCTCAGGCGGTGCAGCGCTCTCGGCGCCAACCACCCGCAGTCGGGCCCTCATCGAGTCCGATCTCAGCAGGGTCCTGCGGACGGTGATCAGCGAGCCCACGCGCCGCGAGCTGTCCGCCGACCCACTGAGCGTGCCCGCGCTCAACCGCCTGGACCGGGCCTGCTCCCGCCTGGTCCTGGCCCGCAGGTTCCACAACACCCACGTCAGCGAGGCCCAGGCGCTCAGGGGACGCCTACTCGTGCGGATGTGTCACCTGGCTGGGCACGCGCCCATGCCCCAGACCTTCGACGCCGATGACGACACCACCCCTGAAGCACCGCCCGAGCGCGACGACGAGGTGCAACCGAGGTGATTCCATGAGCATGCCCCCCAGTCCCTGGGCTCCCCGTCCCGGATACCGGCGCTCCAGCGCCCTGCCGCAGACCCCAGCCGACTCCGGCCCCCTTCCCGGAGTCGGGCAGCGGTATCAGGTTCATCGTGACACTCAGGGCACGCCTCCTTCGCGGGCCACGGAACCTGAGGATGGCCAGCAGCAGCACGGGCAGGTGGCCTCCCTCATCCCACCTGGTGTTCCGGCGAAGGTCGGGGCGATCGTCATGCCGACCGCGATCGTTGTCTTCTCCCTGTACACCCTGTTTTACTTCGCGGGCCTTCGGGACGACTTCGGGCCGGTCGTGTTCCCGTCGTTTCTGCTGGCGCTCATCCCCTTGGGCGGGGTGCTGGTGGTCACGATGCTGCTCGCGGGAGTGTTCTGGTACGTCCGCTGGGAGCCCAGGCCTCCCGGTGTGTTCACGGTGGTCACGCTCCTGGTGGCGTTCCTGTGGGGGACGAGCGTGTCCACTCTGTGCTCGTTGGTGGTCAACAACTGGGTGGCTCAGGTGATCACCGAGGCCATGGGGGACCCGGGTACGGCCGGCGTGATTTCAGCGCCTCTGGTGGAGGAGCTGACCAAGGGACTGGGCGTCCTGTTCGTCTTCCTCATCTGGCGCCGCACGATCAACGGGACGATCGACGGGGTCGTGTATGCGGCCTTCACCGCCGCAGGCTTCGCCTTCGTAGAGAACATCTTCTACTTCGTTCAGGGCTGGGAGCACGTGAGAACCATCTTCGTCATACGAGGTGTCCTGTCCCCGTTCGCTCACCTGACCTTCACCGCCTGCACCGGGGTCGCGATCGGAGTCTCCTCCCGCCGGCGCTCTCAGTACGCCTGGGCGTGGATGGCTCCTGTTGGTCTGGTCGGCGCGATTGTGCTTCATGCGACCTGGAACGGGTTCATCGCCTCAAACCTCTGGGTGTATGTGCTGCTTCAGGTTCCGTTCTACGCTCTGTGCGCCGGACTGATCGTGTGCCTGCGTTGGAGCGAGCGCCGGTCGATGCGCCGCGGGCTAGATGTACTGATCGGGGAGGTTGGTTAGGGCGGGTGATGGGTGGGTGGCCTTGGGTGGCGGTGTGGGGTCGGTGGTGATTGTAGAGGTGCAGCCATGCGGGTAGGGCCTGGCGGCGTTGGGTCTCGGAGGTGTAGTGGCGGGCGTAGGCCCAGCCGTCGGCCAGGGTGCGGTGGAAGCGCTCGATCTTGCCGTTGGTCTGGGGGCGGTAGGGGCGGGTGTGCCTGGCCTTGATGCCCAGGTCCTGGCAGGCGGCTTGCCAGGCCTGGGAGCGGTAGGCAGAACCGTTGTCGGACAGGACTCGCTCCACCTTGACTCCTCGGGCGCTGAACCATGACACCGCGCGCTGGAGCACTCCGACGGCGGTATCGGCCTTCTCATCGTCGTGGATCTCGCTGTAGACCACGCGGGAGTAGTCATCAATCACCGAGTGCACGCAGGCGTAGCCCATCACCGGTCTGCGGCTGGCCTGGCTACGGGCCTTGCCGGGGGTGGAGGCGCGGTTGCGCGCGCCCTGGCGCGCACCGACGTAGCGCCATCCACCACCGTCGGGGATGTTGCCGATCTTCTTGACGTCGACGTGGACAAGAGATCCGGGGTAGGGGTGCTCGTAGCGGCGCACGACCTGACCGGTGGCCCGGTCGGTGTACGACAGGCGGTTGAGGTGGGCGGCTCGCAGGATGCGGTGGACGGTCGAGGCCGCGACCCCGGTGCGGGCAGCGAGCTGGACGGGGCCCTCACGCAGGCGCATGCGCAGCGAGACGATCCGTTTGACCACTGCCTTGGGTGTGCGGTGAGGGCACGAGCGTGGGCGGCTGGAGCGGTCGGTCATGGGCTGGCCGGCCCTGTACCTGTCGGCCCAGCGCTTGACGGTGGGCCATGAGCACTGGAACCGGGCAGCAACCTCGCTGACGGGCCAGCCCTCCTCAACCACCAGGCGGGCGACCCTCACACGAGCACGCGGGGTCAGGGCTGCGTTAGCGTGGGACATGAGGAGAGCACCTTTCGTGTCTGGCTGATGGGGAACTGCAACACCTCCACTCAACCAGCCCAAGGCGCTCTCCTCACCTCAAAGACTCAGATCACACCCCCCTCAACCAACCCTCCCGATCAGTACAGCTAGAGGACTACGCCCACGCCGGCTGGTTCTCCCCGGCTGAGGTCCAGATGCTCGCCACCGGCGCGGGGCGTCGGTCGGGCAGACGGTGGGCCGCCACCAGGGGGCTGCAGGCCATAGCGGCCATGAACACCTTCCAGAAAGGTGCTGCGGAACTGGCCCAGCTACGCCAGCAGGCGGTGGACAGTCATGTTCAGGGCGAGCTTTCCGCCAAGGAGACCGAGCTGCTCGACCGGGTCAGCTCGGCGCGGCGGTCCTTCCTCGGGGCCGGCTAGAAGACGGCAGTAGCCGGATATCCTGCGACGGTTCAGGTCTCGCTGCGTGAGTATCGGGGACTGTTACGGAGGCGCGGGGTAGCATGCTGGGCGTCAGCATTTTCTCGAGACGTTGTTGCCGCCCCGTGCGGCGGCCGCGGCTCACGGCCGGAGGACTACGATTGAGTACAGAGCAGACCACTCCCAGCACTGGCACCCTCACCGTCAAACGAGGCATGGCCGACATGCTCAAGGGGGGCGTCATCATGGACGTCGTCACGCCCGAGCAGGCCCGTATCGCCCAGGACGCGGGAGCTGTCGCCGTCATGGCGCTCGAGCGCGTCCCGGCCGACATCCGAGCCCAGGGCGGCGTCGCCCGCATGAGCGACCCCGACCTCATCACCGGCATCATCGAGGCGGTCTCCATCCCGGTCATGGCCAAGGCCCGTATCGGTCACTTCGTGGAGGCCCAGGTCCTCCAGAGCCTCGGCGTGGACTACATCGACGAGTCCGAGGTTCTCACCCCGGCCGACTACGCCCACCACATCGACAAGCAGTCCTTCACCGTTCCTTTCGTGTGCGGAGCCACCAACCTGGGTGAGGCGCTGCGCCGCATCACCGAGGGTGCGGCCATGATCCGCTCCAAGGGGGAGGCCGGAACCGGGGACGTCTCCAACGCAGTGACCCACATGCGCACGATCCGCGATGAGATCCGTCGCCTGACCTCGCTGCCCGAGGACGAGCTCTACGTGGCCGCCAAGGATCTCGCCGCCCCCTACGAGCTCGTCGCCGAGGTCGCCCGCACCGGGCACCTGCCGGTCGTGCTGTTCACCGCCGGTGGCATCGCCACCCCGGCCGACGCCGCCATGATGATGCAGATGGGGGCCGAGGGTGTCTTCGTGGGCTCGGGCATCTTCAAGTCCGGCGACCCCGCCAAGCGGGCAGCCGCCATCGTGCGCGCCACCGCGCAGTTCGACGACCCCGACGTCATCGCCGAGGTCTCGCGCGGACTGGGCGAGGCGATGGTGGGGATCAACGTCGACGAGATTCCAGAGCCCCACCGCCTGGCGGAACGCGGTTGGTGACCGGCTCCCTGGTCGATGGGCGCCACCCGGTGCTGGTCCCCAAGGACTGGGACCAGCACCTCGACGCCGCCGAGTGGAGCCTGGGGGAGGACGGTCTGCCCTTCAGGACGGCCGCCCGGGTCCTGGCCGTGACCCAGGACGGCGAGGTACTGCTGTTGGTGGGGCACGACGCCGCGGACCCGGATCACAACTGGGTCTTCACCCCGGGAGGAGGGCTGCGCAGCGGTGAGGACCCCCGTGCCGGGGCCGTGCGCGAGCTGGTTGAGGAGTCCGGGATCGAGGTCGCCCCGGCGGACCTGGAGGGGCCCATTGCCCACCGGGAGGCGATCTTCCGCTTCGCCTCGGTCACGTGCCGACAGGACGAGATCTTCTTCCTCCTGCACCTGCCGACCCGGCGCCCGATCAGGAAGGACGGATGGACGTGCCTGGAGCGCGACGTCGTCGACTCCATCTCGTGGTGGAGTGCCGAGCAGCTGCAGGCCGCCCAGCAGCGGGGGCAGGAGATCTACCCGGTGCGCCTGCCCGAGATCGTGGAGGATCTCGCCTCGGGCTGGAACGGTCGGCGCCTCGACCTGACCGATCCGGTGGACCAGGAGGTCCTGGCCGAGCTCGCGAGCCCTCTCCCCGTCACTGAGACCCCAGCACCTGAAGGAGCCCGATGACCGACCCGAGGCACGCCCACCGCCCAGGCCCACACGATGGACGCCCGCCACCCCCGGGCGCTCTTCCCCGCGCTCGCAGCGCCCGACTCCCCGCCCCACAATCGGGGTCCTGGCCCTTCAGGGTGACGTGCGCGAGCACTCCTTGGCCCTCGAGGCGGCCGGAGCGCGACCCGTCGTCGTGCGCCGCGCCGCCGATCTGGGCGAGGCTCCCGGCCACCGGCTCGACGGCCTGGTGATCCCCGGAGGGAGTCGACCACCATGAGCACGCTGCTGGCCGCCTTCGACATGCTCGCGCCCCTGCGTGAGCTCATCGGCGCGGGCCTGCCCGCCTACGGGTCCTGCGCCGGGATGATTATGCTGGCCGATCGCGTCGAGGGGGCTCAGGAGGGCCAGGCCTTCCTGGGTGGCATCGACATGACCGTGCGCCGCAACGCCTTCGGCCGACAGGTGGACTCCTACGAGGAGGACCTCCTCGCCCCGGCGCTCGGTGCGGGGCCGGACCGACCGCTGCGCGCCGTCTTCATCCGGGCCCCCTGGGTGGAGGAGGTTGGCCCGGACGTCGAGATCCTCGCCACGACCCGCGCCGGACGCGCGGCTGGGGTCGGTGGGGCCGACGGCGGTAGGATCGTCGCGGTTCGTCAAGGGGCCCTGCTCGCCACGTCCTTCCACCCGGAGGTCGGAGGCGACCACCGGGTCCACGACGTCTTCGTCTCCATGGTGACGCGCCGGGCCTGAGCAGGTCCGGCAGCGCCCTCAGTATCGACTCCCAAGGAGCACTTATGTCGGGTCACTCCAAGTGGGCCACCACCAAGCACAAGAAGGCCGCCATCGACGCCAAGCGCGGCAAGCTCTTCGCACGTCTCATCAAGAACATCGAGGTTGCCGCCCGCACCGGCGGCGGTGACCCCACCGGTAACCCCACTCTGTTCGACGCCATCCAGAAGGCCAAGAAGAACTCCGTGCCCGCGGACAACATCACCCGCGCCGTCAAGCGCGGCAGTGGAGAGGAAGCCGGTGGGGCCGACTGGCAGACCATCATGTACGAGGGCTACGGCCCCGGCGGGGTCGCCTTCCTCGTCGAGTGCCTCACCGATAACCGCAACCGGGCCGCCTCCGACGTGCGCGTGGCCTTCTCCCGCAACGGCGGGAACCTGGCCGACCCGGGCTCGGTGGCCTACAACTTCACCCGTAAGGGCGTCGTCGAGGTCGCCAAGGCCGACGGCGTGGACGAGGACTCCATCCTCATGGCCGTCTTGGACGCTGGTGCCGAGGAGGTCGAGGACATGGGCGAGTCCTTCGAGATCTACTCCGAACCTGGTGACATCGTCGCTGTGCGTACCGCTCTGACGGAGGCGGGGATGGACTATGACTCCGCCGAGGTCCAGTTCGTCGCCGGCACCAAGGTGGAGGTCGATGTCGAAGGAGCCCGCAAGGTCTTCCGCCTCATCGACGCCCTGGAGGATTCCGACGACGTCCAGAACGTCTACACCTCGGTTGACCTCAGCCCAGAGGTGGCCGCCGAGTTCGCCGACGACGAGGACTGAGCCCCTGGACCTCGCCGGCCCCCGGCCGCGTTCGGCTCGTGCCGTCGTCGCCCAGCAGCGGGTCCTGGGAATCGATCCCGGACTGACCCGCTGCGGTCTGGGATGCGTGGACGTCGACCCTCGCCGTCAGGTCCGTCTGGTGGAGGTCGGCGTGGTTCGCACGCCGCCTTCCCAGAGCCCCGAGCTGAGACTGCTGACCATCACGGAGGCTATTGAGGACTGGATCGCCCGCCTGGGCCCGTCGGTGGTGTCCATCGAGCGGGTCTTCGCGCAGGACAACCTGCGCTCCGTCATCGGGGTCGCCCAGGTCATGGGGACCGCGATGGCCACGGCGGCGCGTGCGGGCCTGGAGGTCGCTCAGCACACGCCCAGTGAGGCCAAGGCCGCCGTGACCGGCTCGGGCACGGCTGACAAGGCCCAGGTCCAGACCATGGTCACCCGCATCCCCGGCCCCGACGCCCCGCCCCGGCCCGCCGACGCCGCCGACGCACTGGCCCAGGCGATCTGCCACGGCTGGCGCGGGGCGGAACGGGGACGGACGACGCCACCGAGATGGTCTCCGCCGGGGGAGCGGTGCGTGTCTCGGCCCGCACGCCGGCACAGCGCCAGTGGGCTGCCGCCCAGGCCGCAGCCCGGCGCACCGGTGTCGTCGACCCGCGCCGGGTGCGGCGCTGAGGGGCGCGCTGAACTCGGGCTGCTAGGATCCGAACGTCTGTTCGAGCACCGTCGGCGTTCGTTGAGTCGGCCTGAGGACGCTCGACCCATTGAGAACTCCAGGAGGAGTCGCCCATGATCGCCTCACTGCGCGGCACTGTCCTCAGTGTCAGCCTCACCAGTGCCGTCATCGAGACGGGCGGCGTCGGCATGAGTATCCAGGCCACGCCCACCACGCTGTCCGGCCTCAGGGCCGGTGAGGAGGCCCTTGTCCACACCGAGATGGTGGTCCGTGAGGACTCGCTGACGCTGTTCGGCTTCGCCGACACCGATGAGAGGGACAGCTTCCGCACCCTGATGAGCGCCAAGGGGGTCGGAGCCAAGCTGGCGCTGGCGATGCTGGCCGTCCACACGCCCAACGCGCTCAGGCGGGCCATCGCCTCCCAGGACGTCGCGGCCCTCACGCGGGTGCCTGGCCTCGGGCCCAAAGGTGCTCAGCGTGTCATCCTGGACGTGGCCGACAAGCTGGGCCCCTGTCACCGGGGACGATCTGGGGGCCGGGCGGACAGCTGCACAGACAGCGCCGGGGAAGGAAGTGGTGCCCGCCGGCGGTCCCGAGCCCGCACGCCGACGTCGTTGCCGCTCTGGTGCAGCTCGGCTGGAACGAGGCCAGTGCGCGCCAGGCAGTCACCTCCGTGACGGCGGATGCCGCAGAGGCCGAGCAGGAGCTGGACATGGCGGCCGTGCTGCGGGCCTCCTTGAGGTGGTTGGGGGGCGGGCAGCGTGGCTGAGCCCAATGAGCTCGATGGGCAGCGCCTGGTCGGTGGTGGTGCCGACGCCACCGAGCGCGCCGCCGAGGCGGCTCTACGGCCCAAGCGCCTGGAGGACTTCACCGGGCAGGAGGTGGTGCGAGGCCAGCTCTCGGTGGTGCTGCGCTCGGCCCTGGCCCGTGGAGTGACGGCTGATCACGTACTGCTCTCTGGGCCGCCCGGGCTGGGCAAGACCACCCTGGCCATGATCATCGCCGCCGAGGTGGACGGCTCCTTGCGCCTGACCTCGGGGCCGGCCATCCAGCACGCCGGAGACCTCGCGGCCATCCTGTCCTCCCTGGAGGAGGGGGACGTGCTGTTCATCGATGAGATCCACCGCCTGGCACGCACCGCCGAGGAGATGCTCTACCTGGCGATGGAGGACTTCCGCGTCGACATCGTCGTGGGAAAGGGACCCGGCGCCACCTCCATCCCCCTGTCCCTGCCTCCCTTCACCGTCGTCGGAGCCACCACGAGGGCGGGGCTGCTGCCCGCGCCGCTGCGGGACCGCTTCGGCTTCACCGGGCACCTCGACTACTACGGGCCGAGTGAGCTCACCCGGATCCTCACGCGCAGCGCAGGGCTGCTGGGGGTGAGCCTGGAGGCGGACGCCGCCAAGGAGCTGGCCTCACGCTCGCGCGGCACACCCCGTATCGCCAACCGGTTGCTGCGCCGCGTCCAGGACTGGGCGGAGGTGCACGGGCGGCCCGGACGACTGGACCTGACGGCGGCGCGCGGCGCCCTCGATGTCTTCGAGGTCGACGCCCTCGGGCTGGATCGTCTGGACCGCCAGGTGCTCGAGGCCCTGTGTACCCGGTTCGGTGGCGGCCCGGTGGGACTGACGACGCTGGCGGTCAGTGTGGGGGAGGAGCCCGAGACGGTGGAGACCGTGGCTGAGCCCTACCTGGTGCGCGAAGGGCTCGTGGTGCGCACCCCGCGGGGGCGGGCCGCCACGCCGGCTGCCTACAGCCACCTGGGACTCGAGCCCCCTGCCGACGGATCATTGTTCTCCTGAGCGACAACCGGGTAATGTAATCATTTTGTAACCGGTTGGTACCCAGTTGTGCCCGACCACTCGCCAACGGTCGGTAAGGCTCTGGCTCACGTGCCATAGACTCGCCACCGCCGGCCTGTGACAGTCGTAGGTCTGCATCAGCCGAGACTGCCTTGTCGAAACGGAAGAGGCCTCCATGTCGTCGTATTTCATCTGGATCATGTTCATCGGGATGCTCCTGATGATGTGGTTCGTCAGTCGCAGGCAGCGCGCGATGCAGGAGGAGCAGAAGCGCCGTACCGAGAAGGGTCTGGTGCCCGGCAACTGGGTTCGTACCATCGGAGGCTTCTACGGCACGGTCGTCGAGGTCGACGGTGACGTGGTCACCCTGGCCACACCGCTGGGAGACGAGACTCTGTGGAGCAAGCGGGCGATCGCCGCCATCGAGGAGCCGCCCTTCGGCTCCGCCTCCGTCGACGAAGAGTCCGGCTCCGACGTCGAGCAGTCCGACGACGGCCGCGAGTCCGAGCAGGACTCCGCCGAGCCGCAGTCGTGATGTCCCGAACCGACCGCTCTTCCACGATGTGAACGCGGTGGCTCCCCATGGGGCCCTGCAGACCCCGCCCGCGCTTGGCCAGCTGACTCGCTGAGTCCACCGGAAACGGTGCGCCTCATGGTCGCGCCCGCCATGCATCCCAACCCCATACTCACCTCAATCTTCGAGCCGTGCGCTCGAGCACACTCCACCCCCAGGAAGGGACCACGTGTCCAGTAAGCAGCGAAAGCGCCCAGGGCGCCGCCTCCTGATGTTCGTCCTCGTCCTCGTCATCGGTTTGGTGCGCTCGTGGCGGGAAGTATGAGGCATAAGGCCTCGCTCACCCCCGGTCTCGCCCTCGATCTGGAGGGCGGCACCCAGCTCATTTTGACGCCCACCACCTCTGATGGCTCGGCGATCAGTGATAACGACGTCGAGCAGGCCATCGAGGTGATCCGTCAGCGCGTGGATGCCTCCGGTGTCTCTGAGGCGCAGATCTCTCGCCAGGGTGGTCAGAACATCGTGGTCTCGCTGCCCGGCAAGCCCAGCCAGGCCACGCTGGAGCTGGTACGTACCTCGGCCGTCATGTACTTCCGCCCGGTCCTGCGCGTTCTGCCGGGCAGCGCCCAGCAGGCCGCTAAGAACATCGCCAGCCAGAACCCCTCCGGCGCGGTGACCCCGGCGCCGACGGTTCAGCCCAGCCCGAGCGCCGGTAGCGAGGCGACTCAGCCCGCAGAGGACTCGGAGGGCGCTGAGGAGGGCACAGGCGAGGGTGAGCAGCCGGCCGCGACCCCGGCCCCCACCGCGCAGCCCACAGCTCAGCCGACGGCGCAGCCCAGGACTCCCGAGGAGATCGCCAAGCAGCTGGCGGACGTCAACCAGGACGGCGTCATCTCCTCCGACCCGCTCCCCGCGCAGGACAAGACGAACTCATCGGACTCCTGGATCACCGAGAAGCTCCTTTACGACGGCTACATGACCGACTGCTCCGACCCGAAGAACCTCACGGGGCAGACGCAGGACCCCAAGGTCGCCGTCATCTCCTGCTCCAAGGAGGCCGGCTCCCACAGCCACGGCGCCTACATCCTCGGCCCTGCCGAGATCACCGGGACCGAGCTCAAGAGCGCCAACTCTGGTCTGGAAACCGACTCCCGGGGGCAGGCCACCCACCAGTGGGTCGTCTCGCTGGCCTTCAACGCTGACGGCACCAAGAAGTTCGCCGAGCTGTCCAAGCGGCTGCTGGCCTACCGCGACCAGGCCGCTGCCGCCGGCGCGCAGGGAGCGCAGAACCCGCAGGCTCAGAGCAGTGGGGACAAGGCCCAGTTCGCCATCGTCCTGGACGGACTGACCATCATGGCCTCCGGCTTCAACGAGACCGTTCACTCACCGATCACCGACGGTCGGGTCCAGATCACCGGCGGATTCACCCAGAACCAGGCCAACACGCTGGCCAACCAGCTCTCCTTCGGCTCGCTGCCGCTGAGCTTCACGGTGCAGTCCGAGCAGCAGATCTCCGCCACCTTGGGAACCGAGCAGCTGCGCAACGGCCTGATCGCCGGGCTCATCGGCTTCGCCCTCATCATCCTCTACCTGGCCTGGCAGTACCGCGGCCTGGCGGTGGTGGCCGTGGCCTCCCTGGTGGTAGCAGCAGCCGGCACCTACCTGGTTATCGCGGCCCTGAGCGCGACCATGGGCTACCGCCTGTCGCTGGCAGGGGTCGCCGGACTCATCATCTCCATCGGCATCACAGTCGACTCCTTCATCATCTACTTCGAGCGCGTCCGTGACGAGGTGCGCCAGGGACGGACTCTGAGGACCGCGATCGATGAAGGATGGAAGCACGCCAGGCGCACGATCCTCGTTTCCGACGCCGTCAACCTCGTGGCCGCGATCGTCCTGTACTTCCTGGCTGTCGGTGGAGTCCAGGGATTCGCCTTCACCCTGGGGGTGACCACGTGCGTGGACCTGGCCATCATCATCCTGTTCACTCACCCGTTGATGGAGTGGATCGTCCGATTCCGTTTCTTTGGGGAGGGCCACCGCCTCTCCGGTCTTGACCCCGAGCACCTCGGGGCGACGTCCTCGACCTACGGCAAGGGGCGCGAAGCAGTCGCCGATCGCGTGGCCGGGTCGCTGGCGCGCCGCAAGGCCGAGGCCCGTAGGAACGCCGAGAGCCCAAAGGACGCAGCTGAAGAGTCCGACGGCGAGGCCGTCGATGATGAGGATGAGCAGCAGGAGGGCGACGCGGTCGATGTCGCGGCCGACAAGGGAAAGGACGGTGAGACGAAGTGAAGTCTCTCGCCACGCTCGGCAACGAGCTCTACTCGGCCAAGACATCCATCCCTTTCGTCGGTAAACGGAAGATCTGGTATCTCATCGCCGTCGTCGTCATCCTGGGCTCTGCCACGCTCCTGGGCACTGTGGGGCTCACTCCGGGCATCGACTTCAAGGGCGGTTCGGAGATCACGGTCACCGGGCTGTCCGCTCCTTCAGAGCGTCCTGCCAACGAGGTCCTCTCCAAGAGCGACCTGGCTGCCAGCTCCTCGGTGACCACCATGGGGTCCCTCGTCGGTCAGGGTGCAGACCACTCAGCTGAGCAAGCAGCGCCTCGACTCACTGGCTGGTCAGCTCGCCACCGCCTACAAGACCGACGCCTCGAACGTCTCAGCGACGACCGTGGGACCGACCTGGTCCTCCGACGTCACGAAGAAGGCGATTCGAGGGCTGATCCTGTTCTTCATCTTCGTCGGACTACTCATCTGGGCGTACTTCCGCACCTGGAAGATGGCGGCTGCTGCCCTGCTCGCCCCTGTGCCACGACATCATCGTCACCGTGGGCATCTACGCCCTGTCCGGATTCGAGGTCACCCCTGCCACGATCATCGGTGTGCTGACGATTCTGGGCTACTCCCTCTACGACACAGTGGTGGTCTTCGACAAGATCCGGGAGAACACCGAGGACTTCGAGTCCCAGAGCCGATCCACCTACGCCGAGCTCGCGAACCTGGCGGTCAACCAGACCTTCATCCGATCGATCAACACCTCCGTGGTCGGTGTGCTCCCGGTGGCCTCGCTGCTGTTCGTCGGAGCCTTCATCCTGGGCGCGGGAACGCTGCGCGACATCGCCCTGACGCTGTTCATCGGTATGATCGCCGGAACCCTGTCCTCGATCTTCCTGGCCACACCGCTCCTGGTGGACCTGCGCTCACGTGAGAAGCGCATCAAGGAGCAGGCCGCCAAGGTCGCCGCGGCGCGCCAGCACCGTCGGGACGAGGCCGGTGACGATGCCGAGGAACTGGCTAAGATTGACGCGGCTCCGGCCGCCTCACCAGTCACTCCCGGCCACCACCTCGGCGTGGCGGCTCAGCCTAAAAGGAAGAAGAAGCGCAGATGACCACCGCTCCCGTGGCCCATTCCGAGTCGGTGCCCGAGTCCCTGACCAAGCTGGTCATGAGCCATCTGCGCGAGATTCCCGACTTCCCCGAGCCGGGGGTCCTCTTCCGGGACATCACTCCGCTCCTGGCCGACGGACAGGCCTTCGCCGCTCTCGTCGAGGGGCTGGCCGATCACTACCGGGGTCGGATCGATGCGATCGCGGGGCTCGAGTCGCGCGGCTTCATCCTGGCAGCGCCCTTGGCGGTTCGGCTCGGGGTCGGCATGATCACGGTGCGCAAGGGCGGCAAGCTGCCCGGCCCGGTCATCGGCGTGGACTACGCACTCGAGTACGGCACGGCCCGGATGGAGCTGCGGCCCGAGACCGTCACCAAGGGCGCACGTGTCCTGGTCATCGACGATGTGCTGGCCACCGGTGGGACGGCCTCCGCCTCCATCTCCCTCATTGAGCAGGCCGGTGCCTCAGTGGAGGCCATCTGCATGCTTCTGGAGCTGTCCGATCTCGACGGTCGTCGCCAACTCCAGGGGCGTGAGGTCGACTCGATCGTCATCTTCTGAGGCGGCGGCTCGTCGCTGGCCGGCTGCTTGACGGGTGGCCGGCTGCTTGACGGGTGACCGGGGCTGTTTCTCATGCGGTGTCGTGCTCCCGAAGGATGCGACACCGCACGCCTACCAGCAGCGCCGGCACGCTTCGGTGTGCTGGCCGCTATATGATGCGTCAATGACGGAGACGAAGAACACCCCGGACACGTCAGTGACAGTGTTGTCCCCGGCTCGCGCGTGCGCAGCCGTCTGGCGTGGTTCGGCTCCCGGGGGCACTCCACACCGGCGGCCATCGAGCCGCTGCTGCGCGCGGTGCGCGCCAACCACCCCAAGGCCGACACGAGCCTCATCGTGCGCGCCTACGAGGTGGCGGAGAAGGCTCACTCCGGCCAGCGACGCAAGTCCGGGGAGCCCTACATCACTCACCCGGTGGCAGTAGCGACCATCCTGGCTGAGCTGGGGATGACGGCCCAGACCCTGGCGGCAGCCGTCCTACACGACACCGTGGAGGACACCGACTACACCCTTGAGCGCCTGCGCGCCGACTTCGGGGACGAGATCAGCCTGCTCGTCGACGGCGTCACCAAGCTCGACAAGCTCCAGTACGGTGAGGCCGCCCAGGCCGAGACGGTGCGCAAGATGATTATCGCGATGTCCAAGGACATCCGGGTGCTGGTCATCAAGCTCGGCGATCGCCTCCACAACGCCCGCACCTGGAAGTACGTCTCCGCGGAGAACGCCGCCCGCAAGGCCAAGGAGACTCTGGAGATCTACGCGCCCCTGGCCCACCGCCTGGGAATGAACACGATCAAGTGGGAGCTGGAGGACCGGTCCTTCAAGGCCCTCTACCCGGGTGTGTACGAGGAGATCGAGCACATGGTGGCTGAGCGGGCCCCGGCTCGTGAGGAGTACCTGCGTCAGGTCCGCCTCCAGATCGAGGAGGACCTGAGGGTCAACAAGATCAAGGGTGCCGTGACCGGGAGGCCCAAGCACTACTACTCGATCTACCAGAAGATGATCGTGCGGGGGAAGGACTTCGACGACATCTACGACCTGGTGGCGGTGAGGGTCATCGTCGACACCGTCCAGGACTGCTACGCGGTGCTCGGCTCCTGCACTCGCGCTGGACCCCCATGAGCGGGCGCTTCAAGGACTACATCGCCGTCCCCAAGTTCAACCTCTACCAGTCGCTGCACACGACTGTCGTGGGGCCGGGTGGCAAGCCGGTGGAGATCCAGATCCGCACCCACGAGATGCACCGCATGGCCGAGTACGGCGTGGCCGCGCACTGGCGTTACAAGGAGGACCCCAACGCCTCGGGCCCCAGCGCCCTGGGAGGCAGGCCCGGAGACTCCGACCAGGGCGACATGGGCTGGCTGCGTCAGCTCGTCGACTGGCAGAAGGAGACCCAGGACCCCACCGAGTTCCTCGATGCCCTGCGCTACGAGATGGCCGGGGACCAGGTCTACGTCTTCACCCCCCGGGGCGACGTCCTGGCCCTGCCCGCGGGAGCCACTCCGGTGGACTTCGCCTACGCCGTCCACACCGAGGTCGGCCACCGCACCGTGGGCGCACGCGTCAACAGCCGACTGGTGCCCCTGGACACGCGCCTGGAGAACGGTGACACGGTAGAGGTCTTCACCTCCAAGGCCATCAACGCCGGACCCTCGCGCGACTGGCTCTCCTTCGTCGCCTCGACCCGGGCCCGCAACAAGATACGTTCGTGGTTCTCCAAGGAGCGTCGTGAGGAGGCCATCGAGGAGGGCAAGGGCGCCATCGCCCGCACCCTGCGCAAGCAGAACCTTCCCCTGCAGCGCCTCATGAGCCACGAGACCCTCATGAACGTGGCCAAGACCCTCGACAAGGTCGACATCGACGGCCTGTACGCCGCGGTGGGTGAGGGACACGTGTCCGCTCAGCACGTCGTCGACACTCTGGTGGCCACCATGGGCGGGGAGGACGGCGCCGAGGAGACTCTCGCGGAGGGAATCCTGCCCACCCGGGCCACGGCGCACCGCCGGCCGCGCACGGCCGATGCCGGAGTCGTCGTCGCCGGCATGGATGAGGGCGACGTCTACGTCAAGCTGGCGCGCTGCTGCACCCCCATGCCGGGCGACCCCATCGTCGGTTTCATCACCCGCGGCTCGGGCGTCTCAGTGCACCGGGCCGACTGCCAGAACGTCGATCAGCTCCAGCGTGAGCCCGAGCGTCTCATCACCGTCTCCTGGGCGGATCACGCCCAGTCGGCCTACCTGGTTCAGGTGGAGGTCGAGGCCCTGGACCGCGGGGGTCTGTTGGCCGACATCACCCGGGCGCTGGCAGACAGCCATGTCAATCTCGTCAGCGCCAGCATCGCCACGAGCCGGGACCGAGTAGTCACCGGGCGATTCGTCGTCGAGCTGGCTGAGGTCGGGCACCTGGACCACACGCTGGCGGCCCTGCGACGCATCGACGGGGTCTTCGAGGCGCGCAGAAGCCTGTCCACGACGCGCCGTCGATGAAAAGGACTGAGGACGAGTGGTGCCACTTGACGACGGATCGTTACGCGGCATCTAGCCTGGCACCACTGAATCTTCGTAAATAGGACTTGCCAGAGCCATCGGCAGCTGCCTCCATCACGGCAAGCCGGTCGAATTCATCCAATAAAGACGGCCAACGATTCTTGCGAAGGCGAAAGGCGATGACGGATGTCACATGCTCCCCTTTGAAGCCTTCGGGAGAAAACTTAATCCTGCGTCGATCGGAAGAAAGTATGACAAGGCTGTCGGCCCGCCATAGATTGCTTAAATAATTATGTGAGTATAAGTATTTAGGTGAATATAAGTATTTAGGTGAGTATAAGTACGACTCGATGTCTTCGTATTCGATTCGGGTTGTCCCATCAAGGAAGGAATGCTTCTCGATGTATCCTGGCCCGACCTTGATGTAATTAATGCTTGTTTGGAGGATTGTTCCAGTTCCTAAAGTGATGAGTGCGATGGCGAACACGAGCCATATGGTGGCGACGCCGGCGTCATCGTCAGAAAATGAAGGGTTGATCCATCGCCTGCAGCCGAGCCAGAGGGTGGCTGTACCAAAAAATAGCACTACGCCCCCGCCGAGAAACTGATATTGTGGCGGTTTTGATCGTACAACGCCATCTTCTGTCATGGCAGAGCCGGTCACTCGGTCGAAGTGGTCCAATCCCAGCCTGATGATGATGCCGAGTATCATAGCAAGACCAAGAGGGAATGGAATATTCTTCACGTTGACAACATTAGTTTCTTCTGCGGGGAGTTATGAACGGCTTCACTGAAGGCGTAATGAAGGCTCTGACTGGTGCCCGCGGTGCTGACTCGAATCAATGTTCTTCGAGAATGTGTCGCTCTTTACTGGAGAAATGTGACGGACTCGATGATGTGCTGCGCCCGCGGGCAGCCTCTGCTGGCCGCCCCGCGGCAGTGGTTGAGGGTGAGCAGAAGGCGCACTCGGCTCACTCCGTGGTCGCGGGCCGTCAGGATGGCTTGCACAGCCTGCACCGGTGGCCCCAGGCGGGCGATGTCGACGGCGGCTCGGGCGATCGTGGCGCAGGTGATGCCCCCGATCACGGTCGTGTCGCAGTGGGGCAGCCGGCCTCGTCGGGTCACCAGATAGGGCAGTCGACTTCGACGGCCTCCGGGCAGGCTCACCTCCAGGGATTCGGGCGGGGGCCCGCCGACGTGCACCCACAGGGCGGTGCTTGCCAGCAGCACACCCCGGCAGGGCAGGGCTGCGGCAATGGCCCGCATGCGTCCCTCGGCCGAGTGCAGAGTGTCTGCCGGTTGCAGGTTGCCCAGGACGTTGATCAGCAGCCTGGCATCGAGGTCGGCGCACCTGAGCACCTCCATGTCCTGGGGCGGAAGCGTGCCCAGGACGGGGGTCAGCGGGCGAGCGGACAAGTGGGCCACGGCGGCGTGGCCGGGTACCGGGACGAAACGAGCCATATGCCATCGTGGACGGCAACCGGTCGCGGGCGCCACAGTGAACCGGCCGCCTGTGGATAACCTCGTGGTGACGGCGCGGAGTTGACCCTCACGCGGCGGGAGGCTCCACGGTGGACGACACGCATCCGGACACGCGCCAGGTGGAGCCAGTACTGAGGAAGGAGACTACGGTGAAGGACTCTCAACACCGTCATGCTGGAGCTGAAAGGCCTGGCACGGTAGCCGAGGCCACGGTCGATGCCGTGTCGGACGATGCGGACATCGCCATGACGGTCGGTGAGGTCTCAACGCTCCTGGGCATCAGCGTCAGGGCACTGCATCACTGGGACGAGTCCGGCCTGGCGCATCCCTCCCAGCGCAGTGCCGCCGGCTACCGGCTCTACAGCGAGGCGGACATCATGCGCCTCCAGCAGGTCCTCGTCTACCGGCAGACCGGCATGAGCCTGGCCGACATCAAGGCAGTCCTTGACGAGCCGGGCGCCGATGCACTGACGCACCTGCGCCGTCAGCGCGAGCTGGTGCAAGGACAGATCTCCCACCTCCAGCACAAGCTCAGCTCCATCGACATGGTGATCGATATACATCAGTTGGAGCGAGGATCTCCGTGGCTGAGATGGCGGAGATCTGGGGGACCGACTGGGACCCCGTCTATGTCGAGGAGGCCCGCGCCCAGTGGGGGTGATACACCGGAGTGGGCCGAGTCCTACCAACGCAAGGCTCGGATGTCTCGCGCCGACTGGGTGCAGGCGCACGAGGAGACCGTCGCTCTGGAGACCGCGCTTGCCGAGGCGATGCGCAACGGCGTCGAACCGGGCAGCCCCGAGGCCAATGCCCTGGCGCGGTGGCACCGCAAGGACTTCAACCGGTGGTTCGAGGTCTCCACCTCTAAGCAGGTCATTATCGCCCGCAGCTATGTGGCGGACGAACGCTATGCCCGCTACTACGACAAGCGTGCGCCGGGCCTGGCGGCCTGGCTCAAGGACGTCATCGACGCCTGCGCCAGGTCCGAGGGAGTGGATCCAGAAACCGCCACCTGGGAATAGCAGATCGCCCGACCAGGGCCACCAGGACGAGACACGAGGCGGGGCCGACACCGGTGGGTGGTATCGGCCCCGCCTCAGACGCTCCTTCAGTCTCAGAGCTGAGCGAAAGGTGCTCGGCTCAGGCCTTGGCTGAGCGCAGCACCTGCTCGAGCCAGGCCCGGCGAGCCGTCAGCGCGGCCTCGGCCTCGGCGATCTTCTTGGCGTCACCGGCGGCCTGGGCGGCTGCCAGGTCCTTCTCCAGACCGGCGATCGCGTCCTGGAGCTGACCGGCCAGGCCCTCAGCGCGGGCCTTGGTCTCCGGATCGGTGCGGCGCCACTCGGCGTTCTCGGCCTCCCGGATAGCGTCCTCGACGGCGCGCATGCGGCCCTCAATGCGACGCACGGCGCCGCGCGGGACCCGCCCGGCCTCCTCCCAGGCGTCCTGAATGGGGCGCAGGGCCTTCTTAGCGGCCTTGATGTCCTTGATGGGCAGGAGCGCCTCGGCCTTGGTCACCAGCGCCTCCTTGACCTTGAGGTTCTCGGCGAACTCGGCGTCGACGGCCTCATCCTTGGCGCGGCGGGCGTCGTAGAAGACCTGCTGGGCGGCCCGGAAGCGGGCCCACAGGGCGTCGTCCTCCTTACGGGAGGCGCGTCCGGCCTTCTTCCACTCGGCCAGCAGGTCACGGTACTTCGCGGAGGTGCCGGCCCAGTCGGTGGAAGTCTGCATCTCCTCGGCGCGCTTGATGAGCGCTTCCTTGGCGGCCCGCACCTGCGCCTGCTTGGCGTCCAGCTCGCTGAAGAACTGGCGGCGGTGACGGTCGAAGGTGGTGCGCGCGTGGGAGAAGCGCTTCCACAGCCCGTCCTCGGTGGGACGGTCCAGGCGCGGCCCGCGCCGCTGCGCGGCCTTCCAGGACTCGAGCAGCTCACGCAGTTCGGCGCCGGAGTTCTTCCACTGCGTGCGGGCCGGGTCCTGCTCTGCGATGGCCTCAGCGCGCTCGACGATCGCCGTGCGCTCTTGAGAGCCTGCTCCTTGGCGGCCGCGCGCTCGGCGGAGACGGCCTCGCGTCGCTCGGCGGCCACGGTCTTGAGCGCGGCGAAACGGGCCCGCAGTCCCTCAAGGTCGCCGACGGCGGCCGGCTCGGTGAGGGACTCGGAGATCGAGGACAGGGTCGAGTCGATCTCGCGGACGCTGAGCTGGGGCAGGCGGGTGGCGAACAGGTCGATGGTCGCCTTGAGGTCCAGGTAGCGGCGCACGTAGAAGGCCATGGCCTCGGCGATCGGGGCATCGGGGAACTGGCCGACCTCGCGCTCGGCGCCACCATCCTGGACGTAGACCCGGCCCTCACCGTCCACGCGTCCCCACTTGGCGGCGTCCATGGCCTCCTGCGGGTCTACGGCCGGCTCGGCAGGTGCCGCAGGCGCCGCTGCCGGGGCGGGAACCTCGGCCGGGGTCGGCGTGGCGTCCTCCGGGGTGGCCTCGGCGGCCTGAACCTTCTCGGTCGGCTGCTCGGTCTGGGCAGGCTCCTTGGAGGCGGGAGACGCCGGCTCGTCAGAGGACGCCGCTGTGGGCTGCTCGACGGGCTCCGCGGGCTCGCCGAGCTCGGGCTCCTTGGAGGACTCGTTGGAGGACTCGACGTCGGCATGTGTCTGCGGGGTGCTGGTCTGCGTTGACGCAACGGCCTCGACCGCGGGATCGGCGGGGGGAGGCGTCGGCCGTTGGTGCCTGCTCCGCCGGGCTGGGCGCTGCCGACTCGTTCAGGTCGGTCGGCTGGATGGTCTGCTCAGTGTCTGATTGGTTGTCAGGCTGGTTGTCAGACCGGTTGTCGGGCTGGATCCGCTCAGTCACGGGATGCTCCTTCATGGTTGACGGGGAGGGAGCGGTGTGACCGCTCCGTTCCGTTCGCGCCCGGCTCTCAAGCCGGGTGGTGGTGAGGTGCCGTCGGAGGACGGCAGTGCCGAAAGTCTACGTTCCCGCTGGCTCCATTCACCATCCTTCGCCCCACTGATTTCAGTTGATTCGTTGAGCGCCGGTGCCCCTCACGAGCGGGCCGGCGTCGAGTGCCCCCACCTCGGCGACTGCTGGCGCTGTTAACATGTGACCATGCTTGCGTGACTCGCCCTGTGCCCCCACCGCCTCATGCCAAGGACGAGTCATGCCTGCGATCAGTTTCTCCCATGTCAGCTTCTCCTACACCTCCGCCCCCTTGCTGGAGAGCATCAACCTCACGGTCTCCGACGACGAACGCGTCTGCGTCGTCGGCCCCAACGGATCGGGGAAGTCCACGCTCCTGCGCCTGGCCACCGGTGAGCTGTCGCCTGACCAGGGGACTGTCAGCATTCCCGAGCAGCATGGTCGGCCGGCGGCCGACTCGGAGGAGTCGACCGCCACGTCGATCGAGGGCTATCTCGACACCGTCTGCGTTGAGACTCTGGACGCGCTTGATCGTTTCGAGCGCATGGGCGAGGCCTTCGCCCATGCCGGAGCTGAAGCCGGCTCCCTCGCTGAGGAGTTCGCTGAGGAGTACGACTCGTTACTGACCCGGCTCGAGTCACTGGACGCCTGGAACTACCGGCTCGGCGGGCTGAGGCGCTCGCCGGGCTGGGACTGGGACAGGTGGACACAGGCCGCCTGGTCTCCTCCCTGTCGCCGGGCCAACGGGGGAGGCTGGAGATCGCGGCTCTGCTTCTTTCGGCCGGTCAGGCGCTGGTGCTCGACGAGCCCACCAACCACCTGGATGCCGGTAGCAGTAGCTACCTGAGCGAGATGATGGTGTCATGGCCCGGACCGGTCCTTTTCTCCTCTCACGATCGTGCCTTCATTGACGAGGTGGCCACCGCCGTCGTCGACCTCGACACAGCGCCGTGGCAGGCACTCGCCACCGCCTCCGGGGACAGCGGCCCCATGGGTGCCTACCGGTGCGCGGGGCGATACAGCGACTACCTCGTGGAGAAGGCGCACGCCAGGTCCTCCCACCGCAGTCTTCACCAGCGTCAGCAGGAGCAGCGGCGCAAGCTCGTGCGTCACCGTCGTGACTCTGAGATCGTTGGGCACAGCGGGGCAGCGCCCCGGAGTGAGGCCCGCATCGCCCGGAAGTTCTACGCCGACCGTGCCCAGCGCGTTTCCACCCGACGCCAGACGCAGGACGACCGCCGGCTGGAGGCGCTCGCCAGTACCGAGGTGCGCAGGCCCCGCTCCTACGACCTGCAGCTGCGTCTGGCTGAACCGGCGCCGCGAACAGGGACGGCGGTCTCAGCCCGGTCAGCTGCCGTACCCGGGCGCCTTGCACCGGTCACGATCGACGTCATGGCAGGCGAGCACCTGCTGGTCACCGGCGCCAATGGGAGCGGCAAGTCCACGCTTCTGACCTGGATGGGTAGACGGTCAGCACCCACGCAGGACTCCGTCGGCAGCCTCACAGTAGCTGGTTCAGTGCTCCAGATACCCCAGCACCTGCCGAAACTCGGCGACCCTGGGGTGGATGAGAGCGTGTGGACCGAGGGGATCGGGGACCGTGGCCGGGGGGCTCTGCACCCGCGCCTGTGGAACCGTCCCATCAGCGAGCTCTCCGACGGCAACCAGCGCCGCGTTCAGTTGGCCCTGGCCGCTGCTGCAGGGCCTGAGGTGCTCGTCATCGACGAGCCCACGAACTACCTGGACCTGGACGCCCTCGAGATGCTCGAGGCCGCTTTGAGGACATGGACGGGCACGCTCATCGTCGCCAGCCACGACCGCTGGCTCATTGAGCACTGGTGGGGGAGGCGGCTTCACCTTCGGTGAGCCAGCCGGCTCCTGCGGACCTGAGCAGCTCTTGTACCCGTATCGACACTGATCCCTGACGGCCCAAGTAGGGTGGGGGCATGATCTTGGAGCGCACCATCGCACCCGTGTTCGCCGCCAACTGCTACGTCCTGGCCGCAGGCCCGGGCGAGCCCGCCCTCGTCGTCGACCCCGGAGCCGGTGCCGCCCGCGGCGCGCTGGCTCTGCTTCGCTCCCATCGGCTCACCCTGAGCGCCATCCTGCTCACCCACGGTCACGCCGACCACGTGTGGGACAGTCAAACACTCATCGAGGCCGCCCACGCCGAGGGCCTGCTCACCAGTGACGACGCCGTCGACGTGCCGGTCTACATCCCCGAGCGCGACCGCTACCGGCTCGAGGAACCCGACATCACCACCGGTATCAGCGCCAACGGCATGACCTTCACCGACATGGCCGGCGGCGAGTGGAAGCAGCCCGCCGACATCCGTCTCTTCCCGGGAGACGGTTTCTCCCAGGCCATCGAGCTGGCCCCCGGCATCGCGCTGCGCGCGGTCCCTGCTCCGGGCCACTCGGAGGGCTCCACGCTGTTCTTCTTCGAGGCCCGCCTGACCGACAACGCCCTGCTCTACGAGGCCGAGGTCATCGATGACGACCCCGCCGTCGCTGACGAGGAGCACACCTACCTCATGGCCCTCGACGGCGACGTCATCTTCAAGGGCTCCGTGGGACGCACCGATCTGCCTGGCGGGGACCAGGTTCAGATGCTCGCCACCCTGCGCTTCCTGGCCAACGCCGTCGACCCGGCCACCATCCTGCTGCCCGGGCACGGCGCAGTGACCACCATGGAGCACGAGCACCACGGCAACCCCTACCTCGCTGAGGCCAAGATCCGTGGGGGAGACCTCAAAGCCTGACAGCGGCAAGGCATCACTGCGGCGCGCAGGCTCACTGCCCGTCATGACACAATGCGGACCATGGCACAGGTACGACAAGCTCTCTCCTCACTGTCCGGCTTCCCCGAGTGGCTCCCCTCGGGCCACATCGTCGAGCAGCACTTCGTCGACATCCTGCGCCGCACCTTCGAGCTCCACGGCTTCAGCGGCATCCAGACCCGCGCCGTCGAGCCACTGAGCGAGCTGACGAAGAAGGGGGAGACCTCCAAGGAGGTCTACCTGCTCAGCCGCCTGCAGGCCGATCCCGCCGAGTCCGAGGCGGATCCGCGCAAGCAGCTGGGACTCCACTTCGACCTGACTGTCCCTTTCGCCCGCTACGTCGTCGACAACGCCGGGCTGCTGACCTTCCCCTTCAAGCGCTACCAGATCCAGAAGGTCTGGCGCGGGGAACGGCCCCAGGAGGGACGCTTCCGCGAGTTCATCCAGGCCGACATCGACATCGTCGGTGACAGTGCCCTGCCGCTCCACCACGACGTCGAGGTCCCCCTCATCATGCACGAGGCGCTCAGCGCTCTGCCGGTGCCGGCCGTCACCATCCACGTCTCCAACCGCAAGGTCGCTCAGGGCTTCTACCAGTCGATCGGCATCGACACGGACCGGCTCATCGAGGTCCTGCGCGTGGTCGACAAGCTCGACAAGATCGGTCCCGAGAAGGTGGCTGCCGAGCTCACCCAGAGCGTCGGCATCAGCGCGCAGCAGGCGGCACAGGCCCTCAGGCTCGCCACCATCACCGGCACCGACGGCCAGGACGTCTCCGATCAGGTCCTGCGGGCGCTGGCCGGCGCCGAGCCCACCGAGCTCCTCAACGAGGGCCTGGCCGAGCTGACCGCACTGCTCGAGGCCACCGGACACCGCCGCCCCGGCGCCGTCATCGCCGACCTCAAGATCGCTCGCGGGCTGGACTACTACACCGGTACGGTCTACGAGTCCTTCATGGCCGGCCACGAGGACCTGGGCTCAGTGTGCTCCGGAGGCCGCTACGACTCGCTGGCCACCAACGGCAAGCGCACTTTTCCCGGCGTGGGCATCTCCATCGGCCTGTCCCGGCTCCTGGCCCGTGTCATCGGCGAGGGGCTCGTGGAGGTCAGCCGCTCCGTTCCCACGGCGGTGCTCGTGGCCGTCACCGACGAGGCCCACCGCTGCGCCTCCGACGCCATCGCCGATGCGCTGCGCGCCCGTGGCATCAGCGCCGACGTGGCCCCCAGTGCCGCCAAGTTCGGCAAGCAGATCAAGGCCGCGGACAAGCGGTCCATCCCCTTCGTGTGGTTCCCCGGTGCCGACGGCGAGCCCGACTCGGTCAAGGACATCCGCTCCGGCGAGCAGGTCGAGGCCGACGCCGCCACCTGGCAGCCGCCCACCGCCGACGCCGCCCCACGGATCTCCGCCAGCCCGGCTGCGGCCTGCTCCCCGGCCGGTGGCCAGGACGGCTGTGAGGTCGGCTCAGCCTCATGACCATGAGCCGGAGCGAGTCCAGCAGCACGCACCACGTCCAGCAGGCGACCATGGCGCTGTCTGCTCTCCGGGACAGCCTGACGGCCCTGTCCATGCCCTATGTCCTTCAGGGAACCGCCGCCGCCTCGGACAAGGCCACGCTCATCCGTGACCAGCTCGGTGACTACGTCCTTCCCCGCCTGGCCAGCCTGGATGCCCCGCTGCTGGCCGTGGTCGGCGGCTCGACAGGGGCCGGCAAGTCGACCCTCGTGTCCTCGCTCGTTCGCCGGCACGTGGCCAGGGCCTCGGCGATCCGCCCCACCACGCGTCGCCCCCTGCTGCTGCACGCACCGACTGACGCCGCCTGGTTCGACACCGACCGGGTCCTGGGCTCCCTGTCGCGCATGCGTGTGGATGCCGATGCTCCGGCGAGCCCGGCCACGGACCACACGCCCAGAGAGCTCGAGCTACGGGCCTGTGAGGGGCTGCCCGAGGGACTGGCGATCGTGGACGCACCAGATGTTGACTCCGTGGTCGAGGACAACCGGGACCTGGCCGCCACGCTCCTGGCCGGGGCGGACCTGTGGATCTTCGTCACCACGGCGGCGCGCTACGCCGACGCCGTCCCCTGGGAGCACCTGCGGGCCGCGGCCGAGCGGCACATCACGGCCGCCATCGTCCTGGACCGCGTACCGGAGGGTGCGCAGAGCGAGGTGGAGGCAGACCTACGGCGTCGGCTCACGGAGGCCGGTCTGGCCGAGGCGCCCGTTTTCACGATTCCCGAGACGGCCCTGGATGACGACGGCTTCCTGCCCGAGTCCTGCGTCTCACCGCTGCGCCAGTGGCTGGGGGCGCTGGCCTCCGACGCGGCCGCTCGCCAGGATGTCGCACACCGCAGCCTGACCGGCGCGATCGGTTCCCTTCTGGCACAGAGCGAGCTGCTCGCCGTCGAGCTGGCCTCCCAGGAGGCTGAGCACGCCGAGCTGCGTCGAGCAGCCACCTCCGAGCACGATGACGCTCTCGAGCGTGTCATCGAGGCCACCGAGGACGGCTCCATGCTGCATGGCGAGGTGCTGGCCCGTTGGCAGGAGTTCGTGGGCACTGGGGACCTGTTCCGGTCCTTGGAGGTGCAGGTGGGGCGGGTCCGCGACCGCGTCACGTCGCTTCTGCGGGGACGTCCGGCGCCGGCCAAGCGCGTCGAGCAGGCGATCGGCTCCTCCCTGGTCGAGCTCCTGGTCGCCGAGTCCCAACGGGCCTGTCTGGCCACGGAGCGCTCCTGGAGACGAGCCGGAACCTCCCAGCAGGCGCTCAACCGGGCTCTGGCGGAGGTGCCCAGCCAGACCGGCCTGGAGGTCGTCGCCGCGGCCCTCGTCCACGACTGGCAGCGTCAGGTTCTCACGCTCGTCCGAGCCGAGGGCTCTGACAAGCGGCTCACTGCGCGCCTGCTGTCCCTGGGCGTCAATGGCGCCGGAGTCGTCCTCATGATTCTCGTCTTCGCTCACACCGGCGGACTGACCGGGGGAGAGGTGGGGATCGCGGGGGGCACGGCCATTCTGGCTCAGCGCGTTCTGGAGGCCGTCTTCGGAGACCAGGCGATGCGCGGCATGACCAAGCGGGCCCGGGAGGACCTCGGCGAACGTGCCACGGCTCTGTTCGCCAACCAGGCGAAGTGCTTCACCGACGCTCTTCCGCTGCCCACCCCGAGCGCCGATACGCTGCGAGAACAGCTTCAGGCCTGCCAGGAGGCGGCCACGTCGTTGCGCGCTTTGCCAGCTGCTGGCAGCCGCCGGTCGGCCGGGAGGAGGTCCAGGTGACGACCGACCGCTCCCGCAGTGTCAGACCTTCCGCTGGTTCTTGAGGACCTGGCCAGGGCCGTCGACCTGGGTGAGCAGCTTGGTCTGGGCGAAGAACTCGCCCATGCCCGGGACGTCCTCACGCAGGCCTCCCACCGTCGGCGTCTGGCGCCGCAGACCACGGTGGCGGCCCTTCTCGGAGCGACAGGGTCGGGTAAGTCGAGCCTGACCAACGCCATGGCCGGCTCCGAGGTGTCCCGTACCGCCCGCACCCGCCCGACGACGACCCAGCCCCTCGCCGTCGTCCCGGACACGGCGAATGACGCCACTGAGCTGCTGGACTGGCTCGCCATCAGCCACCGGGTGCGCGTCGACGGCAGCTGGGCCCTGGGCGAGAGCACGGTGCTGGTCGATCTGCCCGATATCGACTCCGACGAGCCCGCGCACCGGGCCATCGCCCAGCGCATGGCGGGAAAAGTCGATGTCCTGGTGTGGGTCCTCGATCCGGAGAAGTACGCCGACGGCGTTGTCCATCGCGACTTCCTCATCCCTATGGCGGCGCACGCCGAGGTCATGGTGGTCGCCCTTAACCAGGTGGACCGGCTCGACCCTGAGAGCCGGGACGCAGTGCTCGCCGACCTCAGGAGGATCCTGGACCGAGAGGGTCTTGGAGCCGTCTCAGTGATTCCTGTCAGTGCCCGCACTGGGCAGGGCGTTGAGACTCTGGCACGCGCCGTGGCCTCGGTCGCCTCCAACAGGCTGGCCAGCGCTCAAAGCCTCGCCGCCCACGCCCGGCGCGCAGCCACTGAGCTGGGGGAGCGTACGGGGCTCATCGCTCCATCCGGTCTTGGTGCGCCAACACCGGGTTCGGCCGCTCAGCAGGAGCCGCAGGTACGTCATTCCCTCACTGCCCTGCGGCAGGCGGCCGCGAGCCTCGCCGGGGTCGACGTCGTCTCACAGGCAGTTGAAGGATCGGACCGTCACCGGGCCAGCACCCGAGTCGGCTGGTTCTGGCTGCGGTGGATCGGGCACCTGCGACGTGATCCGCTTCGAGCTCTTCACCTGGGGACCGGGCGCCCGCCGGCCCCGAGGTCCGCAGAGGCGGAACAATCCGACGGTGCTACGGGCTCCGGCGTCATCGACCTGACTTCCCTGCCCCCCGCAGGACCTGCCGCAACGGGCAGGCTGCGCAGCAGTGCTCACGTCTACGCCGTGGCGGCATGCTCCGCCCTGCCCGGTGATCTGGCCGCTCAGGCCGTTCTGCGCAGTGACGAGCGTGCTGAGAGGCTTGCCGAGCCTTTGGAACTGGCTGTGGCCCAGGTGGACTACGGGACGTGGAAGCGCCCGGTCTGGTGGAAAGCTGCGAACGTGCTGCAGTGGGTGACCGCACTGGCTGCGCTCATCGGCGGGTTGTGGCTGGTGGCCATTCATGTGCTGGAGGACTACCTCCTGCTCATCAGCATCGATGTTCCGCGCTGGGGGACAGTCCCCTGGCCCACCGTCCTCCTGCTCGGAGGCATGCTGATCGGGCTGGTCCTGGCAGGTCTGGGGACGTTGCTGTCCGGCCTTCAGGCCAGGCGTCACCGCAGGCGGATCATTGAGCGCTTGCGCCGGGCCACCGACGAGGTCGTGAACGCCGAGCTCATCGAGCCGCTCAGGGCCGAGACACAGGGATGGGTGGAGCTCGCGCGGATTCTGGAACGAATCGCCTAATGTGACACCATCTCGTTCCGGTCTGACATCAACTTGACGCCACATTCTCTTGGCTTGGGTGGCTGGTAGTGCCATCATGGTGTCATGCATGTGGATGCCTACACCGAGACCTGCGTCGTACCCTCGTGGAGACCTCGTCCTTGGGTGACGACCGGACCCAGGACGTGGCCCGCTCCCTGGCGGCTGCACTCGATCCGGCACTGCGCCTCGTCGCCCTGCAGATGCTCACGGACACCGCTGATGAGCTCAACGGCGAGCTCGACGGCGCTCATGTCGCCGTTGTGATGGACGGTGCGACGCCCCATCTCCTGGTGACCCAGGCTGATCGGTCTGATGAACGGAATCAGGACCACGCGACGGGCCCGGACCGCCATGCCCAGACTCCGGTGCAGGCAGTACCTGAGGTGGTGGAGGGACCGGAGGTCCGCACGACGCTGCGCCTGCCCGAGTCACTCAAGCAGCAGATCGACGCCGCAGCCCGGGCGCAGGGACGTTCGGTCAACGCCTGGCTCGTGGAAGCGGCTCGAGGCGCGCTGCCGGAACAGTCGTCCGCGTCGGGCTCCCAGCGCCCGCCGAGCACCGGGAACGACGGGGCGGGACCTGATCGCTCTGCGAGTGGCTCCGACGGCGGACGCCCCACCGACTGGCGTGCCAGACCGGCACAGCGCCGGACCTCCGGGGCGACGCTCAGCGGCTGGTTCGGCTGACTCCGTACCACCGCGTCGTCGTGTCACCGACATGGTCCGAGCCCAATGACTCGTCCACTGCCTGGCCATTGCGGCAGTCCGCGCAGATACCTGAAACCCGAGGAGACCACTCATGCCGATCTGGACCTTTGACCTTCCCGATGACGCACAGCCCAGCCTCGTCCTGGATCTGTCCACCCTGAGCGTGGTGACCGCGCCTGGGACGGGAAGCGCGATCACCGTCGAGGCCGATGAGAGCCTGACCCCCCTCCTGGACGTCACCGCCGACGGGGCCAAGGTGGGCATCCGCCAGATCGCTCTTGTGGGACGTGAACGATTCGCTGGCATCTGGCCGTGGGGCCCGCAGACATCTCGAGTCCGGGTCACGGTGCCGCACGGCACGCACCTGGACGCCCGCCTCGATGCCGGATCGATCAGCGCTGAGCACTCCTGGGATCACGTGCAGATCCGCACCTCGGCGGGATCGATCCGTCTGGGCGACTGCATGAGTGCGCAGGTGCACGCCGACGCCGGCTCCATCGTCATCGGTGCCCTGCATGAGGGGAGCGTGCGGGCCCAAGCCGGTTCGGTGCGCATCCGCTCGACCTTAGGCACAGTGTCTGCCCACACGGAGGCCGGCTCGGTCAAGATCGTCGAGGCCCATGAAGGATCCTTGGACCTGTCCAGCGAGATGGGAACCGTGTCGGTGGGAGTGCCTGAGGGAACTGCGGTCCTGGCCGACTGCCACTCCGACTTCGGTCGAGTCGCCACCGACCTGCCGCGCCAGGACCACCCCGATGCCCTCGAACGACGCCTCGAGCTGCGGGCCCGCACCCAGATGGGGACCGTGCGGGTGCGCAGGGCCTGAGCACCCACCCATGCGACAACCAGATGGAGGAGTAGGGGAAGAGTAGTGGGGGCGGCAACACACGTTGCCGCCCCCACACCGCATCAGTGGAGTCCTGAGGACTCAGCGCTCACCGCGCCCTCCGCGGAAGCCGCCCCGGTGGCCGCCGAAGCGGTTCTGGTTGCGCTCGCCGTAGCCACGGCGCTCGCCCCGGTGCCCATCGCGGTCGTAGCTGCGACCGCCCCGGTCCTCGCGCCGGCCGCGGAAGCCGTCGCGGTCGCCACGGCGCTCGTCCCAACGACGGTTGTCACGGCGCTCCCCGCGCTCCGAGCGGTCGTAGCCGCCCCTGCCGCCGCGCCCATCACGGTCCTTCCAGCTGCGCTCGCCGTCCTCACGGCGGGGACGGAAACCGCGTTCCGACCGCTCGCCGCGGTCGCCACGGTCCCTGCGGTCCTCCCAGTCACGCCGCTTAGGACGACGCTCGCCGTTAGGGCCGGACCAGCCGTGCCCCGGCCCCTCGTCGGGACGGATCCGCAGCTCGCGGCCGGCAAAGGTCGCCCGCCCCATGACGCTCAGCTGCTCGGGGCTGAGGTCGGCGTAGATCGTGACCAGGGAAAAGGACTGGAGGATGTCGATCTTGCCGATGTCGGAGCCCTCGATACCGCCCTCGTTGGCCAGCGCGCCCACGATCGCTCCGGGCAGGACCCGGTCGCGGTGCCCGACCTCCACGCGGTAGACGGTCCCGGGGCCCTCGTGCTCGCGGCGCCCGGAACGCGTGGCCGAGCGGCGTCCCTCGCCGCGGTCTCCCCGCTCTGCCCGACGGCCCTTCTCCCTGCCGCCTTCGAAGGAAGCCGACAGGAAGGTCCCCTCGAGTCGAGGTTCTCCTCCCGGCGGGCGCGCTGGGGGCGCTCGCCGCCCCGGTCCTCGCGCCTGCGCGGGCCCTCGTCACCCACGGCCAGGGCCAGCAGCGTGGCCGCCAGCTCCTCGACGTCGATGTCCAGCTCCCGGGCGGACTCGGCGACCAGCGGCAGGTACATGTCCAGACGGCCACGCTCGTGACGGGCGGCGGCCTTGGACAGGAGCTTGCGGGCGCGGTGCTCGGAGACGTCCGCGGGGGAGGGCAGGGTGATCTCCTCCAGACGGCTTCCGGTGAGGCGCTCGATCTGCCGGAGCTTGCCCTTCTCCTTGGGGGTCAGGAAGGTGACGGCCTCGCCGTGGCGGCCGGCGCGGCCCGTGCGACCGATACGGTGCACGTAGGCCTCGGCCTCGCGGGGCACGTCGAAGTTGACCACCAGGCCGATGCGGTCCACGTCCAGGCCTCGGGCGGCGACGTCCGTGGCCACCAGCACGTCAAGGGTGCCGGCGCGCAGCCGCTCCACCAGGCGCTCGCGCTCGCGCTGGGGAACGTCACCGGAGATCGCGGCGGCCTGGATGCCCCGGCCCGCCAGCTCGATAGCGACGTCCTCGGCCGTGGACTTGGTCCGTACGAAGACGATGGCGGCCTCGGCGTCGGTGACGGCCAGGACCCGGGAGACGGCCCCGATCTTGTGGCGGAAGGGAACCACCGCGTAGGTCTGGTGGACGGTGGCGACAGTGGAGGCCGGCCTGGAGACCTCCACCTGAACGGGCTCGTGGAGGTGCTGACGCGCCACGGCCTGGATGGCCGGAGGCATCGTCGCGGAGAACAGGGCGGTGCGCCGATCGGTGGGAAGGGACTCCGCAATCGTCTCCACGTCCTCGGCGAAGCCCATCCGCAGCATCTCGTCGGCCTCGTCCAGGACGAAGTAGCGCACGTCGTCGAGCTGGAGCGCGCCCTTGTCAATGAGGTCGATGACGCGCCCGGGAGTGCCGACGACGACCTGGGCGCCGCCCTTGAGCGCGCCGATCTGGGGGCCGTATGGGGCACCGCCGTAGACGGCCACCACCTCCAGTCCGCGGGAGCGGGCAGCCATATCAGTGATGGCCTCGGCGCTCTGGAGCGCGAGCTCGCGGGTGGGGGCCAGAACGAGCGCCTGAACGACGTTGTCGCGCGAATCGACGGCGTCGAGCAGCGGAAGCCCGAAGGCCGCCGTCTTGCCGGTTCCGGTCTGGGCGACGCCCACGACGTCGCGGCCGGCCAGCAGAACGGGGATCGCCTCCTTCTGGATGGCGGTGGGGGTCACGAATCCCATGTCGGTGACGGCCTTGAGCAGGTCACCGGGAAGACCCAGGTCGGCGAAGGTGATCTCCTCATCCTCCTGAGCGGTCCTCACCTCGCTCTTGTCCCGGTCACGCGGCGAGGTAGCGTGCTTGACATCGCGCTGGCGGCCGTCGGAGTCAGTGTCGGAATCAGCATCGGTGTCGATGAAGGGGGTGTGTCCGTCAACCTCGTCCTCATCAATGTCGACTCCGTCGTCCTCATCGGAGTCGTCGATCTCGTCCTCCGGGTCGGCCTCGGGGAGGTCTCGGTCGACGTCGTCCGCCTCCTCCTCGTGGTCGACGTCCTCCGGGTCCCTCAGGGGAATCGGAGGAGGCGGGAGTGGCGAAGTCCTCGGGGAGGAGGTGGTACCGTCGCGGTGGTGCGGTGCGGCGACAGTGCTCTCCTCGTCGTTCTTAATCGGGCCGGTCTGCTCGCCGCCGGAGAGCTCGGCGGAGAATAGCGCATCGAGGCTGAGGGGGCCGTTGCCGTCCTGGCTCTGAGCGTCGGAGGCGCCAGGTGCAGTACTGCTGGAGTGAGTCATGAAGTTTTCCCATATCTGTCCCCTTGAAGATGGTGGGGACCGCGGCGGAGTGTGGGGGAGGACCTTTTGTCCTCCGCTCTTTGCCGTACCTGGCCCACCACACTCGCCCTGCACCCGGGCTGGCCGGGTGACTCATGGGCTAACACGCACAGACTCACGGGATACTCGTGCCGCACACCGGGTGCGGCAGGACCCGAACGGGGTCAACAGGGCACGGATCGCTCCTGTGCCCAGGCTACGGGAGAATCAGCGGAACTCCGCGCTCCACGGGCTGGATCACAGGTGAGGTCGGTCTCGTGGCCCGTTCACCGCCCCAGCAGACTGAGGATTTTCCGACGCAGCTCGCGGACCTCGTCACTCGACTCGTCGTGCTCGGGCACATCAATGTCGGCGACGATGCGCGCAGGGCGCTCTGACAGGACGACCACCCGGTTGGACAGGCGTAGGGCCTCGTCCACGTCGTGGGTGACCAGGACGGCCGTGAAGCGTTGGGACTCCCACAACTTGAGGATCTCGTCCTGGAGCTGGAGGCGTGTCAGGGCGTCGAGCTTGCCCAGGGGCTCATCCAGGAGGAAGAGCCGGGGCCGGTTGACCAGGGCTCGGGCCAGTGAGGCCCGTTGAGCCATACCGCCTGAGAGCGTGGAGGGGTAGGAGTCGGCGAAGTCCCGCAGCCCCACGATCTGCAGGGCCGCCTCCACCCGGCGTCGGTCGCGCTCCATGCGGTTTCTTGCCTCAGGACCCAGGGCGACATTGTCCCGCACGGTTCTCCACGGCAGCAGCGTGGCGTCCTGGAACGCGAGCGCGCGCAGCGGCGAGGGCCCGGTCACCTGCGTGGAGTCGACGGTGACGCTGCCCTCGACGGGCTGCTCCAATCCGGCCAGCAGTCTCAGGATCGTGGACTTCCCGCAGCCGGATGGCCCCACGAGTGAGACGAACTCCCCGGGTGCCACCGTCAGGTCGATGTCATTGAGGACGGCAAGCTGATCCGGCTTGGCAGCCTCAGCCTCATAGCGAGCCCTCGCAGCGGGGGAGAACCGGCGCAGCAGCAGATGGAGCCACCCATGCTCCAGGTCATGGGACAACGGGTAGCTGTGGGAGACACCAGCGAGATCGACCTGTGCCCCGCGGGGGACGGACGGAGTCGAGACCTGCGGCGCGGCAGTAGCCGCCGACGAACCAGTAGACATCGGTTCACCACCTCACAAGGTTCTGCTGCCATGCCAGCAGCGAGGAGCGGATCTTGAACAGCAGGACCATGAGCGTGCGGCAGAAGGTCACCAGAATGATGAGGCCCACGTACATCCGGGGGTAGTCCGCCCAGCCCTTGACCCAGTTGATGTACCAGGCCAGGCCCTTGTCGACACCGGTCAGCTCGGCGGTCATGAGGGCGGCGAGTGAGGTTCCCAGGCCTGTGAACAGGCCGGTGAGCATGTCCGGAAGTGCTGAGGGCACGGCCACTCGTCTGATAAGGAAGAGCTCATCGGCTCCCAGCGTGCGGGCCATGTCGATGTAGTCGCGGCGCACGGAGCGTATGCCCGCGCGGGTCATGGTCGCCATGGGGAACCAGGCGCCGAAGCCGACGATGAAGGCTGCCGAGGTGTACGTCGTCGGAAGCAGCAGCAGTGCCAGCGGAAGGAGTGAGGCCGCGGGAACTGGCCCGACGGTCTGAAGGAGCGGATGGAGCCAGTAGTCGGCGCGCCTCGACCAGCCCATGAGCAGGCCCGTGAAGAACCCCAGCACCGATCCGGCCGTGTACCCGATGATGAAGAGCAGCGCCGAGGCGCCCAGGCAGCTGAGCAGCAGCCTCCAGTCACCGAGGAAGGAGGCAATGAGTATTTCTGGGGCGGCGAAGTACGGGGGCGTGAGCAGTCCGAGCTTGGATGTTGTCAGCTGCCAGACGATGAACCATGCGCCGGCGGCGTTGATCCAGGGCAGGAAGTGCGTCAGAGACCTCGCTGCCGAGGAGGACGGTCGGACCCGTGCCGTGAGTGTCCACGCGATCAGGGAGATCAGCCATGTCCCGGCAAGAACTACAACTGGAGTGGTTGACTCCTTGCGGAGAAGGTCTGCCTCCGGCAGGGCGATGAGGATGACCAGGTAGGCCAACCACAAGAGCAGTGCCGTCGTGCTCACAAGCGCGCCTGCGCTGGAACGGTGATCGCTTGGTGCGCTCTGCCTGGCCGTGGAGGAGGGAGGTTGCGGATCCCTGTTGTCGATGGGCTTGACGGATGCGGTTGATGTGGTCGTGGGGCTTACCTCAGCGGGCATCGTCACTCAGTCCTTGATGCCGAGATCGGCGATGACGGTGTCGGTCAGCTTCCGGGCGGAGACGTCGGATGCGATGAAACCGGTTCCCTTGAACTTCTCGATGCCGGGCTCGATCGCGGCCCGGAACCTGGAGGCAGAGGCCTTGAACCCGTATGTCTTAAGCACCCGGACGACGACGTCCTGGTCCGCGGCGACGTAGTCGTTGTCAACCTCGATCTTGGCGATCTCCTCGATGTGGCCCGGTACGTAGGCCGAGCCCTTCAACCAAGCCTCGGTCAGAGCCTTCGCCTCCTTGGGCTGCCGACGTACGAAGTCCCCGTTGAGTGCCACCGAGCAGCAGAACTCCTCAGCGTCGTTGTTGGCCAGCTCACGGGCCGTCCCACTGAAGACGGGAAGCAGCGGCCCGGGGTCAGAACCCATGATGGCGTCCACCTGGCCGTCAGTCAGCGCGGTCCCCAAGGAGTCCGCATCGACTGTGCGCCACGTGATGTCGCCTCCATCCGGCTTGACGTTGATACCGGCCTCCGACAGCCCGATCGCGAAGTAGGCGAAGGCCGACGACGACAGTGACGGCACGCCGATGGTGGTGCCTTTCAGGTCAGCCAGCTTCTGATACGGAGAGTCCCTGCGCACCACCAGGCGCAGGCAGCCGGCGTGGAGCCCCGCGGTGAGCCTGGCGTTGAGGCCGTTGTAGATCGGCTCCAGCCAGGAGAAGAAGATTCCCGGAGCGCCAATGTACTTACCGGCGCCCACGCCGTCCTTGGTGTCCTCGGTCTGCTGGGTGCGCGCCAGCGTGACCTTCAGTCCCGCGTCGTCGAAGAAACCCCGGTGGTACGCGGCGTACAGTGGTGCGGCGCAGATGTCGCCGCCAATCACCAGGGGGAGTGCCTCGTGGGCTCCGATGACACCCTGGTTGGTGCGCCGAATCGTCAGGTACGCGCCGGTACCGACCGCGGCAGTGGCTGCGAGTCCCCCAATCGTGAGCAGCGTGCGCCGTGACGGTTTGCCGCGATGCGACTGATCCGTCTCATTGGCGTCGGGATCATCGATGTCGTCATCGGCTGCCAGAATCGCGGCGGCGTTCTCAGCCGTGACCTCCTGAGTCTCCACGACCTCGGCCTCCGATGGGACGGAGGACAAGGAATCGGAGGACTGGGACGGATCGGAGGAAGAAGAGGACGACGAGGACGTGGACATGGTTTCTCCTGTAGTGGTGGGAACGGGCCTCGATGCGCATGACGCAGCAGCGTCCCGGTGAAAATGGTGGAGGAGGAGCACGAGAAGCCGAGCGGAGGAAGCCGAGTAAGTGCGGACACAGCCTCAGGCCATCAGAGCGTGTGAAAGGGCGTCTCCGTACTCTGGCGAGCGGAAAATACGCGGCACGGGAGCCCACGACGTCATGGCCGGTTGTCGTTCTCGGACGGCGTCAACGCTGCTTTGAGGCGTCGTCACGCTCCGCGGGCAGGTTCAGCGCCGGGGAGGGGACGGAATCAACAGGCTCGACAACAACACATCTGCGCACCACACATGACCGCGAGCGCCTGTGCGCCAGGAGCGGTTGTGGCCGTAAGAACGATGTGCGTCATGACGACTACCCTATGCCACGCTCCCCGGAACAATGCAAGCCTGCCATGCGTCCCATGATGCGAGCCTCCCATCGCCGGATCACTGTGGAACCGATACGTGGAACCGATTACTGCGTGGCTGTAAAGTCGGCGACGTGAGTGGGGGGTGTGGCGATCAACCGCCTGTGCCGCAGGCACGGTGGAGACAGCTGGCTGCCACTCCTGTGGCCCAGGACGGTGGCCCGCTTCGCATCACCCCGGCGTGGTGGCCTCCGGTTCCTGACGATTCAGCCTTGGCCGCTGCCGCGGTGCACGGCACTCCCGTCCTGGGGGAGGGACACATCATCAACGGGGTTGAGATGGTGGAGGCGAGCTTCCTGTGGCGCGATGACCACCGGCACGGCGCCAGCCCCAGTGTGCTCATCCATCTCAATACCCTGACCGACAACCATCGCGCTCACATCGCGCCGGCACTGGCCGCCCGGGTTCCCGGGACCAGCTGGTGGGCGCTTCACGTCCTGCTGCCGCAGGATGCGCTTGTGAGCTACCGGATCGTTGTGACTCGTGACGCCCTGCCTGACGATGCCGGGGCCCGACGCGAGTGCTGGAAGCGCGTTCACGCACTGGGACGGCCCGATCCCCTCAATCCCGACCGGCTGCATGACGGCTTCGGTCTGGTGTCCTCGCTATGGGCGGGCCCCAAGGCCATGCTGCACCCGGATTGGATGATCGGCTCGGGCGCTTCGGCAGAGGGGGCGTGGCAGCCGCTGAGCCGTCCCCAGGATGAACACGACAGGTACGTCCTCCGGTTCGACCTGGAGAACGAGGTGCTCACAGACTTTGATGAGCCGGGAGACCCTGGACGGCGAGTCACACTGTGGTGCGGGGGCCGTGTCCAGGAGGGCTCCTGCGGGCACAGTGAGCGGGGTCTGCTGATCCTGCTCGACGGAAACATCTGGCGTGGTAACCATGCCGTCGATCACCTGGCCCCCAGATCCCGCCAATGGGATGTGCTGCTCATCGAGTCCGGCAGCCTGGCCATGCGCTCACGCGACCTGGGGGATCCGCGACGCAGCAGAGAACTGCTCCGTAGGTGTCTGCAGGCGGCACATCGGGCCGTCTGCGGACGAGGCTGCAGGATAGCTGTGTCCTCTGAGGATGGTGCTGGTTGCATGTGGCGCCCGGATCGGACCGTGGTGGCTGGGCAGTCTTTGGGAGGGGTTGCTGCGGCCGACCTGGTTCTGCGTCATCCCGAGCTGGCTACTCGTGCCATTGTCCAGTCCGGATCCTTCTGGCTCGGCTCTCAGCGGCGAGGTGAGGGCGAGGGGGAACTGCTGCGCTGGTTGCGTCACCGCTCCGAGGCCCGGAGCCTGCAACGCCCAAGAAGCGACCAGCATCCTCATGATGGTCAGGGGCTGGGGGCGCGACTGGTGGTCCAGTGTGGGGTCCATGAAGACGGCCTGCGTCAGGGGGCTCGCACCGTCTCAGAGCTTCTTGGGGTCGAAGGAGCGCTGCTCGAGTATCGCGAGGAGCGAGGAGGGCACGACTACGCCTGGTGGCGTCATGCCTTGTCCTGGGGGCTTGACGCTCATGAGCAGGACCTGGGGTCCTGCTCATGAGCCACCTGAGGTGCTCCGTGTGCGGCTATCGGCAGTGCTGGGCACGCCGCAGGGGCCGGATCTGCGGCGCAAATAAAACCGTGACACAAAAGAAATCTTGGCTACAAAGGGGTTACGTATCCCAATTTATCGTTACCAATGCTCGAGTTTCCTCAAGCCTGCCGGTTCTGAATGGTCTCAACCCGACCGATTGACGGGTTACCGCTGTGTATACTAAACCCGGAATCGACAACGCGGACGATGTTCTCGGGTGATAGCGGATTCTTAGAAGGGAGGCGTCCGTCTATCATCGTTCGCGAAAGGCAGTCGCGCCTGCTTCACGGTGCGTCCTTTCCTCGTGCATCTCGGTTGTCCGCCATGTGCTGTACGAGTAAGTCCATCTGCCCCCGCCCATGAACGAGACCACGTCATGCAATATGCTCAGCGGCTGCTTGCCACCCTCCCTGTGACCAGGGCGGGCCTGCGCGCGATTCTTGCTGTTCTGACAGCCTTCGGCATTGTTCTAGCCACTGCCGGTGTGGCCGCCATGCCCCTCCTGAATGCAGGCAATGTCGTTGAGGACTATGAGAGCGGCTCGGCCTGCCACCCTATGGCCAGAATGGTCTACCCTGAGGGGCAGTCGGCACCCGAGTACGTAATGCCGGTCTATGAGACCGGATTCGGTGTGGGGGTCGATTCGGTCCTGTTGAGCTGGTGCAGTACCGCAGGGGAGGTCCTGGAGGACCCCACCATCACGCTCAACGTCGTCGAGGGGAAGACCGTCACTCCCTACCTGCTCCCCGGCATCAAGGCCGAGCTCGAGCGTCCCGCTCCCGCCAACGGCAAGCAGGAGGTGTTCATCCCAACGGACTACCTCGTCAAGGGGATGCGTCAGGCCACCGGTGATAGTGGCTGGGAGGTCGGTACGAAGGTCTTCAGCCTTACCTACACCAGTGGAACGGTGAGTGCGACGACGGGCCTGTTCTCCTTCGTCAAGCAGGACCCGAATGTCATCAACCCTCCGACCCCCGAGCCGACGCCGGAGCCGACTGCCGAACCCTCTGCGGAGCCCACCGCAGAACCGACGGCGGAGCCCACCGCGCAGCCGACTGCCGAACCCTCTGTAGAGCCCACCGCAGAACCGAGCGCTGCACCCGGTCCGGTGCCGACTGCTGAACCGACGACCGCACCCACTGCGGAACCGGCTCCTGATGCCACGACTGAGCCGTCGCCGACACCCTCGGCAACTCCCTCACCGACTCCTTCCGGGTCCCCCAGCCCGTCGGCATCCCCGTCACCGAGTCCCTCCGCGGCACCCAGCCCGACGGCGAGTCCTTCCGCGACTGCCTCACCCAGCTCATCGCCCTCGCCTTCAAGGTCTCCCAAGCCCAAACCGGCTGCCTCGGCTCAGCCGAGTGCCTCCCCGAGCGCCACCGTCAAGACATGCCAGGTCAAGCCCGCCATCCAGGTGCTCGGCTCCGATGGCTCCGACCCCCAGGGGAGCGAGCCCACCTATGACCCGGAGACCGCCGTCAGGGTTCGCGGCACGGGCTGGTGCTCCCAGGGGAGATGCTCGACGGCGACAAGTCGGTCGAGATCAAGGTGGCGGCCTACGGCGGATACGTGGTTCCGGGAACGCTCTCGGTTCCCGTCACCTTCCATCACGGGTCTTTCGAGGCTCAGCTCAACCTGTCGGCCCTCTACACCGGGGGGAACGTGGACAAGGGCCGCTACTACCTGCAGCTCTCGCCCATCGATTCCGGGCTGACCGCCGCCACCAACATCTTCGCCCTCAACAAGGCTGTCGCCCCACAGCCCAAGCCGTCCCCCGCGCCGAGCCCGGCTCCTACCGCGACCGCGGAGCCCTCGGCCACTGCGGAGCCCACCAGCGAACCCGCACCGGAGCCGACGGGTTCGCCCGCCAGCCCTGGTCCCACACCCTCCGCTGCGCCGTCGTCGCAGCCCTCCGCCTCGGCGGTCCCCTCGGCCCGCCCCTCTGAGTCGGCGTCGGCGGCTCCCGCACCGCAGACCATCGAACCCGATCAGAACGCTCCGAGACCGAACCCGGATGGCGGACGCCCCGGAACGGACAACGCCCCCGGCAACAACCCAGGTGGTGACTCGGGTAACCCGGGCGACACAAGCAACTCTGGGGACCATGGCTCCGGCGCGGGTACAGACACAGGCGGCCAGGCCGACTCCTCCGCGCCGCAGGCACCCGGTGCCGGATCGGAGACCGGCTCCTCGACCTCCCAGGACGGCTCCGCCCAGCAGCATGCGAACGCAGGAGGCGCGCCTGCCCCAAACGCCGGAGGCTCAGGAGGCGAGAACGCCCATGCCTCAGACAAGGACTCCGCGGCCTCGGCGCAGACCTCGTCTGAGGCTGACACGGCCTCTCAGCGCACCGTCCGTCCCGACCGGAGCCCGGTGGCCCCGGTGACCAGCGCGGCTCACCTGAGTGCGGAAAACGCCGGCTCCCTGTCCGGCTCCCGCCAGGGCAACATCGTCAACCTCGTCCTGCCCAAGTCCAAGGCGCAAGCGGGCGAGTGGGTCTCGGTGTTCGTCTTCCCCGGAGCCACCACCAAGGGCTGGGTGCAGGTTGATTCCGCCAACAGCGTCTCCATCGACATCTCAACCTTCGACTCCGGCTCCTACGAGCTTGCGGTGGCCGATCGTGACAACAGCCTCCTGGGGTGGGCGAAGCTGGAGATCTCCTCAGCCTCCTCCGACCCTCGCAGTCCGGCCCAGGCTCAGCTGCTGACCTTCCCGGACAACGTGGCTGAGCCCACCAAGAAGGGACTCAGTGCCAACGACATGCTCCTGGGAAGCGCTGGAGGACTGCTGGTCGTCGGAGCCGTGAGCCTACTGGTCGCCGCGTTCTCAGGGATGCCGCTGCGCGCACCACGGACCTCCCCGCGGCTGCGGCTTCCGCGCAGGCGCTGAGACGGTCTGGCAGGAGAGCGTCAATGACATTGTCAAGGGGCCTGAGCACGCGGCCGTGGAAAGGAGGTGGAAGCAGATGATCCGGACGTCCCGGACAGTTGAGCGCGTACGGCGTGATCGACGTCCTGCACTGGCTCGGCATCGGATTGGCGTGAGGTGCCTCCAGGGATCACCGCGGATGCTCGTCATCGTCTGCTCCGTCCTCCTCGCCTGCCTGGTGGCGGTGGTCTCCACGAGCCCCGTCGCCAGCGCGGACACCAAGACCGGTCCCTCCACCACCGGAACCGCCTCAACGGTCAGCCCCTCGACGGTCGCCGTCGGAGGAACGATCATGTACACGCTCTCAGGATTCCCCAGTGATGTGACGGTCCAGGTCCTCGTCGACGACGGCGCGCTGGTCGCCTCGCGACCCTCGGAGTCCGAGGTGGTCACCACGATCACCGTCAAGAAGGACGGCACCGCCGCAGGCTCCTTCGAGCTTCCCGAGTACGTCGAGCAGGGAAACCACTGGCTGCGATTCCGGGTCATCGGGGCTCAGGGGGAGAGCGGCCAGGAGGGCGACGCGGCGGACTACACCAACAAGAGCCCCTACTTCACAGTATCGGGTGTCACGGTCATAGGCGGGTCCGCCCCTCCCACCGTTCCACCGGCTCCCACGCCGCCGCCCCGGCAGGTCACGACCATGGGACGGTCCAACGCAGCCGCCGCCTCCGGCATCCAGGCCGCGGGGCCCGGTGGTGAGTCAACTGGTTTCCCGATCATCGGTGCCTTCGTCCTCGGGCTCAGCGTGATCCTGGTCGTTCTGTCGGTACTCGTGGCGATCAACCGTCGCAGGATGGCTGCCTCATCAACGTCGTCGGGCCATGGCCTGAGGACTGAGACCCGAGCTCCTTGTAAACTGCCGCCGGCGCCCACCCGTCTCGTGGTGCGCCCCGACGGGCACCGGCTCAGTGCCCCACACGGAAGGAACTCAGCACCGTGCTGCGAACCCGAACCGCAGGCTCCCTGCGCGCCTCAGACATCGGCCAGGTCGTCACCCTCACCGGATGGGTGGATCGACGCCGTGACCACGGAGGCGTGGCCTTCATCGACTTGCGGGACGCCTCGGGCATCGCCCAGGTCGTCATCCGCGAGGAGATCGCCCACGACCTGCGCGCCGAGTACGTCCTGGCAGTCACCGGGGAGGTGAGCGCCAGGCCCGAGGGCAACGCCAACCCGAACCTGCCCACCGGCGAGATCGAGGTCGTCGTCTCCGACGTCGAGATCCTCAACGCCTCAGCGCCGCTGCCCTTCCAGGTCTCCGATCATGCCGAGGACGCCGGACAGGTCGGCGAGGAGGCGCGCCTGCGCTATCGCTACCTCGACCTGCGGCGCAGCGCCATGCAGCACGCCATCCGCCTTCGTGCCAAGGTCAGCCAGGCCGCCCGCAGGGTCCTGGACTCCCATGACTTCGTGGAGATCGAGACCCCCACCCTGACCCGCTCCACCCCGGAGGGCGCCCGCGACTTCCTGGTTCCGGCTCGACTGGCACCGGGCTCCTGGTACGCCCTGCCGCAGAGCCCGCAGCTGTTCAAGCAGCTCCTCATGGTGGCCGGCATGGAGCGCTACTACCAGATCGCCCGCTGCTACCGCGATGAGGACTTCCGCGCCGACCGCCAGCCCGAGTTCACCCAGCTCGACGTGGAGATGAGCTTCGTCGAGCAGGACGACGTCATCACCGTCGCCGAGGACGTGCTGCGTGAAGTGTGGGCGCTCATCGACTACGAGCTGCCCACGCCCATCGCCCGCATGACCTACCACGACGCCATGGAGAGGTACGGCTCGGATAAGCCCGACCTGCGCTTCGGCTGCGAGCTGGTGGACCTGACCGACTACTTCAAGGACACCACCTTCCGGGTCTTCCAGAACCCCTACGTGGGCGCCGTCGTCATGCCCGGTGGGGCCTCCCAGTCCCGCCGCACCTTCGACGCCTGGCAGGAGTGGGCCAAGCAGCGCGGCGCCAAGGGCCTGGCCTACGTCACCGTCGCCGAGGACGGGACCCTCGGCGGACCCGTCGCCAAGAACATCACCGACGCCGAGCGGGAGGGCCTGGCCCAGGCCGCCGGCGCCGCGCCCGGCGACTGCATCTTCTTCGCCGCCGGGCCCGTGGACTCCTCGCGCGCCCTGCTGGGCGCCGCCCGTTTGGAGATCGGCAAGCGCTGCGGCCTCATCGATGACGACGAGTGGTCCTTCGTGTGGGTCGTGGACGCCCCCCTGTTCAAGCCCTCCGCCGAGGCCAAGGCCGACGGCGACGTGGCCCTGGGCAAGTCCGCCTGGACCGCGGTCCACCACGCCTTCACCTCGCCCAAGCCCGAGTGCCTGGAGACCTTCGATACCGACCCGGGAAGCGCCCTGGCCTACGCCTACGACATCGTCTGCAACGGCAACGAGATCGGTGGCGGCTCCATCCGTATCCACCGCAGTGACGTCCAGGAGCGCGTCTTCAACGTCATGGGGATCGGCGAGCAGGAGGCCCAGGAGAAGTTCGGCTTCCTGCTGGACGCCTTCAAGTTCGGTGCTCCGCCGCACGGCGGCATCGCCTTCGGGTGGGACCGCATCGTCTCCCTGCTGACCCGGGCCGACTCCATCCGCGACGTCATCGCCTTCCCCAAGTCCGGTGGCGGCTTCGACCCGCTGACCGAGGCACCCGCCCCGATCACGCCCGAGCAGCGCAAGGAGGCCGGGGTCGACGCCGTCCCGGACAACGACTCCGCCTCTGCGGTGCAGGGCTAACAGCAAGGGACGAAGCAGATCTGAGTTCGCCGGTCCCGTCCGCTCTTCGCCTACACTCGATGAGGTGACGATGCTTACGTTGCACGAGTGGGGCGACCCGACGGATCCGCCGCTGCTCTTAGTCCACGGCCTGACCGAATCAGCTACCGCCTGGCCCGATGCCGTAGCCCGCTGGTCCTCCCAGTATCACGTCCTCGCGATCGATCAGCGGGGACACGGAGCATCCCCGCGGTGGGACGATGAGGCCCTGGCTCGGGCGCCGCAGACCATGCACGAGGACCTCACGAGGACATTGGCTCGGTTCCCGGAGCCACCGGTCGTCGTGGCGCACAGCCTGGGAGGGCTCATATCGCTGCGGGTGAGTGTCGCCCGGCCCGAGCTGGTTCGGGCCCTGGTCCTGGAGGACGTCGCGCGTCCCACCGGGCACTGGGCCCCAGCCCCCTGGTTCGTGGAGCATCAGGAGCGCTTCCTGAACGCCTTCGCCGACGGCGGCACGGCCGAGCGGGAACGTATGCGGCGCGAGACCTCATGGACCGAGTCCGAGATCGAGGCCTGGGCCGCGTGCAAGAGGCAGGTCGACCGCCGTTACATCCGCGAAGGTACCTACCTCGGCGAGGCCGACCTCGTCAGCGCGATCAACCGGCTGAGGGCGCCGACGCTCTACCCTGGCGCCCCGCCGCGGTGACATGGCTCCTGACCCTCTGAGGTGACCAATCCGCTCGTACGTTTGGTGCTGCTCGACGGCGTCGGCCACTGCGTGAGGCGGGACGCCCCGGAGGCCTACCACGGGCTGGTCGATCCCTTCATCGAGGAAGTCTTCGCCGGCACCAGCCGGTGACTCGCCTCCCGGGGGCTGACCTGTTGACGTCGGCGCCGGCCAACGCCTGCGGAGGGGCATGTGAGACCGCTGCAGTTCTACAACCGGCCCAGGACGCAGGCGAAACCCCGACTGCCCGCGGCCCACTCCTCATCATTGGGACCGAGCGTGTTGATCGTGTAGCTGGTGGACAGGTCGAGTCCGTAGCGCTGCGCGTAGGCGCTGGTGCAGGCGGCCTCGACCTGAGGGTCATTCGCCATGGCCTCGGTGGCGCTGGAAGCGGTCGTGGCCGGATCGAAGGTTCCGCCGGCGAAGACGATCCAGTCGGCCTGGGAGCAGTCGACCTGGCTGACGCTCGTGCCGCCCACAACCGAGGTCGTCCGGCTCAGGCAGGTCCCCAGAGGCCACGGCATGTCGTCGGAGTAGGGGATGCCCTGGGCGTTGACCTGCGCGGGAGTCGGGGCGGCTGTCGGGGAGGGCGAGGCCTTCCGGGAGCCGGGCACGGTCGCCCGTACCGTGGCCGAGGGGCGGCTGCCGGCGCCCTGCTCCGCTCGGGCCCCGGCATGTAGCACGGGCGAGGCAGAGGCCCCCTGGGCCGCCCGGTTCGCTGACGGCACCGAGTCGATGAGCCTGACGGCGCCCAGCACAGCGGCGGAGATGACGACGCCCGCTGTCACCCCCAGTGCCAGGAGCATCAGTGCCCTGCTCGAGCGGCGCGATCCGGCTGTGGGCGTCGAGATCACCGCAGGCAGGGGATGGGGAGTACGCAGTGCCGAGTGAGGGGTGCTGAACGCGCCGTTCGAGAGCCCGCCGGCCCGAGTCAGTGCTTCGGTCAGCTCGTTGCCGTCGCGGTACCGCTGAGCGGGGTCGGGGTGCAGCGCCCGGTCGAGCAGCGGACGTAACGCCTCGGGGATGCGCGCGTCGGAGGTGTCGATGGGCACCGACAGGTGGTTGATGATCTCCGGCAGGCTCTGGGGTGCGCCGTCGGCTGTGCGTCGAGGACCGCGTCCGGTCAGGAGCGCGAAGAGAACGGCCCCCATCGACCACACGTCGCCCCTGGGTGAGGGCGCGGCCAGGGTGAAGGCCTCCGGGGGGAGCGAAGTCCGGCGTCATCGTCTCCAGGGTGACGGAGGAGTCGATGCCCTCGCGCTGGACGGCGGCCAGGCCGAAGTCGCTCAGACGCGGGCTTCCATAAGCGTCAATGAGGATGTTTCCGGGCTTGATGTCGCGGTGGAGGACCCCGGCGTCGTGAGCGGCGCCCAGGGCGGAGCACACGGCCGTGACGATGCTGACGGCCTGAGCGGCGCTGATCTGGCCGTGCTGCAGGACCTGGGCCAAGGAGCCCCCGTCACAGCGTTCCATGACCAGGTAGGGGCGCCCGTCGGGAAGCACTCCGGAGTCGATCAGCGAGACCGCGTTCGGGTGCCCGCTGATCCGGCTGGCGGCCGCCATCTCCCGCATGAAACGTCGGCGGTTGCGCTCGTCGTGCAGCGGCCTGGAGTCGATCTTGACAGCCACTGGGCGCCCCAACGAGACCTGCTCCCCGGCGTAGACGGTGGCGAATCCTCCCTGACCCAGCACCTGTCCCAGACGGACACCGGGCACAGGCGGTGCGACGTGCCCAGAAGCACCGGAAACAGGGAGGGGGACTGCTCATGGGCACATGATCGTTGCGCGTGCGCATCGGTGCAAACCCGCCATTCCCTGAGCCTCATCGTCCAGGGGCCTCCCTGCCCGTCTGCGTCGGGCGCCGCCGGCTACAGCGTTGCCGCAAACCGTGAGGGCCTCCTGCCGACATACGTCATTCGGCAAAAGGCCCTCACAGGGGTGCACCTCCTGAAGGCGGAGTGCGTTCAGGGGTGACTGACTGAGTCGCTCAGGCGGCGTGCGTGCACGTCGGGCAGGTGCAGTCCTCGCAGGTGCACGAGGAGCAGGAGTCCGAGCAGTGCTCGCACGAGCAGGTGTTGTGGTTGCAGGTGGGGCAGGTGCAGTCCTCGCACTCGCACACGGCGCAGGGGTCCGAGCAGTGCTCGCACGAGCAGGTGTCGCACTCGTCGTAGTGGCCGTTGTCCTCGTGGTGGGCGTGGCTGTTGTGAATGTAGTCCACGTGGTCTCCGTGGATGACGGCCAGGTGCCCGCAGTCGGGGCCGTGGGTGTGCTGGTGGGCCTCAGCGGGGCGGTGCTCAGTGGTGGCAGTCATGATCGTGCCCTTCGTGTGCTCGAGGGTGTCGATGAAGATGGATGCGACATGGTCGTCAATGAGGGAGTAGCTCTGGCGCTTGCCGTCGCGGACCGACTCGACCAAGTGGGCGTTGCGCAGGACCCGCAGGTGGTGCGAGACCAGGGGCTGGGAGACGCCGAGGAACGTCACCAGCTCGGTGACGTCAGCCGGTGAGCTGATGAGGCGGTAGACGATGCTCGCCTCATGGGGTGAGCCAGCGCCTTGAACAGCTGCACCACGGCCGAGTCCTCCCCAAGGGGGGCCTCCGGTGGTGTGGCGACCTTTCGCATACAAGGGATTTTATATCAACTCGCCTTGATGTCAACCGACCTTCCATGATGCGCGTGTGCGCGACTCGGGTAGCATTCCGGCCATGTCATCGGGCACCTCAGACAGTGGTGGGCGCGTGTGCGGCGAGGGTCGCATGATCTTCGGGCACCGGGGCCTGAGCTCGCTGGCCCCGGAGAACACCATGGCCGCTTTCCGTTGTGCGGTGGATCATCAGGTGACGTGGGTGGAGGCCGACGTCGACGTCATCGCCGACGGAACAGTCATCATCTGCCATGACTCCACTCTGGACCGGACCACGAATCGCACCGGTCGGTACGACGACCTGACGGCGGCCGATCTGGCGGGCATCGACGCCGGAGGCTGGTTCTCCCCCTCGGTTTGTGGGTGAGCCGCTGCCCGCCCTGAGCGATCTCATCGACCTCATGAACGACAGCGGTCTCAACGCCAACATCGAGATCAAGCCCAATGAGACCGGCAAGGAGGCGACCTTGCGCCTCATCGACGGTGTCATCACACAGCTCGAGCGCCTGCGCCCCGACGTCAAGGTCATCGTCTCCTCCTTCAGCCACCTCCTGCTCCACCTGTTCAAGCAGCGCGCCCCGGAGGTCCCCGTGGGGTGCCTCTATGAGAGTCGTGCGCTGTCGGGTGACTGGAGGAGCACCCTTGAGATCGTGGGCGCCGACTTCATCCATCCCGAGGACTCCGGCCTGACCCGGCAGCAGGTTCAGGAGTTTCGGGCCGAGGGCTACGGCGTCAACGTCTGGACCGTCAACTCGCCGAGCCGAGCCAACGAGCTCTTCAACTGGGGCGTGACCGGTGTCTTCTCCGACGTCCCTCACCGGATCCCTCGCGGCTGACGTTCTCCTGCCTTCGGAATGCTGTGTGAGACCTGTCACTCGCGGTAGGGTGGGCGCATGGCACGCTACATCGAGCTCCACCCCGTCAATCCTCAGGCCCGTCTCGTTGAGAAGGTCGTCGCCACCTTGCGCGACGGCGGCCTGGTCGCCTACCCCACCGACTCCGGATACGCCCTGGCCTGCGCGCCGGGCAACAAGGAGGGGCTGGACCGGATCCGCACCATCCGCCAGCTCGACGGCAAGCACAACTTCACCTTCGTGTGCGCCGACTTCGCCCAGGTCGGGCCGCTGGCCATCGTCGGCAACAACGCCTTCAGGCTCATCAAGCGGCTCACCCCGGGGCCGTGGACCTTCATCCTCAAGGGCACCAAGGATGTGCCCCGGATGACACTCAACCCCAAGAAGCACACGCTGGGCGTGCGCATCCCCGACCACGCCATCACCCAGTCCCTCGTCGCCGAGTTCGGCGCCCCCATCCTGTCCTCCACCTTCATCCGCCCCGGCCAGGAGGAGCCCGAGACCAACGGATGGGAGATCCAGGAGTCGCTGGGGCACCTCATCGACGTTGTCATCGAGGGGCCGGTCGGACAGGGGGAGCCCACCAGCGTCATCGACCTGACAGACGACGTCCCCGAGGTGCTGCGCGAGGGCGCCGGAGACATCAGCCTCCTGTGACCGACCTGTGGCCGACCTGCGACCGACTCGGCCATTGCTGAGCTCGTGCTGCTTGCCGGCCCCGCCTTCGCGTGAGGCCTTGCAAGTTCCTGGAGATCGAGCGTCCGTGGGGTCGGCGTCAGGGGAGATAGGGTCGGTGCATGGACCTGTTCGAGTCGGCCGGCACGGATGACGCCGGGATCCCCGTGGACTCCCACGCGCCGCTGGCGGTGCGGATGCGACCGTGCACGCTCGACGAGCTTCAGGGGCAGGCACACCTGCTCACCCCCGGATCGCCTCTGCGCCGCCTCGTGGAGCCGGACGAGGCGAGCGGGGGCTCCCATGCTGGTGAACGGGGGCGCCGCCGCGCGGCCGTCTAGCTCCTCCCTGTCCTCGGTCATCCTGTGGGGCCCACCTGGAACCGGCAAGACGACGCTGGCCTACCTGGTGGCACGGGGCAGCGGCCGCAGGTTCGTGGAGCTGTCAGCGGTGACGGCCGGAGTCAAGGACGTGCGCGCCGTCGTGACCGATGCCAGGCGTCGTCTGGCGGCGGGGGAGGAGACGGTGCTGTTCATCGACGAGGTGCACCGATTCTCCCGCTCCCAGCAGGACGCCCTGCTGCCCAGCGTGGAGAACCGGTGGGTGACGCTCATCGCGGCCACCACGGAGAACCCGTCCTTCAGCGTTGTCTCACCGCTCCTGTCCCGCTCCCTGCTCCTAACGCTCCAGCCTCTGGGAGCCGATGACATCGGGCGCCTGATCGATCGCGCGCTGGATGACGAGAGGGGCCTGGCCGGCACCGTGGGCATCAGCGAGGAGGCGCGCGAGCAGATCGTGCGCATGGCCGGCTCCGACGCCCGCAAGGCGCTCACCGTGCTGGAGGCCGCCGCCGGCACGGTCCTGGCGCAGACGCCCGCTTCCGGCACGTCGCCTCTCATCGAGGTGGCCGACGTCGAGCGGGCCGCGGACGTGGCCGCGGTGCGTTACGACCGCGCCGGAGACCAGCACTACGACGTCATCAGCGCCTTCATCAAGTCGATGCGCGGCTCGGACCCCGACGCCACCATGCACTACCTGGCGCGCATGATCGCCGCTGGGAGGACCCCCGCTACATCGCCCGGCGCATCGTCATTCACGCCGCCGAGGACGTGGGGCTCGCCGACCCGACGGTGCTGTCCACCGCCGTGGCCGCCCAGCAGGCGGTCGCCATGATCGGGATGCCGGAGTCCGGGCTCATCCTGGCCGAGGCCGCGCTCGCAGTAGCCACCGCTCCTAAGTCCAACGCGGTCACCGTGGCGCTCAACGAGTCACTGGCCGATGTGAAGGCCGGTAAGGCCGCGGCCGTGCCCGCTCACCTGCGCGATGCCCACTACGCCGGGGCCGAGGGGCTCGGGCACGGCAAGGGCTACCGCTACCCGCACGACTTCCCCCACGCCGTCGTCGGCCAGCAGTACCTGCCCGACGGGCTCGAGGGCAGCCGGTACTACCGGCCCACAGGAAACGGCTTCGAGAAGCAGCTGGCCTCCCGCCTCGAGGCGGTCAGGCGCATCCTCGATGAGCGACAGCACGCATCATGAATGCCTCAAGTGGGGTCGGGCAGAGCTTGAGGACCGCCTCACACCGGGCGGTTCCAACCTGGGTTTTCGCCGGTGAGCACGCTACAGTTCTCGAGTTGTCCACATCGGAGACGGCAGGCGCCTGCTGCAGGTGCTACCGGTCGACGACGATGCGGACCTCCTGGGGTCCCGGCCCGAACCGAGGCTTGACCCCACGCCGTCGCCTCCCGCCACGGCGTGCGACCATCGATCCGACAGGAATGACACACATGAGCTCTTCACGCTCCCGCCGCCAGGTGCGCCTCTCTCGCGCCCTCGGCATCCCGCTGACCCCCAAGGCCGTGCGCTACTTCGAGCGCCGCCCCTACGGCCCCGGTGAGCACGGCCGCGCCCGCCGCCGCACCGAGTCCGACTACGCCGTCCGCCTCAAGGAGAAGCAGCGCCTGCGCGCCCAGTACGGCATCCGCGAGGCCCAGCTCCAGCGCGTCTTCGAGGAGGCCCGTCGCGGCCAGGGCCTGACCGGTGAGTCCCTCGTCGAGCTGCTCGAGATGCGCCTGGACGCCCTCGTCCTGCGCTCCGGGATCGCCCGCACCATCGCCCAGGCCCGCCAGGACGTGGTCCACCGCCACATCCTCGTCGACGGCAAGGTCGTGGACCGCCCCTCCTACCGCGTCAAGCCCGGACAGACCATCCAGGTTCGTCCCCGCTCCCAGGTGATGGTGCCCTTCCAGGTCGCCGCCGCCGGTGCGCACCGCGACGTGCTGCCCCCCGTCCCGGAGTACCTCAACGTGGACCTCGAGAAGCCTCGGCCACGCTGGTGCGCCGCCCCAGCGCGACGAGGTCCCCGTGACCTGTGACGTCCAGATGGTCGTCGAGTACTACTCGCGCTGACCCCCACGCTCACCTGACGCCGGGGCGCCCCGGACCCATGAGAGGTTCGGGGCGCCCCGGCGTGGGAGTACGCTCACCATCGAGCAACCCGACCGGCTCCCAGCCCGCAGGCGACTGATTCCACCGTCTCCACCGCATATCTGGCCGGCCGGTCGGCCACACCACAACGCCCACACGCCCAGCACCCGGCCCAAGAGCCGCAGTGCCCGGGCACACCTCGAACAGGATGAGGACCCCATGCGCACATCCGAGATCCGCAGCCGCTGGCTGGACTACTTCGCCGCGAACGAGCACGAGATCCGGCCCTCGGTCTCCCTGGTGTCGCCCGAGCCCTCCATCCTGTTCACCGTGGCGGGCATGGTTCCCTTCATCCCCTACATCCTGGGGACCGAGGAGGCCCCCTGGCCCCGGGCCGCCTCGGTGCAGAAGTGCATCCGCACCAATGACATCGACAACGTCGGTATCACGACGCGCCACGGCACCTTCTTCCAGATGAACGGCAACTTCTCCTTCGGCGACTACTTCAAGGAGGGGGCCATCTCCTACGCCTGGGGCCTGCTGACAGGCAGCCGGGAGGAGGGCGGCTACGGCCTGGACGGGGACCGGCTGTGGATGACGATCTGGGAGGAGGACCAGGTCTCCCTCGACTACTGGACCCGTGAGATCGGGGTGCCTGCAGAGCGGATCCAGCTCCTTCCCTTCAAGGACATCTCCTGGTCCACGGGCCAGCCCGGCCCTGCCGGATCCTGCTGTGAGATCCACTACGACCGCGGCCCCGCCTACGGGCCCGACGGCGGTCCCGCCGTCGACACCCAGGGCGACCGCTTCCTGGAGATCTGGAACCTCGTCTTCGACGAGTTCCTGCGCGGAGAGGGCAAGGGCCACGACTTCGAGCTCCTGGGAAAGCTCGACCAGACGGCCATCGATACCGGTGCCGGTCTCGAGCGCCTGGCCTTCATCATGCAGGACAAGCCCAACATGTATGAGATCGACGAGGTCTTCCCCGTCATCAAGGCCGCCGAGGAGCTGTCCGGTAAGGTCTACGGCCGCGGCTCGGCCGGCCCCGAGGCGGGCGAGGCCTACCACGATGACGTGCGCATGCGGGTCGTCGCCGACCACGTGCGCTCGGCCCTCATGCTCATCTCCGATGGCGTGCGTCCCGGCAACGACGGCCGCGGCTACGTCCTGCGCCGCCTCATCCGCAGGGCGGTGCGCTCCATGCGCCTGCTCGGCGTCGACGAGGCCGCCATGCCCACGCTGCTGACCGTCTCGAAGGACGCCATGAAGTCCTCCTACCCTGAGCTGGAGACCGGCTGGAGCACCATCTCCGAGGTGGCCTACGGCGAGGAGGACGCCTTCCGCCGCACCCTGGCCGCCGGCACCACGATCCTGGACACCGCGGTGGCCTCGGCCAAGAAGGAGGCGGGCAGCTCCGGGCGCCCGCTGGTGTCGGGCAAGAGCGCCTTCGAGCTGCACGACACCTACGGCTTCCCCATCGACCTGACCCTCGAGATGGCGGCCGAGCAGGGGGTCGATGTCGATGAGAGCGCCTTCCGCAGCCTCATGAACGAGCAGAAGGAGCGCGCTCGAGCTGACGCGCGCGCCAAGAAGACCGGACACGCCGACATCCGCGTCTTCCGCGAGCTGGAGAAGGAGATGGGCGGCGGCTCGACCTTCCTGGGCTACACCGAGTCCTCCGCCGATGCCACCGTCACCGGGATCCTCGTCGATGGCGTCCCGCAGAGTGTCGTCACCGCCCCGGCCGAGGTCGAGGTCGTCCTGGACCGGACTCCGTTCTGGGCCGAGATGGGTGGCCAGCTCGCTGACCAGGGCACGATCCGCCTGGCTGACGGCGGCACCGTCGAGGTCGATGACGTCCAGGCCCCCGTCAAGGGGCTGCACGTTCACCGCGGCACCCTGACCGAGGGCACGATCGCAGTTGGGGAGAAGGCCTTCGCCCAGATCGACTCGGCGCGCCGCCTGGCGATCGCCCGAGCCCACACCTCCACCCACATGGTGCACAAGGCGCTGCACGAGATCGTCTCGGACAACGCCACCCAGGCCGGCAGCGAGAACTCGCCCTCCCGTATGCGTTTCGACTTCCGCCACGGCTCCGCCCTGGCCTCGGACCAGATCTCCGGCATTGAAGAGCGGGTCAACGCCAGGCTCTCGGAGGACCTGGCCGTCACCGACGAGATCATGGACATCGACGCAGCCCGAGCCGCCGGCGCCATGGCTCTGTTCGGGGAGAAGTACGGCAAGGAGGTGCGCGTCGTCTCCATCGGGGGTGACTGGTCCAAGGAGCTGTGCGCAGGCACCCACGTTCCCAGCACCGGCCACATCGGCCGCATCGCGGTGCTGGGCGAGTCCTCGATCGGTTCGGGCGTGCGCCGCATCGACGCCCTCGTCGGTGAGGGCGCCTACGGCTACCAGGCCAAGGAGCACGCGCTGGTCTCCCCAGCTCCACCATGGTCGGGGGTCGCCCCGAGGATCCGCCCGAGCGGGTCGAGAGCCCTCATGGCGCGCCTGAAGGACGCCGAGAAGCGCCTGGCCGCGGCCGAGCAGGCGGCGCTGTCCGCGCGCACGGCCGGAATCGTCTCCGACGCCGTCCGGCTGGGTGAGATCCGTCTCGCCTCAGCCGACCTCGGAACCGTCGGCTCGGCCGACGCCGTACGCTCGCTGGTCCTCGACGCTCGCAGCCGGCTCGGTGAGGCAGAACCGGCAGTCGTCGCTGTCGGCGCGGTCGTGGGCTCGCGTCCGGTCGTCGTCGTGGCCACCAATGCCGGTGCACGTGACCAGGGCATCCGAGCCGGCGCCCTGGTGCGCACCGCCGCTCAGGTGCTGGGCGGCGGTGGCGGCGGCAAGGACGATCTGGCCCAGGGCGGCGGTCAGAACCCTCAGGCTCTGGACGAGGCTCTGCGCGCCGTGGCCGAGCAGATCCAGGCCTGATCCGGTCAGCCGGATCGTCCCCTACCGTCTTGCAGATCCCGTGACAGACTCATCGACTCAACCGGACTCGATGGATGTCCGCCCTGGCGTGCGCATCGCCTTCGATGTCGGACAGGCACGTATTGGTGTCGCTCGTTGCGATCAGGACGCGATCCTGTCGTTTCCTGTGGTAACTCTCAGGCGGGACCGCTATGGTGCAGACCTCGACGAGGCCGTTGACCTTGTCGAGGAGTACGGTGCCTTTGAGGTGATCGTCGGCCTGCCCAAGCACATGGGTGGTGGCAGCTCGAGCTCGACCAAGGACGCCCGAGCGTGGGCGCGAGATCTGGCGAGCCGCCTGCCACGGCGGGTGTGCGTCCGGCTGGTAGACGAGCGGCTCACCACCGTCTCCGCTCACCGGGATCTGCATGCGGCTGGCCTGAAGGAGAGGAGCTTCCGCGGTATCGTCGACCAAGCGGCGGCGGTCGTCATCCTCGAACAGGCCATCACAACTGAGCGGATGTCCGGGGTTCCGGCCGGTGAGCGAGTCCACCCGATCAAGAGAGGCAGAGCGTGAGCCACGACGATTTCTTCGCCGAGCTCGGCATCCAGCGCGATGAGGGCGCTGGTGACGCCAAGGACAAGCCCAAGAGCCGCAGGCAGCGGCGCATGGAGAAGGTTGAGCGCCGTCAGCGCAAGCGGCGCCGGCACTGGCTGACGAGTCTTGTCATCGTCATCACCCTCGTGGCTGTCGGCGTCCTGGGCTACAAGGCCATCGGGATCATGCGCGACGCCTCCGCACAGGCGACTCACGCCGAGGACTACAAGGGCGAGGGTGAGGGCGAGGTCACCGTGACGATCCCGGAGGGGGCCTCCGGGGCGGACATCGGCGACATCCTCCAGAGCAAAGGCGTCGTCGCCTCCGGCAAGGCCTTCACCAATGCGGCGAAGAACAACCCCAAGGGAACGACGATCCAGCCGGGAACCTATAAGCTCAAGAAGAAGATGTCGGCCAGCTCCGCGCTCCAGGCACTGCTTGATCCTGAGAGCAAGGGCGATCACACGCTGACCGTCATTGCCGGCTCCACCAAGCAGAGCGTCAAGGAGCGGCTCAAGAAGGTCGGAAACTTCACCGATGAGCAGGTCGAGGCGGCCTATGCCGACTCTGCGGCCATCGGCCTGCCTGCCGAGGCCGGCGGCAACGTCGAGGGATGGCTCGCTCCGGGCACCTACGACGTCGCCGAGAACGCCACGCCGAAGGACCTGGTCAAGAAGATGGTCTCCCAGACCGTCACCCGGCTCAAAGAGCTCAAGGTGCCCAAGGAGGACTACCAGAAGGTTCTGATCAAGGCCTCCATCGTCGAACGAGAGGTGAACAAGGAGCAGTACTACGGGCAGGTCGCCCGGGTCATCGAGAACCGCCTGACGCAGACTGACGGGGAGACCCACGGTCTGCTCCAGATGGACTCGACAGTGCAGTACGGCCTGGGCCGTGACGGTGGCATCCCCTCCGAGGCGGAGAATCAGGACGCCAGCAACCCGTACAACACCTACGTGCACCAGGGGCTCCCGCCAGGTCCGATCGGCAATCCCGATGAAGCGGCCATCAAGGCGGTGCTCAACCCGCCGGCGGGGAGCTGGCTCTACTTCGTCACGGTCAACCTCAAGACCGGCGAGACTCTGTTCGCCTCCACCAATGAGGAGCAGAAGGCCAACACCAAGAAGCTCTCCGACTACTGCAACAAGAACAAGGACGTCTGCGAGGGCAACGAGAGCAAGAAGAATGGCTGAGGAGGCCGGCCTGTGATACGCCACCGCGCTGCCGTCATCGGTCGGCCGGTGAGCCACTCACTGTCTCCCGTGCTGCACCGGGCCGCCTACGCCGGTCTGGGGCTGGAGGACTGGTCCTATGAGCGGCGTGAGACGGACGCCGAATCCCTGCCGGGCCTGCTCGCCGAACTGGCCGCTCCGGTTCAGGCCGGACCCGCCTGGGCGGGTCTGAGCGTCACCATGCCTCTCAAGCAGGTTCTCCTGGCGCACCTGGACGTCATCGATCCTCTCGCTGAGGCTGTCGGTGCCGTCAATACCGTGGTGGCACAGCGCAGCGGAGCAGGAGATGCGCTCCTGACCGGCTTCAACACCGACGTCGCAGGTATTGTCGGTGCACTAAGGGAGGCCGCCCGCACCCAGACACCGGGCTCCTCGGATGCTCACCTCCGGATCGAGCAGGCCGTGGTGCTCGGTTCGGGCGCCACCGCCTGCTCCGCCCTCGCGGCGCTCGGAGAGCTCCGGGCCGGCCGGATCACCGTCGTGGCTCGGCGGCACGCCGGCCCCGGCCGCGCACTCAGCGCCGCCCACCGTATGGGGCTGGATATCGAGCCCTTCACCTGGAAGCCGGCTGACTCGACCTCCAACACCGAGGCGGCCCAGCGCCTCGCCGCAGCCGATGTCGTCATCTCGACTCTGCCCGCGCATGCGGCCGATCCGTTGGAGGGCCCGCTCAGGCAGGCCCTGGCCCGGGCCGAGGGCACCCGAGCAGGAGCCGTGATGCTCGACGTCGTCTACGCCCCTTGGCCCACTGCCGTCGCCGGTGCTTGGGCGGACGCCGGGGGAGCCCTCGCCCCGGGCTGGCTGATGCTCCTGCACCAGGCAGTGCCCCAGGTGCAGCTCATGACCGGGCGGCAGCCAGACATCGAGTGCATGCGTGCAGCGCTGCGCTCGGCGCTGGCCCCGCCCTCAACAACTCCGGTTCGCACCAACGACTGATGCCTGCGCGGAGAACTACTGGGAACTCCGACGGGGGGTACCAGCGGCGGTATCGGCGTGTGAGAGTATCTACCCCATGCTTCGATGGATGACGGCCGGGGAATCCCACGGCGAGGCTCTGACCGCGGTGCTGGAAGGCGTGCCCGCGGGCGTTCGGATCACCAGTGAGGACATCCGGGCGGCACTGGCCCGGCGGCGACTGGGGCACGGGCGCGGTGCCCGCCAGGCCTTCGAGCGCGACGAGCTGCGGGTATTGGGGGGCATCCGCCACGGAAGCACCATCGGCAGCCCCATCGCCCCTGCAGATCGGCAACCCGAGTGGCCCAAGTGGTCCACGGTGATGAGCGCCGACCCCGTGGACCCCAACGACCTGCTCATCGACGCCGGCACCGGTGACGAGCGCGAGATTGCCCGTAACCGCCCGCTGACTCGCCCCAGGCCCGGGCACGCGGACCTGCCGGGGATGCTCAAGTACGACCTGCCCGAGGCCCGCCCGGTCCTGGAACGGGCCTCAGCCCGCGAGACCGCCGCCCGGGTGGCGCTGGGGGCCGTGGCCGAGGCCATTCTGGAGCAGATCGCTGGTATCCGGCTGGTGAGTCACGTCGTGCGGATCGGATCGGTCGCCCTGCCCGATGACGTACCCCCGCCCAGCGCTGAGGACACCGCGCGCCTGGACGCCGACCCCGTGCGCTGCACGGATCCTGCCACCAGCGCCGCCATGGTTGCCCAGATCGATGCCACCAGGAAGGACGGTGACACGCTCGGGGGCGTTGTTGAGGTCATCGCCACCGGTGTCCCGGTGGGACTGGGCACCCATGTCAGCGCCGACCGCCGCTTGGACGCGCGCCTGGCGGCCGCGCTCATGGGGATCCAGGCCGTCAAGGGCGTGGAGATCGGTGACGGCTTCGCCGAGGCGGCCCGGCGGGGCTCGGCCGCCCACGACGAGATCATCTCAGTGGACTGCGGAACGCTCACCCGGACCACCAACCGCGCCGGTGGCATCGAGGGCGGAATCTCCAACGGCTCCGACGTGCGGGTGCGGGCCGCCTTCAAGCCGATCTCCACGGTGCCCAGGGCCCTGAGCACCGTCGACCTGGCCACGGGCGAGCCCGCCACCGGGCTCCACCAGCGCTCTGACGTGTGCGCCGTCGTTCCCGGAGCGGTCATTGCTCAGGCCATGACCGCTTTGGTCCTGGCCGACCTGTTACTGGACAAGACCGGAGGCGACTCGGCCGATGAGGCTGGGCGTAACCTGCGCTCCTACCTGACCCGCATCGCTGAACGGACGCAGTGGCGAACCGAGCGGTGAATCTCGTAGCAAGTCGCTTTGCTGGGGCGATACTGGTAGCACCCACAGCGATCTCAACGGAGAGGGAGTCACGATCATGACCTGGAAGCGTGTTCCGACCATCACTCTGCGTGATGACCAGCTGCCCCTGGTACTGGTGGGATTGCCCGGTGCGGGCAAGACCACTCAGGCCAGGCTTCTGGCTCAGGCTCTGGGCGTCCAGGTCACCGACACCGACGCCGAGATCCGCCGGCGAGCCCGCATGACGATCCCTGAGATCTTCGCCGCCGAAGGCGAGGAGTGCTTCCGTGACCGTGAGCACCGGGCCATGCGGGCCGTCTTGGACTCCCCGGCTGCGGCTCAAGGCGTCATTGCCCTGGGCGGGGAGCGGTACTGCGTCCCGAGAACCGAGACCTGCTGCGCGGTCACACGGTCATCTACCTGTCCGCCTCCCCGAGCACCGCGGCCAAGCACGTGGGCGACGGGACCGGGCGGCCGGTCATGGCCCCGGACGCGGACTCCGACCAGACCCGCGCGGCTCAGCAGCGCAGTGAGGAGCAGGGGGAGCATGCAGGCGTGCTGGCGCGCATGGAGGCCCTTTATGCTCAGCGCTCGCCGCTGTACTCCGAGGTTGCTACTCTCACTGTGCCCACCGATGGGCTCAGTCCCCAGCAGGTCGCTGCTCTCATCCTGGTGGCCCTGGGGGTCCAGACCGCTCAGGCGGTCAGTGTCCTGGCTCCCATGGCCGAGGGGCAGTCGGACTCCGCCACTGTCCCGGACGGGGGCGACGCCTCGCCTCGGCGCGTCCGGCCCGCGGCAACCACGGAGGTTGGCAGCGGTGCACGGCGAGTCAGCGTCGCCGGCGAGCGCCCCTACGACGTCCTCATCGGCCACGGGATCCTGGCCGAGCTGTCCCGCATCGTGCAGGAGACCCCCGGAGCGGGTGGGGGAGGTGTGACCATCATCCACGCCAAGGCACTGGCCGACCGTGCCCGTGCTGCCGAGGCGGCGCTCACCAACGAAGGCCTGCGAGTCCTGAGCATCGAGGTCCCCAACGGAGAGGCTGCCAAGAAGGCGCGCGTCCTGGAGTATCTGCGGGACCGGCTTGGCTCCTTCCGCCTGGGTCGTGACGGACTCGTCGTCGGTCTCGGTGGCGGGGCGACGACGGACCTGGCGGGTCTCGCGGCTGCGACCCTGGCTGCGAGGTGTTCCCGTGGTTCAGGTGCCCACCACGCTGCTGGCCATGGTGGACGCCGCCGTCGGTGGCAAGACCGGAATCGACACGCCGGCAGGCAAGAACCTGGTGGGTGCCTTTCACCCGCCGGCCGCCGTCATCGCCGACCTGGAGATGCTCTCCACTCTGCCGGCCGCTGAGCTACGGGCAGGACTTGGCGAGGTCATCAAGTGCGGCCTGATCGCCGATTCAGCCATTCTCGACCGGGTCCTGGCCGATCCTGCCGACTGCCTGACCTGGGACTCGCCAGTGCTGGCCGACCTGGTTGCCCGATCCGTCGCGGTCAAGGCCGCCGTGGTGGGGGAGGATCTCACCGAGTCCGGCCTGCGGGAGGTCCTCAACTACGGACACACCTACGCCCACGCGATCGAGAAGGTCACCGGGTACTCCTGGCGTCACGGAGAGGCGGTCGCCGTCGGCTGCGTCTTCGCCGCCGAGATCGCCCACCGCAACGGCAATCTGAGCAGAGACGCGCTCGCCCTGCACCGTCAGAGCCTGGAAGCGATCGGTCTGCCAACCCGCTTCCCCGAAGGGGAGGGGCGCTGGGAAGAGCTCAAGGAGGCCATGATGAGCGACAAGAAGGTACGCAGTGGGCGACTGCGCCTCGTCCTGCTCGATGACATCGCCAGACCCGTGAGGGTTCAGGCACCGGCGGAGAGCGTTCTCCTATCGGCTCACGAGGCAGTCACCGGTGGGCCCAGCCCGGCAGAAGGGAACCGCGGTTGAGCGCCACGGCACCGGGTTCCCTCATCCTCATCGGCCCGCCCGCTGCCGGCTGCTCCAGCGTGGCCCGTGCCATCGGGAGTGCCCAGGGCCTTCCCGTGCTCGATCTGGGCCAGCTCGTCGCCGATGAGCTGGGAACTCGCCCCGAGCTGGCGCTCGTCGCGGTGGCGGAGACCGAGTACCGCCGCATCGAGGCCGGCACCGCTGAACGGCTCCTGGAGCGGGCCGAGACCGGGGGCCTCGTCGTCGCCCTGGGATCGGGCTGCCTGGAGGCCAGGGGAGTGCGTCAGGGCCTCGAGCGTCTCAGGCTCGCCGGCCGCAGTACTCACCACGTCGTGGCCCTCACCTGTGCTACCCGGGTCCTGGCCACTCGTAACGGTCTTGACGCGCCGCGGTCCGTGGCCCTGGGAACCGTCCATCACCAGTTCGTCCAGATGCTCCACGAGCGCCAGACCCTGTGCCGGGACATGGCCGACGTCGTCATCGACACCACCGCGACGACCCCCGACGAGGCCGCTCAGAAGGTGATGAACGACATCGGCACCGATTTGTCCCGCCACTCGTGATCGGTGCGACACGCCCGTCACGGGGTGAGTGTGGCGCCTCGCGGTAGGATCAGCGCGTCCCAGACGCAATGCAACAGTGAGGAAACCCTCGTGGCCACGACGAACGACCTGAAGAACGGCATGGTGCTCAACCTCGAGGGCCAGCTGTGGCAGGTAGTGGAGTTCCAGCACGTCAAGCCCGGCAAGGGCCCAGCCTTCGTGCGCACCAAGATCAAGAACGTCCTGTCCGGCAAGACCGTTGACAAGACCTTCAACGCCGGCCTCAAGGTTGAGACCGCCACCGTTGACCGGCGTGACATGCAGTACCTCTACAAGGACGGCGACGACTACGTCTTCATGGATGTCAAGTCCTACGAGCAGACCTACGTCCCCTCAGCCACCGTCGGCGACGCCGCCACCTTCATGCTGGAGAACCAGGAGGTCATCGTGGCCTTCCACGAGGACTCGGTGCTGTTCGTCGAGCTGCCGGCCTCCGTGGTCCTGACGATCTCCCACACCGAGCCGGGCCTGCAGGGCGACCGCTCCAGTGCCGGTACCAAGCCCGCCACGGTCGAAACCGGTGCTGAGATCCAGGTCCCGCTGTTCCTCAACACCGGTGACAAGGTCAAGGTCGACACCCGCTCCGGCTCCTACATCTCCCGCGTCAACGACTGATGACCGAGCATCCCGAGGAGGGCTCGACCCACTCGAGCCCCGCATCGCGCCACCCGGTGACCGCCCGCACCAAGGCGCGCCGGCGTGCCATCGAGATCCTCTTCGAGGCCGATCAGCGCGGGATGCTGAGCGCTGAGGGTGCTGAGGAGCTGCGCTCCTTCGCGCAGCTGCGCGCCGTCAGCTCGGCCAACCACACCGAGGCCCCTGCCTACACCCGAGAGATCCTCAACGGTGTGTGTGACCACTTGGACGACGTCGATGAGACGATCCAGACATACGCCCAGGGATGGACCCTGGGGCGAATGCCGGCTGTCGACCGCGCCATTGCGCGAGTCGCCACCTGGGAGATCGTTTACAACGACGAGGTGGATGCACCGGTCGCCGTGGATGAGGCCATGACGCTGAGCCGGATGCTCTCCACTGACGAGTCACCCAGGTACCTCGGAGGACTTCTGGGGCGTATCGGGGACCTCGCCGATACCTTGCGATGAGACGTCTAGCGACGGGCTCACGGCATGGGAGGATTCCCCATGCCGTGAGCCGCGTCAGTCTGCCACCGGTGTCCTAGGCTGAGGCCGTCCCCTCTGCCAATGCTGGAGTACCCCGTGAGTCAGCTACCTCCCCAGGATCCCAACGACTACCCTACATCACGGGCATCGGCGCCTCGCAGGACGGGGCAAGTGGCATCGAGAAGCCTGCAGCAGTGCTGGCCGGCCCCCACGGGGCCGGCTACCCCTGGGCGGCATCGGGAATGGCCTACCCCGCCGGGCCCTATCCCTTCGGAGGCCTCCCGCCGTCCTCAGCAGCGCCCGGAGGTTATCCGTGGAACGGACCCATGCCTGTTCCCTACGGCCCCTACCCCCCGATGGGACTGGCCCCGGTACCCGTGTTCGCCTGGAACGACCCGGTCGGCACATGCGAGCGCAAGCGTTCCGCGACCCGCAAGGTCTCACTCGCCAGCGGCATCATCGGGGTCATTACCATGACGATCCAGATGATCATCGTCGTCACCATGTTCCTCGCCATCGGGTACGTGGGGCACCAGAGCCCGTTCGTGCTGTTCGTATCGCTTCTCATCGTCGTCTTCGTCCCGATGGTCGTCGGCCTCGGTTGGATCCTCACCTTCATCCTGGCTCTCGTCGCCTGCGTTCAGGCCCGTTCCCGCATGCCTCAGGTCCAGCCTGATGGATGGGTTCAGGCCAAGAAGCCGACGCTAGCCCTGCTGGTCACGAGCATCGTGGCAGGACTGCCCACCCTCATCATGTACGTGGTATTGAGTGAGGGGCTCTCAGGCGGCGGCACTGCTGAGTTCATTGATGGCTTCCTAGAGCCACTGCTCATGGTCTTCGGACTGACCCAGCTCCTGATCGCGGTGGTTTTCGTCTTTCTTCTCCGCATGAGCATGGCGCTGGACCCGGCGGTCAGAGTGTCTCAGGCCCCGAGAGCGCAGTCCGCATGACTTCCGGGCGATGAGAACTTGGTGGCCGGCGAGTTACTGCGATGCGCTTTGAGGTTGATCCGTGCGGGGTGCTGAGCGCCGAGCCATGGAGCGAGGGGCTTGCGGCATGGGGCGGACTCCCTATGCCCTGAGTTGTGCCCATTCGACGCCGGTCGCCTAGGCTGAGGGCCACCCACCCCCTCTCTGCCGATGCCGGAGTACCCCATGAGTTACCTACCTCCCCAGAATCCCCATGACGACCCCCGGATCGAGGGCGCCGGTTATCTGCGGAACACCCCTATGCCGGTTCCTTACGGCCGCTACGCCTCCTCAATGGGGAACCCTCCAATGGGGCAGATTCCTCCTGTTGCTGGCTTCGGCTCGAATGACCCTGTGCTGATGGAGGTTCAGCGCAAGCGCTCCACGACCCGCAAGGTCTCGGTCTCGAGCTGCACCATCGGGCTCATCACCATGCTCATTCAGGTGTTCATCACGACTTTCTTATTCGCCGCTAATATTTTGCCGTTCCTGGGTTTCGCACTCCTTGCCGTTCTTATGATGATCGCCGGCCCATTCGTCGTTGGCCTCGTGTGGGTCGCTACGTTCATCGTCGCTCTCATCGCTTGTATTCGGGCTCATTCCCGCACGCCTCGGGTTCAGCCTGATGGATGGGTCGAGGCCAAGATGCCAACGTCGGCAATGCTGGCCGCGAGTATTGTGGCGGGAGTTCCCACCCTCGTCATTTATGCCACTTTGTACTTGCTGATCCGCCAGGGCATCGATGATGGGTACTCCCACACCACCGTCTTCAATTCAGTGCTTCTTGCCTGCGACCTGGTGGAGGCTCTCATCGCGGTGGGCATCTTCTATCTTCTCCGTAGGAGCAAGGCGCTGAACCCGGCGGTCACGGCGTCTCAGGCCCAGGGAACGCAATACGCATGACCTGTGCCCATTCGACGCCGGTCGCCTAGGCTGAGAGCCACCCCTCTCTGCGATGTCGGAGTGCCCCATGAGTCACCTATCTCCCCAGAAACCCAACGACCACCCCCATCTCAAGGACGCCGGCGCGCCGGCTGAGAGAGCCAACAGCACCGACAGCCCTACGGGGGTGCCTCTCAAGACCCCCACGCCTGCTCTGTGCGGCTGCTACGGCCGCCTGACTCGTGACACCTTAGTGCCCTGGGGACTGTAGGGATTTGAGGATGCTGGCTGCGGTTGGGGTGATTTGGGGTTGGGCAGTTATGTTATGGCCGTTGAGGTTGATGGTGACGTCTTGGAGGGGCTTGAGGGTACGGATGATGCGTTTGATGCTGATCCCAGTGACGTCCTGAAGATAGCGGGCGACGGCCAGGGCGGCCATGACCACGGTCAGGTGCGCCTCGATAGCATCGCGGGTGTGGTGGAACACGGGGCGGGCTCTCAGGTCGTGCTTGCTCATCCGGAAGGACTGCTCGACGTGCCACAGCTCGTGATACGAGGAGACCACCTCACCGGCGTCCATCAGGTGTGCAGGAATGTTGGTGACGTAGCCCTTGAGGCCCACCAGGGAGCGGGCCCGGGCCAGGGAGGCCTCGTCCAGGGTGGCGTCACCGGCGTGGGTGGTGACGAACCTGGTGCCCTTGGGACGTCTCTCTCCGGCGACGACGGCCTAGCGCGGTTGGCCTGGGCGGCCAGGGTCTGAGTGTCCCTGGCGGCGCGCTTCTTGGAGTAGGCCCACACCGCCCGCCACGACCCCGGGTGAGTGTGCGGGTCCCAGACGGGCTCACGACGCTTGCTGACGTCCCGCTCGCTCCGCGAGCCTCTCCTGGGGGTGATGGTGTCAATGACCTGGCCGTCGGTGAAGGCGTCCCCGGCCCAGTAGAGAGTGGGCCTCCAGGTCACCTGGGGCCCGGGTAGTGCGGGCCCCGACGATGAACCGCAACCGGGCGTCATCCAGGGCCGTGAGGTTGGTCGCTGAGAGCATGCCGGCATCAGCGACGATGACGAGCTCCTCAATACCGTGGGCGGCCTGGAAGGCCTCCACGATAGGGATGATCGTGGTGGTCTCGGCCTTGTTCCCTTCCCAGCACCCGATTCTCAGAGGGAAACCACGGCGGTCGACCAGCAGGCCGACGATGACCTGGGGATCGACCCTCCGCTCCTTGGAGTAACCCACCCGCCGCAGGTCGTCCTCACGCTCGGCCTCGAAATAGAGCGTGGTGACGTCGTACAGGCACAGGGCCAGACCGGAGGTGTTGGTGACGTGATCGAACAAGGCGTTGGAGAGGCTCTCGCGGTAGCCCCGCTCCTGGGCCCGGGCCAGGGAGCGGAACAGGGTCCGCACGGTGACGGCCTCCAGGCCCAGGTCACTCAGCACCCGGGGGACCTGGGCCTTGGGAGGTCGGCTCGACCAGACGCGCCAGAACCATCTGCTCAAAGGCCCGGTCACCCCCAACCGCCTCACCCAGGCCCAGACACCTGTAGGCGCCGTGCAGGACCTCCCACAACAACCTGGAGTGCTTGGACTCCACCGTGGTCCTGGCCAGATTGGTGTGTCCCGGTGTCGGTTCCAGGGACTCCAGGTCCAGCAGCCCCTGGCCCTGCCAGGCGGCGATCTTCTGCCGACCGGCCTCCAGCAGGGCCTCCAGCTCCGCCTCGTCGTGAGCTGATCCCAGGTGCTCCACGATCCGGCGCACACCACCGGACTTGGACACGATCTGAACGGCCGTGGCCCCTGAGGCCGTCCTGACCTTGCGCACAAACGGGCTCACACCAGCCCACCATACGGGCTCTTAGTGCCCCACCACCAGACCCCCAACACCGCAATACCAACGAAAACTCACCCCGAGTCACCGAAAACCCACCAAGCTGTCACGAGTCAGGTTGGAGCGCGGGCTGAGAGCCGCCGCGTGAGCTACTCATCCATGGCCCGCGCGACGATGTAGTCAATATCCACCTGGGCCTGCGTGAAGCCCTCATGCTTGAGTCGTCCCCGGTGGATGCTTCCGCTGTGCGTGGTCAGGCAGATGTGGTACGCAGCGTCGTCACCGAAGCAGGCATCGAACTCCTGCTGCGATGCTGAACGCAAGACCTCATGGTAGGGCTGACCGTCGAAGAGGAAGAGAATGCTCTCGGGGGTCTTCTCCATCCCGTAGGTGTGCCACTGGGTGAGATCGGGCCGCGGTGAGACCCCCAGGTTGCTGCCTTTGCCCCCCGCCTGGCCGTAGTGCACAGTCGACTCGGCGATACCGGTGGCACTGCCGCCGCCGTAGGTCTCCACAACATCGATCTCGCCGCCGTTACCGCCGTCGTCGGCCCGCAGCCAGATGCCGGCGAAGAGTCCCTTTGCCGACTGAGGGAAGCGTGCCCGGGTCTCCAGGGAGCCGTAGACGAAGGAGAACAGCCCTTGTGTGGTGACAAATGCCTGGTCGACGTAGCGCAGGGTCGGCTCCTTGTCGAAGCGGTTCTGGAAGCCCTTGAGGGGGGTGGCCCGCTTGCGCCACAGGACGTGCCCGACGCCGTTGCTGACGCTGTGGGTGTCATGGGTGAACACCCCCCAGTCGTAGCTGGCACAGGACTCGGGCTCAGAGCGGTCGTCCCGCCATCGTGACGGGGAGAAGTCCGATCCGTCAGAGAACTGCTCGTTGAAGATGACGCTGCTGAAATCGTAGGACGACTCCGCCGCCGCTGCCGGCAAGGGGGAGGTGAGACCGGCGGCGGCCAGTCCTGCTCCGGCGCCGAGGCCGGTGATGATCGAACGTCGAGTAGGGAGTTCCATAAAGGCATTCCTTGCTTGAGAAGAAGTCGCTGGCGCAGCAGCAACACCGGACCGTGCCTGCTCCACGACATCGTTCAGCTCTCAATCGGGCTCAGATGGATCCGGCACTCACTTCTCAAGCTCTCGACATGTTGTGACGATCTCGCAGTCAGCGTCTGACGACGCCTGAGCATTGGGCTAAGACTAGACATTGTTACGGAAAGTTTGTAGGTACGAAACACGTCCGGCTGCGACGTGCGTCAGGCTCTGAGCCGATCCACAGTCGTTGGCGTGACCTTCGTCTCTGAAGGTCGTGCTGTGTGGGCAAGCACATCCCGCCGGAGGTGACGTAGACTCGATGGCGACCAACATCCTTTAAGTCCGTCCAGAGAGGCGGGGAAGGAGGCCTGAAATGGCCGAAAGTTTGTCAGGCGCCTTGAGCGCACCAACCCAGGGCAAGGAGATCCTCGGACCTCCCGATATAGCCCGTTCCCTGTTCCGTATCGCGCACGAGATTCTGGAACGCAACCACGGGACGCAGGACATCGTCGTCCTCGGGATCCCCAGTGGGGGAGCACCGCTCGCGCACAGACTCGTCGAGGCGCTTGCTGTCGCCGCGGGAGAAGGGACGCAGTGGTCCGAGCAGGCGGGACAGGCGCGGGCCGATGCCGCCAATGCCAAGGTCCCGGTCGGCACCCTGGACATCACCATGTACCGCGATGACCTGGGACGTCACCCGATCCGAGTTCCCCGTCCCACGGAGATCCCCCAGGGCGGCATCGACGGCAAAGTCGTCATCCTCGTTGACGACGTCCTCTACTCCGGGCGCACCATCCGGGCCGCCCTCGACGCCCTGGGCGCCATCGGCCGCCCCCGGGCCGTGCAACTGGCCACACTCGTGGACCGCGGACACCGCGAGCTGCCCATCCGAGCCGACTACGTGGGTAAGAACCTGCCGACCTCCCGCTCTGAGAAAGTCGTGGTGTCCCTGACCGAGCTCGGCGCCTCCACCGACGCCGTCACCATCGTCCCCGCAGACGTCCCCACTGAGCGTTCGAGTGAGCGCAGCAACCAGGAGGCCACCCGATGAAGCACCTGCTCTCCGCCAAGGACCTGACCCACGACGAGGCGGTCATGGTCCTGGACACCGCCGAGGCGATGGCCGCCACCCAGCGTCATGCGGTCAAGAAGCTTCCGACGCTGCGCGGCAAGACCGTGGTGAACCTCTTTTTCGAGGACTCCACCCGCACCAGGCTCTCCTTCGAGGCCGCCGCCAAGCGCCTGAGCGCCGACGTCATCAACTTCTCGGCCAAGGGCTCCTCACTGTCCAAGGGCGAGTCCCTCAAGGACACCGCCCAGACGATCATGGCCATGGGGGCGGACGCCGTCGTCGTGCGCCACTCCGCCTGCGGCGCCGCGCACCTGCTGGCCCACGCCGGCTGGATCAACGTGCCGGTCCTCAACGCCGGCGACGGCACCCACCAGCACCCCACTCAGGCCCTTCTGGACGCCATGACGCTGCGGCGCTGGTACGTCCCCGGAGCGCCGGCCACAGCGGACGGCAGCCCCGCCCCGCAGGGGCGCGACCTGGAGGGCGCCCGCCTCATCATCGTCGGAGACGTCCTGCACTCCCGGGTGGCCCGCTCCAACGTGGACCTCATGACGGCGCTCGGCGCGAAGGTCACACTCGTAGCGCCGCCCACGCTACTGCCCGTCGGTATGGACGACTGGCCCTGCGAGGTGTCCTACAACCTTGATGAGGCTATCGAGGAGATTCAGCCCGACGCCGTCATGATGCTGCGCGTCCAGCGCGAGCGCATGAGTGCCGCAGGAGGGGGGCTTCTTCCCGAGCCCTGGTGAGTACTCCAGCGTCTACGGCCTCACCTCCGCCCGTCGCCGGGCCATGCCGGAGCACGCGATCGTCATGCACCCCGGCCCCATGAACCGTGGCCTCGAGATCACCGCCGAGGCCGCCGACGACCCCCGCTCGCGCATCATCGAGCAGGTCGGCAACGGAGTCTCCGTCCGTATGGCCGCCCTCTACCTCCTCCTCGCTGACGAAGGGAACCAGCTGTGACCTCCCACCTCCTGACCGGTGTCCGCCCCTACGGCGAGGACCCCACTGACATTCTCATTACCGACGGCACCATCACCGCCATCGGCCCTGACGCAGCGACGAAGGCCCCGGCCGACGTTCAGCGCCATGACCTGGACGGGCTCATCGCATTGCCCGGGCTCGTCGATATCCACACTCACCTGCGCGAGCCCGGAGGGGAGTCCGCCGAGACCATCTACTCCGGTACCCGCGCCGCAGCCGTCGGCGGCTACACCGCCGTCTTCGCGATGGCCAACACCACGCCCGTCCAGGACAATGCCGGTGTCGTGGAGCAGGTGCTGCGGCTGGGCCGTGAAGCCGGCTGGGTGGACGTCCATCCGGTGGGCGCCGTCTCAGCGGGACTGGCCGGCGAGCACCTGTCCGACATGGGTGCCATGGCCACCTCCGCCGCCCGAGTGCGGGTCTTCTCCGATGACGGCAAGTGCGTCTCCGACCCCGTCCTCATGCGCAGGGCCCTGGAGTACGTCAAGTCCTTCGACGGCGTCATCGCCCAGCACGCACAGGATCCCCGCCTCACCGAGGGATCCCAGATGCACGAAGGCGTCGTCTCCGCCGAGCTGGGACTGCGCGGCTGGCCGGCAGTGGCGGAGGAGTCGATCATCGCCCGCGACGTCCTGCTGGCCGAGCACGTCGGCTCGCGTCTGCACGTGTGCCACTGTCCACTGCGGGCAGCGTCGGCATCATCCGCTGGGCCAAGTCCCGCGGCATCAATGTCACCGCTGAGGTCACGCCGCACCACCTCCTGCTGACTGACGAGATGGCCCGCACCTACTCCCCGCTGTACAAGGTCAACCCCCCGCTGCGCACGGCCGAGGACGTCGAGGCGGTTCGCGAGGCCCTGGCCGATGGCACCATCGACGTCGTCGGCACCGACCACGCCCCGCACCCGGTGGAGGACAAGGACTGCGAGTGGCAGGCCGGAGCCTTCGGCATGACCGGCCTGGAGACCGCACTGAGCGTCCTGATCGAGACGATGGTCGCCCCCGGCCGCATGACCTGGCGCGACATCGCCCGGGCCATGTCCTCGACCCCCGCCCGCATCGGCCGCCTGAGCGACCAGGGCTGCGAGCTCGAGGTCGGTGCCCCGGCCAACATCACTGTGGTCGACCCCGAGGTGCGCCGCACCGTCGACGCCTCCGCCCAGTGGACCAGCTCCACCAACACCCCCTACGCCGGGATGGAGCTGCCGGGACAGGTCATGGCCACCTTCCTCCACGGCCGCCCCACCGTGCTCGACGGCGCTCCCGTTGAGGCTCCCGCCGGCTCAGCTCATGCCTGAGCTGAGCCACCGCCCAGCCGCCCTCCTCGTGCTGGAGGACGGCTGGGCCCTGCGGGGCCGCAGCTACGGGGCCCAAGGGCGCACCATTGGAGAGATCGTCTTCTCCACCGGGATGACCGGGTACCAGGAAACACTGACCGATCCCTCCTACCACCGCCAGATCGTCGTGCAGACCGCGCCACACATCGGTAACACCGGGGTCAACGACGAGGACGCCGAGTCGGACCGTATCTGGGTGGCCGGCTACGTCGTACGCGAGCCTGCTCGGCGGGCCTCCAGCTGGCGCTCCCGTCGGGAGCTGGAGGACGATCTGCGTGACGCCGGCATCGTTGGCCTCTGCGAGGTCGACACCCGGGCCTGACCCGGCATCTGCGCGAGGCGGGTGCGATGCGTGGCGGCATCTTCTCCGGGGACGCCCTGCCTGCCGGAGGCACTGACCCCGGTGGTCCCAGCCAGGCCTGCATCGACATCTGCCTGGAGGCCGTGCGCAGCGAACCGCCCATGAGCGGCCGCGCCCTGGCCGCTGAGGTGACCACTCCCTCCGGGTACGTCGTCGAGCCCACCGGACCGGCCGAGGGACAGGAGCCGGTCGCGGTGCTGGTCGCCATCGACCTGGGCATCAAGTCCCGCACCCCGTGGCAGTTCGCCGAGCGCGGCGTACGCGTCCACGTCCTGCCCCAGTCCACGACTCTGTCCGAGATTCTTGCCCTCAGACCCGATGGCGTCCTGTTCTCCAACGGCCCCGGAGACCCGGGGACAGCCGACGCCGAGATCGAGCTCCTGCGAGGCGTCCTCGACGCACGCATTCCCTTCTTCGGCATTTGCTTGGGCAATCAGCTCCTGGGACGTGCCCTGGGCTACGGCACCTACAAGCTCGCTTACGGGCACCGCGGTGTCAACCAGCCCGTTGTGGACCGCGCCACCGGAAAGGTGGAGATCACGGCCCACAACCACGGCTTCGCCGTCGACGCCCCCATCGATCAGCCCTCCGTCGCCCCCTTCGACAACGGTCGCTACGGCCGGGTGGAGGTCTCCCACCTGGGACTCAATGACGGTGTGGTTGAAGGGCTACGGGCGCTGGATCTGCCGGCCTTCTCCGTCCAGTACCACCCCGAGGCCGCTGCTGGACCCCATGACGCCGAGCACCTCTTCGACCGATTCATCCGCCTCATGCGGGAGCACCGCCGGGGCCAGGACCGCGAGGACACGAACTGACATGCCTGCTCGCCCTGATATCAGCTCCGTCCTGGTCATCGGATCGGGCCCCATCGTCATCGGGCAGGCCTGCGAGTTCGACTACTCCGGCACCCAGGCCTGCCGCGTCCTGCGCGCTGAGGGAATCCGCGTCATTCTGGTCAACTCCAACCCGGCCACGATCATGACCGACCCCGACGTCGCCGACGCCACCTATATCGAGCCGATCACCCCCGAGGTGCTGACCACCATCATCGCCAAGGAACGGCCCGACGCCCTCCTGCCCACCTGGGCGGGCAGACCGCCCTCAACGCCGCCATGAGCCTGGTCGAGCGCGGCGTGCTCGATGAGTACGACGTCGAGCTCATCGGCGCCTCCGCCGCGGCCATCAACGCCGGGGAGGACCGTGACGAGTTCAAGGACGTCGTCGAGCGTTGTGGCGCCGAGGTCGCCCGCAGCGTTATCGCCCACACCATGGATGAGTGCCGCGCCGGGGTCGATGCCCTGGGTGGATACCCGGTCGTCGTGCGCCCCTCCTTCACGATGGGCGGCCTGGGCAGCGGTGTCGCCTTCAATGACTCGGACCTGCATCGCATCGCCGGGGCGGGTCTGGCGGCCTCCCGCACCACCGAGGTCCTCCTGGAGGAGTCGATCCTGGGCTGGAAGGAGTACGAGCTCGAGCTCATGCGCGACACCGCCGACAACGTGGTGGTCGTGTGCTCCATCGAGAACGTCGACCCTGTGGGAGTGCACACCGGCGACTCCATCACGGTCGCCCCGGCCCTGACCCTCACCGACCGCGAGCTCCAGAGGCTGCGGGACATCGGCATCGCCGTCATCCGGGAGGTCGGGGTCGACACCGGCGGCTGCAACATCCAGTTCGCCGTCGACCCGGCCACCGGCAGGATCATCGTCATCGAGATGAACCCCCGCGTCTCGAGGTCCTCAGCCCTGGCCTCGAAGGCCACCGGCTTCCCGATCGCCAAGATCGCCGCACGCCTGGCTGTGGGGTACACGCTCGACGAGATCCCCAACGACATCACCGGCTCCACCCCGGCCTCCTTCGAACCGACCCTGGACTACGTGGTCGTCAAGGTGCCGCGCTTCGCCTTCGAGAAGTTCCGGGGCGCTGACCCCCGGCTCACCACCACCATGAAATCGGTCGGCGAGGCCATGGCGATCGGTCGCTCCTATACGGAAGCCCTCCAGAAGGCCTTGCGCTCTCTGGACAAGAAGGGAACCGCCTTCCACTGGGACGGACCGGCGCCCAGCCAGCAGCAGACCGCTGAGCTGCTGGAGTCCATCGCCGTGCCCACCGAGCACCGGCTGGTCGACCTCCAGCAGGCCGTGCGCGGTGGAGCCACCATTGCTCAGCTCCACGAGGCCACCCGCATCGACCCCTGGTTCCTGGACCAGATGCTGCTTCTTGAGGAGGTGGCCCAGGAGGTCAAGGGCGCACCCGCGCTCACCGCGGACGTCCTGGCCCTGGCCAAGCGCCACGGCTTCTCCGACGTCCAGGTCGCCTCCCTGCGCGGCATCAGCGAGGACACGGTGCGAGAGGTCCGCCATGCCTTCGGCCTGCGGCCCGTCTACAAGACCGTTGACACCTGCGCCGCCGAGTTCGCCTCACGCACCCCCTACCTCTACTCCAGCTACGACCTGGAGACCGAGGTGGCATCCCGTGAGCGTGAGGCCGTCATCATCCTGGGCTCGGGGCCTAACCGGATCGGCCAGGGCATTGAGTTCGACTACTCCTGTGTTCACGCCGCGATGGCCCTGTCCGATCGCTACGAGACCGTCATGGTCAACTGCAACCCTGAGACCGTCTCCACCGACTACGACATCTCCGATCGGCTCTACTTCGAGCCTCTGACCTTCGAGGACGTCATCGAGATTTACGAGGCCGAGCTGGCAGCCGGACCCGTGACCGGTGTCATCGTCCAGCTCGGTGGTCAGACACCGCTGTCCTTTTGGCGGCCAGGCTGGCCAAGGCCGGGGTGCCGATCCTGGGAACGAGTCCCGAGGCGATCGATGCCGCCGAGGACCGCGAGGCCTTCGGGGTCGTTCTTCAGCGTGCCGGTCTGCCCGCACCAGCGCACGGCACCGCTCTGAGCGACGAGCAGGCGCGCTCGGTCGCCCAGGGCATCGGCTATCCGGTCCTGGTGCGCCCCAGCTACGTGCTCGGCGGCCGCGGTATGGAGATCGTCTACGACGCCCAGGGTCTCGACGACTATCTCCAGCGCGCCGGTCTTGAGCCCGGAGGCGTCTACGGTACCGGGCCACTACTCATCGACCGTTTCCTCGACGACGCCATCGAGATCGATGTCGACGCCCTGTACGACGGCAGCGAGCTGTTCCTCGGTGGCGTCATGGAGCATATCGAGGAGGCCGGTATCCACTCCGGTGACTCCGCCTGCGTCATGCCGCCCATGACCCTGTCCGACACGGAGATCGCTCGCATCCGACGCTCCACCGAGGCGATCGCCAAAGGTGTGGGCGTGCAAGGGCTGCTCAACATCCAGTTCGCCCTCGTCTCCGACGTTCTCTACGTCATCGAGGCCAACCCCAGGGCCTCGCGCACAGTCCCCTTCGTCTCGAAGGCATCCGGTGTGCAGCTGGCCAAGGCGGCGGCCCTCATCATGACGGGGGAGACGATCGCCTCGCTCAGGCGCTCCGGTCACCTCCCCAAGGCCGACGCCGCCGTCACCGATCCCGATGACCCGATCGCCGTCAAGGAGGCGGTCCTGCCCTTCAAACGGTTCCGTACCACCGAGGGTCGCGTGGTCGACACGATCCTGGGGCCGGAGATGCGTTCCACCGGCGAGGTCATGGGCTACGACGTCGACTTCCCGCGGGCCTTCGCCAAGTCCCAGGCCGGTGCCTACGGTGGCCTACCAGGAGAGGGAACGCTGTTCGTCTCGGTGGCCGACCGAGACAAGCGAGCCATCATCCTGCCGGTGGCTCGGCTCGCGGAGCTCGGCTTCACGGTCCTGGCCACGACCGGGACCGCACAGGTGCTGCGCCGCAACGGGATCGACGCCTTGGCGGTGCGCAAGATCAGCCAGGGCGTTGGCGACCACGGCGAGCAGACGATCGCCGAGCTCATCGAGTCCGGAGCCATCGACATGGTGGTCAACACTCCCAAGGGCCAGGGGGCCCGCGCCGACGGCTACTCCATCCGCGCGGCCACCACCGGTGCCGACCGTCCCATCATCACCACCGTCCAACAGCTCCAGGCAGCGGTCCAGGCCCTCGAGGCCCAGCTGCGCGGTCCCTTCCAGGTTCGCAGCCTCCAGGAGCACATCGCCGCCCGCCGATCCCGGCGAGGCTCGGTATCCGAGTCCCACCTCGTGGCCCCCGTTGACGACAAGGAGACCAAATGAGTTCCGCCGCCGCCCACCAGACCAGTCGACGCCCCTTCGGATCCCGCCTGGCCGACGCCATGGACGACCACGGCCCCCTGTGCGTCGGCATCGACCCCCACCCGAACCTGCTCGAGGCCTGGGGCCTGGCCGACTCGGCCGCAGGCCTGCGGGACTTCGCCCTGCGGACCATCGACGCGGTTGGAGGACACGTGGCCGCCGTCAAGCCCCAGTCCGCCTTCTTCGAGCGACACGGCAGCGCCGGCATCGCGGTCCTCGAGGAGACCCTGGCGGCCCTGCGTGACCTGGGCACCTTGTCCATTCTCGACGTCAAGCGCGGGGACATCGGTTCCACCATGGCTGGATACGCCCAGGCCTACCTGTCCGACGACGCTCCTCTGGCCGCCGACTCCATCACTGTCTCGCCCTACCTGGGCTACGGGTCCCTCACACCTGCACTCAACCTCGCCGAGGCCAACGGACGCGGCGTCTTCGTCCTGGCCCTGACCTCCAATCCGGAAGGAGTCGGCGTCCAGCACGCCGTCAACGGGGACCAGGCCGTGGCCGCCGGCATCGTGGAGGGCGTGACCGCCTCCAACGCCCAGGCCAGTGGCGAAGGCAGGCTCGGCAGCATCGGGCTGGTCATCGGCGCCACCGTCGGCGGGGCCGTGAGCGACCTGGGAATCGACCTGCAGGGCGCCAATGGTCCGTTGCTGGCACCGGGCGTGGGCGCCCAAGGCGCTGGGCCGGCCGAGCTGGAGGCGGTTTTCGGGACGGCGCGCCGTCAGGTCCTGGCCTCCACCTCACGCGGGGTTCTCAAGGCAGACCCTCCATCGACGAGCTGCGAAAAGCAGCGTCGGCATCCGCCTATGAGGCCGCAACAGCTCTGCGTTGAGTCTTCAGGTGCTGCAGCCCGCCTCGGATTGAAGGTGTGTGTGTGCGGAAACACGAAGTCGGTGGTGGAATATAGGCCCCTGCGAATGCGAGTACACCTGGCCCGACTTATGCTCGTGGTGCGGGTCACTGGTATTCGACCGGGAGGAGACACACCATGACGCTTCCGACGCTGACACCCGAGCAACGGGCTCAGGCACTGGAGAAGGCGGCTGCGGCGCGATCGCACCGCGCCCGTATCAAGTCCGAGCTCAAGAGCGGGGAGCTCAAGCTCTCCGAGTTCTTCACCGCCTCAGAGACAGATGATGTCCTGGGCAAGATGAAGGTCAGAGCACTGCTCATCTCCCTGCCACGCGTGGGGACCACAACAGCTGATGCCATCCTCGCTGACGTGCATATCGCCGAGTCCCGGCGAGTGCGTGGGCTGGGAGCGAACCAGAGGGCGGCACTCGTGGAGCGCTTCGGCTAGGAAGGCCGCTTAGACGCCGGGTCGTGCCGACGGGTCCCGGTAGGCCATGATGTGGCCATGACCGACGTTGCTGCCACAGACCCGTCCGTTCCCGCTCTCGCCCGCCTGACCGTTCTGGCCGGCCCCACGGCGGTGGGTAAGGGCACTGTCGTCACCGAGCTACGCAGACGCCATCCAGACCTGTTCATCTCGGTCTCGGCCACCACCCGTCAGCCTCGTCCCGGTGAGGTCGACGGCGTGCACTACCACTTCGTCAGCGACGAGGACTTCGACTCGCTCGTCGCCAGTGGCCAGATGCTGGAGTGGGCTCTGGTCCACGGAGCGCATCGTTACGGCACCCCCCGGGGCCCGGTCCAGGACCGGCTCGATGCCGGATTCCCTGCACTGTTGGAGATCGACCTGGACGGTGCCCGGCAGGTGCGTCGGGCGATGCCTGAGGCCCGCCTCGTCTTTCTCGCGCCGCCGAGCTGGGAGGAGCTCGTCCGCAGGCTCGTCGGTCGCGGTACTGAGGATGCCCATGAACAGGAGCGGCGCCTGGCCACGGCCCGCACCGAGCTGGACGCGGCCGGCGAGTTCGACCACGTCGTCATCAACGACACCGTGGCGAGCGCCACCGCGGAGCTGGAGAGACTCATGGGATTGGGCAGTTAGAATAACGTGGCTCTGAACTATCGAGATTGAACCGGAGGCATGCACATGCTCGGAACCTCTCCCCAGCCCGAGGGCATCACCAACCCGCCGATCGACGACCTTCTGGAGAAGGTCGACTCCAAGTACGGGCTCGTGGTGGAGGCCGCCAAGCGCGCCCGCCAGATCAACACCTACACCCAGCAGCTCGAGGACAACCAGTTCGAGTTCTTCGGTCCGCTGGTCGACTCCGAGGTCGGCGAGAAGTCCCTGGGCATCGCTCTGCGTGAGATCGCCGAGGACAAGCTCGAGGTCATCCCCGGGGACGTGGCCCGAGCCCGCCGCGCCGAGGCCGAGGAGGCCCGTCGAGCCGCGGAGGCCGACATGTTCAGCGACATCTCGCTGGATTCCCCGGTGTCCCTCGAGGGCGGCGAGACTCCCACCAGCCTCGACGACATCCAGTTCTGAGCCCGGCTCGCCATGGACGAGCCGCACACTGCTGTGACTGAACGCGCCGTGACCGCCGTCGAGCGGCCACGGCGCGTCGTCGTCGGCGTTGCCGGGTCGATCGCCGCCTACAAGGCCCCCTTCGTCATTCGACTGCTGCGTCAGGCCGGGCACGAGGTCAAGGTCGTGGCCACCGAGTCGGCGCTGAGGTTCATCGGTGCTCCGGCACTGGCGGCGGTCAGTGGCAGGCCCGTATCCACCGGGGTCTTCGATGACCCGGCTGCGGTTGAGCACGTGGCCGTGGCCGAGTGGGCCGAGCTCGTCGTGGTCGCTCCGGCCTCGGCGGACCTGCTGGCGCGGGTACGGGCAGGACGGTCCGACGACATGCTCACCGCGACGATACTGACCTGCCAGGCTCCCGTCGTCCTGGCGCCGGCCATGCACACCCAGATGTGGGTCAACCCCGCCACCCGGGAGAACGTGGCAGTGCTGCGTGAGCGTGGTCTGACGGTCATCGAGCCGGACAGCGGGCGCCTGACCGGCAAGGACTCCGGAGTGGGCCGGATGCCCGAACCCGAGCAGATCGTGTCGCAGGCCCTGGCTACCCTGACACAGCCAGTCGCCGAGGGCGCGGCAGCGCAGGACGCCCTGGGGGAGAAGAATAGGCGTTTGGAGGGCCGGCACCTCGTCATCTCCGCGGGCGGCACACGCGAGCCCATCGATCCGGTGAGGTACCTCGGTAACCGCTCCTCAGGGCACCAGGGCTGCGCACTGGCGGCGGCCGCCGTCGAGCAGGGAGCCCGCGTCACCCTGGTGCAGGCGCACGTGGCCTCCGACCTGCTCAACGCCTGCCGGCGGAGGTGAGCGTCGTTGCCGCCGGTACCGCCTCTGACATGCTCCGCGCCGTGCGCGAGAGCGCGCGAGACGCCGATGCCGTCATCATGGCAGCAGCTGTCGCCGACTACCGGCCCGTCACCGTGGCCGCCACCAAGCTCAAGAAGCAGGCACCCGCCGGAGCGAATCACCTCAGCGAACCGGTCATGTCCATTGACCTCACCACCAACCCGGACATCCTGGTCGGGCTGGTGAGCGACCCACCTCGGCCCGGCCAGATCATCGTCGGATTCGCCGCCGAGACCGGGGACGAGAATGGTGACGTACTCTTCCACGGCAGAGCCAAGGCTCGCCGCAAAGGGGCTCATCTTCTGGCGGTCAACGCGGTGGGGGAGGAGCTCGGCTTCGGAGACGTCCCCAATGCCGTCGTCGTCCTGGATGCCGACGGCACGGAGGTGGCGCGGGGACAGGGCAGCAAGATGGAGGTCGCGCGCCTTCTCATCTCCCTGACTGCCGACCTCGTGGATGCGACCTGAGGCCCAGATTCCGCATTTTCGTGGGTAACGCCACGACGGATCAGTTCCGGCGGTGACTACGATGGGCGGGTGAGTTCCTCCTTACGTCTGTTCACGTCCGAGTCGGTCACTGAAGGACACCCGGACAAGATCTGCGACCGTGTCTCTGACGCGATCCTCGACGCCATCCTCGAGCAGGACCCCACCGCACGCGTCGCGGTCGAGACGATGGTGACGACAGGCCTGGTGCACGTGGCCGGAGAAGTTACCACTGAGAGGGCCTACGTCGAGATCCCCGAAATCGTTCGCCAGGAGATCTCCGCCATCGGCTACACCTCCTCAGATGTCTGCTTCGACGCCCGTTCCTGTGGTGTGTCGGTATCGATCGGGCAGCAGTCCGCGGACATCGCAGCCGGAGTGGACAAGTCCCTTCAGGCCCGCCGGGATGACACGGACATCGACCCCCTCGACCTGCAGGGTGCCGGAGACCAGGGGCTCATGTTCGGCTACGCCTGCGACGACACCGCGGCCCTCATGCCTCTGCCCATCCACCTGGCGCATCGTCTTGCGGAGCGTCTGGCCGCAGTGCGCAAGCAGGGTATTGTCCCGGGACTGCGCCCCGACGGTAAGACCCAGGTGACGATCGGCTATGACGGCCAGCGTCCGGTGAGCCTGCACAACCTGGTCATCTCCACCCAGCACGACGCGGACCGCACGCGTGCCTGGCTCACTGACGCTCTGCGCACGGAGGTCATCGAGCCGGTGCTGGCCGCTGAGGCCGAGGCCGGAACCGATCTCGGCACCGCCCACACCGAGGTCCTCATCAATCCCTCGGGGCAGTTCGTCATCGGTGGTCCGGCGGGTGACGCCGGGCTGACGGGACGCAAGATCATCGTGGACACCTACGGCGGGATGGCCCGTCACGGCGGGGGCGCCTTCTCCGGCAAGGATCCCTCGAAGGTGGACCGCTCCGCCAGTTACGCCATGCGTTGGGTCGCCAAGAACGTCGTCGCAGCGGGGCTGGCCAGAAGGTGCGAGATTCAGGTGGCCTACGCCATCGGCTCTGCTCACCCCGTGGGCGTCTACGTGGAGACATTCGGGACGGCGACTGTTCCTGAGGAGCGCATCATGAAGGCCGTCAACGAGGTCTTCGACCTTCGTCCGGCCGCCATTGTGCGCGACCTCGACCTGCTGCGTCCCATCTACCGCGCCACCAGCTCCTACGGCCACTTCGGGCGCCCCGGCTTCAGCTGGGAGGCCACCGACCGCGTCGAGGCCCTGCGCCAGGCCGTCTGAGTCCGGCGTGCTCGGGACAGGAGACTTCCGAAGGCTTGTATGGCAACCGGCTACGATGACGCCGTTTCCGCCTCCGGTGAGTGGGAGGAGACCGCACGTGGTCACGGGGTAAGCAGGCAGGGCGAGCTGCTGGAACTGCCGGAGCCCGGTCAGCGCACGGTGACGGTGGCGGGAGTCCACAACCCCGTGGCGAGGGTTCTCCTGGACTCCCCGGTGCCGCACCTCGACCGCACCTTCGACTACTTGGTTCCTGCGGCGATGGCGCAGCAGGCCCTGCCTGGCACCCGGGTCATGGTTCGCTTCGGTGAGCAGGAGATGCGCGGATGGATCTGGGAGCGAGGGTCCACGACCACCCATATCGGCCGGCTGTCTGCTCTGCGCCGAGTGGTCTCCGACCTCCCGGTCCTGCCGGAGGGCTCACGCCGCCTCATTGAGGCCGTCGCCTCCCGTAGCTGTGGGACACGTTCCGACGTCGTCCGGCTTGCGGTTCCCGCCAGGCACGCCACCACTGAGAAGGCTGAGAGGAACAAGGGTCCCCTCGACCTTGCAACCTGGGAACCGCTGTCCTCGAGCGACCATGGCTGGCAACCTTACGACGGCGGCGAGGAGTTCCTGAAACGGTTGGCCCACGGCGAGGCACCACGCGCGGTCTGGTCCGCCCTGCCCGCGCCGCAGCAGCGGCCGCCCGCGACATGTTCGGCGGGGGACGATGGCAGCTCCGTCCCAGCGGTTTCTCCGTGGCAGCTGTGCCTGGCTCAAGCCGTCCAGGCCACCTTGGCGAGCTCCCGCAGCGCGGTCATCGTCGTCGCCACGACTCATCAGGCTGAGACTCTCGCTGCCCGGCTCAGGCATAACCTGGAGGGGGAACCGGTGGTGGTGCTCTCTGCTGAGCATGGGCCGGCACGCCGTTACCGGGCGTTTCTGGCTCTGCTGCTGGGGCGTGCCCGGGTGGTTGTCGGCACCAGGGCGGCAGCCTTCGCTCCGGTGCAGCGGCTCGGGCTGGCGGCCGTCTGGGACGACGGGGACAACCGGTTGGAGGAGCCCCACGCCCCCTACTGTCACGCCCGCACAGTACTCGCCCTGCGCTCAACGTTGGAGAGTGCCGGACTGCTCATCGGCGGATTCACCCGCTCCGTGGAGGCGCACTCGTTCGTGGAGCAAGGATGGTGCCAGAACCTGGCGGCACCCCGCCACGTGGTGCGCGCTGCGGTGCCTCGGGTGGAGGTCCCTGGCCCAGCTGAGCTGGACCGGGAGGGCGCGTCCGGAGCAGCCCGCATCCCTTCCCTCGCCCATCGAGCGCTGCGGAGCGCTTTGCAGGACGGACCAGTGCTCGTTCAGGTGCCACGTGCCGGCTACGCGCCGTTGGTGGCCTGTGCCCGATGCCGTACAGCCGCACACTGCACTGTCTGTGGCGGTCCGCTGGCGATGGACCAACGGGGGCGTACCTCCTGCCGTTGGTGCGCTCGCACGGTGGGGCAGTGGGACTGCCCCGAGTGCGGCGGCCATGGACTGAGGATGGCGACGGTTGGATCGACGCGCACGGGTGAGGAGCTGGGGCGGGCCTTTCCCGGCGTCCCCGTGGTGGTCTCGGGAGCGAGGGAGGCCCACGGCGTTATCGACGAGGTAGACGGCACGCCACGTCTTGTGGTGGCGACGCCCGGGGCGGAGCCGGTGGCCGAGGGCGGATACCGGGCCATTCTGCTGCTCGACGGCGGCGCGCTGTCCTCCCGTCCCGATCTTGGTGCTGCCAGCGAAGCGTTGCGCCAGTGGTCCAATGCCGTGGTGCTGGCGGCACCGTCAGCCCGTGTCGTTCTCCTGGGCGGACCGGATCCGGTCGCGGCGCAGGCCCTCCTGAGATGGGACCAGGCTGGCTTCGCCCGCAGAGACCTTCTGGAGCGAGCCGAGCTGCACCTACCACCCGCTTGGCGAGTGGCCCGCCTGGACGGGCCAGCACGTGGCGTGGAGTCCCTCCTGGCTCAGGCCGACGCCGATGGGTTTGAGGTACTGGGCCCGGTGACCCCACCGCCTGTTCGCGGTCAGGCGACCTCCCGGTGCAGTCAGGGCCCTGGTACGCGCTCCGCTGTCACGTGGCAAGGCGCTTGCCACCATGCTCGGGCTACGACTGCGCGACCGATCAGCCCACCGTGAGGAGCCGGTTCGTGTTGAGCTCGATCCCACCCGTTTGTGGTGAGGGAACCGTGAAGATGCGAGGGGGAGAGGCAGACCCGCTCGGACGGCTCACTAGTCAGCAGTGCTACCCGTCACCGCTGTGACCGGCGACGTGGCGGGAGAGCCATGAGGCGACGCAGCGCTCAGCGTGTCACCAGGCGCCTGGAAGGGTGGCATGCCATGGGCCAGGGAGATGAGATCCGTCAAGAGTCCTGCGGCGGTGGCCTTGACGTTCCACCCCTCACTGAGGGCAGTCACAGCGGCACCATCGACGATAGCGATCACCATCTCCGGTTCGAGCGGGCTGTCGAACTGGCGCAGCACACGGCGCAGAGCGGCATTGAGACGTTGCCGCCCCTGACGGTAGGCGTGCTTGACCGGAGATGCCTGGCTGGCTGAGATGAGTTGAAGATAGTGCCCGAAGTAGGCACCATGGGCGGGAAGGGTCGCTTGGAGGATGAACCGCACCCGCTGGGGGACATCTGGAACGCCTTTGAAGGCCTCCACCCGGTCGGCGACATGCTCTGCCCGAGATGCCCACAAACCGATGTTGACCAGCCCCGCCTGATGGAGGAGATCCTCCAAGCCGTCGAAGTAGTAGGTTGTCGCGGACAAGGAGCACCCGGCTCGCTTGGCGACACTGCGATGGCTGATCGCGGAAGGTCCTGACTCACGGATGATGGCCGCCGCGGCTTCGATGATGGCCTGACGACGGTCCTCTCCTCGCGGTGTCACTCGCGATTCTGCTCGAGAGCCTGCGGGTACGGGAGCATCACTACTCGCTGCGTCTCCAGCGGCATCTGCATCAGTACTAGCCATACCCATCATCTTACGACGACAACACGGTGAAGTCCGTAAGAAGACGGTGATCATGGCCTCGTAACGAAGTAGGCTATATTCGACCTGTTGCCAATTGCTCTCAGTGAGTGGGAGTGAGTGGGTCAGACTTCGGGTTGAGCCTGCTCCTCAGTCAGCTCCGACCCATGAATCGTACGAGATCGGAAGATTGCCACCATGGCGATCAGTGCGATCACCGTGAGATAAACCGCCGGCGCCAGGGGAGAGCCGGTGATCTTGATAAGCCACGTGACGATGAACGGCGTCGTTCCGCCAAGAAGCGCGTTGGCCCCATTGAAGGACAGGGCGAAGCCCGAGTAGCGCACGTTGGTTGGGAAGGACTCAGCCAGGAAGGTGGCCAGAGTTCCATCATTAGCCGTCAACGCTATAGCGAAATGATCTGGCACAGGATGACCGCTACGAGCATGCCCGCAGCCTTCGTCATCACGATGAACAACGGGATGGTGAGCACAATGAATGCGACGCAAGCGGCGATAAGCATTCGACGGCGCCCGAAGGAGTCCGATAGGTGCCCCATGAGGAAGATTGCGGCGATGTACACGACCAGCATGACGGAGGTCGCCAGAGTGGAGGTGTCCTGGGAGAACCCGAGCTCTTCGTGAACGTATGTCGGCATGTAGGTGAGGAGCATGTAGAAGGCAACGGCGTTGAGGCAGGAGACTCCGAAGGTGATGAGGGTCTCGTGCAGGTGATCGTGCAGCAGCAGGCGCAGTGGCTCGGACCAGCTGGTCGCCTTCTGCTCCTGTGGCATCTCCGCACGCATCTCCTGGTAGGCGGGAGAGTCCTCCAGGTGTACCCGGATGTAGCGACCGATGAGACCCAGTGGCCCGGCCAGAAGGAAGGGGACTCGCCACCCCCAGGTGTTCATGGCATCCTCACTGAGGACCGAGAACATGCCCGTCACCATGAGAGAGCCGGCGAGCAGGCCACAGGCGGTAGAAGCCGGAACCAGCGACGTGTAGATACCGCGTCGAGCCGGAGGGGCGTACTCGGCCAGGAAGGTTCCAGCGCCTGCATACTCACCGGAGGCGGAGAATCCCTGAATCATTCGCAGGACGAGCAGGCCGATGGCGCTCGCCATCCCGATGACCGAGTATGTGGGAAGGAGACCGATGAAGAATGTCGATCCGGACATGATGAGAATCGACCACGACAGTGCCCAACGGCGTCCCCAACGGTCTCCCCACGCCCCCCATACAACGGCGCCGATCGGGCGCAGAATGAAAGACATCGCGAACACTGCGTATGTCGAGAGCAACTGGATTGATTTGTCAGCGGCGGGGAAGAATGCGTGACCAATGACGGTAACCAGGTATCCGTACGAGGCATAGTCGAACCACTCAATGAAGTTGCCGATGAAGCTCGCCTTTGCTGCACGCTCAGTGCGAGACTTCGTTCTGAATCCAGATGATGGTCTTTCGTGCTTCCTGAGTGGGAGGTGTTCATAGCCTATGCTCCGGCTCGGTGGATGTCGACGATGATGTAATAGTCATCCCAAGGTGAGACGTTGATGATTCTACCTGTGATCCTGTCTGCCCGCTGGGATTTGACGTAGGCAGACAGGATCACAGGAGGATCAGGACGTGGAGGCGCGTGATTTCCGGGAGGTGGCATCCACCATGATCGGAGCCAATCCACCGCCGACAATGAGCAGTCCGCCGATCATCCCCATGGGTGTGAGCTTCTCTCCTCAGACGAGCAGGCCGCACAGAATGGCGACCGGACACTCCCAGTAGGAGATCGTCGAGTACTCAACGGCGGGCAGGTTGCGCCCTGCAACGACTAGGAATCCCAGTGCGAAGAGGCCGCAGACGAGGAAGAGGGCCACGGCCCACATCCAGTTGGTGGCGGTGAAGGTGGAAACGCCGTGCCAAGGACGCAAGACGATGGACATCACCAGCGTCGCGCAGGCGGCCCAGAAGAAGTTCCACACGCCGCGGACGATCGAGTCAACATCCTTGCGGTATCCGTAGAAGAACAGTGCCAGGCCGTAAAAGACGCCGGATAGCAGGCCCAAAAGATCTCCCAGGCTCTTCTGAGGGAACTCAGGCGTTGTGGCAGACAGATCCAGCCCGAAGGTCAGAATTCCGTTATTGTAGTCGATGATTCCAATGGTTAGCAGCATTCCTATGAACACAAGAGACAGGAAGATGCTGGAGAGCACGCTGATCTTCTCTTTGCGGAAAATGCGTGCGAGCAGTGCACAGAACAAGGGTCCTGTGTAGATGAGGAAGACGGCATTGGAAATGGTCGTCATCAACGTCGAGGAGATGTAGCAGCCCAGGGACAGGCCGATGCTGATCCCTCCCAGGATCACGGTGGTGCTCAGGCGCGTGCGGCGGAACAGCCCGGCCTTCCCGGTGAGAACGAGGATGAGGATGAATCCAAGCAGTCCGACGCTCATGCGCCCGAAGGCCAGGAACGAACCGATGACGGACTTGTCGGCGTCAGCGAGGCCAGCGGTCGTGCCACGACTGATGGTGCCGACGAGCCCCATCCCAGTGGCGGAGAGAAGCATGGCGATGGCGCCCAGCTTCTTGTTCATGACGTACTCTGTGACAGAGGATTCAGCGGACGATGTCTGTGACATGGCAGTTGTGTCTCCTGAGTTCTCCCCCGGCATGCGCGACAGACCGGCATCCTTGCCGGGTCTCACGCGGTCAGGTGGGTCTTCCCAGTCCTATGGAGCGGCCGCTGACCGCGCTGCGAAGAGCAGAGCCGGGTAAGGTGCGGGGCGGCAGCCCGGTCCCATGAGCCGCCGCCCCGCACCCTTTGAGATCAGACCAGAGTCGGGTCAGCGACCTGGTTGGGGAAGTAGTCCTCGCAGCCACCCTCACGGTAGACGTCGGCCGTTGCGCAGTGCAGACCACCGCCGAAGGCGTAGGCGTCGCGGAAGGGAACCGGGATGACGTTCATGCCGAGCTTGTCCATCTGCTCCATCTGGTGGACCTCACTGGCCTCGACACACACGGTCTTGTGGTCGATGACCAGGCAGTTCATGGACAGCCAGACGGAGGAGTAGCACAGCGGCGGCGGAACCTCGTGGGCCGGGGGAGCCGCGTCGACGATCTGCCAGTCGTTGGCTTCGAAGATCTTGCGCTGCTCCTCGGGCAGGCGGCGGTGCGGGTTGTTGATGATGAGCCCGGGCCGCAGCGGCACGAAGGTGGCGTCGATGTGGATCGGATAGGGGTCGCCGGGGAAGTTCACTGCGTGCACCCGCAGGTCCGGGTAGTAGCGCTTGAACCACTCCATGGCCTTGCGGTTGGTAGTCAGACCGTGCTGGATGAACAGGTCCTTACCCACGCGCATGACGTCGGCCGCGTCCCACATCGGCTCGACCTCAGTGGTCACGAAGTCCTTGGCGGCGGTGCGCTCAAGGCGCTCCTCCAGGGAGATCCGCTCGTCGTAGTAGTTGTGCTTGTAGGACTTGTCCGTCAGCCGCGGACGAGGGGCCTGGGTCCACTTGAACTCCGGGTCCTCCTCGAAGTACTGGTTCATGAGGGGCCAGTAAGCGAGGTACTCGAAGTAGCGGCAGCGGAACGAGTTGGCCGACGCCATGATCTCATCACCGATGGTGAGCAGGATGTCACGCGGGGGCATCTGGGTGAAACCCGACTCCGTGCGGAAGTCAGGCGTCTGGATGGCCTGGTTCCACTGCAGCGGCGTGGGGCGGTCCACCTGGACGCCCAGACCCTCGAGGATCTTGACGTAGTTGTCGAGCTGCTCGTTGGCGGCCTCGACGGTGGCGGTGGGGCGGGGGCCCCACATGCCGCGCATCTCGGAGTCGATCGGCACCTTCTCAGAGGTGGCGGGCTCCTCGGGAGGAATAACCGAGAAGTCGGCGCGTCCGACGATGACACGCTTGAGAGGGTCGAAGTCGTTCCAAGAGTTGACGATCTTCGTCATGAGTAAGTCACTCCTTTGTGCTCGATGTGTGATGAGTGAATGAAGACAAGTGATGTGTCTATGGCTCAACATAGTCATTCCACTCTGAACGAACTGCAAATGTAGCCGTAGGAGTATCTGAGTATAAGAATGATTGCTGAACCGTGGCACGGTCATTGTGGGTTCAGGGTGTTCACCACCTCCTTGAAAGACCGATGCCGTTGCGCCGGTCAGGCCCTGCGGATGCGCGTGTCAAGCTGCTCGGGAATTGGGGGATGGATATCGTCTGGGCCCCCATAGTTTCCTCCGGGAGTCACGATAGTCCCTGCCTGGCCCTCAATGATGGAAACGGCGTCCTCAAGACGTCCAATTGCCGCCATATCACCGGTCAACTCAACAAATTGGCACACCGCCTCGACCTTTGGTCCCATGGAACCACTGGGAAGTCCCATGGACCGCAGTTCTGCCGGCGTCGCCCTCGGAACCTGTTTCTGGTTCTCAGTCCCGAAGTCCTGAAACACTCCATCAACGTCCGTGAGGATGAGAAGCGCATCAGCCTCCAGGGCCTCAGCCATGACCGACGCCGTCAGGTCCTTGTCGATGACGGCTTCAACACCCTTGAGCTTGCCCTCCTCGCTACGGACGACGGGGACACCGCCGCCGCCGGAGCAAACGACGATCGCACCGGCATCCAGCAGGGTGCGCACCAGGCGGGTCTCGATGACGCGCTGCGGCATGGGGGAGCCGACGACGCGGCGGTAGTGCTCGCCGTCGGGCTTGACCACCCAGCCCCGCTCCTCAGCCAGCTTCTCGGCCTCCTCCTTGGTGTACACCTCACCGACGAACTTGGCGGGGTTGGAGAAGGCCGGGTCGCCGGCCATCACCAGGGTCTGGTTGACCATGGCGGCCACGTGGCGACCGGGCAGGGCGTTCTGCATGGCCTGCAGCAGCCAGTATCCGATCATGCCCTGGGTCTGGGCACCGAGGGTGTCGAAGGGGTAGGGCTCGGAGAGGCGCTCGTCATTGGCGGACTGCAGGGCCAGGACCCCCACCTGGGGGCCGTTGCCGTGAGTCAGGACCAGCTCGTGCTTCTCCGCCAGCTTGGCCAGCTCGTGGGCCGCGATCTCGACATTGCGGATCTGGGTACTGGCGTCGGGCTTCTCCCCCCGACGAAGCAGGGCGTTTCCTCCGAGGGCGACAACGATTCTCACAACTCAGTCCCACTTTCCCAGGGTCGCGACCATCACAGCCTTGATGGTGTGCATACGGTTCTCGGCCTGGTCGAAGGCGACGTTGCGCTCGGTCTCGAAGACGTCGTCGGTCACCTCCAGGCCCTCCATGCCGGTCTTGGCGAAGATGTCCTCACCGACCGTGGTGTTGCGGTCGTGGAAGGCCGGCAGGCAGTGGAGGAACTTCACGTCAGGGTTACCGGTGGCCTCCACCAGCTGGGCGTTGACCTGGTAGGCACGAGCAGGGCGATGCGCTGGTCCCAGACCTCCTTGGGCTCACCCATGGAGACCCATACGTCGGTGTAGAGGAAGTCGACGCCCTTGACCCCCTGGGCGGTGTCGTCGGTGATGAGGATGCGGGCACCGCTGTCCTTGGCCAGCTTCTCGGCCTGAGCCACCACCTCGGGAGAGGTCTGCAGCTCCTTGGGGGCCACCATCCGCACGTCCATCCCCATGAGGGCCGCCGAGATCAGCAGCGAGTTGGCAACGTTGTTGCGCGCGTCACCCAGGTAGGCGAAGGAGATCTGCTCGATCGGCTTGTCGGCGTGCTCCAGCATGGTCAGCTGGTCGGCGAGCATCTGGGTGGGGTGCCACTCGTCCGTCAGTCCGTTCCACACGGGGACGCCGGAGAGCTCAGCCAGGGCCTCGACGTGCTCCTGCTTCTTGCCACGGAACTCGATGCCGTCGTAGAAACGGCCCAGCACCCGGGCGGTGTCCGCCACGGACTCCTTGTGGCCCATCTGGGATCCGGAGGGGTCGAGGTAGGTGACCTGTGCGCCCTGGTCGTAGGCGGCCACCTCGAAGGAGCAGCGGGTCCGCGTCGAGGTCTTCTCAAAGATGAGAGCGATATTCTTACCGGCCAGGCGCTTCACTTCGCGGCCGGCCTTCTTGTCCGCCTTGAGCTGGGCGGCCAGCTCAAGCAGGGAGCTCCACTCCTCAGCCGTGAAGTCGAGCTCTTTGAGGAAACTGCGGTTGTGCAGGGGGTGGGACATGAGGATTCCTTCGTCCAGTGTGGTGATGTACTGATAGTTCTTCTTGTGTGTCGGCCAGGGCCGACTCAGGCAAGCGGGTCCCGCAGGGTCGGGCAACTCATGCAGTGTGGACCACCGCGACCGCGACCGACCTCTGAGCCGGGAATGGTCAGGACCTCGATGCCATGGGAAGTAAGGTACTCGTTCGTGTTGACGTTACGTTCATAGGTAACGATGACACCGGGGGCGATGGCCAGGGAGTTGGATCCGTCGTCCCACTGCTCACGGGCGGCGGCCATCGAGTCCTGGGGCGTGATGAGGACGTTGAGCTCGTCGACACCCAGGGTCTTGGCGATGACGCGGTACATGTCCTCGGGGGCGTTGCGCGTGACTCTGATCTGCTTGTCACCGTCCGGGCGCAGCGTGAGCGTTGGCAGCTTCCCCAGGCCGCCGTAGATGGTGAACGTGCCGACGTCGACCATGGTCATCACTGTGTCCAAGTGCATCTGGGCGCGGGTCCGGTTCATCTCGACGGCAACGATCTGGTTCACCTTGCCTCCGGCGAAGAGCCGGCTGGCGAGCCTCTCGATGCCCTGTGAGGTGGTGCGCTCGGAGACGCCGACCAGAACGGCGCCGTTGCCGATGATCTGGACGTCTCCACCCTCGACGGTGGCAGGGCCGGCCTGTGTACCCTCGGACCACACGGGGAAGTCGGAGCCGGCGAAGAGAGGGTGCCAGCGGTAGATCGCCTCGTAGTTGATGGTCTCGCGCTGCCGGGCCGGCATCATCATCGAGTTGATGGAGACGCCGTTGTAGATCCAGCAGGACGTGTCGCGGGTGAAGAGGTGGTTGGGCAAAGGCGGCAGGAGCAGGTCGTCGTCGTCCATGGAGGCCAGCACGAGTGAGTCGGGGCAGGAAGTGCGCTCGAGCAGCTCGGCCTTCGTGATCCCGGCAACGAGCACCTCGGCCAGCTCGGCCCCGGACAGCCCCTGAGCCAGGGCGCGCAGCGGCTCGGCGGCGCTGGGGCCGTTGGTGTTCTCGTTGACGACTCGGTCCAGGACGTACTGCCTGGCTTCGGGCACCTCGAGGGTCTGGGCCAGCAGGTCGCTGAGATAGAGCACCTCGATGTCGCGGTCGGTCAGCACTCGTGCGAACTGGTCGTGCTCCTCCTGGGCCCGCTCGAGCCACAGCACGTCATCGAACAGGAGGTGGTCCTTGTTCTGTGGAGTGAGTCGGAGCATCTCGTTACCGGGCCTGTGCAGAATGACCTGGCGCAGCTTCCCGATTTCGGAATCTACGGAAAAATCCATGACTCCCTCTCTGACACAGCACTGTGTCGCCGATGTGGATCATGACGCGCGTCACGCGCTCTGACTGTCGAAGTGGTACGCCCGTACCGGATTGGTACGAGCGTACCAGGATGCTCGACGATTGAAAACTCCCTGGTAGGAAGAAGTTCAGAACAGGTTGATTGAGTGGTCGCCATCGAGGCGTGATGTTGATCCCACCAGGTACTTCATCGCTTCATGAGGCACTGTTGAACGCTTCCAGCCTTCGGCTGAGGCGGCCTGACATCAGTAGATGACGTACAAACGTCAGCGGAGTTCCGACCCAGTCGGAGCCGCCTGCCCCAGTGAGGCAGGCATGGGATGATGCCGGACGTGAATGCGTTGCCCCCGCACCTCAAGGCCGCCATCCCCTCGGCCCCTGTGAGTGCCGTTGTCCTCGACTACGGCAACGTCCTGTACGCCTGGGAGCCCATGGCGGCCGTCGCCGGATACGTCTCGACCAGCGCCTGGGAGGAGTTCGTGGTCGATGGCGGGTTCCTGTCGTGGAACGAGAGACTGGACCGAGGGGAGCCCTTTGAACAGGTACTCGCCGACTGCACTCGGGCTCACCCCGGCCGCCCCGACTGGGCAGAGATCCTCTCCTTGTACCGTGAGCGCTTCGCCGCTTCGCTGACCGGCCCCGTTCCCGGGATGGCGGCCCTGCTCGACGAACTCCTCGAGGAAGGCGTGGCCCTCTACGGACTGACCAACTTCGACGCCGCCCCCTTCGAGGCAGCCAGGCTCCTGGTTCCTCAGCTCGAGCGCTTCGTCGGCATCGTGGTCTCCGGGCACGAGCACCTGGCCAAGCCCGACCCGGGCATCTTCGACCTTCTGCTGAACCGCTATGACCTCGTGGCCTCCAGCACCCTGTTCATCGACGACTCGGGGGTCAACATCGAGGCGGCTGGTCGGCTGGGGCTACGCACCCATCACTTCACCGGCTCAGGACGACTGCGCGCCGAGCTCATCGCCTTGGGCCTGCTCCCCACGCCGGGCCGGCGCTGAACCCCGCGCCGGGTGACGTCGCCCCTTAGACTCGGCCGCATGCGTGTGCTTTTCGCCGGAACCCCAGAGGCAGCCCTGCCTACCCTGGAGGCCCTCATCGCCAGTGAGCACGACGTCGTCGGGGTCCTCACCCGTGCCGACGCTCGCAAGGGACGCGGCCGGACGCTGCATCCCTCTCCGGTGGCGGCCGTGGCTCGTGACGCGGGGCTCGATGTACGCACTCCAGCCACCCTCAAGGGCGAGCAGGCCGGAGATGTGCGGGACTGGGTGCGTGCTCTAAAGGTCGACGTCGCCGTCGTGGTCGCCTACGGGCGCCTGGTGCCGGCCGATCTGCTGGAGGTACCAGAGCACGGTTGGCTGAATCTCCACTTCTCGCTGCTGCCAGCATGGCGCGGAGCCGCACCGGTCCAGCGGGCGGTCATCGCAGGCGACGAGGTCACTGGGGCATGCGTGTTCCGCCTCGAGGAGGAGCTCGACACCGGTCCCGTCTATGGCCGACTCACGGAGGCCATCAGCGGTCGGGACACCAGTGGGGACCTGCTCGAGCGGCTGGCGCAGGCCGGGGCGCCCCTGGTCCTCGATGTGCTGCGCCGCATCGAGAACGACAGCGTGCGTCCGGAGCCGCAGGATGATGCGCTGGCCACGCTGGCCCCGATGCTCTCCTCGGCCGACGGCCGGATCCGCTGGGAGGATCCGGCGCTGGCCATTGATCGTCGGATCCGGGGCGTCAGTCCGGCACCGGGTGCCCACACCACCTATCAGGGGGCCAGGTTCCGTCTGGGCCCGGTCACCTGGTCCCGGAGGTCACCGATCTGCTGCCCGGCCAGCTGCGCGCCACCAAGCACGAGGTTCTCGCGGGAACCGGGGGCTGTGCCGTCCGTCTGGGGCAGGTCGCACCCGCCGGGCGCAGCTGGATGCCCGCTGACGCCTGGGCCAGGGGAGCGCGCCCGGAGGCGGGCGCCATCTTGGGGGACTCTTCTTCCAGGAACGACGACGCTGAGGGAACGATCTGATGGGGGGAGCGATCGGCACGCCGGAGCGCGTCGGGCGGCCACAAGGAGAGTCGACGAGGTGCAGGCCGCGGAAAGGGCAACGAGCACGGCAGATACCGGGAGCAAGGCGGCAGGCGAAGCGGGCGTGGCGGTCACCACGAGGGTGGACGCGGCCAGGGCCGGGGCCGGCGCTCCTTCAAGCAGGACGGCCCGCAGGCAGGTGCATCGACGCGCTCGGCGCGGGGGCGATCTGACTCGGCACGTAAAGTGGCTCTGGAGGTGCTGACCCGCGTTCGCCGCGATGACGCCTTCGCCAACCTCCTTCTGCCCGAGCTGCTCGAGACCGCTGACCTGGATCGGCGTGACGCCGGCTTCGCCACTGCCCTGACCTACGGGACCCTGCGGCTCCAGGGGCGCTACGACGCGATGATCGCCGCTTGCACGGACCGCCCCCTGGAGCGCATCGATCCGGCCGTGCTCGACGTGCTGCGCCTGGGGGCCCACCAGCTCATGGGTATGAGGGTGGCCCAGCACGCCGCAGTGAGCACCACCGTGGACCTGGCCACCACCTCCTGCGGACGCGGCGCGGCCACCTTCGTCAACGCCGTCATGCGTCGCCTCAGTGGGCGGGACCTGGACTCCTGGATGGATGAGCTGCGCCGGGACGCGCCCGATAAGACGGCCGCCCTGGCGCGCACCCAGTCGCACCCGGAGTGGATCGTCAAGGCGCTGCGTCAGGCCCTGGTCACCCACGGCCGCAGCGACGAGGAGCTCGAGGCCATTCTGGCCGCGGACAACGCCGACCCCGAAGTGGCCCTGTGTGCCAGGCCCGGCCTCATCGCCCCGGAGGCGCTGGCCAAGGCCGCCCGCAAGGCCGACCGGGCTCACGACGTCGAGCCGCGTCCCGGCAGGATCAGTCCCCTCGCCGTCGTCATGGTTGGGGGAGATCCGGGCCGGATCGAGGCGATCCGCGACTGCCGGGCCGGGGTCGAGGACGAGGGCAGTCAGCTGGTGGCGCTTGTTGCGGCGCACGCCCCTGTGGAGGGCCGCGATGAGCGGTGGCTCGACCTGTGCGCCGGGCCCGGTGGCAAGGCCGCCCTGCTCGCCGCGAGGGCCGCGCAGACGGGCGCCCAGCTGCTGGCCAATGAGGTCAGCCCCCATCGGGCCGACCTGGTGCGCTCCGCCCTACGCGCCATCGCGCCGGACGTCGCCCGGGTGCGTTGCGGTGATGGACGTGACCTCGGGCGCGATGAGCCTGGCGCCTACGACCGGGTCCTGGTCGACGCTCCCTGCACGGGTCTCGGGTCGCTGCGCCGCCGCCCTGAGGCCCGCTGGCGCCGACAGCCAGGGGACGTCACCGTTCTGGCCGAGCTTCAGCGCGAGCTGCTGGCCAGTGCCCTGCGCGCCGTGCGACGCGGAGGAGTGGTGACCTACGTGACCTGCTCCCCGCACGCCCTGGAGACGACCCTCGTCGTGCGCGACGTGACGCGGCTGCTGGAGCGCGAGGGCCTGCACACCGAGCCCCTGCACGCCGGGGACGTCGCCACCCGTCTGGCCTCTCAACCGCCGGCCGGATCCGACCGGGAGGCGCTCCAGCTCTGGCCCCACCTCGACGGCACCGACGCCATGTTCTGCGCCCTGCTGCGCCGCACCAGCTGACTGACCAACCACACCAGCGCATCATGAGGAGCATTCCCGATGACGGCCATCCACCCCTCGATCCTCAACTGCGACATCGCCCACCTGGCCGACGAGCTCGACCGGGTCACGGGCGACGTCGGCGCCCCGGGCGCCGACGGGATTCACGTCGATGTCATGGACAACCACTTCGTGCCCAACCTGTCATGGGGGCTGCCGGTGGTCGAGGCGGTGCTCGCCCATTCCTCGCTGCCCGTGGATGCCCACCTCATGATCCGCGACGCCGACCGCTGGGCACCGGCCTACGCCGAGGCCGGCTGCCAGATCGTCACCCCCACGCCGAGGCCACGACGGCGCCGGTGCGCCTGGCGCGCGAGCTCCACCGGCTCGGCGCCGGCGCGGGCATCGCCCTGAGGCCCGCCACCCCCCTGGAGGCCGTCGCCGATGTCCTGGGGGAGTTCGACCTCCTTTTGCTCATGACCGTGGAGCCGGGCTTCGGGGGACAGTCCTTCATTGAGTCGATGCTGCCCAAGATCCGCCGGGCGCGCGAGCTGGTCGGTGTCAGAGGGCTCGACCTGCGAGTGCAGGTCGATGGCGGTATCACCGCCCAGACGATTGAGCGCGCGGCCGAGGCCGGGGCGGATGTCTTCGTCGCCGGGTCGGCGGTCTATCGTGCCGACGACGCCCTGGCCGCCATTTGCGAGCTGCGTGAGCGGCCTCCTCGCACTGCCATGGCGCTCACGGTGGACACTGACGACGCCGCGGGGCGCTGCCCGCGACCGGCAGCGATGTCCTGTTGGAGGAGGTGTTCGTGATGCAGATGTGGCAGCCGATGCGTGAAGCCACCCCGCCCACGTTGGGCTTGTGGGAAACCTCAAAGGCATTCGAAGGGTGGGAAGCACCTTTACAAGGCCCCCGTTATGCCGCCTCATTACTGGGGTCTCGATTGTTACACCAACGCAACTCTCGGTCTTTGTGAGGTTTCCACAAATGGAATGTGGTGCCCTGACCACGTAACGTCAGTGTCCAGTGGTCCTGCCCCTCGACGATTGTAGGGAAGGCACGGATCCACCCCGCCGGCCCAAGGAGGGCCCGCCGCCAGCCCGGCACCGTCCAGGTAAGGAGACTCTTGGTGACCCTCTCGCGTATCCTCATCGCCAACCGTGGCGAGATCGCACTACGTATCGTGCGAACCGCCCGCGATCTCGGAGCGACGTCGATCCTTCCGTACACGCCCGAGGACCTGATGAGCCCTGCCGCAGAGCTCGCCGATGAGGCCTACGCACTGCCCGAGGGGTCGTCCTACACCGATGCGGCGGCGCTCCTCGAGCTGGCCCGTGCCACCGGCGCCGACGCCATCCACCCCGGTTACGGGTTCCTGTCCGAGGACGCCGACTTCGCCCGCTCCATCATCGATGCCGGCATCACCTGGGTCGGGCCCTCGCCTGAGGCCATGGATGCCCTCGGGGACAAGATGAGTGCCCGAGCCACCGCCGAGCGGGCCCAGGTCGCCCCGGTGCCCGGCATCACCGACTCGGTCACCGACGCCGAGACCGTCATCGCCTTCGCCGCCGCCCACGGCTACCCGGTCGCCCTGAAGCGCACCGACGGTGGCGGCGGACGCGGCATCACCGTCCTGCACAATGACGACGAGGTCCGGGCCACCCCGGCCTTCGAGTCCGCGGCGCAGGGCGGCGGAACCCTCATCCTGGAGCGGTTCGTCACGGCCGCACGTCATGTCGAGACCCAGTGCGCCCGCGACAGCCACGGCGGTTTCGCCGTGGTCTCCACCCGCGACTGCTCCCTGCAGCGACGCAACCAGAAGCTCCTCGAGGAGGCTCCCGCACCCTTCCTGCCCGAGGGCGTTCACGGGCGTCTGGTCGAGGCCTCCCGTCGCCTCCTGGAGACGGTCGACTACGTCGGCGTGGCCACCTGCGAGTTCCTCCTGACCCCCGAGGGCGATATCTGGTTCCTGGAGGTCAACCCCCGTCTGCAGGTGGAGCACTGCGTCACCGAGGAGGTCGCCGGCACCGATCTGGTCGAAACCCAGCTGCGCATCGCCGAGGGCGGTCACCTCGGACAGGTCAACGAGCCCCGCGGTCACAGCCTCGAGCTGCGCATCACCTGTGAGGACCCCGCCCGGGGACTGCCCCCTCCACCGGTACCATCACCCGCCTGCGCTGGCCGGCCGGTCCCGGTATCCGCATCGAGTCCGGAGTCACCGAGGGCGACGTCGTCACCCCCTTGTTCGACCCGATGCTCGCCAAGATCATCATCACCGGTGCCAGCCGGGAGCAGGCCATCGCCCGAGCCCGGCGAGCCCTGCGGGAGACGGTGGTCGAGGGCGTCACCGTGTGCACCGCCCTGCACTCCGAGGTCCTGACCCGCCCCGACTTCACCGCCCCTGATGAGGCCGGGCGGCTGGCTGTGACCACGCGGTGGATCGAGAACGAGGTGCTGCCCGATCTCGCCGACGCCGCGGCGACGTCGCAGGCCGACGGCTCGGCGGAGACGGTCGCCAACCCGCGCACCCGCTCCAGCTACATCATCGAGCTCAACGGCCGCCGCATGCAGCTGACCCTGCCCGATGGGATCCTCGCCCCCTCCAACCCGGCGCGAGGCTTCAGCGCCCGCAGCAACCGGGCCCAGCCGCTGCGCGGCCGTTCGGGCGCGACCCGCTCACCTCGAGGCGCAGCCCCTGGTGAGACCGGGACCGCCGGCGGTGAGCCCGGTGTCATCGCTGCGCCCATGCAGGCCATCGTCACTCGGATCTGCGTGGAGCCGGGCCAGCCGGTCTGCCAGGGCGATCTGCTCGTGGTCCTGGAGTCCATGAAGATGGAGAACTACGTCCACGCGCCCAGCGACGGCACCATCTCGGAGATCCCCGTCAGCGCCGGACGCACCGTCTCGGCCGGCGATGTCCTGGTGCGCATGAGCACGCCCCGAGAACGACTCCGAGGCCTGAACCGTGACCACCGCCCCCATCACCGGCCCCGGCGCATCTGCCGAGACACCGGCCCAGGGAACCACTATGGCCGACTCGGAGGCCACCACTGCCTTCCGCCAGCGCATCGCCCCGCGTCGATCGGGGAGGCCGAGGACGAGCCGCCGCCCGCCAGCACGCCAAGGGCAAGCGCACCGCCCGCGAGCGCATCAACGACCTGCTCGACGACTCCACCTTCCTGGAGATCGGCCGCTACTCCGGTTCGGGCGCCGGCGACAAGGCCCGCCCCTCGGGCGTCGTCACCGGCTTCGGCCAGATCGACGGCCGCCAGGTGGCCATCTACTCCCAGGACTTCTCTGTCTCCGGCGGCGCCCTGGGCACCATCGAGGGGACAAGATCGTCCGCCTCTGGACGACGCCCTGCGACTGCGCATCCCCGTCATCGGACTCATCGACTCCGGTGGCGCCAAGATCCAGGAGGGCGTGGGAGCCCTGCGTCAGTACGGGCGCATCTTCAACCGCACCTGCGCCGCCTCCGGACTGGTCCCGCAGATCAGCGTCATCCTGGGGCCCTGTGCCGGCGGCGCCGTCTACAGCCCGGCCCTGACCGACTTCGTCATCGCCACCCGCCAGGCCTCCCACATGTTCGTCACCGGCCCCGACGTCGTACGCGCCACAACCGGTGAGCAGATCAGCGCCGAGGACCTCGGCGGTGCGCAGATCCACGGTTCCGTCTCCGGCGTCGTCCACTACGTGGCCGACGACGAGGAGGACGCGTTGGGGCAGGTCCGCACCTTCCTGGCCTACCTGCCCTCCTCATCCGAGGTCAGCGCTCCCCTGTACGCCTACGACGACGCTGACGCCCAGGCCGACGCCGAGGCCGCCCGCAGCATCGGCGAGATCGTCCCGGCCTCCACCCGGCAGGCCTACGACGTCGTCGAGGTGGTCTCGGCCGTCGTCGACCACGGCGAGCTCGTCCAGGTCCAGGAGGAGTTCGCACCCAACGTCGTGGTCGGCTTCGCCTGCTTCGAGGCCACCCGGTGGGGATCGTCGCCAACCAGCCGCTGGTGGACGCCGGCACCCCTGGATGTCGACGCCTCCAGAAGCTCGCTCGCTTCGTGCGTTTCTGCGACGCCTTCGGGCTGCCGGTGGTCACCTTCGTCGACGTCCCCGGTTACCGTCCCGGAGCCGAGCAGGAGCACGCCGGCATCATTCGCCGCGGAGCCAAGGTCATCAACGCCTACGCCACCGCCACCGTACCGCTGGTGACGATCGTCCTGCGCAAGGCCTATGGCGGTGCCTACATCGTCATGGGCTCCAAGGCCATCGGCGCCGACCTCAACTTCTGCTGGCCGGGAGCCGAGATCGCCGTCCTGGGCGCTGCCGGAGCCGTCGGCATCATTCACCGTCGCGACCTGGCCAAGGTTCGTGACGAGCAGGGGAGAGGCCGCGGCCGCCGAGCACGAGCGGCTCGTGGCCGAGTACACCGACGCCGTCATCAACCCCGACAAGGCCGTGGCCATTGGTGAGATTGACGCCGTCATCGCCCCCGAGGAGACCCGCAACGTCATCGTCGACTCCTGGCCGCGCTGCGTGCCAAGAACGACGCCCGTCCCGAGTCCCCAAGAAGCATGACAACATCCCCTCTGACTCCGGCTCCGAGACCCACTCGCCACCGCCTCCCTCGTCTTCCCCGACTTCACCCGACCCCAGTTCAGGTAACCGTTCCGAGACCACCGACCGCGCCGTCGCAACACCGAAGGACACCACTACCGTGCACACGAACTCGCAAGCCCCCAGCCCCGCGACCACCATCGCTGAGCGCCTGAGCGAGGCGAGCCCCTACATCATCACCTTCGGCGGCCAGGCCACCCCCTGGCGTCAGACGCTGGCCGACCTGGTCTCCCTGGACCACGCCCTGGCCGCTGACGTCGTGGCGGTCGACCGGGCCGTGGCCGAGCGCCTGGCCCCCGTATCCACCGACCTGCTCACCGTGACCCCGCGCGGCTCGAGGCTCCTGGACGACGAGGCGGCCCCGGTCGCCCCTCAGCACCGCACCACCGCCGACGGCGCCGACGTCTCCGTGCCCGGCATCCTCATGGCCCAGCACGCCGCCCTGGCCTCCCTGCCCGGCGCCGGCATCGACCCGGCCTCCCACGCCCCGGTGAGCGCCATCGGCCACTCCCAGGGTGTCCTGGGCGTCAGCCTGCTCCAGGCCGTGCAGGCCGGCGAGCGCGAGCGCGTCATCGAGGTTCACGCCATCGCCCGCCTCATCGGCGCGGCGGCCACCCGCACCACCCGCCGCCTCGACCTGGGCACGGTGGGGGAGTCCACCCCGATGCTCTCGGTGCGCGGCGTCACCCGCAGCGTGCTCGACGCCGTCCTGTCCCGGGTCCCCGGCTCGGAGCGGATCTCCGTGGGCGTGACCAACGGCCGTCAGGCGCACATCCTCTCCGGGCGCCCCGCCGACCTCGAGGCCGTCGTCACCGCGCTGGAGGCCGCCGCCGCCCGCAGCGCCAAGGCCCGTAAGGACCGCCGCCGCGGGGGTGCCGTGCTGGCCCCGGTCACCGAGTTCCTCACCACCTCGGTCCCCTTCCACACCCCGCTGCTCGCCGGTGCCGTCGACGACGTCGCCGCCTGGGCGGCCGCCTGCGGCCTGAACGAGAAGCTCGCCCGCGACCTGGCCACCGCCGTGCTCATCGACCCGGTCGACTGGCCCGGTCTGGTCACCGAGGCCCTCGCAGCCGGATCGGACGCACCGGTGCGCACCGTCCTGGACCTGGGACCGGGCAACGTCCTGGTCCGCCTCACCGAGGGGCGTCGTGGCCGGCACCGGCACCACCGTCGTGCCCGCCGGGACCGCCAAGGCCATCGACGACCTCGACCGCGCCGGCGCGGCCCCCGTCCGGCGTCGACCGCTCCCGCTTCGCCCCGCGCATCACCCGCCTGCCCGACGGCCGCCTCACCCTGGACACCGCCTTCACCCGCCTGACCGGGCGCAGCGCGGTACTCCTGGCAGGGAATGACCCCCACCACCGTGGATCCCGCCATCGTGGCGGCCGCCGCCAACGCCGGCTACTGGGCCCGAGCTCGCCGGCGGGGGCCAGACCACCCCGCCGTCCTGACCGAGAACCTCGAGGGCCTGGAGAAGGCCCCTCGAGCCCAGGCGCACCGCGGCCTTCAACGCCATGTTCATGGACCGCTACCCTGTGGAACCTGCACCTGGGGACCCAGCGCCTGCTGTCAAGGCCCGCGCCGGGGGCGCCCCCATCGACGGCATCACCATCTCCGCCGGGATTCCCTCGAGCTCGAGGAGGCCACCGCCCTGCTCGAGCGCCTCCACGCTCGAGGGCTTCCCCTACATCGCCTTCAAGCCCGGCACCGTGGACCAGATCCGTCAGGTCCTGGCCATCGCCCGCGCCGTGCCCGACAGCCCCGTCATCATCCAGATCGAAGACGGACACGCCGGTGGCCACCACTCGTGGGAGGACCTGGACACCATGCTCCTGGCCACCTATGACGCCATCCGCGCCGTGACCAACGTGGTGCTCGTCGTCGGCGGCGGCATCGGTACACCCGCCCGCGCCGCCGACTACCTCACCGGCCGCTGGGCCGAGGCCTACGGCACGGCTGCCGCCCCCGTCGACGGTGTCATGATCGGCACCGCCGCCATGACCTGCCTGGAGGCCAAGACCAACGACGACGTCAAGCAGCTCCTCGTCGACACCCCTGGAATCCCCGAGGACTCCGGGGTCGAGGGCGGCTGGGTCGCCTCGGGAGTCCATCGGTGGGATGACCTCCGGACTGTCCCACCTACGCGCCGACCTCTACGAGATCGACAACTCCTCGGCCCGGGCCTCCCGCCTCATCCAGGAGCTAGCCGGTGACGAGGCCGCCATGGCCGCACGCCGCCAGGAGATGATCGACGCCCTGGCCAAGACCGCCAAGCCCTACTTCGGCGACGTCGAGGAGATGACCTACCTTCAGTGGGCCACCCGCTACGCCGAGCTGTGCGTCGCCCCCCACGAGGGGCGCAGCGCCACCCGTGCCGACTGGGCCGACGAGGGCTGGTACGACCGCTTCATCGACCTGCTGCACCGCATCGAGGCCCGCCTGAGCCGGGCCGACCACGGCGAGATCCCCACGCTCTTCGCCGACTACGACGCCGTCATCGACTCCGACGCCGCCCTGGCCGCACTGGCCGAGCACTACCCGTCGGCCGCCTCCACCCTCGTGGAGCCCGTCGACGCCGCCTGGTTCGTCGACCTGTGCCGCAAGCACCCCAAGCCCGTGCCCTTCGTGCCCGTGGTCGATGCCGACATCCTGCGCTGGTGGGGCACCGACTCCCTGTGGCAGTCCCAGGACCCGCGCTACACCGCTGACCAGGTGCGCATCATCCCCGGTCCGGTCGCCGTTGCCGGCATCACCACCATCAATGAGCCGGTCGGCGAGCTGCTGGGCCGCTTCGAGACCGCCGCCGTCGAGGCCCTCCAGGAGGCCGGCACGGGTGAGCGAGGAGGCCGCCGGCCGCCTGGGCGCAGCCCCCGCCGTGGCCGACGGCGTCCTGGCAGCTCCCGTGGCCGACGCCAAGGAACTCGTCCAGGTGGCCCCCCACGTCCTGTGGAACGGCCACCTGACGGTCAACCCGGCCACCGTCCTGGACGACGACGCCTACAACGTCGTCGCCCGCCCGGACGTGGCCGAGGACGCCTACGACCTCGACATCCGCCTCGACACCCACTGGGACAGCACTCCCGGCGGAGACGCGATCCACGCCGTGCGCCGCCTCGTCGTGCCGCTGCGCCTGGCCCGCGCCTGGGACGGTGCCGCTCCACTGGTCGACCCCGAGCGCATCAGCGAGACGATGAACGACCTGCTGCGGGCCACCGCCGGCGTGGGGGCCGTGTCCATCACGGGCGACCATGTCGACCACCTGCCCGAGGTCCGCCCCGCGCAGGCCGGGGCCACGGACGTCCTGGGACGCCCCACCACCCAGCCCTTCGGCACCATCCACGGCTCCTTCACCCTGGCAAGCACCCTGGGCCACGACCACGCCTCGGTGACCGCCGACGCCCTGCCGTCGGACCTGTCCGCCGCGCCCTTCGTGCCCGACGCCCTGCTCGGCCCCTGCTGGCCGGTGGTCTACGCCGCCCTGGGCAGCGTCGTCGAGGACGGCATGCCGCTCATCGAGGGCCTGCTCGGTGCCGTCCACCTGGACCACACCATCGACCTGCACCTCACCCTCCACCAGCTCCAGGAGGCCGCAGCCACGACCAGCCCCACGATCAACGTCACCGGCTGGGTCGCCGCACTGGAGGAGTCCAGCGCAGGCCGCGTCGTCGACGTGCGCCTGGAGCTGACCGACGCCACCGACGGCACCGTGGTGGCACTCATGCGTGAGCGCTTCGCCATCCGCGGCCGCGCCTCCGGCAACGCCGTGCCCAGCGCCCCCGAGCTCGCCGGCGGCACCGGACGCGAGACGGCCCCGGCCGCACGCCGCATCCTGCGCCGCACCACCGTCACCGCGCCCGCTGACATGACTGCGTTCGCCCGGGTCACCGGTGACTTCAACCCGATCCACACCTCCTACAACGCCGCCCACGTGGCCGGTATGGAGGCCCCGCTCGTCCACGGCATGTGGCTGTCGGCCACCGCCCAGCAGGTGGCGGCCTCCACCGCGGCCGACGGCTCGCGCCACGTCCTGGCCGGATGGACCTACGTCATGACCGGTCCGGTCGAACTGAGCGACGACGTCGAGATCACCGTCGAGCGCACCGGCCTGGTGGTCGGCGGCGGCTACGTCCTGGAGGTCGTCTGCCGCATCAACGGCGAGGTCGTCTCCCGCGGCACCGCCGTGACGACGCCCGAGCCCACCGCCTACGTCTACCCCGGCCAGGGCATCCAGGCCCCCGGCATGGGCCTGGACGAGATGAACTCCTCCAAGGCCGCCCGGGAGATCTGGGAGCGCGCCGACGCCCACACCCGCGCCGAGCTGGGCTTCTCCGTCATCAACCTGGTGCGCGACAACCCCACTGAGATGACCGCCCGCGGTGTCACCTACCGTCACCCCGAGGGCCTGCTCAACCTCACCCAGTTCACCCAGGTGGCTCTGGCCACCGTCGCCATAACGACCACTGCGCGCCTGGCCGAGGCCGGTGCCCTCGTGGACAGCGCCGCCTTCGCCGGCCACTCCCTGGGCGAGTACACGGCGCTGAGCGCCTACGGGCGTGTCATGCCCGTGGAGACGACCATCTCGATCGTCTTCCAGCGTGGCTCCACCATGCACTCGCTGGTGCCCCGTGACGCCGATGGCGCCTCGAACTACCGCATGGGCGCGCTGCGCCCCAACCAGGCGGGCATCAAGGCCGACGAGGTCGAGGCATACGTGCGCTCGATCTCCGAGGCCACCGGCGAGATTCCTCCAGATCGTCAACCACAACCTGGCCCGGCGTGCGGTACGCCGTGGCCGGCACGATCAAGGGCCTGGACGCCCTGGCCGCCGACGCCCGCGCCAAGGCCAAGGCCCGCGGGGCAAGAACCCCTTCATGTTCGTCCCCGGCATCGACGTGCCCTTCCACTCCGAGGTGCTGCGCCCCGGCGTGCCGGAGTTCCGTGGCCGCCTGCTTGAGCTCGTCCCCTGAGGACCTGGACGTCGCGCGCCTGGTGGGCCACTACGTGCCCAACCTCGTGGCCCGGCCCTTCGCCCCTGACCCAGGACTTCGCCCGCTCGATCCTTGAGGTCGTGCCCTCCGAGCCCGTTGAGGAGATCCTGGCCGACTGGGACTCCTGGGCGAAGCGCCCCACGGAGCCTGGCCCGAGTCCTGCTCGTAGAGCTCCTGGCCTGGCAGTTCGCCTCTCCCGGTGCGCTGGATCGAGACCCAGGAGGTCCTGCTGGCCTCCCCGAGCGAGGGCGGCCTGGGATCGAGCACATCGTCGAGGTGGGCCTGGCCAGTTCCCCCACCCCTGGCGAACCTGGCCACCAACACCCTGCGTCTGCCCCAGCACGCCGGTCGCCACGTCACCGTGCACAACGCTCGCCGCGACGAGGCCCGGGTGCTGGCCACCGACACTCGACCCGGCCGTCGGGCTCACCGAGCCGGACTTCGATGTTCCGGCTGCCGAGGAGCCGGCTGCTGAGGCCGAGGCTCCTGCGCAGAGCGCTGCAGCCGAGCAGGCTCCCGCCCCGCGGGCGAGGCCGCACCCGGCTGCAGCGGCTCCGGCCGCCGGCGGACCGGTGGACGACCTCCACTTCGGTGCGACCGATGCCCTGACGGTGCTCCTGGCCCACGCCTCGCGCATCCGTCCCGAACAGATCGGTGCCACGGACACCACCGAGACGCTCACTAACGGAGTCTCCTCGCGCCGTAACCAGCTCCTCATGGACCTGGGCACCGAGCTCGAGCTCGCCTCCATCGACGGTGCCGCTGACGCCGACATGACGGCTCTGGCCGCCACGGTCGCCAAGGGCGCCCCCGGCTACAAGGCCTTCGGTCCGGTCCTCACCGAGGCCATCCGCGTGGGACTGGGCCGCCTCCTGGGCCCCTCCGGCGTGCGCGCCTCCCGCATCGCTGACCGCGTCACCGGCACCTGGGGCCTGGGGCAGGGGGTGGGTCTCCCACGTGACCGCCGCACTGTTCCTGGGCACCCGGGAGGGCGCTCGATGCGCGGCGAGGACCTGGCCTCTCTGGGCTCCTCGGCCCCGCTGACCAGTGCGAGCGCCGTGGACTCCCTCATCGACTCCGCCGTCCAGGCCGTCGCCGCCGACCACGGTGTGAGCGTCGCCAAGCCGAGTGCCGGTGGTGCCGGGGGCGCAGTGGTCGACTCCGCTGCCCTGGACGCCTTCGCCCAGAGCGTCACCGGCTCCGAGGGCGTCCTGGCCACCACGGCCCGCACCCTCCTGGACGCCCTGGGGCTGGCCGAGAAGGCCACTGTCCCGGCTGATGCCGATGACGAGGGCCTCCCTGCCCGCGCCGCCATGGCCGCCCTGGACGCCGAGCTCGGCGCCGGATGGGTCAAGTCCGTCACCCCGGCCTTCGCCCCTGAGCGCGCCGTCCTCATCGATGACCGCTGGGCCACGGCCCGTGAGGACGTCGCCCGACTCGGCTCCGGCGAGACCGACCTGGACGCCTCCCGCCGGCTCCTGGCCCCCGAGCGCTTCGTGGGTCTGGGACAGGCGGTGGCCGATCACGCCACCTGGTGGGCCAAGCAGGCCAAGGCCTCCGACCTGGCCGACGGCGCCGAGCGCGCCGCCGTCCTGACCGAGATCGCCCAGGCCGCGCCGAAGACCCCCGCAGGCCGGTGACGCCACAGTGCGCTGGTCCGAGGACGTCGCCGTCGTCACCGGTGTGGCCCCGGGCTCCATCGCCGCGGCCGTCGTCGGGGAGCTGCTGGCCGGTGGCGCCACCGTGGTGGCCACCAGCTCGCGCCCTGACCCACGAGCGCCTCGAGTTCGCCACCACCCCTGTACCGCGAGGCACGCCGCGGCCGGCGCTCAAGCTGTGGATGGTTCCCGCGAACCTGTCCTCCTACCGGGACGTCGACGCCCTGGCGGAGTGGATCGGCAACGACCAGGTGGTCACCTCCGGCGGCTCCACCAAGGTCGTCAAGGGAGGCCCTGGTTCCCACCCTCCTGTTCCCCTTCGCCGCGCCGCGAGTCTCGGGCACGCTGGCCGACGCCGGCCCCGGCGGCCGAGTCCCAGACCCGCCTGCTGCTGTGGTCGGTGGAGCGCACCATCGCCGCCCTGAGCGCCATCGGCACCGACACCCACGTCGACCACCGTCTGCACGTGGTCCTGCCCGCTCCCCGAACCGGGGCACCTTCGGCGGTGACGGCGCCTACGGCGAGGTCAAGTCCGCCCTGGACGCGATCGTCAACCGCTGGTCCTCGGGCGGGCCTGGGCCCAGCGCGTCACCCTGGCCCACCCGCGCATCGGCTGGGTCAAGGGCACCGGCCTCATGGGCGGTAACGACCCGCTCGTCGCCGCCGTCGAGGCAGCCGGGGTGCGCACCTGGACCACGGAGGAGATCGCCTCCGAGCTCACCGGCCTGTGCACCACCGAGGTGCGCACCCGGGCGGCTCAGGCCCCGGTGAACGCCGACCTCACGGGAGGACTGGGTGACGACATCGACCTGGTGGCCCCTGCGTGAGAATGCCGCCGCGCAGGCCGCTGCGCCCGCTGAGGAGGCCGAGGCCCCGGCCGTCATCAAGGCCCTGCCCACCCCCGGTGGTCCCCGACCCAGCCCACCGCCCCCCAGTGGGGCGAGGTGAGCGCCGACCTCGATGACCTGGTCGTCATCATCTCCACCGGAGAGGTCTCCACCTGGGGATCGGGCCGTACGCGCCGCGAGGCCGAGCTGGGAATGAGCGGCGGCGAGGACGTCGACCTGACCGCTGCCGGTGTCCTCGAGCTCGCCTGGGGCATGGGTCTGCTCACCTGGCAGGACAGCCCCAAGGCCGGCTGGTACGACACCGACGGGGAGATGGTCGAGGAGTCCGACATCCTGGAGCGCTACCGCGACGAGGTCGTGGCCCGCTGCGGTATCCGCGAGTTCGTCGACGACGGCGTCATCGCGCCGATCGCCGACGAGGAGGTCACCGTCTACCTCGACCGCGACATCACCCTGTCGGTTCCTGACGAGGCCACGGCCCGCACCATCGAGGCCTCCGACCCCGAGCACACGCTCGTGGTTCCCGACGCCGAGACCGGCGAGTGGACCGTCACCCGACTGGCCGGCTCACTGGCCCGGGTGCCGCGACGCGCCGCGCTGTCGCGCACGGTCGGCGGCCAGTTCCCGCGCGACTTCGACCCGGAGCGCTGGGGCATCCCCGCCTCGATGACCCAGGGCATGGACCCCATCGCCTCCTGGAACCTGGTCACCGCCGTCGACGCCTTCCTGTCGGCCGGCTTCACCCCGGCCGAGCTCCTCAAGGCCGTCCACCCCTCCGACGTGGCCTCCACGCAGGGCACCGGGTTCGGTGGCATGGAGTCGATGCGCAAGATGTTCGTCGGCCGGTTCCTGGGGGAGGAGCGTCCCAGCGACATCCTCCAGGAGGCCCTGCCCAACGTCGTGGCCGCCCACGTCATGCAGTCCTACATCGGCGGCTACGGCGCCATGGTCCAGCCGGTGAGCGCCTGCGCCACCGCGGCCGTCTCCATTGAGGAGGGCTGGGACAAGATCGCCCTGGGCAAGGCCGACGTCGTCGTGGCCGGCGCCATCGACGACATCTCGATCGAGTCGGTCGTCGGCTTCGGCAACATGAACGCCACCGCGGAGGCCGCGGCCATGCGCGCCAAGGGCATCTCCGACCGCCACTTCTCGCGTGCCAACGACCGCCGTCGCGGCGGATTCGTGGAGGCCGAGGGCGGCGGCACGGTGATCCTGGCCCGTGGCTCGGTGGCGGCCCGCATGGGGCTGCCGGTGGCCGGTGTGGTCGGTTTCGTCTCCTCCTACGCCGACGGCGCCCACACCTCGATCCCGGCACCCGGCCTGGGCGCACTGGGCGCCGGCCGCGGCGGGCGCAAAGCTCGCGCCTGGCCAAGGCCCTGGCGGCTCTGGGTGTGGAGGCCGACGACATCGCACTGGTCTCCAAGCACGACACCTCCACCGGTGCCAACGACCCCAACGAGGTCCGAGCTGCACACGCGTCTGGCGCGCGCACTGGGACGCTCCGAGGGCAACTCGCTGGTGGCGGTCTCGCAGAAGACCATCACCGGTCACGCCAAGGGCGGCGCCGCCGTCTTCCAGGGTTGCGGGCCTGACCGAGATCCCTCGCCTCGGTGTGGCTCCCGGCAACGCCTCCCTGGATGTCGTCGACGCCCCGCTGGCCAAGGACGCCTTCTGGGTGTGGCCGCGCAGGCCCCATCCGTCTGGCCGGCCGTGGTGGCCAGGACGGGCGCGTCCCGGGCGCCGGCCCGGTGCGAGCCGGTCTGCTGACCTCGCTGGGCTTCGGACACGTCTCCGGTCTCATCGCGATCGTCCACCCCGGTGCCTTCGAGGCCGCCCTGCGTCAGGCCGAGGGCCAGGAGGCGGTTGACGCCTGGCTGGCCTCCGCCAACGCCCGCCTGGCCGCCGGGACCAGGCGCCGCCGCGCCGGGATGATCGGTCGGGCCCCGCTGTTCGAGCAGGTCCAGGGCCGGCGCCTGGGGGAGGAGTCCAAGCAGCGCGACCCGCACGAGGTCGAGGCCGCCATGCTGCTCGACCCCGACGCCCGCCTGGGCTCCGACGGCGTCTACCACGCGGGTGAGTAACCACCTCACCTGAGCGCTCACAGGACCGGTTTCACGGGCAATGGGTACCATTTCCGTGGAACCGGTCCTGTCTGTGCTCGCACAGTCTTTTTAAAAGGAAATTCCTCGATGATTTGTAAGCTTTTCTTCAATGGAGCTCGATGATGGCGAAAGCACGGCTTCCAGATGCTCCGCCGACTTCCCCGATTCCACTGTTCTGGCGGTGGGCACGGACCTGGTGCACATTCCGGGTTTCTCCGCCCAGCTCGAGCAGCCCGGCAGCGTCTTCGCACAACGCGCCTTCACGGCGCGCGAGCACCGAGAGGCCCGAAACCGTTCGGAGGAGAGGGGAACCGCCCCGGCCCAGCACCCTAGCAGCACGGTGGGCAGCCAAGGAGTCCTTCATCAAGGCCTGGAGCCAGGCACACGTTCTGCGTGCAAAAAGTCGCGGGACGAGCACATCTCCGGTTATCCTGGCCGAGGACGTCGACTGGCGTGAGATCGAGGTTGTCACCGATCGGTGGGGCCGGCCTTCTTTGCGCCTGAGCGGCACCGTTGCCCACGCTGTTGGGCGCAGCCTCGGAGAGGAGGTATCAACCCCAGGGTGTTGGCCGGTTTCCATGAGCCATGACGGTGACTACGCCGCGGCTATCGTCCTTCACGTGCGTTGAGTCGTGCCCACACAGAAGGAACGACGAGGAAACCTTGACCATGATCCAGTGAGCGGTCACTGCTGCCCGTCATGTCATGTCACGTACGGATTTGCACATCATCCGTAGTACTTGTCCGTCGCTCATGGTCGCGCCATCAGGAACATCAACGACGAGCCGCGATATGCCGCGCATGCCGACCTGAATCGTTCAAGCGACTCCCCGAGTCCTTTCTCCAACGGCTGCAGCGGTATGTCTCCCCTCTGACTGACGTGAGGACATATAGATGACTGCCACTACCTATCAAGCCATCGCGATGATCGTCTACTTCGTGGCCATGCTCGCCATCGGGGGCTGGGCCTATCTGCGAACGGATAACTTCGACGACTACATGCTCGCCGACCGCGACCTCAATCCCTGGGTGGCGGCACTGTCGGCGGGAGCCTCGGACATGTCGGGGTGGCTGCTGATGGGACTGCCGGGAACCCTGTACGTCAGTGGACTGGTCGAGGGATGGATTGCTGTCGGACTGACGGTCGGAGCCCTGGCCAACTGGCTGCTGGTGGCCCCTCGCCTGCGCGCTTACACCGAGGTCGCCAACAATTCCATCACGGTCCCCAGCTTCCTGGACAACCGTCTCCACGACACGCACCGGCTGCTGCGCTGGTCCAGTGGCCTCATCATTCTGGTCTACTTCACCTTCTACGTCTCCTCCGGCATGGTCGCCGGCGGCGTCTTCTTCAAGTCCTCCTTCGGCATGGACTACCACCTCGGCATGGTCATCGTCGCCGCCATCACCCGTGGTCTACACGCTCATCGGCGGGTTCCTGCCGTGTCCTACACCGACTTCGTCCAGGGAGTCATGATGGTGGCCGCCCTGGTCATGGTGCCCGTCGCAGGGGTCATTCGGCTCGGGGGACTGTCCAACCTGAGGCAGGCCATCGCCGAGGTCGACCCTCACTACTGGGTCATGTGGGGCCCGACGACGACGCTGCTCGGCGTCATCTCGGCACTGGCCTGGGGCCTGGGCTACTTCGGACAGCCGCACATCATCGTCCGGTTCATGGCCATCCGCAGCCCCAGGGAGGCCGTGGCCGGAGGCACCATCGGAATCGGCTGGATGCTCTTCGCCGTGCTCGGCGCAGCCGGCACCGCCGTCGTCGGCGTGGCCACCTACCACCACGACACGAATCAGCTGGCCGACCCGGAGACCGTCTTCATCACGCTGGGCCAGTTGCTCTTCCACCCGTTGGTCGCCGGATTTCATGCTGGCCGCCATCCTCGCCGCCATCATGTCGACGATCTCCTCCCAGCTGCTCGTCACCTCCTCGGCACTCATCGAGGACCTGTACGGGTCCTTCGCCCGCACCCGAGAGGAGAAGATCAGCGGCAACCGCATGGTGCTCTACTCACGCATTGCGGTCTTCGCCATCGCCCTGGTCGCGGCGGTCATGGCCTGGAACCCCAGTAAAACGATCCTCGCCCTCGTGGCCTTCGCCTGGGCCGGCTTCGGCGCCTCCTTCGGACCCACCATTCTGCTGTCGCTGTACTGGAAGCGCTTGAGCGCCATGGGTGCCTTCGCCGGAATGATCACCGGGGCCGTCGTCGTCATGATCTGGGGAACGCCTCCGGCGGTCCGGGACGCATCTTCGACATCTACGAGATCCTGCCCGGATTCCTGGGCAACCTGGCTGTGGCCGTTGCCGTATCTCGGATGAGTCAGCCCTCGAAGGAGATCTCCGCGGAGTTCGACGCCGCTGTCGCGGCGTCACGGGCATAGACGGCCCACACCATTGCTCACGGCACTGTGGATCATCATGGCGCCTTGAGCGGTCCACGACTGCGGCTGTGGTGGCCCACAACGACGGTCGCCACAACCGCAGTGGCCGTGTAGCGATCAACGTTGTATCCTTGCCGGCAGCAACGTGCTCCGGGGTCGGTGAAAGTCCGAACCGGCGGTCACAGTCCGCGACCCGCTCGCACCACAGCCGCCTGAGGGCGGAAGGGTGCGGCGGCTGAGCCGGTGGAATCCCGGCACCGACGGTGAAAGTCCGGAGGGGAGGATGCGCGTGGCGCTCGGCGGGGTGACCCGCGACTCGAGGCAACGTCCCGAGCTCACGAACAGCCGTGAGCTCATCGGGTGGTGAACCGAGCGAGCGCCCAGCACGTGTGTGCGCCGACCGACGGCGTGCAGGCGGACCCCGGTGCAGCCGGGAGCGCCCGTTCCCGGAACGACCCGGGAGGACACCGTCGTGTACAGCCCCAGCCCCATCGGCAAGGCCGCACGCTCTCAAGCTTCCTCCACCGTGGCATCCCTGCGATGTCCAGGAGCCGTTGACGTCCTCGACCTCACCGATGGCCTCGCCGTCGGGGGCCGTCTCAGAGTCGTCGCGCACGGTTCCGGCTCACCATCAGCCTCGTATCCGCGCGGCAGGCCGCCGCGGTCCGTGGCCGGCCTTCCTTCTCGGCGCGACTCTGCTCGTCGCGTGGCAGGCCGCCGCGGCCTCGAGGCGCCGTTCCTGCCATCTTCCTGCCCAGTCCGCTGGCCGTCATCACACCGGATGTGGCTGGGCCTGACCCAGGCGGGCTGGCCACCTACGCCGGGGTGACGCTCAGGGAGGCGCTCCTGGGCTGCCTGCTGGCCGCGGCCTTCGCGCTGCCACTGGCCTGGGCACTGCACCACTGGCGGTTCTTCTCCCGAGCCGTCCTGCCCTATGTCGCCGCAAGCCAGGCGATTCCCGGTATCGCCCTGGCCCCGCTCCTTGTCCTGTGGATCGGCTACGGCACTCTGCCGGTGGTGATCCTGTGCGCCTTCATGGTGTTCTTCCCCCATCACAATCACCGTGCTGCTGGGGGCTGCGGGGCCTGGACACGGACGTCATCGATGCCGCCCGGCTCGACGGGCGCGCACGGGCTGAGCATGCTCGTGCACATGGAGCTGCCCATGACGCTTCCGGCGATCTACACCGGGCTGCGCACAGGGTTCACCCTGTCCATCACCGGCGCGGTCGTCGGAGAGATGATTATGGGCGGTGACGGCCTGGGAATGCTGTTGTCCACCCAGCGCGACAAGGTGGACACCACCGGCATGTTCTCCACCATCACCCTCCTGTGCATCCTGGCCACCACCATCCACTGGGCGCTCCACGAGCTCGAGCAGCGCAGCCGCACCGTGGACGCCCTGCGTGGCCGGCGTGCCGGCTGAGCCACTCGACCATCGCGCCTCGCACCCGTCGCCCCTGCCCCGATCCTCCTGGAAAGGAAATACTCATGCCCCTATCGCGCCGCCACCTGCTCGCCAGTGGTCTCGTCCTGAGCGGTACCGGTGTGCTCACCGCCTGCTCGTCACAGGCAAGCAGCCCACTGACCATCGGCCTGACCTACACGCCCAACATCCAGTTCGCGCCCTTCTACATGGCCAAGAAGGACAGCAAGTACGCCTCCGGGGTGAAACTGCGTCATCACGGGGCCCAGGAGGGGCTCTTCGACGCTCTTCTGAGCGGGAAGGAGCAGCTCGTCGTGGCGGGAGCCGATGAGGCCGTCGTCGCCGCCTCCAACGGGTCCGACCTCGTCGTCGTCGGCGGCTACTACCAGTCCTACCCGGCCTGCCTCATTGTCCCGGAGGGCTCTGCGATCAAGGCACCTGCTGACCTCAAGGGCAAGACCGTCGGTACGCCGGGACGCAAGGGGGAGACCTGGTACGCCCTCCAGCTGGCCATGGACACCGCCTCGCTGAGCAGAGTCCGACCCTGACGATCCAGGACATCGGCTACACCCAGCAGGCGGCGCTCGTGGGCGGCAAGGTTGACGCCGTCGTCGGCTTCTCCAACAACGACGCCGTGCAGATCAAGCAGGCCGGCACCGCGGTGCGCACGATCCAGCCGGCCGAGTCGATCCCCCTCATCGGCGTCTCCCTGGTGACGACCCGCAAGCTGCTGGACTCCCGGCGTGAGGACCTTCAGGCGGCGGTCAAGGCCTCAGTGGAGGGCATGACCGCTTTCGTCAGGATCCTGACGCCGCGGTCGAGGCGACCAAGGAGCACGTGCAGGACCTGGTTGACTCCACTCAGGCCGCCAACGCCCGCGAGGTCGCCGTGGCCACGGGCAAGCCTGGTCAGCGGGGAGGGAAAGGCGGCCGTCGGCTCGAGTGCGGGTCGACGACTTCACACCGATGATCGAGTTCCTCGCCTCCCCACAAGATCCTGGGCGACAAGAAGACACCCAAGGCCGCCGATGTCTGCGTGCCCCTGACGCAGTAGAGCGCAGGAGATCAGGACAGGGCATCTGGCCCGAGGACGTCTCAGTGGAAGGCCTCTAGAGCCGGCAGGCCAGCAGTGAGGAGACGAGGATGGCGCGCGCCCCGACCTCGTAGAGCCTCGTCCATGACCCGGTTCATGTCGGCTCGCGGGACCATGGCGCGTACCGCCACCCAGTCGGGGTTCTGCAGCGGGGAGACGGTGGGGACTCGATGCCCGGGGTGAGGGCTGTCGCCAGATGCGCCTTTGTTCATGGGGATGTCGTGGTCGACGAGCACGTAGGCGCGGGCACGCAGCACCCCCTCCAGCCGCCGCACGAGCGTGGCCAGCCCAGGCTCTGCGCGGAACTGCTCGGTGGTGATGAGCACAGCCTCGCTGACAAGGATCGGATCCCCGAAGGTCTCCAGGCCGGCGGCCCGCAGCGTTGTGCCAGTCTCGACGACGTCGGCGATGAGGTCGGCCACGCCCGGGCTGGACGGAGGACTCCACAGCGCCGTCGAGGGTGAACGGTCTGGGCATCCACACCTCGAGCAGCCAGGTAGCTGCGCACCAGGACGTCATAGGAGGTGGCCACCCGGCGCCCGGCGACGTCGGCCAAGGAGCTCATGGTCCCCTTGGGGGCGGCAAAGCGGAAGGTGGAGTGGGCGAAGCCCAGGGGCAGGTGCTCGACGGCGTCGACCCCGGAGTCCAGGAGCAGGTCGCGGCCGGTGATGCCGGCGTGCACGGTGCCCTGGCCGACATAGACGGCGATGTCGCGCGGACGCAGGAAGAACAGGCTCAACGTCGTTGGCCTCGTCGACGAGCACGAGCTCACGGCCCGTGCGGCGGGTGCGGTAGCCCGCCTCGGAGAGCATGGTGATGGCGGGGTCGGACAAGGAGCCCTTGTTCGGGACAGCGATACGCAGCACGGCGGTTCCTGATCTGTGGTGGGGAGTCGAGTAGGAGGCGCGAGGGGGCTCGGGGGCCTACAGGTAACGGTAGACGTCCTGAAGGCTGTAGCCCTTGGCGACCATCATGACCTGGGCGTGGTAGAGCAGCTGGCTGATCTCCTCGCAGGCGGCCTCATCGGACTCGTGCTCGCAGGCCATCCAGGCCTCGGCGGCCTCCTCCACGAGCTTCTTGCCGATGAAGTGGACCCCGCGGTCCAGTTCCTCCACGGTCCCGGAGCCCTCGGGGCGGGTGGCCGCCTTGTGCTGCAGCTCGTCGAAAAGGTCCTCAAAGGTCTTCATGGGCCTAGGCTATCGGAAAGCCGGTGAGACACTGACCGACCGTTGACCTATGGCCTTGGTGGGACCCGGGCATCCCCTCGGCGCTCACCGCCGTCGCCACGGGTGGAATCATCCATCCGCAAGCGATGCCCCGACCCGAGGCGACGGCACGACATGCTGCAGCACTCAGACCGGCTGCCTCAGATCGGCTAGATGTATGAGGTCATGGGTCGCGCCCGGCTAAACCGGTGAGCCCCACACCGGTAAGCCGGTGTGGTCGGTCAGAACCTGGACGTTGCCAGAAGCGCCACGTCTTGCCTGACTACGACAGATGGTGGCCGGTGCCCGGGTTGCGGGCCGTGAGACTGTCAGTGCGGATAAGGGTGAATCGTCCCGGGTTTGATGGAGGCAGTGATGACACGGAAGGATCACTGTCATGGGACAGAAGAAGTACCCCGATGAGCTGCGCGAGCGAGCTACGAGGATGGCGTTGGACGCGTTGGCTGACCCGACTCGGGCCAAGGGCGCGATCCGTCGGATCGCCGACGAGCTGGGTGTCCACCCCGAGGCTCTGCGCACCTGGGTCAAGAAGGCCCAGGTCGATGGTGGTCTGAGGCTGGGAACCACCACTGACCAGGCGCAGCGGATCAAGGAGCTTGAGAAAGAGGTCCGAGAGCTGCGAAGAGCCAACGCGATCCTGAAGAGCACGGTCGGCTTGTCTGTCGCGGCGGAGTGTGAGCGCCCGTCCCGTTGATCTGTCAGTACATCGAGGCCAAGAAGGAGGAGTTCGGGGCCTGGCCGGTCTGCAAGGTGCTCACTGGCGCCGGAGTCAAGATCGCCCCGAGCACTTGACTCACACCCGCCGTAGCCGGCCTCCTAGCGCCAGGAGCCTGCGTGACGAGACCCTCAAGGCGGAGATATCCAGGGTCCACAAGAACTAGCTACTTGGTGCTGGGGGCCCGCAAGATGCACGCGATACGGGGCCGCTCTGAGAGCGCCGAGCGTCACGGTGCCGGTCACGTGGCCCGCTGTACCGTCGAACGCCTCATGGGCGACCTGGGCTTACGCGGCGTCAGACGCGCCAGGTCCCCGCGCACCATGCGCAGCGCGCCGCGAGAGCAGTGCCCGGCCGACCTGGTCAAGCGCCACTTCGAGGCCTTCGCCCCGGGTGGGCTGTGGGTCGCCGACATTCCCCCGCAAGCGGGAGGTGCCCCCTCCTACGTGCGTGCGTTCTCCGGGTGGGTCTATGTGGCTTTCGTGACCGACGTGTACTCGCGGCGAATCATCGGCTGGCAGACCTCCACGAGCCTGTACACCGACCTGGCCCTGGACGCTCTGGAGATGGCCGTCTGGCAGCGGAAACGTCAGGGTGCCGACCTGACGGGCCTGGTGCACCACTCCGACCGAGGGGTGCAGTACAGGTCCATCCGCTACGGGCAGGCCCTGTCCGAGGCCGAGGCGGTCGCCTCGGTGGGGTCGAAGGGCGACTCCTTCCGGCTTCGCCCTGGCCGAGGCTCTGAACTCCTTGTACAAGGCTGAGCTGATCCGCAACCAGGGCCCTTGGGAGGACATCGGCGCCGCCCGTGCTCGCCACCGCCGAGTGGGTCCACTGGTTCAACACCATTCGCCCTCACTCCGCCATCGGCATGCGAACCCCTGCCGAGCACGAAGCCGCCTGGGCACCCGACCGCCACCGCCACGGACAATCACAACCGGCAACCACCGGCACCAGATAAACCAGTCTCCACAAAACTCGGGGCTTGACAGTGCGGGACATCCAGCACCATCTGGCCTCTACGCTGGGCACCGATCTGAGTCATGAGACGATCAGCAAGATCACCGACCAGATCAGCCAGGAGGTCCTGGCCTGGCAGCACCGGCCACTGGACGGCCTCTACCCGGTGATCTACCTCGACGCCATCATGATCAAGGTCCGCGACGGGGCTCACGTGACCAACAAGGCCGCGCATATCGCGGTAGGCGTGGACATGGACGGGATCAAGCACGTCCTGGGCATCTGGGTCCAAGCCAGCGAGGGGGGCCAGGTTCTGGGCCCAGGTGTGCGCCGAGCTGGCCAACCGCGGTATCAAGGACGTGCTGATCGTGTGCTGTGACAGGCTCCGCCGGCGGCGCTCTCGGGACCCGGTGAAACCGTCCATCGCCACCACCTCGACCCGCCCACGCCATTCCTGGTCGCGCTGGGAGAGCCAGGTCTTGAGGACCTTCTTGGACCGTCCTGGGACCACGTCCAGCAGACGCGCCGGACCACTGCGGTGGCGTACGGGGGTCAGGTCGATGATGACGGTGACATAGCGGTCGCCCCGCCTGGTGTGGCGCCACACGTGCTCATCAACTTCCGAGGACCTCCACTCCATCGAAGCGGTGGGGATCGTCTAACAGCGTGGCCTGAGCGCTTGCCAGGATTGCGTTGTTGGCGGTGTGCCAGGAGATCCCCAGGGTCCGCGCGACCCGGGAGACGGACATGCACTCCAGGGCAAGGGCACGCAGCCCCCACTCCACCGCCGCGCGGGTCAGCCGCGCCCTGGGCTCAGCCAAGGTGGAGGTGTCCTGTCTCCACACCCGCCGGCAGCGGGTGCAGCCGAAGCGCCGCAGGCGCACCACCAGCTGCGTGGGCCTCCACCCCACCGGCACGTGGGCCAGGCGCCGGGCCACCGTCCCACGGGATACTCCCTGAGCGCCGCAGGCCTTGCAGAAGGGGTCCTCGAACCCGATCGGCATGCTGCACTCGATCACCGCGCCCTTGGCTGTGAGGTGCTGGCCCACCGCGGTCAGTCCCAGGGCGTCCAGGCCCAAGAAGGTCGTCAAATCAGGGCAGGCGAAGGTAGTCTCAGGCACGTCGAGGTCTCTCAGGGTGGCGCGTGTAGCGCCTCCCATCATCGGGGGACCTCGACCCCCTACCCAAGCAACGACGCACCCACCCCACCCTATACACCTCAATAGGCTCCAGCTACCACACCCTCAAACACGAAGAGCCGAAAAAGCAGCCGCCTGGCTTGCGAAGGAACGACCGTGACCGAGCGCTATGAAATCTCATCAATCGCGAAGAAGGCCATTACCCCATCTCCTCGATGTGCCGGTGGGCCGGTGTCTCACGGTCCGGCTACTACTCCTGGCGCGACCGACCTGAGTCCATCACCAGAGCGAAAAGAAAAGAGCTCAGCATCATCAGTAAGGACGTTTTTAAGGACTCCGACCGCACTTACGGGTGCCGAAGGATCCAGGCCTGTCTGGGAAGGCGTGGTGTGAGGGTGGATGGCGCCACGATCCGCTCCATCATGAGGGAGCTGGGCCTTGAGGCCGCGCAGCCACGGGCGAAGGCCCGTACTACCGTGCCGGCCAAGGACCTCGATGAGCGCCCCGACCTGGTGGGGCAGGACTTCACCGCCGACGAGCCTGGGCGTAAGTGGTGCGGGGACATCACTTGCATCAACACACGGGCCGAATTCGTCTATCTTGCCACTGTTCTGGACTGCTGACGCCTTGAAGGTCGTGGGGTACGCGATGGCCGATCATATGTGCACCCCGCTGGTGCGTGAGGCCATCGATATGGCAGACAGGCGCTGCCCGGTTGAGAAAGGTGTGACAGTCTTTCACTCCGACCGGGGCAGTCAGTACACGTCTCAGAAGTTCCTGGACCACCTGAAGACCTATGGTATCCGTCCGTCCGTGGGCGTACCGGAGTGTGCTGGGACAATGCCTGGGCGGAATCCTTCAATGCCACGCTCAAGAACGAAAGGGTGCATAGGATGGTGTATCCCACGAAGGGCAAGGCGATCAACGATATTGCCTCGCGGATCGAGTAGAGATACAATCACATACGCCTTCACTCAGCCCTGGGATACCGCACACCTAACGAGGTCGAGCAAGAATTCTTGGGCCTGACCAAGGCAGCCTGAAACCCCAAACAAGCAGTGTCCGAAAAACACCTAGCAGTCCAACCAGATTCATCGCCCTAAGTTTGTTTGACTAGGAGGCTTGCATTTCAGGCAGACTCTCTGCAAATCACGTTTTGCATGGTTTGTGGCTATCGGCTATCGGATTGACCCACCTCATATCCGATGAGCGTACAGTATAAGCCGCCCCGCAGTCGCTGCTTGATGAGTTCAGAGTCGAGGTCCGGCACTCCAATGCGTCCGCGGTGATGGCTATGTTGAATGAGCAAAGACTCTGCGAATGGACTAGAAAGCGAAGCGATCGGCACGTAACCGGAGAGATCGCTGCCCGACTCAGCGCGGACATCTTCGAGGTCGATCACGAGGTCGGGAATATCTCTGAAACTGGGTAGGTAGTGAAACCGTCCACGAGTGGACGTCAGAATATCCTGACGAAGCGTATTCCACTCGGCCTTGCCTCGATTATACTCTGCCTTTCCCTGGTTCTTCTCGTCTGTGTATTCGTCCTTCCAGGCGCGGTACTTGGGATGTTCTTCCAGTGGTACCGCATGTGCCAGCAACACGAATCCGACCTTCTTCTGAGCGAAATCACACGCCGGAGTTAGCGTGACCCACCACGTTTGGTCGGCTCCACGGAGAATGTCTCCAGGCGCATGAACCTCAGACGTTGGAGGGTAGATATATCGGTGGCTCGGACGCGCAGTGAGAGCCCCCTCTCGGCGGTCGTCAAGAACACGGGCGAGCCTACTCAGTAGAATCTGTGCAATGACTTCGGAATCGGCGCCCTCGGTGTACTCAGTCCAGTTGGGAGCAAGTTCCGTCCACATGTGTTTGCGCAGGACGGTGGCTACGTGTTGCTCGATTCCGCTAATTGTGGTCACTGCACGACTAGCAACTGCCGCCTGGATTGCCGCAGGTAGTTTGTCGGTGTCGTCCTTGGTTACCACGGTGACCAAAGGGGCATCTCCTCATGCCGGACTGAATCGGGGAGAGCCGTCCAGAAAATGACTGGGAGCGAAACGAGCATCCTTGATGTTCAGATACACAGCATGCCCAGCGGCCTCGTCGTCCGGCGACGGGTCAGGACTGTCACGTCGGACATCGAGCACCACAACGTCGCTATCGCCCCGACTGAATTTGGCGAATCCCGCATCGAAGTCTGTCTCTACCGAGACCTCGACCTCAATTTCATCGCTTTCCTCAAACGCGTCTTCAATCTCGCGCTGCGCATCTGCCGCCAAAGCGTCCTTATCCTCGATGATGAGGACTCTGACCTTCTCTCTCACTGCACCCGCCTCCTAAAGGTGGCCTCGAATGTCGCCCCGTCGAGCGGACCCTCGTCAACAAGAATGAGCTGACCTTCGTAGATGTCTTCCACGATGTTGCCTACGATGCTCAGGCCGAGTCCCACGCCTTCCGGCTTGCTGGAGAAGTAGGGATCGAAGATGTGCGCACGGATGCCTTCCGCCACCCCGGGCCCGGAGTCGCTCACGACGAGGCTCAATGAGGAGTCATCGTTGAGCCTAGCGGCAGCGATTACCTTCCGCTCAGCTCCCTTCCGCTGAGTGGAGGTCCAGTAGATGGCGTTCTGGATGAGATTGATGAGGACCGTCAACAGTTCACCTTCGTCGACTTTCACAGCGACTGGATCGCCCTCTCGAACCAGTTCGACGCCGCGGTCGTTAGGGCTTTCCTGCCGGAGTATGGAGAATGCTTTGTCGATGACGTCGCTGGCGTTGATCTCCTTGGGTCGTCCCTGCTTGCGACCGCCGAACTCTCTCACTGCACCCGCCTCCTAAAGGTGGCCTCGAATGTCGCCCCGTCGAGCGGACCCTCGTCAACAAGAACGAGCTGACCTTCGTAGATGTCTTCCACGATGTTGCCTACGATGCTCAGGCCGAGTCCCACGCCTTCCGGCTTGCTGGAGAAGTAGGGATCGAAGATGTGCGCACGGATGCCTTCCGCCACCCCGGGCCCGGAGTCGCTCACGACGAGGCTCAATGAGGAGTCATCGTTGAGCCTAGCGGCAGCGATTACCCTTCCGCCCAGGCTCCCTTCCGCTGAGTGGAGGTCCAGTAGATGGCGTTCTGGATGAGATTGATGAGGACCGTCAACAGTTCACCTTCGTCGACTTTCACAGCGACTGGATCGCCCTCTCGAACCAGTTCGACGCCGCGGTCGTTAGCTTCCTGCCGGAGTATGGAGAATGCTTTGTCGATGACGTCGCTGGCGTTGATCTCCTTGGGTCGTCCCTGCTTGCGACCGCCGAACTCTCTCACTGCACCCGCCTCCTAAAGGTGGCCTCGAATGTCGCCCCGTCGAGCGGACCCTCGTCAACAAGAACGAGCTGACCTTCGTAGATGTCTTCCACGATGTTGCCTACGATGCTCAGGCCGAGTCCCACGCCTTCCGGCTTGCTGGAGAAGTAGGGATCGAAGATGTGCGCACGGATGCCTTCCGCCACCCCGGGCCCGGAGTCGCTCACGACGAGGCTCAATGACGAGTCATCGTTGAGCCTAGCGGCAGCGATTACCTTCCGCTCAGCTCCCTTCCGCTGAGTGGAGGTCCAGTAGATGGCGTTCTGGATGAGATTGATGAGGACCGTCAACAGTTCACCTTCGTCGACTTTCACAGCGACTGGATCGCCCTCTCGAACCAGTTCGACGCCGCGGTCGTTAGCTTCCTGCCGGAATATGGAGAATGCTTTGTCGATGACGTCGCTGGCGTTGATCTCCTTGGGTCGTCCCCGCTTGCGACCGCCGAATGGCTCTATCTGTTTGAAGAGAGGAGGAGATCGGCTGGACCGCTGTGTCCGACATGGCATCCGTAGCGATCGCGATTTTCTCGCTGCCCGTAAGGCTCTTCTTGCTGAGGTCGCGGGTACCGAACCGCGCGATGTTCTTGAGGCGTGTCACGAGGGTGCGACCGTCGTGTAGGACGCGATCGATGAGTGCGCCGAGGGTGGCGAGTCGGGAGTATCGCGACAGGACGTTCTGAACCTCGGCTACTCCTTCTTGGATGTCGCGGTTCTTGTCCTCGATGAGTCCGATGAGGCGCTTGTCTCCAGGGTAACTCTGGGCCAGAGCGGTACGAACCTCCCCGAGGTCGAAGCGCTCGAACAGCCCGCCCTTGCTTTCGTCTGGTCCCTTCTGGGGTGACGCGCGGTGTACCGGCGCGTTTCTAGTTCATTAAGCGCAGCCTTTTGACGAGCGTCTGGAGGTCAGGTAAGCGGTTCCGGCAAGGATGCCCTCTCGGTTCGACTGGTCCTTGAGCCCTTCGTTCTTGTCGGCGCCAATGAAAACGTGCCCGATAATCTGATTGTTTGATAGGCGGCGCGTTGGGGCCTGGACACGCCTTAGGTCGAGTCCAAGCCAGTCGTCGCCGCTTTCACCGAATGGCAGGACTCGAAAGCCATCTCGGTAGATACTGACACCGGCCACTTCGCTGAGTGTGTCGCGGAAGCCCTTTAAGTCCTTCGCGCTGGGCGCTGCGCCCTCTGCCTTGGTCTCCTGGAGGGTCCGTTGAATGGCAGTCTTGTCTCGGTCCCAAACGTTGATTTCGAAGTCGAAGGGTCCTGCCTGCGGGAGCGCTTCTCATCGGTCCACAACTGCTTAACGCCGATATCCTCCTCATCCTTTTCCAACGGAGGATCCTGTTGTGTGTAGCGAAGCGTTGCGGTCCCGTGGGCATCCACCGAGCCAGTGAGGCTGTAATGAGGTGTCTGGAGATCAGACGAAGGCTCGATAGGACCCGCAAGGTCTTCGAGGCCTTCCTCGACGTCGACCAGTTCCAGGATCACCTGGAAGTCCGGCTCGGCGTCTTCTGCGCTTGCGAGGCTTGGGATTGTTCCCGGACGGGGCCGTATCAGCCGTGTCAGCGCTGTGCGTAGGTCGAGAAGATCATCGCGATCCCAGGCGCGAGAAAGGCGGTCAATCTGGACCACCGTCCCCCGGCCGTGATGCCACGTCTCGTTCTCAGCTGCGGAGAAGGTGTCAACGGCCGTGCCGGAGTCAGAGAAGACGTCGGGTGCTCCGACTTCCCAGGCGACCTCGATCTGATCGAGGTACGCGTCTTCGCGATCGAAGTCCGTCCAATCGATCAGGAGCTTGACCTCGTCGGTGTTAGTCATCCGCGTGACGAGCATCATCTCATGACCGAGCCGAGCTGCGGCGAGTCGACCAATGCCCTTCTCGCCGAGCACCCGTCGGCCCCCGGCGCTGCGAGGGCGTCGCCTCTTGGTGTCGGTCGCTATGTCGAGCCATGAGCGCTGGAGTGTGGCAACGTCCATACCGTGGCCGTCGTCCCATACCTCGATGCGACCTTCCGCTTCCTCCAGCGGACCGTGGAAACGGATGAGAACGACGCTGGCGTCTGCGTCGTAAGAGTTCTTGACCAGTTCGATTACGGCGACCTTGTCGCTGCTGATCAGGTCGCTGCCGAGTGTCCGGAGCAGGCGCGCCTTGGGGCGGAGCGCACCACTGCCCGAGGGCTCATGGTTCGTGGTCTGCTGGACATGGGCGCTCATGAGACTCGCTCTTCCCTCGACTCTGCTGGTTGCGTAGTGGTGGGGTCGAGGATTCGGGCTCGTGCCTCGGAAACGGCGATCGCACGGATTGCGGACATCCGCAATGCAGCTTCGTCGCCGGTGGAGACCAACTGGGCGAGAGCAACTTTGATGTCAGTGCGCAGCCCAGTGTGCCCTTCGGGTAACTCCATCAGGAGGGTCACGACCTTGCTGACGTGTTCGTTGACAAGAAGCACGTTGCCGCCACGTAGTAGCGAAAACACGCGGTGCTGTGCGTCGCCGAGCATGGCTGCAACGCGCGGTGTCCAGTCGACCGATGGGCTCTCGCGTACAATATCTCGAAGCTGTCTTACGGCGTCCTTACGAGTCCTGCTGAGCGCATGCACATCTATGTGCTGGAGCGACTCGATGGAAAGGTCTGGAACGCCTCGGAGTGGTTCCATCAATAGCCTGGCGGTTGCGGCGGGAATTCGGTGGATGTCAAGCAGCGCGGCGACCGCGGCGGCAGCAGCGGTCATGTCGGGCCCGGGGTAGAGCCACCATGCGGTCTTTCTTTGCTCGTCGGCCCACAGCAACAGCCTCCGACGCAGATTGGGAAGCCTGGGCTGCTCTTGACGTGGCTCCGCAAGGGGCAGGATCGCCTCTGCAACTGTCCGCCCCAGTGCCGGTGGGACTGCGTTGCCGATCTGCCGGAAGGCGTCGCTGCGGGTTCCTGCGAAGCGGAAACTGTCTGGGAAAGTCTGGATACGTGCCGCTTCGCGGACGGTGAGTGTGCGGTGTTCCTCCGGGTGGATGTACCAGTAGCCGTCTTTAGCGATGTGAGCGGTGATGGTCCTGCTGAGATCGTCCCAGTCGAGGCGCTTATACTTATCGTTGAAAGTGTCGGAGCGGTATCGGCGCAGGCGCTCAGGGAGGTCTGAGTACATGGTCGAGGAGGTCATGAGCTTGAACGCCTCGCGGTCATCGTCCCGCACCGGACGCGTCATGTGGTCGTAGATGACGTTCACGTCGTCATCACGAAGAGTCTTGGCCAGTGCACTGGATGGTCGACCCGTGTAGGGCAGCTCGCGCGCGCCGGTTGTGCCGTCGAGCGAAGGAAGGTCCTCGATCGCATCACGGACGGTGGGGCGGTGCCCCGTTGGGGCCGGCCAAGCCGGCAGAGCCCCGTCGTTTCGTGCTTGGAGGATGAATCGCTTACGGTGCTGTGGCACTCCGTGGCGCCATGCGTCAAGAAGTCGGTAGTCGACTACGTATCCAGCGCTTTCCAGGATGTTGGCGATCGCTCTGATGACGGCGAGGTCGTCACCGATAGCCATGTCGGGCACATTCTCCATGAGAACCGCTCGAGGTTTCAGCGCGAGGACAACATCGATGAACGAGCGCCACAACTCCTTGCGTGAGTCGACCTCATCGCGAACGCCATCCTCGATAAGACTGCGAATCTTCGCCCGTCCGGCACGGCTGAAGGGCTGGCAGGGCGGACCTCCGGCGACGAGGTCGATCCCGAGCGGGCGGAGCCGCTCAATGAGTTCAGTCACCTGTGTTTGATCGGCCATGTCGACTTCTAGCGCTTGGCCCCGGAAGTTGGCTCGATGCGTCTCCAGTGCCGCCGTATCGTGATCAACTGCGGCAACGACGGTCCAGCCTGCCGCTTCGACACCAGCGCCGAGGCCGCCAGCTCCCGAGAACAGATCGACGGCGAGGGGGCGTCCAGACAATCTCTCCAGTCGACACCACCCATCGAAACTGTCGTCGTCCGGAGCGTCTGCGTGCCTACGGAGGACGAGCGGTGCTGAGCGCTCCAGCTTCACTGCGTATGCTGCCAAGCTCCAGCGCTCCTTAACTGTTAACTGCATAGATGTCTGTATTTAGGGTAACACGACCAAGATGGTCGTGGCACGCGGCTCGCCGAATCGACACGCCACCTGCTCCCACTTTACCGGTACGCGAATGCGGGCGTAGTTGACCTACGCCGTAGCGGGATCGCTGAATCTGGTCCGGCCCGACCGGTCTGACCCCGGATACTCGGGTCACTCGGCCGTCTGCGGACGCAACCCATTCGTGCCTCTTCGTTGATACGGGAGGCCATCGACCGCAGCTTCTCGTGTTCCCAGAGGCACAGCGCAGCCCATCCTCGATCTGCAAGAGGCGCGGCGTCTCCGTTAGCTGGTCTGCTTCGTGCAAGCGAGGAGGCAGTTGATGTCGTCGGCGAGGATGGTTTCTGGGCTGATGTGGTGTTCGCGGCGGAGGCGAGCGTAGGTGGGGCCTTGCTCAGCATCGATCGGAGCGTGTTTCTCGTTGGGGGCCATGGGGGACGGTGAGCGCGCTGCCGATCACCAGGTTCGACAAGCTGTAGGCCGCCCCCAGCGGGTCCTCCGCCCCTACTTGTTCGAGTAGCAGGCACATGCGTTCGGAGAGGTGGATGTAGGCGGGTCCGCGAGTGGGCCTACGCTCACACCTACACCAGCCAGACCCAGCGCGAGGCCGCCTACCAGACCCGGCTCCACCACTACAACTACCATCGACCCCACACCGCCTGCCACAGCCAGCCTCCTGCCACCCGCGTCCCAGCACACGTCACCAACGTCATGACCTCATACACCTAGACGCCCTGAGAATGGCCGTCTGGCAGCGGAAACGAGCCGGTGCTGACCTGACGGGCCTAGTGCACCACTTACGACCGAGGGGCGCAGTACAGGTCCATCCGCTACGGGCAGGCCCTGTCCGAGGCCGAGGCAGTCGCCTCTGTAGGCTCTAAGGGGGATTCTTACGACAATGCTCTGGCCGAGGCGCTCAACTCGCTGTACAAGGCCGAGCTGATCCGTAACCAGGGCCCTTGGGAGGACATCGACGCCGCCCGTGCTCGCCACCGCCGAGTGGGTCCACTGGTACGGGCACCACCCGGCCACACTCCGCCATCGGGATGTGAACCCCCGCCGAGCACGAAGCCGCCTGGGCACCCGACCGCCACCGCCACGAACAATCACAACCGGCAACCACCGGCACCAGATAAACCAGCCTCCACAAAACCCGGGGCTTGACACCTATGCCCCAGCGCATACGGTCGCACCGCAGGCCGCCAGCCGCGGGATGGTGTCACTGCTGGCGACTTTTAGGAGCACCCCTGGCCGATAACGTCGCGCCCTGGCACACATATGCGCAGGTCAGAGCAACACAGGCCCGGGCACACCAGCCGACGGCCACCCTAAAAGTCGCCAACCGTGACACCCAGGGCCCCATCCCACCGCCGAGACCCCCACTCAGTCCCGGATGGCGGCGCGCCTGGCTCCTAGGACCGCTGCCCCCATCGCCACCGAGCCGATGAGCAGGCTCAGGAGGCCGATCTCCAGCCAGCGTTCGGGGAACTGGTGAGCGATACTCATCCAGCCCCAGGGGGCCAGCCTCCACAGCCAGGTGGCTGCCAGGACCTCGTTACCGCCGATGAGCAGCCCCATGATGACCAGGATGATGTTGAGGACGATCGCCACAACGATCCGGGTACTCAGGGCCACCGCCAGGCTGACGGCCGCGATCATGAAGGCAACGGCCGGCATCACCATGACCCCGTAGACCGAACCGGTCACCGCCGGCAGGTTCGGGTCGGTGCGGGTCAACGTGTCACCCAGGACTGTCATAACCCAGGAGGCGACCAGGACCGGGATGAGGAAGAACCCACTCAGCACCGCAGCTGAGGTCAGGATGGTCCCGGCACCTCGGCGGGTGATGAGCGCGCGCCAGGCAGGTTGGAGACGTCCCCACACCGTAATGCCGACGAGGGCTGCGGCAACCGGCACTCCCATGAGCTCAAGGAAGCTCTGCCCGTACTTTGGTGGGTACACGGCGTGGAGGACCCCCAGGAAGGCGAGCAGCAGGACCGCCAGGACCACCCACACGATCCAGGGCAGAACGCCGGCCATCGCCAGGACGGCACTGCGCGGCCCGGGAACACGGGCCATACGGGTGGTGGGCGTGGCTCGACGAATCGGGGATGCTTTGGGGTCGCGCGCCTGGGGCCTGCTCCGGTGACTGCACCGAGACGGTCTCCGACTGATCGTCAACGGCATCCCTTCCGCCAGGAAGCAGCCTGCTGAGCCGGGAAACCGACGACGCCGAGGCCCCAGCACCACCAGAAACCCCACAGAGTACGGCCAGTCCGACGCCGGCCAGGGTCAGGCCGATCGTCAGCAGGAACCCGGGCAGGGAGCGGGTAGCCCCACACCGGTGAGTCCGCCTCAAGCAGCACGCTGCTGCCGTGAACACCCAGCAGGGGCAACTGGGACCCTCGCCGTCCAGGCCCACGGGAGCATCCACCAGTCGCTCCGCTCGGCCTGGACCACGCCCGCCACGGACCAGACGAAGCCGAGGACAGGGGCGACCCCTACGGAAACAACTCGCAGCACGTGGAAGGCTGCCATGCCCCAGGCGCAGGCGCCGGTGACGACGATCCACATGTAGGTGGCGAACAGCAAGTACCGGTCCCACGGACCCCAGCCGTTGCCGACGATCAGGGCGTGCCCCACCACCGGGGCGACCAGCGCCACCTGGCAGACCAGTGCGGACAGGCTCAGGACCACGAGGCGGGCACCCGCCACCCGGCGCGGCGCGACGGCACGCCACGCCGTCCCACCCTGACGCCACCGCTGCTCACGCCACTGAGCCATCGCCCCGGTCAGCAGCCCCAGAGGCACCGCGAAGCCCCCGGCATACATGTGCATCCACGCCAGGGGCATTGCCGTTCCACTGGAGCTCCGTAACCACTCCTGAGGAGATTGAGGCATTCGCCAGGATGATGGTGTGAACGGTGAAGATGAGAGTCGCCCCGATCACGCCCCAGGTGAAGGTGCGCCGACTGCGGGTGACCTCGGCGCGCACCAGGTCCCACAGGCCTACTCTCACCTTTGCCGTCCCTGTGCCTTCACTCGGGTCTGCGGCTGCTGCACGGAACTCATGCGCGCACCCTCCCGTCCCGACGCGGCGTCCGCTTCCGGTGACTGCCGCCAGAAATGCCGCCTCCATGGCCCGTTCGTCATCGGCGTCGGCGAAGTCGGCCAGCGGCCCCTCGTGAGACGAGGGCGCCCGGTCGCCAGGACCCCGACGTCGTCACTCATGCGGGCGATCTCCCCGAGCTGGTGGCTGGAGACAACGACAGTGCGTCCCTCGTCAGCCAGGTTCCGCACGAGATCGCGCAGCTCGATAATGCCCTGAGGATCCAGTCCGTTCTGGGGCTCGTCGAGGATGAGGACCTCCGGGTCGGTCAGAAGTGCCATAGCCAGGGGACAGACGCACCTTCATGCCCGTGGAGAAGGAGCCGGCACGCTTTCTGCCGACTCCAGTCAGCCCGACACGCTCCAGGAGCGGGGCGATGGCCTGCGGCGAGGTACCGGTCAGACGGCAGTGGACGAGCAGGTTGCGTCGCGCGGACAGCTGGGGGAAAAGGGCAGGGGCCGTTAATGGAGGCCCCCACCTGGGCCAGGCTGCGACGGGAGAAGGGAGCGCCCTGGATCTCCACACGCCCGGCGTCGGGTGTGAGCAGCCCCAGGGCGATGTTGAAGGCGGTCGACTTGCCCGCCCCGTTGAGACCGAGCAGCCCGTAGACGCGACCGGGATAGGCTGACAGGTCCAGATCGGTGAGGACCTTCTGGCGGCCGAAGGACTTCGAGACCCCCGTCAGTCTCAGCCCGGGCGTGTGACCGGCGCCGTGGGTGGGGAGAGGGTGAGTGATGCTGTTGTGGTGGCTGTCATGGCCCCATGCTCGTGCGCACCAGCACCTCAACGGATCCCCACCAGGGATACAGTCCGCATCCGCTCCCCACCTCCCGTCTCCTCCCTGGGGAGGAGAGCTACCGCGGCTGGACGAGTCCCGTGGTCAGGGCGTAGATGACGAGCTCGACCCGGTTGTGGCAGCCGGTCTTGCCCAGAATTGTCTTGACATGGGACTTGACCGTCGACTCGGCGACATGGAGCCGCTCACCGATACTGGCGTTACTCAGCCCCTGGCACACCAAAGCGAGTACGGCGTCCTCCCGAACGGTGAGAGCCTCGTAGGGACCCGACGGCGCCCCCACAACGGGCACGGCCCCATCGGTCGGTGCCGACGGGGAGGCCGACGAAGGCGGGGCACCAGGTCCGGTACCTGCATCAAGATGCGCCAGAACGGTTCCGGTGACGGCCGGATCCAGCCAGGACCCTCCGCCGGCAACGACACGGATCGCCTCCAGCAGCGTCGCCGGCTCGGCGTCCTTGAGGAGGAAGCCGTGGGCGCCGGCACCCAGCGAGGCCAGGACGAGGTCCTCATCATCGAAGGTGGTCAGGACCAGAACCCGCAACGAGGCAGTGGCCGGTGCCGCACGCAGTTCGCGAATGGCACTGACCCCGTCCAGGACCGGCATCCGCAGATCCATGAGCACAAGGTCGGCCCCTCCGTGGGGACCGGTGGCTCGAGCGGTCAAACCCTCCACGGCCTGACGCCCGTTGACGGCCTCCAGAACCACCTCCATGTCGGGCTGTGCGGCCACGAGAGCACTGAAGGCGCTGACCAGCGGCGGCTGATCGTCGACAACAGCCACCCTGATAACACCGGTCGTCCTGGTCGTCATCTGCAGTCTCCTGATTCTGTCTCGCCGGCGGTCATGGCGCTCGCGGGCAGCTCGAGCGGCGCCACCGGGAAGTCGACATCAATGGTGAAGAAGCTGAGGTCCCCGTTGTTGTGGATGCCGTGGGTCATGGTTCCGCCCACGAGCCTGAGCCGCTCCTCGAGGCCGACGAGGTCCGCTGCCACCGAAGGGGAGTGCTCTGCGACGTCGGGCACCGGGTTGGCGACGTGAAGGTGGCAGGAGTCCTGCGACAGTGTCAGGCTCAGCTCGATCTGGCCGGTTCCGTGCCTGACGGCGTTGGTGAGGGTCTCTCCCACGAGGCGGACAAGGGTGAGACGTTGTATCGCCGACCAGGCAGAGTTGCACCGCTCCAGGATCTCCGGTTCGGGAAGCACGGCGCTGATCCGGCTCCCCGAGCTGCGGGTCGTCTCGATGAGGGCCGGGATGGTCCGCAGGTCCGCCAGGGGGTGATCTCGCCTGCGTCGGAGCGCAGCACGGAGACGAGCTGGCGCACGGAGGCCAGGGAGGCATCGGCCGTGTCACGCACCGTGGTCAGCGTGCTGCGCAGCCGTTCCTCGCCGCCCAGAGCCAGGCCGGTGGCGGCCTGCACCTTGATCGTGGTGAGGCTGTGGCCCACCAGGTCGTGGAGCTCTCGGGCTAGGCTGAGGCGCTCGGCCGCAACCGCCTGGGCCGCGGCGATGCCGACGTCGAGGGCCTGGCTCTCGGCAATCCGGCGCCGGGAGGAGGCCAGCAGATAGGTAAGCACCACGGCACCGACGAAGACCAGGCTGGAGAGTGCTCTGACCAGGAGGATGGTTCCGTCCCAGCCGGAGCCTGTCGTCGGGTCGGCGTCTGATTCGTAGGGCGGGGTGTAGGAGGCGAGGGTAACGGGGTTGACCAGGGCGCCGGCCAGAGCCAGCAGGAGTGCCGCCGTGCCCCAGCGCCGGTCAGGCTCCCAGCGGGTGACGGTGTAAAGACTGGTGATCGCCGTGGCGATGATCGGGTTGAGGCCGAGGTTGACGGGGGAGAGGACCACGAGGATCGCGTAGGCCGCCAGCAGGGCGTAGGTCGCGATGAAGGAGACACGCAGGAGACGCAAACGTCCGAACTGCGTCAGCGCCAACGCCAGACACAGGGCGAAGTCCGCAACATAGATGGCATAGCCGCCGAAGCGCAGGATGAAGGTGACCGACTCCAGTGCGAAGGCGAGGAAGACGATCCCCAGGGCGAGATCCACGACCGGGATCGAGTAGTGTGCCCAGCGGCCTCTTCGCCCCGGCACCATGCGGTGACGGGCCTGCCAGTCGTAGGCCGCTGACAGACTCGCTGTCGTCGGCAGCACCGCGCTGCGGGCCGTCGCGCCCGGTTGGCCGTCTCGATCAGCCATGCGCTGTTCCTTCGTCGAGGATCTGGCGCGCGTGGCGACCGGCCGCCGCTGCGGCGATGAAGGCGGCTGCGTCCTCATCCAAACCTCGTCGCATGGTGGACAGCCTGACCCCGGTCTGCGCCTCCGCCTCCCGCAGCAGCTCCAGGAGCCCGTCGGCGGGGACCTCGACGAGTCGGTGCTGCCCGGCGCCTGGCCGGGGCGCGCACAGGGTCTCGGCCTCCTGACGCACCTGCACCCCCAGCGGCCCCTCCAGGTCGGGGACGACGACGTCGGCCCCTCGCCAGCGCTACCCGCCCGTACGCCGTCATCGAGTGGTGGGACACGCCCCGGTGGCGGGCGCGGGCATCGGCCTGGGAGACACGCAGGGCAGGCCACCGGGTGTCCGCTCAGCGTGGCGATGGCGTTGATCGCGTCCCCGCAGGCCACCCCGGAGAAGCCCCAGGGCGTCTCGGTGCCCAGGTTCCCGGGCCCCTGGATGACGACGGCGGCGTCGGCGCGCAGGACGTGACGGGCCGCCAGGAGCGCGTTGTGGACACTGACCGCCTCAATGTCACCGCCCCAGGCCTGGCCGGCCGTGATGGTCCCGGTCAGCCACCCGGCATGGCTCAGGGCGGCAACGACACGTGAGTAGGCCAGGGGCAGGGCCCCGCCGTCGGTCATGATGTAGGGCGACTCGTGGCTGCTCCTGACCGTCGGGGAGCGCAGCCCGGCGAGCACCGCCGGCAGGCTCGAGTGCAGGTCGGCCACCACCACCGGCATCCCGCTCCAGATGGAGGCTGCCGATCGGCTGGGACAGCAGGCCGTGGTGAGCCGTGCCCTGTCTCGTCAACGCCGGTGACCATCACCTGGTCCGGCATGTAGCGGGCCTTGACGAGGTGCCCCTCGCGCGGAGGATCGGGGGGCAGGACGTCGAGGCGAGAGCTGACCATGGCGTGTCCGCCCGTGCCCAGTGCGCGGTCGAGGGCCGAGACCTCCAGCCTCACCCGCTCGGCGGCGCCGGGCAGCCCGGTGAGGGCCTCGTAGGCGACCGCGCGGATCCGCTGGCCGGGCAGCAGGGCCGTCCGCACCACTGGGAGCCCCGACGATCTCCACGTCCAGTTCGGCGCAGGATCGCCCCGCGGGTCCCCATGCCGTCCTGGTCCCGGTCACTACGCCATCGCGCCACATCATGGCGGCAGACTATCCGGGCGCGCGCGTCACCAGCCGCAGACCACCGGACTCTCCTAGGCTGGGGCACTGTGAGCCAGTCGACCCGTAGCACCGAGGAGCGCCTGGTGAGCCTTCTGCTCACCTTGCGCAACACCACCACCGGTCTCAGTGCCGAGGAGCTCGTGGCCAGTGTGCCGGGATACGGCTTGGCGGACCCCTCCACGAATCCGCTCTCGGCTCGCCGCAAGTTCGAGCGGGACAAGGACACGCTGCGCGAGCTCGGTATCGAGGTGACCACCACCGGACGCCCCGAGGCCCCGGTACCGGATCATCGAGGAGGACTACACCCTTCCCCCGCTGCACCTGAGCGCCGAGCAGGCCGCCTGCCTGGGCCTGGCTGCATCCGCCTGGCGCGACGGCGATCTTCCCGCCACGGCCCGGCGGGCCCTGACCAAGCTGCGTGCCGTCAGTGAGGGACCGACCGGCAGCAGCTCCGCCGGCCTGCCGGTCCTCACCGCGGACCTGTCCGGTGACGAGATCCCCGAGGAGCTCATCACCGCGGTCGACGAGCGCCGCCTGGTCACCTTCGACTACGTCTCGGCCCGCTCGGGCGGCACCCGGGCCCCGCACTGTCGAGCCGCACCACCTGCGCCTGGCCGAGGGCGCCTGGTACCTCGACGCCGTAGAGCCCACAGGCGCCCACCGCCCAGACGCCAGCAGGCAACCGGAGGAAGCGAAAGGAACCGCCGTCGGGTTGCTGACCTTCCGCCTGGCCCGCATCGCCGGTTCAGTCACCGTCCATGGGAGCCCCGGAGCCTTCACCCGACTTCCCGCCAAGGAGCCCAGCCGCCGGCGCGCACTGCTCGCCGCCCTGCCGGGGCGTGCTCTAGGACTGCGTCTGGCCGGAGCCCACCTCGATCCGGCTCAGCGCCCGCAGGCAGAACTGCCTGCTCTGCCCGTGCACCTGGAAGGCCGTGATCTCATCGCCGTCGAGTACGAGGATCCCTTCTCCTTCGCCGGAACCGTGGCAGCGCTTGGCGACGCGGTCGTCGTCCTCGCCCCCGATTCCTTGCGCCAGGCGGTCCTGTCCCACCTGCAAGGCGCCGCCGGGCTCGCGGCACCGGAGGGGGAGTGACGATGGCTCGCGTATCCGCCTCCGACCAGCTCACGCGACTGCTGGCCCTGCCCGCCTGGGTCGCGGAACACCCCGGCGTGACCGTTGCCGAGGCCGCCAAGCACTTCGGCGTCACCCCGGCCGTCATTGAGCGCGACGTCAACACGCTGTGGATCTCCGGCTTGCCCGGCGGCATGCACGGGGACCTCGTGGACTTCGACGCCGCGGACTTCGAGGCCGGACGCCTGCGCCTGTCGAACCGCTGGGGCTGGACCGCCCGGTTCGGCTCACCCGGCAGGAGGCGATCTCTCTGCTCATGGCACTCAGGGTGCTCGCCGACCTCCTGGCCGACGACGAGGGCCTCCGCACCCGTCATCGCCTCCACCCAGCAGGCGGTGACCGCCCTGCTCAGCTCAGGCGCCTCCACCGAGGACTCCGACACCCGCGTCGATCCGGGAACCGTCACCACCACCGGCCCAGGGCCCGCACACGCCGGACGTTCCAGCCATGCGTCCCGGATTCTGGCCACGGTGCGCTCCGCTCTGCAGGACAGGCGCCGCCTCCACCTGGTCTATGTCTCCGCCACCGACACCCCTCGGGCGAGACGTTGATCCCATCACCCTGGAAGTGATGGATCACATATGACGCTGGTGGGCTGGTGCCTCAGCGCCCAGGCCGAGCGCAGTTTCCGCCTGGACCGGATCACGTCGGCTGAGGTGCTCGACACCCCTGCCGTGCGGCATCGCGCCTCGCGCCGAAGGAACCAGCCCGAGGCCGGTCGTTCCGCGGAGGACAGGCCTCGCGGCACTCTGGTCCTGCATCCGACGGGCCGTTGGCTCGCCGAGCAGGTCCCGTGCCTCTCCCAGGAGGAGACCGCGGACGGCAACCTTCAGGTCGTCGTCGAGGGACGTGACCGCGCCTGGCTCATCGGCCTGGTCCTCTCAGCGGGTCGCCATCTCGTGGCGGTGGAGCCCCCGGACCTCGCCCAAGAGGCGGCAGCATCTGCCAAACGGGCTCTGACCTCATACAACGGCTGAGCCTTGCCCCGTCCGCCTTGGGGAGAACCGTCAGGACCCTCGTTCTGAGGCGCCCGCCTGGGAGGCTACACTCAGCCCGTATCGATAGCCCCTAACCACAAGGAGCAGCGCCGTGAACCTCTTTAAGCCGTCGCACATCATCTTCCTGCTCATCGTCGTCATCCTGCTGTTCGGCTACAAGAAGCTGCCTGACATCGCCCGCAGCGTGGGCCAGTCCATGAAGGTCTTCAAGAAGGAGGTCAAGGAGCTGCGCGACGACGACTCCAAGGACCCCCAGGCCCAGATTCAGCAGCCGCAGGAGGGCACCTACTACACCGAGCCCACCCAGTCCGGCCAGACCGCTCAGAGCACCGAGGGCTCATCCCAGAAGTGATGTCATCCGGCCAGAGCCGGTGACCTGCAGATGAAGGAGGCCGCGGTGCCCAAGCTCCCTCAGATCAAGCGATCGAGGCGCAAGGACAACCCCGAGGCGCGCATGTCCATCGGGGACCACCTGCGCGAGCTACGCCAACGTCTCTTCGTCTCCGCTGCGGGCGTCATGGTGATGACGGTCGTCGGTTACCTGGTCTACGAGCGGGCCTTCGCCCTCATCACCCGGCCCATCGAGCAGGCCAATGCCAAGGGCGCGCATCTGACCCTCAACTTCGACACCATCCTGGCCTCCTTCGACATGAAGCTCGAGGTGTCGATCTGGCTGGGAGTTCTGCTGTCCTCACCATTGTGGATGTACGAGTTCTGGGCCTTCGTGGGACCGGGGATGACCCGTAAGGAGAAGGCCTACACCTGGGCCTACGGCACGGCCGGACTGTTTCTCTTCCTGGCCGGCGCAGCCCTGGGGATCTGGGTGATGCCGCACGCAGTGTCCATCCTCACCAGCTTCATTCCTAGCGGCCCCACTGCCGGAGTGATTGGGGCAAACCTCTACCTGTCCTTCGTCATGAGGATGGTTCTTGCCTTCGGCATCGCCTTCCTCCTGCCCGAGGTCCTCGTCGCCCTCAATATGCTCGGGCTCATGCAGGGAAAGACCATGCTCAAGGGCTGGCGCTGGGCCATTGTGGGCATCGTCACCTTCATGGCCATTGTCAACCCGATGCCGGATCCCTGGTCCATGATTTTCATGTCCCTCCCCATCGCCGGTCTGTACTTCCTGGCCTGCTTCATCTCCATTAGGCATGACAAACGGGTGGAGAAGAAACGCGCTGAGCTCGACGCCGAGCTCGAGGCGGCCCTGGCCGAGTAGTCAGGCGCATTACCCGCCCCCTGCCCGACGTGTCCCAGCCTTTCCTTCGATGCGTATCGCTCTGCTGTCCAATCCCACCTCAGGTCGAGGCCGTCATGCGGCCGCCGACGACGTCGCCCGCCGGCTCCTGACCGAGGCCGGCCATGAGGTCCTCCACGTGCGTGGCAGCTCCTACGAGCAGGCGCGTGACGCAGGGCGGGCCCTCCTGGGGACGGGCCGCACCGGAACGTTGAGGCACTGGTGGTCGTCGGCGGGGACGGCATGGTCCACCTGGGGGTGGACATCGTCGCCACGACGGGTGTGCCCCTGGGCATCGTGGCCACCGGCACCGGTAACGACATCGCCCGGCACTTCGGTCTGCCCAGCCGGGACGCGGATGCCTCCGCCCGCCTCATCAACCAGGCGCTGTCCGGTGAGGGCGCCATCACGGCCGTGGACGCGATCTACGCCGCCCGCCCCGACGGCACCCTGCTCGCCCCGCAGCGTCGCTGGTCTCTGGCCGTGGTCAGCGCCGGGGTGGACGCCGCCGTCAACGCCCGCGCCAACGCCCTCTCCTGGCCGGCCGGCGAGGGACGTTACGTGAGCGCCTTCACCGCCGAGCTCGCGACGCTGGCGCCTTACGGCTACCGGGTCACCACCGATGAGGGCGCCTGGGAGGGGCCGGCGCTCCTGCTGGCGGTGGCCAACACCCGTTACGTCGGCGGCGGCATGGACCTGGCGCCCCAGGCCGACCCCACCGATGGCCTGCTGGAGGTGCTGCGCCTGGATCCCGTGGGCCGCACCCACCTGCTCGTCCTCTTCCGCCGGCTCTTCCGCGGCACGCACCTGACCGACCCGGTCGTCCACGTCGAGCGCAGCCGCACCGTCACCATTGAGGCGCTCACTGAGCGAACCGGCCGTGATCGGGGCCTGCGCCCACCTCCTCACCCCTTCGCCGACGGCGAGCCGCTGGCCGAGCTGCCCCTGCGCCTTGAGGCCGTTCCCGACGCCGTCCGGCTGCTCCTACCGGCTCACGACTGATCCGGCCCGTAAGGTGTTGCCATGAGCTCACCAGCCGAGCGCTATGCCGCATCTCGACGTCGACAGGCCGCCTCCAGCAGTGAGCTCGCCCGCTTCGCCCAGGGCTATGACTTCCCCCTCGACCCCTTCCAAGAGGAGGCCTGCGGAGCCGTCGAGAGGGGAGACGGCGTCCTGGTCGCCGCTCCGACGGGCGCCGGCAAGACGGTGGTGGGGGAGTTCGCCGTGCACCTGGGCCTGGTCCGGGGGCTCAAGACCTTCTACACCGCCCCCATCAAGGCGCTAAGCAACCAGAAGTACCTGGATCTCGTGGCCCGACACGGTCAGGAGCGGGTGGGGCTGCTGACCGGTGACACCTCCGTCAACCCTCACGCGGACGTGGTGGTCATGACCACCGAGGTGTTGCGCAACATGCTCTACTCGGGCTCGCGTGACCTGGACCGGCTGGGCTTCGTCGTCATGGACGAGGTCCACTACCTGGCCGACCGCTTCCGCGGGCCGGTGTGGGAGGAGGTCATCATCCATCTGCCCACCGAGGTCAGGTGATCTCCCTGTCCGCCACGGTTTCCAACGCCGAGGAATTCGGCGACTGGCTCGGCCAGGTGCGCGGCAGGACCGCCGTCGTCGTCTCCGAGGAACGCCCCGTCCCGCTGACTCAGCACATGATGGTCGGACGCCGGCTGCTGCCGCTGTACTCCCACCCCGCGGAGGCACCTGAGAACTCAGACCAGCTCGACCAGTCCGAGCAGACCGAGGCTGGAGCGGCAGCCGTTGCAGACGGGGCAGCCTCCGCTCAGCCCCGAACTGCTCAAGGCCGTCAAGCAGGCCCGGCGTGCCGCCGCCTCCGGTGGCGCCTCCAAGAACAGCTACCGTGGCCGCGGTGGCGGTTCGGCCAGGGGACCGCAGCCCTGGAAGCGCTCCGCCCGAGGGGGACGGGCGCCTCGCCGTGGCGAGGGGGGAGCCCGCACAGCAAGGTTGAAGCCGCCCTCACGACTGCAGGTCGTCACGGCCCCTGGAGGGGCGCGCCTGCTGCCCGCGATCGTCTTCGTCTTCTCTCGGGCGGGCTGTGAGCAGGCCGTCCACCAGGTGGTCAGCGCCGGGGTGGACCTGACCACCGAGGCCGAGGCGGCCCGAATCCGGGAGGTCATCGAACGGCGCACGGCTGACATCCCCTCCGGCGACCTGGGGGTCCTCGGCTTCCACTTCTGGGCCCACGCCCTGGAGCGTGGCGTCGCGGCCCACCACGCGGGACTGCTGCCGGTGTTCAAGGAGACGGTGGAGGAGCTCTTCAGCGCGGGCCTGGTCAAGGTCGTCTACGCCACTGAGACCCTGGCACTGGGCATCAACATGCCCGCCCGCACCGTGGTCCTGGAGTCGCTGCGCAAGTGGAACGGCTCGGCCCACGTCACCCTCAGCCCGGGGGAGTACACCCAGCTGACGGGGCGGGCCGGGCGCCGCGGCATTGACGTGGAGGGCCATGCCGTCGTGCTGGCGGCTGACGACGTCGAGCCGGCCACGGTCTCCTCACTGGCCTCCCGGCGCACCTACCCACTGGTGTCCGCCTTCCGTCCGACCTACAACATGGCTGTTAACCTGCTTGAGCGCATGCCGCGGATGCGGGTGCGCGAGGTGCTCGAGCAGTCCTTCGCCCAGTTCCAGGCCGACCGTGGGGTCGTGGAGCTGGCTGCTCAGGCTCGCCGCAAGCGCCGCAGCCTGGAGGGCCTGGAGAAGGACATGACGTGCCGTCTGGGTGACTTCCGCGAGTACGCCTCCCTGCGCCAGGCCATTGCCGACGCCGAGGCGGACCTGTCGCGGGACAAGTCCGCGGCGCGTCGCAGCGAGACTGGGCGGACCATGAGCTCACTGGGACGCGGTGACGTCATCGTCTTCCGCAAGGGGCGACGCCGCCGCCACGGCATCGTCCTTCAAGTCGGTACCGACCGGACCGGGACCCCCACCATCACGGTGCTGGGGAGGATGCGCGAGTCGTCTCCTGACCCCGGACACGGCACCGGACGGGGTCATGCGCGTGGGCGCGCTGCGGGTGGCGGACTCGGTGGACCCGCACCGGCCCCGGGACCGGGACCGGCTCGTTCAGCGTCTGGTCGACGCACTGCGTGCCGGGGACCTGGAAGGGAGCGGTAAGCGCACGCGCACCCGCTCCAGCCGCGCCCAGGCCCGCCGAGACAGCGCGATCGAGAACCTCGAGCGACTGCGCCACGAGATGCGCTCCCACCCCTGCCATGGCTGCCCCTGACCGGGAGGAGCACGCCCGGGTGGGCCGCAAGTGGTCAGGGCCAAGGCCGAGGCCGAGCGCCTCCAGCGGCGCATCGAGACCCGCACCGGCACCATCGCCCGCCTCTTCGACGCCGTCTGCGAGGTCCTGCTCGAGCTGGGCTATCTGCACCCTGTGGACCGGGGCCACCCGGAGCGCGAGCTGCGGGTCACCGGTGCCAGCAGGTCCCTGGCCCGGATCTACGCCGAACGGGACTTGCTCATCGCCGAGTGCCTGCGCACGGGAGTCTTCGAGGACCTCAGCGCCGCGAGGCTGGCCGGGGCACTGAGCGCCTGCGTCTACGAGCCCCGACTGAGCGCACAGTCGATCGGGCTGCCCGTGGCGCCCGGCTCCAGGCTCGGCCAGGCCCCTGCGCGCACAGCTGGGGGTCTCACACCGAATCCACGACCTGGAGTCCCTGGCCCGCATCGAGGCCTCCTCGGGCGCGGAGCCGGCGCTGGCCGGGGCCATCCAGGCCTGGTGCGACGGCGCGCAGCTGGCGGACATCCTGGACGCCACGGAGCTGACGGCCGGGGACTTCGTGCGCTGGTGCAAGCAGCTGCTCGACGTCGTCGGCCAGATCGCCAGCCTCTCACCGCCGCCTGATGTCACCCCCGAGCAGGCCAGGGCGGTCACTGACCTGTCGATGCGAGCTGCGGAGGCCTCCCTGGATCTCAATAGGGGAGTGGTGAGCTGGTCGGCGGTGTAGAAATTGTCAACTTCATGAACTCAGGACCCAGAAAAAAGATTTAGAAGCATCCCCTATCTCCATATTTTACTTCACTTACAGTAAGCCAGTAGTGGACTTTCATGCAGTTACCATGACTATAGTAACTTGCAGCATGAGCAGACCACGCTCCCTCAATGGCGGCGCCAACTATAGCAGCTTCAGCTCCAGGAATAAGTGCCGCAACAGCATAAATTGCCGCATATTTTTGAGGCATCACGAGACATTCTATCCGTCTCGTCTCGAGATAAAACCCAGCCTGTATTAGTCCACGTGTAAGCCATCGGAGACTCGTCGCCTCCGCCATCAGACCGTTCTCGCTCTCCTCCATCCTTAGTAAATTCATAACTATAGCGCTCTCCCGTGATCTTATCCGAGAATGACACTTTGGCGTGAACTCCATCATTGACGACAGACGGCTCACTAAATCGCTCCATAATCTGAGCAGCCTCACTCTGACTTAGCGACACCGAGCAGAACCGTCGCTCGTCCCAACACGATTTGGCTCCACAGAAACAGAAGGGGAAGCGACCACCGCAAGAGATGTCGATAACACCATCGCAGATGCGATCCTGGAAAACTTCATGGCGAGTTCCTTTCAATCCAGATTGGACAGACCTTCAAGCACTGTCGGATTTCACCGAAAAGCCGACATCTCAAGAGTGCTACAAACATTCGAGCCAAGCAATACCTCAGGGAAAACATGTTTTTCCCTCAACATCATCGAGGTCGTAGATTATCTACAAAAACAGACCTGGCGGTGAAAGAAACGTTTCGGGATCTGCTTCCGCTTTCAATATTTTGTTGGAATCAACAAAATCCAGTCGGACACCGCCTCGACTTTAAGGATTCCTTAAGTTGAGTTCCTGGACCTCACTGGAAATTCCATGCTTTTTCACAGTTTTCATCTGTTTCAGATTTAGATTTATCGACAATAAATAACAACTATGTAGGCGTTGAGTAAACTCGGTTTAGTTGTTTTCAAAATCAATGAAACCGCCTGAAACCATCGGCGTTCAATCGAAGTTGAACTTGCTCTTCATGAACTGGATCTGATATAATTGTTATTTTGTAGTATTTGCTTGATCTTGTTCCGGCTGGAACGGAACCCTGCACGACAGGACTCATGCCCCTATGTCAGGCTTCTTCGCCCTCCTTGACGACATCGCCACGCTCGCCAAGCTGACGCTGTCCACTGTTGACGACACGGCCTCCATGGCCGTCAAGACCTCGGCGAAGGTCTCAGCGGCCGCCGTCGACGACGTCGCCACCACCCCCCAGTACGTCACCGGCATCACCCCGGACCGGGAGCTGCCGATCATCAAGAAGATCACGCTGGGCTCGCTGCGCAACAAGCTCCTCATCATCCTGCCGATCGGCCTGCTGCTGACGGCCGTGGCGCCATGGCTCCTGCCGGTGGCGCTCGTCATCGGTGGCGCCTACCTGTGCTTCGAGGGCGGGGAGAAGATCCTGGAGCGCTTCGGCGGCGCTGCTCACGTCGAGGAGGAGTCCGGTCCGATCGACGAGGCCCAGATCGTCCGTCAGGCCATCACCACGGACTTCGTCCTATCCACTGAGATCATGCTGCTGGCCCTGGCCGAGGTGGAGGGGGGAGTCCTCCATGCGGCGCATCATCGTGCTGGTCCTCATCGCCCTGCTCATCACCTTCGCCGTCTACGGCCTGGTGGCGGCTCTCATCAAGCTCGACGACGCCGGCGCGCACCTGGCCGGGCAGGGCCGCACTGGCGCCATCCGCTCGATGGGCCGTGCGATCGTGACGTCTGCGCCGGCCCTCTTCCGCGGCATCGGGATCATCGGGACCGTGGCGATGCTGTGGGTGGGCGGCCACATCCTGGCGGCCAACCTCGCCAAGGTCGGTTTCCACCCGCTGCACCACGCCATCGAGTGGGCCGAGGAACTCACCCACAACCCAGTCCTGTCCTGGATCACCGGAACAGCCATGTCCTGCCTCATCGGAGCCGTCATCGGCACCCTGCTGGCCCTGGCCTGGCGGCCCGTGCATCACGCTCTGGCCCGCCGTCACAAAGGTTAACTATCAACGTACCCGTATGCTTCACCGCGTGACAGTGCCCTCTCGGTTGCCCTCCCGGATGCTCTCTCGTTCCCCCGGCTGGCTTCGTCGATCAGCCCCGGCGGTGGTGGCGCTGCTGGCGGGTCTGGCCACCTACGCCGCCTTCCCCCCGGTGAACCTGTGGTGGTCGGCCCTCATCGGGGTCGGGGTCTTCATGCTCCTCATTCGGGGACGCCGCTTCTGGGCGGGCACCGGTCTGGGACTGCTCTACGGCTTCGGCCTGTTCACTCCTCTGCTGCACTTCACGATGGTGGGCATGGGCAACCCGATCGGCTGGATCGCGCTGACGCTCTTCGAGTCCCTCTACCTGGCCGCACTCGGCGGGGCCTGGTCCCTGGTGAGCCGTCTCCCGCTGCTCCAGGGGAGCCGCCCGACGAGGGCGGCTCACGCGGCGTGTGCCGGCCGGCGCGGCAGACGTGCTCTTCTTCGCCCTGCTGTGGTCCGGGATGGAGGAGCTGCGCTCGGTGTGGCCGCTGGGCGGTTTCCCCTTCGGACGCCTGGCCTTCGCCATGGCGGACGCCCCTGTCCTGCCGGCGGCGGCCTATGTCGGCAGCGCCGGGGTGGGGCTGCTGGTGGCACTGGCGGCCGCATGCCTCGCCCATGCGGCTCGATCCGTCTACGAGCGCCGCGCGATGCCGGTCCTCGTCTGCGCAGCAATCGCAGTGGCTGCGCTCGTCGCGCCGCGGACGCTTCCACTGGAGACGCGCGCTGAGAACGGCACCGTCCGGGTCGGAGCCGTCCAGGGCAATGTGGCCACCGACTTCGAGGACGCCTTCAACCGGGCCCTGGAGGTGACCGGCAACCACGCCAAGGCGACCAAGCAACTGGCCGCCGACGCCGGCCCCGGCAGCCTCGACATGGTCATCTGGCCGGAGAACTCTGCGGACCTGGACCCTCGCGACTACCCGGCCTCGGCAACCATTGTCGATGAGGCCGCCCAGGCGGTCCAGGCGCCGGTGCTCGTGGGCGCGGTTCCTGTTGTCGGCGACATCCGCTACAACGACGTCCTCATCTGGAATCCCGGAGACGTCTCGGGCAAGACGGCTCATCCTTACTACCGCAAGCACCGGCCCGTGCCCTTCGCGGAGTACATCCCCTCCCGTTCTCTGGTACGGCGCCTGACCACCCAGGTCGACCGGGTCGGCATCGACATGCTGCCCGGCACCGGCCCCAGCACACTGACGGTTCCGGCCGTCACCCAGGGCCGGGACGTCACCTTCGCCATGGGCATCTGTTTCGAGGTCGCCTACGACGACGCCCTGCGCACCGGCGTCGAGCAGGGCGGGCAGGCGATCATCATCCCAACGAACAACGCCTCTTTCCTCGACTCCGGCGAGGCGGCCCAGCAGCTCGCCCAGGGCCGTGTCCAGGCGGTGGTCCACGGCCGCAGCGTCATCCAGGCCTCCACCGTCGGCTACACCGCGATCATCAACCCCCGCGGTGAGGTCGAGCAGGTCACCCGGCCCTACACCCAGGCGAGCCTCGTGGCCGACGTTCCGCTGCGCAGCTCGCAAACCGTCGCCGACCGGCTCGGTGCCGCCCCCGGCATCATCCTGCTCGCCGGTGCAGGCCTACTGGTGGGAGCCGGTATCCTGAGCCGGCTGCGCTCAGGGCGGAAGGCAGTGGCTGCGGCCGGGGATCGCCGGCGCCGCCGCTGATCTCAGATAACCTCAGGGCGCCGCCACTAGCCTCGGCGCCACACGACCCCAACCTTGGAGACTGAAGTGAAGGCACTCGTCGTCATCCCCACCTACAACGAGATCGAGTCCCTGCCCACGGCACTGGACCGGGTCCGCGAGCACGCTCCTGAGGCCGACATTCTCGTCGTCGACGACGGTTCCCCCGACGGCACCGGCGACTACGCCGACACCCGTGCCAACGAGGACTCCCACATCCATGTCCTGCACCGCTCGGAGAAGAACGGGCTGGGCCCGGCCTACCTCGCCGGGTTCTCCTGGGCACTGGCCGCCGGCTACGAGCTCATCGTGGAGATGGATGCCGACGGCTCCCACCGCGCCGAGGACCTGGCCCTGCTCATTCAGCGCGCTGAGATGGCGGACGAGCCGGACCTCGTCATCGGCTCGCGGTGGGTCTCCGGCGGCGCCACCGAGGGCTGGGACGCCAAGCGCGTGGCCCTGTCCAAGGCCGGGAACCTCTACATCAACGCCATGCTGGGGCTGCGCGTCAAGGACGCCACCGCGGGCTTCCGGGTCTTCCGCGCCTCGATCCTGCGCCGCATGGACCTGGGGAAGGTCGAGGCCCTCGGCTACGGGTTCCAGGTCAACATGACCAAGCTGGTTGACGAGATCGGCGGACGCATCGTGGAGATGCCGATCACCTTCCTGGAGCGGGAGGCCGGACAGTCCAAGCTCTCCGGAGGGATCTTCACCGAGGAGCTGTCCCTGGTGACCCGCTGGGGCGTGGCCAAGCGCTCCGGCCAGCTGCTCGATGCGGCCAAGGTCGCCGGGAGCAGGCTGCGCGCTGCCCGCGACAAGCGCCGTCGGGCCGCCGCCGGGTACCAGCAGCAGCGTCCGACGAGCTCATCGCGGCAGAAGCGCTCCTGACGGCTTTCAGCCGCTGACCCGCTCGCGGTAGACCTCACCGCTGCGCAGCGCCTCGAGGCGCTCGTTGAGGAGAACCTCGAGCTCATCGACCTTGCGGCGCTCCAGGAGCATGTCCCAGTGGGTGCGCGGGGTCTTCTTGGGCTCGTCGGGCTCGGGCTCGTCCTCGCCGCGCCGGGCGGCGAGCTGGCCGCACTCGGGGCACTCCCAGGTGGGAGGCACCTCGGCCTCGGTGGACATCGGGATCCTGGTGACGTGCACCATCGGGCACTCGTAGCTGACGATCATCCGCTCGGCGAACTCGACGCCGTCCTCAGACTCCATCGACTTCGCGCCAATGGTCATGCCTCGCAGTGCGCGGTCTGCCATGCTTGTGGTCTCCTTGTGGCTCGTCTTTCGTCGTGTCCCGGTTCTGATGGGTTCCCACTGGGTTCCCCGGCATCGACGCGATCAGGGTAATGATGATACCGGTTGGCGTCTAACGCGGTGTCGTCGATCCGTTTCAGCGACCAGCCTGCCTCGCATCGCCGGAATAGGCGCCGACAGCCTGTGCTGACCAGCGGGGACCGGCATACTTGGCTTCATGGCTCAGCGCATCGGCATTCTCACGGCGGGCGGCGACGCCCCGGGACTCAACGCGGCGATCCGAGGTTTCGGAAAGGCGGCGATCCAGCAGCACGGCTGGGAGCTCGTCGGCTTCCGGGACGGCATGCGCGGCCTGGCCGAGAACCGCTTCACTGAGCTCGACCCCGCTGCCCTTTCAGGGATCCTCACCACCGGCGGAACCATGTTGGGAACCAGCCGGGACAAGGTGCATCGGATGATGGTGGACGGCGAGCCCCGGGACATGGTGCCCACCATCGTGGAGAACTGCGAGAAGGACGGGATCGACGCCCTGGTCTGCCTCGGCGGGGGCGGGACCGCGAAGAACGCCAAACGCCTCATGGATGCTGGCCTGAACGTCATCCATCTGCCCAAGACCATCGACAACGACATCGTCCACCGACTCCTCCTTCGGCTTCGCCACGGCTTTTGGAGATCGCCACCCAGGCCGTGGACCGCTTGCACTCGACGGCGCACTCCCACCACCGCATCATCCTCACCGAGATCATGGGGCACCGAGCCGGCTGGCTGGCCCTGGGCGCCGGCATCGCAGGTGGGGCGGATGTCATTCTGCTGCCGGAGATTCCGTACTCGGTGGACGCGATCGCGGACAAGATTGAGCGGCGCCGCTCCCACGGGTCGTCCTTCTCCGTGGTGGCCGTGGCCGAGGGGGCGCTGTCAGTGACGGATCACGCCGAGCTGGAGCACGCCCGCGCCCTGGTCAAGGACGCTTCCAGTCCCGAGCGCAAGGCGATGGCCAAGCGTGGCGTCAAGCGTCTGGAAGCCTCTCACCGCGCCAACACCTTCACCCTGGCCGAGCAGCTGGAGAGCCTGACCGGGCTGGAGGCGCGCGTGTCCATCCTGGGATACGTCCAGCGCGGCGGCTCGCCCTGCGGAGCGGATCGTCTGTTGGGCACGCGCCTGGGCGTGGCCGGAGCCAACGCGATTGCGGAGGGCCACTTCGGAGTCATGGTCGCCGACCGCGGTCACGGCACGGAGCTGGTGCCGCTCAAGGAGGTGGCCGGACGTACCAAGTTCGTTCCGGCCAACCACGAGTGGATCCAGGCCGCTCGCGCCGTGGGGACCGCGCTGGGGGACTGACGGCCCCGCCCTGAGCGGCGAAGAGTCGGGCTTCAGCCGGCCAGGAGCGGCCCCGGGAGTCCAGGCGATCTCTCCTGGGCCTACACCGGTGGGGGCGTCACCGGAGACGATGACGTCTGCGCGCTGCCAGGGACGGTCCTTGGCGAAGAAGAGGCGCTCGCCGGCCATCCACCAGTGCCAGAAACGCACCGACTCCTCGGCGTCGCCGTTGACTCCCTCAGCGATGTCCCGCTTGATGCCGCGGCGTTCGGCCACGTCGTCGCCGGTCTGAACCCATACGTGCGCGTCGATGAGGCTGCGCACTGCGGCCAGACCCGCCCCGGTCCCCTCGACGAGGACCAGGGGAGAGCCGGCTGGGATCCGGATGGAGCCCTCGCGGCCGTGCTCGCGCCACTTGTCCGGGACCAGGTCGAGGCTGCCGGCCCGACGCAGTTGAGTCAGGGTGTCGACGTACAGCTGGTCCCAGTCATAGAGCGGCTCGTTCCAGATGAGGTCGTCCAGGTGGAAGGCTTGTGCGCCGGGGACGGCTGCGGCCAGCGCCGTGGTGAGCGTGGTCTTGCCCGATCCGCCCCTCCCGTCGACGGCGATGATCGCCGGCCGTCCCTGGGGCGTGCCGACCAGGCTCAGCAGGTACGCAACGAGCTCATCGGTGGCGCTGACCTGCCACTGGGTGACGGCGGGTTCCTCGGGCTGAAGCTCGATGGACTGGTCGGCATCGACCCGTCGGAGGCTGTCAGAGGGCTCGTTCTGGTTGTCGCACACGGTGGGTCCTTTCAGGCAACGGCTCATGAGGGTCAGGTCGAGGATCTGACCATGTTTCTCGCCGGCCTGCGGGACAGTGCCGACAGTGGTGAAACCATAGCGCTCGTGCAGGCGCACCGAGGTCGCGTGACCCGCCTCGATGAGAGCGATCATGGTTCGGTCCCCTGCCCGCCGTGAGGCATCGACTCTGGCGGATCGCAGAGCAGTCCGCCATGGCCGCCGGGCGGATCCGATAGGTACATGCCGCCTCGGCACGTCCATCACCCTGCGCCTCACTCGGGGGCATCGTCGTTCACCTCCTCGACATACTGGGCAAGGTACTTCCCCGTCAGCGTGCTTCGTTCCGCCGCCATCTGGGCCGGAGTTCCGGTGAACACGACGCGGCCGCCGTCGTGGCCCGCTCCGGGGCCGAAGGTCGATGATCCAGTCGGCGTGCACCATCACGGCCTGATGGTGCTCAATGACGACGACGGTGCGGCCGCTATCTACGAGGTGATCCAGGAGCGTCAGCATGGCCTGGATGTCGGCCGGGTGCAGTCCGACAGTCGGCTCATCGAGCACGATGATGCGGCCTTCCTGGCTCAGGTGGACGGCGAGCTTGAGCCGCTGACGCTCACCACCGGACAAGGTGGTCAGGGCCTGGCCGAGGTGGAGGTAGCCGAGCCCCACATCCTTCAGCCGTGACAGATCCTGGCTGCCGCGGGGAGACGAGCCTCGCCCTGGGAGAAGAAGGCCAGCGCCGCCTCGACGCTCATGTCCAGGACATCGGCGATGCTGTATCCGGCGAGGCGATAGGCGAGCACCTCGTCCCTGAAACGCCGACCGTCACAGGCCTGGCATCGGGACTCCACGGTCTCCATGAAGCCCAGCTGCGTCTCAATGACACCCGTTCCGCCGCACACCGGACAGGCCCCGTCGGAGTTCGCCGAGAAATGTGCGGGTTTCGCACCTTGGTCCTTATTGGCTTTGGCGAAGGCCTTGCGAACAGGGTCGAGCAGTCCGGTATAGGTGGCGGGATTCGAGCGCCTGGAGCCTTTGATCGGTGCCTGGTCGATCGTCACCACGCCATCAATGGGGGAGAGGTGACCATGGATGAGGCTCGACTTGCCAGATCCGGCCACTCCAGTGATGACGCTGAGAACTCCCAGGGGAATATCGACATCGACGTCGTGAAGATTGTTCGTGCTGGCGCCGCGAATCTCGATCCTTCCCGTGGGGGAGCGGTGGCTGTTCTTGATTCGCATCCGGTCCGCTAGGTGGCGTCCGGTAAGAGTGTCGGAGCCGCGCAGCTGCTCGACCGTTCCTTCGAAGCAGATCCGGCCTCCTCGGGTTCCCGCTCCCGGCCCCAGGTCCACCACGTGGTCGGCTATCGAGATGGTCTCGGGTTTGTGCTCGATGACGAGCACGGTGTTTCCTTTGTCCCGTAGCGACAGCAGCAGCTCATTCATCTGGTGGAGGTCGTGCGGGTGCAGACCGATGCTGGGCTCATCGAAGACGTAGGTGACATCGGTGAGGGCCGAGCCCAGGTGGCGCACGAGCTTGGTGCGCTGGGCCTCACCGCCCGAGAGGGTCGAGGCCGGGCGGTCCAGTGACAGATAGCCCAGCCCGATGAGCACGAAGGCGTCCAGCATGTCCTTCAGATTATCCAGCAGGGGAGCGGCACCGGTCAGAATCCCTTGAAGACGAGTGATCCACTGCGCCAGATCCGAGATCTGCATGGCGCAGGCATCAGCAATGGATTTACCGTCGATCAAACAGCTGCGGGCGGGTTCGGACAGGCGGGTTCCATGACACTGCGGGCAGGTTCCGAACACGACGGCCCGTTCCACGAAGGAGCGAATATGAGGCTGCAGTGCCTGTGGTTCCTTGGACAGGATCGACCGTCGAATTCTCAGAACGAGCCCCTCGTAGGTCACATTGATGCCGCCCACCTTGATCTTCGTGGGCTCCTTGTAGAGCAGATCGTCTCGCTGCTGGGGCGTGAAGGCGGCTACCGGAACATCTGCCGGAAAAAGACCGGATTCAGTAAAGCTGCGCACCTGCCAGCCACCGGCTGCGTATCCTGGGACGGTGATGGCGCCGTCATTCAAGGAGAGCGTCTCATCGAGCACTTGCGTCAGATCGATGTCTGAGACCTGACCCATGCCTTCACAAGCCGGGCACATCCCGCCCTGGATGGTGAATGTCTTGCGCTCGACGATCTTGCGGCTGCCGCGCTGCGTGGTGAGCGCACCACCACCGGTGACGGACGGGACGTTGAAGGCGAAGGCTTGAGGTGAGCCGATGTGTGTGGCACGCCGTGCGTCGAGTACAGAACCCTCAGGAGAGCTCCGACGTCGCTGACGGTGCCGAGGGTTGAGCGCGGGTTGGATCCCAGGCGTTCCTGGTCCACGACGATCGCCGGCGTCAGTCCTTCCAGACGGTCGACGTCGGGACGTGTGCCAGTCTCCATGAAGCCCTGCACGAAGGCCGGGTAGGTCTCATTGACCAGACGGCGCGACTCGGCGGCGATCGTGGCGAAGACGAGCGAGCTCTTGCCCGAGCCCGATACGCCGGTGAAGACCGTCAGCCTGCGCTTGGGGATGACGACGTCGACACTGCGCAAGTTGTTCTCACGAGCCCCGACAACACGGATGACGTCATGCGCATCGGCGGGGTTGTCTCCAGCAGCCCTTCCAGTCACACGCACCATTGTGCCGGACTGCCAGACGTCGCCGACGACCGGATGTCCCGGACCCGATGCCGCGCACAGCGCTCCTGAGAACAAGCCCTACTCGCCGAACGCCGATAATGCACATTATGTCATTCTCGCTGTCGCGACGCTCTCCCGCGACACGCGGCAGGATCTGGGCGTCCTGCCTGGTCGCCGCCCTCAGACAAGCGCCACCCTAAAATCCCTCGACCTCGCGAACCTCTCGCGGCGTGTAGCCTTCACGGAGTGCGCCAGCCGGCCCGCTGCCGACTATCCCTCAGGGAGCCCCATGTTCCTCGCGCTGCGCGAGATCCGCCACGAACCCGTGCGCTTCACGCTCATCATCTCCGTCATCACCCTGGTGGCCTACCTCACATTTTTCTTGGCCTCCTTGGCTGTGGGCCTCGCCCACCGTTACCGCGCCGGCATCGACGGCTGGAACACCGCCAGCGTCGCCGTCACGGACGCCTCCAACGAGAACCTCTCCGCCTCCCGTCTGAGCGACAAGCAGCTGAATGCGGCCACGGCCCTGGCCAAGGACAACGGAACCACAGCCTCTGCCCTGATGAGCACGGCCGCTGTTGCCCAGGCGCCAGACGTCAATGACGAGGACGGCGAGGCGCTGCGTGAGGATGTCTTCGCTTTCGGAATCGATCTGGACGGACAGCTCAGTCCGCCTGTGGCCGACGGGCAGACGATCTCTGCCCCCGATAGCGAGGTTCTCGTCGACGACTCGCTGAAGTCCAAGGGACTCGCGGTTGGTGACACGATTCGACTGCTGGGCTCTGACCACGACTGGACCGTTGTCGGATTCACCCATGACACCACCTTCCAGGCGGCTCCCGTGGTGACCATGGACAGCCAGGCCTTGCGCCAGCACGGCCCCACCAGTCTGTCCCCAGCCGTCTCCGCCGTCGTCTTCACCTCCGACCTGACCACCGACAGCAAGGCCACGCAGTCCGCTAAGGACGCAGGACTGACGATCCTCACCACCGAGGAACTCGTTCGCACGCTCCCCGGCTACTCGGCCCAGGTACTCACCTTCAGCCTCATGATCGGCTCACTCATCATCATCGCCTCCACGGTTCTGGGCATCTTCATCTATGTGCTGACGCTGCAGAAGAGACCGGTCCTGGGCATCCTCAAAGCCCGCGGCGTCCCCACCGGCTACCTCATCCGCTCCGGATGCGCCCAGACCCTCGTGCTGTCGGTAGCCGGCATCGGCATCGGCCTGCTTCTGACGATGGTGACGTCCCTGGTCCTCCCCCGCGCCGTGCCTTTCAGGATTTCCGCTCCCCTGGACCTGCTCATCGTCACGGCATTCATCGCCATCTCCGTCATCGGAGGCTTCATCTCCGTCCGGGTCATCTCCCGCATCGATCCCGTGGAGGCCATCTCATGACCGCATCAGCAGCAGCAAGTGGAGCGGCACCCCCGGTCATGTCCCTGGAGACGGTGACCCGCGACTACCGTCAGGGCGATGAGACTGTTCACGCCCTGCGCAGTACGGACCTCGAGCTGCGCGCTGGCGAACTGGTGGGGATCCTGGGCCCCTCAGGCTCCGGGAAGTCCACGCTCCTGACCATCATGGGCGGCCTGCGCACTCCCTCGAGTGGCACCGTGACGATCTCCGGTCGGCCCTTCTCCAGCCTGCCGGAGAAGCAGCGGGCCAGGCTCCGACTTCGGCGCATCGGCTTCGTCCTCCAGGCCTCGGGGCTGGTTCCCTTCCTCAGGCTCAACGACCAGTTCAGCCTGCACGACCGAGCGGCACGAACGCAGGGCGACACCGACCGACGGGACCATCTGCTGGACTCACTCGGCATCACGAAGCGCGCCCACGCCTACCCCTCGGAGCTCTCCGGGGGCGAGCGTCAGCGCGCCGCCATCGCGGTGGCGCTCTACCACGACCCGGACATCATCCTGGCCGATGAGCCCACCGCCTCCCTGGACACCCGACGGGCTCAGGACGTCGCTCATCTGCTTGCGGACCAGACCCACGAGCTGGGCAAGGCCACGGTGATGGTCACTCATGACGAGCGGCTGCTTCAGTATGCGACCGGGTCCTGGCGATGCACGACGGTGTCCTGACCGAACAGGACGCACCCAAGGACAGCGAGCGCCAGAGCGGTTCACGCGATGACCGCTGAGCAGCGCTGGCTCCTCCCCGCATGGAGAACTACAGTCGGTAGCCGTGTCCACGATCCCGCACTCCGACCACTTCCCCACTGCTGTCTTCCTCGGTGACTCCATCACCACCGGTTGGCGAGCCCTGAGCCATCCTCGTAATCGCTGGACCTCGCTCGTGTGTGAGCATCAGCGGTGGCGGGAAGTGAACCTGGCGGCGGACGGCCTGGGCTTCTTCGCACGACGTGGGGGCCACCTGCCCGGCGGGCAGCGCTCGCCGTCGTGCCGTGACACGACCTGGCTGGAAGCGGTTCTGCGTTGCGAGCCCGACGTCGTCACGATCAGCCTGGGCCTGAACGACGCCGCCTTCCTCCCCTCTCAGCGTGAGCTGGTCGAGCAGGCGATCGACCATGACCTCACCTTCATCTCCACACGCCTGCGGGGCGCGCCGGTCATCATCGCCCCCTACTTCCCCTCCCTGGAGGTCGGTCCGCGTTTCCAGGCCATCCGCCGTCTCGTGCACGAGAAGGCCACGTCCCTGGGTCTGACCTCGACCGATGCCTTGAGCACGGCCATCAACGGTGACGAGGACCGCCTGGCCATCGACCAGATCCACCCCGACGACGCCGGACACGCCCGGATGGCTCGCGCCATGATCTCCTTCTACGCCGAGTTCCTGCCCGGCTCGTAACACTTCTACCCACGTTTACGCAGGTCAGTTGGGTAATGACTCCCTCGAGGCATATGCTTGGCAGCAGATCGCACTCACCGTGACCGACTGAAGGAGCTCGAGGACCCACTCGTGGAGTCACACCGCGAACCCACACTGGCCGATGTCGCCCAGGCTGCAGGCGTCTCGCTGACGACAGTCTCCCGCGTACTCAACAACCGCGGCTACCTCTCCCAAGAGACACGGGAGCGGGTGGCTGAGCGATCGCTCAGCTCAACTACCGCCCCAATCAGATCGCCCGAGCACTGCACGGAAAGTCCACGCATTCAATCGGGCTGATCGTCCCCACCGTTGCCCTGCCTTTCTTCGGCGAGCTGACCGAGCATGTCGAGGACTTCCTCGCAGAGCGCGGCTACCGGACCTTCGTCTGCAACTCGATGGGCAAGGCGGATCGGGAGCGCGAGTACCTCGACCTGCTCGTCTCCCACCGGGTCGATGGCATCATCTCCAGTGCCCACAATGACGGTCTTGCCGACTACAGCTCGATTCACCTGCCCTTGGTCAGTGTGGATCGGGACCTCTCCCCCATCGTCCCCAATGTCCGCTGCGACAACGAGGCCGGCGGTCGGCTCGCCGCCGAGCACCTGCTCAAGCGGGGGGCGCGTCGTCCGGCCCTGCTAACGTCTCGCACCGGAATCCACAACCTGAGGGAGAAGGGGTACCGCCAAGTGCTCCAGCAGGCGGGCATCGAGCCGGTGGTCCTGACCGTCGACTTCAACACCCCCAACAGTGAGCGCCCCCCGTCTCATCCGCGAACGGCTCGACCTCGTGGCCGGCGACATTGACGCGGTCTTCGCGACCGACGATCTGGCTGCCGCGCAAGTGATGGAGTGGGCTGCCGAGCGCGACCTGAGGATTCCGGACGACTTCAAGGTGATCGGCTTCGACGGGACGGTCGCCATGCAGCACGCGCTGCCGGCGCTGACCACGATCCAGCAACCCATCACCAAGCTGGCACGGGCGGCAGTCGACCTGCTCCTGAAGCGGATCGACTCGGCCACCGCTGTCTCCGCGCAGAGCACGCAGTCGGGTGGTCCCGGGGTGGAGGACCTGCAGGCCCCCTCCCCCATGCCGGTGAAGCTGCTGCCCGGCCGTACCGCCTAGTGATCCGTTGACGATGCTTGTGGGCCCCGACCATCCAGGTCGGGGCCCACGAGCATCCGAATCACGGACGATCCTGGACTGGATCAGGCTTTGGCCTGCGCGGCGTCGGCCTGATCATCCGTCTTGGCGGCACCGGAGTCATCGGCCTTGCGCACGACGTCGAAGAGCGCATCGCCTCGGTGAATCGTTCCAGCACCGTGCTCCTCGATCCCCTCGTAGCCCTGGGCGTTGGAAACGACGATCGGGGTGACGGTCTGGTAGCCGGCGGCTCCGACGGCGGCCCAGTCGACGTCCACCAGCGGCATGCCCCGCAGAACCTTGTCGCCGGCCTTGACCTTGGGGCTGAAGTGCTTGCCCTCGAGCTGGACGGTGTCCATGCCGACGTGAATGAGCAGCTCGACTCCGCTGGCGGATCGTAGGCCGTAGGCGTGACCGGTCGGGAAGGCCACGAGGACCTCGCCGTCGACCGGGGAGACAACCGGCCCCTCGGCGGGTGCAATGGCCATGCCCGGACCGAGCATGCCTGAGGCGAAGGTCTGGTCCTCCACCTCGGACAGCGGGATCGCACGTCCCTGGATCGGAGCGGTGACGGTGAAGTCCTCAGTGGCCTCAGCGGGCAGCTCGACGGTCTCGGCGTGCTCGGCCATGGCCTCGGCCTCCAGGGCGGCCTCATCGGCGTCGACGTCGTCTCCGGCCAGAGATGCCTTTCCTCGAGTAGTGCCGTAGGCGAAGGCGGCGCCGAAAGCGGCGAAGAAGACGATAACCTCAAGGATGAGATACTTGACAATGTCGTCGGGGACGATCGAGACGAAACCAACGAATCCGGCGGCACCCAGAGCCTGGTTGTGGATATCGAGCAGGGCGACGGCGGCACCCCCAAGGGAGGCCACGCCCATCCCGATGAAGAACGGCCAACGCAGACGCAGGTTGACACCGAAAATGGCGGGCTCGGTGATACCAACGATCGCGGAGACACCACCAGCACCGGCCAGCCCCTTCATCTTGGAATCCTTGGTCAGGAGGAAGACCGCCAGGGTCACAGCGCCCTGGGCGATATTAGCCATGGAGGCGATCGGGAAGATGAAGGAGCCGGGACCGCCGCTGCTCATCTGTGCGATGAGAGGCAGCTCCACGGCCGGGAAGGACTGGTGCAATCCGGTCACCACGATCGGCGAGTAGACCATGCCAAAGAGGAAGCCGCCCACGGGTCCGGCGGTCGTGTACAGCCAGCTCAGGCCGTTGGTAATACCGTCGGAGAGCTCCCGCGCCAGAGGGCCGACGACGACGAAGGTGAGGAAGCCGGTCACCAGCAGCGTGATGAGCGGGGTCAGCAAGAAGTCGGCAGTTCCCGACAGGCGCTTGTGGAGCCACTTTCTCGATGCATGCCAGCAGCCATGACACGCACAGGACCGGGATGACCATGGCCTGGTAGCCGATCTTGTCTACGGTCAGCCCGAAAGAGGTGCCGACGACCTCAGTGTAGTGCCGACCTGTCGAGGCCGCTCTCGATCTCGTAGGCACTGGTCAGCTGATGTGGACACCATGGCGCGCCCATAGCCGCACCCGAGATAGACGTTGCCACCGAAGCGTTTGACTGCCGAGTAGCCCGACGAGCACCGGCAGGGAAGGCGAAGGCTGCCGAGGATACGAGGTTGATGACGTCGTCGTAGTCGGCAAGCCCGAGAACCGGTCAGCGGTCCGTCAGGCACCGTGGGGTTGTCCGACGTGACGAAGGAGGACGCGTGAAGAAATCGGCCGTGAGGACGTTATGAATCGCCATCATGAGACCGCCGGCGACAAGGGCCGGTAGCAGCGGGACGAAGATATCCGCGATAGCCTTGATGAAACGGGACAGCGGGTTGCCGCTCTTGGCGGCCTGCTCCTTGGCCTCGTCCTTGGAGACCTCCTTAACCCCTCCGGTTCGGATCATCTCGGAGAAGACGAGGTCGACGTCTCCCGGTCCCGACGATGATCTGGAACATGCCGCCCTGCGATGAAGGTGCCCTTGAGGTCTGGGTCCTTGTCGAGAGCCTTCTGGTCGACCTTGTCCATGTCAGTGAGGACAAGACGCAGGCGCGTTGCGCAGTGCGCTGCTGCGTTGATGTTGTCGGCGCCACCGACGTACGTCAGGACGTCCTTCGCCACGCGGGCGTGATCCATTGCCACCCGGGGTTTCCTTTCTCGTGATGGGACCGCAGAGCTGGGAGGGCGGGAAACCCAACGGTCGGGAATCATCGCTGACTCCCTGCAGCCACACCTATGTCAATCGATCGTCACATTACAGTGAGTTAGAGCACCCTGCAACCGGAGAGAAGCCCCTGGTCTATTCCCCTGTCTTCACCCTGCTCAGGACCCTTTCGCTCCCCATCGTGACGCGAGACTGGGAAGGACTCAGGACGGCGCGAAATGTCCTCGTGCTGCCAGCCGTCAACGCGAGGTCCTCCGTCGACCATCAGCCGTACTCCCGTGCTGTTGATGTCGACGAAGCTGCGCAGCGTGAGGACCAGCTCCCCGTCACCGGCGAAGACCTCGGTCAGCGATCGATCGTGAATGACCTCCAGCACTGGCGCGCACCCTTCAGGAAGCGTCACGCTGCGCACCGATCCGTGCTGGGTGTAGCGGGAGGTGGAGCGGTCCACCCGCAGCACCTGCCCATCCAGGGATGATGTCCACATGCGAGTCATCCGATCCGATCCGCAGTCCCCACAGCCCTGTGGTCTGCTCGGCGTCTGCCTCCAGGCGCAACTGCCAGCTGCGATGCCCGCTGAGCTCATCGACCTCGTAGAGGCCCGCCTTCAGGCACTCACCCACGAGAGCCGGTTCCCCGGCGTCATACGGCAGTGAGGCGGCGGGGCGCTGGATGAGTCGGCCCGCCTTGAGACTCAGCATCCGAGGCATGGTCAGGGCGTGGACCCACTGCCCGGTCTCGATGGAGGGCTGATCGTCCTCGGAGGCGTTGCCCGCCCACCCGGTCAGCAGGACCGGCCCCGGCTCGGAGGGACGACGGGCGAAGACCTGAGGGGCGTAGAACTCGAAGCCCCGGTCAACCTCGTGGAAGACCCCGTCGGTGTCTCGCAGCTCAGTACCCATGAGGTGTCCCCACCGTGTAGACGCAGGGGAAGATGTTCTCAAAGCCCTCCCGGTCGGGGTTCGATGCCCTGCGGGCACCAGATGAGAACGTCCCAGTCCTCACCGGTGTCCTCATCCTTCAGCCGCACCAGGCCGGGGCACTCCCACATGTACCCGAAGGCATCGAAGGCGCCTCCCGCTCCAGGGGAAGCTCAGCTCGCCCTCCAGCTCCCAAGAGACCAGGTCCCGGGAGCGGTACAGGACGGCGGCGCCGGTCTCATCGGCGCGCTGGACCCCGATGAGCATGCGGTACTCCCCGGCCGGTCAGGATCTCGGAAGACCTGCGGGTCACGGTAGTGGGACGTGTAGCCCTCGGCGTGGGTGGGGATGAGCGGGTTTCCGGGCCACTTGGCGAAGTCGATCAGGTCGCCGCTGGTGACCAGGCACTGGCTGGCGGTGCGCTCGTCGGTCACCGGGTCCTTGAGGTTCCCGGTGTAGAACAGCTGGAACGGAACCCGCGCAGGGGCGGCATCGACCTCATGGCCCTCCAGCACGATCGCGTTGCCGGAGTAGGCGCCGCTGCGGTCGTAGGAGGAGTCCGGGATGATGGCAGGCGCGTGGTGGCTCCAGTGCAGCAGGTCCGTCGAGGAGGAGTGCCCCCAGTAGACCAGCTTGCGGTGGGGATGGAAGGGACTGAGCTGGTAGAAGGCGTGGTAGGTGTCGCCGTCGACGAGCAGCCCGTTGGGATCGTTGAGTCGGCCCACCGGCGGGACGACGTGAAAGCAGGGATAGTCCGGGTCGTCGGCCGCTGCGGATGTTGTAATCGCATCCTGGGCCAGGCGCTTGAGGTCCTCAGTCACGGTCGGATGTTAGCAGCACCACTGTCGTGTGCCGGGACGGTACTCAGTGGAAGTAGGGGACGATGAGCCACAGGCCGAATAACGCAATCATGGCGGCGATGGCGATGAAGACACCCGCCAGCACCTGAGCCAGACGCACCCCTTCAGCCTCGCCGGCCTCGTGCTTGGCGTGCACCGTGGCCAGCATGCGAGCCGCCAGCGAGCAGATGGTAAGGATGAAAGCGGTGCCCAGCACCGTCACTGACGCCACCAGTCCCAGCGAGCCCCAGTCGATCGCCATACCGGTCATGCCATGGATCCTGTCGTCATCCGATGCGTGCTGTCCTGATCCGTCACACCGCCGATGATCTCGGAACGCACCTCGTCCAGCGTCCGCGGTTCACGTCCCAGTGCCGGATCCTGCCCTGGCGACGACGACCTCAGGCGTCATTGACGTTGGAGAAATCCACCCGGTTGTGGCTCGCCTGCCGAATGATGGCCAGGGCTCCCAGGATGAGCAGGCAGATGACGACGATCGTGCCCGGCACGCCGCCCTTGACCGCGACATACGACGTGGCGGCCCCCACCAGGCCTGAGCACGGAAGAGTCACCAGCCAGGCGATCCCCATCTTGCCGGCGGTCCTCCAGGACACCTTGGTGCCCCGGCCGATCCCGGGGCCCAGGATCGACCCGGTGCAGATGTGGGTGGTGGACAGGGGCGAGATCCCCAGATGGGAGGAGGCCAGGATCGCCACCGTCGAGGCGGTCTCGGAGGCGAAGCCCTGTGGAGCCTCGACGCGCAGCCCGCATGGTTGCGCATGATGTAACCGCGGTAGGAACGTACGTAACTTCC